>Ga0209573_1000012_pt1 | contig 744384 bp, 559 predicted proteins | sample TNRBio252014_DNA_FD_185870 | JGI IMG/M metagenome (GOLD analysis project Ga0209573, IMG submission 185870) | Wastewater treatment Type I Accumulibacter community from EBPR Bioreactor in Madison, WI, USA - TNR Reactor_6/25/2014_ DNA (SPAdes)... | ecosystem: Engineered > Bioreactor > EBPR >... | reverse complement strand
GTCGTTGCCCACCGGGCCGGCGAAGCGCGGGGTGGCTCCGCTGGCGCTCTGCACGAAGAAGCCCTGGCCTTCCGCGAAGGTGTAGGCGGTGTCCCAGGTGCCGCCCGACAACGTGATGGTGGTGAAGCTTCCGTTCACTTCCATGGCGTACACCTTGTCCCCGTTGCTCAGTACGGCTTTGAGCGCATCGCCCAGTTCCCCGCCCATGCTGCGGTCCGTGATGTCCAGCGGTACGCTCTGCATGGAGAACCCGCTGGGAATGGTGGGCTTGATCACGCCCCATATCGGGCTCAAGGCGGTGGTGGGATTGGCCCCGGCGATGACCACCCGGTAGTAGCGCTTGTCGTCTTCCGCCACTGGGTAGGTCATGGGGTTGGCGGAGGCATTTACGCCCGAAGCGACCAGCTGCCAGGTCATAGAGCCGCTGGGGTCGGAGTCACTGTAGTAGATGTCGTAGCTCGCGCCCTCGGTCGCCGTCCAGTTCATGCTGGTGCTGGCACCGCTGGCCGGAATGTCCACGATGGCCACGGTGGCGGTGGCGGGCAGGGTATTGGTGATCACCGCGGAATTGGTGCTGGTCAGTGAGTTGTAGGCGCGCACCCGGTAGTAGTAGGTGTTGCCAGCCGTGAGGCCACTTACGGAGTACAGGTTCACATTAGCCACATCGCGGTTGTTAAAACCGGATACGAAGCTGGAGAACGTATTGACCAGGGAGACATCCAAGCGATAGCCGGTGGCGCCTGCCGAAGCGCCCCAGTTGGCCTGGAAAGACGTCGGGGTGGTCAGCGTGGCGGCATACACCGCAGGTGCATCCGGCGCGGTGTAGGCATTTACGCTGAAGGTGAAGGTATTGGATCCGACCAGCGAATCGTTGGGGCGGTCGTTGTCGCTGTCGCGGCTCAACACGATAAACGTATAGGTGCCGATCACATCCACGAGGCCGCCGGAGAGCGTGACTTCCAGGCTTTCCGCAGTGGCCCGGGCATCGCCATCGGAGGCGGGGCTGACCGAGAAGGCGCCGGCGTCAACCTGGGTGCCATTGCGCAGCAGTTGATAGCGGTTGCTGGAGCCGCCGTAGACTCCACTGCCCACATCCTGAATCAGGCCGGTGACGAGCAGGCCTCCCGCCAGGTCACCCAGGTAGTAGAGCGTACCATTGACCGAAGTGAAGCTGCTGGCCACGGGTGCGGTGGCATCATCGTCCACCACGTTCACCGTGACCGAGTTGTTGTTGGTGTCGCTGGTGGAGTTGACCGCGCCCACGCTGTTGGAATTAAACGCGCTCCATCGAAGGTAGTAGGGGCCCACATAGACCTGGTTGCCGGACAGGGCGGTCTGGGTACTGTTGGAGGCGGACAGGCGCGTGCCGCCGGCGGAAAAGTCCAGGGTGCTGAAGGTCAGATCGGTGGCCAGTTCGGTGGAGTTGGTATTCCAGAGGTCATAATCCAGCGGGCTGGTGGCCATGCCAGCCGGATCAAAGAAGTTCATGGTCACGCTCCACGCCCCGTTGGTCAGTTGGGCGTCCGTCACCGGCTGTCCGTTGTTCAGGCTGTAGGACGACAGGACGGGGGCGGTCTGTTGCACCAAGCCAGCCCAGGTGCGCGCCACGCGGACTTCGTCGAAATAGGTATCGCCGATGGAATTGAGTCCGTCGGAACAACCTGCGGTGAGGCGCACGCCATTGAGGGAGGTGATGCGACCGGCGGGCAGGTTGGTGGAAAGGGTCCACACCGACGGCTCGCTGGCCGGCACGCTGGAGTTGGCCGGGTAGGCGGTGACTTTCAGTTCACGGGTGGCGAAGTCGTAGGCCCCGATGACCAGAAATACGTTGCCGATGCCTTCCTGGTAACTGGGCAGGGCCAAGCCGGAGTTGTAGGCGCCGCTGCCACCGTAGCTGTCGATGCCGAGCGTGCCGTTGGCGCTGGCCGTCTCACCGAAGAACGCCTTTTCGGTGCCGGACGACATCAAGGACAGTCCGATGAATTTCTGGGCGCCTGGGTACTGGTAGCTCATGACGTAGGACATATAGACCTTGCCGGACGAGAGGGCGGTGAAGGTGCGGGCGGCCGTGCCCACGCCGCCGCTGCCCTGGTTGGGCATCTTGATGCGCTGGGCGTAGCTGGTGGGGAAGCCGGCGATGCTGGCGAAGGACGGCGTGCCCGCGGCGGCGTTGGTGACGATGGTGAAGTCACTCGCCGAATAGGTGGTGGACCAAGCGCCCGCCCAGCCTTGTCCGCTGCCCAGGGAGACCAGGGCCACCGACGAAGTGGCTGCGGCCTGGTCCACGATCACGCCGACGGGGTAGGACTGGGCGGCCACGCTGACCAGTGCGCCGGTGGAATAGATGGAGCCCGCGCCCACCGCATAGAACTTATAATACGGAGCGGCGCCCGCCGTGCCCACATGCTCCAGATAGCCATTGGTTCCGATGTAGATCACGGTGGCCCCGCTGCCGGGGATGGTACTGCCCACGGTATAGCTGTTGCCCTGCACGGGATCGGCGGCCGGGGCGGCCCCGCTGCGATGCACGATCATAACATCGCGGTTATTGCTCTCGGTCCAGGTCAGACGCCGCAGTTCGGGCCCGTCCGTGGCCACCGCGGCTGCGGTGGGGGCGGGGATGGAACTGACGACCACGGTCACCACCTGGGTCAGGGTGCTGGAGGAGGAGACGATGCGGTTGGTGGCCACGAAGGTGCCGCCCGCGCTCAAAATGCTGGAAACCCAGGACGTGTGCGTGACCGCGCTGTACGCACTCAGGGTGGCGCTGGTGGTCGAGAAGTTCAGCCAGCCGGAGGCCCCGCTGCCATAGCTGACCACGTTGGTGTAGCCATAGGAAGTGGCCTGCCCGTTGACCACCTGGAAGATCTGGCTGGTGCTGCTGGCGCCGGCATCGGCGTGGAAGAGCAGGCTGGTGGGCTGGACCGTGAAGGTGTAGGGCGTGGTGTCCACCACATCGCGCCAGGTGTGGCCGATGCGGATCTCATCGAAACCGGCGCCCACGCCGGAGCCGAGTCGGATGCGATTGTAAACGCTGGTGATGGGGCCGGTGGCGGTAACCTGCCAGGTGGTCGGTTCCACCGCGGGCACGGTTTCCGATGCGTTGGTATACATGGAGGCGGAGATGGTGCCGTTGGCCACATCCATCATGGCAACGATGGTGTAGTCCGTGCCGACCTTCATGGAATTGACTCCGCGGCTCGGGCTGGTGCCGCCGTAGTACACGATGCCGAATTCATGGGCGGCGCTGCGCTGGCCTACGAACAGTTGCTCGCTACCGCCATCAAAGAAACTGAGCCCGGCGTAACCGGCCCCCGAATAGCGCATTTGGAAGGAGAGGTAGCGACGTCCACCCGCGGGGGTTAGAGGAGGGATTCCGCGTAGAATCTGGCTGCCCGCGGCATTGGTGGCCGCATTGCCCAATCCACCCGCGTAGCCGCTGGCACTGCTCAAGGATGAGGTGGTCACCAGGTAGGAACTGCCGTTGCCCCACGCGCTGGTCCAACCCAGTCCGCCGTTCAGGGTGCCCAGCCCGAGGCTGTTGGTGTAGGCGAAAGATTCCGCCAGCACCAGGCTTTCGCCATACGCGATGGTGGTGGCGGACACGGCGGTGGCCGCCGAGTAGTAGACGTTCGAGCGCACGGTATAGAATCGGTAATAGTTGGTGTTCGCGGCCTGCACCACATGTTCCAGCGCGGAGGCCGCGCCCAGATAGATCACCGTGCCCCCGCCCAGGCTGGAACCCACCGAATAGGAGGAGCAACCGGAGGGATTCGCGGACAGGGCGGCGCCCGCACGGTGAACAATCATGACGGGGTCGCTGCCCGCCGGCGTCCAGGCCAACCGTACCATTTCCTGGCCGGACGATGTGGCCGACACCGCGGTGGGCGCGGCTGGTCCAGCGACCGTGACCACCACCGGGATGACCAGGGGGCTGTTGGTGGCCAGCGGTGCCGTGACCACCACGCGGCCGGTGAAAATGCCCGCTTCACAGAGCGGGTTGGTGAAACTGATGGATAAGGCATGCAGCTGGCCCGCCAGGGGGGCGTTGGTAAAGGTGATGCCGGCGTCCGGGCTGGTGATCCAAGCCACGTCGCTGGTGAAGCTATAGGGCAGACTGATGCTGCCGATATTGGTCACGCCCAACGTCTGGCTGAAGTTGGTGCCCAGGGTGCCAGAGTAAGCGAGGTTGGTCGGTCCCACCGCGATGCCGGCGGACGAATCGCTGCCCACCAGGGTGAAGCTATAGGAGGGTGCCGTATCGTCACTGCTGGCCACGGTCACGGTGGCGGTGCGTGACCCGCTGCCCGGCGGCGTAAAGCGGATGACCAGATTGGAGGCGGATAGACCGCTGATGCTGGTGGGGAAGCTGCGCACCGAGAAGTTGGCTTTGTGCACACCGGTCGTGGTGACCCCGGTGATGGTCAGCGTGCCCACACCTGCGTTGGTGAGCCGGAAGGTGTGTTCGCGGTAGGAGGAGACCGGGACGAGTCCGTAGTCGGTACCGTTGGCCTCTGAGACCGAGGTGCTGCCACTGGCGATCACATCACCGTTGGTACCGAGAACCAGCAGTTCGCCAGGCCCCTGCAAAGCCCCGGGGCAGGTGAAGGTGGCGTTGGACGCGGTGTTCTGGTAGGCGGCCCAGACCCAGTTGGAGGAGCGGACCACCTGGCTGACCTGCACTTCATCCAGGATGCCGTCAAAGTAATCGCCGTTGTTGGCTCCGAGGTACCAGGGCTGGGTGGCAACCCCGGCCGGCGTGGTGCCGGTCACCGTGGCCACCTTTACGCCGTTAATGTAGAAGGTGGCATTGTTGGCGGAATCGTAGACCACGGTTACGGCGGACCACTGGCCGGCCGACAGCGCTACTCCGGAACTGAGGGTGCCTCCGGGCAGCCGTTCGATGGCGGGGTTGGCGCCATCCATGCGGAAACTCCAGCCGTTCAGGCTGCCCCAGTGGGCGCCGAAAATCACGCGGTTACCGCCCAGCGCATCCGGGCGAATCCAGGCCGAGGCGGTGAAGTTGTTAATCAGGTTGTTCAGCACGGCGGGGGTGCCGAAATACGTCCGGCTGCCGCCGCCGGGGAAGTCATCGCCGCCCCCGATCTGGCCGGTGGCGGTCTGGGTGATACCGTTGCTGGGATAGCCGGTCAGACCGTTGGTGGAGGAGTCGAGGCTGTTGCCGCTGGTTTCCGCCAGATGCCATACTCCGGCGAATCGCTCGGACCAGGTGGCGCCGTTGGTGGCGTAAACGGGCAGGGTGGTGGCGTTGGTGTTGCCCCAGTAGGCATAGATGGACGCGTTGGCGTTGGAGAGCGCGGGCACCTGGACCCACACGTAGGAATTGCCGCCGGGGTCCCACGATTCAATTTCGAAATTCAACAAGCTGGTCTGGGCGCCGTCCGAGAAGCGCAGGTCACCACCGTTGGCGCCTTTGAACTGGCTATAGTTGAAACCCGCGACGCCGGTGTTCAGCACCACCAGGACCGGGAAGTTGGTCAGTGTTTCCGAACGGGTGTAACCACAGAACTGCAGGGGCAGCCGGTAGGTGTAGGCGCTGGGCGAGAAATTGCCGGTGCCCGCGATGGCGAAGTTATAGGGATTCTCATCGCCGTCGTCGCTGGCCAGACTGATTTGCGCCGCGCGCGTTCCGGTCGCACTGGGTTGGAAACGCACCGTAAAGGTGGCGGTCTGGCCCGGCGTCAGGTTGGTGCGGGTGGGGCCGGCGATCAGGCTGAAGTCATTGGCCGCGGCGCCGCTCAGGGAGATGATGGGGCTGCCGCTCAGGGTCAGGGTGGCATTGCCGGAGTTGGTGATGGTGAAGATGCGGTCAGACCGCGCACCCATAGCCAGGGTAATGGCGCCGAAGTCCGTGCCCAGGGCAACGGAGGTGGACCCGCTGCCGTCTGTGATGCTGGCCAGGTTGGTGCCCAGCACGCCGATCTCAGGTCCGCCGGACACGGAGCCGTAGCAGTTGAAGGCACCGTTGGATCCGCTGTTCTGAAATTCTGCCCACACCCAGTTGGTCGAACGCTCAATGCGCGACACGCGAACTTCGTCAATGATGCCGCCCGAGTACGACGCGCCGTTCGTGCGCGCCCCGATGAGCAGCTGGTCAGGCGTATCCACGATGGCGCCGGTCACGCTCGCCTCGGCCGCCACCGCGCCGTCAATAAACAGGCGTTTGGTTTTCGTGCTGCCCGAGCTCAGGGAGCCGGCGATAAAATGCCAGTCCGTGCTGTTGATGGACGGCCCAAACTGTTCATCCGTCGTGGTCCCGCGCGTACACCAGTCGGGAGCTCCCCCGGCGCGGTGGCGCAGCGCATAGCCCTGGCCTTCACCGCGCTTGCTCACCCAAGGTGACCAGTCGTCGCCGCTCACGCCCTTTACCCAGGCGAGCAGCGTCAGGTTCGAGTACAGCTTGAAGTTCGACTCGTTCGCGATCTGGATGAAGTCGGGCTCGCCGCCTCCGCCGATGAACTTGATGCCCCGTCCGATCAAGCTGTTCGTGCCGCGTGCCGAGCTGCTGTTGGCGTCCACGAGGGTCCCGGGATTGGTGCCGGTCGAATCCCGGTATTCGCCACTGGTTTCGCCCAGATGCCAGACCCCCACGTAGCCTTCCGACCAGGTGGCGCCGTTGGTGGTATAGGCGGGCGCGGTGGCGGCGGAGGCATTGCCCCACATGGCCCACACCGTGGTGGTGCTGCTGGCCAGGCCGGGCAACTGCACCCACACGTAGGAATTGGTGTTGGTGGACCAGGTTTCAATTTCGTAGTTCAGCAGGCGGGTCTGGCCGCCGTCCGTGAAGCGCAAGTCGGCTCCCGAGGCGCTGAGAAAACCGTTGTAGTTGAAATTGGTGATGGCGCTGCCCAGCACCACCAGGGCTGGGAAGTTGGTCAGATTTTCCCGGCCGTAACCGCAGAACTGAACCTGCACGCGGTAGGGGAAGGCGCTGCTGGCAAAGGTGCCCGTTCCTTGCAGGGCAAACGTGAAGGGATTTTCGTCGGGGTCATCGCTGGCGATGGACACGGTGGCCTGCCGGGTGCCCGTGCCCAGCGGGAGGAAGCGGACCGTGAAGGTGGTTTTGGTGTTTCCCGACAGCGTGGTAGAAGGCTGGGTGGTCACCACGAAATCCGCCGCGTTGGCGCCACTGATGCTCACTGCGGGTGAACCATTCAGATGCAGCAAGCCGGAGGCGGCGTTGGTGATGGTGAAGGTCCTGGAGATGCCGCTGCTGGTTAGATCCAGGGAACCAAAATCCGTGCCGATGGCCGATCCCGTGGTAAGTTCGCCGCTGGCAATGGAAGCGCCGTTGATGCCGAGCAACTGGATGTCGGGGGGCGGGGGACTGTAGACCAGACCGATGTTGGTGCTGCCGAATTGCTGGATGACCCACGTGCCATCATACGGATTGCTCAGGCCGGACAGATCCAGCCGGAAAAGGTTGGTCGCAAAACCGGAAATCGTGGCGGCGTTGGCGATCAGTTGGGTGGTGGCCAATCCGCTGAAGTTGGCGGCATTGCCAGCGACGCCGCCCGAGGTGACCGATACCACGCGCACGGTGAACTCGTTGCCGACCGTCGCGGAGAGGGTGAGGGTGCCCGTGCTGCGGAACAGGTCCCAGCCGGTGGAGGCGCCCGCCGTGCCGGAGAAATCGCTGATCTCCCACACATAGGAGCCGTTGGGAGCCCACGTGGTATTGGCCGCCGTAAAGGTGCCGCGACCCGCATCGCCGGGCGACAGGATGCCGCCGTCGCCCACGGCGAGGACGGCGATTTTGCCCACGCCGCCTAATACAGCATTGCTGGCGACCACGGTGGACGCGGAGGTGTTGGTTCCGTTGTAGAGCAGGGTGCCTTCAAAGACCAGATTCGACCGACTGTAGGTGTTGGCCGCGGAGAGTACCATGACACCCGCGCCCACCTTGGTCAGGATGCCCGCCCCGCCGCTGCCATTTTGCAGCACAGCGGATACGATCAAGTCCTGCGCGGCCGCACCATCCGCTACGTTGAAAATAGTGTTGGTCGAGATGGTGATTTCGCTGTTAGCCGCCGTGCCGCTGGTGATGCGGGAGGGATTCGCATTAGCCAGCACGGTGACGGTTTTGCGCAATTGGAAAGAGGGAAAACCGCCCAAGGCTCCACCCCCGCTGCCCAGCGTGCCGCCGTTCAGGGTCAGCGGACCCAGCGTGTTGAAATAGTTGCCGCTGTTGGTGATGGTACCCCCGTTGACGATGAAGTTGAGATTGTAATCCGTATCGCCGCCCCCGTAGGTGTCGCTGCGGCCAAAACTCAGGAAGGCGTTGGTCTGCACCACGATGTTGCTGGTACCCGGTCGGCCCCCGGAGCCAACCAGCAGGGTGCCATTGCTGATGATGGTTCCGCCGCTGTAGCTGTTGTTGGCGGTGAGTGTGATGGTGCCCGTGCCGGATTTGACCACCTGGTTGGTGCTGACGGCGGAGGTGCTGTTGGCGGCCCGCCCGTTGGCGATGAGGCCGCTGATGGTTTTGGTGGCGTTGCCCGCACCGAGTTCGATGGTGCCCAGGTTTTCCAGGCTGGCATTTTTCCAGATGGAGTTGGCGTTGGCATCGCCGAAGGAATAGAAGGCCAGGCTGTCAATGGTTCCGCCGGACGCGGCCATGTCCACATCGTAATAGGTCACATTCCCGATGGTGGCATTGAAGGAATTGGCGGACGTGATGGTGATGGTGAAGGTGCGGTCGGCCCCGGCGCCGAGCCCGGAGTCATCGCTGCCCCCGCTGCGGTACAGCTTCCACCCGCCCGTATTATCCAACTGGAATTCCGCCTCGGCATCCACCGTGGACTTGAAGAAGTCCGCATAGTCCGTGCTGTCACGGAAGGACACGCCCAGATAGCCACCCGCGCTGGGATTGGAGCCCACATAGGCGGTCACGGTGAAGCGATCGCCTGGATACAGCACGCGGGCCGCCGTGGTTTCGTCGGTGCCGTCGATGGTGAAGGTGCGGAACGCGGCCGCGCCCGGGGTGTTGCCGAACCAGCCGTTGTTGGCGTACTGGCCCAGATCACTGCCGCTATCGTAGGTCCCGGCATACGGTGGAGAATTATTTTTCTCCGTGCGCAGCTGATTCATGCTGGCTATTTGAGTGGTGTAAGTGGTGGTGACCGCCAGTGCGCTGGTGGCGCTGACAAGCAAGGCACCGGCTCGAGCCAAAATGCTGCAACGATTGGACACAGTGCGTACCCAACTATTCTTGAACGTCATGATGCGCTCCCCCCAGAAAAAACCACCACAGAACCCACCGTCAAACGATGACCAACCCATCATTAGGCACGTTTAATTTGCAACTACTGTAAATCTAGTAATATACTAGTATTGTGTAAAGGGGAAAATAGGGTTATGTGTGCAATGGTTTTGTATCAAAATATGAGCTCTTGACGAGGGTTAACAAGTACACCAGTATGATACTAGATCATTGCTTGAGGTCTGACCGGGGACTCCCATGAATAAATTCCATGCTGGGTGGGTGCTTGTGTTGGCGATGGGGGTGGCTTCCGTCGTTAAGGTAGATTTGATCACGGCGGATAGTGGGGATGGGACGGTGGATGCCGCCGCCGTGGTGGATACCGGCAGTTTTAATGCCCAAGCAGGGCAACTGGTCACGGATCGGGCCTTTATCATTCCCTTTCTGCTTCCAACCCTGGGGGTGGGTGAAATTTTTGATACTGCGGATTTACGGTTGATGTTATTCGGCCGTGGTGGGGTGATCTTTAATGCCGATGTGTATGGTTTAAGCCGTTTATCTTCGGTTTCTTCCATTTTACCTGCGGATTTCTTTATCGGAGCCAGCGATGCCGCTGCGACCTTGATTCAGGACGACTTTTTCACCCCGACATCGCCCGGGCTTGGCACCCCGGTCAATTCGGATGCCACCGGGGATGCCAACCTGACGGTTTGGCTGAATACCCAGTATAATAGCGGCGTGAATGCCGGTCAGTTTGTCTTCATTCGCGTGAATTCCGACGTGAATCCCACCGGCGATTTCCGTTATGACGTGCTGACCCAAAACGCGGGCGGCGCCACCGAAAAGCCCTTGATTACCTACTCGGCTGTGGTTCCGGAGCCCGGTACCGCAGTGTTGATGTTGGTTGGTCGTCTGGCGTGCCGACGCAGGCATTTAACGTAGAAAGTCGATGCCGGACGACCCTCGCCGGCAACGGTCGGGCGAGGGGTTTAAAAAAATCGAAGTCTTGTCGCTAGACATACGCGTTCTTGTATACTATACTAGAATTTAACTAGTATGCATTGTGAATCTGGGCTGATACGGGAGATACTATATGACGCGTGCGTGGATACTTGCAGCACTTTGTGGATGGGCGGGCATTTCAATGGCGGCCCCGGTAAAGTTGGAAAAGGTTTCGGGAGGCTATCAGCTGCTGCGCGACGGACAGCCCTATTTCATCAAGGGCGCGGGTGGCAAAAACAATCTTGATGTACTCGCAGCCTGCGGGGGCAACTCGATCCGCACCTGGGGCACCGATAATCTGGAGCCGCTGCTGGACGAGGCGCATCGCAACGGGCTGACCGTGACCATCGGATTCTGGGTGGGTCACGAGCGGCATGGTTTCAATTACAACGATGCCAACGCGGTGCGCGAGCAAATGGAAAAAGCGCGGGCCGCGGTGCAGCGCTATAAGGATCACCCTGCGCTCCTGATGTGGTGCATGGGCAATGAGATGGAGGCCGACGGCAAGAACGAGGCCATCTGGAAGGCCATCAATGATCTGGCCCAAATGTGCAAGCAGGTGGACCCCAACCATCCGGTGATGACGGTGATCGCGGAGCTCGGTGAGCCGAAGGTGGCGATGTTCAACCGGCTGTGTCCGGATGTCGACGTGCTCGGTATCAACACCTACGGCGGCGTGCAGTCCATCGGCGAACGCTACCGCAAGGCAGGCGGCACCAAACCTTACGTAGTCACGGAATTCGGTCCGCCCGGGCAGTGGGAAATTCCGGTCCTGCCCATCGACACCATCAGCGAATTTAACAGCACCAAGAAGGCGGAGTGGTATGCCAACGGTTATCGCGACGGCATCCTGAAGGAACGGCCGTTGTGTCTCGGTTCCTACGTGTTCGTGTGGGGCTTCAAGCAGGAAGCCACCGCCACCTGGTACGGCCTGTTCCTCAAAGATGGCGCCCGCCTGGGTGCGGTGGAATCGATGACCCAGGCCTGGGGCGGGCCCGCCCCGACCAACCGCTGTCCGCTGATCAGCGATGTAAAGCTCACCCGCGATGATGGCTGGAAGCCGGGCGAAGAAATGTTGGCCAAGATCGAGGTGTCGGATCCCGACGGCGACGCTCTCGCCACCAAGTGGATCCTGCGCCGCGACTCCAAGAACCTGGCCACGGGTGGCGATGACCAGGCCGATGAACCCGAATTTCCGGAAGCTATCGTGGCCCATGCGCCCGATCATGTGACGGTGCGCATTCCCGCGGGCGGCGGGCTCTACCGGCTCTTTGCCTACACTTATGATGGCAAAGGTAATGCTGCCGTCGCCAACGTGCCGTTCCGGGTGGAGGGTCCCTTCGTGCGTCCGCCGGCCCCGCGCGCCCACGTGCCATTCCACCTCTATGGCGACGATGTGAAGTCCGAACCCTATATTCCCTCCGGCTACATGGGCGACTATGCCGCCATCAAGATGGAAGCGGATTCCCACGTCAAACCGGCCTCGGGTGCGACCTGTCTGCGTGTTTCCTTTGGCCCTTCCTCGGGGTGGGGCGGCGTGGTCTGGCAATCCCCGGCCAACGACTGGGGCGAGCAGGCGGGTGGCTACAATTTGAGTGACGCCAACGTGCTGGTGTTCAAGGCGCGCGGCGAAACCGGGCGGGAAGTAATCGGCGCGGGCGTGGGCATCATCGGGCCCGACAAGCCGTACGCGGACTCCGCCATGGTGTCGAAGAAAGATATCGCGCTCAGCACGGAGTGGCAGGAGTTCCGCATTCCGCTCTCCGGCCAGAATCTGGGCGCCATCAAATCCGGTTTCTATTGGACCACGGGCGGCAAGGCGGAGCCGGTCGTGTTTTATCTCGATGACATCGCGTTCCAAAATGACCCCCAAGCGCCGTCGGCGGGTACGGTTACCTACCCCAACAACCCACCGGCCGTCGGCGGCGCTCCTTCTTCACCGGCTCCCGCTGCTGCGCCTGCCGCAGCCGCCGCGTCGGCAGGCGGACCGGCGGTACTGGCCGTCTACCGCGAGGCGGGCGACAAGCTGCCCTACATCCCCTCCGGCTACATGGGCGATGTGGGGGCCATTACCATGGACGATAAAAGCGCCACGCAGCCGCACAGCGGGGCCACGTGTATTCGGGTTGGTTTCGCCAAGCCAGACGGCTGGGGTGGCGTCGTGTGGCAGGACCCCGCCAACGACTGGGGCGAAAAGCCGGGCGGATACGATCTCACCGGGGCCACCGCGCTGGAATTCTGGGCCCGCGGCGAAACCGGCGGGGAAACCATCAGTTTCGGCTACGGCATTGTGGGCCTCGACAAGCCGTTTGGTGACACGGCCAAGGGCGAGTTGAAAGGCGTGGTGCTGACCACCGAGTGGAAAAAATATTCCATACCCGTGGCCGGCAACCTGTCCCGCATCAAGAGCGGCTTCAGTTGGGTCATCCACGGTCAGGGTCGACCGGTGGTTTTCTTTCTCGATGATATTCAATACGTCGGTGGGGGCGTCGCGGCCAAAGCGTCCGCCCAGCCTTCGGGCAAGGCGGGTCCCGGCAAGATGGCCACGCTGCCATTTTCGGTGGATGCGGAAGGCGCCTACATCCCCTCCGGCTACATGGGCAACTACGGGGCGATCAAGATGGACGGCCAGAGCACGGAGCAGCCGCATTCGGGCGCAACATGCACCCGGGTGGATTACACCGCGGTGGACAATTGGGGTGGCGTGGTGTGGCAGAATCCCCACAACGACTGGGGCGACCAGCCCGGTGGTTTCAACCTGACCGGCGCGCAGGCCCTGACCTTCTGGGCGCGAGGTGCGGCGGGCGGCGAGAAGATGGCCTTCGGGTTCGGGGTCATCGGTGCCGACAAGCCGTTTTCCGACAGCGGCAAGGGCGAGATAAAGGATGTGGTGTTGAGCACGACGTGGACGTCATACTGCATCCCGCTGACCGGGAAGGACCTCTCCCGCATCAAGAGCGGATTTTTCTGGTCGCTGGGTGGGCAGGGCAAACCGGTCACGTTCTACCTCGATGACATCCAATTCGTCTCCACAGCCTGCCCGTAGGTGCTGCTTCTGGCTGGGCGCATCGTTACTGATGCTCACCAGCGTGGCCGGAGCCCAGGTCCCTGTGCCCGTGGGTTCCGGCTCCTTCGCGGATCGTCCCCCGCTCAGTGAAGGCGACGGGCCGCAGCAAATGTTGTCCCGCGAGATTTTCGTCCAGCCCGGCGAAAAACGTCCCATTCCCACCAACGACTGGTGGACCGATCTGTTGGTGAGCCGTTTCGCGGGCGATCTCTGGGCGTATCCCCTGGTGGTTTCCGCCGATGAGCAGGGGGTGCGTGTGGCCTTCCCGCGTGAATGGAAGGCGGATGGCGGCGGACTGGAAATGGGCGAGCGGCTGCGCGTGGGCGGATCGGTGGTGCCGGAACCTAATCCGTCCACCACCGCGCTGGCTGGTTTCGATGGCGCGGATTACGGCAAGAACTGGCTCGTGCAGGGCCCGGCCTTCGGCACCAAGCCCGTCGACGGTCGGATTGGTGGTCAGGGCGAGGTGCGGGGCTTCCTCGGCAACGGTCTGGCCAACAGCATGCACGATGGAGACGGCGCCACCGGCAGATTGGTGTCGGCCTCCTTCGTCCTGTCCCGTCGATATCTGCATGTGCTGGTCGGCGGCGGACAGCATCCCGGCGTGGCCTGCGTCAACCTGGTGGTCGACGGCAAGGTCGTGCTGAGCGAGACCGGTGAGAACAGCGAGAACTTGACCTGGCGCACGTGGGACACTGCGCAGTGGCGCGGTCGCAACGCGCGCATTGAAATCGTGGACCAGGCCACCGGCGGATGGGGTCACATCCTGGCCGACCAATTGGTGGCGAGTGACGAGGCGAAGCCGCCGCGCGGTGCGGGTAATGTGTTCCAGCCGGAGGCCGCGCGCGCGCTGCGCTGGGGCGATTGGACGCTGACTTTTCGCATGGCGCAGACCCCGCGGCAATACATCGACGTGACCCTCGGCCGCGGCCTGCCGTATGTGTGGTTTGAATTTACCGGCGTGGGCCCGCAGTTCACCGTCGATGAAGATGCCGTGCTGTTCGATCGCGCCGGAAAGCCGCTGGTTCTTCCCGCGCGTGTGGATGCGTTGATCGTGGAGCAGGCGGGCGCCCCGTTCGGCGTATTCCTTACCCCGGGCAGTCAGGTGGAGAAGAAGGGAAAAATTCTGGCCGTCACGCCGGGGCCTGGTCCAACCGTGGCCGTGGTGGTGGCTTTGCCCAATCGGGCCGCGCTGGAGACGTTCCGGGCCAGCGCCTTCACCATCCCGCGCGATTCGCGGATGGAATGGACCTACGCTCCGGAGCGGGCCGAAGTGAACACCCGATGGACCTTGCAGACGGAGCGGCTGGGGGGTGGGGTGCCCACCGGTCTTTGGCAGGGCTGGCTGCCCCATCACGTGCGCAAGACGAAACATGCGCTGAAGCTGGATGGGCCCTCCTTCATCACGCCGCGCGGTCCGCTGCGCACGGCGTTCGGAACGAGCTTTGAGATGACCTTCCCGTTCCGCGGCTTTGCGCCCGGCTGGCCCGCGCCCACCGATGCGGGATTTGATCGTGCGCGCATGGCGGGCTACATCGAGCAGTTTGCCGAACGGAAAAATTACGGGGGCGACACCTACTGGGGCGGCAAGGATTTGCAGCTGGCCGGGCAATACATCGGCATGGCGCGCGCGTTGCAGCATCCGGCGGAGGCGAAGATCACCGATTATCTGCGCGGCGCGCTGACCGACTGGTTCACCTACACGCCGGGCGAGCCGGAGCACTATTTCGCCGCCTACACCAACTGGCCCGCGCTGATCGGCTTCAACGAGAGCTACTGGTCGTATCAATTCACCGACAATCATTTCCATTACGGCTACTTCACGCTGGCCTCGGCGCTGCTGGGCGCGGTGGACCCCGCGTACCTGAACGGGTACGGCGAGATGGCGCGGCGGGTGGGGCGTCAGTACGCGAACTGGGATCGCACCAACGCGGACTTCCCGCTGCTGCGCACGTTCGACATTTGGGGCGGGCATTCCTACGCGGGCGGGTTTGGTTCGCCGGGCGGGAACAACCAGGAGTCCACCTCCGAGGCCATGCAATCGTGGGCCGGGCTGTTCCTGCTCGGGCAGGCGCTGCCGGACGAGGGCATGGCGGCGGCGGGCGCGATGGGGTACGCGATGGAATCGCAGGCCACACTGGAATACTGGTTCAACCAGTATGGCGGAAATTTTTCCTCCAATTATCCGCACAGCATCGTGGGCATCCTGTTCAACGGCGGGCAGGCCTACGCGACCTACTTCAGCGGCGATCCGGCGTGGATCCACGGCATTCAGTGGCTGCCCATCGGACCGCACCTCGACTACCTGGTGGAAGACGCCGCGTGGGGCCGCGAGGAATTGCACCGCACCCTGCGTGAGCGCAAGGCAAAGGAAGGCAACGACAGCATCACGTCGATGGGGGCCGCCCTGGGCAACGTGGTGCTGGGCTTTGCCGCGCTGGCCGATCCGGAATGGGCCATCACGCAGATGGACGAGTTGTGGAAGGCCAACGATGCGGTGGCGCATAACGGGGATGTGGCGGGCATCAGTTATTATCTGGCTCACGCGCGACGCAGTCTGGGTCCGCGGCGCTGGGATCGATTCACTGTGCCGCCCACGGGCGCGGTATATGAACACGAGAAGAATGGCACCACCGTGGTGGTATGGAACCCGCGCCCATATCCGGCGTTGGCGCGCGTGTTTGGGCCGTCGGGCGAAGTGGGACGGTTTGTGGCCAGGCCGCAGGGATTGACCGCCGTCCATCAGTTGCGGCCCGTGAGCGCCGGGCTCGGCGTGGCTGGGTTGTGGCCGGCGGATGGCGAAACCAACGCGTCGCGCTTCATCGAGGTTTTTCATCTGGTGTTCAGTGGCCCGGTGGACGCATCCGCATTGCGCGGCCTGGTGGTGCGCGGGCCGGGCGTGACCGGCGGGCGGGTGACTGGCGGGACCAACGGCACGGTGGCGGTGGCCTTTGAGGGCCGGCCCCAGCCAGGTCAATGGTATGAAATAGAAGTGCCAGCTGATGCGTTGCCCGGCCTGAGTGCGCCGTATCAGGGGCGGTTTCGTCTGGAGGAGCAGCCTCCGCTGGCCGTGACGGAATGCGTGCCTGCCCGCGCGGCCAGTCGTGTGGCGTTGGATTTGAAGCAGGTTCAGCTGACGTTTAACGCGCGGATCGATCCGGCCAGCTTGAGCGGGGTGACCTTGCGAGGCCCTGGCGCGCCACGCATGCGACCGCTGGGCACGCGCGATGGCTCAACCTTTGCATGGGAACTGACGGGTCCGTTGGCTGCCGACGCCACGTATGAAGTGGTGGTACCGACCGCGCAGGCGCTAACCGGGGAGCATCTCATCACGCCGGTTTCCATTCCATTCTCCACGCCGGCGGGGCCGTGTCCTCCCGTGATCTATGGGGACAGTTTTGCTGGCGAAGGGTTCAGCGCCGACGGCACACTGGTGGTTGACTGGCAACATGCGGAGCGTCCCTTTTCCGGTCGCCATGCCCTGCGCCTGCAAGGTGGTGAAAAGGGTGGTACGTTGTACCTGTTTCGGGGAACGGGAGATAACGGGGATCGACGTATGCCCATGAATGCGACTGCGTATGATGAAGTGGAATTACAGGCGTGCGGCACCGCATCATCCCTTTGGTTGAAGGTTGGACATCCGGTGTTTGATCAGGCCTTTGGACAGCGCCGCTTGGAGGGCATAACGCCAGTCTATCAACGCTTTTCCATCCCGCTTCCCCAAGTTCGGACCAACTTGAATACCCTGTTGGCCATCGGGGTGGAACCCGGTGAAACCTTGTACGTGGATGATATTCGCCTGGTTCAGAAAAAGTGATTCACCACTTGTAGATATACCAGTGCTATACTAGTATTCTGATATGCATCGGAGTGGTCAAAGAGCCTTTACGCTCATCGAACTGCTGGTTGTGGTGGCAATGATTGCCATCCTGGCCGCCATGCTGTTCCCGGCCGTGTCCAAAAGCATGAAGCGTGGACAAACGGCCACGTGTCTCAACAATCTCCGGCAAATTGGGGCCGTCATGCTGAGCTATGCGGCGGACCACGAGGGCCGGATGCCGGTGCTGGACAAGATGGATCGCGACCTTTACGCGTACGGCATCAGCCGCAATTTGAATCAGGGCCGTTCGCTGTCGTGGACCTGTCCGGCGCGGAATCGCGCCCAGACCTTTGTGACCGAACCGAATCCGATCAGTTACACCGGCAGTCGCAATGCGCTGTCCTGGGTGACCAACGAGACGCCTCACTGGGCGTGGTCCTACCAGAATCCCAGTCAGGTTTTGCTGCTGGCCGATGGCCGGGAAAACTTTTCCTGGGGCGCCTGGATATTCATCGACAACTACGGCTCCGATTTCGAGTACTTCGATGAAACGTTGCCGTTGGACCGTGGCTACAACGTTCAGACATGGTTCGAAGGACGCGGCTTTGCCAAGACTGATTCCATCTACGTGGAGCAGGCTGATGTGGATGGGGAAGGTGCCCCCTCAGGTATTCGCTATCGGCACAATAACAACGAAGGCACGACCGCGGTTTTTGCCGGCGGCAATGCGGCGTATGTACCGATCCGGGGCATGACCCGCGGCAACTTCATTTCGGCGTGGTAAGCCCGCTCCTGCGCGCAACACCAATCCCGCGGATGGCATGCGCGTCTCTGCGGCGAAACATCCGGGCTAGTGGCTTGCGCTGTGCGCAGCCAACGTCGATATGGCCCGTTCCGTCGTTGGCGGGGGGCGCCCGGTGGAATCACGCTTCACCAAACGCGTTTGCACCAGGATGCGCACCGGAGCCGCGTCGCGCTGCTCCAGGCGATCGGCCAGAATTTCCACGGCAAGGCGTCCGATGTGGCGACGATCAATGTGAATGGTGGTCAGGGGGGGATGGGTGGATTCCGCGATATTGATGTTATCGAAACCGGTGACCGACAGATCGTCCGGCACCTTCAGGCTGGTTTCGGCATGGATATACTGCAGAGCTCCGGCGGCGGTCTCGTCGTTGAAGCAGATGAGGGCAGTGAAGTGCGCCTTGCGAGACAGGATTTCGCGAATGGCCTCGTAGCCGCCTTCCCGCGTGTAATTGCCAGCGCCCACCACCAGATGCTGGTCGGGATTCACGCCGCCCGCGGACAACGTGTCGCGCACGCTGCGTAGACGATCCTGCGATGGGCCATCGCCGGTGCCGGTGATGACGGCAAAGGACCGGTGGCCCAGTTCGAGCAGGTGCTTGGTGACCAGGGCCGCGGCAGTCCGGTTGTCAACCGTAATGGCATCCACCGGACAATCCGGCAAAGAGTTGTCCACCAACAGGGTGGGGATGCCGGACTCCAGCAGAGAATAAATGCGCTTCTCGTCGTAGTCGCCAATGACAATGGCGGCATCGGCGCGCTTGCGCAAGTGGATGTCCGTGGTGCGCTGGTCCAGGGGCAGCATGGTGAGATGGCCGTGACGGGGAATCAACGCCTCCTGAATGCCGTTGATCATGTCCGCGTGGTAGGGACCGATATGGAATTGATCAATGATCTTGGAGCACAGGGCGATGATCATATGCCCTTTGGCCACGCTGTCGTCCGCCACCGTGGGTTCTGACACGTAAATCCCCTGGGCGGGGACGGAATAGAGTAAGCCGCGCAGTTTCAACTTGTTGATGGCGCGCAACACCGTCAAGCGGCTGGCTTTGTAGGACTCGGCCAGCGTGTCCAACGAGGGCAAACGGCTGCCAGCGGGGTACAGACCGGACTTAATGTCGCGGACTACTCCATCGCATATCTGATCGTAGAGAAACTTGGTGGAGGATTTGCCGGCTCGGCCTTTGGGTTCCATAAGCATACGTTGCCATCCAACCCCTTCTTGATCAACGAAAAATGTAAGTAACCCCGGAATCCGCGGGGCGGAAACCGGGGTGGCGCATTAACTTTTAAGGCAGACGGACACCCGTCCGGTAATACCGGCCGATGACATCGTTGGTGACCGTGAAGCCCAGGGCCGATCCGCTTCCGGGTTGTTCCGCGGACAACAGGGGCCAAAGCTGCGGGTTCTGCATCAGGTTCGTGGTCGCATGAATGCCGTAGACCCGTCCGGTGGAGGTCGGGTTGATAACCAGGTTCAGCACCCCGGGGGACGTATTGGATCGGGTGACCAGAGGGAACACGGAGTTGGTGTCGATGGGGCTGGTATCGGCCACATATTCCTCGAAGTCGGTCATCCAATCGTTGTCCGCGTTGGCCGTGGGGGCGTTGGACGAGTTGGGATCCAGGCCGTACAGAATCTCCCAGTCATTCGGCAGGCGGTCGCCATCGTTATCGTCTGAGGGACTTTCACCGCCGCTCACTTCGCCGTAGCAGGTGAGGGAGCCGTTGGTCCGGGTGTTCTGGTAGGCGGCCCAGATCCAGTTGGACGAACGTGCGATCTGGCTGACCTGCACTTCGTCGATAATGCCGTTGAAACGGTCGCCCGTGTTGGCGCCGATGGACCAGGGCTGGGTGGCCACTGCGGCCGCGGTGGTGCCGGTCACCGTCCCTACATGGACGCCGTTGATATAGAAGTCGGCGAAGTTGGCTGCGTCGTAGGTGATGGTGACGGCCGCCCACTGACCGGCGGTGACCGCGACGCCGGGGGTCAGGGTTCCACCGGGCAGCCGTTCGATGGCGAGATTTGCTCCCGCTAGGCGCATGCTCCAGCTGTGCAGGCCTTCCCAGCTGGAACCAAAAATGACCTGGTTGGCGCCCACCGCGTCTGGCCGGATCCAAGCCGACGCGGTGAAATTATTGGTCAGGTTGTTGAGCACGGCGGGGGAGCCGATGAAGGTACGGCTGGCCGTGCCGCCGAAATCGTCGGCTCCATTAACCTGCCCGTCCACCGCTTGGTTGACGTCGTTGCTGGGGTAGCCGGTCAGCCCATTGGCGGTGGAATCCATGCTATCCCCGCTGGTTTCGGCCAGGTGCCATACGCCGGCGAAACGTTCAGACCAAGTCGCGCCATTGCTGGCATACGCTGGCAGGGTGGCGGCGTTGGGGTTGCCCCAGTAGGCGTAGATGGTGGTATTGGTCCCGGCCAGCGCGGGCACCTGCACCCACACGTACGAATTTCCGTTGGTATTCCAGGTTTCAATTTCAAAATTCAGCACGCTGGCTTGGGCGCCGTCGGAGAATCGCAGGTCGCCGCCGGTTTCGCTCAGGAACTGGCCATAGCTGAAGCCGGTGATGTTGGTGCTGAGCACCACCAGGGCCGGGAAGTTGGTCAGCGTTTCATTGCGATCGTAACCGCAGAATTGCACCGGCAGGCTGGACGCGTAGACATCGGGATCAAACACCCCGGTTCCCGCGATGGTGAAGGTGTAGGGATTCTCATCCACGTCGTTGTGGATCAAATTCGCCTGGGCGGTGCGGGTGCCGGTGCTACTCGGCTGGAATCGCACCGTGAAGGTCGCGGTCTGGCCGGGCGTCAGGTTGGTGCGGGAGGGCCCGTCTATCAGGCTGAAGTCCGAAGCCGCGGCGCCAGTAAGGGTCAGGAAGGGACTGACCTCCAGAGCCAGGGTCACATTCCCGGAGTTGGTCAGGGTGAACGTGCGGTCGGCCCAGGATCCATTGGCCAGGGTGAGTGGACCGAAGTCAGTGCCGAGGGCGGAAGACGGGGAAGCGCTGCCCGCCGCGATCTCGCCCAGATTGGTGCCCAATACGGCCATTTCCGGGCCGCCTTGAACGGCGCCGTAGCTGTTGAACAGGCTGTTGGACCCGCTGTTCAGAAACTCCGCCCACACCCAGTTGGTGGAGCGGGCCACGCTCGATATCCGGACCTCATCAATGATGCCACCCCAGTAGGCGGCGGGATTGGTCCGCGCGCCGATCATCAAAGGCTCCGCATTGTCGATGATGGAGCCGGTGACGTTGGTGCTTTCGACCGCCACCGTGCCATTGATGAACAGGCGCTTGGTCTTGACGCTGCCGCTGCCCAGGGTACCGGCGATAAAATTCCAGTTTGTGCTCGCAATGGTGGAGCCACCGGGCATTTCCCCGCCCGCCCCGCGCGTGCACCAGTCTGGCTCGGCCGGGGTGCCCGCGCCGCGCCGCCGAAGGGCGTAGCCGCTGCCCTCGCCGTTTTTGCTTACCCAGGGCGCCCAGGCGCTGCCGGAAAGGCCTTTGGCCCAGACCATGACGCTGAGGTTGGCGCTCAGTTTGAAATTTGCCTCGTTCGCGATTTCGATGATATCCGCTTCGCCACCCACCAACCGAATGCCCGTGCCGATGAGGCTGTTGGTGCCCATCACCGAACTGGCGTTGTCGTCCAACAGGGTGCCGTCGTTGTCTGCGACGGAGTCATTAAACGTACCGCTGGTTTCGCCCAGGTGCCAAACGCCCACATAGCTCTCCGACCACGTCGAGCCATCGGTGGTATAGGCGGGCGCGGTGGTCTGCGCCGGATTGCCCCACACGGCCCAGATGGTGGTGTTGGTGCCGACCAATTCCGGCACGCGCACCCATACGTAGGAAGCGCCATTGGTATTCCAGGTTTCAATTTCATGCTTGAGCAACACGGTTTGTGAGCCGTCGAGGAAACGCAGGTCGCCGCCCGCGGCATCCAGGAAGCTGGCGTAGGTGAAGTTGGTGACCGCACTACCCAGCACCACAAGCGCGGGGAAATTGGTCAGCCCCTCGTCACGCCCGTAGCCATTGAACTGCACGGGCATCCGGAACGGATAGGCGTCGAGGTCGAAGGTACCCGTGCCCTGCACGGTGAACGTATAGGGGTTTTCGTCCCCGTCATCACTGGCGATGGACAGGGTGGCCTGCCGGAGTCCGGTGGCGGAAGGCGTGAACAGCAGGTCGAACGTGGTGGTTTCTCCGCCGGCCACAGGGGAGGCGGGTTGCGCCGTGACCATGAAATCATCCGCTTGGGGACCCGAAACCATCACACGGGGAGAGCCGTTCAAATGAAGGGTGGTGGTGCTGGAATTGGTGATGGTGAAGGTGTGGGAAATCCCGCCTTGGTTGAGATCCAGCAGGCCGAAGTCCGTGTCATCCAGTGGGGTCGGTTCCACGTCGCCGTTGGTGATGACCAAATTAGACAATCCGAGAACGCTGACGTCGGGGGGCGTGTACGGTCCGGTGGTGTAGGTGATGAGCGGTTTCTCAGTCGCTCCGCCGGCATTTTGGGTGAGGATGTCGTAACGGTTGTCGCCGCTCGGATTCAGATCTGCGCTCAGACGGATGAATACGTACTGGCCCGCGTTGGCGCCACCGGCATAGCGCGTGTTCAACCAGGCGGCCAGATTGGCGTCACCCGTGCCATCCGTGAACGTCTCCGTCATGGTGGGCGAGGTCGGGGTGAGGATGTCCTCCTGGATCAACGTCGCGGTACCGTCGGATGCACCTATAAAAAAATCGGAGGGTTGGATGGACGGTGATGCCGATACGCGGGACAAGCCGTACACATCGACATTAAACGTGGTCACGTTACGCAAGTAGAGCATCACCCGCAGCGAGGTGGCCAGGAATCCATCGCCTCCGCCGAGGGTGGGGAGTTGGAAGGGAATGATGAAGGCCTGATCGGTGACCAACTGCCCGGCCTGCGCATTCCAGTTGTTGGTGTCCAGCACCGAGATCGCATTAATCGTTCCATCCGCGGCGTTCGCGGTCAGGTTGTCACCATAACCGCTCGGAACAAGAATCAGATTGCCGACAGACGCGACAAAAAACGCAGCCATCAACAAGTTGAGTTTCTTCACAGATATATCCCCCCAATAGGTTCTCTTAAACATACCCCAAGCGACGACGAAACGATTTCTCTTGATTAAACCAGTATTAGACTAGTATTAATTAAAAGTCAAGTGCAGTTGTGCGGGAAAATGGAGGTTACGGTTTGGGCATGCGCAATTTCTGGCATAGAGCGATACGGGGCTATGGGGTACGCCGGGCCGGGTCGTCTCTGCTGGCGTTATTGCTGCTGGGTGTCGGGTGTGCCCATAAGACAGATGATCGAACCGCGGACGGGCGCATCATCGTCCGCTATTGGGAAAAGTGGACGGGCGCGGAAGGTGAGGCCATGGACGGCGTGATTGCCGACTTCAATGCCGCCCAGACGAACATCTGGGTCGAGATGCTGACCGTCAGCGAAATCACCCGCAAGATGATGCTGGCCACCGCGGGTGGAAATCCGCCGGATGTGGCGGGTCTTTGGGCGGCCAACGTAAACGTGTATTCGGAGAAGAACGCGCTTACCCCGCTGGATGCCCTGATGGCGGAGGCCGGGATGAAGGCCGAGGATTACATCCCGTCCATCTGGCGGCTGTGCACCCATCGCGGGTTCACCTGGGCGCTGCCTTCCACGCCGGCCACCGTGGCGTTGCACTGGAATAAGAAAATATTTCGCGAGGCCGGATTGGACCCCGAACACCCGCCCGCCAGTCTGGATGAATTGGACCGCATGGCGGAACAACTCACCCTGGTCGTGGTGGAGCGGGGTGGCCAACCGGTACAGATTCCGTTTAGCGCGTTGACGCCGGAAGAACGCGAGGCCCGGTCGTTTCGCATCCTGCGGCTGGGTTTTTCGCCCACCGAGCCCGGCTGGTGGACCACCGTGTATGCCTATTGGTTTGGCGGCGCGCTGTGGGATGGCCAGGGCCACATCACGGCCAGTACGCCGGAAAACGTGCGCGCGGTGACCTGGTACAAAAGTTACGCGGACAAGTACGGCCTGAAAAATATGCAGGCCTTCGGCTCGTCCTTCGGCAATTTTGCCTCCCCCCAAAACGCTTTCCTGGCCGGCCAGGTGGCCATGGTCATTCAGGGCGTGTGGATGTACAACTTTATCAACAAATTCGCGCCCGGCCTGGAGTGGGGAGCCGCGCCCTTTCCCTCCGCCGATCCCGCGCAGTGGCCGCTGGTCACCGTGGCCGAGACGGACGTGCTGGTCATTCCGCGCGGGGCCCGACATCCCCGCGAGGCCTTCACGTTTATGCGCTATGTCCACACCCAGCAAGCCATGGAAAAACTTTGCCTGGGCCAGCGCAAGTTCAGCCCGCTGAAGGCGGTTAGCGAAGAGTTCCTGCGCGCCCACCCGAATCCCTACATCAAGGTGTTCATCGATCTGGCCCACAGCCCGGGGGCGCGGGCCTGGCCGGCCCTGCCGGTCTGGAACGAATATGATGAAGAAATGCGCCTGGCCTATGACCGTTCCTTTCTTGGCCTGCTCCAACCGGAGGCCGCGCTGCAGGAGGCCCAGCAGCGCGTGCAGTGGAAACTGGATCGCATCCAGCGTCGGTGGGACCTTGTGCAAACGCAGCGCCTCCGCCAGTGGAAGCAATGGGATGATGGCTTCGCGGAGGATTCGCCATGACGCGCGGTGAACTTCGGAACGTCGGGCTCGGCCTGCTTTTCATCAGCCCGTGGATCGTGGGGTTCCTGGCCTTCACCCTCTATCCCGTGCTGGCCTCCGTCTACTATTCGTTCTGTGACTACGACGTGCTGTCGACCCCGGTGTGGACGGGTACCCTCAACTACCGCGATATGTTCAGCGACTCTGTGTTCTGGAAATCCCTGCGCAACACCCTCTACTTCACCGTCTACTCGCTGCCTTTGGGCCTGATCCTCGCCTTTCTGCTGGCCGTGCTGCTCAACAACCAGGTGCGCCTGCGTCCGCTGTTCCGCACCTGCTTTTTCCTGCCTTCGCTGGTTCCGGTGGTGGCGGTGTCCATGCTGTGGCTGTGGATTTTCAACGGCAGCTTCGGCCTGCTGAACTACGCGCTGGGCCTGCTCGGCATCCACGGCCCCAATTGGTTGTCCGACCAACAGTGGACCAAGCCGGCCCTGATCATGACCACCCTGTGGGGCGTGGGCGGCAGCATGGTGATCTACCTGGCTGCCCTGCAGGATGTGCCGCGCGATCTCTACGACTCGGCGGATATTGACGGCGCGAATGCCTGGCACCGCCTGGTCCACATCACGTTCCCCATGGTTTCGCCCGTCATCTACTTCAACCTCGTGATGGGCATCATCGGTTCCCTGCAGGTGTTCGCGGGGCCCTACATCATGTTCAACGGCAGCGGCCCCAACCGGTCGGCCCTGTTCTACGCCACCTACATCTACGAAAACGCCTTCTCGTACAACCAGATGGGCTACGCTTGTGCCATGGCTTGGGTGCTCTTCCTCATCATTCTCGGCCTGACCTGGGTGGCCACCCGGGCGACGAGAAAACATATTTACTATGGAGGCGAGTAGGGTGAGTTCCACGTTCCATGTTACAGGTTCCAAGTTGAGGGACGCATGATCAAGAAGCAAGGACCCTTCGCCCGCCTGATCATCTACCTCCTGCTCGTGGCGGGTTCGCTGGTTTTTCTGGTACCGCTGTTCTGGATGATTTCCACCGCGCTGAAACCGGTGGATCAGACCATGACCATGCCGCCCACCTGGCTGCCTCGTCAGTCCTACGCGCCGGTGGACGGTCAATTGACGCCGGTGACGTTGGGGCCCGACACCGGCCCCGGCCAGGTGCGGGTCATCCTGGCTGACCGCACCTCGCAGGTGGTGGTGGCCCGGGCCGACGTGGTGACCGAGATCAAACCGCGCTGGAATAATTTCCGGGATGCTATCGTGAAGATGAAGTATTTCCCGCTCTACCTGAAAAACACCCTGCTGCTGTGCCTGCTCACCGTGATCGGCACCGTGACCTCGAGCGCGCTGGCCGCCTACGGCTTCGCTCGCATCCCGTGGCGCGGCCGCAATAAGATATTCCTGCTTGCCCTGGCCACCATGATGGTGCCGTTCCCGGTCATCATGGTTCCGGTCTACTCGTTATTCCGCGAACTGGGTTGGATCGGAACGTTGAAACCGTTATGGGTCGGCTCCTTCTGCGCGGGCGCGTTCAATGTCTTCCTGCTGCGCCAGTTTTTCCTGACCATTCCCAAGGACCTCTCGGAGGCCGCACGCATTGACGGTTGCAGCGAATTCCGCATCTTCTGGCAGATCATCCTGCCTCTGTCCAAACCCGCCCTCATGGTGGTGGGCCTGTTCCAATTCATGGCCACCTGGAACGACTTCATGGGTCCGCTTATTTTCCTGACCGACCAGAAGGACTTTACCCTCGCCCTCGGTCTACAGTTCTTCCAGAGCCAGCACGGTGGCACGGAGTGGCACTACCTGATGGCCGCCAGCACCCTCATTGTGCTGCCCGTGATCCTGCTGTTCTTCTTCACCCAGAAGAGCTTCATCGAGGGCATCTCGATGACCGGCATCAAAGGGTGATAAGAACGTATGATTCGACCCTCTGCTTCTGCCCGTGGATGAGCAGCCGCTGTGGGATGGGGAGGGCCGGTGGATCAGGAGAGGCTATCCATCCTGCTATGCGCGCCAACGCGGTAGTCAAGCCTGGCCCAGGCCGACGTCGCTGCGCACGCTAGATGCTCATAAGCAGTCGATCCGGAGCCTAACGCCGCTCTTAGCGTGTGAACTTCAGGCGGCGCACCATCAATCCGGCCAGGCCGAGCAGGCTAAGCATAGCCGTGGTGGGTTCCGGAACGATCGTGTAGTTCAAGTTTGCGGCCGCAGGGGCCGCGCTCGAGTTCGCGGAAGTCGGGGCACCGAGGACGCCCCAACCGCCCCAACCGCTGTCATGCTTGAAGGTCACACTCGATGCATCAATCGCCGAGCCGTAGGTGAAGCCGGAATCGTCCGTGTACTGCGGCACCCAGTACGCCACGGTCTGGAGCTGATAGGTTACACCCGGGTTCAGGTCGACCGCGGTGGCCAGCGCCTTGGTGTTCCAGCCGGCGCCCGCTTCGCCCGCGGCCCAGTTCACGATACCGAGCGATGTGTCCGTGTCGTCGTTCCACAGTTGAACCCAGGGGGTGTCCCCGCCGCCCATGCTGAGGCCGAAGAACTTAAGCTCTGTTACCGTGACGTCGGTGTTGACTTGGAACACGATCGCCGAATCGCCATATGCAGCAAGGTTTGCGCTGGTACCGCCTTCCACATATATCAGGTCCGCCCGCGCTGACTGTAGGCCGAAGGCCGCCACCGCAATCATCAGAAGTTTAACGTTCATGTTCTTGCTCCCTAGCGCTTCCCTTCCGTACTTCGTGCAAGCGATTATCACAACCGATGCACGAGATTCAGAACTAGTATATTATTAGTACACAGCATGGATGCTGTCTAGTTTGTTTTGTTTCTGTTTGGGGCCCAAAGGCCCATCGAGAAGGCGATTGGTGAACGCATTCACGTGACTCAAAAAGAGCCGGAATCAGGGATGATCGCCTACGGTATCGTGATACCGACCCGGTAGAAGCGGGTGGTGGTCGAGGCGGGGTCGGGAATGGACACCTCGCTGGCGTTGCCGGTCGGTGACGTATCTGCCGTCAACGCGCTCCAGTCGTCCCCGCTCAGCGACGTCGCCGCCTCCACGCGGTAATAGCGATCACTCCACACCGGCCCGAACGCCAGGCTGGGCTGGTTGCTTTGTAGGCCCACATGCAGTTCGAAAACCGAGGCGGAGTTGGTGGGATCAAGTCCGGCGGCATACTTGAATAAATTATCCTGTCCGGTCCCGCTGGCGTCGTAATCTGGCGCGGCGGCGGGGTGGTTGGTGCTGCCAAAGTGCTGGATCTGCCACTGCATGAAGCCGGTCAAGCTGGTCAGGCTCAGCACGCCGTTGCTGTTGGTGCGAAGATTGCCCGCCCCGTCACTGGCCCGCACCTGCCACGTATGTGTTCCGCCTGGCACGGGGAGTGCGACCTGTTCGGTGCCGCGCCCATACACCTGAAATTCCCAGAAGGAATAACCATACACGGACGCGCGCTGGATGCCCTGCAGGCGGACGAATCGACCCGCGCCGTCGAGATTCACGAAGGTGCTGGTGCCGCCGGTGCCGGACGTTTTGTGAACCAGGGTGGCCCAGTTGGTGTTGTCCATCGAGGCCTGCAGCAGATACTCGCGTCCGTAGGCGGCCTCCCATTTGATGACCACGTTGCTGATGGAATAGATCCCGCCCAGATCCACGGTGAACCACTCGGTGTCGGCATTGGTCACACCTACCCACGCGCTCGACCAGCGGGTGCCCAGGTTGCCGTCCACCGCCTGGCCGGGCGTGCCCGCGCTGGTGGAGCTGGCGAAGGCGGTGCGGCCGAGAGCAAGATTGCTGGTCGGCGATACGAACGCGGTGGGATCGGCGGTGGCGACCGGCGCGCCATCCAACAGCAACGAATAGTCGGCCACTCCGGTGCCGCTGTCGATGGCCTGTTCCCAGCAAAAGAGGGTGTTGGAGGTCGCGCTGACGGAACTCGCATCCACAGGCAGCAGGGTTCGGAAGGACGACGGGGCGTCGTGGTCATCGATGGTGAAGGAGGAGGACAGCGATGTGGTGACACCATCCGCCCAATTCACGGCCTTCACATACCAGTGGTGAGCGCCGTTCCCCATCGTGGCTCCGGTCAGCGTAAAGGTGGTGGCCTTCGTCGTGGTCGTGGCCAGTGCGCCGTCGATAAAAAGTTCGTAGCGCGCGATCCCGGTTTCCGGGTCGGTGGCCGCCTGCCAGGTGAAGGCGGGCAGCGCGCCGGTGATGACCAATCCGTCCGCCGGCGTCAGCAACGCGAAGGCTTGCGGCGGGGTGGCGTCGCTCAGCCCGAAGCCCTGAATCCCCGATCCGTATTGGAACAGCGGATCGCCCGTGGTGGGCGGCACCGGCTGCCCGGCGGCGATGGCGGCGCGGATCTGGGCCAGCTCCGTGGTGGTGGCGCCCATGTCGAACGGCAGATCCCAGCGATCGGGCTGGCTCGACCAGTGGGCCTGGTCGTCGATGCCGATCTGGCTCTGGTTGCGCGGCAACTGCCACGGCGTTTTGCCGGAGGGCAGGTAATCACCGAACAGCATGCCCGCGATGGCCGGTCCGCCTTCGTCGCCCGGGCGATAGACCACCATCAGCGCGTCGCTGTGGGCCAGCACATTGCTCAGCACGTAGGGGCGGGGCAGCAGGCACACGGTGGTGACCGGGATGTTGTTGCTCTCGAAATACCGGATCAGCTCGAACTGCGGCGCGTCGTTGGGATCGTGTGCCGCGCCCACCGGATCATCGGGCAGCCACGGGCTGTTCTTGTCCCAGTAGGTGCCGTGCGTGAAGTAACTCTCGCCCACCACCACCACGGCCGCGTCGATGACGTTGGTCCCGGCGGCGGCCACGTTGGAATAGACCGCGAGGCCGTCCTGCGCGGCGCGGGCGACCAGGGCCTGATAAATGGTTTTGCTGCCGAATTCGTTGCCGTGGAAATCGCTGCGCCAGGTGACCATGCAGGACCCGTCGTTGGCCCGCGGGCCGGTGACCACCAGCGTGCGCCCGGCCGACAGGCGGATCGGTAACGCGCCGTTGTTCTTCAACAGGGTGAGGCTCTCCACCGCAGCCTGGCGGGCCAGGGCCACGTTTTGCGGGGTGTGCCAGGTGGCGGTGCCGCTGACGTTGTCGTGGTAGGGGTCCTCGAACATGCCCATGCGGAACTTGAGGTCGAGCACGCGGCGCAGCGCGTCATCGATGCGGCTCTCCGGCACGGCAGTTTCGAAGTCGCCCATGTCCTCGGGATCGGCGCCGCCCATGACGTCGGACCCCGCGATCAGTGAGCGCTGCCACGCGCCGGAGGGCAGCCAGTCGGTGCAGATGACGCCCTGGTAATTCATGTTGGTGCGCAGGTAACCGAGGATGCCCACGTTGTCGCCCGCGCCGCCGCCGGTGGGACCGAGCAACTGGCTGCCCGCGTAGCCGGGCATGATGGAGCTGGATCCGGCTTCGATCGCCGCATGCCACGGGCGCATGTGGTAGTGGATGGTGGTGCCGTCGTAGATCACGCCCGCCTCGCCGCCCGCGCCCTGTCCGCACCAGTGCTTGGTGGTGATCATGATGGAGCGCGGATTGATTTCCGGCCCGCCCTGCAAGCCGGCCACCATCGCGCGCACCATGCCCGCGGCCAGATCGGCGTCCTCGCCGCAGCCTTCCTGGATGCGTGGGTACAACACCTTGGTGCCCACTTCGGCCAGCGGGGAGAGCGTGCCCAGATAACCCACCGCGTGCGACTCGCGCCGCTGCATGTCGGCCACCGCCCACATGAGCTGCAGGTTGCGCGTGGCGGCCAGTCCGGGCTGGGTGGGGTGGGACGTCTTGTAGCCGTGGATGGTGTCGCCCACGGCGATGAACGGAATGCCCAGCCGGTTGGACGCGGCGGCCTTCTGGTAGGTCAGCAGGTCGCTGGCCTGGAACGGACCGAAGCCCCAGCCGGCGTCACGATAGACCTGTGCGTTGAAGAACAGCTGCATGGCTTTTTCGTGCAGGGTCATGCGCGGCATCAGGTCGGCCACCCGCGCGGCTGGCGGCAGGTGCCAGTCCTCGTAGGGCTCGATGGTCCCGTTTTTATTGAGGTCTCGCATGCCGTTCAGGTTGGTCACGCCGTCCTGCACCATGGTCAAGGTCGGGAGATACACACTGAACACGCGCAAGTCGGAGCGGTTGGTGAACGTGGTGCCGTCGGTGGCCACCACGTACCACTTGTAGGTCCAACGGTCGGGCAGGTCCTGATTCAGCGAGAACGTGGTACCGTTGGTGACACTGCCTGTGAGTGTGAAGCGGTCGAGCAGCGCGCCGGGGGCCATCCAATCGTAGTTGGTGCGGGTGAGGTTGATGTACACGTCGTAGCGGCTCGCGCCCGCCACGGGTGACCAGCTCAGTGACGGGCGGCGCGTGGTGGTGATCATGGCCTGGTTATCAGGCGCGACCAGCGGGAAGGCCCCGGTCACCGCCACCGGCGGCACGAAGGGATAGGGGTCGGGGATCAGGCCCGGAATACTGTTGGTGTTGTTGGTCGTGCTGACGCTGTAGACCTCGACGCTCCAGGTCGAGCCGTCCAGGGCCAGGGTGGAAACAGAGGTGCCTCGCAAGGTGGAGCCGTGGTAGTCCACGGTGCTGAGCCGGAGGTCGGTATTCGGCTCGGAGCTGGTGAACTGGTTCTTGGCGATGGTGACCGTGGTGCTGGGCGGGTAGGTGTAGAGGTAGGTCACCGGCGCTCTGGGATTGACCACCGACGGCGTGCCCAGTCCTTCCGCAGGCACGGGGTCGGCGCTGAGCGGGATGGGGGAGACGTTGAGCTTGGCGTAGGCCAGCCCCTGCACCGGGAACACGATGCGGATGGTCTGGTTGTTGGTTTGTTCCGGCGGCGCATTGGTGTCGGCGGTGGTGGTGAAGGTGAGTAAAGGCCGGGCCCAGGTTTCGCCCGCGGCCGGCGTCAACACGCTGTAGGCGTGGTTGCCAGTGAAGGTGTTGGTGGCCGGACTGAGCCGCAGAAAAATCCACGACCCCGCCCCGGCGCCGGAGTCGTACGCGGTATTGAGATAATTCACCAAGGTAGTGTTGGCGGTGTTGGAGGTTACGATGGCCGGCGCACGCGCGGCGGAGCCCGTGCCGTTGGTCATCCCCGGGACAAGGAAAGCGTTCTGCAACAGAGTGGCTCTGGGGTCAGGATTGTTATGGGCGTAGTAGTCTTCCGGCAGCACCGTGTTGGCGGCGCGCGCGGGCAGCGCGTAGAGGTCAAGGGCGAAGGGCACGTTGCTCTGGCCGACGATGTCGAAGAGCCAGACCCGGAAGTCGGCGGTGGCGAAGTGCGCGCCGGGCTCCAGGGTGGGCAGCTGCAACGGCAGGACGAGGACGGCACCGCGGGACTGGTATTCACCGATGCGCGGGGCGTAATTCGCGCCCGCGAAGCCCACCGTGTTGGTGCCGCCGCTGGTGACGTAGACCGAGCGGGTGGCCGCGTCGGCCCGGTTGGAATAGGTTTGTGCCCAGGCGGGGTCAATGCTCGCCAGCGCGGCCAGGGTTGTGATGTAGGGAAGTAATTTCATGGCGTGAATTCACGGTTCGCGGGCGGCTTCCGCCACAGTTCTCGCAACATATGCGCGGCCATCTTGGGATGCCGGTCGCGCGTGAATACGCCCTTCCAGTTGTTCACGACCCGCCCGACGTGCTGGCCCACCTTGAAGTCCGCCAGGTTCCACACATGGGTGCCGCACACAAATGGATGGCGCTCGCAGAACTCAATCACGCGCCGCAACATTTCAACCTGGAACTCTTCGCTCCACATGAGGGTGTGCTCGTTGTGCAAACCGGGCAGGGCATCGGCGCCGAACTCCGACATGAGGATGGGTTTCCGGTATTTTTTCCAGAACCCCACCACCTCGCCCAGCAGTTCATCGATTTGCTCCAACCGCCCGCACTTCACATACCAGGAGGGATATTTGTTCAGGCAGATGACATCGAACACATCGGCTTCCTGCTCGGAGTCCGGTCCGCTGTTCAGCACGAAGGCGATGGGCCGCGAGGAGTCCAGGGTGCGCGCGTAGGCCACGATTTCCCGGAAGTAGCCGCGCGTCTCCGGCTCGTGGGTTTCGCATTCGTTGCCGAGGCTCCACATAATAACGCAGGGATGGTTGTGGTCGCGCTCGAACAGTTCCTTCACCTGCTGGCGATGCCGCTCGGCCAGGCGTTGCCGCAGAGCGGGGTCGGTCACTGCCTTCATGGACAGCGTGTTCGCGGGCGTTTCATCAATGACCATGAAGCCCAGCCGGTCCGCCATCTGCATGTCCTCCTCGCTGTACGGATAGTGCGAAGTGCGGAACGAGTTGGCCCCGATCCAGCGCATGAGGTTGTAGTCCTTGACCAGGAAGGGCAGATTCAGGCCCTTGCCCGCCACGGGCGTATCCTCGTGCCGACCGAAGCCGCGCAAGAAGAGGGGTGCGCCGTTGAGCAGCAATTGCCCGCCACGCACCTCCATGGTGCGCACGCCATAGGGCAGTACATAGTGGTCAATCCGCACCCCGTCGCGGAACAGCTCGAAACAGAATTCATACAGTTTGGGATGCTCGGGTGACCAGGTCTCCGCACCGTCCACCTGGAAGGTTCCTTCTACGACCTGTGGTGAAGCGGCCAGCGCGTACGAGGCATGGCGACCGAGTTCGGCGCAGCTCACGTCTAGCCGGTCCGCGCGGCCGGTGTAGTGCGCGGCCAGTTGGATGGAGGCGGCGGAACCCCGGACCGTTGAGGTCAGCTTGAGCTGCTCAATACGCGCGTCGCCGGTGGCATACAGGACCACGGGCCGGTGAATGCCAGTGAACGGGAAGAAGTCGTAGTGGACGTCCGGATAATTGTCCCGCCGCCAGTTCGCGACCCCGCCCACTGCGGGATCAAGACGTCCCTGCGGAATGGTGGTGGCATCCAGCAGATTGTCCACCCGCAGTACCAGATGGTTCGGCGCATCGAAATGAATCCGGTCCGTGACTTCGAACTCGAAGGGCGTGTAGCCGCCTTCGTGGCTACCCAGCCGCTGCTGGTTCAAATAGACCTCCGCCCGGTAATTGACCGCGCCAAAACGGAGGAACAGACGACGCCCTCGCCAGGCGGGTGAGACCGAGAAGGTCCGGAAATACCACACCCAATCCATGTTGTGGTAGAGCTCGCGATCCATGAGCTGTTCGTTGATCGAACCCGGCACGGCGATTTCGTGTCCGCCCGCGGGGGGCGCGCTGGGGAAGCCCTGTTCAACTCCGCGGTGATCGGGGTCGAAATGAATGTGCCAAATGCCATCCAGCGACTGGTTCCGACGGGTGGTCGTTTCAACGGGGTAGAGCATGGTCGTTCCTCGCACTCATTCGGGTGTGGGTTCCTGGATCGTTATGCGGTAGGCGGCGGACGGATCAAGGGTGTTGGTGATCGGGGTGGTCATCGAGCCGCCGTCGTCCGCGCCGGTTTGCGCCGGGCCGATGGGCACCCACGTTTCTCCGGCCAGATTGGTCGTGGCATAGATGCGATAGGTCCGGCTGTTGGTGGTGGCCGGGATCGTGCTGAGGTTCATCGCATTACCGGCACGCTGGAGCGTCACTTCGATGGGTGGATTCGCGAGCCCGGGATCGGAATCGGCAATGTATTCCTGCTTATTATCCCAGGCATCCAGATCCGGATTGTCGGCGTCGTCGTGCGCGCCCACCACCAGTCCGTGCGCCGCCTCCCAGGCGTCGTTCATGCCGTCCTGATCCGTGTCAGTCAGTTGTCGTCCGGGGTTCTGATACAGGTAAGCCACCTCGCTGGCAGGCAGGGCACGCGCGTAGACGTGCAGGTCATCCAGCCGCCCGTTGAAATAGTCGCCGCCGTTGGCCGCCACGTACCACGGGCGAGTGGCCGGGCTGGCCGGGCTGGAGCCGGGAATATTGGTGACCGCGATCCCGTTGATATAAAAGGTTACATCGTTGGTTGCGCCGTAGACCGCGGCTACATGGGACCACGTGCCGGGCGGCAGGCTGGTGCCGGCATAATAAACCTGGGCCGGACCCAGTCGTTCCAGGGCCAGGTTGGTTCCGCTGAAACGCAGGCTCCATCCGGTCTGGTCCTGCCAGTTGCTGCCGAAGAGCACGCGGTTGCCGCCGTACGAGGTCGGGCGCACCCACAGCGCCACCGTGAAATCGTGTGTGAGATTGTTCAGGAGGGAAGGATTGCCGATGCGGATGTACTGGTTGGCCCCATTAAACCCGACCGCTGGCGCATCGCCCGGCCCCGGTTGACCGAGGAGCGGAGTTCCCACTAGCGTGCCGTGGAGTGCGCTGCCGGCACTGTCCCGAGCAGAGAGCCCGTTGGTTTCATCCAACCGATAACGCAAGACCAGGCCGAAGTAATTGGTCACGGTCAGCCAGATCGTGACATCGTCCTGGGTCTGAAATTCGCCGTCATCCGCGGTCAGGCGAAGCGTGTAGGAACCGGGCTGTGCGGCCGAGATGGACGTGGTCAAATTCGTGGCCTCATCGAACACCACGGTGGACGGACCATCGACCTGGGTCCAAAGGACCGACATCGCATGCGGAGGATCCGGCAGGTCATCATCCAGGACCGAGCCGGTGATGGTGAGTGCGCCGGGGAACATGGCGCTGCGTTCGGGTCCGGCCTCGACCAGGGGGGCAAAATTTTGCAGACCGTCGGGGTTGCTCGTGGCGGGCGCGAGGTACAGGGTGTTGATCTCCGCGTCGGTCAGGGCGCGTCCATAGATCTGCACGTCATCCAGGCGGCCCGCGAAATATGCCGGGGTACCGCCGAGACCGCCCCAGCGGCCAAGCAGGACGGGATCGATGCCGGCAAAATATCCGTGGCCGGTGCTGGCTGTGTCGAGAATGCCGTTTACGAACAGGGCCTGGGTGCCGCGGTAGAAGCGCCAAGCGACGTGGTACCAGCGGCCGGTGGACAGGGTATTGGTGCCGGTGGTTTCGTCGCCGTAGAAACCCAGGACGGGATGCCCGTTGCGGATCATCAATTGCAGGCCCTTGTGGGTTTCGCGTCGGTCGGTGCCGAGCACCGGGCGATCCCCGCTGACCGAGGACGCCCGCAGCCAGGCCGTGACCGTGAAGTTGCCGTTGAACCCGAGCTTGTAGGTTTTCTCCAGCACCCCGAAATCATCCACGCCGTCGAACGAGACCGAGGTGCCGGTGCCGTTGGTGGCCCCGCTCTGGGCGAGCAGAGGGGCGTTGGTGTAGTAGGCGTTTTGCGCGTAGGCGGATTGATCGAGCAGCATGGTGCCGTTGGTCTCGTTGAGCGGGTAATGGCCTTTCAAAAATTCCACCGGCTGGGTCGGGGTCGGGGCGGCGATGGTGAAGACAAACGGGAAGGGAGCGCCCAGCGTGGCGCCGGCCTGGGCTGCCGTGTCGGCCGGGAGGATGACCTGGTAGGTGGCTCCGGTTACCGGGGTGCCTGCGAGGTCGAACAGGATCAGTGGCCCGGCGGAGTCCCCGTTCAGTGACAGGCCGGTGACGCCCGGTCCGTTGATGGTGGCGCCGGCCAGTGTGCCGGTGTTGACGTTCTGACTGAATACCACGGCGATCTGGCTGACCGTGGTCGTTTCGCCGTTGGCCGGGAAGGTGGCGGTTACGGCGAAGGTTGCGCTGGTCGCCAGTAGCGCGCGTGTGCTGGTCAGTTGGCGGGGCGGGAGGGCGATAAAACCCAGGCGAGTGGTATTGCTGTACACCGAGACGAGTTGCAGGTTGGAGCGGGTGTTGTAGGCCACGTAGGTGAGTGTCGTGCCCGAACCGTACACCTGGCTGAACGGCGTGCCGATGTGATGGTCGAAACGCGGCACGCCGAGGCGGCGGTTGGCGTGCATGAAGTAATAATTGATGCCGGAGTTGAACGTGTCGTTCGCCACCGGGTCGCCCGCGCTCCACAGGGCGGTGTCGATGGCGATGGCCTGCTCGGGATCGAACAACTGCAGATAGCCGAGGATGACATTGCCGAGCGCGTTGCCCATCCGGCTGATGGTATTGGTGGACGCGCCCACCTCCACATCACGCAACGCCATCATGTTGGTGTACTGGCAGCGTGCAAACACCGGGTCGCGCACGGTGTAGTTCAGAAAGGGCGAGATGGGCAGCCACTGAATGCCGTAGATCCAGCCCGGGTCGCCGCTGAAATAGGTGGCGTAGGCGTTGCCGTCGTCGAACAGGATGCCGACGATGGAATTGGAGTAGGCGGGCGCGAACGTGCCGTTGGTCGGGCCGCCGCGGTAGCCGTAATAGTTGTTCCAGTATTCCGCGATGGCCTCCGATTCCATGGCATAGCCGAGTGCACCGGTGGCCAGCATGTTGGTGTCGCCCATCACGTGGCCCAGAGTGAACAGTCCGCCCCAGGCCTGCATGGATTCGGAGGAGGATTCCTGGTTGTTGCCGTTGCCTGCGCTGAAGCCGCCCGCGTACGAATGCCCGCCCCACGGGTCGAACGTGCGCAGGAAGGGGAAGTTGGTGTCGCTGCGGTCCCAGTTCGCATACTCCCTGGCCACCGCGGTCAGCATGGGGCCGTAGTCGGCCAGGAAATCCGGATCGTACAGTCCCAGCAGGGCGGCCGCCGCGGTCAGGTAGCCGTAGTGGAAGTGATGGTCGTTGAACTGGCCGGAGCCGTAGCTTTCGTTGAAGCCAACCAGGGCGCGCCAGTTGGGGTAGGACGCGAAATAGTGCGCGGTTTCGCCGGGTGTGTAGGTCAGCCAGTCGGCCAGGGCGGAGCGCAGGGTCTGTTTCAAGGTCTCCGCACCGGCCTGGTCCAATTCGTGCGCGAAGGCGAGGAAGCGGCCGAAGTTGATTAGATCCTTGCCGCCCCAGTAGGTGTCCGCGCCGTAATCGGTTTTGGTGGCGCCGGTGGCCAGGTAGCTCTCCATGCGCTCGCGGTCGAAGTCATTCGTGTAGGCGCCGGTGGCGTGGGGTGCGGGCAGGTTGGGCAGGATGCCGCTGAATGGATAGGCGATGTGGAAGTGTTGGCCCGCGGCCAGCTTCATGCGGCCCCGCGGGGTCACGTAGGTGCGCCCGGTCCAGGCCAGGTCGTTGCTGGTGGTGCGGTAGTGATGCGGCATCCAACCCTGCAACACCTGGGTGTTGGTGCCTTTCAGGATTTTCGTTTGCAGGGACCAGTCGGTGTGCACGCGCCCGCCCTCCACGTCGTAGGTCCAGTTGAGTACCGTGTTGGTGGGCTGCGCGTAGGCATAGTTCTGAAAAAAGGCCAGGTCGTTGGTGGAATTCATCACCCCGATGGTCAGCCAGCGGTTGGTGCCGGTGAAGGTCACGCTGAGTACGCTGGTGGTCGCGCTGAACTGCGTGCCGTCAGGCGCGAACAGGCCGTAGGCGCGTCCCGCGTAGGCCACGCCCACGTGATCGGTGGTGACCGGGAACCCGCCGAGGGTGCCCGCCTCATTAAAATAGCGGACGCCTGTGCCGGACCGGATCCGCAGGTCGACGCCGGTGCAGCTGATCCACACAAACGGCAGGCCGCGACCCATGGTGATGTCGAGCCGGCGGGAGGCGTCCTGCATCAGTGCGAACGACACCAGCCAGTCACTCCAGTCGGTGGCGCGCGCGTCCCTGGGTAGAAAGGCCGTGCTCCATTTGCCCGCCTGATTGGTGGGATCGTTGCTCAGGAAGAACTGGTCTGCGCACAAATGACCCCAGCCGCCGGTCGCCGTATCAATCAAATCCAGCCGTCCGGTTTGACCGACTAGGTCGGAGACGTCCCAGGTGTGCCACTTCAGGTTTTCTGTATTTTCGCCCGTGGTGGTCCGGACCACGGTGCCGTTGACGGTGAGGCGGACGGCGGTCTGGGTGGGCCAGTTGCCGCCCGCGCTGAGGAAGTGCAGGTTGGAGTGGCTGATGGGGAAGGGGGCGGAGCGCAGTGTGCCGGTGGCGCCGTCGCCGGGACGGTAGCTGTTGACCAGGCGCGATCCCATGAAACCGGACACCGCCGATTGGCCCGCAGCGGCCCCGGCTGCCGGTCCGCTGCCGAAGGCGGAACCGGTGGTGGTCCAGCCTGCGGGATAGTTCGTGGCTTCGAAATCGGTGATCAGCAGGTCGTTGGTATCGTAGAAGACCGGCACCACGCCTTCCACCCGCAGCGGAAATTCCTGCACCAGGGTTCGACCATTGCTGTTCCAGTTGGTGCTGTAATAGAGGACGAGTCCACTGCCATCCGCCGCGACTCCGAAGGGCAGGGCCCACATGGTGCCGGCGTACCGCGACACCAGCAGGTCGGTCCACCAGTCATTGCTGGGGATGGGCCGGTGGGTGGTTTCGGTATAGATGGGCCAGTCCAGCATCGCGGTCGGGGTGGCGCCTTCATGGGCGGGCGGGAAAGAGGCATAGGAGCCCGCGCCCAGGCTTATCGCGGTGGGTTCGGCGGCGTGCAGGCCCGGCAGAATCAGAGCCGAAAAAGCGCACACCAGGAAGCAGGGCGCGCGCAACACGGTTTAATCCTGGTAAAGCACGGTCACGATGGACCGCGCGGGCAGGTTGATCTCGGCGAATTGATCGTTTTGGCGAAGCACAAACGGGAGCGGCTTTTCCGTGCGGTTAAGCGCGACCACGGCCACCCGGCCATCCGGGTTGCGAAAGGCGGTGGCTTCCAGGTCGTCGCGCGTGGTGGCGCACAGGATGCGGTGGGCGCCCGGGCGCACGAAACGCGAGAAGTGGCCGAGGTAGTAATACGAACTCTGGTACAGCAATTGGTCGTTGGCCACATCGGCGAGAATGGGCGCGCTGCACAGGTTGTTGACATGGTTCGGGCCGCCCGTGGTGTCGAGCAGCACATTCCAGTCGATCCAGCCTTCGGTCCAGCGGTTGAAGTCGTTGATCAGCGAGCGCGCGTAGCGTTCGCCCAGCAGCCAGGAACCCAGGTGCGGGCCGCCTTCCTGACAGCCTTCGGTAAAGAGCAGGTGCTTGTCCGGCCACGCGTCGTGCACCAGTTGCACATTTTCAAACTTGTCCGACCCGTACCAGTGGAAGCCGAGGCCCCACACGTGACGTGCCGCTTCGGGGTCGCCGTACATGATGCCCGCGCGCTCCACCATCACATCGCGGTTGTGGTCCCACACCACGAGGTGGGTATTTGCGCCGGCCGCTTTCAGCGCCGGGCCGAGGAAGTCGCGCACGAAATCACGCTCTTCTTCCGGGGTGTACTCGCACGACTCCCAGGTCTGGGTGGCGGCCGGCTCGTTTTGAACCGTGAGGGCCCAGATGGGAAATCCGAGCTTTTCATAATCCTGAAGGTAACGGACGAGATAATGGGCCCAAACCTGACGGCACTCCGGGCGGAGCTTGCCACCCAACAGCATGGAACCGTTGGTTTTCATCCAGGCCGGTGGACTCCAGGGGGAGGCCAGCAATTTTAATGAACCGCCCGCGGCGGAGCGGGCCGCCCGCAGAAAGGGTAGCAACGCTTCTTCGTCCCGCTTGACAGAAAAAGACCGCAGCTCAAAATCCTCGGGTTGATCCGCATAGCCATACAAGCCGTCAGAAAAATCACAGCTCGCGACATGCGTCCGGCACAGGCTGTAGCCCAGTCCATGCTCGGGATCAAAATAAGCCCGCAACAATTCATCACCCCGCAGCGGGCTCAGTTTCTGCCAGACTCGGGCCGCGGACTCCGTCAGAGCTCCGCCCAGGCCCTCGATTTTCTGGAACGTTTTCTTCGGATCGACGAAAACGCCGATTTTATTGGCCCCTTGTGTTGCTTTCCAGGAGCAGGGCGTTCCTTCGTGCAGTCTTTCCTGTCCGTCGCGAACGGTGGAAAATACGCGTAACAACTTATTGTTTAATCCATTAGGCTTCATGTACTATACCAGTTGACGTCTAGTATATAACCATCCATGGCTGTTCTGTCTAGAGTTTACCCTTCGGGAGTCATTTTATGTCCTCGCACATGTCCGTAGCGCTGGGAAAACAACGGCTGGCGAATCGCACTGAGCCCGTCGGCTTGGATGTGGTTACGCGGGAGGGGCAGCGCTATCTCCGCATGTCGTCCATGGATCGGCTGACGCCATTTTTTATGAATGTGGTCAGCGACGGGGACGGCTGGCTGTTCGCGAGCAGTCAAGGGGCTCTGGCGGCGGGGCGGGTGCATCCGGACCGTGCGCTGTTTCCTTATCAGACCGTGGACAAGATCCTGGCCCGGCCGGACAGCGCGGGGCCGCTTTCGGTTTTTCTGGTCGAGCAAGGCGGGAGCTGGCGGCTGTGGGAGCCGTGGCAGGCCAGCGGTTCGGCCTACCGTCTGGAGCGCGTGTTGTTGAAACACGTGGTGGGCACGGAATTGATTTTCGAAGAGACCAACCTCGACCTCGGGCTGCGCTTCTCGTGGTCCATCAGTTCCTGCGCCCCTTTCGGTCTGGTGCGCACGTGCCGTCTGGAAGCCCTGGGCAACCGGCCGGTGCGCGTGCGTTATCTCGACGGCTGGCACCAGCTTATCGCGCCCGGCATCACCACCTATCACACCAATAACTTCAGCTTTCTGGCCCTGGCCTACCTGCGCCACGATCTCCAGCCGCGGAGCCAGCTCGGTATTTTTACATTGAACGCGGCTATCAGCGACCGGCCCTATGCGGCGGAATCTCTGCGCGCCGCCGCGGCCTGGAGCCTCGGCCACCGCCGGCCCACGGTGTTGCTCTCCACCCGGCAACTCGACGCCTTCCGCCGCGGGCAGCGCGTGGTGGCCGAACCGGAGGTGCGGGGCGACTTCGGGGCGTATCTGGTGGCCGACGAAGTGCGGGTCACGGCGCGGCGGCCCCACACCTGGCTCACCGTGGCCGACACCTGGCTGGATCACGCCGCGCTGGTGGAGCTCGACGCCCGTCTGCGTGCGCCGACCCGGCTGTGGCGCGAGGTGAAGTCCGCGGTCATCGCCAACACCGAGAATGTGCGCCAGCGCATGGCCGCGGCGGATGGACTTCAGACCAGCGCCGATGAATTGGCCTGCGTGCATCATTTTGCCAACGTGCTCTACAACGGCATGCGGGGCGGTGTGTTCTCCGATGGCTACCGCTTTCCCACGGCAGATTTCCTGACCTTCCTGCGCCAGCGCAACCGCGCGCTGCATCGCCGCCACCGCAGCCGCTTCGCGCGTCAGCCGGAGACCATGGACCTCGCCCGCCTGCGTGAATTGGCGGAAGCCTCGCAGGATGTGAATCTGCAACGGCTGGCCGGTGAGTATCTGCCCCTGACCTTCAGCCGCCGTCACGGTGATCCCAGCCGGCCCTGGAACTGGTTTGCCATCCACGTGCGCGATGAACAGGGTAAGCCGCTGTATAACTTCCAGGGCAACTGGCGCGATATCTTCCAGAACTGGGAAGGGCTGGCCCTCAGCTATCCGGGCTGGCTGGAATCCATGATCGCCGTATTTCTCAATGCCTCGACCGCGGATGGCTACAACCCGTACCGCATCGGGCGCGACGGCATCGACTGGGAAGTCGAGGACCCCCACGATGCCTGGAGCCACATCGGCTACTGGGGCGACCACCAGGTCATTTATCTGCTGCGCCTGCTGGAGGGCCTGGAAAAATTTGAGCCCGGCCGACTGGGTGAACGCTGGCGGGTGGCGTCCTATGCCAGCGCGCAAATTCCCTACCGCATCAAACCGCTGGCCAACCTGCTGAAGAATCCCCGCGAATCCATCATCTTTGACGCCGAGCAGCATCGGGCCTTGCTGGCCCGGGCCGCCCGCGAGGGGGCGGATGGGCGTTTGCTGCATGATGCGAAGGGCAACCTGCATCTGGTCACGCTGGCCGAGAAGCTGCTGGTGCCGGTCCTGGTCAAACTGACCAACCTGGTGCCGGAGGGCGGCATCTGGCTCAATACCCAGCGTCCGGAATGGAACGACGCCAACAACGCGCTGGCCGGCTGGGGCCTCTCCGTGGTCACGGTGGCCCATCTGCGGCGCTACCTGGATTTTCTGGCCGGTGTGGCCCGACGCGCGGGCGAGGGAGCGGTGCCGCTGACCGCGCCGACCGCGCAACTGCTGGCCGATGTCACCGCCGAACTGACCCGTCTACAAAAGGCCCCGAGCCGGGGCTGGACCGCGCGCCAGCGCTACGCGTCCATGCTCGCCCTGGGCCGCGCCGGGGAACGCCATCGCCGGGCCGTGTACGACGGTCGCTTCGAGAAGCGGGTGGACGTGGCGGCCGCGTCGTTCCCGGCATTGGCCGAAATCGCGCGCGCGGTGGTGGACGACACCCTGCGAGCCAACCGTCGTTCCGACGGCCTATTCCACAGCTACAACGTGCTGCATGTGAAGGAAGAGCAGGCACATCTGGAATACCTGTCGCCCATGCTGGAGGGCCAGGTGGCCGTGCTGGGTTCGACCCTGCTGGCGCCGTCGGAAGCGGCCGACATGCTGGACGTGCTGCGGCGCAGCGATTTGTATCGCGCGGATCAGCACAGCTATCTGCTGTACCCGAACCGCGTACTGCCCACTTTCCTAGCCCGGAATACGTTGCCGGGAAACGCCCCGCGGAAAGCTCCGCTTCTGGCCGAGCTGGTGCGGGCGGGCGATCGCACGCTGGTCGTGCGCGACCGCAAGGGAGGGCTGCATTTCCAGGCCGATCTGCGGAATGCCACGGACCTGGGCGAGCGGCTGGAGAAACTGGCCCAGGATGCGCGGTGGGCCGCGGCCGTCAAACGAGACGGGGAGACCGTGGCGGAGCTGTGGGAGGAAACCTTCCACCACCGCGCCTTCACCGGGCGCAGCACCACCTTCTTCATGTTTGAAGGGCTGGGCAGTGTGTACTGGCACATGGTCAGCAAGCTCCTGCTGGCCGCCCAGGAAAATTATCAAGCGGCACAGGTCCAGGGAAACCGGAAGGCCGCCCGCGCGCTGGCCAAAGCTTACTACGATATCCAAGCCGGGCTGGGTTACCGCAAAACGCCCGTCCAGTATGGCGCTTTCCCGACCGATCCCTATTCGCACACCCCGCAGGGCCGCGGGGCTCAGCAACCGGGTATGACGGGGCAGGTGAAAGAGGAACTCTTCACCCGCTGGGGCGAGTTGGGCGTGCAAGTGGAGCAGGGGCGACTGGGCTTCCGGCCGACTTTGTTGCGCGCGGGAGAGTTTTCGGCCACGCCGCTGGACTTCCGCCACTACGATGTCGGCGGTCGCGTGAAAAGCTGGAAGCTGCCTGCGCACAGTTTGGCCTTCACCGTATGTCAGGTGCCGGTGTGCTACACCTGGGCCAGCCAGCACCGCATGACGGTCGTGTATCGCGATGGCCTCCGCAAGGTGGTGCCGGACGGGTTGCTCGATGCCGCGGACAGCCAATCCATTTTCTCACGCACCGGAGCCATCCAGCGGGTGATCCTTCACCTGGGGGATGCCCCCCGTCGGCCTTGATTGCGAAGCCTATAGACGTAATGAAATACCGGGGCTGGCAGGCCAAGCCGTAGTCTGACCTGACCCCGAAAAACGGGACGTGGCATAAGTGTAGTTCTGCCTAAAGAAAGGCAGAACATGAAGACGAGCAGATTCAGCGTAGAACAGATCATCGGGGTATTGAGGGAGTGCCAGGGCGGAGTGCCTGTGAAGGATGTATGCGCCAAGCACAACATCAGCGCGCAGACCTACTACGGGTGGAAGCGCAAGTGGGGCGGGATGGAAGTAGACGAGGCAAGGAAAGCCAAGGCGCTGGAAGAAGAGAACGCGCGCTTGAAGCGCATCATCGCGGACTTGGTCGTGCAATACGACATCCTGAAGGCGGTGAACGCAAAAAAATGGTAAGCCCGTCGAGTCGACGGCGGGCGGTAAAGCTTAGCGTGGAAGAAGGGATTGGTAACACCAGCGAGGCGTGCTGGGCTCTCGGATTGGCTCGATCGAGCTATTACCGGGAGAGCCGAGTGAGTGAGCGGAACCGTCGTGTGCAGGAACGGATCGTGGCCTTGAGCGAAAGGCACCCCCGGTATGGCTATCGAAGGATCACGGTCTTGCTTCACCGGGAAGGCTTGGGAGTAAACGCGAAGCGGACCCAGCGACTGCGGCGGAAGAACGGGCTGCACGTGAGCCGCAAGCAGCGCCGAATGAAGCGCGTTGGAGTCTCAACGGCGGAGCGGCAGATGGCCGCGCATCCGCGGCATGTGTGGAGCTGGGATTTCGTAGAGGACCAGACGGAGAGCGGGGGGGGCGATTCCGGATCCTTACGCTGATGGATGAATACACGAGGCAATGCCTGGCGACCCATGTGGGGTGGTCGATTCGGGCGGTGGACGTCATCACGGTGGTGGTGGTTGCGATGGAGCGGTATGGGGTGCCGGAACACCTGAGGAGCGACAATGGGCCGGAGTTCGTGGCGTATGCGATCCAGGACTGGCTCAAGAGCCGGTCGGTGAAGACCATCTACATCACGCCGGGGTCGCCGTGGGAGAACGGGCATATCGAAAGCTTCCACGGGAAACTGCGGGATGAGTTGCTGAACCGGGAAATCTTCGGAACGCTGCTGGAGGCGAATGTTGTGCTGGAAACATGGAGATGCGAGTATAACGAGCAACGCCCGCATATTTCGCTGGGGAGCGACACCCCGGCGGCCTTTGCGGCGCGATGTCCGGCTCCGGTCGGGGCTACGCCCCTCCCTGCGCTGGACATCGCAGGAGACAACAAGACGGAGAAACTGGTGGAACTACAGTTTTGATCCGTCCCGCTTCCGGGGTCAGGTCAAATGCCCGGACCTTTGGAAAGGCCGTAAATGCTTGTAACATGAAGCGTTTATGGCTGATGGTTGGAGCTGGGCGGCTCCTATAGGAGCCAGGCGCTGCCGTCCGGACGCAGTTTCGGCTGGCATTGCACGACCCCCCATTCCTCTCCTACGGCTACTGCCTTGCTAAATCAGCTATTGGCCTTCTGAGGGTTCGGGGAAGTGCTTGAATATCCGGGAATCGCCTGCGAGTAGCGACTCCGGTGGCGGAGAGTAATTGATTATACAAGGACTTTGGCGAGTCATAGTACCTGCTCAATACAGTCATGCGATCGGAAGAATTCCCGGGGACATCTTGCAGATTTGGCGATTTGGACGCGTCACGCATCCGCTCCACCGTTTTCACTGCATCCCGGCTTCCGATCATCGATCTCGTTCCACCAGAGCCCAGATTATGTCTAGGGAGCGCAAGATGATAATCACGCCAGCGGGCAATTTGAGAGCGAACAACGCGAGATCCACGAAATAGAAAGCAAGACCACATCGCAGCGGCGTCATCCCACTTTATACAATCAAGGTCCCCGCGAGCAGTTGCGCCCCCCCCGTCATGAGTCACCACAGAATTCGCGCTGGCCGAACATCCTCTAAGTACATCGTCAAAGCGCTGAGACAACTCTCCAAAGAGCTTTCCGTACAAAGCTACCGACTGAATCCCACTGCTCGGTCCGAGGTTCTCTCGGATATGATGATAATCCGCGGTGGACATATTATCTATCAACGGTAACATCGATGCCACTATGCCGTCCATAAGAGCGATAACCACTTCAATATTCTCATGAGCGGCACGCAGCGCACCCTGGCCCACATTTTCGATAGCTTTCACGAATTGTGAATTTGCCTCAGCTGCAAGAAGCTCGGGAATTTGATGCAAAGCCCTAAATTGCATATAGCAACTGTCCAATTTAAGCTTTGACCCATACACCATTGAGCGCAACTGTCGGGCGCGAATCCACCGCCTATACGACTCACGTCCAGAAGGCAATCGATACCCCGCGATAGCTTCCTCCCACAGGAGCGACTCATTTGCAGCACACCTCATCCGATGCATGACTCGCATCAGAGGATCACCCAGTGCCCGGTCGGCAACAAGTCCATCGAGCGTAAATCCGATTGCCCCAACTCGCCGCACAAGTGCATTGTCTAGTCCACGGATCGATGTCATATAGAACGAAAGCGCAGGCGATGAATGGAGTGAAATTCCTCCCCCACGATGATCGAGTTCCTTGTTCAACTCGAATTGCTGTGGAAGCAGAGCAACATGCGAAATTAAGCGGTGAAAGCTCATACTCCAGTCAAGCTTTGAGGCAGCATCATCAAGTCTACCCGCAATCACGTCCTGGGCCGCGCGGCGCGCCAAATCGCCAAGATTCCACACAGCTACCTCAATCGCCTGCAGTATCGTACGCAATGCCGATTGACTCGAGGTTTCGGAGGTCTCCCAATCCCGGGCTGCCTTGAGATGAGCCAAATCCTGAAGGTCGTCGTAGTTCTGGGCTATTCTGCCTAACGAATTTCGCTTCACATTTTCACCCGATAGACATTTTCAGCATCAATCCCGCTTTATGGCGGTAATGACAGAGTTCATTCCACGATCCCGATGCAAGAGCTTCACACACTTGAATCCCGCAGAACGCAGATCATCGCCGATTTCCTCCAAAGTGAACGTACCGCCACCCTGGGTTTCCACCAACATATTTGCAGCAAATAGCGCACCGAACACTGGCCCCCTGCGTTGTGGCTCCATCACTACGTCTCGAATTGCGATTCGCCCTCCGGTAGTCAAGCACCGATAAGCTCGCCGATATATCGCAAGGTTTTCAGGCCTGGAGTATTCGTGAATCACCGCGCTCAACCAAACAAGATCGACTCCGTGCGGCAGACGCAACCGCCTGAAGTCGCCCCCCAAGAGCTTCACGCGGTTAGCAAGACCACTCGATACAACCCGACGACGACACATTGGAATAACGCATGGCCGGTCAACAATAGTTGCGCGAGCTCGCCGGCAACACTGCAACAATGCGATTGTCCAAGTTCCAGAAGCGCCGCCAAGGTCCAATACATGTCTAAACGGCAATTCACATAGTCGCCGCACAACTTCAGGTGCTTCATCCGCATACCCGCAGTGCATGGCGCCAACGAACGCAGAACGATCCGCTTGAATCCCACGTACACTGGACGAGTGCCGCGCAACTGAAGCGGTTTTAACGACTCTCGCTAATTGAACCCAATTACGCGCACAGTTCGACTGGTGTTGCAACATCGCGAGAATACTGTCCGGCCCACGCGAATTGAGAAGCCTCCCCATACTAGACTGCAAATGATAATACTGTCTTCGTTTTGATAGCACACCAAGTGCGACTAGTGCATCGAGCAAGACAACAATGCCGCGCTCTGCACAGGCCAGTTTTCGAGCGATTGTCTGAGAAGTAGTTCCGCTCTTCGACACAACATCAAATAATTGCAGATCAGCCGCAGCTGCAAGAATTAGAGGCCCCTGATAGCCGCGTGCGAGCGATAGTAAATCCAGCCTGTGCATGTTTTTTTGCGGCATATCAATCATTTTCGCATTCAATTCGTGTCGCTTCGCAAGTTCTATAATCGCAAACTCAATTCCTTGACCCCGCGCTCGCGCGTCTTATCACACTTCGTCCGCAATGATTTCTCCGTGTATGCGGCCATCATTGTGTTCTTCAGTCGATCCCGCATAACAATCTGATTTACATAGATATGATCCTTCTTGCCCTCGGTCCCGGCGTGTTCAATCTTGAATGCTACAGAACTCGGGCAAGGCACAAGTTTAACCCCTTTTGCCATAAGTACGGCGCCCATAAAACTATCCTCAAATCCCCAAAGTGGGTCGAAGGCGGTTTCAAACCCACCGACGCTCTTGACCTGTGCCGCCTTGACGCTCACGATATTAGTCTGAAAAAATGTCGGGATACTTCTCACGCCCCACTCTTCCAGGGCCGGATGTCCGCGTAGCCAATTTGTCAATTTCATATAGTTGACCGTGTCACCAATCTTATATTTGTGATTGTCGACATGTATTTCCTTTTCGAGGGGGCCAAGTTTGTGAGTATACTTCCAATCCTTCCTGAAATCCGGGCGGCGCTTTCCCAAGCGAATCTTGTTGCACAACTTTTCATACGCATTCCAGGACGGGAGTGTTTCCTTGAACCCCAACAGGGCTAGTCCCTCGACGGACTGATGCCGCATAATGTGTTCAGTGATAAAGTCTTTCTCCAACACCATTGTCGAATCAACAAAGAAGATCACTTCCCCTTGAGCCGCATCGATTCCAAGATTCCTTGCGCTTGCGCGTCCGATAGATTCGCGAGTCTCCAGGATACGGAACACGCCCCCTTTTTTCTGAAACGCCCTGCCCATGGTGAGCAGTTCTTCACAAATGGGTTCTTCGGCAACATTTGGCTCGTTGCCGTTGTGAACAATAATGACTTCCACATTCTTAGGCTGGCGCTCAAAAAAAGATTGGCGAAAGATGCTGCTAAAACATGCAAGTAGGAACTTCTTTCGACCGTTCACGGGGATAATCACCGTCGCGTTCAACGCTTCGCCATCCAGTAAACTACCCTTGATGCTCTTGTGTGCCGCAATGTGGCGCGTCGTACGCCCACTGTGCGATGCCGTGTCAATCAGTGATATTCCATATCTCTTCAGAAAGCTTTCCTGTTTCTCAAAATCATTCGTAACCGAGGACAAGATGTTCCATGGTGTTTCTGCCCACGGCCCAACAGCGTCCCTGTCCTCCGCCTCCTCGACGGCTAACCAGGGCCACATGGCCACTGATGATATGTTTGTTACCGACTCCAACTCACCCTGGCCCAATTGTCTATCAACGGGGCTATCCTCGCAGATAACCATTCCGCCCGGTTCAGCATGGCCTGATTTTGGGCCCAGATGCGGAAGCATGCTGATCCTCTGCCATTTTGGCCAAATGACAGACATTATGGCGATGTACTTTGCCACAGGAAGGTACATTGCCGAGGATCCGCTCTTTTCGTCAAAGCGATGCAGTGCTTGAGTTAATGCCGTCTTCTGCGACTGTCGACTATGCGGTCCATCCGGCGATAAGTTGACATTCGTTTTATCCAACACTTCGCGCAATATGCGGTCAACTTTTCGCAATTGCCGCTCCAGTCTTGGCATTGGATCTTCCTTGGAAGAGATCGAAGGTATATCATTGAGCAGCGGCACAATTAGGCAAAGTTCGGCCGAAATGTCGTCTAGCCTTTTACATATTGCATCGGCCAATATACTGACATCCAACTCCCAATAGGGCGAACCACTGGCCCGCCCGCCTGTCAATGGTGATCGGTGAATCACTAAAGGCGTCGAGTCTTTCAGGACATTAAGGCACAAGTCCGTCGCAAATAGTGTTTCAAATGGTGCCTGTAAACGCTTTCCGGAGAGCGTTGACGTCAGCCGCGCAAGCGGCCACATCTTTGCTTTCTCAACATCTGTTCGGCCAGTCGGGAAGAACCGAAACGGATCGCGCGTTGAATAGGGTCGCCGGAGTCTGATCGCCGCAACACACCAAGCACACCTAGGCTCACTCTCGATCAGGGAGTTGTGCAGCGGCCTCAGTGTTGACCAGAATGACCCATTGCTGTCCAGATGCTTATACAGACTAGATATATGAGTACATTTCTCTAATTCGCTTCGATGGCGTCTCACCCACAGGCCAGTTGCCGAAACGACTCTTGATGCGGTTTGTGCTGATATTCGCGTTTTCATATTCAGCCATCTTTCCAAAGCCTAGACGAAATTGGTCCTGACGAAGAACAGCCTGCGTTCAGCCGGGGGTAGTTGTCGCCGAGCGTCGTCGAACATTAAGGCGTTCTATGATCTTCGGAATTACCCCCAGGCCAGCATTCAGCAAATACCCCAATAGGCCAGAACACACTACTGCAGCAAATTGCCCGGCGCGATCATCGCCATAAGTCTTATCGTTGATTACCTTTCCAATACCATCTTGCGTGCCGATGAACATTTCGGCGACAATGACAAGAACAAGCGCAGAAGACACCGCGAGTCGAAAGGCCGTGAAGAGTTCGGATTTCGCGGCTGGAAGCAATACCAAGAGAAACTTGGGCAAATATGCAGGCCGGTAAAGATGAAGCACAACGCTGAATCGACGATCAGCGTCGCGTATTCCTAGCAGTGCAGTAATGGCCGCAGCAAGCGTGGCGGCTGTGGTGCCTATGGCAATCTTGTTCCATTCGCCAATGCCGAATACACCAATAAAGACGGGGACAAGGGCAGTCAGGGGAATTGATCGCACAAGGTCAAGCATTAACTCGCCAGATGATTGTGCGCGCCCAAGTGAATAGATGAAGATCGAGATCATTATGCCAAGCGGGTAACCAAATATCACGGCCATGACGGTACGATAAGCAGTAACCCAGAGGTCGCGAATATGTCCATCTCCAAAAAGAAATGCCGGCAGCCGAGCAAGAATCTCTGTTGGAGCAGCATAAACAGCCGGACTCAAGAAGTGAGAGCGAACGGCGTACTCGAAAGCAATGCATGTCGAAAGCACTCCCAGCCAAAACAGTACATGAACGCGCAATGCAGTCATTTTACAACACTCGGACCATTTTTAGAAGGTCGCCCGAGTGCATCCAGAACTCGTGAGCGGATGTCTGAGGCTTCCTTTGATTTCAGAAATGTCGCGATATCGCAATGCGGGTCCCGCTCTATTGGGAGTTCAGTCGCGATATTCATTTGACCATCAAGTACCACAAGGTGAGTTCCGAGTCGCAGACTGTCATCTAGGTCGTGAGAGATAAAGATAGCGGTCCTGCCCGCACATTGACTGACAAGCAATTCGCTCGCGGAAGATCTTCTACCGAGGTCGATTGCACTCATACCCTCGTCAAGTATCCATAACCGCGGAGAAAAGGCGGTAGACCTTGCCAATACAAGTGCTTGTTGCTGCCCTCCGGACAGCGTACCCACTTTTTGATGCAGTGAAATCGAATGTCCAAGACATTTCAGAAAATCAGTCGACTTGGCGAGAAGTTGATCATCCGTAATGTCAAACCTATGCGAGCGGCTCAGCGGTAGCAGGAGGTTTGTTTTTACTGAGGCCCAAGGAAGAAGCTGGCGTCGATAGTCTTGAAGAACAGCGCCTGCCCAGTCATCTGCATTCGCGACGAAGTGCAATTGTCCGGAATCAAGACACTCCAATCCGAGCAAAATATTGATTAGCGTTGACTTGCCGCAGGCATTTGGCCCCATCAGACATAAACGTGATCCGGCTTTCACTTTAATGGTGAAGTCGCTCATCACTCGGCATATTACCCCGTGGGCACTAAATGATTTCCACCCACCAGTAATCAGCGGCATGAATCGCGACGCCAATTCGGGGCCGCCGATAATCGCTGTGGGATCCGTGGGGAGATTCAAGTAATACCGCCTCTTGTGCCGCGCACTAGTCTAGCGGAAGGGAGTTGGTGTCGAGCAGCAGTGGCTGAACCTCGATACGCTTACTCAAGACGCCGTGATCAGTCATAATGTCCGCGTGTTTCTGGAGAGCATTTGCGTCTATTTCCCCCGACTTTTGGTATGGGATTGACGGCAGTTTCGCCGCAACTGCTGCAGAGGTTGAGGTGAAATTCGTGACCGAGATTAGGGCATCGGCTGAATGTTCACGAATGTAGTCAATCGCTCGGTAGATTGCCCGATTGAATCGCCGGGCGGTTTCCGGACGTGTACGAACAATATCGCTGCTAATTATCCATAGACCACCTTGCGTGGGGTCCAAGACGTCAGTTTCGACTGCCGCAGGGAAGAACTTGACCGCTCCATTCTCTTCAACGGCCTTGGTTGCGGTGGGTTCATACGTTGCGAGTGCGTCAACCTGCCCACTAATGAGGGCCTGGATCTGTAGAGGAGGGGGGAGCTCTGTCAATACCAAATCTTTCTTTGGGTCTAGGCCGTGCTTCTGAAATACCATTCCGAAAAGAGTCAACGACGCCGGGCCCGGGAAACACCCGACTTTCTTGCCGCGGAGATCCTCCACCATTTTTATGCCTGAAGTTGGCATTGTAACTAGCGCTGTCAAATACCCAGTCTTCGATTCAGAACTTGTGGCAAATACTAGGAACTTGCCCGGATCACGAGATTCGATTGCCAATGCGACCGACGTGGCTATTGGTAAAACATCGATGTCGCCATTCACAAATGCAGTGGACATCGCGGGACTTGAATCGAATCTGTTCGTCGTGACAATCAGGTTCTCGTCCGAGAAGTATCCATGATCCCACGCAACAAATAGCGGTAGATAGCCATGATGTGGTAAATAACCTGCACGCAAGGTATCCACTGTTGCGGATATCTCTGTTGCGACAGGTCTCAGGGCTACAAAGATGCCAACAGCTAAAACTATCACTAAGCCGAGTAGTGTCCAATTTCGAATTTTCATTTGGCTAGCTTTCATGTTGTTGGAATTACTGAATTGCCGAGAGCTGAGCTTGGACTTCACCGCCATCAACCATCATTGCATTCCGTCGCATGCTGTACAATTCTACGCCATGACTCCTGCGGAGCGAAGTCCAAACCAAAGCACCGACAACACGGTACTCTTGTGCAGGACATGTGCAAGTCGCCACAACCTAGCTGAAGCCAATTGATTATATCAGATTGATCAGCAATGGAAGGAGGAAACGTGCTGGCTCATGAGCCCATCCTGAATAGAATCTTCATCTGCTAGGATTAGGGTTATGGAGAGTATGAGCGCTGCACAAAAAATGACGACCCAGATGTTCCACCGGGAACATAATTAAGCCACTATGGGTGCCGCCCCTGGAAGACCTCCCGGCTCCTGAAGTGGGCCGACTTCCCTCCATTGGAGGTATAGGTGGTGAAGGATCGGTCAAACCTGAGTGGCCAGCTCGCTCGAAAAAGCCTGAAAAAAAGGGAACGTGGGGGTTATGGCTGATGGTGGAGCGGAAGGGACTCGAACCCTCTACCTCCTCGTTGCGAACGAGGCGCTCTACCAGATGAGCTACCGCCCCCCAAGAAAAGGAGAGGGAAACATGTACCAACCCGCACCACGGGCGGCAAGCCTCAATCGCCGCCCAGATAGGCGCGCTTGACCTCGTCGTCGTCAGCCAGGGTTCGGGCCGGGCCGTGTTTGGTTATCAGACCGGTTTGCATCACGTAGGCACGCTGGGCAATCTGCAGGGCATGCCAGGCGTTTTGCTCCACCAGCAGCATGGTTTTTCCGGCTGCATTCAACTCGGTCAGGGTTTCGAATAGGGCTTCCACCAATACCGGGGCCAGGCCGAGGGTGGGTTCGTCGAGCAGCAGCAGGGCAGGGTTTTGCATGAGGGCCCGCCCGATGGCCAGCATCTGTTGCTCACCGCCGGACAGGGTGCCACCCTGCTGGCGCCGCCGCTCGGCCAGGCGGGGGAACATGGAAAAGACCTCCGCTTTGCGCTGGGCGATCACCGCTGCGCTACGCTCCAGATAGGCTCCGATATCCAGATTTTCTTCCACCGTAAGCTGCGGAAATATTCGTCGGCCTTCCGGTACGTGACCCAGGCCCAGGGCGGCCATGTCATAGGACTTGAGGTGATGGATGGGCTGGCTGCGGAAATGGATTTCGCCCGAGCGCGGCTTTACCATGCCGGAGATGGAACGCAGCAGGGTACTCTTGCCCGCCCCGTTGGCCCCGATCAGGGTGACGATTTCGCCCTCGTAGACCTCCATCGAAACCCCGCGCAGGGCTTCGATGTGACCGTAACGGGTGCAAACCTCGTGCACGCGTAGCAGGGGGGCGGGTGTGCTCATGGCGTGTTCACCTTGGCGCCTTTGCCCAGATAGGCCTCAATGACCTCTGGCACCTTGCGCACCTCGCTGGGCGTGCCCTCGGCAATCTTGCGACCGTAATCCAGCACGGCCACCCGGTCGGATATTTCCATCACCACCTGCATGTGATGCTCGATGAGCAGCAGGGTAATCTTGAGGTCGTCCCTCAGGCGTCGGATGAGCGCGGTGGCGGCCTGGGTCTCGTGCGGATTCATCCCTGCCGCGGGCTCGTCCAGCAGCAGCAACCCGGGCCGCAGAGCCAGGGCGCGCGCGATTTCCAGCCGTCGCTGTTCACCGTAGGGCAGGTTGCGGGCCAGCTCAAAGGCCCGCTCGCGCAAGCCCATGTAGTCCAGCAGCTCCAGGGTGCGGATGCGGGCCTTTTTTTCCGCCCGAAAATAGCGGGGGGAATGAAATACGGTGTCCAGGAAATTATAGCGGATCAGGTGGTGCATACCGACCAGCACATTTTCGTAGACGGTCATGGACCCGAACAGGCGGATATTCTGGAAGGTGCGGCCCACCCCGCGCTGGGCGATGCGCTCGGGGGACAGCCCGTGCAGGCGCTTGTTTTTATATAGGATGGCGCCGCCGTCCGGGCGATACACCCCGGTCAGCACATTAAACAGCGTGGTCTTGCCCGCCCCGTTGGGTCCGATCACGGAAAAGATCTGGCCCGGCTCCACCTGCAGGCTGATCTCGCTCAGAGCCTGCAGGCCGCCGAACCGTTTGGAGAGGTTTTGAATTTCAAGCATCATGATCGGAAGTCTGTTATCCCGTCTTCTCTTTCCCCTTATCTTCCTCCAGGCGGTGCCGGCTTTCCGGGATAAGTCCGCTGGGGCGGAAGATCATCATTAGAATCAGGATGATGCCGAAAATCATGCGCTCGTATTTGGCCGGCTCCACCTGGTCGGACAGATTCGCGAAGTTGAACTGGGTGATGCCCAGGTCCAGCACGTAGCCGGTCTGGCGCAGGTGGACCAGGAAATCCGAAAAGCTCTTGAGCACTTCCAGATTGAGCAGGGTGACGGCGGCCGCGCCGATGATGGCGCCGCGGATGGACCCCATGCCGCCCAGGATGACCATGGCCAGGATGGTGATGGATTGCAGCAGGGTGAAGGACTCCGGGCTGACGAACAATTGCTTGGCGGCGAAAATGGCGCCCATGATGCCGGAGAAGGCGGCCCCGGTGGCGAAGGCCTGCAATTTGGTTTTGAGCAGGGAAATGCCGGCCGCTCGTGCCGCGATTTCGTCCTCGCGGATGGCCACCCAGGCCCGCCCGAAGCGGGAGCGATCCAGGCGCACATTGATCAGCACCACCGCCCCCATCACACTCAGCACGAGCAGATAGAAAAACAGCGCATAGCCGAGGGCCGGGTTGGGATCGAACCCGAGCGCATCCAGGCCGCTCATCAGCCACGGGATGGGCGGCCGTTCCACCGGGGTGATGCCCTGGGGGCCGTTGGTAATGTTGACGGGCTGATCGAGGTTGTTGGCCAGTACGCGCACCACCTGGCCCAGGCCCAGGGTGACCACGGCCAGGTAATCGCCGCGCAGCCGGAGCGCGGGCAGTCCGATCAGGGTTCCGGTGAGGGCGGCGGTGATGACGGCCAGCGCGCAGAAAATATAGAAATAGGGCCAGCCGGCCAGCGGGAAGGATCCGCTCATAAATTCCGAGGCCTGGCCGGAACCAAAGATGGCCCACGTGTAGGCGCCCATGGCGAAGAAGGCCGCGTAGCCGAGATCAAGCAGGCCGGCCATGCCCACCACCACGTTCAGGCCCAGGGCCATGGCAGCGAAAATACCGATCTGGGTCAGCAGCTCGAACAGGAAGGTGTTTTCCAGAGCGGCCAGCGGGATGGCGATCAGCAAGAGGGACAACGCGATGGTCCAGCGTACCCACCGACGGCCCCGGTTGTGCATACAGCCGAACAGGATGCTCAGTACGCCCAGCAAGGCCCAGATGCTGTGTGGTTGCTGCACCAGCCAGAAACCGCTGAGCGCGCCGCCTGCGGCCAGCAGGGACAGCCAGAGAGCCGGGCTCATACCTTTTCCCCCTGCGTCCGGCCCAGCAGTCCCTGGGGCCGGAACAACAACAGAAGCACCAGAATGACGAAACCGACCACGTCCTTGTATTCGTTGCCCAGTGCACCATCGGTGAGGAAGTAGAGATAGGTTCCGCTGGTGGTCTCCAGCACACCCAGCACCAGGCCGCCCAGCACCGCGCCGTAAATATTGCCGATGCCGCCCAGCACGGCGGCGGTGAAGGCCTTGATGCCGGGCACGAAACCGACGAAGGGATTGATCTGTGAATAGAGCAGCCCGAACAAGACGCCGGCCACGCCGCCCAGCGCACCGCCGATCAGGAAGGTGCGCGAAATGATGCGGTCCGGGTCGATGCCCATCAGGCTGGCCGTGGACAGGTCCTGGGCCACGGCGCGGATGGCCTTGCCCAGGCGGGTGCGCCGCACCAGGTGATCCAGGCTGAAGAGCATCAGCGTGGTCACCGTCACCACGATGATGGATTTCACCTGGATGGTCATCTCCAGGGGCAGGGTGAAGGTGTGTTCCAGGCGGGCGTCACTGGGATAGTTCAAATAGAATTCGCCGTGCCACAGGCCTTCGATCAGGCGCACGAAATCCTGCAGGAAGAACGACACCCCGATGGCGGTGATGAGGGGGACCAGCCGGTTGATGTTGCTGCGGCGGCGCAAGGGTCGGTAGGCCAGCCGCTCGATGGCCATGGCCACCCCTCCGGAGATGGCGGCCGCCATCAGCATGGCCAGCAGGGCCAGTAAATAAGGATTGCCCACATGCGGGCCGAGATAGCGGTAGACTTCGACCCCGGTGACGGCGCCGATCATAAACACTTCGGAATGAGCGAAATTGATCAGGCCCAGCACGCCGTACACCATGGTGTAGCCCAGGGCGATCATGGCATAGACGCAGCCCAGCAGGAGGCCTTCCAGCAGCACGCTCGGCAGAAGTTGGATCAGTTCGTCAGACAAGTCCGCAGATTCCCGTGAATTGCGGGGGAACGTAGCAAGCTGAAGGGGAAGTGACCAGTGTTCAGTGTCCGGACATCAGGGCCAGATGAAGCTGATCACCGATTACTGGTCACTTCTTTTCAGACGCCGCGGGCGGGGAGGCGGTGACCGAGGTCACGGCGGTGCCGGGGTACTTGGCTTCGTTGAAGCGCACCACCCAGTAATCCGCTTTCTCGCGGTCGCCGCGACTATCGAAGGCGATGGGTCCGGTCAGGCCGTCCACCTTGCTGGCGCGCACGGCTTCCATGACCTGCTTGCGGGAGGGTTTCTTGCCATCGTTCGCGGCAATGGAGGATTCGAGGGCAGCCAGCACCACCTTGGCTGCATCGTAGGCGTAGAGGGCGTAGGCCTCCGGATTGCGTCCATGCTTGGCCACAAACTGTTCCATGAAAGTCTTGGCTAGTGGATACTTTTCCACCGGGCCGGCCACCGTGGTGTAGTGGACGCCCACCACCGCGCCCTGGGCGATGTCCACCAGCGCGGACGACTCCATGCCATCGGGGCCCAGGAAGCTGGCGGTGACACCCTTCTCACGCATTTGTTTGATGAGCACGCCCGCCTGGTCGTAGATGCCGCCGAAGTACACCAGATCCGGCTTGAGCACGCGCATTTGCAACAGCAGGGACTGGAAATTGGTTTTTTCTTCGGTGCCGATGAAGCCCACCACCTTGACCCCCAGTTCGCCCGCCTTCTTGCGGAAGGCCTCGGCCACGCCCTGGCCATAGGCCGTCTTGTCGTGTACCACCAGGATGCGCTGGGCCTTCAAGTTGTTGACGGCAAATTCCGCGCCCACCGGGCCCTGTACGTCGTCGCGCCCGCACACCCGGTTGACGTTGTTCAGGCCGCGTTCGGTCACGCGCGGGTTGGTGCTGCCGGGGGAGACCATGACCAGGTCGAAATCCTTGTACACCTCCGAGGTGGGTATGGTGACGCCGGAATTGAAATGGCCGACCAGGGCGAGCACATCGGGATCGTTGACCAGGCGACGGGCCACGGCCACGCCCACATCGGGCTGGGCCTGGTCGTCCTGGGGCGCAAATTGCAGGTCAAAGCCGAGGGCGCTGAATTTCGCGTGGGCTTCGTCCACCGCCAGTTGGGCGCCCAGTTTGATCATTTCGCCCAGGCTGGATTGCGGACCGGACAGCATGCTGGCGGAGGCCACCTTGATGACCTCGGCCGCGCGTGCGGGCAGCAGGGCGAACAGGGCGAGGGAGGTGATCAGAAGGGCGCGGATGGGCAAGGTTTTCATAAGCTAATGAACTCCCGATGCGATGACTCTTGGTGCCGGAGGAGGGACTTGAACCCACACACCTTTAGAGGGTACTGGATTTTGAGTCCAGCGCGTCTGCCATTCCGCCACTCCGGCCCAGAAAAGGTGAGGGGTATATACACGTCCATTGCGCGCTCGCCAAGGGAAAGATGAGGTGCCGGGACGCCGTCCAGGGAAGGGCTCAGGGAAATATCACCGTGACACCGTGGCCACGCAACTCGGCGACCTGGGCCTCCGGCAGTGAAGGGTTGCCGCTCAGGTATACCGTGTCGTTCGCGCCAAGCCCACCGCTGGCCGCGTTGTTCAATAGCGGCGTGATATCGGTGAGCTGGTTGCCTGACACATCCACCAGATGCAGGTGCAGTAACTCAGCCACCCCGTCCAAGTTGGTAAGCTGGTTGTGATCTGCGTAAAGAATTTCCAACTGGGGCAATGCCGCCAATGGCGCCAAATCGCTGATTTGATTGTGCGAAACATCCAGCACGGTGAGGTCCGGCAATGTGCCCAAACCATCCAGGCTGCCCAGTTGATTGCCGTCCAGGCGGAGGACCTGCAAGCCGACCAGGCCGGATAATCCACTCAGGTTATGGAGCTGGTTACCGCCAGCATCAAACCACGCGAGATCGTTCAGTCCGGCGAGACCATTGAGCGAAGACACCCCGCGGAGCGCCACGGATAGGTTGGTGAGGCCGGCCGTTTCCGCGTCGTAGACCCAGTTGGTCGGTTGCATCTTGCCTGCTCCGATCCAGGACCGGACCGTCGCATCCAGCACCGTATCCGACAGGCGCACCGCTTGCAGGCCTGAGCGCAACCGGAAGAAGGTCTGGGCGTTGGTGGGCATCGGAACCTGAATGGCAGTATCCACGACTCCGCTGGAGGATCCGACGGCCACGCTGTGCTGCTCCAGCGGATTGAACTGTTCAACGATATAGCGATCCATGCCCGCGGACCAGAGGAGGCGAACGCCATCGCCCCGGATTTCGATGTTCGATAGATCCTGATCTTGCGCCCACGAGGTGTGGACCACCATCAGTGTGCCCAGGATCACCTTGCCGGAGATGCGCATGATCTATCTCCTCACGTGGTTGCGGCGGCGGCGCAGGGCATAGCAGATGCCTGCAGCCACGACCAGTTGAGCCAGCGTAGTGGGTTCAGGGACGAGGCCGGTGGTGTAGGTAATTTCAAGGGTGGCGCCACTCAGCAGGGCGGACCAGAATGCAAAATTACCGCCGGAGGAACTGCCCGATGAAGTGTCGGTGGCGTTGATGTAGAACTGTAAATTACCTACACCGATGAAGGGCAACAGGTCATGGCCGGGCGAGGTGTAGGATGCACTGGTGTTTCCCGAGGCCGACAGGCCGCCAAAGGTATAGCCGGATGTCCCGCCGTAATCCAATGTGTTGTCAAACGGATCCACCACCTGTTGGCCGGTTTGCAGCAGATTCAAGGTCAATAGGAGTTGGTTCCCTTGATCATAAACTCCGAAGGACCCGGCCAGATTCCCCGCGACGCTGGAAAATTTGTCCTCCAGATTTTCAATACCCACGTCGCCGCTCACATTCCCAATAATACGGAGGGTAACGGATTCCAGGGTGCCCAGATTGGAGTCGAACTGGGGCAAATTGACGGACTCGGTCCACCCGGCGGACTGCGCGTCAATGGTGGTCGAATGAACGAATACCGCTGCTCCGACCTGGCGCGCAAGAACGCAGCCAAGAACGAAGAGCCGTAGCATCGATTTCATGCTGCCAGTTTTCATCATTATTTTATCACCAACCCTGGGTCGCCGAGCAGGTTGTACAAAGTTGGCCCGACACCGTCGCCGCCAGCCTGGATGAAGTCAAGTGAAGCTTGTTTCCATATCTCGCCCAGGCGGCCCGGGGCGTGGCCAAGTCGGTTGAGCAAAGCCTGATTCAGGGGGGCGGACAGGGTCCGGCTGGACAGGCCGATGGGGGAGATTATGGCGATGGCGCCTCCGGTGGCCCGTCGCACGAGCTCTTCACCCAGGCACGGGTAGCCGGGGACCGAATAGCGGCCCACCACACAGGTCATGGAAACCACCACGGGCAGCCGTACTCCATTGTTGAGGTTGGTCAGGTCACCGCTGGTAAGCAAACCTTCCTGGGCCATCCGATCCAAAGCGCCATGACCTGCATAGTTGACAAAAGCCAGGCCGGTCTGCCAGGTGCCGAGGAGTTGGCTGCGGGCGTTGGTGATGGTCTGGCTGCCCAGATAACACTTCGTGGTGCTGAAGCGATTGGTCAGCAGGCGAACCAAGGAGTCGCTTTCCGTGTCAAAGGCGCCGCCGCCATCCGCGTTATCGGCCAGCAGCAGGGCGTCATCCGTCCACGCACCGCTGGCGGATTCATAAGCGGTGATTTTGTTGATCAAGGTTTGAAGTTCCACCGAGGAACGTGCGGGCAGGCGGCCCACGGCGAATTCCATGACCCCGTCTCCGTCGATATCCGCATAGGGGGTGTCCGAGGCGAACAGCCCATTCGGCGTGGTGACCAGGACGGGCGGGATCAAGGTGTCGTTGTAACCCAGTTGATTTTGGTAGTCATAGGTGCCATCACCGGCCAACACGACGAATCGCGGGGCGTGTGACCAATACCGGTGGACATAGCCCAGGAAGTTCCGCAAGGCTTCGGGGCCAGCCACGCCGTGGCCGAATTCGGAATAAATTCCGGACAAGGGAACGACCCGGGTCACCCATCCGGTGGTCCGGCGATAGGTGGCCAGATGTTCCGCGGTGGCGGCCAGTCCATCCGCGGTGATCACCAGGTAGTCGCATCCATTGCTGGGGCTGGCCAGGCTGCCCGTAGTGCCCCCGCCAATCAGTGTTACCGTCCGGAACCCGTTGGTATCGCAAAGCCAATAGCGATGTCCCGTCTCCGTGCCGCACACCAACACCTGTGACCCCTGGGTCTGTACCCCTTCCAGCCGACGGGGGGCAAAGGGCTCGGTTACATCCAGGACCAGGGCTGACGCGGCATCCAATCCGCTCACCTGGAAGGCCTGCCCGCCCGAGGTCAAAGCCAGGGTGCCCCTGGTTGCGGTAGCGCGGCGCGGATAGTCCAGTTCCATGGCATCCAGATACAGGATCGAGAAGGAGACGCCGACGGGCTTGTAGGCCTGAATTTCCACCGTATTGGTTCCGGCCCGCAACAACGCCAGGGGCACGGGCCACTCGCCCAGCGCGGGGAGTTTTCCTTCCCAGCTGATTTCGCCCACGTCGGTTCCATTCACGCGGGCCACCACGCGGTGGTCCGGACTGGCGTCCGTATTGCTGCCGCCCAGCAGGCGGATGCGCAGGCGGGCCGGCCCGGATGATCCCGGTTCGGCCAGAACAAACGTCGCGCTCCGCCGATCGGCATTGGCCTGGCCCGCGATCAGTTGCTCCCACGCCCAGAAATCTTCGGCCGGATCCAGCACCAGCGTCATCACCGCGGTGCGGTTGCTCTCCACGTGCAGGGTTTCCAGGCATTGGTCCGTCCACTCCGTGCTCAGGGCGGGGCGGTGCGCGGGCAACCGGAGATTGCGTCCGGGGAGAAGGTGGTAGGCATCGGCCACCGCGAAGCGATTGCTCCAGGCCGGGGCATAGAAGGAAAGCCCGCGCGCGCTGCGGAAGGCGGGAATGCGTCGGCCGGCATGCCGTATTTCCACTTCGTCGCCGTTCAGACTCCGATCAATTTCATCCAGGGTCCATCCCCATGCGCTGGCCAGTTGCTCGCGGGTGACTTCGTGCAGTCCTTCGCGGTTCACGCTAGCCACGGCCAGCGGAGTTGAATGCCCGCCGGAAGCCAGTTGCAAACTCCGTTCAGCAGGAAAGACCATGGTGGGGCGGGGCGCGGGGGTGGTTTTAGCCGACCGGAGGGCAGGGGTGGCCGCTTCCACCCGAATGGGGTAGGGGCCATACGTCCGTTCACCGCCATGATCTTCCACCTCTACGATGCTATAGAAATAGGTCTGGCCAACCATCGCGGAGGGATCGGTCATCTGGTAGGTTCCGCCCTGGGCCACGTTCCAGGCCGGCACCACCTCGGGAGTAATCCAGATCGGCGTACCGTCCTCCCGCTCCGCGCGCCGTATCCGGAAGCCCGCCGTACCCACCTCGGCTGCGGTTTCCCACTCGACCACCACGGATTTTCCGTATGCCCGGGCGGATACGCCATGGACGGAGGCGAAGGTTGTGTTGTCAATGTCGTAGGGGGCGAACGCTGACTTCATACCAGGAGCCGGATAGGGGGCTTGCGCGGTAGGACTGGCCGAGGCCAGGTTGGTGCGTGAAGTTCCGGTGGACGCTTTGGCTGTGAAGTACACCATGACACTGGCGGAAGCACCGACATTAACGGCCCCCAGGGAGGACCAATTCAGGGCCCCATCATTGACCGCGTCCAAGCTGGCCGGTTCCGATTTCAGGAACGTCAGGTAGGTGGTGTCGTAGGTGTCGACGAGCGGCACCGTGGCCAGCCGCACGCCGCCGCTGTTCGTCACGGTGATGCGGAATTGCACCACTTCGCCCACGTGGGCCGGCCGGTTGAGGGGCGATACCAGGGACTTGGTGATCCCGTAGTCTACGGCGGTCAGATACAAGATCGTCGGATCATCATCATTGCTGACCTCACCGCTATCCAGCGGGTTGTCCAGGCCATCGTCCACCAGCGAGGCATGTCCCGAGATGTCGTTGTCCGCCACTTCGGTGCGGGGGGATTCGTTCCATGTCACGGTGGCCAGGTTGTAGATGCTGGTCACCGCCACGGGCAGGCCGCCGTTGACCGTGACCAGGTAGGTGATGGTTGCGGTTTCGCCCGCCGCCAAACTGCCTACGCTGAGGGTGAAGGGGGAACCGGCGGGTGATGCCTGCGCGCCGCGATTGGTTACACTACCCGATACCAGAGTGGTGTTGGTGGGCACCAGACTGCGAAGCTGGATGGCGGTGGCGGTGGCACCACCCGCGTTGGTTATGGTTACCCGGTAGTGGATGGTTTCCCCGCCGATCAAGGGAAGGCCGGCGATATCATAACCGCGCAGGAACGCCACCAGATCAGGCGCGCCGAAGGGTGCGGTGGCCGAGGTGTCGGGTTCATCGCGCTCGCCGGAAACCGTTCCCGCCAGCGTGGTGAAGCGGGTAACGGTGGCCGTGTTGATGGCGGTGGCCATGAAACTTTCCAACACGGAGCCGGTCACGCTCAGGGAGAATACTTCGCCCGGTTCCAGGGAGTTGGCCGGCGGGCTGCTGTTGTCATCGCTGCTGATGGTCAGCCACCGCCCGTCGGTCGCGTTGGACCAGGCTACGGTGAATCCTGCGGCGGTTCCGGCCCCCAGGGTGGCCGTGTTCCAAACGTTGGTGGGGAAGAGATCCTGAACCTGGAGGTCATAGGCGGTGGAACTGCCGCGATTGGAGACCGTGATCAGGGTGCGGAACCAGGTTCCGGTCGTGGCGGTGACCGATTTGGAGATGGCCGGCCAGGGCTCCTGAATGGTGATGACAACGGGGGCGGAGGTCAGGCTGGCGCCGGCGCACCCGAGGCAGGCCAGGGTCACCCGGTTGGTCAATAGCGAGGCCGCATCCCCGTCTACCGCGCTGGCCAGCCCGTCCACGGCGGCCACATCCTGCACCTGGGCTTGCAGGGTCAGGAAGAACCGGTTGTTGGTGGTCACGTTGTCCGCCTGCACCAGAGTGGCCCCGGTGAACGTGAAGGCCATATCATCGCCCGAGCCGACGCCGCCGGATACGGACGGGGCTCCGGGCAATTGACCAGCAAAGCCATTGGTATCCACCTGTACCGAACCGCTGACATAGGCCAGTCCGTCTGGTACGAGGTCACGCACCACCAGGTTGGATATGGTGCCTTCCGGGAGTTCGACGGTGATGCGGTACGTCCCCGTTTCACCCACGGTCAAGTTGGTGCCCGTGGTGTCCACCGGTCCGGTGGCGGACGTGGCGGTGAGCTGCTTGGAGACATTGGCGTTGCTGACCGTCAGGGTGGCGTAGGCCTGGGCGCCCGCGATGCTGCGTTCTTCGCCCAGCGGGGCTGTGTCCAGGATGGTGTCGCCCGACACCACGGTGGCGCGGTTGCTGACCAACTGCGAGGGCATGACGGCCTGGGCCAGGTAGGAGGTGATGCTGAACTGAAGGAATTCCCGGGGTTCCAGCGTGTTGGCGGGCGCGCTGGCGGACAACGAACGAATGGTCAGGGTCGGGGTGGGGCTGCCGGTGATGACCAGGCTGAAACCGGAGGGCACCAAACCGGTGGCGAATCGCGAGCTATCGAAGTAGCGGGTGTCCAGCGGGTCGTTGATCTGCACATCGTAGGCCGCCGCCAGTCCGCTGTTGGTCAGGGTCAGGGTGATGGTGACGGGATCGCCCGCATCGCCGGTGCTGGTGGAAAAGCGTTTGGTCAGGCTGACCTGGGGTTCGATCACCTGGACCACCACGGTGGCGGATTCCAGGGTGGCCACGGTATCGGCCATGCTGAGGGTGGCGGAGTTGGTGAGCAGGGTCTGGGCTCCGGACAAACCCTGATTCCCCACTACATTGAGCACCACGGCCGTGAAGGCCACCTGGAAGGAATTGTTGTTCGGGAGGTTGTCGCCCGTCACCACCGTTTCGCCTGTCCACGTGAAACTTACATCCTGCCCACTGGCGGCCAGCCCGCTGCCGGAGGGCGACACACTCAGGGTGGGCAACACGCCGTTGAACCCCGTGGTGTCCACGCTGGCGGAACCCTGAACAAACGCCAACCCCGCGGGCATGTGATCCAGCACGTTCAGGTTATGGATGGTTCCCTCGGGCAGGCTCACCGTCAGCCGATAGGTCACCTGTTCGCCGATCTGCACCAGTTGGTTGGTGGAATCGGACGCCCCGGTTTCGCTGGTGCCGGCCAGCACCTTGGTCAAGCCCGCATTCCCGGACACCAGGGTGTCCTGGGCCGTGGCCCCGGCCGCGCTGCGCTGGACGGCGTAGAGGTTGGTGTCGGAAATGGTGTCGGCCTGACTGACGAGGGCGCGATTGGTCAAGATCGACATGGGCGGGATGGTGTCGGCTAGATCCGCGGTAAATCGAATGGCGATGGATTCGCCGGGTTCGAGGGAATTCGCCGGGGGCGCGGCATTGGGGTCCGATTGCACATGGACGGCGCCGTTGGAGACGGTGAATAGGAATCCGGCGGGTACCGTGATGGACTGAACGCTGTTGGTATCGGCGGGAAAGGTGTCGAAGGGATCGCTAATCTCGATTTCATATGCGGCGGCCAGTCCCGAGTTGGTCACCACCAAGTCAACTGTGATGGTGTCGCCGGCATCCGCTTCTGTCTGCACCAGATTCTTGCTGATGGACAGGCTGGGCTCGATGACCCGAACCACCACCGCGGCGGAGGTTATGGCCGGACGGAAGTTGGCCGGGTAACTGACCGAGGCCCGGTTGGTCAGGAAGGTGGTGTTGCCGGTCAGTCCGTTGACGCCGGCAGCATCCCGCACCACGGCGGTCAGATAGAGAGTAAACGCATTGTTGTTGGTGTCATTATCACCCGTGACGACCGACGCACCGCTATAAGTGAAGACGGGATCCACGCCCGCGTCGGCCAGCCCGGTTCCGGTGGGGGATTCGGTCAGCGATCCCAGAAGCCCGTTGAAACCGGTCAGGTCATTGGAGGCGGAGCCAAACGCGTAGCTCATGCCGTCGGGCAGGAAATCCGTGATGGTCAGATTGGTGTAGGTGCCTTCGGGCACGGTGACCCGCAACGAATACGTCACGGCTTCACCGATCTGCACATTGGTGGTGGTGGAGTCCACCGGTCCGGTTTCGCTGGTGCCGACCAGCGCCTTGACCAGGGTGAAGTTGCGGTTGCTGAACGTGATCACGCTGTTGGCGTTATCCGTACGTCCCGTGGTGCCGGTGGGCGGACTGCCGTTGATGGTGTCGGAGATCAGAATGTCGGCCCGGTTGCTAAAGACCATGTTGGCACCGCTTTCCTGGGCCACCACTACCGAGAAACGATTGGAGACGTGCTGGCCCGGCGCCAGGTACGTGCCCGGATCACTGGAGAAGCAGACCTGGATGCTGTTGACATTGGTGATGGCGCTGTACGTCCAGCCCGGCGCCTGGTCGATCAGGGTGATGGAACTGAGGTCCCAGAAACGGTTGGTGATGTTGTCGGTGATCACGACGTCATAGGCATTCGCGGTGGCGGTCACTCGGTTGCTCGCGACCAGGTTGAAGGTGATGACGTCTCCGGCGTCCACGGCGCCCGTGGCGGGGGAGCGGCGCTTGCTCATGGTTACATCCGGTTCCCCGATAACCGTGTAGGTGGAAGTGGCGGCCAGCGATTGGATGCTGTCGGTATAGATGGCGACATTGACATTGGACCGGGCCGGATTGCCCAAGCCGTTGTTGGTGGTCTGGTTCATGACGACGTATTCAACAAACAGATCGAAGAAATCGTTGGTCTCGATTCCGTCCGGCGCGTTGGTGATGCCGCCCAGGTTGAAGGTGATGGATTTAGCCGAACCCACCGCATCGATGGAACTGGCTGGCGAGGTGTCGGGGTCCGTGACCACCAGGCCCTCGACGGTCGTGGTGGGGAACTGGGGTCCGCCGGCCGGGACATAAAACGCGTAGCCGGTGCCGGGATAGGTGAGGCCCGGATGGGGATTGGTGCCCACGAAGTCGAGGCCGGTGGAAACGTTGTCCACGATGCTGACGTTGTAAGCGGAGCCGGCGGGGAAATCCACCCGGATGCGGTAGTGCAGTCGCTCGCCGATGGTCACCCGGGGGTCGATGGTTCCCGCTTCCGAGGTGCCGATCAGGGTCTTGGTGATGCCGGCCACCGGGCGGGAGGTGATAGCAGTCGTACCGCTGGCTGTGTAGTCATTGATGCCGCCGCTGCCATTGCGCTCATTGCGGTTGGTGGTGTCGCCGGGCCGGGAGGTCCAGGTGACCCGGCCGGTGTTCACCAGCACACTGCCCAGCGATTGGTTTAGCACATAGGCAGGCACGATGAACTGTACCGAGCCGTTCAGGGTCAGGTTGGCGAGCGCAGTACTATTGTTGGTGGTCGCGGTAAACGTGTTGCCGCTGACCAGGCTGCCTTCATCCGCGGCATCCGCGCCGTCCACGGTGCCGTCCGCGTCATTGTCGAGCCCATCCGCGCCGAGGTCCACTCCGGCAAAGGTCAACCCGGCGGGCAAGGCATCAACGAACACCAGATCATAGGCATTGGTCAGGCTGTTCGCGGTGTGCCGGATGGTGTTGGTGAAGATGACCAGATCGCCCGCCTGCACGGTCTGGGTGGCGTGACTGGACGCCTTGGTCACCTGCAGGATGGGTTCCAGCAGGCGGACCTGGGTGAGCGAGGAGGGCGGGGGATTGGTAATGCCGTCGGTCAGGAAAGTCGGGGTGGCGGCGTTGGTGAAGATGACCGGGCTGGGCAGGTCGCCTTGGTTGGCGGCGCGGTTGCTCACCACCACGGGAATGTCCACGATGAAGGCGGCGTCCTGGCTGAGCGGGGTGGGCAGGGTGAAGGCCCCGGTGGCCGGACTGTACGACCACAGGTTGCTGATGTTGGCGGAGGAGCCGGCATCCACCGGGGTGCCGAACACGAGGTGGGCGGGCAAGCTTTCCGTGATCACCAGGTTGCTCAGGCTGATGCCGAAAATCTGACTCTCGATACGATATACGAGGTCTTCCCCGATGCGCGCATCCAGATTGGTGACGCCCGGCGGGGCCTCCCCGAAGTAGCGCACCGTTTTCTTGACCGAGAAGCCGGCCACCCGGGTGCGATCCTGGTCGAAGCCGTAGTACTTTCCGTTGACCGCGCTGATCACGCTGCCCGTCATGGTGTTGGCCATGGGCGCTTCGGCAAAGGTGTTGGTCGGTGTGCACCCGGCCGGGATGGCGGGATTCAGCAGGGCGCCCACCACTTCGGCGATGATATCGAGGCTGCCCAGGCCCTGGCGGGTGCGGCCCTGCAGGGTGAGTACGACCTGGTCATCCAGGGGATCCAGCACCACGCCGGGCAGGCTGACCAGCAGATTGGTATTGCCCTGCAATTCGGTGAGTACGGTGCCACTGGCGCTTTGCACCACACTGGTTCCGGTGACCACGAGGTCGGTCCAGCCGCCGCCCAGCCGCGCCCGCACATGCAGGTTGCTGGCGTTGCCTTGCTCGCCGCGGTTCTTCACCGTGATGGTGAAGGTGACCACCTGGTTGTTGGTCACCAGCAGTTCGTTGGGCTGGACATCAATGTCGGGATCGGGCCGCAGGGGAACGGTGGACACGGTGGCGGAGGTGGTTTGCGGCTGTTCGCAGGCGTCCTGGGAACCGGATGCGAAGCGGGCCGAAATTGAAACCGGTTCCGCCGGGTCGGGGTCGTTGAAATTATAATCCCGCGGATCGGCCGCGCAGTCCATGGTCGAGCCATCGCTGACCAGATCAAAACTGATGCTCAGTGAATTGGTGTAGCCGAGATCGAGGGTGGTCAGGCCGTTGGCCAGATCGTCGTCCAGATCGGTGGCGCCGCTGGTGGCCGTGCTGGCGAAGTTGATGATGCCGGTACGGCCGGCCGGGGAGCCGGTCAGGTTCAGGACCAGGCTGCTGCTGTTGAATTCACCCGTGACCGAGGCCCCGGTGATGAGATAGCCGGTGGGGGCGGCCTGGGTAACCACCATGGAAACGGCGGCCCCGCCGCTGTTCTGGATGGTGACCCGCAGGTGCCCGCCCGCTTCGTTCAGGGTCAGGCCGTCCTGGGCACTGAAAGTGGAGGACAAGGAGGGGGTGAAGGTGTGGTAGACCCGGCTGGTGGCGCCCAGGGAAAGGCAGGACTCGGAGCAGCCGTATTCGATCCAGCTGACGTTCTGCACGCTGGAGGTGCAGTAGGCGACCATGCTGGTGACGTAGAGCGAGAAGCTGCTGTCGCCGCGCAGATAGGGCGCGCCCCCGACCAGCGCCATCAAGGTGTCATTGCTCCAGATAAGGGTTTGGCCGCTGGTGGAGGAGGGCGTCGGGGAGGCGCTAAGGTAGGTTACCGAAGCGGGCAGCAGATCGGTGACGCGCATGGCCAGCAGGTCGTTTTGCGAGGCCACGGTGTGATCCACCGTGATGCGGTACACAACGACGTCGCCGGGGTTGCCGGGAATGGTGGCGGTGGTGAAGGCGGCCTGCCCGAGGGTGGCATTGCGGGACGACTTGGTGATGGACAGCACGGGCGAGCCGGGCACCACGGTGCCGCTGGAAACGTCGTTGGTGTGTCCGTAGCCGCAGTTATCGCGGTAGGTGGTGCGGGCGACGTACACCTGGCTGGACCGGACGGCCTCGCACTCCAGGTAAACGTCGTAGAGAATTTTGATTTCCTGATTGGGCGCCAGGTCGGCGAAGGCCGCGATGGCCGTGCTGTCCCACATCAGCGGGGCGGCGGAGGTGCCGGTTCCGGTCGGGTTGGCAATCGCGTTGGTGGCGGAACCATCCACGCTGGCCCGGGCCGAACCGCTGACATAGCTGACCCCGAACGGAATGATGTGGCGGGCCTGAACCTCATAGGCGCGGCCGGCCCCGCTGTTGCGGATGGACAGGGCCACGGTGCCGGTGGCGCACAGGTTGTGGTTGTTGGGGAAGGTGGTGGCGGCATTCAGGCTGGGCGACGATGGAATAAAGCGGGTGTTGTCCTGGGCGGTCTGGCAAATGGAACCCTTGCAGCCGGACTGTGCGGTCAGCCGGATGGTGGTGGGGTCGCAGGCCGTGATGTAATTGGTCACATAGACCGCGACGCTGGCGTTGGGCGGCAGATCGTCCTCGAATCCATCCAGGTCGGCATCCACCAACCCGCCCGGGCTGTTCGCGGACTGGAAGGTCCAGATGAGATTGGTGGCGCTGCTGATCACGGGCGTCACGCCGGCGTTGACAAAGGTCACGTTCGACGGCTTGGCCACTTCGGCGCTGACGTTAAACGCCGTGCCCGCGCCGGAGTTGAACAGCTCCACCCGGAACACATAACTCGTACCGGGCAGGAAGCTGATTTCCGGTTCCAGGTTGGCCGCGAGCGTTGCGGTGTAAAGAGTGGGAATGGGATTGGTGGCGGAGTAGGCGGAGCGGGTGGGTGACAGGCCATCTTCACACCGTTCGTTATAGCGTACGAAAGCCCGCACCTTCTCGCTGCTTTCCGCGCTGCAGGAGCCCTGGAGCCGGAAGTGGATGCTGCCCGCCCCGTTGGTGCGCAGGTCGCCCAGGTTCCATACCAGCTGGGTGGCGGTTATGGAGGTTGGTTCGGCGGAGGGCAGGACGGCTCCTCCGAGGGCGAAGAAATTGGAGAAGGCGGTGGAATTGGTCTGGTAGCTGTAGCTGGCCGTTCCATTCCGGTTCACATCCAGATCCAGCACAACTTCTGCGTCGTACACTGGGAAGAAGCGATTGGTCAACGAACTCAGGACCGGCCGCGCGAGCTGGATGAGATCGATTCTTCCGTAACTGAGACCGCAGGCATCCTGGCCCACCAGGGCGGCCAGATCGATTTCCATGGTACCCGCTCCGACCGTCCAGCCCGCCGATCCGCCGCGGGTGCTGCATCCGGGCAGGGTCAGGGTTGAACTTACCGTATACTGGCCCGGGTTGGTGGCGCGGGCGCGCCAGGAAACCTCAAGGATGGAGGCCAGGCCGGGGCGGGGCAGGGCCGTGGCATTCATGTTGGTGAAGGTGATGCGCAGGGCGGGGCTGGTCTGATTCACGGAAGCGTAGGCGGTGTAATCCGTTCCATCCACCAGCACCCGCAGGTCGGCAAGCGAGGTCAGCGTGGCTTGTCCGCCGGCCAGGTTGTTGGAGAATACCACCCCGCTCCAATCGTTGGTGGTGGCATCGGTCAGCCCGCTGACCCGGGTGGTGACTGCGATGGTCTCGCAAACCTCGGAGAGGGCGGGATGTTGCATGGATACGGCAAAACTGCAGGTGCCGGTGCCGGGATTTCCGGTCGAGCAATTAGCGGCGGAGATGGAGAAGTAATAGAGTTCGCCGTGGCCGGTCACGGTGCGGGGGCAGCCCGCGCAGTCGGTATAGTTGGAAGCGGTAACCTGGTTGGCGAAGGTGCCGCCGACTTCGCAGGGATCGGTCCACACCAGGTCGAAGGTGCCGGTGAATACGCCGCTGCCGTCGAAGGTTTTGTTCCAACGCACCACGGTGGCGCTGGAGGTCACCCCGCCGCCGGTCACATTGGTGATGGCCCAATAGCTATTGACGGGCAATTGATCGGCAAACGAGACCGTGGTGTTGGCGAAGTTCTGGTAAGCATACAACACGCGTACGGTCAGGGAGGAGGCGGCGCCACTGGTGTTGGGGACCAGTTTGCTGATCTGGGCCGACGGCTCCTGGGAAAGCGTGGAGTAGGCGGAGAGCGGCGGCGTGGTATAGGGCGTTTCGCACGCATCGGTGTAGGTGGGGCGGAAGGTTACCAGTTGTTGGGCGGTATCCAAAGGGCAGGAACCGCCCGCCCGCAAACGCACCGTGATACCGGTGGTCTGGCCGGGGGCCAGGTTGCCCACCACGATCCGGTTCAAGTTGGTGACATAGGACGGTCCGCTGATGGTGTAGCCCGCGGGCAGGGCGGGTTCGAGTTGCAGGTTGAGCGCGGTGCCGATGTCGGCGCCGGGCGCGTTGGTGAGGTGGATGGTGATATCGCGCCCGTCGCAATAGGGCAGGGTGAAGGCCGTGCCGGGGGAAATGGCGCCCGCCACCAGGGCATACCGATAGATAAATTCTACCGATCCGCCTTCGTTCCCGCCCGCCGAGGAATCAAAGCACGTTTGGTCCGGCACCATCTGCAGGCCCGTGCACCCGTTCTGGGCCACGATGTTGTTGTACAGGCCGGTGCAGGCGGCCACCAGGCCGGTGACGATGATGGAAACGGATTCGCCGGGATCCAGTGCGGCCAGCGCCGGCACCACACTGGCGTTCCACACCACCGAGGTCAGGCTGGTAAAGGGAGCGGCATTGGTGGGATTCACGCTGAATCCGGTGAAGCGGATGCCGGGTCCGCGGGTGTCGCGCAACACCACGTTGTCGGCCCGGCCATAACCCGCGTTCTCCACGCGCACCGTCCACACCACGGTGTCGCCATAACCTGCGGTTTGCACGGAGGGTCGTTTGGTCAGGGTCAGGTTGGGCGTCTGGACGGTCAGGTTCCAGGCGGCGGCGGCCGATTGAACGGCGCCCCCGGCCGGCTGCTGGTAACGTGCGCCGGAACGAAAATAGGCGGTCTGGGCTGCGCAGCTCAGCTCCGCCTTGAAAACGATGGTCAATAGCGCGGACGGACTGACGCCGGTCAGCACGGTGCCGGCGCCGGGGGTGGGTGTGGCGGCACTCCAATCGTTGCGGTTGTCATTGTCCAGGTTGGCCGGGTTGCGCACCAGGGACTGGCCTTCGGAAACCGCCGTGGCGCCCGGGTTGAAGGCGGCGCTGGAACCGCCATACGAAACCGCATCCACCAGGGCGGCTGATCCATCCTTCAGGAAAACGCCATCCCCGAAGTTGTTCAGGCTGCTGCCCAACGTTTCGTCGTTCACGCCCACCACCAATCCGGTATATCCGGCGTGCGCGATGTAGAAGGCCGTGGTGCTGGCGGCGATGATGACGAATTGGCCCGGCGCCACGGTTGCCGCGGGCAGGGCGTCGTATTGCCCTGGCAAGGCGTCGCCCAGGGTGTAGCCGGACAGGCTGACGGAGGATAGTCCGGGATTATAGATTTCCACCCACTCGTTGGATTCTTCATTCACCGAACCGACGGGGTCGTAAAAGACTTCCGTGATTAGCAAGTGGCTGATCCCTCCATCCGTGGTCAGGCTGGAGAAATCCCACACCAGGTTGGTGCCGCCCCGGTTGGTGGTGGGTTCGGCGGATGCGCCGGATAAAACCTGACCACCGGGCAGGGTGATGGTGGTCTGATCGGTAACATATAGACTGCCCGCGGGAAGTTGATTGGTGATGATCAACCCGTCCAGTGTCGTGCCCAAGTTTTGGAAGGTATTGGTGAACACGACGCGATCACAGGTGGAGACCGAAACCGGCGCATTCAGATTTAAAGCGACCTGCGCCCAGGTTGAAGATAGCCCGCAAAGATAAATGACTGCGAATTTAGCCAGACCGGCGGTTCCGATTCGCAACTGTTTTCTAATCATGGTGTTAAGCCTGCGTAAGAGAATCAGGCTTAACCATTAAGCATGAACTGAGCCAAATGTCGGCATTTGCGCTGTAGGAAAATCCTTTCAAGATAAGCGGATGAATCGAAACGTCTGACCATGAGGTGAAGAGCGGAGGGCCAAACGACACCGGTGGTCGAATGTACTGAAAATGCCTTACCTGAATCGCTTATGCGAAGAACAACCGGGCTTTTCAGATGTGAGAATCGTGACTTCGAGCATCCCGAATAGACAGCGATCGGCGCGGTTGCAGGGGAACCACCCCCGGCCATTTTTGAAGTATTTGCAAAATCAGGAATTTGCGGCTGCGAATGCGGGGAGCCGAGTCAGCGGAAGCGCCGAGTAGTCGCGGACAGGAAGGAACTGAATTCCAACTCCGGCCGGCCTGCAACCCTTGCGTAGGTTGTACAGCGGCTGGCTAGAAGCCCAACCCGTTTTCCAGTGCCTTGGGTTTATCCAGGACCATACGACCGATGATCATCTGTCGCAGGGTGGCGGGTTCGCGCAGGGTGGACAGTTTGAAGGTGGGCATGGCGGTGTGGCCCGGTCGGGATGATCCGCTGAAGGAAATACCGCGTAGACTCACGCTGGGCATTTTTAAGGTCAGGCCTGGCATCTTTCCGGAATGGGCAAAGGCGGCGCCCATGCCCTCGGATAACTCGCCCACCGATGCGATGTAGTCGGGTTGGAGCGGGCGCAAGGTGGGCCTGGCCGCCGGTTCGGGGGCGCGACGTACCGGAGGAGGTGTCGGCGGGGCGGGCTTGCGGGCGGAGGCCAGGGTCCGTTGCGGTTGAGGGGGCGGCGGGGGCGGCGCGGGACGCACGGGCTCCGGCTCGACCTCGCTTTCCTCTTCTTCCTGCGCCAGGGGTGGTTGACCGGTCAGCTCGCGCAGCAGATCCTGCAACTCCGTCTCCATCTGGGTGGGCGGACGCGCCGGAGGCGGGGGCGGTTGACCGGGTCGCACGGGGGGGCGTCGCTGGACGGTCCGGTTTTTCTGCACATATTGCGCAATGGACCAGAAGATCAGGATGATGATCCAGATGATCCCCTCGATTCCAACCCCGGCGGCTAGTGGTGGCAGCGTCATGGTGGCGGGGAAGGTCGCGAGGTGAGCCGCGACCTTCCTCCAGCGTTACTTGCTCTCGGGCTTGTGGCCCTTGTCATCGCCTTCGGCCAGCGATTCGCGCATGCTGGTGTCGGCCATGATGTTTTGCATACGATAGAAATCCATTACGCCCAGATTGCCCTTGCGGAAGGCTTCGGAAATGGCCAGCGGCACCTGGGCCTGGGCCTCGATGACCTTGGCCTGCATTTCCTGCACGCGGGCCCGCATTTCCTGCTCGAAGGCGATGGCCATGGCGCGGCGTCCTTCCGCCTCGGCTTGGCGCAATTTCTTGTCCGCTTCCGCGCGCTCGGTTTCCAGCAAGGCGCCCACGTTGGCCACTTCGCGCGCGCCGCTGACCCCGGCCACGCTGACGTCGGCGATATCAATGGACACGATCTCGAAGGCGGTCTGGGCATCCAGTCCGCTGTTCAGCACCTTGCGGCTGATGTTGTCGGGATTTTCCAGCACGTCCTTGTAGGTGGCGGAGGAGCCGATGGCGCTCACGATGCCCTGACCCACGCGGGCGATGATGGTGTCCTCGGTGGCGCCGCCCACCAGGCGGTCGAGGTTGGCGCGCACGGTCACCCGGGCTTTGACCAGCAGGCGAATGCCGTCCTTGGCCACCGCGTCCAGCATGGAGGTGCCCTTGGTGGGGTCCGGGCAGTCAATCACCTTGGGATTCACACTGGTGCGCACGGCGTCGTAGACATCGCGTCCGGCCAGATCAATGGCGGCCGCGCGCTGGAAGGTGAGTTCGATGTTGGCCTTGTCCGCCGCGATGAGGGCGTTGACCACCTGCTTCACGTGGCCGCCGGCCAGGAAGTGGGCTTCGATGGAGTCGGTGTCCAGATCCAGGCCCGCCTTCACCAGCTGAATACGTGCGTCCACAATGACCTTGGGCGGTACGCGGCGCAGGGTCATGGCCAGCAGGTTGAAGAAGCTGACGTGGGCGCCCGAGGTCAGGGCGCGAATCCACGTGCTGAGAAACGAGAAGAAAAGGCCGACAAAGACCAGGATGGCGATGGCGGCCAGCACCATCAGAATGTTGAATATGCCGGGCATGTTATGTTCTCCTTTAGCGGTGTTGGTTCAAATTTATACGGTCGGTCCAGCCTGCGGCCCCGGCACGGGCGGCGGGGTCGGCTCGGGCCGTACCTCGCTGCGCAGCCACGTCCACCAGAGTGAACCGGCGCCCATCAGGGCCACCAGTAACGCCAGCGAACCGCCCATGACCGGCAAAGCAAAAGCACTATACAACACAATCATGCCGATGGCCATAGCGCCCATCACCACGCCCAGCGATTGGGAGCCGCGCCGGCGCAACAGCAGGCTGCCCACGACCAGGGCGACCACCACCTTGCCCAGATAGAGCAAGGCCCCGGCAAAGCCGGCCACCAGCAGGGACAGCGGAATGCCGATGACGGTCAAGAGGCCCGCGATAGCCACGATCGGCACCACGAACAGGCTGGATAATCCGGCCATCAGGCAGCGCAGGGGGTTAAAGCGAATCAGGCGTGCCGCCCGCCCGATGGAGCGGGGGAAGAGACCGGCCAGCAGCAATCCGGTCAGCAGGGCTGCCGCCATTTGGAAGAGCTGCAGCACGATGGATTCCACGGAGAAGGTGGTGCCGCCCTGGGCCGGTCCGGCCGGTTGCATGCGCTTGAGCTGGCCGCCCACCTGGTCGTGATGATCGAGAAATACTTCCTTGGGCGAGGTATAGACCAGGTCGCCCTGCACGCGAGCCCCCGGCATGATCACAATGTCCTGGGCCAGGATTCGCACATCACCGTCCACGAGGCCGGCCAGGGTGACCGACTGACCCATGAGCAGGACCGGTCCGCCCACCGTGCCTTCCAAGGTCACGTTTTCGCCCGCTGCCACCACCTGGCCGCGCACCACGCTGCCCGTGCTCAGGACCACGGCGCTGCCCAGGGCAAACAGGGAGCGATCCAGTGCCCCGCGCACGAGCAGGCTTTGGCCGGCCAGTCGTACATGGTCGCGTTGGTGTCCGCCCAGGCTGGTTTGCCCGGCCAGCACCCAGGTGTCGCCCTGGTGCTCGCCTTCGAAGGTGGCTTGTCCTCGGGCCAGCACAAAAATATCATCCGCAAAAAGCCCGGCGGCCCGGGCCTGATCGGCCACCAGGAAGAACTGGTTGGAAATGACCTGGCCGGCGGCCAGATCATACTGGTTGGTGCTTAACCACAACCGCTCATCGGCGTGGAGGGTGCCCACGCCCAGCAATCCCAACAGGATAAATCCGCGCCACGTGCTCACGCGCTGGCTTCCCGCACCACGATGAGGTTGCCCGTGACCTTGACCACCTTGACCGGCGTGCCCGCGACCACGTACCCGGATTCGGACACCACATCGGTGCGGTGTCCGTTCAGCAACGCCAGGCCGGCCGGCCGTAAATCGGACAGAGCGGTCCCCGGCAGTCCCGCCACGATGGCCGACTCCGCGTGCGCGGCTTTGAATGCATGGCCGTCCTTGCGCAAGGTCAGCACGCGTCCCATGGGGGTGCGCGGGAAAATCCGTATCCACACCCCGAACAGGAGCCCGCCGAACACGATGAGGGCCACCGCGGCCAGCAGACCGCCCTGGGGTCCGAAAGCAAAGAAGCCGGCTCCGATGGCCACCACCAGGGCCACGCCGCCCATCGCTCCCAAGATGCCGCCAGGTACGAACACTTCGATGGCCAGCAGCATCAGACCGATGGCCAGACTGGCGATAAACAGTTGCAGTGCGGGATCCATGATCAGGCCTTTCCTTGACGGTCCGCCGCTTCCACCACCACGCGGTTGCCGTGTACTTCCACGATGCGGACCTCGGTTTGCGCGTCCACAAATTCGCCCCGCGTCACCACGTCCATGCGCCGGTCGCCCAGCCGGATGGCCCCGCCCGGCCGCAACGCGGTGAGGGCGTTGCCTACGGCGCCTATCAATCCGGCCGTGTCGGTGGGTCCCGCGCTGTAGCCTTCGCTGGTTCCGGTAGCCTGCTTCAACACCAGGTGCCCGTAGAACGACGTTTTGGGAAGAATCTTGCCCAGCACCAGCGCGGCCAGCCCGGACAGCACCACGGCCAGCGAAAGTTTGAACACCGGCAGTTGCAGTTCGGGCAAACTGGGCAGCCAGGAACCGCCGGGCATGCGGTGAATCATGGCGCTCAGCAGGGACCACATCACGAGCATGATGCCGAGGATGCCGGGGAAGCCGAACCCGGGCAGCACGAAAATCTCGATCAGGATCAGGCCCAGCCCGATGAGGAAAATCACCAGTTCCTCCAGGCCCGCCAGTCCGGCGATGTGATGGCCCCAGAAGAACAGGGCCAGGGCCAGTACGCCCAGCAGGCCGGGCAATCCGAGGCCGGGCGTCTTGAATTCGATGTAGAGTCCCAGCAGACCCGCCATAAGCAGGAAAGGCGAGAGCGCGGCAATAAAGCGTGCCATCCGCTCGGCCGAGGTGACCTCCAGGGTGCGGATGGTTGCGCCGCCCAAGCCCTGGTCTTCCAGCAGAGCGGACAGCGTGTCCCGGGTGCCCTGCGACAGCAGTTTGCGCCGGGCCTCCGGGGGACCCACTTCGCGCTCGGCCTCCACGTTGGTCAGGGTCAGCAACTGGCCGGCCGGGCTGATGATCTCCTCGCCGATCTTGTATTCGAGTTCGCGACGGACCATGGCCTCCGCCAGTTGCGGGTCGTGTCCGCTCTCCTGGGCCGCCGCGCGAATGAGGGCCGCCACCGCGGACACGGTTTTCTCTTCGATGGCCTCCGGCATTTCCTGGGCGCCCCCGGTGGGTGACATCATGATGGGCATGGCATCGCCGATCACGCTGCCCGGGGCCATAAAGATTTTATCCGTGGACAAGGCGATGATGGCCCCTGCCGAGATGGCGTTTTTTTCCACAAAGGTGTAGGTGGGCACGCGGACCTGCTGCATGAGGCGCACGATGTCGGTGGCGGCATCCAAACGTCCGCCCAGGGTATCCATGCTGAGTACGATGGCGGCCGCGCCCTTCGCTTCCGCCTCCGCCACGCCGCGCCGCATGACATAGAGCAGGGCGGGCTCGATCATGCCGTGGACCGGAATGACATAAACCAGGCCGGTGCTGGCGGCGAGCGGCGCCTCATTCGTCTCCGCGCGCGTGATCGCAGGCAGGCTGAAAAGCAGACTGATCAACAGCAGGAACCGTTTCATGGCCGCACTATACACCATGCCGCACGGAGTGACCATCCCCGCCCCCGGTATTTGTCCGGTAAGGAATCTTGTGAGCGGGCGAAATAACGTGGCATGATGGGACCCCCCATGAAATCCAAGCTGACAGGCCAGGTTGTTCTGGTGACCGGCGGCGCCGTGCGCCTGGGCCGGGCCCTGGTGGAGCGCCTGGCCGCCGAAGGCTGTGCGGTGGTCATTCACTGCCATCGTTCCCGGCGGGAGGCCGACCAATTGGCTGCGGACCTGCGGGAGCGCGGCACGGCGGCGGCGGTGGTCCAGGGACCCTTGACCACGCAAGCGGCGTGCGAGCGCATCATCCGCACCGCCCGTCGCGCCCATGGCCGGCTAGACATCCTGGTCAATTCCGCTGCGGTGTTTAACAAACAGCGTTTGGGCATGATCACTGCAGAAAATCTGCTCAGCGAATTCTGGCCCAACGTGTTCGGCCCCGTGCTGCTGACCCAGGCTTTTGCTGCGGCCACCCGGCGCGGGCACGTCATCAACATGCTCGATCGTCGCATTGCCGGCCATGACACCTCCTGCATTCCCTATCTGTTGAGCAAGAAGGCACTGGCTGCCTTCACCGAAGTGGCGGCCCTGGCCCTGGCTCCGCGCATCCGCGTGAACGCCGTGGCCCCGGGGCCGGTCCTGCCCCCGCCCGGCAAGGGGCCGCGCTACCTGCGCGATCATGCGGGCCGGCTGCCGTTGGGCCGGGCGCCGGGGGTGGCCGAGGTGGCGGAGGCGGTGGTGGCGCTGGTGCGCAATCCATCCATCACCGGGCAGATTCTATTTGTGGACGGGGGCCAGCATCTGCTGGGGAATGGAGTATGAGCATGGACCGGATTTATCTGCGCGACCTGCGCCTGCGCTGCATCATCGGCATCTACGAAGAGGAGCGCCGCGAGAAGCAGGACATTATTTTGAACATCCAGTTGGCGGGCGATTTCTCCGCCGCGGGCCGGAGTGACAACATTGCCGATGCGGTGAATTACGAGGACATCAAGAAGGCGGTGGTCCGCCTGGTGGAAGCCAGCCAATTTAACCTGATCGAAACCCTGGCCGAGCGGGTGGCTGCTCTGTGCCTGGGGCATCCCGTCATTCAGCAGGTGGTGGTGACGGTGGACAAGCCGGGCGCCCTGCGCTTCACCCGCAGCGTGGCCTGCGAGATCACGCGCAATCGTTGATCGTTCGCGGGAACATCGAAGTCGTAGGATGTTCGACCCCGGTTCTGTTGGTGATTTCTTGAAGGGGGTCAGGCCAATTCCGCCGGGATCCAGCCGCGGACGCTGTTGAAGAGGGCGAGGGCGGGGGCGTGGCGCAGATCGTCGCGCGTGAGAAGGCCCTCCTCGATTATTCCGCAGGCCAGCAGTTCCTCGCGCATCACGCCGTCCAGCAAGCCGCAGCGCACGGGCGGGGTAATCCATCGGCCCTCACGCTGAAGGGCGAGGTTGGCAATACAGCTTTCCGTCAGCTCGCCCCGCTCGTTCCATAGCAATACGTCATCGCATTCCGGGCTGGCGGCGCGGATCCGCTCGTACACCGCGCGTTGCGTGGTCTTGAAGTAGGCGAAGGGATCAGACATGTCCACCGGCTGCGCGCTGAGCGTCACCCGCCAGGGGCGGGCGGGCGGTTCAGGCAAGGGGCCGTGGGTGATGGTGCTGTCACCATGGAGGTCCACCTGCAAGCGCACGCGCTGGCCGGCGGCGGGGAAGGCGTTCGCGGCGTCGGCCAGCCGGGCCTGCACCTCGCCGGCCACGAACCGGAATCCGAAATAGGCCGCCGCGCGTTCCAGCCGCCGCAGATGCCGGTCCAGCAGGTGATAGCCGGTGTCCGGCTGCCAGGCCAGGGTGGCCAGGAGTCGGAAGGGCGGCGGGGCCCGGTTCAGTATCAAGGCCTTGCTCAGGCATTCGCGGTATTCTGCGCCCGCATCGGAGTCCCATACCACACCGCTGCCCACGCCGTATTCCGTCGTGCCGCGGTGGTGGTCGAGCACCAGGGTGCGAATGGCCACGTTGAATTGCGCGAGGCCGGGCCCGACGAAGCCGATGGCGCCGGTGTAGACCCCGCGCGGGGTGGACTCCAAGTCGCGAATGAGGTGCGAGGTTTTTACTTTGGGTGCGCCGGTAATGGAGGCGCAGGGAAACAGCGCGGCAAACAAATCATCCAGCCCGGCTCCGGTTTCGGCGGTGACGGTGGACGTCATCTGCCACAGGGTGGGCAGGCGTTGCACGTCAAACAGGCGTTCGGTATGCACCGCTCCCGCCGCGGCCAGGCGGCCCAGGTCGTTACGGACCATGTCCACAATCATGACGTTTTCCGCGCGGTCTTTGGCGGAGGTGCGCAGGGCCTGGCCGCACGCTTCGTCGTCCGCCCAGGATACGCCGCGGGCCGCCGTACCCTTCATGGGCCGGCAGGTGAGTCGCGAACCGTGCTGCAGAAAAAACAATTCGGGGGAGGCGGAGCAGATGGACGCGGCCGGCCATTCGACCAACGCGGCATAGCCGCCGCGCTGGGCGTGGTGCAGGCGGGCAAACACGGTGGCCGGATCATCGACGGGCGGCGCGCCGCGCAGGCGCAGGGTGTAGTTGACTTGATAGGTCTCGCCGCGGGCGATGGCGTCCTTGATGCGGGCCACGTGGGATTGGTAGGTGGACGCGTCCACGTCGGGCTGCAGATCGAGGCCCGGGCCGGGCTCCGGCCACCCAGGTTCTGCGGCGGGCGCAGGGGCGTCGAAGAAGGCGAACCAGGCCAGCGGCAGGGGACCGGCGGGATGGGCGGCCAGGGCGGGATCGAAGGCGGGCGCGGCTTCGTAACTGACAAATCCGGCGGCCCATTGGCCGCGCCGGCGGGCGGACTCAACTTCGCGCAGGAGCGGGCGGACCTCATCCAGCCGAGTGGCCGCCAGCACCCGCTGCGGGCGCTCGAAGCGCAGCCAGGGTGCGAGCCCGAGGGCGGGGTCGGTCTGCATGAGGAGTCGAATCGGCATGGGCGTTACAGTAGCAGAAAATTGAAGAAATACTTTTTCCAATGGTTGGAAGTCAGCCAAGATGCTTTTTCCAACGGTTGGAACTTTCTATGCGCATTGTATTCATGGGATCAGCGGAGTTTGCCTGTCCGGCGGTGGAGGCGTTGCGGCTGTCCGGGCATGACCTGGTGGCGTGTGTGACCCAGCCCGACCGGCCCAAGGGGCGGCATCTCAAGCTGACCCCATGCCCGGTGAAGGCGCTGGCCGAGGCGCGCGGCATTCCGGTGCAGACTCCGGAACGCATCGCCGATGCCGCGGCCCTGGCCGACGTGGAAGCGCTGCATGCGGACATCATTGTGGTGGCGGCCTACGGCCAGTATCTGCCTTCGCGTCTGCTGGCCATGCCGAAGGTCGCGTGCATCAACATTCATCCCTCGCTGCTGCCCAACTATCGTGGCGCGGCGCCCATCCAGTGGGCGATAGCCAGCGGCGACACCATGACCGGTGTCACCATTTTGCATGTGAGCAAGCAGATGGATGCGGGTGATCTGATTTTGCAGGAGCGGTATCCCATCGGCGACGAGGATACGGCGGGCTCGCTAGAGCCGAAGCTGGCCGAGTTCGGGGCGGAGCTGCTGCTGCGTGCCATTGCCCAGTTGGAGCAGGGGACAGCGGCGCGGGTGCCCCAGGATGAGGCGCAGGTGACGTGGGCCCGCAAGCTGGACAAGGAGGACGGACGGCTGGACTGGTCCCTGCCCGCGGAGCAGGTGCGGCATCACATTCGCGGTTTCCAGCCCTGGCCGGGCGCGTTCACCATGATTGGGAACCAGCGGTTGAAGATTCTGGTCGCGCGGGTGGAACCGGGAAGCGGGGAGCCGGGTCGCGTATTGGAGTTGGGCGGCGAGGGCCCGCTGGTGGCCTGTGGTGAGAAGGCCTTGCGTTTGCTGGAGGTGCAGCCGGAGGGGCGGCCGGCCATGCCGGGTCGGGCCTATGTGAATGGATGCCCGCTGGTACCCGGTCAACTTCTGCCGGGCAAACTTCAAAAATGAGGTATAGTGGCGCCATGTTTCGCTGGATTCCCATAGCCTTGCTGTTTTGCGGCATGTCGTTGACTGTGGCGGCCCAGACCGGCGCGGTGCACGTGCTCGACCTGAATACGTGTTACCAGCAGGCGCTGGTGCACAACGAGCGCGTGGGCGTGGCGGCGGCCGAGTGGCGGGCCGCAGAGGCGCGGTATCGGCAGGTGAGCGACACCCTGTTACCGGCGCTTTCGCTGGGCGGGTCCGTGCTGTTTCAGAACGACCGCCGCGAGGATGGCAACGATTCGGCCAGCCGGGAGCCGGAGCGCTACAGTGCGGCGTTGAGGGCGGAGCAGGTGTTGTATCAGGGGTTCCGGGTCACCCGCGAGATGGAGGCCCGCGAGGCGGGTGGGCGGGCCGCGCGTTGGGATGAGCGGCGGGTGCGGGAGCTGCTGTACCTCGATGTGGCGGATGCTTTTCATCAAGTGGTGCTGAACGAGCGTGATCTGGGCGTGGTGGACCGGTTGGTCGCTGTGCTCGAGGAGACACAGGCGGAGCTGGAGCGCCGGGTCAAGCTGGGTCGCTCGCGCAAGGCCGAGCTGCTACAGGCGCAGACTGCACTGGCCGAGGCGCGGGTGGAGCAGGAGACGGCGCGCGGTCAGGTGGCGCTGGCCCGCGAACTGCTGGCGTTTCTGATGGGGCAGTCTGCGGAGGGTTGGCGGCTGGCCGATGAATCGCCCTTCCCGTCCGCGCCCGATCTGGCCGCCAAATTGGAGAAGGCCATCCAGCGCGCCGACGTACTGGCGGGGGCGGAGCGGGCGGAGGCGGCGCGCAAGACGATGCAGGCCGCGCAGGGCGAACGTCAGCCCGAGGTGCGGGCGGCGGGGAATTACTATCTGGTGGAAGATCCCGACGAGGATCGCGAGTGGGATGTGGCCCTGACCTTGAACCTGCCCCTGTTTGACGAGGGCGTGCGGCGGGCCGGGGTGCGGGAGCAGATGGAGCAGGCCGCCATCAGCGAACTCAATCTGGCCGCGTTGCGGCGGCAGGCGGCCAGCGAGGTGCGCAGCGCCTACCTGACCTTTGTCAGCACGGCGGCCCAGAAGGCGCGTTTGCAGGAAGGGGTGGCGGTGGCCACGGCGTCTTACGAGGAGCAGCAACGTGATTACGCATTGGGCCGGGCCAGTCAGTTGGATGCGCTGAGCGCGCTGGCCCAGGTACAGCGATTGGCCCGCCGGGCCCTGGCGGCGGACATCCGGGCCCGGGTCAGCCTGGTCCAGTTGCACGTGGCGGCGGGGGAGGGCGCGCCGTGATCCTCTCCGATATTTCCGTACGCCGGCCGGTGTTCGCTTGGATGCTGATGTTCGGACTCATTGTGTTCGGGGCCATCAGCTTCAACCGGCTGGGGGTGAGCCAGATGCCGGACGTGGATTTCCCCGTGCTGGAAGTGCGCACCACCTGGGAGGGCGCGGCACCGGAGATTCTGGAATCCGAGCTGGTGGACAAGATCGAGCAGGCTGTCATTTCGGTGGAGGGTCTGAAGGAGGTTCGATCCACCATTCGCTCCGGTCAGGGCTCGGTGGAGCTGGAGTTCGATCTGGCGCGGGACCTGGACGCGGCGTTGCAGGAGGTGCAGGCCGCCATCAGCCAGGTTCGCCTGCCCCTGAATGTGGACCCGCCGGTCATCCGCAAGAACAGTACGGAGAGCGAGCCCATCATCCGCATCGGGCTGTCCGGCCAGCAGTCGTTGCGGGAATTGATCGAGTTTGTGGAGACCTTCCTGCTCGACCAGTTCCAGATTATTCCCGGAGTGGGTGAGGTCAGCCTGAGCGGGTTCAGCGACCGCAATCTGCGCCTGTGGGTGAACAACGAGAAGCTGAAGGAATTCGACCTCACCATCCTTGATCTGCAGCAGGCGGTGGCCCAGGAGCACACCGAACTGGCGGGCGGCACCATTGAGAACGACCAGCGCGAATTCAATGTGCGCACCATGGGGGAGGGGCTGAGCCCGGAGGAAGTGGGCAACATCCTCATCACCTCGCGCGGCGGGCGACCCATCTATGACACCACCATCCGGGTGCGCGATGTGGCGCGGGTGGAGGACGGGCTGAACGATGTGCGGCGGATTGCCCGGCTGACCGGCGAGCCCGGGGTGGCCATCGGCATCAGCAAGCAGCGCGGGTCCAACGAGGTGAAGGTGGGCCAGGCCGTGAAGGCGCGTATGGCCGAGTTGCAGCAGACCCTGCCCGAGGGCATGAAGTTGCAGATCAACGTGGACTTCACCCGCTTCGTGGAGGAGTCGGTGCTGGCCACCCAGGAGGAGTTGCTCATCGCGGCCGTGCTGACCGCGCTCATCTGCTTTCTGTTCCTGGGCACCTGGAGTTCGGGGTTCAACATCATCCTGTCCATTCCCACCTCCATCATCGGCACCTTCACCATTCTGTATTTCAGCGGGTTCACCCTGAACACCTTCACCCTGCTGGCGCTGGCATTGGCCATCGGCATCGTGGTGGATGACGCCATCATGGTGCTGGAAAACGTGGTGCGCCATTTCCACCAGGGCAAGGATCGTATCCAGGCCGCGCTGGACGGTGCGCGCGAAGTGACCTTTGCCGCCACCGCAGCTTCCGTGGCCGTGATCGCCATCTTTCTGCCCGTGGCGTTCATGGATGGGGTGATCGGCCGGTTTTTCTATCAGTTCGGTATCACAGTGACGGCCGCAGTGGCCCTGTCGCTGCTGGAGGCGATCACGCTCACGCCCATGCGGTTGTCCCAGATGATGGTCCGTCAGGAACAGCCGGGCTGGCTGGAAGCGCGGGCCAACCGGACGTTCGACGCCATCGGGCGGGCCTATCGCGCGACCTTGCGCCTGGCCTTGCGGTGGCGGGTGGCGGTGGTGGCGGTCAGCGTGGTGGTGTTTGCGACATCCCTGTGGCTGGCCCGCGACCTGCGCCGCGAATTTGTGCCCACCCAGGACCAGAATTTCATCCGCATGCCCATTCAACTACCGGTGGGTTCCTCGCTGGCCTTTACCGACGCCAAGACCAAGGAGGTCGAGGCCTACCTGCGGGGTCGTCCCGAAGTGTTGCGCTATTTCGTCGCGGTGGGCGGCATCGGCGGGGTGCCCAATCAGTCCTTCGCTGCGGTGACCCTGGTGGACCGTGACCAGCGGGAAAAAAGCCAGGCCGAGGTGATCCAGGAATTTCGCCGCGACTTGGGAAAACTGCAGGGGGTGCGGATTTCCTATCAGGATTTGTCCACCCGCGGCCTGACTCCGCGGCGCAGCCAGCCGGTGGAATTTAACCTGCGCGGGCAGGACTTCGCCGTGCTGGACGAAAAAGCACGTGCCATCATGAAGCGGCTGGAGGAGACGGGGCTGGTAGTGGACCTCGACACCAACTACCGGGCGGGCATGCCGGAGGTGCGTATCGTGCCGGATCGCGCGGCGGCGGCCCTGCGCGGGGTGAGCATGGAAACCATCGGGCGCACCATCAATGCCGCAGTGGGCGGGGTGCGCGAGGGCAAGTTCACCAAGGACGGGCGGCGCTACGATGTGCGGCTGCGTCTCAATCCGGAGGAACGGTTGCAGCCGGAGGACGTGGGGGCGCTTCGGGTGCGCACCAGTTTCGGGGAAACCATTGCGCTGTCCGAGGTGGTGAAGCTGGAAACGGTGAAGACCTTGCAGAGCATCAGCCGGGTGAACCGGCAGCGCTCCATATCCGTGACGGCCAACCTGGCCCCGGGCGCCTCCCAGGCGGAGGCATTGGCCGTGGCGGAGCGGCTGGCCCGGGAGGAATTGCCGGCGGGCTACACCTTCCATTTCGAGGGCGGCGCCCAGACCTTCAAGGAGTCCTTCAACAGCCTGTGGTTCGCCTTCATCCTGGGCCTGATCGTGGCCTACATGGTACTGGCTTCGCAGTTCAACAGTTTCATCCACCCCGTGATCGTGCTGCTGGCCGTACCGTTCAGCATCTCGGGTGCGCTGCTGACCCTGAAGTGGACCGGGCAGACCCTTAACCTGTACAGCGCCATCGGTTTCATCCTGCTCATGGGCATTACCAAGAAGAACTCCATTTTGCTGGTGGAATTTATTAACCAGAAGCGGGAGCAGGGACAGAGCGTGCGGGATGCCATCCTGGAGGCGGGTCCCGTCCGCTTGCGTCCGATTTTGATGACCACGGTGGCCACCCTGGTGGCGGCCCTGCCGCTGGCCCTGGGCCTGGGGGCGGGGGCGGAGACGCGTCAGCCCATGGCCCTGGCCATCCTGGGCGGAGTGCTGGTTTCCACCGCTTTCACCCTGGTGGTGGTGCCCTGCGCCTACAGCCTGTCCCAGCGTCTGGAGCGGCGGCATGCCGGGCCGGGTGCGGCGGAAAGGCGTTGACACTCTTGCCCGCCCTGCGTTCTTCTTCGGGCATGCTGAATACGGTTCGTGTTGATCTGGGCGAACGCTCCTACGACATCGCCATCGGCCCCGGCCTGCGTCAGGGGTTGGGCGAGGTGTGCCGCCGCGTACTGTCGGGACGACGCATTTTTCTGGTGGCCGATGCCACGGTGCACGGTCTGTACGGTCGCGAGGTGCAAGCCGGCCTGAACGCGGCGGGCTTTGAGGTCGTGTCCGCCGTGGTGCCGGCGGGGGAGGAATCGAAATCCAGCGCGCAGTGGTCGGCCCTGCACGAGCAGGCGGCGGCCGCGGCCCTGGACCGGCGTTGCGGCGTGGTGGCCCTGGGCGGCGGGGTGGTGGGTGATCTGGCCGGTTTTATGGCGGCCACCTATTTGCGCGGGGTCGATTTCATCCAGGTTCCGACCACGTTGCTGGCCATGGTGGACAGCGCGGTGGGCGGCAAAACCGGCATCAATCTGCCCCAGGGCAAGAATCTGGTGGGCTCCTTCTATCAGCCCCGCCATGTGATCTGTGACACCGAGATGTTGAAATCGCTGAGCCCGCGTGAATTTTCGGCCGGGCTGGCCGAGGTCATTAAGTACGGTGTGATTTATGACGAGCCTCTTTTTGCCCACCTGGAACAGCAGGTGGCGAATCTGGCCCGGAACGAGGCCGCGCTGGCCGATATCATTGCCCGCAGTTGCGCCATCAAGGCCGAGGTGGTGGGGCAGGACGAGCGGGAGTCCGGGCTGCGCGCCATTTTGAATTTCGGCCACACCCTGGGCCATGCCCTGGAGAAGGTGGCGGGCTACGGCACCTTCCTGCACGGCGAGGCGGTGGGGGTTGGCATGGCCTTTGCCGCGCGGGTTTCGGCACGGGTGCAGGGTATGCGGGCCGACCATGTGGATCGCGTGGTGGCCTTGATTCGTCAGGCCGGTCTGCCCGTACAGGCGCCGGGGGTGGCATGGACGGCGTTGCGGCAGGCCATGGAGGTGGACAAGAAGAGCAGCGGCGGGCAGCCCCGTTTCGTGCTGGCCGACCGCATCGGCCATGTGGCGTGGGGCTGCGTGGTCCCGGAGTCGGTGCTGGAGGAGGCCTGGCATGCCGGCAGTTAGCGAGACCATTGTCCGCGAATATCTGGAGTCGCTGGGCTTTCTGGTCCAGCAGCCGCAGAAATATGTGGTGATGGCGCGCGCCAAGCGGCCGGCCGAGGAAGTGGACATCGTGGCCATCCAGAGCCTGTCGGTGGAGGCGACGGAACTTCCGGGGCCGGACCACATGGTGGTGGGCGGGGCCGAGTTGCGCGGCTGCCCGCGGCTCATGGTCAGCGTGCGGGGCTGGCACACGGATCGGTTCAGCCCGGCCACGCTGGATTTATCCCCGGAAATTTTCCGCTTTGCCGAAGGCCCGTCCGTGCGCGAGGTGCAGCGTGCGCTGGGAGACGGGCCGCTGGTCAAGGTGCTGTGCCTGCCCAATCTGCCCGCTAATCCGGAATCGGCCCGGCAGGCCCTGCATATGCTGCGGGAGAAGGGCGTGGACCTGGTGGTGCTTTTTCCCACCATGCTGCGTGAATTGATCCGTCACGTGGAGGTCAGCAAGAATTACGAACGCTCCGACCTGCTTCAGACCCTGCGCATCCTGAAGAACTACGAGTTGCTGAAGGACGAGCAACTGGAACTGTTCCGGCGCAAGCCGGCCACGCGACCCAAGCCCCGCCAAGCGGACGCATCATGACCCGGCGCGAGGCCATCATCGGGCTGAACATGATGACCTCGCTGGGGCCGGTGCGGGTGCGCAACCTCATCACCGCCCTGGGCTCGCCGGAGGCCGTATTCACGGCCAGCGAAGAGGAACTGTGCCGGGCCAAGGGCATCGGGGTGGAAGTGGCGCGCAGCATTCTGGACCAGCGTGCTGCGGTGGATGTGGCGGCCGAGGAGGCGCGGGCGCGCGCGTGCGGCGCGCACATTATTACCCAGGACGATCCCGAGTATCCGGCCGCCCTCAAGCAGATTTATGATCCGCCGCTGGCCCTGTATGTGCGGGGCACCCTGGTGGCGGACGACCGGCACGCCATGGCCGTGGTGGGCACGCGGCACGCCACCCATTACGGACAGAGCGTGGCCGACACCCTGGCCTATCAACTGGCCCGCACCGGCTTCACCGTGGTCAGCGGCCTGGCGCGCGGCATTGATACCGCGGCCCACCGTGCGGCGCTGAAAGGCGGCGGGCGCACCCTGGCCGTGCTGGGCAGCGCGCTGGATAAATTGTATCCGGAGGAAAACGCCGAGTTGGCGGATCGCATCGCGGAGCACGGGGCGGTGATCAGCGAATACACCATGGGGCGGGAACCGGATCGCACCACGTTTCCCTATAGAAACCGTATCGTTTCCGGCCTGAGCATGGGTCTGATCGTGGTGGAGGCGGGGATCAAGAGCGGGGCCGTCATCACCGCCACCGAGGCGCTGGAGCAGGGCCGCACAGTGTTCGCGGTGCCCGGTCGGGTGGACCAGCCGTCCGCGCGCGGCACCCACATGCTGATCAAGCAGGGGGCGCGGTTGTGCGAGGGCATTGACGACATTTTGCAGGAATTCGAGATGCTGATTCCGCCCTCCCAGGCCGAGCGGGTGAAGAGCATGCCCAAGCGGCCGGACGTGCCGTTGACCCAGGACGAGCAGGTGGTGGTGAAGGCGTTGTGGAAGGGCGCTCTGGATGTGGATGCCCTGGCCCGGGCGGCCGGCTTAAAGAGTGCGCACATCAGCGCTTTGCTGTTGGGGCTGGAAATGAAGAGGGTGGTCCGTATACTGCCCGGTCGCGTGGTGGAACTGCGCGAGGATTTGCGGCCGGAATAGGAAACGATGCGGCGCGACGAAACATGAACCACGGATACACACAGATAAACACGGATACTGACCACGGGATGCCCTGCATCCGTGTCCATCAGTGTTCATCCGTGGTTAATTGCTTATGAAAAATCTCGTCATCGTTGAATCGCCGGCCAAGGCCAAGACCATCAATAAAATCCTGGGCCGGGATTTTATCGTGAAAGCCTCCATGGGCCACGTGCGGGATCTTCCGGAGAAGGATCTGGGGGTGGACCTGGAGAACAATTTCAAGCCCAAGTATGTGGCCATCAAGACGCGCGAGAAGGTGCTGAAGGAATTGAAGGCGGTGGCCAAGGATGCCGACCGTATTTTCCTGGCCCCCGACCCGGACCGCGAAGGGGAGGCCATTGCCTGGCATCTGATGGCGGCCCTGAAGGACAAGCAGAACGGGGACAAGTTCTGCCGCGTCACCTACAACGAAATCACCGCGCCCGCCATCCGCAAGGCCTTCGCCGAACCGCGGGAGATCAATCAGAACAAGGTGGACTCCCAGCAGGCCCGGCGCGTGCTGGATCGTATTGTCGGCTACAAGGTCAGCCCCCTGTTGTGGCGGCGTATCCGAGGGGCCTCCAGCGCGGGGCGGGTGCAGTCGGTGGCCTTGCGTCTGGTGTGCGAGCGCGAGCGCCTGATCCTGAATTTCAAGCCGGAGGAGTACTGGATCCTGGGCGCCAAGGTGCGCAAGCACCAGGACCCGCGGGACGCCTTCACCGTACAGTTGGCGCGGGTGAACGGGGAGAAGGCCGATGTGCGCACCAGCGAGCAGGCTCACGCCATCCGGACCGACCTGGAAGGGCGCGCCCTCATGGTGGCCCAGATCGTGCGGCGCGAAATCTCCAAGCGCCCGCAGCCCTCGTTTATCACCAGCACCCTGCAGCAGGCGGGTTCCCGTTTCTTCGGCTTTGCCCCCGCCCGCACCATGAAGCTGGCTCAGAAGTTGTACGAAGGCGTGGACCTGGGCGGCGGCGCAGTGGGTTTGATCACCTACATGCGTACCGATTCGCCCGCCATTTCGCCGGTGGCCCAGCAGGCGGCGCGGGGTTTGATCGCGGAGAAGTTCGGGGTGGAGTATTTGCCGGACAGCCCGCCCGTGTACCGAGGCCGCGGCAATGCCCAGGAAGCGCACGAGGCCATACGTCCCACCGAAGTGACGCGCACCCCCGACGAAGTGGCGGCCTTCCTGGATCCCGAGGAGCTCAAGCTGTACCGCCTGATCTGGCAGCGTTTCGTGGCCAGCCAGATGGCTAACGCGCGCATCGCGCAGCGCACGGCCGAAGTGGAAGCGGTGCCACCTCCGGGCAAGACATCCACCTACCTGTTTCGCGCCACCGCTTCCGAAGTGACTTTTCCCGGCTACATGAAGGTCATGGGCTTCGAGGCGGAGAAGAAGGAAAAAGAGGACGAGCCGCTGGCCGAGGGCGAGGAAGAGGGCGCCCTGCCGCCCCTGAACGAAGGCGAGTCGCTGGAGCATCTGGAGTGGCTGGAGGCGCGCAAGGAAACCCAGCCCCCCGGCCGTTTCACCGAGGCCTCGCTGATCAAGGCCCTGGAAGAGAACGGGGTGGGCCGGCCCAGCACCTACGCCAGCATCATTTCCACCATCCAGACCCGCCGCTATGTGGACAAGGACAAGCGCGCCTTGAAGCCCACCCCGGTGGGTTTCCAGGTGAACGATTTCCTGGTCCAGCATCTGCCCGAGTTGTTCGACATCCAGTTTACCGCCCGCCTGGAGGAGGAGCTGGACGAGATTGAGGAAGGCAAGATGGAGTGGACCCATCTGATGAAGGACTTCTACGGTTCCTTCCTGCAGTGGGTGGAGAAGGCCAAGGGCCCGCCCGCCGACCTGGGCAAGGTGCGGGGCTTGCTCGACCTGCTGGACAACGTGCAGAACTGGGCCGCGCCCACCAAGCGGGGCACCCGTACCTACAGCGATCAGAAATTTGTAACCTCGGTGCGTGAGCAGATGGACGAGGCTAGCAAGCCCATCACGGACCGCCAGTTGGAAGCCCTGCTGAAGCTGGCCCTGCGCTATCGGGACCAGTTGCCGGGTTTCGAAGCAGCGGCCAATGCCCTGAACATTCACGAGGAACTGGCAACCCACGCCAAGGCGGCGGAGCCGCCGGATGCCAGCATGATCCGCAAGCTGGAATTGCTGCAGGGCGCGCCGTTCGAGGGGCCGCGCGAAGTGCGGAAGAAAATTTACGACGACGGCAAATTCTACGCCTCGCTCCATGAGCAGGTGCGCTCCGGCAAGCGGCTGACCGACAACCAGCTGCGAGTCTTGGATCGCCTACTGCAGAAATATTCCGCCCACATTCCGGGGTTTGAAGAAGTCGCACGCGAGCTGAACCTGGAGCAGCCTCAGCCTGGCGATCCCACCGCGGGGCCCCTGCTGGAACTGATGGGCCACATCAAAACCTGGAAGCCCGCCACCGTGCGTGGCAAGCGTTCGTGGGATGACCAGGAGTTCTTCAAGTCACTCAGCGACCAGTTCGGCCGCAAGAAATCGTTGTCGCCCAAGCAGGTCATGGCCTTGAAGAAAATGCTGCGCCGATATGCCGACCAGGTGCCGGGCTACGAGGCCCGGGCGGAAGAGCTGAATCTGCTGCCCCGGGCCGAGCCGACGAAGAAGGCATGACCGACCCCGCGCCCAGTTCCGAGAACGATCCCGGGCTGGCCCATTTTCTGCAATACCTGCGCGCGGAGAAAAACGCTTCCGATTTCACGCAGTCCAGCTATCTGATGGACCTGCGGCAGTTTATCGTCCTGCAGTGGGGGCCGGAAGCGGCGCCACCCTTCCGCTGGAAAGAGGTGGATCGTTTTGCCGCCCGGCGCTTCCTGGTCCACCACCAGAAGGCGGGCCGCGAGGCCACCACCACCCGGCGCAAGCTGTCGGCCCTGCGCTCCTTCTTCCGCTTCCTGGTGCGCGAGGAGTACGTGAAGGCCAATCCATTCACCGGGGTGACCATGCCCCGCCGGGCCCGCACCCTGCCCGAGGTCATGAGCATCGAGGAAGTGACCCGCCTGCTGGCCGCGCCGGATGCGGCGGTGCCGGAGGAGGGGGCGAGCGGGGCGTGGACGGACTTCGTGCGCAGCCGCGACACCGCCATCCTGGAGATGCTGTACAGCACGGGCATGCGCTTGCGCGAGTTGACCGGCCTGCGCGATGAGCAGGTGGATTTGTTGTCGGGCACGGTGGTGGTGCGGGGCAAGGGTCGCAAGGAGCGTTTATGTCCGCTGGGTGGTCCGGCCGTAAAGGCGTTGCGGCGCTACCTGGACCACCGCGACGTCGCCCTGCTGGGCTGGGGCAAGGGGCGGGCGCGCACGGTATTCCTGAATAAATTTGGCGGATCGCTGAGCCCGCGTTCGGTGGAGCGCCTGATGAAAAAATATCTGGCCCTGGCCAACCTCAACCACGAACGGTCGCCCCACGCGCTGCGGCACAGTTTCGCCACCCATCTGCTGGATGCGGGCGCCGACCTGCGCAGCGTGCAGGAATTGCTGGGCCATGCCAGTCTTTCGACTACGCAGATCTACACCCACGTTTCCATCGAGCGGCTCAAGGAAGTGTATGAAAAGAGCCACCCGCGTTCGCACGGGTAGCTTGAAGCAAGTTAACAGAATCCATAGCCTTTTTGTTTGGCGCCAGGAAGCAGGGGGCAGAGGGGGCATTCAAATTCGTTACGAGAAATCGGATCAAGGTGTAAGCTCCCCCTGTATCAGGGATGGCGAGTCGACTAAAACATCGCATTGAGTATGACTGTCTCTCCAATAATCACAGCTTCAAATATCCTGGAGCGCGGACTCTCCGGAGCCGAGTGGGAAGAAGCCGCCGAAACCAGGGCTAAGCGAGTTGTGCGGGAGGAGTTGCGCCGACGCCGGTGGAAGGTGTCCGAATTGGAGCGGCGGGCGAAGGGGGATCGAGAGAAGGTGGCCATCGCAGCGTGTTTACGAAGGGAAACGGAGGTCACCGTGAAGTGGATCGCCGAGCGCTTGAGCATGGGCACCGCTGGCGATGTAAACAACCGCATGTACCGCTGGCGCAATGGGCTGTTGGCGTGAAGCCCCAGAGTAGGCGATACCAAGAACCGATCCCTGCTTTCGGCCCATTGAAGTTGGGTCGCGCACCCTGCTCAATATCAGGCATTCAGGGCATGCAGATCAACTGTGGAGATGGATCGTGGCATCAATACGCGAGCAACGCCATCGTGATTAAGGTTGAGAGCGGTGGAACCACGATCAGTCGAGATGGTGTACCTGCGGGGGCGGCGCATTGATGAATCGTCTACGCATGAGCGTCGTCATGTGCCTGCTTGTGCAGGGACTTGCAGTAAGCGTGCTTTTGCCGCGCATCGGTTTAGCTGCCGATGGTGCAACTTCTAACATTGTTCGTATATCGGTCAACTACCCTCGCGCCCTTTCTGTCGTTATAGATGAGATTCGGCGCAGACACGGCGTTGCAATATCGTACGAGGATCCCCCCTATGAGTATCCAGGCGACGTGGTCGATGTGACTCAGTGGGTTCGCAGGGATCTTGACCAGTTTCCCGACGGACAAGCGCCGCCTGTAGTGTTTCCTAGAATGTGCCGCTTCCAGACGGAGTACGAAGTTGACCCCGTGACGGGTGACCCGACAAACCTCATGGACACGCTTCGTACCGTAGTCTCTGCCTATAATTCCGGTGACAACCCCGGCAAATTCAAGGTGGAAAACCTTCCCCTTGGCCCCTGTATCGTGCCGACGCAAGTGCGCGATGTTCGTGGCGAATGGCGCAACGTTCAACCACTCTTAAGTACACCGATAAGCCTTGATTTTACCAATGTTTCCAACCGTCGGGCGCTTAGCGCTTTTCTTTCTGTACTGGGCTCAAACACAACCGTAGAAGTCATCGGGTCAGCGGTTATGCAGGAGCGCGGTGGCTTGTCGATTATGGTCGAGAATGAGGCTGCGCGGGCAGTGTTGACTCGATTGCTACAAGATCCTGCATATGGGGGCGTCCACAACTTCTGGAACTTCAATTATGGCCCGAAGCCTCAATGTTGGGTATTAAACCTTAATCGCGCCGTTCGGGGGCCGGTTCATAATTTAGGAGAGCCGGAATGGGCTGTGCCAATGCGCACATCCGGCGCACATCGCGCTGGGGCTGAGCTTGGAAGGTGATGAGGTCAGACCCGGTCATAAGTCATGATGGGGTCAGGCCGTAACCATGCACTATTGACGGCGTATCGGCTGGCGGGGGGAAAGGGTCATACCAATGCCGCCGAAGGAGTGCCGGTGCGCTATGATCAACTGACTAATCACGACCTGAGCCCCATTGCCATTTTCCTAATCGCGCACGACTATATCTGGATGAACATCGCATTCTGTCGAACAATGGTAAGAAGTGTGCTCCATGTCATGGTGCGCGCGGCAGCCATCCTGCCAATTTCGTGCAGCATCACGAATGTGGTCGCCGAAACGCTGGAGATTCGGGCTGCCTATTTGTCCGAGGCAGTTGCTGAGTTTAGTGGACGGCATCGCGTTTGCGTCACCTATGAGGAGCCGGCGCATGTATTCTCTGGCGACTTTGAAGATATCGCGCCGTCGATCTACCCGAACAATCGGGTTCGTGGGTCGGCCAGGTTTCAACCTATGTACGTGGGACGCCCTCTGGACCTCCACTTCGAGTACGAGCTAGACCCGCTAAATGTGACATCTCAAACCGTGACGGCCGCGTTGTCCAAAATGTTAAGCGAGTACAACGCGGGAGATTATCCCGGGAAGTTCAGGCTTCAGACTGAACCCGGTGTTTGGCATGTGATTCCCGAAAAGCTGCGCGATGCTCGGGGTGTGTGGCAGGATGTGCATCCCTTCTTGGACCAAGAAGTCGAGTTTCCAACAACAAATTCGGCCCTATTCGATCTTGTTTTCACTGTCATGGATCCACTGACAAAAGCAGCCGGGTGGCCGCGGTTCGGTTTCGGAGCAAATGCATTAGCGCGTAGGGGTGGTATGAATGGTCCCCTGGTCGAGTTGAGTGCCCATCGAGGAACGGTGCGTGATTTTATCACGGACATAACGACCAGGAAGTTTGAGAATATTACGTGGCAGCTATGGCGTCAGGCTTCAGAAAGGCCGGGAGGAGGGCGTCCACTACTTCACCTAACGGAAAACACCATAGAGAATGCCGCCATGCCTCCGAGGCCGCCTCGAACGACACGCCAGCAACCACCGACACAAAACGCTTCCTATGTAGACAATAAGTTGAATCCGGTTCGGGATGCGAAGAGCGAAGGCCTCTATCGCCTGAATGTTGATGGCGAGCGCCCCCTCAAGAGGGCGCTCCAGGGATTCATGCAGGTGCATCACGTAGTGGTCACCTACGAGGATCCATTCTACGAGTACCCTGATGCCCTGGTGGATCGCACGGCAGAACGCAAGGATCTGAATAAATTTCCTCCCGGCAAAGCGCCTCGCGTGCTCGACCCGAAGGAAACACGCTTTCAAGCTGATTACGAACTCGGGACCATGACGGACGACCAGATTGATGCTGCCTTGCTCCAGATCGTAGACCAATACAACAGCGTTTCGCAGGTGGCGCACTACCGGGTTCAAAAAGGACCGGGTTGCTGGCATGTCATTCCGGACAAAGTTCGAGATACAATAGGTCATTGGCGGGTTGCCACCAATCAACTGGACGCAAAGATTCGGGTGGAAGGCGGTGAAACAAACATTGTCCGTTTTGTGGAGTCCGCGCTTAAGCTGGGGCATCGCAATCCGGCTGCAAGCGTATGGATGTTCGCGGACATACCACCCCTGATCGTGGACCTTCCTTCGGGCGACTATGTATTGCGCGATCTACTGGCCAAACTCCTGGCAGATAACTTTATTGATCTTGCGTGGAGTGTGGCGCAGGACCCGTCTGACCCACCGGCGGGGGGAGCCGTGTTTCTGTCATTCTGGCTTCCCCTGGTCACGTCGGATAGCCCATCAACCGGCCTTTCGATTCAATAAAACACCACAGCCCGACCCCGATTCCAGGAATTGCTGGGCCATGCCAGTCTTTCGACTACGCAGATCTACACCCACGTTTCCATCGAGCGGCTCAAGGAAGTGTATGAAAAGAGCCACCCGCGTTCGCACGGGTAGGGGATGTTTTGCGCGAAACGTGCTGACGGCCAGCCTTGAGGTGCAGCGCGGGTGCGGGTAAGCTGATCAACTTTGAACCGGGAGTTGTGCTTTGGCTGCTCGCATTCTGGATGGGAAACAAATCGCCGCCGAACTGCGCCATGAACTGGCGGCGGAGACGGTGGGCCTGCGCGCGCGCGGGATTGTGCCCGGGCTGGGCGTGCTGCTGGTGGGTGATAATCCCGCCTCCCGCTCCTATGTAACGGCCAAGGAAAAGGCCTGTGCCGAAACCGGGTTGCACTCGGAGGAAGTTCAGCTTCCCGCCTCGGCGGGCCGGGCGGAGATTCTGGACGTGGTGCGCCGCCTGAATGTCGATCCCCGCATTCACGGCATCCTGGTGCAATTGCCGCTACCCAATGCCGCCCTGGAAACCGAGGTGCTGGAAACGGTGGACCCCGCCAAGGACGTGGACGGCTTCCATCCCGTCAACGTGGGCCGCATGATGCTGGGCTTGCCCTGCTTCCTGCCCTGCACGCCGCACGGCATCCTGCATATCCTCAAGCGATCCGGCATTCCCACCAAGGGCGCCCACGCGGTGGTGATCGGGCGCAGCAATATCGTGGGCCGGCCGCTGGCCAATCTGCTTTCGCAGAAGAGTGAACTGGGCAATGCCACGGTGACCCTGTGCCATACCGCCTCCCTCGACCTGGCCACGTATACCCGCGACGCGGACATCATCGTGGCCGCGGCGGGCCGCCCAAACACCGTCACGGCCGACATGGTGCGGCCGGGGGCGACCGTCATTGACGTGGGCGTGAATCGCGTGGAGGACCCGGCCAGCCCGCGCGGTTACCGGTTGGTGGGCGATGTGGATTTCGGGCCGGTGAGCCAGGTGGCGGGCGCGCTTACGCCCGTGCCGGGCGGGGTGGGTCCGCTCACCATCACCATGCTGTTGTTGAATACCATCGTGTCGGCCCGTCGCCGGGCTGGTCTGAAGGATCGGGACTAAACCTCGTGCGCACCATCAACCGCTATCTGACCCAGGACTATCTGGTCATCTTCGGGATGACGGTGCTGGTCTTTACCTTTGTCATGTGCCTGGGAGCAGTCATCAAGGCCATCGACCTGGGTGCGCGTGGTATTTCCGGCCTGCTGATTCTCAAGGTGTTCTCCTACAACATCCCCTACATGATGATGTTTTCCATTCCCATCAGCGTGCTGACCGGGGTGCTGCTGCTGTTCGGTCGGCTGTCCTTCGATGGGGAGTTGACGGCCATGAAGGCGTGCGGGCTGAGTATCTGGCAGATCATCTCCCCCGTGGTGCTGGTTTCGCTGGCCATGTCGCTGGTCTGCATCATCATCACCTCGTCCATCGCGCCAAAATGTCGGCACGCGGTGCGCACGGCCCTGGTTGAAATCGGGGTGGACGATCCCATCAGCCTGCTGGAGGCGGGGCGTTTCGTGCGCGATTTTCCAGGGCTCATGATCTACATCGGGTCCCGCAGCGGGAACCAGGTCAGCGATGTGGTGGTGTACGAGATGGGGCGGGACGGGCCATTGCGCAACGTGCGGGCCAAGAGCGGGGAGTTGCGCACCGCGCCGGAGGAGAAGGCGCTCTATATTGATTTGTACGAGGTGCGCATTGATCAGCGGGAAAAGGCCAAGCCGGGAGAGGAGCCCAAGACTCAGTACATCAATGCCCAGCACTATCCGGTGAAGATGGATTTTTCAGCCATGACCCAGCGCAAGGTGCGGCCCAAGGTGTCGGACATGACCATGTCCGACCTGATTCTCGCCGTGCGGGATGTGCAGGGACGTTTTCCGGAACTGGACGAGGAGGATTTGCAGCGCCAGCGTATGAGCCTGGTGGTGGAGGCCAACAAGCGGCTGGCCTTGTCGCTGTCCTGCTTCGCCTTCACCCTGCTGGGCATCCCGCTGGGCATGCGTTCCAAGCGCAAGGAATCGTCGGTGGGGGTGGGCATCAGCCTGTTGCTGGTGTTTGTGTTCTACCTGTTTATCATCATCGCCAACTCGCTGGTGGGCCGGCCGCAGTTCCGTCCGGACTTGATTGTCTGGATTCCCGTCCTGGCTTCGGAGCTGGCGGGCTTCTGGATGATCCGTCGCGTCAATTGACGGGCGCGGGTTTGACCAGGATGGCGCAACTCAACTTCCGGTTGGTTTTGAGCAGGGCCGGTTCCACGGGCAGGTGGAGTTGATCGGGCGGACCCACCATGATCACCACATTGCTCGGCCGGGCTTTACGCCAGGCCCGGGCGGGATCCATCACCACCTCCAGCGGCCGGTCCGCGTAGAATTCGGCGATGGCATTGCGCGGTCCGCAATAGATGATATGACTGGCCTGCTGCAGGGCGCCCTGCGCACCCAGCACCGCTTCCTCGATCACCCGCTCACGGGCCAGGGCGGGCATGATGCGGATGGAGGCGCACCAGGTGAGGGCCAGGCACGCGCATAGCACGAGGGCCATGCGGAGAGCGGGGGAGCGACGCAGCCACACCGCAGCTCCGCCGGCCAGGGTAGCGTACAGGCCGGTGATCACCAGGGGGCGGAACGGCAGTTCGTGGTCGCCCCAGGCGGCCGCGCCCAGGGTGACGAGACCGGCCGCCAACGTGATCCACGCGAATCCGGCCCACATACGATTGGCGCTGGCCCGGGGCTGACCGCGTCCGGACCAACCGCTGCCCAGCCAGGAGCTCAACAGCAGACTGGCCGGCGGTACGACCAGTAGGGCGTAGTGCAGTTGTTTGCTTTCCAGCAGGGAGAGGATCAGGACGCTGCTGCCCAGCCAGCCCAGGGCGAACCGAAGGAGCGGCTGGCCTCGGCGACGCCAGGCCCACCACAAAGCGCCGGGCAGAGCCAGGCCCCAGGGCGCGGTGGCGTGGATGATGGTGTAGGCGTAGTAGTAGGGCGGGCCGGGATGTTCAGAGGTGGCGGCGGCCCGCGCGAGTTCGTCGCGCACCTGGGTCAGGCCGGCGCCTTCCTGTAGAATGAGCACATACCACGGCAGGGCGATCAGGGCGAAGATGAGCAGGCTGATGGCCACCCGCGCTGGGGTGGCGGCCCGGCGTGCCACAGGCGTAGTGGCCACAAACACCAGGGCGGCGGCGGCGGGCAAGACCAGGGCGGCCGGCCCCTTGGTGAGGAAGCCCAACCCGGAAGCGAGTCCGGCCAACCACCAGGCGGAGCGCGTGCCGGGGTGGGTGAGGGCATGATAGAGGGCCAGGGCGGCCGCGGTGGTGCCCAGGCAAAGCAGGGTATCCGTCTCGGCCAGGCGGGCTTGCTTGATGAAAACAAACGAGGTGCCGCAGATCAGGGCGGCGACCAGGGCGCGGCGTCGGCCGAGGCTTGGTGCGGTGCAGGCATACACGAGGGCCAGCAGCAGTAGTCCGGCCACGGCGGAAGGCATGCGGGCCACGGTGGGGGACGAGGTGGTGCCGGCAGTCAGATAGGATACGGCCACCGCCCAATACATGAGGGGGGGCTTGCGCAGGCGCGATTCGCCGAGGAACTCCGGGCGCAGCCAGTCGCCGCCGTCAGCCATGACACGTGCGGTGAGGGCCACCCGCAGTTCCTGCTCGCGGTTCATGACGGGGCGGCCCAGGCCGGGCAACAGAAAGGCCGCGCCCACCAGCAGCAGGACCAGGATCGGCCACCAGGTTCGGAATGCAGGGTGGGATCGCCTCATGACGTCGTCGCGCTAGGGCCGCCGGGGGCGGGCATTGGTGGCCGGATCATCCACGAATTTGAACACGGTCTCGCCCGGCTTGGACAATCCCAGTTCTTCGCGCGCCACCCGCTCCAGGAAGCGCGGATCGTTCTGCAGTTTTTCCTGCTTGGTCCGCAAGTGCTGGGCCATTTCCTGGTCGAATCGGATTTCCTCTTCCAAGCGCTGCACTTGCCGCTGCATATCGCGCTCGGCCCGGAACTTCGGGTAGAAGGCGGCCGCCAGGCCGGCCACCAAAAGAATGGCCAGGGCGAAGCAGGCAAATCGGTAGATGGCTTCCCAGATGTTCATGGCAAACGATGCGCGGGCGCCGGAACCTCCGGCGCCCGCGATGTATACCAACGATGGAGCGGAATTACACGCCGTAAACGGCGGACGCACCCAGCATCTGCTCAATGCGCAGGAGCTGGTTGTATTTGCAGACGCGATCGGTGCGGCTCAGGGAGCCGGTCTTGATCTGGCCCGCATTGGTGGCCACCGCGATGTCCGCGATGGTGGCGTCCTCCGTCTCGCCCGAGCGATGGCTGATGACCGCGGTGTACTTGGCGCGCTTGGCCATTTCGACCGCTTCCAGGGTCTCGGTCAGGGTGCCGATCTGGTTGACCTTGACCAGGATGGAGTTGGCCGTGCCGGTATCAATGCCACGCTTGAGGAACTTGGTGTTGGTAACGAACAGATCGTCGCCCACCAGCTGGCACTTGTCGCCGATGGCGTCGGTGAGCAGTTTCCAGCCCGCCCAGTCGCTTTCGGCGCAGCCATCCTCGATGCTGATGATGGGGTACTTCTTGACCCACTTGGACCAGTACTCGACCAGCTGGTCGGCCGTGCGCTCGGACTTGTCCGACTTCTTGAACACGTACTTCTTCTTGGCCTTGTCGTAGAACTCGCTGCTGGCCACGTCCAGGGCCAGGAACACGTCCTTGCCCGCCTTGTAGCCGGCCAGGGCGATGGCTTCCAGAATGACTTCGATGGCATGTTCGTTGCCCTTCAGGACGGGGGCGAAGCCGCCTTCGTCGCCCACCGCGGTGCTCAGACCGAGCTTCTTCAGCACGCTCTTGAGGGCATGGAAGACTTCGGCGCCGGTACGCAGCGCTTCGGAGAAGCTGCTCGCGCCCTTGGGGATGATCATGAATTCCTGCACATCGATGGGAGCGTCGGAGTGGGCGCCACCGTTCATGATGTTCATCATGGGCACGGGCAGGACCTTGGCGTTGGTACCGCCGATGTAGCGGAACAGGGGCAGGTCGAGTTCGTTGGCGGTGGCGTGGGCCACGGCCATGGACACGCCCAGGATGGCGTTGGCGCCCAGCTTGGATTTGGTCTCGGTGCCGTCCAGTTCGATCATGGCGCGGTCAATGCCGGTCTGGTCGAGGGACTCGTGTCCCACCAGGGCCTTGCAGATGGCGCCGTTGACATTGGCCACGGCCTTTTTGACGCCCTTGCCGAGGTAGCGCTTCTTGTCGCCGTCGCGCAATTCGATGGCTTCGTGTTCGCCGGTGGAGGCGCCCGAGGGGACGGCGGCCCGGCCCTTGGCGCCGGAGGCGAGCTGGATATCGACTTCGACCGTGGGGTTGCCGCGCGAATCGAGGATTTCGCGGCCGATGATGTTCATGATCTCTGACATGAAAGGCTCCTTGTTGGATGGGTTACAAGCAGGTCGAAAGTAGGGGAATCCGGGGCGGTGTTCAAGCGATTCCAGAGTGATTCTTGCCGGGGTCCGCCGGGCCGGATGCGCATTGCTATCCGGACCGGGTGCGCTAGGCTGGTGGTCCTGAACACGGCACGTCGTTGGTGTTCCGTCCGGACCCGCAGGAGAACCCGCTCATGTCCAAGAACCACGACTCCAAACGCGCGGCCAAAAAGGCCCCGCAGAAGACCCTGATGGAAAAACGTCAGGCCAAAGTGGACAAGAAGAAGAGCTCGTACAAATCCGCGACGTAGTCCGCGGTGCTAGTTTTCCTGCCGCCGGGCCCGGAAGAAATCCACCAGGATGGCTTTGCACTCGTCTTCCAGGAAGCCGGTGATGACCTGGGCGCGATGGTTGAGGGCGGGATGCTGCACGATGCCGAACACGGACAGCGCTCCGCCGCGCTGGGGATCGGACACACCCCACACCACCACCGGCACCCGGGCCAGCACGATGGCGCCCGCACACATGGGACAGGGCTCCTTGGTCACGTAGAGTACGGTGTCGGTCAGCCGCCAGTCGCCCAGGGCGCTGGCCGCCTGGGTGATGGCGATCATCTCGGCGTGGGCGGTGGGGTCTTTGAGGGTTTCCGTCTGGTTGTGGGCCTGGGCGAGCAGGCGTTCACCCTGAAAGATGGCGGCTCCGATGGGAACTTCGCCAGCCTCGGCGGCCAGGCGGGCCTGCCGCAGCGCCACCCGCATGTGGGCTTCGCGCGGTGTCCATCGTTCCGGGCCGGGCGGGGTGATATCCATGCCCGAACCATAGCCAGACCGGATGCGGGGCGGAATCGAAATCGCCTGCCATCAGCGGGGTTGCATAATGGAACGGGACCAGTATAAATCGCGCCATGCCACGCATACCTCCCTGGATTCGGCTCCGTATGAAAGCGGACAGCGCCTTTTCGTCCGTGCACGGACTGGTGGGCGATTTGGAATTGCACACGGTCTGCCGCAGTGCCAAGTGCCCCAACATGCACGAGTGCTGGGGCCACGGCACGGCTACCCTGATGTTGCTGGGCAACGAATGCACGCGGGCCTGCCGCTTTTGTGCCATTCCAGCCGGGCGCCCCAAGAAACTGGATTTGGATGAGCCGCGGCGGGCCGCCGAGGCAGCGGTACGCATGAAACTCAATCACGTGGTGCTGACCAGTGTGGCGCGCGACGATCTGCCGGACGGCGGCTCCGGGGTTTTTGCCGACACCATCCGGGCCATCCGCGAGCGCCTGCCCCAGGCGTCCATCGAAGTGCTGACCCCCGACTTTCAGGGCGACGAAACCGATCTGACCCGCGTGCTGGAAGCGCGGCCGGATGTGTTCAATCACAACCTGGAGACGGTGAGCCGCCTACAGCCGGTGATCCGGCCCCAGGCCTCCTATGGGCGGTCTTTGAAAGTGCTGCAGTTTGTTTCATCCTGGCCGCAGGGTCCGGCGGTGAAGTCCGGACTGATGGCCGGGTTGGGCGAAACGGACGACGAGCTGCGCCAGTCCATCCGCGATCTTTTTAACCACGGAGTGCGTCTGCTGACCCTGGGTCAGTATCTTCAACCTTCGCGCATGCACCGGCCGGTGGACCGCTACCTGGAGCCGGCGGTGTTTGAAGAGATGGCGGAATTTGCCAAAGGACTCGGCTTCAAAGGGGTGGCCTCCGGGCCCATGGTGCGGTCCTCCTACAAGGCCGATGAGTTGTTGCGTTCGGCCCGCCAGAGCGAGGCCGCCACCGTCTAGCCGCCTGCCATGCCCGGCTACGGCGCATATTGTTTGGCCGCCTTGCTGAGCCGGGGGTTGCCCGCTTCCGCCGCCTACGGGCTGGCCGCCTGGCTGGGCCGATACCGGGGCCGGCATCGATCTGCGGAACGCGCCGGGGTCCGCGCCAATCTGGAGCGTATCTATGCCTGGCGCGGCCAACCCCTGACGCCCGGCGAAGGCGATGCGCGGGCTCTCCGGACCTTCGAGCAGTTCGGGCCCTACCTGGTGGACTTCTTTCGTCATACCCGGCTGGATGCGGCGGAGGTGGCCCGGCGGGTGTTCATCGATCATCCGGGCTACCTGCGCGAAGCCCACGGTGCGGGGCGCGGGGTCATCGTGGTGACCGCCCATCTCGGCAACTGGGAGCTGGGCGGGGCGGTGTTGCACGCTCTGGGCTACCCGGTCAACGCGGTGGTGCTGCCGCAGCGCATGCCGCGCCTGGAGCGATTGCTGGAGGCCCAGCGGCGGCGGCGCGGGGTGCGGGTGTTGCCTCTGGGCCATTCCGCCCTCAGCCTGGTGCGATGCCTCCAGCGCGGCGAACTGGTGGCCTTGCTGGCCGACCGCGATTTCACCCGCCATCACCAGGAACTCGATTTCTTTGGTCATCCGATCCGGCTGCCGGCAGGCGCGGCCTGGTTGTCCTTGCGCACCGGGGCGCCCATCCTTCCCGCTTTCTTGTTGCGCCACGATCATGCTACGTTTCATCTGCATCTACACCCGCCACTGTGGCCGGAGCAGCAGGGCGGGGTCACCAGCATCATGTGTAAACTACGGGACATCCTGCAGTCGGAAATCAGCGCCCAGCCGGAACAGTGGTTTGTGTTCCACGACTTCTGGGCCGGGGAGCCTCCGTTGTCATGACCACCCCGTCCCGTCCGTTAAAATGGTGTGTTGTCCTGCCGGCCTACCGGGAAGCCACGCGTATTGCCCCCGTGGTGACGGCGGCGCGCGCCCAGGGGGCGATGGTGCTGGTGGTGGACGATGGCTCGCCCGACGAAACGGCCGCGGTGGCGGAGGCGGCGGGCGCGGTGGTGCTGCGCCATCCGGTCAACCGCGGCAAAGGGGCGGCCCTGGAAACCGGATTTGCGGAGGCGCGTCGGCGCGGTTGTGACGTGGTGATCACCATGGACTCGGACGGCCAGCACGATCCGGCCGAGTTGCCGAAGTTCATCGAGGCCTATCAACGCACCGGCATTCCGGTTTTGATCGGCAGCCGCATGGCCGAAGTGGACGCCATGCCCTGGGTCCGGCGGTCCACCAACCGGTTCATGAGCTGGTTGCTGAGCCGCATGATGGGGAACTATGTGCCTGACACCCAGTGCGGCTACCGGTTATACCGGAGCGATGTGCTGCCCTTGGTGGTGGCGGGTGCCCAGGGGTTTGCGGCCGAATCGGAAGTGCTGCTGCGCCTGGCCGCGCGCGGGATACGCATGGATGCCGTGCGCATCCGCACCATTTACGGCGGCGAGAAAAGTAAAATCAATCCGCTGCGGGATACCTGGCGTTTCTTCGGCATGATCCGGCGGTATCGGCGGGAATGTCGCACGAGGACGCGGGTGCCGGTTGCGCAGGAAATCGACAACAAGGAGTAGATGATGCATGGGCTGCATGACGTGGTTAACTGGATCGTCGGGGTGGTGGGGCAGTGGGGCTATCCCGGCATCGTGGTCATGATGTTTCTGGAAAGCTCCTGCTTCCCGTTTCCCAGCGAGATTGTGATGATTCCGGCCGGCTACCTTGCTCACAAAGGCGAGATGAACTTTTGGGTGGCCATAGGCATGGGCATCGTGGGCAGCTGGCTGGGCGCCCTGTTCAACTACTACCTGGCTCTGCTGTTGGGACGTCCGCTGCTGCTCAAGTGGGGCCGCTACTTCTTCATCTCGGAGAAGAACTTTGAGAAGGGCGAGAAATTCTTCCAGCAGCACGGCGAAATCAGCACCTTCACCGGCCGCCTGATCCCGGTGGTGCGCCAGTATGTTTCCCTGCCCGCCGGCATCGCCCGCATGAACATGGCCCGCTTCCTGTTCTGGACCGGCCTGGGCGCGGGCCTCTGGATGGTCGTGCTGACCACCATTGGCTGGTACGTGGGCAAAAGCGAGGATCTGTGGAAGCCGTATCTGCAGAAGGCCACCCTGGCCGCCCTGATCGGCTGTGCCGTGATCATCGTGGTCTATGCCTGGGTACACAAACGCCGGAAGGCGCGCACCAACGCGGTCTGATTCCACGCATGAAAATCATCGGCCACCGCGGTTCCTCCCACGAAGCGCCCGAAAACACCCTGCATGCCATCCAACTGGCCTGGCAGGAAAATGCGGACGGGGTGGAGGTGGATGTGCGCACCAGCCGCGACGGGCGCTGCATGCTCATGCACGACGATACCCTGGTCCGCACCACCGGGCTGGCCGGCCGACTGGAAGATCAGACGTGGGACATTCTGCGCGCCGCCGATGCGGGCAGCTGGAAGGGCCCGCGCTGGCGCCACTGCACCATCCCGCTGTTGCGCGACGTGCTGCGCCTGGTGCCCAACGGCCGTTTTATCTATCTGGAGGTCAAGGGCGATCGCGACATGCTGCCCGCCCTGGTGGGCATCGTGAATCTGGCCCGGCCCGATCCGGCCCGGGTGCGCCTGCTGGCCTTTGACCTGCGCATTCTGCGCGAACTGCGCCGCCTGCTCCCCGCTTATCAGGTATACTGGAACATCGCGCCCCAAGGGCATCGCGATGCCCCGCGTAGCTGGACGGCTGACGCCATGTGCGAGGTGGCCGTGCGCGATGGATTGCATGGCCTGAGCGTGGGCTATGGCCCGGGGGTGACGGCGGAGTTCATCAAACGGGTCAAGGAGTGCCGCCTGGGGCTGGTGACCTGGACGGTGGATGACGAGGCGGTGGCCCAGCGCCTGCTGGATATCGGCATGCCGGAGGTGATGACCAACCGACCCGGCTATATGCGGCAGAAGTTGCGCGGACTGACGGCATGAGCCGGGCCGCCGTGGGCGACCTGCTGGAGGAGATCTACCAGCAGTACCATCGTCCGCCGTTCATTCACCCCGATCCCTTGGAATTTCTGCATGCCTATCCGGCGGTGGAGGATCGCGAACTGGTTGCCTTTGTGGCCGCGGGCCTGGCCTATGGCAACATGATCGGCATTCTTCGCAGTGTGCGGCGCGTGCTCGACGTGCTGGGACCGCATCCCGCCGCCTGGCTGCGCCAGCACTCGAACGGCGACCTGGCGGATGGTATGCGCGGTTTCCGGCACCGCTGGACCCGGGCCGAGGAGGTGGTGGTGTTGCTTCGTGTGTTGGCCAAAGGTCAGCGTCAATGGGGCGGGTTGGGGGTTCGTCTGGCCCGCCTGGTCGAGCCCGCGGACCACGACCTGCAGCCGGCCCTGGTTCGGTGGGTGGGGGACCTGCGGGCCTTGGGCCTGCCCGCCCGCCACTCCCTGCTGGCCGATCCCGGGCGGGGCAGCGCGTGCAAGCGGCTCTATCTCATGCTCCGCTGGATGGTGCGGCAGGACGCGGTGGATCCGGGCGGCTGGGTCGACCTTTCCCCCGCGCTGCTGCTGGCGCCGGTGGATGTGCATCTGCACCGTATGGCCCGTCTGCTGGGCTTTACCCGCCGCCGCGCGGCGGACCTGCAGACCGTGCGCGAAATCACCCGGGGCTTTCAGCGTTACGATGCCGGCGACCCGGTGCGCTTTGATTTTTCCCTCACCCGCCTGGCGTTGCACGACCACCTGACGCCCTCCGCCATCCGCGCCCGGCTGGTCCTCCGCACCCGCCGACCCAGCGGCTGGCGTCAAAAATAAGCCTGCCTCGCTTGACGCCATCTTCACATTTCGTTAATCATTGATTCGCGGTGCCTTGGCACACCGGTGCGCCAGCGCGCCTGCACAACGAAATGATCTCGTTTCATTTTATGGTTCGCAAACAATCGCTGGTTTTTCTTGTGCTCACCCTTGCCCTGGCCCTTCCCGGACGGGTGGGCGCCCAGCAGGCCGATCGCGAATTCACCTTCGCCACTGCGCTGGTGGAATGGGGCTTCCCCGATCTGGCCAATAAAGTCATGGACGCCGTGGTGCGGCTGGATCCCTCCCAGGCCGGCCGGGCCAACATTGTAAAGGCGGAGGGCTTCATCGCCGCCCGCAAATTCCCGGAAGCGGAAGCACTGGTGAAGCAGATGCCGGCCAACGATCCCAAGGCCGATGCCATTCAACTGGCCCTGGCCAAGGGTTACTTTCGTTTTGGCCAATTGGACAAGGCGCGCGAACTGTTCGGAGCTTTTTTCCAGAAATACCAGCAGCCGCCTGCCGATGCCGATCTGCTCAAGTTTTTTCGCGACTCCGCCTACACCTACAGTCAGATGCTCAAGAGCGCGGGCGACTTGAAGGGCGCCTCGGATGCCTTGGGCAAAATACTGCTCACCAATCCGGACAACGAAACCGCCCGCACCATCAAGGCGGACCGGGCCAACCTGCTGATTGAAATGGCTCGCAAGGTGCCGGACGGAGAGCGCAACGCACTGCTCGATGAGGCCCTGAAGTTGTGCAAGGAAATCCAATGGGGCGGCATGGATGTCGCGTTCGGCCAGTCCATTGTGACCATGGCCACGATTGAGATGACCCGGGGCAACCGGGAACGGGCCCGCATCCTGATCAACAAGGAATACAAGGACATCCTGGACTCCATTGACACCCAATTGAAGGAGCAGGACATGGCCGGGCAGAGTCCCAAGGCGGGATCCCGCTTCCTGATGGGCGAAATCTTGGAGCAGGATGCCGAGGGCATGGCTGCGGACGCCGGCCGCAAAGAGGAGTACATCAAAACCCTGGCCGCTTCTCTGACCGAATTCTACAACGTGTTTGTCCAGTACGGCGAAAGCGATTGGGGCCCGCAAGCCGGGGTGCGCGCCAACACGCTGAAAGCCAAACTCGAAGGTCTGGGCAAAACCATCAACATCGATCTGGGGACCCAGGCCGAGAAAGCGGCCGCCACCCAGTTCCGCCTGGCCGATAATCTTTACCGACAGCGCGATTTTGTCGGCGCGGTCACCGAATATCTAAAGGCCCTGAACAGTTATCCCGAGACCACCACCTCCATCAAATCCCTGGGTTCGCTCATGGCGGCCTACGCGGAGTTAAACGACCTGTTGATGCTGAAGATGGTGGCCGAATACACCTCGGAGCGTTTCGCCGGTCGGCCGGAAGCGGCCAATGCCATGCTGGCCACGGCCAGTATTTATGTGAACAAGAAGGATGACGCGCAGGCGTTGGCTCTGTACGAGAACTACCTGCGCGGTTTCCCTCAGCATGAGAAGGCGGGCACCATTCTCTTCTACCTCGGCACCCAGCGGAAGAAAGCGGGCGACCAGGATGGGGCAAACCGGTTCTTCCAGCGCATCGCGGATAACTATCCGCAGGACCAGTACTATCCCAAAGCCCTGACCCAGATGGCCTGGGGCTTCCATCAGGCGGGTGACTTTGAGAAGGCCCTGGCCGGGTTCCAGAAGCTGGTGGGGGATGTACCGGCCAGCCCGGACCGCGCCCTGGCCCAGTTCACCCTGGCCGACTGTCTGGTCAAACTGGGCCGGTGGGCGGAGGCGGCGGGCGAATTCAACAAGCTGGTGAAGTGGCTGGAGCCGGAGAAGGAAAATCCCTATGCCACCACGCCGGAGGACAACTCCAAGCGGCTGGACCTGCTGGTCAAATCGAAGTTCCAGCTGGCCAACTGTTTCGGCCGCATCACGGAACCGGCGGAGCGTGTGCCGGCCATGCGCCAGGCCGCCATGACCCTGTACACCGAAGTGTTTACCACCTTCGCCCAGTCGGACCTGGCCCCCAAGGCCCTCATGGGCAAGGGGCAAATCCAGCTGGGGCTGAGCCAGTTTGACGAGGCGGCCAAGACCTTTGATGAACTATCGGCCAAATTCCCCACCTCGGAAGAAGGCAAGAACGCCCTCTACTCGCTGGCCCGCAGCGCCATGGAAATCGGCCAGTTTGAGCAGGCTCGGGGCGCCTTTGAAAAAATGATGGCCAACGCCGCCAATTACAAGCCGGATGAATTCACCCGCATCGGCCAGTTGATGATAGACGCCAAGCTGTACGACGAGGCCCTGCGCGCCTTCAGCCAGGTCACCGACAACCCGCAGATCAAGGGCGCGCCCGATGTGCCCGGTAATCGCGCGTTGCTGGAGCGGGCCTTGTACGGGCGGGGCAGCGCCCTGTTTGCCCGCAAGAGTTTCCCGGAGGCGGTGGCCACGCTGCAGCAATTCACCAACCAGTTCCCGCGGTCCGGGCTGTTCTATGATGTACATTTTCTACTGGGTGAGGCGCACGGGGAAATGGGCAATGTGGGCCAGGCCTCGGTGGCCATCGGAGAGATTTTCCGCTTCACCCAGGACCAGCAGCAGGCCAACCAGGCCAGCTTGAAACTGGCGGAAATCCAGCTCAAGGGCGGGGACAAGACCGGCGCCCTGGCCTCCTACCAGCGGGTGGCCCTGTTGGCCGACAGCAACAAGGCGGAACAGCGGGAGTTTATTGAAGAAGCTATTCTGAAATCCCTGCCCATTGGCATGGAATTGGGCCGCTACAAGGACGTTTTGGAAAGTTGCGACCAGTACATAAAGCTGTTCCCCACCAGTGAAAAGGTGGGCGAGGTGCGCCGAATCCGCTTGGAAGCTAACGTAAAGGCCTCGGAAGCCGGTGCGGTGCCGGCGGCGCCGGCGTCGGGAGGATAGACCAGTATGAAATCAATTATTTCGTGGGTGGTAGCGGGCTGTTTGTGGGCGGCGTTGAGCGCACCCGCCGCCTATGTGGAATTGGCGGACGGTTCGCGTCGCGACGGTTCGGCCATCCGTGCCCGTTCGGATGGCGCCGTCATTCTGACCACCCCGCAGGGCAATGTGGAATTCACCCGCGGCCAGTATACCAAGGCGGTGGCCGACAAGCCGGCCGAATTTGACCAAGCCCGCCAGTTGGCCGCCCAGAAGAAATTCGATGAGGCCATCAAGTTGCTGGATCCCATCATCACGAATCTTCGGTTTCTGGAATGGGACAACAATGCGCGCGCCCTGAAGGCCCAGGTGCTGGCCGCCAAGGGTGATGCCGCGGGGGCGGTGACGGTCTACGAGCAGCTCTTTACCGCAGCTCCCGACCGGAAAAAGGACAGCGCGGTGTTGTGGGCCTACTACGAAGCCATGGTGGGTGCCAAGCAGTTCGACAAACTGGGCCCGCAATTGGATGACCTGATCAACAAGGGCAGCCGTCCCGACGCCGCCAAAGCCCAGATTGTGCGGGGCGACATCAAGCTGAGCCAGGCCAATCTGGAGGGAGCAGCCCTGGACTATCTGCGGTCCGCCATTCTGTTTGAGAGCGAGAAGGAAACCCTGCCCGAGGCTTTGTTCAAGGCGGCTGATGCGCTGGAAAAACTGCGCGATCCACGGGCCAAGGAGTTGTATCGTCGGGTGGCGTCGGAATTTGGCGGAACGCCGTGGGCTCAAAAGGCCGCCGGCAAGTAGCAACATTGAGGCGTGGTGTACATACGAGGAGCATGAACATGTCGAAGATCAAATGGCTGGTCGTGGCGGGTATGGTGACAGTGCTGTTGGCGGGGGCGACCTCGAGCGTGTGGGCCCAGGAAGCGGCCGCCCCGGCTGCGGGGTTGGTACTGGACGACGCCACCGCGGCAGCGGCGGCCAAGGAAAGCAAGGACAGCCCCATGTCCTTCATGAATGTGGTGCTGAGTTCCGGCTTCATGGGCGTGATCCTGTGGCTGGCCCTGGGCGCCTGTTCCGTGGCTGGTTTCGCCCTGATCGTGGATTCGTTTATCACCGTGCGTGAAAAGAAAATCGTGCCGCTATCCCTGGTGACCAAGGCGCGCGAGGCCATTGAGCAGGGGGACGTGATGAAAGCCCTCAAGCATTGCGAAGAGGAACCCGGCCCCCTGGCCAATATTCTTTCCGCCGGCTTCAGCAATGTTCAAGAAGGTTTCGATGCCGTGCAGGAAGCCATTGGCGTGGCCGCCGATCTGGAGAGCGAGAAACTGGTCCAGCGCGTGACCTACCTCAACGTGGTGGCCAACCTGGCCCCCATGCTGGGGCTGCTGGGTACCGTGCAAGGAATGATCTTCGCTTTCGCCAACCTGGCCACCACCCAGGCCGGCGCGGCCCAGCAGCAGATGCTGGCCGTCAACATTGCCCAAGCCTTGTATACCACGGCGGGCGGTCTGATCGCCGCCATCCCCGCCCTGGGCTTCTATTTCTTCTTCCGCAATAAATCCACCCGCATCATCCTGGGCATGGAAATCCTGACCACGGACCTGGTGAAGTCCCTGCGTAATGTGGAAGTGGTCGCGGAATAGTCCGGCGGAAGCCGATCCATGAAAAAAAGAGCTGACGAACCCGGGATTAACATGACGCCGATGATCGACGTCGTGTTCCAGCTCATCATCTTCTTCGTCTGTACGGCCGACATGCAGCAGAAGGCGATTGACGAGAGCATCAAGCTGGCCATGGCGCCTCACGGCAAGCCGGTGGAGCAGAAAGACCCGCGCGAGGTGGTGATCGAGGTGGATAATAAGGGCCGCATATCCATCGCCCGCACCTACATGTCGCCCGAGTACCTCTACACCGTCATGCGCAAGACGGTGAACGACCATGGGCAATCCACCCCGGTGGTAATCCGGGGCGACGGCCTGACCAAACACGAGGCCGTCAAGCAGATCATGGATGCCTGCACGCGCGCCGGTTTGTGGAAAGTGAAATTTGCCGCGGTCAAGGAAAGGTCGAGTTAGGCCATGGCCAAACGCCAACGTAGAATCGCGGAAGCGCCCGCCGAATTGAACATGACGGCCATGATTGACGTCGTGTTCCAATTGCTCATTTTCTTCCTGGTCACCCAGAAGCCCCAGGACACCCTGGCCAATCTGGATGTGTTCCGGCCCTCGCCGGAGAAGAAACAGGAGCAGTTGCAGACCCCGCCCAAGATGATCCGGGTGCAGATTTACCCTGACGGGTTCACCATCAATGACCGGCCGGTGGGGGCGGAGGAACTGGACAGCCTGCTGCGCAAGCTGGCCGGCATCGATACCAAACAGACCATCATGATCATGTGTTCCGGCCAATCTAAACACGAGGACCTGGTGCGGGTATTGGATTTGTGCGCCAAATCCGGTCTGGTGAATTTGTCGGTAGTCAGCACGAATTGAGGTAACGGTCATGGATTTTAATCTCAAAGTATCTGCGCTCGATGAAAAAGAGCGGGAGAGCATCCTCAAGCGGTTCCGCCGCAAGACCATTTTGGAACATTTGATGGGGCCCTTTGGCTCCGTTCTGTTCCACGTCTTGGTGGTGGTCTGTGCGGTGAAGTTTATGGTGTTCAAGGCGGTGGAGAAGAAGACCGACATCGAAGTCATGATGGTGGAACCGGACGCGGTGGAGTTGGAGGAGTTCGAAAAGGAACTCGAGAAGATGGAAGAGCTCCAGGACATGACCGACATGGTGGCTCCTCCGGATGTGCAGATGGACGTGGATGCGCCCGCGCCCTCCGAAGCGCCGGGCCCGCAAAGTGATGATTCCAATATGGACATTGCCGATTTGAATATATTGAGCGATTCCAGCCCCTTGGTCATGAAGGGCCTCTTCGCCGGGCGTTCACAGAGCGGGCGGGCCGCCGGACTCAAGGGCTACGGCGGCCGTTGGGGTGAGATTACGGAAAAGTCGGTGATCCGGGCCCTGGAATGGCTGAAGCGCAACCAGCAGGCAGACGGGTCGTGGGCGAGCCAGAAGGAGTCCATGACCGGGCTGGCCTTGCTGACCTTCCTGGCTCACGGCGAAACCACGTCGTCCAAGGATTATGGTCCCACGGTGGAGAAGGCCATTCGTTATCTGGTCTCCGCGCAGAAGGAAGACGGCATCTTTGTCGGATACACCCAGCAGGGTGTATACGCCCATGCCATTGCCACCTATGCCATCAGCGAAGCCTATGGCTTGACCCGCATCCCCGACCTCAAGTCGGTGATGGAGCGGGCGGCGACCGTCATTGTCAAAGGCCAGCAACCGGGCGGCTCGTGGGACTACAATTATAAAAAGGAAGCACGATGGGATACCTCGGTGGCGGGGTGGAATATCCAAGCGTTGAAAGCGGCCTATATTGCCGGCGCGGAAGTGCCCGGCTTGCACGAGGCCATGGAGAAGGCGGCCGAAGCGCTGAAGAAGGCGCAAAGCGCCGAGACCGGCCGGTTTGGCTATAGCTCCGTGGGCGCAGGCAGCGATGGGGTTACCGCGGTGGGCACCCTGTGTCTTCAGTTGCTGGGCCACGCCAAGGATCCTGCGGTCAAAAACGGCCTGAATGCCATGAATGGTTTTGATTGCAACTGGCAGAAGCCCCTCGATTGGCCCATGTATGCCTGGTATTACGTTACCCAGGCCAAGTTCCATTCCGGCGGCCAGGACTGGTCCACCTGGAACAATAAATTTGCGCCCGAGCTGACGAAAAATCAGAACGAAGATGGAAGTTGGACCTCCGCGGGGGTGAATCTTCAGGAAGGCGCGCACGGCAAGGAAGTCAATATCGGGCCGGTGTACGCCACCACCCTGGCCGCTCTTAGTCTGCAGGTTTACTATCGGTTTCTGCCTACCTATAAGCCGATCGAGGTCAAGGAAGAGGTCAAGCCCAAGGACGACGTGTCGATCGAGATTATCTGATCCATCTCCGGCCCGTAATTTCCTTCTGCCTGTTTTTCCCGCCGCTGCTATAGTGGCGTTATGTCTTCTGCTCCCGGACGTATCCATGTGCTGACCGATGAGGTGATCAACAAGATCGCCGCGGGCGAGGTGGTGGATCGTCCCGCCTCTGTACTGAAGGAACTGATGGAGAATGCCCTGGATGCCGGGGCCAGCGAAGTGGCGGTGGAGTTGGTGGCGGGCGGGCGTACCGCCCTGGTGGTGGCGGATGACGGCTGCGGCATGACGCGTGATGACGCCCTGCTCAGCGTGGAGCGGCACGCCACCAGCAAGATTCGCGATGTGCATGACATCGAGCAGGTGACCACCCTGGGCTTCCGCGGCGAAGCCCTGGCCGCCATTGCCTCCGTCTCCCGTTTCACCCTGACCACGCGCCCGGCCGGGGCGGAGTCCGGAACGGAGCTGACCATTTCGGGGGGGCGTATGCTGGAGGTGCGCGATGCGGGCGCCCCCGTGGGCACGACCATCGCGGTGCGCAATGTGTTTTTTAATGTGCCGGCCCGCCGCAAGTTTTTGCGCTCGGAGCAGACCGAACTGGCCCATGCGCGCCAGGTATTCCTGCTCTATGCCCTGTCCCATCCCGGGGTGGCGCTGCGTCTGCGCGTGGATGACCGCGAGGTCTACCGGCTGAGCGGCGGGGCCACCCTGGAGGAGCGGGTGCGCGAGCTCTTCGGACCGGATCTGTTGCAGGGCCTGCGCGCGGTGAGCGGTAAGGGGGAGGGGGTGGCGGTGCGCGGGCTGGCCAGCCTGCCCCAGGTCACGCGGGGTGATCGCACCGAGCAGTATATTTTTGTCAATGGCCGTCCGGCCAGCGCCCCCGTGGTGGGACATGCCATCCAGGAGGCCTATCAGGCGCTCATCCCGCGCGGCCGTTATCCCGTGCTGTTCCTCTTTCTCGACGTGGATCCCGGCGAAGTGGACGTGAATGTGCACCCCACCAAAAAGGAGGTGCGCTTCCGCCAGACCTCGGCCGTGCGCGATACGTTGATCCAGGCCTTGCGAGCGTCGGTAACCCTATCCGCCCCCGGGCAGGAGGTGCGCCCCGGCGCGGTGCGCGAGTTCCTGTCCACCGCCCGTACCACGCCGCTGCTGACCGTGCCGGACCTGCCTGCGTTGCCAGCTTTTTCCTATCCGCGTTTGCCTCCGCCCGAGGAGGTGTCGCGCCGTGTGGTGGCGCCCTCCGGGCCCGCCCCCGCCACCCCGTTGGATGAAGGCGCGGCGCCGGTGGCGGGTGCGGGAACTCAGGCGCCATGGTCGTGGTGCCGCATTCTGGGCCAGGTGGGAGGATTGTACGTGGTGCTGGAAACGGACGATGGTCTGATCCTGATGGATCCCCATGCCGCCCATGAACGGATCAATTTTGAAAAATTCATGGGTCAGGTCAAACGCCATGCCGTGCCCGCGCAGGGACTGTTGCAGGCAGAGACGGTGGATTTGCCTCCGGAACGTGCCTTGATCGTGCGCCGCAACCTCAGCCTGCTGCAGCAAATGGGGTTCGGGGTGGCGGAGTTCGGGGGCGACACCTTTGTGGTGGATGCCCTGCCCGTATGCCTGGGCAAGGTGTCGGCGCGGGCGGTGCTGAGCGATGTGGCCGAGAGCCTGGAGCAGGGCGGGGCCCGCGGAGGCACCGAACGCTGGGCCGAGGACCAGGTGGCCATGGCGGCCTGCAAGGCGTCGGTGAAGGCGCAGGATCGCCTGACCGTGCAGGAAATCGAGCAACTGGTCATGGATCTGGCCCGGGCCGAGATGCCGTATACCTGTCCGCACGGCCGGCCCACCTTGATTTTCATGGGCTTTCAGGAATTGCGGCGGAAATTCGGCCGGGAATAATCCGGCTTCGTTCAGGCCGGGGCGGGCGCGGCAGGCGCAAAGCGTTCCAGTACTTCCGCGCGAAAACTTTGGTAGGCCTTCTGGTAGCGCGTGCGATCCGCCTCGGGCAGGGCTTTCGTGGTATCGCTCTGCAACACATGGTAGGAGCGGTGCGCCAGACGCAGCAGATGCCAGACCCCCTGCAGAATGTCATCCGCGCGCCGCCGGTAATGCAGGGCGGGCAGGGCACACTCCTCCGCGGTGGCGTTCAGGAAATGGCACAGGAAACCTTCCTCGCGCTCCAGGTGGGACTGGTGCTGCATCATGGCGTGGGCCGATTGCACATTGTGGGCCATGAGGCCCAGAAAGTGCAGGAAATCCGGTTCCAGATCCAGTCGGTCCGGCGATTGCACGGCAAACCCTGCGTGCTTGGTCGCGGTCTGCAACAGGGACAAGACCCGATCCACGTGCGCCAGACGCTGCTCCGTGTCCAATTCCTGAATGGGCAGGTACAACAGCTCCACCGCCCGTTCGAAATAGACATCCCGGCGGGCCAGGTGAATGGGTCGGTTCAGATGGAAATCATTGGCTTTCATGCCTGCGGTAATCATCCGATACCACAACGGGGTGGGCTTGGCAATGGCCCGGGCCGGCGCCGCCCCGCTTTGGCTTTGCATTTTGACGGTTGATGGTTGAACCTGACCCGGATTTTCCAAGGGTTGGAACCCGGTGCGGGCTGGATTTCCAAGGGTTGGAAAGGCATGCTGCTCCATGCGAATGATTCGTTCATACCAGCGACAAGGCAGAATCACATGCGGTATCTAGTCACCGGAGCCACCGGTTTTCTGGGCTCGCATCTGGTGGATCATCTGCGGGCCCGCGGGGATACGGTGACCGCCCTGGTACGTGATGTGGCCAAGGCGCGGGCCTTGTGGCCGGACGGGGTACGGGTGGAAACCGCGGAGCTGACCGATCGTCTGGCCCTGGAAGCGGCGCTGCATCGCGCCGGCCCCGACCGGGTGGTGCATCTCGCCGCCCAGCCCTTTCCCATGCTGTCGTGGAAGGATCCCCAGGCCACCTTTCGCACCAACTTGACCGGCACGGTGGCCCTGCTGGAAGCGGTGCGTGCCTGGGGCGGTAAAACGCGGGTGCTGGTGGCCAGTACCAGCGCCATCTATGCCGTGCCGGTGAATGCCACACCCATTGCCGAGGACGGGGCGCAGGGTCCCATCAGCCCCTACGGGGTGAGCAAGCTGGCCGCGGATGCAGCGGCGGCTTTGTATGGCCAGCGCTACGATCTGGCCGTAATCCGGGCCCGCCCGTTTTTTGTCATCGGTCCCCGCAAGCACGGGGATGCCTGTTCGGATTTCTGCCGCCGCATGGCGCTGGCCGAAGTGCGCAACCAGGATACCCTGGCCGTGGGCAATGTGGACATGGTGCGCGATTTGCTGGATTACCGCGATGCCCGCGAGGGGCTGCTGCTGATTTTGGAACACGGGCGGACGGGCGAGGCGTATAATGTCTGCTCGGGTCGGGGCACGGCCCTGCATGAAGTGTTGGCGCATTTGAAACAACTGGCCCGGCGGCCCATCCGGGAGGTGCTGGACGCCTCCCTTTTGCGCCCGGTGGATGAACCGGTCAAAGTAGGGAATCCCGCCAAGTTGAAGGGGTTGGGGTGGCAGGTGCGCTACACGGTACCGGAGAGTCTGCCGGCGGTTTTGGACTACTGGCGGGAGCGCGCCGCGGTCGGCCTGGCCTGAAGAAACCGGATGATGAGGCACGAATCGAATGGATAAGGGTACTCCGATGACACAGCAGCGAACGGTAGCGGTGGTGGTCCCTTTTCTAAACGAAGAGGAGAATTTGCCCGTGCTGTATGAGCGCTTGGTCAAGGTCATGGCCAGCCAGCCTGAACAGTTGCATCTGATCCTGGTGGACGATGGCAGCCGCGATGGCTCCGCGCAATGGGTGGCGGATGCGGCCCGGCGCGATCCCCGGGTGACCCTGCTGCGCCTGTCCCGCAATTTCGGACACCAGATTGCCATCACCGCAGGCATGGATCACGCCCGGGCCGATGCCGTGGTCATCATGGATGCCGATTTGCAGGACCCGCCCGAAGCCATTCCCGATTTGCTGGCCAAGTGGCGCGAAGGTTTCGAGGTGGTGTATGCGGTGCGCAACAGCCGGGCCGGTGAGACCTGGCTGAAGAAGTTTCTGGCCGCCTCGTTCTACCGGGTGTTTCACCGCATGGCCAATATTGATGTGCCCATGGATGCGGGGGACTTCCGGCTCATTGATCGCAAGGTGGTGAATGCGTTACGCGAAGTGCGGGAATTGCATCGTTTTGTGCGCGGCCTGACCTGCTGGGTGGGCTTCCGGCAGGCGGCGGTGCGCTATGAGCGGGCGGCCCGCCATGCCGGTCATACCAAGTATCCGGTGTGGAAATCCGCCCGGCTGGCCTGGGATGGCCTGACTTCGTTTTCCGGGGCCCCCCTGCGTATCATGACGGTGGTGGGCATTCTGGTTTCCGTGGCGGGCGCATTGCTGGCCCTGCGCATTGTGGTGGGCAAAATTCTGGGCCACGCCGAAACCGTGCCCGGCTGGAGTTCGCTGGTCACCTTGATGCTGCTGCTGAGCGGGGTGCAACTGGTCAGCCTGGGCCTGGTCGGGCAGTACGTTAGCCGGGTGTTTGAGGAAAGCAAAAAGCGGCCACTCTACTATGTGACCGAATGTATTGAATCTTCGAGCAACGCAACGTAGATCGCGGTGTGCATCACCTCCCGCCATGAAAGTAACCCCTTCCTCCAACCCTGATCGGACCACCCACGTGGTCCTGGGCGGCATCCTGCTGCTGGCGCTGAGTCTGCGCCTGTGGGCCTTGGGCAAGGCCGGCTTGTGGCAGGATGAGATGGCCTTTGGCCTGTTGACCCGGCCCGACTTGACCTTGTCGGAACTGATCACCGTAGCCCGCGATTATATTTTATCCGTGGGCCAGATGCCGTTCACCGTGTGGCTGCAAAACCTCTACATCCGGTCCGTGCAAGGGTGGGTTCCCGGGGCCCTGCAGGATCCGTTCTGGATGCGCCTGCCCGCGGTGGTCTTTGGCCTGGCCGCGGTGGTGGGCGTCTTTCGTCTGGTCGAACAACTGGCGGATCGACACCAGGCCCTGGTGGCGGCCTTTCTGTTTTCCGTCATGTTTTTTCCGGTCTACTACGCGCGCGAGGCCTACTGTTATTCCACCGTGATTGCCGCGGCCGCCTGGTCCACGGCCTGTGCCCTGCGCTATGCCTCGGGGCAGGCGTCGTCGTGGAAAACCGCAGTGGCTTCGGCGGCGTGGGCGTGGGTGCTGGTCTATTCGCATCTCAATGGTTCGCTGTACTTCGGCAGTCTGGGTCTGGTAACCGGTGCGCTGTGGTTGCGCGCATTGCGGGAGGGGGCGACGGGGCGCGTCTTGGCCCGGCGCCTGGCGTTGCTCCTGGTCTTGTGGACCGGGGTGCTGTTGACGGTCATGCCCTATCTGTTGCGTTTTGTGTTTGAAAACAAGGCCCACACCAGCGGCGGCTATTCCGAAACTCCGGTGTGGATGATCCTTCAGGATCCGGTGGCCAAGATGTTTTTTGGCGAGCGGGTGCCCGGTCTGGTGCTGTCCTGGTGCCTGTTTCTGCTGGGACTGTTCGCGAGTTATCGGCGCGGCGGCCCCGCACGAGTGCTGGCCGTCGTAGGGGTGGTCGCTTGGCTGGTGATCGGTCTGGTAACCTCGCGCTCCCAGTATCTATCCACCCGCTATTTTGCCCCGCTCGCCCCGGTCTTTTGCTGGTTGCTGGTGGCGGCGCTGGCCTGGCTGGCGGCCCGGATCAAGTTGCTGCCCAAAGCTCTGCCCGCGTTGGCGGGCCTTGTGGCCCTGCTGCATGTCGGTCTATTCCTGGTGCCGATGTACGGATTGCGCGACAAGGACCTTGGTTTTGCGCGAATTGCGGATTGGCTCAACCAGAATCTGGAACCGGGAACGCCGTACCTCATGGAAAGTGCCTATGAGCTGCGTTGGGTGTCCAACTACCATCCCACCCCGGGCCTGATTGGCGCGGCCCCCTATGTGCACGGGGCAGGACCCGGCGAAGTGGAGCGCCTGCATCAGCGTCAGATCGCGTTCATGGAACGCTTTCCAGAAGCCCCCTTCATCCAGTCCGCCCACCACAACGTGGATAAACCCGGGGGCCTCTGGACCTGGCCCCACGAGCATCTGGCCAGCAAGGTGCGATTGGCCAACGACCCCCTGCGCGATCTGGTGCGGCGGGGAATCTTCATCGGTTTGCCGTTCGAGAAAATTGCAAACCACACCTATGCAGCGGAGATTTATTACAATACCCCCGAACAGCGGGTGGCCCTGGCCGCGAGCCGTGGTCAAGGGGCGGCGGTGGACTATCCCGGCTGGACCGTGGGGCAAATCGCCCAGGGGGAATACCGGCGCTTAATTTCGACCAACCAGGCTCGTATGACCGTGCGTCGTGTGGTTGACGCAGCCACTACGGTCGCACTTGGCTTGCGCATGGCTTTGGATGCGGCGCCCTCCTTGCCATATACCGTGATCGTCCAGTCGGCGGGTCAGGAAGTCTATCGCGCTCAGCATGCGGGCGGGCAATGGTTCACCCTCCAGGTGCCGGCGTTGCGCTTGGATCAATCCGTGCAGGAACTCGATCTGCAGGTCGAAGGGCAGCCCGCCCCGCGCGCGATATGGCTGGATGGCGTTTCGGTGTCGCCTGCCGCATCTGGCCCCTGATATCGGGGAAACCCCTAGCAACTTCTAGGTAAATTCCACCTTTGTAGGGCCTTAGAGAAGGGGTAGACTATATCCGTATCCACAGCGGAGGATGATCCATGCATGGTCCATTCGCAATGCTTCCACAGGCCCGACGGTGGGTTATCGTATATATTGCGCTGTATTTTTCGGCCGTACCCGGTCGTGCAGCGCCCTTTCTTTCTGGTGTGCCGGCCGATGTAACCGTGGAATGTGGCGCCGTGCCCGCCTCCCCGGAGGTTACGGCCTACGGCTATTTGCCCGGTCAATCCTTTGGTGGATTGGTGTTATACTATTCCTTCGACCGTTCTGATGGTGGGCAGGTCATGGATGATTCGGGGCATAATCGGACTGGCCAGGTTAACGGGGCTACCTGGATTCCGGAAGGGATGTGTGGCGGGGCGTACCGGTTTGACACCATCAACCAGAATATTACGGCCAGCGATGCCGGATTACCCAGTGGGGATGCGCCTCGCAGCGTGGCGGCCTGGATCAAGCTCAATCAGGTGTACCCAAATAATTCTACCGAATACTTCTCCTACGGATCCAGGAGTTACAATCAATTGACCTCGCTGGGACTGGATTGGCGGCTGGATCGGGACCGGTTTAACTTTTCGCAGTATGGCGGCGTCTTCCTAACCCAGCAACGAATGGAGCAGACCGGCGTGTGGTACCACGTTGTGTACACCTACGGCGGCGCTGGAGCCCATGCATTTTATATCAACGGGGTGCGCACCGATGGCTTGAATGAGCTCCGGGGCGCCATTCAAACACAGTTGTCGGGTCTGCTCATGTTGGGTGGGCATCCGCAGAATGCAGGCTCGTTGGGACCGGACGGGGGCTTTTTGGACGAGGTGATGGTGTTTGACCGTGTGTTGACCGGGCTCGAAGCACAGAGGTTGGCTCAGCGTAGCGGCGGCTCCTTACCCGTGATCTATAGCGAGCGTGAGGAGGGGATTTGTCCACAGGTGATCCAGAGGGTTTGGAGCGCGACGGATGCAATCGGGAATACGGTCAGCGCAACCCAGACCATCACGGTGGTGGACACCACGCCGCCCGTGCTGGTTGGCGTGCCGGAGGATGCGATCATCGAGTGCGGGGCGATCATGCCGGAGCCGCCGGTGGTTACGGCGCAGGATGGGTGTGGTGCGCCGCAGTTGCCGGCGGGCGCAGTGGTCAATGAAGCGAACGGGCACCTGTACGCGGCGGTGACGGGGTTGGTGACTTGGAGTCAGGCGTCGAACCTGGCCCGGGTGGTGGTGGGCGGAGTGACCGGCCATCTTGCGACGATCACCAGTTCACAGGAGCAGGCCTTTGTGCGTGGGATGCTCCCGATATCGAATTTGGGTGGCGTGGTGTACGCACGCTTGGGCGGTTTTGACCAAGGGAGTGAGGGATCTTGGCGGTGGATCACCGGTGAACCATATACGTTCGGTAACTGGTTCAATGGTGAGCCCAACGGGGCAACGCTCGAGAATTTCTTGTCCATGGTGGTTGTAGGTTCGGGACGCGGGCATTGGAACGATACGGCGGATGCTGCAAATCCCGCGTGCGCGATGTACGTGATAGAGTGGGACCGCGTGCAGACAACGGGTACCACAGCGGTGACGCTTCTCGAGAGAACGAATGGGGCATGTCCTGCGGTGATCACGCGGGTGTGGAGCGCGGCGGACGCGTGCGGGAACACGGTGAGCGCGACCCAGACCATCACGGTGGTGGACACCACGGCGCCCGTGCTGGCGGGAGTGCCGGAGGATATGACCATCGAGTGCGGGGAAGCGGAACCGGTGCCGCCGGTGGTAACGGCCTATGACACCTGTGGTGGCTCGAGTGCCGTGACCGCGCCCACTAATGGGCTGGTGCTGTACTACAGTTTTGATAGCGATCCTGGCTCGGTGATTGCGGACGAAAGCGGGACGGGCAATCAGGGTGTCCGCCAAGGGTGCACCTGGGTGGTGGATGGATATCGCGGTGGTGCTCTGCGTTTTGACGGGGTGAGCGATCACCTCCGGGTGGCGAACACGCCTTCGATTAACAGTGCGGCTTTTACCGTGAGTGCGTGGGTGAAGAGCGAGCAGGCGCAGGCCGAAGTGGATGCGGGGATATTCGGGAAGCATCGGCAGCATGACAATGTGAATTCATGGTGGGTGCATCAGGCTCAGGATGCCATCCGTACACCGATTTGGGGTCAGTTCTACGGCAGTTTCGTGAACACCAGAGTGCCGCTGGGCGGGGCGATACAAGAATGGTTCATGGCGAGTGCCACGTACGATGGGCAGAAGATTCGCCTGTATATTGACGGTGTGCTCCGGGAGGAACAGGCAATAACGGGCTACACCGGGAATGGCTATGATCTGCTGATCGGGTCGGGAGAGTTTGCCTGGGAGGGTGGTGGTGCCCAGCGTTTGTGGAAGGGACTGATCGATGAGCCGCGGATGTACAACCGAGTGTTGAGCGAAGCAGAAGTCGAGCAGCTTTATCGTGCAGCTACAGCGTCGAGCGGGTTGGCGGTTCAGTATGTGGAGCGGCGTAGCGGCGACGCGTGCTCGCTCCGGATCGAACGGGTCTGGAGCGCAACGGACGCGTGCGGGAACGCGGCCAGCGCGACCCAGACCATCACGGTGGTGGACACCATGTCGCCCGTGCTGGTGATGCCTTCGTCCATGGAACTGGAGGCGACGGCCTCCTGCGGAGCGGTCCTGGCCTGTTGCACCCGCGGGCTCGGCTATTGGAAGAATCATCCGGATCTGTGGCCCTTGGATACGGTTCTTGTGATGGGACAACCGTGGTCCAAGATGGATGCCTTAAGGGTGTTGTGGACACCGCCGAGCGGTGATCCGACCTATCTTCTGGTGCATCAACTCATTCCTGCCCTTTTGAATACTGCGAATAGTTGTTCGGGTGAGACGTGGCGTGTGATGGCGGACCTACTCTCCGACGCACAGACCTGGTTGACTGAACATTCATTGGGAAGCAACGAACTCAGTGCGGTGGAGCGGGAGATGACGCTTCAGTTGGCGGCACAACTGGAAGACTTCAATGAAGGTGTTACCGGACCCGGGGTTTGCCGCGAAAAGAAGCTCCGCGGAGGCTCTCCGATGCCGGGTTGCGCAACCCTGCCCGATCTCACATCGAAGGCGGTTGCATCCGATGGCTGTTCGGATGTGACGCTGACCCAGGCGCCTGCCCCCGGCGTAGAAATTCCGGTGGGCTCATCGCTTGAGGTGTCCATCCAGGCTGAGGACGCCTGCGGAAATAGGACGAGCGGTGTCATGGTTGTGAGCGTGCCGTTGCGCCCACCGATGCTGGCCCAGGATCCGGATACAGACGGCATGACCACGGGCGACGAGTTGATAGCCGGGTCGGATGCCGCTTCAGCCGCTTCCGTCTTTGCGGTATCCGAAATGGTGGTGCAAGACGACGGTGTCTGTTGTGTGCGATGGGATTCTGCTCCAAACCGATCCTATATCATTGAAACCAGCGCTTATCTGGACGGGCCGTATACTTCGGTGGCCACGAAACGACCCACCAGTCCGGGTAAAACCGAGTATCGTCATCTGACGACAGAGGATGGTCCCCGGTTCTACCGCGTTCGTGCCCTGATTGAATAGTCAGTCGCACGTTTGGTCCGCATCGATTACTTCCAGTTTGTCACATCCGACTGCTGCCGCTAGGCTCTGGTCCCTTGAGATGAGTCACAAGTATCACTATCTGCGAGCCTTGACTTGGTGGGCGGTTAATCTGCCTGTTCCGCGCCAACGCGCATTCACGCTCATGGGTGAGACGTATCGCACGTTCCAACATCCCTACAACCTGACCTGGCTGAATGAACGCACGGTCGAGTTGCCGATCATTACCCGGCTGCTGAAGCAGCATCCTTCGGCCAACGTTCTTGAAGTCGGGCATGTGCTGGGCCACTACGCTCCCGAGCTTCGACACGATGTGGTGGACAAGTACGAAGAGGCCGATTATCCGGCCTTATTCAAAGAGGATGCGCTTGGTTTTCAGGGGCGAGCCCCCTATGACCTCATTGTTAGCATCTCCACACTGGAACATGTGGGCTGGGATGAAAGTCCCCGTGATCCGGGCAAGGTTGGTCGAACCATCCAACACATTCGCTCCTTGCTCGCGCCGGGGGGACGTTTTGTTTTCACTGTGCCCATGGGCTATAATAAAGGTTTGGATGAATTTCTTGATCGCGGGGAGGGGTTGATCCATCGGCACTGCTTGAAGCGTGTATCCATCCGAAATGAGTGGCGAGAGGTCGCATGGCCGGAGATTCGATCCGCCCGATTTCATCATCCTTACCCGTTTGCCAATGGCTTGGTGGTCGCCGAACTGGGCCCGCTCACCTGATCAGCCAATAATCTGGAGTTCAGGCAGAGGAATGATGAATTTCCCGCCGGCCTGGGTAAAGGCGCGCTCCCGATCCACGAACTCGTTCATGAAATGCCAGGGCAGCACGAACAGATAATCAGGCTTTCGTGCGCGCATTTCATCTTCGCTGATAATGGGAATCCAGGAGCCGGCGGTCAGCAACCCGTACTTCTGCGGTTGGCGTTCGGCTATGGCCGACAATAGCTCCGGCCCCAAACCATAATACTGCAGGGTGGTGTTGCCCTTGGTGCTGGCTCCATAGCCGATCACGGTTTTGCCCTCGCGTTTGATTTGTTGGAAGAGGGCGAAGGTGTCGGTCTTGAGTTTGGCCAGCCGCTTCATGTAGTCGCGGTACACATCCGGGTTGTCAAAGTGCTGGTGCGCTTCGAAGTCGAGGGTGGACTGAACGCGGTAAGTGCCGATGTCCTTCATGAACAGCGTGGCGTCGCGCACCGGGTTGCCCGCCTTGGTAATGATGACCCGGAAGCTGCCGGAGTTGGCGTCGTTGAATTCCACGTCCAGCACGGTCAGGTCGAATTGCTGCAGCAGGTATTGCAGCGAAAGCAGGGTGTAGTATTCGACGTGCTCATGGCAGATATTGTCGAAGGCATTCTGCTTGATCATAAGCGGGGTGTAGCTCAGCTGCAGCACCCAGACGCCATTGTCGGCCAGACAATCCTTGATGTCGCTCACAAACGCCCTGGGATCCTCCAGACCATAGAACATGGCGATGGACGTGATGACCCGGGCTTTACGGCCGCCACTCAGGTTCATGAAGCAGTCTTTGGTGAAGAAATCCGAAGCATGGGCATCGCAGGCCGGTCGGGCTTCGGGGGCGAGGTTTTCCGCAGGGTCGATACCGATTTTAAACAGGTTGGTTTCGGTCGGAAGCTGGCGCAACAGGGTGCCGTCGTTACAGCCGATGTCCAGGAAAACATCCCCATCACGCAGTCGTACCCAGGGGCGGATGGCATCCACCACGTCATGAAGCTGACGGCGCATGGTGGCGTTGGTGCCGGACCTATACCAGTACTGCTTGTAGAGGGGGGGGCGCTCCACGGCATCCATCAGTTGAAGAAGACCGGACTCCTGCCCGATGCCGATACGGAGCAAGCCGCGCGGGGCGAGGGGATCCACCTTCTCCACAAAATTGGACACATACAAGTCGCCCAGATTGATGACTTCTTCCAATGGCTGACCTGAGATACGGCAGACAGTGCGCATGCTGGCTCCACATTAAGCTTGGTTGGGACGGTCCTGCATCAGTTCGGCATAGGTGGCGGCAAGAATCTCGGCACTGCGCTCCCACGCATGTTCCTTCTTATAGAAGCGGGCGTAGTTCCGCAAGTCCTCAAGATGGCCGTCGAAGCTCCACGCGATCTTGGCCGCTAAATCCTCCGCCGTTGCCTTGCACAAGGCCAATGGATCGGCATGACCGGCGAAGGCTTCCGAACCGATAAAGGGCAACTCGTAGGACGCGGCCTGGTTCAGCACCGCGCTGACCCGCTGCGGGATCACATAGGGCAGCACCACCATGTCGGCGGCCGAGAAAAGACGGGCGATATCCTCGTCTGGAATAAAGCCAAAGGTCTGAATGCCGGGATGGGAGGCCATGCGGGCGGATAGTTTGTTGTACCATTCCCGGTAGGTGGGGGTGTCCTTGATGCGAACCGGTTGGCCGCCCGCGATGATGAGGCGATACCCAGCGGGAAGTTGCGCGAAGGCATCCATTAGTACATCAAGCCCTTTTCGCCAGTCTATGGTTCCGAAAAAGAGCAGCACGCGATGATCCGCCTTGTAGCCCAGTTTTTGGCGGGACTCCTCCCTCGGGAAAACCAGTGGCTGTTGCAGGGTGCCTAGCGGCAGAAGGCGGATGTCGGCCTTGATCCTGTACTCCTTGATCAGGACATCACGAAAATCTTCGTGTTGAACAAATACCACGTGGCTGGCGGCGCAAATCAGGCGGTAGTAGAAGAACATCAGCACCCTGGCCAATCCGGCGGGAAAGTTGATGCATAGTTTTTCCAGCAACTCGGTCTTCAGCACTGCGGGGCCCAGCACTTCGTGCAAGGTGACCACACAGCGACGGCGCAACACCCAGCGGATGGCCAACATCATGGCGGGAATGAGGGGAATGGTGAGGGTCTTCCCGAACTGATTGAATTCGTGCTGGAGGTGGACCACCTTGACCTCGGGGTGCCGCCGCAGGTAACGAAGGATCTGCGCGGCGAAACCCAGCCGACCTTTTGTCCACAGCTCCAGGACTTCCAACCCGCGGTCATGATAGCCATGGCCCGCTTGGGATTTTACACTGGTTAAAATGCGATGACGCTCTCGTTCTGCGGCGGGCAGGCTGCCCAGCAGGGTGTGGCTGTATTCAGCCAAAGCGCTCAGTTGGTCTGCGGGTGCACTTCCCGATGTGGTATCCGGATAGATGACGATACTGCAAATTTCTCTTGTGGCTGCAGCCATAGGTTACGATGGTAAGAGGCTATGACAAAGAAGGCAACGGTTTCGAATATCCGGACAACCGGCGCGCCCCCTGCATCGACCACCAATCATGGCCGTCCGTTATTCAATCCGGGCCTCGGCATACAGGCCTGGAGCCTGCTGCTCGTCATGGGTTGCGCTGGCTTCCTGCGCTTGCTCTGGCTGGGCCGGCCGGCGTTTCGCGCGGACACCATTCATTTCTGGTCCATGGCCCAGCAAAAACTCACGTTTGGTGATGTCTGGTCGCGTTGGCTGCAACTCTTGGGGGATTCCGCCCAGTTTCCCTTGTCGGCGGCTTTGGCCATGATACCCACCAGCGCACTGGGTTTGCCCGTAACGGCTATGAATGTTCGTTTGTCCGATGCGTTTTTCGGTGTGGTGGCGGTCGGGGCCGCGTGGTTGGCCGGTCGGTGGCTGGGGGGGCGTTGGTTCGGAACCGTTTGTGCGGTGTTCATCGCCATCAACCCCCTGCATCTTCAATTATCGCGTGAGGCGTACTTCTACTCTCCGCTCGTTGCCGGCGGATTTATTTTGCTCGCCTGCACGGCCCGGGCGATCCGTTATCCCCGGTCGGCCTGGTCACGGGGTTGGATGCTGCTTTGGGTTTGCGGTCTAGCCCTGACCGCTTACAGCCATTTTACGGGCTGGATCCTCGCCGGACTGGTCGTTCTGGTAACCGTGCTGAAGCTGGCCGTTTCATCCTCACCGGGCGCGACCCGCTGGCCGGCCGCCGTGCTGACCGTGTGCGCATCGTTGGTGGCGCTCCCCTTGACGTGGCTCCCGTGGGCGCTGCCCTACACCCTCAAGCGCATGGCCGATCCGAACGCCAAGGCTGAATCAATTCGCGTTATGGGTGCCGTCAAAACCCAGGTCCCGGAAATGCTGGTTGGCTACGCCGAAAAGATGATGTGGGGTTCCTCGGGGTGGGCGATTGCGCTGCTGCTGCTTTCGGCTCTGGCCTTGCTGGCGGCCTTGCTGGTGGGGGCGCGCCGCGCCCGATTGCGCTGGTTGGCCGGGTTGGGCGTGGCCGGGTTGGGCGCCTATCTCGTGGTCATGAAAAGCCAGGGGATGTACGAGGCGGTACGCCATGTTTCATTTCTCTTTCCCCTGGTCACCGTACTCTCCTTGTATGGACTTTGGTCGCTGCCCCGCCTCAAAGGGATCCGACATGTACTTGGGCCGCAAGGGCGTCCGTGGGTCGGGTGGGGCCTGATGGCGCTGGCCCTGTTGACCCAGTTGCCGGGAACGTGGGCCGCCCTGCGCATCACGGGAAATCCCACTCCGTATCGCGATATCCAGGCCTGGTTCGATCAACATCTGGCCTCAGGTACGCCGGTGCTGGTGGATCGCTGGTTTGAGCCTTGGAATGAGTTGCGGGCCCACCCGACCACCAACGTGGTGTTCACCTTTACCCGCCCCAATGAGCCGCTGGATGTTTTCCTGCAGTCCCGCTGGCGCGATGGCGCCGAACAGTTTCTTCGCACCCATCCCGACGCCGCTTACTTGGAAATCGCCAAATCCTATGCCCAAGAACCGGGCATTGGCCCCTGGCGTTGGCCGGGCACCTACTTCAAGCAGCATGTGCGGTTGGTCAATGCGGCGGGACTGGTTTTGCGGGAACGCGGTCAGGCGTTTCGCGAGGATTTTTATGCCGCTGATACGAACCGCCTGGTGGTGGAAATTTTCTACAATGCACGGGAGGATGTCCTCGCCCTGGCCCGCGCCGAGGGCCGGTCCCTGGTCGTTTGGCCGGGTGCAGGATGGCAGTTCGTCAAATCCGGTCCGGTCGCCTTCTTACCCCTGCAAACCGCTGATTTTATGGATTGGCGCATCATGGACAACGAAGCTGTACTGGAATTGCATAATGTGGCGGATCAGGCTCAGACCGTGCACTTGATCATTCGCGGCTCCGCCGTGCGTAGTCCCAAGACGGTTGAAGCAGCTGGCGTCGGCCAATTCACTTTTCAGCCGGGGCGCATTTCGGAATGGCGCACCCCGCCCATCGTCCTTCCGCCGGGGTTGACCACCCTGCGTCTTCGCGATCCCTGGACAACTTCCGGGCCGTTGCTGGTGCAACAATGGATGGCTGTTCCGGCCTCCGCAACGTCAGCCGCTAACGCTCCAGGCCCGTAATGGCAGACGCTTGAGGCCAGCCGGTGAGCGGGCTAGTGAAGTCCAGACGGAAGTAAGCCGTGCCTTGCACGTAGCCCCAGTCTTCAAGTCGGATGGAATAGGCCTTGGATTGCAGCAGCGGAAAGGCATTCGGCACGCTGCCAATAAAGGGCGCATCGGGGGTACCGCGCAGAAGGCACTGGCCGCGACTTGGTTTCCAAATCGCGGGATCCGCCGGTCCTAGGTTCCATCGGGCATCCGGTTGACGTGTTTGCAAGGTAGTCAGGCCTGATCCAGCCAAACCTGTGGACGTTAACACGCCCATCTGTATCCACGGCTCAGACCGCTTCATGGTCACCTGGGCGGCCAGCACGTGCGGGCCCGGGGTGAGCTCAACTCCGGCCACAAAAAGCCGGAGCGGATGGTCGCCGGACACGACCTTCTGTCCATCCAAAAAGGCCATCCCGTCGCCGTTGGCGCACATCCCGATGAGCGCGCGCTGAGGGGCTTCGTGGAGCCAAACCAGGAGTCGCGCCTGCTCGGCGGCGGCCTCCCCGTAGTGACCCCCGACGAATGGCTGGTAGTCCGCGGCGGTCAGTTGTTCGCCCAACAGGCGGCGGTACTCCAATTGGCGCAGCTTGTAGATGCCATTTTCTTCCGCGTCCGGATACGTCTGCACGTACTCCGTGATCAAATCGTGGGCCGGGCCGAAGTTGTTCATGCGCTCCAATTCAAAAAGCTGCAGCATGAAGGTCTGGCGGGCATAGCGATCCGCAGGGGCGCGACGCTGCCGCCGGTCGAGGTCGCACGGAGTGACCCCCTTGGGCTGGTCCAGGTAGGCAAAGGTCACGCTTTGGAAGGTTCCCCGGATGCCATTCTCAATCCCCTGCGGGTCCCGGTCACCGCGCTCAATGTCCATGTAGAAGGATTTCTGGAAGGAAACGGGATCGACCAGATGATGCCGATACTGGGCCACCCGAAACGGGGACCGGTCCATGACCCCGTGAAAGGCGGCAAAGGCGGCGCCGCGGTAGTACCAACTTCCGTTGAAGTAATCCTCCAGCCCGGTGCCCCGCCAGGAAGGCCGTGCCTCCTGATCCACCACCATGGTTTCGTCGCCTTCAAGCAGCCACCAGGAGTTTTCCTCTCCCGTTACGCCCAGAAAACATCCCACAAATTTGCCCCGCCCCTTGAAGTCGGCCAGGGGGTGGGGACGCCCGGTGTAGGGGCCGCTGCGCCGCCAGTTGGCGTGCAGGTAGCCGTGGGTGGGTTGACGGTCATGCGTGGTTTCGGCGTGGACGGAGGCGCGCACGGCACGGTCGGATTGATTTATAAGGCTGATGCGAATGCCTTGGGCGTAAGGCAGGGGCCAGCGTGATAGCCAGCCTTGCGGACTGGAGGCCAGCAGCGCAGATCCGTAATGACGCTCCCGCCAGGCCAGGCCAAAAAAGTCGCCCACGGGGACATGAATGCTGGGTTGGTTGAGTTGGTCATAGGTCACGGAGAATACAGTATCCTGCAGCAGGTAGTTGCGTTCTTGTTGCGTCCATGCCGCGGGATCGGCGGGTTGCACACGCAGGGCCAGACTGCGCACCACCCCGGGACCTTCCGCCCGATACAGTACGGCGGTGGCCCCCGGCGGGATTTCCATATCGGTCATTTCCTTCCCCTCGAGCCGGGGTTCATTCAGGGTGGCCTGCCATTGGGAGGCCGCCTGCGCGAGCGCGGCGCGATCCTCGTCGGTCAAGGGAAAGGGCATGGACTGCACGGGCCGTGACCGGTCATAGGTCTCGACGTTCAGGTGGTGAAACAATTTGCGTGGCCCCCAGAACGGGTGGGTGGGCGGGGCCAGGGTTTCGATACGCAGTGAGGTGGCAAAGGTGATGGGCACATAACTCCACCAGCCATTGTTTTGATACCGCGCCAGGGGTGGACGGAAGGGTTCTGCGTCACCAAACAACTCGTCGATGGTGCCGCTGAAGCGGGGCGCTTTCTCTCCGTCAAAATAGAGCTTGAAGGGGTGTCCATGATCCAGGCCGGTGGTCCAGAATCGGCGCACGCACCCGGGCCCCTTGAGGTCCACCACCGTGACCCAGCCCGGTTCGCTGCCCGGCCCGGCCCACCGGTTGAAGTCATCGTTTCCCCCTGTTGGGTCATAGGAACTATAGAGCCGGGTGCCGGTGGTATCCAGCCGGGCCACCCGATCCACATCGTTCAAATCCTGGACGAATTCTTTCCAGGCCCGGGGTGGGCCGCCGGCCGGCCGACAGCCGCTCACCAGCAAGCTCAATGACAGCAGGCCAAACCCCAGTCGAAGTCCCGGCTTCATGTGGGCACTTTCTCATTCAGCCAACGCAAGAGATCCGGCATATTCGGGTTAAAGCCCTCGGCCACCTTGACCTGGCTTGTCTTCCGACAGGCAAACAGCACCTGGGCGCCCCAGCGCGGGATCAAGCGAGCTACCGCTATCGAAAGCGAACGGCCCTCGAACGGGTACACATAGCTTCCTTCTTTGCGGACGATGTCAAAGCCATGTCGCTGGAGAATAAGTCCGAACAAGCGCGCGCTGAAGTCGCGGTAGTGGGGACAGCGGTAGCGGGAGGCGTACATGGGGGTGAGGTCCAGCAGGAACTGCATGATCAGGGAGATGGGTTGATTGACATTCGGGATCACGGCCACGTAGAGACCGCCCGGCTTGAGCACCCGGTTGATTTCATTCAGTAGGTGGTCGGTATGCAGCACGTGTTCGATCACATCGCTGGATAATACGAGATCAAAGCTCTGATCGGGAAACGGCAGCGCGGTGTTGTCCACGTCACAGAATCGGGCATCCACGCCTTTGGCACAGGCCAATTTCAGCAGTTCATCCGAAACGTCCACCCCGCAACGCTGTGGCCAGGACTTGAGGGCCTCCAGCGCGATGCCGTTGCCACATCCCACATCCAGGACACGCTGGCCCGCGGGCATAAAGTCCTGCACGGCCTGGCCAAGAAAGGCCTGTATGCGGAGTAAGCGCGCTTCCGGTTTGTCCACCAGATACTGCTGATCTTGGCTGAAGTAGGCGGCTTGGTCTCGACTGCTCATGACGTGCCCGTGGGTTAGGGTTGGCCAAAGCTACGTGGCGACTCTGTCCGTGGCAAGAGTTGAAACAAAGCATTGGCCAGGCGCTATAGAATACTGTTGTTACAAGATGGGCTATGCCATAATGCTACAACTTTTAGCGCTGCTCCGAGGACACGAGAACCAGCATGGGATCAACTAAATCGAAGCCTTCAGCCCCGGTCATTCAGGACCAACCGCCGCCCCGGACGGCATGGTGGTTTGCCGGCGTGGTGCTGGTGTTTGCCCTCCTGGTTTATCGTTCGGTTCTGATGCCGGGGCAAATTCTGATCACCTCGGACGATAATATCGGCCATATCGCCATGCGTAAGGCCCTTTTGCCGGAGGGCTTCTTGCGCGCCTGGCTGGATCTGGGATTGGCCGGACAGCCCTTCGTGCTCAGCATCTCCTGGACCAACCTTCTGGCCTGGATCATGCCGGCGCGCCTCTTCCAGAACGCCATTCATGCCCTGGATTTGGGGCTGGCGTCGGTGTGTCTGGCTTTGTTTTTTCGGGAACGCGGGGTGCGCTGGGCCGCGGCCGCGGTGGGTGCCCTCACGGCGTTCTGGTTGGGCAGTTCCTTTTTTCTAACCTATGCCGGTCACATCGGCAAATTTGGGGTGGTTCTGTTTGCGGCGGTGACGTTGTGGTGTGTGGAGTGTGCCGTACGCCGCCGTTCGGTGGCGTGGGCCGTGCTGGCCGGCGGAGCCATGGGCAGTATGTTCCTGGAACAGGCCGATGTCGCATTGTTCTTCTCCATGGTGCTCGGCCCTTATGCTTTGTTTGCCACCTGGCGTGAACGGGGGTTCAACCTGCTCGAGCAGGTCCGGGTGGTGCTGCCCATGGTGGTCATCGCCCTGTTGATTGCGGTGCGCGCCATTTGGGTCACCCGCGCCTTCTTTACCCTGGACGCCTCCATCGAGGCCCCGCCGGAAGACCGCCAGCAGGTCTGGTCGTATTGCACGCAATGGAGTTGGCCGCCGGAAGAAACCCTGGAATGGATCGCTCCCGGCTACTATGGCTGGCGCAGCGGAGAGCCGACCGGTCCCTATTGGGGACGATTGGGCCGCAGCGAGGGCTGGGAGCAGACCCGGCAGGGCTATCCCAACTTCAAACTCGAAACGCTCTATCTGGGGGCCTTCCCGGTGGTGTTGGCGGCGTTGTCGCTCTTTCTGGCCTTTCGGCTGCGCCGGTTGGATCGTGCAGATGTGGTGTTCTGGGCGGTGGCCGCCCTGGTAACTTTCCTGCTGGGGTTGGGCAAGTTTTCACCCCTGTACCGTCTCTTTTTCGAGATTCCCGGCATGTCGTCCATCCGGGCCCCGGTGAAATTTATGCAGGTCACCCAGTTTGCCCTGGGCATCCTGGCGTCCCTTGGTTTGGAAGGCGTGTTGCGTTGTGTTCTGGCTCCGGAACGGGAACGGCTCGACGCATCCCGCTTCGCCTGGTTTTTGCGGGCGCTGTGGGCGCTGGGTGGCTTGGTGCTGTTGATGGCCATGGGTCAAGCGGTGTCGAGTACCGCCTTGGTGCAAAAAATTGCCGCGGAGGGCTGGGGCCAGGCGGCGAGCGTCATGGTGGATAATCGGATCCGAGCCCTGGTCCATGCCGGCTTGATGGTGTTGGGGGCCGGGGGACTGTTGGTGGCTCTGTTGAAGGTGCGGCAGAACGCAGCGGTGCATCGCCTGGCGTGGGTCGCGGCCTCGGTGGTGGCCCTGGATCAACTGTCGGTCAGCCATCGCTATGTGCACACGGCCGGTGTGGAAGGCTATGTGGCGGCGAATCCTGTCACCGACTACCTCCAACGCGAATTGGGCGACCAGCGCGCCTTTATGGTCAACCAGGGCAGTTTCTATAACCACTGGCTCAGTGTTCTTTTCCCGTATTTCAGCCTGCCCACGTACAACGTGGCCCAAATCCGCATGTCCAAGGACTACGAGCAATTCCTGGCGGTTATGGGGCAGGACCTGCTGCGTATCTGGCAGTTCTTTGCCGTGGGGCAGGTCATGGGCCCGGCCGGGTTGTGGCCGGAGTTGCAGAACCATGAACGGTTCCGTGGCAAGTTCGACTTGGGCTTGGCTTACAATGTGGCGCCACGCGGGGCGGGTGTGGATGTGATGACCGCCACCCCGAACCGGCCTGGCCAGCATGTCATCGTACGTCATCTGGGCGCGGCCGACCGGTTTGCGCTGGCCGGACAGTGGGAAGGCCGGGATGGTCCGGATGCTCTGCAGCGGCTGCGCGATCCCTCCTTCCAGCCGCTGGATCAAGTGGTGGTGCCAGTTGCTGTGGCCGATACGTTGCCGAAGCCGCAGGCCCCCGGCCGTGCGGGCACGGTGGAGGTGGAGAAGTTAGCCTCGGGCTATGCACGTCTGAAGGTTAGCTCAGACCGCGCCGCCGTGCTGCGCGCCTCCGATTCGTTCAGTCCCTTCTGGCGGGCGCGTTTGAACGGGAAGCCGGTGGATGTGTTTCGCTGCGATTATGTATTCGTCGGGGTAAGTATTCCGGCTGGGCTGCACAGCCTGGAGCTTGAACACCAACCACCGTTGCTCACCCTGGGCCTGCAGCTATCCGGAATGGCCGCTTGTATGTTTGCTCTACTGATGACCGTTGGGCGACCTGCTCCGGTGAAGGGGCCCTGATTCCATGTTTTCCGTCATTATCATTGTGCGACAGATGAACGACTATCTGCGCGAATCCCTGCCCTGGTTTGCCCGCCAGACCTGTCGCGATTTTGAGCTCATTGTAGTTTCCGAAGCCGAGATCAAGGAATCCCTGCAAGATGTGCGGGTCATCGTTTCCGGTCGGGCCAGCCCCTCCCGTGCCCGCAACCTGGGAGCGGCCGCAGCCCGGGGCGACATCCTGGCCTTTATTGATGACGATGCCTATCCGGCACGCGACTGGATTGAAAAGGCGCGCAGCCTGTTCGAAGACCCATCCCTGGGCGCGGTGGGCGGTCCCAGCCTGGTGCCGCATGCCAGCACGTTTTTCCAGCGCGTTTCCAACAAGGTGTATGAGTTGAGCTCGGTCAAAACCGGCTCGCGTTATGGGCAGGGAACCCGGGGCGCCATTGACGACTGGCCTACCTGTAATTTTTTTGTCCGCAAGAAATACTTTGATGCGGTGGGCGGTTTTAATGAGGAACATTGGGGCGGGGAGGATACCCAGCTTTGTTACGGCCTGGTGCGGCAAGGGGTCAGCATGATGTCCGAACCGGACCTGATCATTCACCACCATCCGCGCCGCACCCTGAAACAGCATCTGCGCCAGACCTATTTCTGGGGTCTGTGGCGGGGTTTTATGATGAAGCATCATCGCCAGTCCCTGCAGGTGGTGTTCTTCCTGCCCCTGATGTTTATTGTGGCCTTGCTGGGCGGGCTGTTGGCGGCGGTGGTCGAGCCGGGTCTGCGCGGATGGTATCTGCTGTTCCTCGCGGTGACAGGTCTCTACCATGCCTGGATTGCGCTGCGCACGCGGAGCTGGTCGCTGGCGATTCCGGTGGCCGGGGTTACCTTGCTCTCCCTGCTGGTGTATGGGTATGGCACCATGCGCGGGTTGGCCTCACGGATGGCTCCGACCCGGAAAACCCTGAACCCGGCCAAGAGTGTGGTGTCGAACTGAGACAGAAGGAACGGATATGAACGAAGCAATCACCGTCAATCCCGGGGTCATGGAGCGTGTGCAGGGCGATGCCCGCCCCCTGCACCTGGTCATCATCGCCACCAAGCCGGACATCATCAAACAGGCTCCGCTCATCCTGGAATTGCGGCGTCGCCAGGAAAACCTGCTCATCGTGCACTCCGGCCAGCACTACGACTGGAACCTCTCCAAGGGTATGGAGGCTGACTTCGACATCCATCCCGACGTGAACCTGAACGTGAAGGGCGAGCGGCTGTTCGACCAGCAGGCCCAGATCATCCAGCGCTTCGGCGAACTGGTGTGGGAACTGAAGAAGCACAACAAGAAGATCATTCCCTACACCTATAGTGATACCACCACCGCGGTGGCCAGCGGGGTGGCCAGTTTCGCCAACCGGGTGGCGGTGGCCCATGTGGAAGCCGGCCTGCGCACCATGAGCCCGCCCCGGGATCACCTCATGAGCCTGCTCTACAACGTGGATGTCTTGGACTATTACCACGAGATGAAGCGCCCGGACGGCTGGCGCAAGGGCAGTTACGAGCCCTATCCGGAGCAGTTCGACAGCCGGGCCTCCGCGCCTTCCGCGGGCGTGCATCTGGCCCCCACCGAATTGAACCTCAAGCATCTGCGCGATGAAGGCTACGACGAGAAGCGCATTTTCGTGGTGGGCAATCCGGTGGTGGATGCCATCGAGATCGCCCGCAGCCGGTCCTCGGAAAGCCGGGTCATGGAGAAGTATCCCCAGCTGAAAAAGGGCAATTTCATCCGCTTCTGTGTGCATCGCCGGGAAAATGTGGCCTCCAAGAATCGTTTCGTGTCGCTGATGCAGGCCATGGAGAAACTGGTTCGGGATGGCCGCAACATCCTGTTCATTTCCCTGGGGGCCACCGAGAAGGCCCTGACCCAGTTTGGCTGGAAACCGATAGTGGAGGAACTGGCCGCGCAGTATAGCGGCAACTTCATCTATTCACCGGTGTGGCCCAGCTACATGGATGTGGTGGCGGCCATGGAGATGTGCAGCGTCATCGCCACCGACTCGGGCAGCATCCAGGAGGAGGCCAACGTGCTTGGCATCCCGCTGGTCACCCTGCGCTTCAACTCCGATCGCCCGGAGACGGTGTTTGCCGGGGCCAACCTGATCGCCCCGCCGGTGCGGGGGGACATCGTGTACCGCCTGATTCAGGCCGTGCATGAGCATCCCGCCCTGCGCAGCGAAATGCTCAAGGCGCCCAAGCTGTACGGCACCCGGGTCAGCGAAAAAATCGTGAACGTGGTGGACGGCATCGTCAGCTCCGGCCCGCTCTTTGAGCTGCTGGAGCATGAGAAGCTGGGCTTCTCCAAGATGGATTTCTGGATGCCCGGCGGGACCGAATGGTAGGCCGCCCGGGGGCGTGCGCTAGACCGCGTCGCCGTTCTGCTGCAGCTTTTCCCGATATTGACGCGACCGGTGGCGCACGATGTCGCCTTCGATGAGGTAGATCACATCCTTGGAAATATTGGTGGCGTGATCGGCCACCCGCTCCAGGGTGCGGGACACCGAGGTGAGGGCGAGCAGACTGGGCAATTGTTCCGGATGCTTCTTGATTTCCTCTTCCACTTGGTTGAGCAGGTCACGGTTGATCTGGTCGGCATCGTCGTCGGACAGCCAGATTTCCCGGGCCAGCTTGAGATCCCGGTTGATCAGGGCATCCAGGCTGCGTGACACCGCGGTTTGGGCCTTGTCGGCCAATCGTTGCAGGTTGAAGTCGCGCTGCACGGGCGGGTGCTGGGCCAGGACCAGGGCGCGTTCCCCGATGTTCACGGCCAGGTCGCCCACGCGCTCGAGGTCGTGGTTGATTTTGAGGATGGCCACGATGAAGCGCAGGTCGTGGGCCACCGGCTGGTGCAGGGCCAGGATCTTCAGGCATTCCTCTTCCACCTGCACCTCGTGCTGGTCGATGGCATGATCGGTCTCGATGGCCTGCAGGGCCAGTTGGCGATCGCGCTGCTGCACCGCCTTCACGGCCAGGCGCAGGTTTTCCTCCACCTCGGCGGCCAGGGACAGGATGAGTTTTTTCAGGTGTTCGATTTCGCGGATCAGATGTACAGGCATGGGCGTTCTCCTCGGCGGTCATCCAAAGCGGCCGGTGATGTAATCTTCAGTTTGCTTCTTGGTGGGCTTGGTGAACATGACGGAGGTGACCCCGAATTCGATCAGCTCGCCCAGATAGAAAAAGGCCGTCCATTCGGAAACACGCGCCGCTTGTTGCATGTTGTGGGTCACGATGGCGATGGTGTACTGCTCCTTGAGCGACATCATCAAGTCTTCAATCTTGCTGGTGGCGATGGGGTCGAGGGCGGAGCAGGGTTCATCCATGAGCAGCACATCCGGCTCCACGGCGACGGCGCGGGCGATGCACAAGCGCTGCTGTTGCCCGCCGGACAGGGCCAGGGCGCTCTGCTGCAGCTTGTCCTTCACCTCATCCCACAGGGCGGCCTGGCGCAGGGAGCGTTCCACCAGCTCGTCCAGGTCGCCCCGGAAGCCGTTGATGCGGGCTCCCCACGCGATGTTATCGTAGATGCTTTTTGGAAAGGGATTGGGTTTCTGGAAAACCATGCCGATGCGGCGGCGCACCGACACCGGGTCCACGCCCGGGGCATAGATGTTCTGGCCATGAAACTGGACCTCACCCGTGACGCGGGCGCTCGGGATGAGGTCGTTCATCCGGTTGAAGGCCCGCAGCACCGTACTTTTGCCGCAGCCGGAGGGGCCGATGAGGGCGGTGATGGTGTGGCGGGCGATGTTTAGGTCCACCCCTTTGACGGCGTGGAACGATCCATAGTGAATATGCAGCCCGCGCGCGGAAAGGGCGGCCGTGTCGGGGGCGGGCGGGGTGGTGGAGGGCGTGGAGGCTATCATGTTCAGGCCTTTTGGCGGTAGCGGTTGCGCATGATGATGGCGGTGGCGTTCAGGGTGAGCAGCAAAATCATCAGGATGGCGATGGCGGCGGCCGCGATATTGCGGAACTCCGGGATGGGGCGGGAGGTCCATTGGTAAATCTGGATGGGCAGGGTGGTGAATTTGGAGAAGGGCCCGCTGGGATCGATGGCGATGAACGTGGAGGCGCCCACCACCACCAATGGCGCGGTTTCGCCGATGGCGCGCGAAAAGGCCAGGATGGTGCCGGTGAGAATGCCGGGCAGGGCGCTGGGCAGCACGTGATTCCAGATGGTCTGCCACTGGGTGGCGCCCAGCCCGTAGCTGGCTTCGCGCAGGGAATTGGGCACGGCCCGGATGGCTTCCTGCCCGTTGATGATGAGCAGAGGCAGAATGAGCAGGCCCAGGGTGAGCGCGGCGGACAGGATGGTGCGTCCATTGGCCGTGGCCGCGTCGCCGATGCCGAAGAGGGCGCCGCTGGTGAGAGGCTCCAAGATGCGCACGAACAGGGCCAGGCCGAGCATGCCGTAGATGATGGAGGGCACGCCGGCCAGGTTGCTGATGTTGGTTTCAATGATGCGGTTCAAGCGGTTGTCGCTGGCATATTCCTCAAGGTACACCGCGGCGCCCACCCCGATGGGAAAGGCGAACAGGGCGGTGAGCAGGATGATCCACAGGGACCCCAGGATGGCGGTGCGGACGCCCGCGAACTCCGGACGGCTGGCCTGGGGTTTGGTCAGGAAATCCGGCGTGATCCAGGAGCGGAAGCTGAGCCGGGAGTCCGCAAATTCCTTTTGCATGGCGGCTTGAATCTGATCCCGGTGCAGCACGCTCTCGGTCAGCGACCAACTGTGGATGATCTGCGGTCGGACGATCCTTTCCGTGACCAGGGTGCGCAATGCCTCGGGGGGGCGTTCGACCAGCGGTTGTTCGCTGTTAAAGCGGCGAATGAGGCCGGACGAAAGGCGGTTGGTGAGCAGGGTCACCAGTTGGGCCGGATTCTGCCGTTCCAGCGGAATGCCGTCCACAGCCAGGGTCTCCGGCTCCACCACATGCTTGATAGCCACGTAGCCGAAGCAATGGTCGCCAATGTTGTAGAGCAGGGCCATGAGGGCCACGATGCCGATTACGGTGCAGGCCTGGAAAGCGAGTTGCCACAGCCGCCCGCGCCGCTGCCGCCGTGCAATCTGGCCGGCCTGTTCGTGGTCTTTGGGGAACGCGCCGCTCATTCGTATTCCTCGCGGTATTTCAGCACGATACGGCGGCTGATGACGTTCAGAACCAGGGTGATCAGGAACAGCATCAGGGCGATGGCGAAGATGCTGGTGTAGTCAATGCTCTCGTAGCTCAAGTCGCCGCCGCTGATGCGTACGATGTGCCCGGTCATGGTTTCCGCCGCGGCAAAGGGATTGAACGTGAAGGCGGGTCCGGCGCCCGCGGCCAGGGCCACGATCATGGTTTCGCCGATGGCGCGCGAAATGGCCACGATCACGGCCGCGGCAATGCCGGAGACGGCCGCCGGGACCACCACCTTCAGGGCGGTTTCCAGCTTGGTGGCGCCCAGCCCGTAGGCCGCTTCGCGCAGGGAACGGGGGATGGCGGTCAGGGCGTCCTCGCTCATGGAGGCGACCAGGGGCAGAATCAGAATGCCCATCACGATGCCAGCGGAGGCGGTATTATAGACCTGCACCACATCGTCGCCGAAGATGGAGCGGAGCAGGGGGGTCATGAAGGTGAGGGCGAAGTAGCCGTAGACCACGGTGGGCACGCCGGCCAGCACTTCGAGAATGGGCTTCAGGGTGTCGCGCCGCTCCGGGGTGGCGTACTCGCTCAGGTAGATGGCGGCGCCCAGGCCGAGGGGCAGGGCCACCGCCATGGCGATCAGGGAGGTCATCAGGGTGGCGTTGACCAGGGACCAGATGCCGAACTCATTGATCTGGGGTTGCCACTTGATGGTGGTGAAGAAGGCTTTGAAGGTCACCTCTTCGCTGGCAAAAAAGCGGTAGGATTCTTCGCCCAGCACGAAAATGATGCCCACCGTGGTGATGATGGAGAGAATGCCGCAGGCCATCAAAAAGGCTTCGATGGCAAATTCACCCGGCCGCCGCCGCTTCATCAGGGAGGTCCGGATGCTGTGCGGGTCGTGCACCGGGCGCTGCGGTTTATGGTTCCGGTTCATGGCGTACGGTTCAGGTTCTCAAAAGACGGTGGCGGGGTTGTACACCCCGCCACCGCACAGGCCAAGTGAAGGTTAATACAGGGCTTGTTCGAGATCGGTGCGGGCATCCTCCAGACGTTCCGCAGGGGCGGGGAAATAGCCCACTTCATCCACTTCCTCGTTCACGTAGGTGAGGTAGAAGTTCAGGAACGCGGCCACTTGGGGCTTCGCCTTCAGAATGTTGGCCGAGCTGTACAGGAACAGCGGCCGGGCCAGGGGATAGGTGCCCGCATTGACTGTTTCCGCGGAAGGCCTGATGCCGTTGATGTCCAGCGCGCGCACTTTGTCCGCATTCTCCAGGTAGTAGGCAAATCCGAAGTAGGCAATGGCGTAGGGGCTGCCGGCCACACCCTGGGCCAGCACGTTGTCGTCTTCGCTCAACTGCAGATTGGCCGCGTTGAGGAGGGGTTCCTTCTTTTTGCCGAACACTTCTTCCACGAAGTAATCGAAGGTCCCGCTGTCGGTGCCGGGGGAGAAACGCTGGATCTTCTCCGCCGGCCAGGAGGGGTCCACATCCGACCACAGGGTGGCCGTACTGAACAACTGGGCCAGCTGCTCCTTGGTGATGTTTTGCACGAAGGTGTTCTGCTTGCTCAGCACCACGGCCAGGGCGTCCGTACCGACCCGGAAGCCGATGGGCATGCGCCCGATGGCCTTGGCCGATTCGATTTCCTTGTCCTTGATGGGGCGGCTGGCGTTGGCGATATCGGTCTCGCCCGCCTTGCAGAAGCGCTCGAAGCCGGCGCCGGTACCGATGCTGTCGATGGTGATGTTGCCCGCGTAGCCCTCATCGCGGAACCGTTCCGCCATGCGCTCGGTCAGGGGATACACCGTGGAGCTGCCCGCGGTGACAATGTCGCCCTTCACTTCCATGGGATTAACTTCCGGCAGGCCGCCCGCCCAGGCTGCACTGGCCAGCAAGACGGCGGGGGTGAATACATTCAGCATTTTTACCATCAACGAATTCATGGTGATCATCATCCTTGTTTTCGGTTTGTTCTCACGCGTGCGCGGGGCCAGCCACGTCAGGGCGGGCACCCGGTGTCTACCTTCAAAAAACTCCTGCTCCCAAACGTACGAACGATCTTCGCGGCGGCGCCAGCGATAAAATACCGCTTCCTTCGCCAGCGTCAGTTCAGGCGCCCCTATGGGCCGCATTTCTTCCACCTGACCTTTTTTCAGCCACGGTTGCAACTCTTGAACCAAGCGGTCCGTGTCCCGCCCCGTCTGCCGGGCCAGATCGCCCAGCCGGATGGGTCCGTCGTCTTCCTGCAATGTCTGAATCGGGCACCGGCCCGTTCTGAACCCTGACTCGCTCATGACGCACCTCTTCGCCGAGCGTTTACCTCCGGCCCCGCGGCGTTTGCCGCGGGACCGGGGTGAGATTTGGGTTTAGAATTTGGCGGAAACGTCCACCTGCAGGCGGTCGTAATCCTTGCTGTCGCCGTCCAGTCCGATTTCGTTCATGAAATAGGTCACATTGCCTTTGAGCACCTGGGTGAGTTGTACGCCCAGGGACAACTTGTGGCCGCTGCCGTCGGTGCCGCCGCCGATGAAGTCGGAATCAGACCAGGCGCCGAGCACGGCGTTGGCTTCCAGTTCGCGGTAGTTGTAGTTGAAGTCCACCGAGCCGGGGGCCTTGGTTTTGCCCACGCGAACGCCGGCCAGGTAGCCGGTGTCGTCTTCATCCGCGTCCTGGTTGATGGCCACGTTGCCGTAGAAAGCCACCGGCACACCCATCTTCAGGTTGATTTCGGCCACCGCGTCCAGAATTTCGAACTCGTTGGCGTAGAGCAAGGGGGCCACTTCGCCGGTGACGGGATCTTCCTCGCCGCCGGTGGTGCTGTTGCCGAAGCTCTTCTCGCCGATGATGGAGTAGCCTTCCAGATTCTGGAATGCGTAGTAGCCCACGCCCGCCAGAGCGCTCAGGCCTTCGGTCTTGAGCTTGGCCGCCACCTGGCCGCCCAGCATGGTGCCGTCATCCTTGTCCGAACTGCGCTCTTCCACCCAGAAGTAACCGCCGTTCAGCAGCAGTTCCAGGCCGTCGCCGCCCAGCGTGTAGTTGACCGCCGCGCCTTCCGGATTCAGGTCGCCGTCAAACACCAGGTCGGAGACGGAGACGAACGGATTTTCCATTTTACCGCCGGTCAGATTCAGGCCGGACACCGCCGCGGGGGACCAGGTCATGTAGGCCAGATCGAAGAACACATCCTTGCGGCTGGCGCCATCGCCCAGGGTCTGGTTGCTGGACACCGGATCGCCGCCTTCCGAGGTCGAAAGACGCAGGCCGACCTTCACGTCGTCCGCCGGCTTGGCTTCAGCCCCGATTCGGGCGCGGATGCGGTTGCGGGTGCGCTCCTCTTTGCCTTCCTGATCAACAAGTTCGTAGCGGTAACGGAGGTCACCCTTGAGGGTAAGCTTGTCCGCCCACGCGGACGGGGCCTTGGCCTCCTGGGCGTGCGCGTAACTCATCAACATGGAACCGGCCGCGAGGGCCATCATCAACTTCTTCATGGTCAACTCCTGACTTGGGTGGTGGTTGATCGCCCCGCTCTCGCTTGTGGTGACAAGGCCGGATGCGGTTCGAATTGCGCTACAGGCTGGGGTGGCCGTGTTAGGGCAATGTGAGGGCCCTAATAATAGTCAGCTAGATGAAGCGGTTCAGGCGGAGGCGGTGCTGGCCGGCAACAGAAGAGAGAAAATACTGCCCCGGCCGGGTTCGCTCTGCACATCCACCCGCCCATCATGGGCTTGCGCGATGTGACGCACTATGGCGAGTCCAAGCCCGGTGCCGCCGACTTTGCGGGAGCGCGATTTATCCACCCGGTAGAAGCGATCAAAGATCAGGGGCAGGTGCTGGGCTTCGATGCCGGGACCTTGGTCGTGTACGGCCAGCCGCCATTGGTTGCCGTCCCGGGCCACCCGGATGTCCACCCGGGTACCGGACTCGCTATACTTGATGGCGTTGTCGATGAGATTGATGGCGGCCTGCTCGACCATGGCGGGGTTGACGCAGGCCCGGGCATTGGGTTCGCACGCCAAGTCGAGGACAATGGTTTTCCCCTGGGCGGCGGGCAGGCACGCTTCCAGTGCACTGTGCAGGATGGGTTGCAGGGCATGATCCTGGCGCGGGGTGGGGTGGTTTCCCGCCTCCTGCTCCAACCGCGACAAACTCAGCACATCCTCCACCAGGGACTGCAGGCGATCCACCTGGCGACCCATGATACCGACAAAACGGCGGGCATCCGCCGGATGTTCCAGCGCGCCGTCCTGCAAGGTCTCCACAAAACCCTTTAAGGAGGTAAGCGGGGTTTTGAACTCGTGCGAAACATTGGCCACGAAGTCGCGCTGCGCTTTTTCCAGGCGGCGCACGTTGGTGATGTCGTGCAACACCAGTACGGCTCCCGTGCCAGACCGGCCCTCGCAGCGCATGGGGCTGGCCCGTACCTGAAGGATGCGGGGGGTGGATCCATTCCACTGAATTTCCGCCTCCGCCGCCGTGCCGTTCGCGCACACCCGCGCGGCCAGCCGTTGCAGTTCCGGGTGCCGCACTGTTTCCTCCAGCAGGCGGCCGGCTGCGCGCTCCGGCTCCACTTGCAGCAGGCGGGTGGCGGCCAGGTTCAGATGTGTGATGCGGTGCAGATGATCCACCGCGATAACCCCTTCCAGCATGGCGCCCAGAATGGTCTGCTCCTGCTGCTGCTGGTGCAGGGAGCGGGTTTTGCGTTCCTCCCACAGGGAGGCCCAGCGGTTGATACGATCCGCCACTCCGGCCAGTTCCTTGAAGGATTCCGTCTGCAGGCGTCCGGAGAATTCCCGTTCCGCCAAGGCATCCAGTTCGGTGATCAGGCGAGCCCGCCGCTGCCGGCGCGGACGGAAACACAACCAGAGCAGGGGGGCGGCCAGCAGGGCGGAAAGCAGGGCCGCGCCCGGGTGATAGGGGTTGCGGGCCGCGGCTGGCCACCACGCCATGGCCAGCCAGGCAGCGATAAAGACACAAAGAATCAACAGCGCCGCCCACCGGCGACGTCCAGGCACAGAAGACATGGGCGGCTATTCCATGAAGCGGTAGCCGACCCCGCGCACGGTCTCGATGTATTTTCCAGCCGCGCCCAGCTTACGGCGCAGCCCGACCACCTGCACGTCCACCGACCGGTCGGTCACCGGATAATCCTCGCCCCGCACCGCATCCACGATCTGCTGGCGGGTATAGACCCAGCCCGGACGGCGGGCCAGGAACTGCAGGACGCGGAATTCGGTGAAGGTCAGGTCCAGCCGCTTGCCCTTCATCATGACTTCGTGCCGGCCGGGATGGATGACCAGGTCGTGAATCTTGATGGGCGAATGATCGTCCGTGGCGTCGCGCGATTTGCGGCGCAGAATGTTGCGCACCCGGGCCACCAGCACTTTGGGACTGAACGGCTTGGTGATGTAATCGTCGGCGCCCACTTCCAGCCCGGTCACCACATCGGATTCCTCGCCCTTGGCCGTCATCATGATAATGGGAATGGCGGATATCCGGTCATCGTTGCGGATCAGGCGGCACGTTTCCAGGCCATCCATGCCGGGCAGCATGAGGTCGAGCAGGATGACATGCGGGTGCAGGCGACGCGCCGTTTCCAGTCCGTTTTCGCCCGAGGTGCAGGAGGTAACGAGATAGCCTTCGCGGACCAGGTTGTAGGTCACCAGTTCCTGGATGTCGTCATCGTCTTCAATTACCAGTATCTTTTCTTTGGCCATAAAGCCTCCCGTTGCATGAAACATGCCTGAGGATTGTTAGCAACATGTTTGCCGGCCGTCAGATTCTAGTGTCCGGTGCCGCGCGGGGCGGTTGGATCACTTGAACAGGGTATCAATTCCCATGGCCTGTTGGCGCGCAAAATCGGGCATCAAACGCTGGCTGCGACGGCGCAGCAGGGGATAGAGCCAGCCCAGCAGCCGAATGGTAAACAACTGGTCTATAAGCCGGTAGCCGCGCTGGCGGCGAAAGAGGACCCGGAGATACTTCTGCAGGCGGGCCCGCGACAGGTGAACGGGTCGGAAGTCGAGATGAACGGAGTAGCGGGTGGCGTGATGGGTCCGGTAGTCGCCGCGCATCTGGACCAGCCGCGCCGCCAGTTCCGGAGTGAATTCGCGATAGTAGTATTCCCGCGCCACGGCCAGCAGGGCGAAGGTATCGCGCATAAACGCCAGATCGCGGGCGGGCAGCCCCAGTTCCATAGCCAGATGATGCATGTGGTCGATTTTCTCCAGGGCGCGCTGGCCTTGCAGGATCAGGCGCTCGCCGTCGCGCACGAAGCAGCGCAGGAATTGCCGCAAGGGATGGTTCAACAGCACGCGATCCCAATAGACGGAAAGCAGCGGGGGCACCCGCAGGCGGCGGAAGAACAGCTTCTGGCGGGCGAAGTCATCCATGTAGAGCAGTTCGCTGATGACCTCCTCGGAGAGGCGCAGCAGCCGCAACAGGCGGGGGCCGTCCATGGTGGGGGCAAAGGCCGCGCGCCAGCTTTCCACCGCTTCCGCAGCGGTCACGCCGTCCTTGAACATCCGCACGCAGACCCAGGTGTTGATCTCGTTCCACACCGAAGAGGTGGCGCCGAAGGTGATCCGGCGGAAGCGGGTCCACCCGCCGGTCTGGCACCATACCATGGCCCCGGCCAGGGTGGGCGATTCCCGCAGCAGATTGCGGTAATGCTCGTAGTCGGCTCCGATGAAGGCGGGATATTCCCCCGCGCCTTCGTATTCCCGCCGCGCCTGTACTTCCACCAGGCAGGGCAGCGGGCAGCGGAAGAAGTGCCGGTTCAAGGGCAGGTAGCGGAAAAAATCCGACTCGCCGTATTTCATGGAGAGCAGCAGGCGTTCGCTGCGGATGCCCTTGAAGGTGGCGGCGAAGGTGTTGCGGTTCCAGATGAGATCGCCGATGCGGTAGGCGCCCACGCTCCAGGTGCGGAAAATCCACCAGCGCTGATGCCGCTCAAACACAGGCAACAGATGGTTGAGCAGACGCCGGGCCTGACGGGCGCGCCGGATGACCAGACGGCTGTGGAAGTCGCCCTGCACATCCACGCCGTCCGTTTCCCCGATGCGGGTGACCACGCCGGCCAGGGTAGGGTAGCGCTGGAAACATTGCCGTAAGGCCCGCTCCAGTCGCTCCAGCGTGGTGCGGAAAGGGGCGCGGATGCGCACGGATGGGTCCTCGCAGAAGAACATGATGTCCGTGGTCAGCAGGGTGCGCAGGCCGTGCTCCTCCGCGATGGCGAACAGGCGGGTGAACTCTTCCTGGTACACGGCAATCTTCTGGCGCAGCGGTACCGGGTAGGCGGGGTCATCCACCACGTGGGCCAGGTCATCCAGGGTGATGGCGTTGAATCCATAGCGCCGGGCCTGGGCGCAGAAGTGGCGGAAGTCCTCGCGGATATCCGCCAGCAGGGCCCGGTCCGGCTGGCCGTCGGTCTCCAGATCGGCAAAAGGAATCTTCGACCAGTTGGGGCGGGCCGCGCGGGTGGCGCGAAAAAACGGCCCGATGCCGTCTACAATCATCCAGCTTGGCCCTGACGCTTGCATGTGGCCGGGAGTCTAATCAGGCCCTCGCCGAATGTCCGCACGCCTTTAACGAACCATCAATTTCTCGCGTCGTGCTCACAAAAACCTAGCACCCGCACGGTTCTCTAACCGGCAGAACAAACGGCGCCTGCTCCGGTTCGGATGGGAGCACAAAGGACATCACGATGATTCGACTCATTACAGATCGGTCTCGCATGCCGGTGGCCTTGCGCAATTTATCCTCCACCTCGAGCTGGCGCCCGGCGGACATGGTCAACTGGCATCGCCTGGTGGCTCCGCTCCGCAGCCTGGCCAGCCAGGAATCTGCCTTCTCGCTGTACCACGTGGTCTTCGACATGTGCACCACTTTTGACATCAATTATGAACCGGTGCGCGCCCCGTACCGCACCCCGACCGCGCCGCCCATCCAACGCCCGCGGGTCGCCTTGTTTGTGGATGCGCCGGATCACACCAGCGGCGTGGCCACCACCTTGCGCCAGTGGCATGGTGCGGCGGCCAAAGAAGACGCGGGGCTGGTCATCCATTCGTGCGGCAACGAGGATCAATTTCCCGGGGGCGTCCGTTTTTCGCCCGTGGGGGTGCTGAGTTTGGGCGTCTACCAGGGCCTGCAGTTGTGCATGCCCTCCGTGCCCGAAGTACTGCGGCGGTTCGCCGAAGCACCGCCCGATGTGGTGCATCTCTCCACCCCCGGCCCCATGGGTCTGCTGGGCCTCATCGCGGCCCGCCGGGCCGGCATCCCGGTGTTCGGCACCTATCACACGGACTTCCCCGCCTACGCCGCCAGCCTGACCGGCGATCCGCAGTTGGAGATCACCTCCTGGCGCTTCATGCGCTGGTTCTACGGCCAGATGGAGCGCGTGGCCGCGCCCTCCACCGACATTCGCAAGAAGCTGATCCACCACGGCCTGGCCCCGGACCGCGTTCGCGTGGTGGGCCGCGGGGTGCGCACCGACGCCTTCTCGCCCGCCTACCGCGATGATAGCTTGCGCGCCCGCTGGGGGGCGAACATCCGCCACTGGCTGCTCTATGTGGGCCGGCTTTCCCGCGAAAAGAACCTGCCCTGCCTGGCCGAGGCGTTCCGCCAGATTCATGCCCGCCGGCCCGATGTCGGACTGGTGGTGGTGGGCGAGGGGCCGTACCAGGCCGAGTTCGAACAGTCGGTGCAGGGCCTGCCCGTGGTCTTCGCCGGATTGCAGCGCGGCGAGGCGCTGGCCCGCCACTACGCCTCCGCCGATCTGTTTGTGTTCCCCAGCCGCACCGACACCCTGGGCGTGGTGTTGCTGGAAGCCCAGGCCTCCGGGCTGCCTGTCCTGGTCTCTGCGGACGGCGGGCCCAAGGATTCTATGCAGCACCGGCGCACCGGCTTCATCGTGGAACCCATGAACCCGACCCTGCTGGCCCGCCAGGCCGAAGCCGTGCTGGCCGACGAGCAGGCCCGGCAATTCATGGGCCGGGAGGCGCGCCAGTGGGCCATCACCCAGACCCCGGAGAAATCGTACCGCGCTTTTTGGAACCTGCACGAACCGCATGTGCCCGATGCCGTGGAAAGCCCAACCGAAGGAGCCCTGACATGACGACACCTGCCCCCAAGAACTTCCGAGCCATCTGGATCTCGGACATTCACCTCGGCACACCCGCCTGCCAGGCGGACCGCCTGCTGGACTTCCTCAAGCATCACGACTCCGACTACCTCTATCTGGTGGGCGATGTGTTCGACGGCTGGCGCCTCAAGCGCGGCTGGTTCTGGAAGCAGAGCTACAACGACGTCATCCAGAAGATCCTGCGCCGGGCCCGCAAAGGCTGCCGCATCACCTACATCCCGGGCAACCACGACGCCTTCGTGCGCGACTACAGCGGGCTGCAACTGGGCGGCATCACCATCTGCAACCGCACCGAGCACACCACGGTGGACGGGCGCCGCCTGCTGGTTCTGCACGGCGATGAATTTGACGGCGTGGTCACCACCGCGCGCTGGCTGGCCCATCTGGGCAGCGTGATGTACGACTTCACCATCTGGCTGAACCGCGGTTTCAACCGGGTGCGCCGCCGCCTGGGCATGCCCTACTGGTCGCTTTCCGCCTGGCTCAAACACCAGGTGAAAAACGCGGTCATGTTCATTGACCGGTTCGAGGAAGTGCTGGCTCACGAGGCGAAACATCACCACGCGGACGGCGTGGTGTGTGGGCATATTCACCGCGCGGCCATCCGTGATCTGGGCGGGGTGACCTACTACAACACCGGGGACTGGGTGGAGAGCTGCACCGCCCTGGTGGAGCACGTGGACGGCAGCATGGAAATCATCAACTGGTCGCAGAACCACGAAGCGGTGGCGAAAACCGCTGCGACCGCCCCGGCTACGCTGGCCGACCTTGCCAAGGCCTAACGGACCACCGTCGTTCATCCCATCGGGGTCGCTATCGGAATCGGTATCGGAATCGATGATCTCCGAGACCTGATTCCGATGCCGAATGGCTAATCCACCCGGTGGCGCTTTAATTCTGCATACGCCGCCAGCGCCTCGTCGCGGGCGGTGGCGTGGTCCACGATGGGAGGGCAGGGCGATGTCGCGGCCCACTGTTTCTGATAGACCCCGTCGGGGTCGAACTTGGCCGCCTGCAGGCCGGGATTAAACACCCGGAAATAGGGGGCGGCATCGGCCCCGCAACCGGCCGTCCACTGCCAGCCCAGGGTGTTGTTGGCCAGATCCGCATCCACCAGGGTGTCCCAGAACCAGGCCGCGCCCGCCTGCCAGGGTAGCATGAGATCCTTGACCAGAAAGGAGGCCACGATCATGCGCACCCGGTTGTGCATCCACCCGGTGGCCCAGAGCTCGTTCATGCCGGCGTCCACGATGGGATAGCCGGTGCGGCCCCGTTGCCAGGCTTTCAAGTGGGCCGGGTTATCGGCCCACGGAAAAGCGCGGAATTCGGAGCGCAACGGTTCCGTGGGGGTGTGCGGAAAATGGTAGAGCAGATGATGCGCGAACTCGCGCCAGATCAACTGTCGCAAGTAGGTCTCGGGGTTCGGTCGCTTGCTGTCGCGGATGGCCCACCAGATCTGGCGCGGGCTGACCTCGCCGAAGTGCAGATGCGGGGACAGGCGCGAGGTACCCTCGTGATCCGGCCGGTCGCGCTCGGTGGAGTACGATTCGACCTCGAAGGCGGCCAGCTTGGCGGCGGCGCCCGCCTCGCCGGGGGTCCAGTGCGCGGAGAAGCCGTCGGCCCAGTTCAGGCGCGGCAAAAGTTCCAAGGGTTGGAAATCTGAAAAGGGTCTTTTTCCAAGGGTTGGAACTTTTTGCGCGGCGGGAAGGGGACGCCCGGGGTCGCCATGAAACTGGCACGCTTTGTAGAAGGGGGTGAACACCTGGTAGGGCTTTTCCTGCTGAGTGGCGATGGTCCATGGCTCGTGCAGCAGATTCGCATTGAAGGTTTTCGCAGCGAGCGCGGCTTTGATGGTTTTGTCGCGCGCGATGACAGCCGGTTCGTAGAGGCGGTTCCAGTACACCTCGGTGGCTGCCGTCTCGCGCATCACCGCGCGCAGGGTGTCCAGCGAGCCGCCCTGTCGCAGTACCAATTCCGCGCCCGCCTTGCGCAAGGAGGTCTCCAGCGCGAGCAGCGAATGGTGCAGCCACCAGCGCGAGGCCGCGCCGGGCGCCCAAGGGGCTTCCTCTTCGGGGGCCCAGATGTACAGCGGTACCACGGGGCGTCCGGTGGCCAGGGCGGCGGACAGGGCGGGGTTGTCGGCGAGCCGCAGGTCGCGTCGGAACCAGACGATGATGGGTGAGTTGCTGGTGGTCATAAAAGTCAGATGGCGTTAGTCTATCGGAACTATGAACTGGGACTTACTGAAAAAATTGAGCGAGACCCCGGGCGTGCCCGGCCGTGAAGATGCCCTGCGCGCCGTGGTCATGGAAACCCTGCGCCCGCTGGTGGATGAGCTTTCGGTGGACATCATGGGCAATGTCATAGCCCGCCGGGCCGGCCAGGGCGGGCGCCGGGTCATGCTGGCCGCCCACATGGACGAGATCGGCTTCATGGTGCGGCACATCGACGATAAGGGTTTTCTGCGCCTGCAGGCTCTGGGCGGGTTTGATGCGCGCATGCTGTTTGCCCAGCGGGTGGTGGTGCACACGCGGACGGGCGAGACGCTGCGCGGGGTGCTGACCTACAGCACCAAGCCGACCCATCTGCTGAACCCGGAGGAGCTGAAGGAATCGCCCAAGGTGGAAAATGTCATGGTGGATGTGGGCTTGGCCGTGGACGAGGTGCGCAAGCGGGTGGCGGTGGGGGATATGGTGACCATGGACCGCACTTGCGAGGCGTGCGGCGACCATCTCATCGGCAAAGCCATGGACAACCGCATCGGATTGTTCGTGATGCTGGAGACCCTGCGCGCGCTGGGGCCGCACGAGGTCGAGCTGGTGGCGGTGGCCACGGTACAGGAGGAGATTGGATTGCGCGGCGCGGGTACGGCGGCATTTTCGGTGGAGCCGGCGGTGGGCATTGCCCTCGACACCACACTGGCCAACGATCTGCCCGGCCTGCCGGAAGCGGAGGCCATCACGCGCCTGGGCCAAGGCGTGGCCATCAAGATCATGGATGCCTCGCTCATCTGTCATCCCGGCCTGGTGGAGCACTTCCGTTCCATTGCGGAGCGCACCGGCATTCCGCACCAGATGGAAATCCTGCCCCGGGGCGGCACGGATGGCGGGGCTCTGCAGCGCACGCGCGGCGGCACGGCCAGCATCACCATCAGCATTCCCACCCGCTACATCCACACGGTCAACGAAATGGTGAGCAAGAAGGATGTGGAGGCGGCGGTCCGCCTGCTGGTGGCCTACATGACGGAAGCCCACACCCGCACGTATCTGCCGACGTAAGCCATCTGGAGATTTGACTCGGCGCTCGACGTGACCGATTAATCGGTGAGCACGGCCCGGGTCACCGCGTGCCGGTAGGCAAAGAGCTGGCGGAGGGTGCGGAGCAGGAAGGGGCGGGCCAGTGCGTTGGCCCAGCGACCGCCCGGTACTTCACAGGTGATCTCATCCGTCAACACACAGGTCGCCGGCCCGATAGGCTGGAGGCGGTGGAGATGGCTCCACGACTTGAAGGGGCCGGCCAGTTGGATGTCGCGGAACTGTTGGCCGGGCACCACGTCGGTGTGGCGTGCCTGCCAGATGATGGGGAGCGGTCCCAGGTGCAAACGCAGGATGGCCAAGCTGCCCTCGGCGATACCGTCGTGGCGCACCACGGTGACCTTCTGCCAAGGCGGGATCAGTTTCGGCAGGGCACCTTTGGAGGCGTGCCAGTCGTAGACCTGGCGCGCACTGCGGGGTAATTCAATGCTGCGGGTGAAGGTAATCATGGTTCACCGTGAGCGCAGGGAGCCCAGCCCGCCGTCCACCCCAAGGATTTGTCCGGTGACCCAGCTTTGCGCGGGATCGAGTAGCCAGGCCAGGGCGCGGGCGACGTCGCCGGGCTGGCCGATGCGGCCCAGGGGGTGCATGGTTTCGGAGGCCTTACGAGCGGCCTCATTGCCAGTGATGCGCGCGGCCAGCGGTGTATCCACCAGGCCGGGCGCCACCACATTCACGCGGATGCCGCGCGGCGCATAGGTGGCGGCGGCGGACAGGGCCAGGCTTTGTACGCCGCCCTTGGCGGCGGCGATGGCTTCGTGATTGGCCAGGCCCAGGCGGGCGGCGACAGAAGAAACCAGGGCGATGCTGCCGCCGGTTCGTTGCATAGCGCGGGTGGCGGCGCGCACGACATAAAAGGCGCTGTTCAGATTGAGGTTCAAGGTGGCGGACCATTCCTCATCCGTGGTGAGGTGGGCCGGTTTGAGCAAAATACTGCCCACGCAATGGGCGACCGCATCCAGTTGACCCAGAACCTTCGTGGCCTGCTCGAAGGCGGCGTCCACTTGCGCGCTGGAGGTCACATCGGCGGCCCGCCATTCCGACTGGGTTTCCGCGGCCAGGGCGGCCAGCCGTTGCTCCTCGCGGGCGACCAGGAAGAGCCGAAAACCCCGCTCGTGCAGCAGGTGAACCAGCGCGCGGCCGATGCCGCCGGTGGCGCCCAGAATGACCGCGGTGGGAGGTGCAGTTTCCACGATGTTGCCTTGTGAGTAGGGACATGTTTACTTCTCCGCATGGCTGAATTCCTTACCGCGCCCGTGATCATTTTTGTGCTGACCTACCTGGCCGTGGCCATGGGCGAAATTCCCGGGCTGGCCCTGGACCGGACCGGCATGGCGTTGCTGGGTGCGGTGGCCATGGTGGCCTTCGGGGGGCTGGATACCGGGCAGGCCATGGCGGCCATGGACTATCCGACCTTGCTGCTGCTGTTCGGTTTGATGGTGGTCTCGTCGCAGTTCCGGCTGGGCGGCTTCTATACTCACACCGCGTTGCACCTGATCCGGTGGATGGACCAGCCCCGCCGCTTCCTGCTGGCGCTGATGGTGGCCAGTGCGGTGCTTTCCGCGCTGCTGGCCAACGACATTGTATGCCTGGCCTTCACCCCCGTGGTTTGTGTGGCGTTGCTCAAACGGGGCATGAATCCGCTGCCCTTCCTGCTGGGCCTGGCTGCGGCCAGCAACCTCGGCTCCGCCGCCACCATCATCGGCAACCCGCAGAACATGTTAATCGGGCAGGTGGGCGAGCTGCATTTCGGTCGCTTTTTCGCGTGGTGCGTGGTGCCTTCCGCCCTGAGTTTGCTGGCCGCCTATGGGGTGCTGGTGATGCGGTACCGGAACCGGTGGGCGGGCGCGGCGCCGCAACCGGAGGCGATGGCGGACTGGCCGGCCTACAACGTGGGGCAGACCCGCAAGGCATGGCTGGTTACCGTGGTTCTGGTTGGACTTTTCTTCACCGATATTCCGCGCGAGCTGTCGGCCATGGTGGCGGCGGGAGTGTTATTGTGCAGTCGTCGTTTGACCACGCGTTCCATGCTGGGATTGGTGGACTGGCATCTCATCACCCTGTTCTGCGGGCTCTTTGTGGTGATTCGCGGCATGGAAGTCACGGGCATGCCGCACCGCGCGGTGGCCTGGCTGTCCATCCACGGGGTCTACCTGAACGATCCCTTGACCCTGACCGGGGTGTCCGTGGTGTTGAGCAACCTGGTCAGCAACGTGCCGGCCAGCATGTTGTTGATCAAATTTCTCGACCCCGCCGATCCTGTGCCGTGGTACGTGCTGGCCGTCTCCAGCACCTTCGCGGGGAATTTATTCACCATCGGCAGCATCGCCAACCTGATCACCATCGAACAGGCCCGCACCTTCGGGGTGCGCATCAGTTTTTGGGAACACGCGCGGGCCGGCATACCCATCACCCTGGCCAGCGTGGGTGTGTTGATACTTTGGCTGTGGGTGATGAGCTAGACGCGGCTAGACCGCGAGTCAACCCAGACGTCGGCTGCAGGATGCGCAGCCCAGCCAGGTGTGCTTGTTTCGATCCCAGCACCAGCCGAGCCGCGGCTTGCCGTAGCTGATCCAGAGGGATGGGATGCGCTGGTCGTTGCGGCGGGATCCTGGCATCTGGATGCAGTTGTAGGTTTGCTTGTCGGTCAGAATCTGCGGGAACTGGATGGCCAGGGAGACTCCTTCATCCACGGTGAGCGGGGAGCGACGGTCCCGCCGGATCATCTTGAGCGCATCCTCCGGCCGCACGTTGAGGGTGTCGCGGCCGGTATCGATATTTTCCAGGAGGTACAGCGAATCTTTCGGAATGTTCAGGCCCGCGATGGGTTGGAAGTCCTGGGGTGAGACGGGCACCATGTTGACCAGTCCGGCTTCCCCGCGGATGTTCAGCAACGGCATCACGGATTCCAGGGCGACCCATTCCTGCTTCACCACGATCACGAACGGAATGTTCCCCAGCTTGCGGCGGATGGAAAGTTCCGGTAGTCGTGATTTTAGTTTTGTGGTTTTTGCTATGAAGGCACGAACGGATTGCCCGGCCAGCGCCGGATAGCCTAACTGAACCAGATTTTCCACCTGGCGATCAAACTCGAGCAACAAGGCGGCGATTCTGTTTGGCGTCATACGTTAGTGCGCGAGTTTACTGGGGAGAACCCACCCCTGCGCTGCGCGGACCCCTCCGAGGCGGGGATTTTGGGGTGGGTCTAATCGTTCAGCGATTTATTCCCCGGTCGGCTGAGCACAAGATGTAAATTGTTGAGGGTGCGGGTGGCGAAGGCGGCTTCGCAGTAGCAGAAATAGTAGTCCCACTTCCGCATGAACACGTCGTCGAAGCCCATGGCCCGGATCGTATCCGCGTTAGCCAGAAAGCGCTCCCGCCATTGTCTCAGGGTGCGGGCATAGTGAATGCCGATGTTTTCCAGGTGTTCGACATAGAAGGTGGAGCGGCGGGTCATGGCTTCAGTGAGGGCGGCCAGGGAGGGCAGGTGGCCGCCCGGGAAAATGTGTTTCTGAATCCAGTCCGGGGTGGCCCGGTAGGCGTCGTAGCGTTGATCGGGAATGGTGATGACCTGAAGGGCGAATAGACCGTCCGGCTTCAGCAATCGATCAGCCGCGGCGAAGTAGTCGCCCAGGAATTCATGTCCGACCGCCTCCAGCATCTCGATGGACACGATGCGGTCGAAGGTGCCTTCGACATGGCGGTAATCGCAGAACTTGATCTCCACCCGGTCGGCCAGTCCTGCTTCCCGGACGCGCTTCGTGGCCAGTTCGAGTTGCTTCTCGGAAACGGTGATCGAAGTGACGCGACAACCGGTCTGCCGGGCCAGGGCGATGGCCATGGCGCCCCAACCGGAGCCGATTTCCAGCACGTGGTGTTTCGGCTGGATGCGCAGCTTGGCGATCAGCAGGTCCAGCTTGCGCTGCTGGGCGGACTCCAGCGACTCCGAAGGGCTGGCGTAGACCGCGGAGGAATAGAGCATGGAGGGGTCGAGGAATTGGGCAAAGAACTCGTTGCTGAGATCGTAGTGGGCGGCGATGTTTTTCCGGCTGCCGCCGGGCGTGTTGGGGCGGGTCAGGTGCAGCAGGCGATTTAAGGCGCGGCCCAGCACGGCGGTGCGCGGGTTGGCGTCGTCCAGGAACTCCCGGTTGTCAATCAGATGACTCAAGGTCGCGGTCAGATCCGGGGTGGTCCATTCCCCGGCCATATACGATTCGCCCAGGCCGATGTCGCCGTCGCGGGCGAGTCGCCGGAAAAACTGATAATCCCGCACGTGGGCGCGCGCGGCGATGCCGGGGCGCTGTCCGCCCAGGGCGCGAGTGGTGCCGTCGGGCAGGGTCAGGTCGAAGCGGCCGCGTTGTGAGCGTTCGAGCAGGGCGAGGATGGGTTTCTGGCACAGCCGTTCCACGGCGGTGGGGGGGGCGGTTCGTATGGTCATGTCACTTTGCGGTACGGGTTTGGTGAAGACGGGCAGACGTTTCTGGAAATAGAGGCGTCCCGCCTGGGCCATGATACGGGGCATGGTGAGGGCGGCGGTCAGGGGATAACGCATCAGGGTTCTCCGCAGGTGGGCCGGGGTGAAGGGAACGGCCGAGCCTTCCAGCCGGGACCGGAAGACTTCCCGGCCCTCGCGCATGATGTTCACATCAATGGCCAGTTGGGCGGCGGGCGGCGAGAAGGAGAAGGCATAGGTGCCCTGTAGGTCGTTGAAGGGCGACACGTGGAAGGCCTTGGGTGCCTCAAACCGGGCGGGCGCGCCGGGGCCCACGGGCAGGTGGGCGGGCAGGATATAGAGGTGACGCTCCTGGAACGTGTTGTTCACCTCGGCCACCGTGCAGCGCAATTGGCCGGCCGGGTTGAAGCAGTAGTAGAAGCTGACCGGATTAAAGACGTAGTTCCAGCAGCGGGCAGCGGTGACCAGGAACACCCGCGCGGTGGCATCGGGCAGCCCGGCCCGGGAAAGAAAGTCCTGCAATTTGTCCGCGATGGGACGCACGCTGGCGTCCAGGTAATCCCGGTCGTGCACGGCCAGCGGGCGGCGCCGGTTGTGGCCGAACAGTCGGCTCACGTCGGGCAGGTGCGGCAACTCGGCCAGATCGAGCCCGAAGAAATATACGGGGTAACGGAAGGTGTGGCCCACCGGTTGCAGCCGGGCGTGGCTGACGTAGCCGTGGTAGATGCAGGAATTCACAGGGGCGCCCCCAGGTTTTCCGCCACCGCCACCGCGGAGCGCACGGCATCCTCGTGAAAGCCGTAGCCGAAATAGCTGCCGCAGAAATAGGTGTTCCGCACGCCGTTGAGGGTGGGCAGGGCGGACTGGGTGGCCAGGGAGTCAAAAGTGAACGTGGGGTGGTGATAGATAAATTCCCGCAGGATCTTGTCACGCGCGATGACCGAGGTGTCGTTCAAGGTGACAAAGTAGTCGGTTGACGTGGCAAGATTTTGCAGGCGGTTCATGTGATAGGTGACCGCGACCGGTGTCGTGTGTTCGGTCTGGGGCCGTTCGACGTAGTTCCAGGAGGCCCAGGCGCGACGGTTGGACGGCATGACGCGGCGGTCGGTGTGCAGCACGGTGTGGTTGGGCTGGTAGCGCCACGGGCCGAGCAGGCGTTGCTCGTCCGCGCTGGGGTCAGCCAGCAGGCGCAGCGACTCGTCGGCGTGGGCGGCCAGCACCACGGCATCAAACGACTGTTCACGTCCGTCCCGATGACGGAGAATCACCCCGGAGGCCTGACGCCGCACATGTTCCAGATTGGTGTTGAGGTGGAGCCGCACGTTCCAGGTCGAGCGCATTTGTTTGACATAGGCCTGACTGCCGCCCTGCACCGTCATCCATTGCGGCCGGTTCTTGAGGGAGAGCAGTCCGTGGTTGGCCCAGAACCGGATCAGGGTTTCGGCCGGAAACGCCCGGATTTCGCGGGCGGAGGCGGACCAGATGGCACCCGCCATGGGCACGATATAGTTGTGCACGGCGGCGGCCGACACGTTACGAAAGTCGAGATAGTCACCCATGGTGCGACCGGTCAACCGCCCGCTATAAAGGTCGGCCCGGGCCATTTTGCAGAAGCGGGTGATGTGATGGAGCAGGTGATAAAAACGGGGGTTGATGAGGTTGCGCCGCTGCGCGAACAGGCCGCCCAGGTCGGTGCCCGCGTATTGCAGCCCGGTGACTTCGGAGGCGAAGGCAAACGACATGTCACTGTCCTGGGTGGGCACGCCCAGGCGGGCCAGCAGGCGTCGGAACAGGGGATAGGTCTGGTCGTTCAGCACAATGAAGCCGGTGTCAATGGCCAGGCCGCGATCAGGCCCGTCGGTCAGTTCCACGGTGTTGGTATGTCCGCCCGCGTAGTCGTTGCGCTCGAACAGGGTCACGTCGTAGTGCTTATCCAGCAGATAGGCTGTGGTTAATCCAGCCACGCCGCTGCCGATCACGGCGATGTTCTTTCGCGTTGGCTGGGGCATGATGGTCATGACGGGGTGGGCGATAATTCGCCGAGGTGTTGGTTCCACCACGCCCGCATGCGCGGGTATTCCTGTTCGAACTGGGGCGTGAAAAGGCCGCGGCCGAGGCGGGCGTTGATTTCGGTATCCGACCAGAACCGCCCATCGTCAATTTCCGCCACCTGCAACTGGAAAGGGCCTTGGTGTCGGCAGGCAAAGGCGATGATCAGTTCGGTTTCGTAGGTGGTCGACCATTCGTAGCGGTAGGCGGGAGTAAGGGGGCCGGGCGTGACCCCCAGTTCCTCCTTAAACTCACGTTGCGCCGCCTCCTCGGGTTGTTCGCCTGGTTGCATATGGCCGCCCACCGAGGTGTCCCACAGGCCGGGCGCGGTGTCCTTGCGGGCCGAGCGCTTCTGCAGGAAAAGGCGGCCCGTGCCGTCAAACACCAGCACGTGCACGGCGCGATGTCGCAAGGCAGGGTTGCCGTGGCACAGGCGGCGGGGGGCCACGCCCACCACGGTGCCCTCGGCGTCTACCAACTCGAATTGTTCTTCCGGCGTGGTCATGTTTCCTGCTGCTTCGACCGGCGGGGTCAAACCTTACACCGCGCTTGGCAAATGCGCCCTAACGCGCTACACCGTGCGGGCTTTGGGAGTTGATTATGCACGAATTACTGACGGTTGAAAACCTCATCGCGCTGTTGACCCTGACCAGCCTGGAAATTGTGCTGGGCATCGACAACATCGTGTTCATCGCCATCCTGACCGGCAAGGTGGAGCCGGCCCGCCGGGCCATGGTGCGTACGGTGGGCATGGGCCTGGCCATGGGCATGCGCATCCTGCTGCTGTTGGGCCTCAAGTGGATCATGCAACTCACGGAACCGCTGTTTTCCGTCCTGCAGCACGGGGTGTCCGGGCGCGACCTGATCCTGCTGCTGGGCGGTTTGTTCCTGCTGGCCAAGGCCACCTACGAGATTCACGACAAGCTGGAGGGGCATGGCCACGAGCACGGCCCGGCCCGTGCCCACGTCTCGGTGCCCGCCATCCTGGCCCAGATCATTGCCATTGACCTGGTGTTCTCCCTGGACTCCGTGATTACCGCCGTGGGCATGGCCCAGGAGGTCAGCATCATGATCATCGCGGTGGTGATTGCGGTGCTGGTCATGATGCTGTTCGCGGGTTCGGTCAGCACGTTCGTGGAGCGGCATCCCACCATCAAGATGCTGGCTTTGTCCTTCCTGCTCATGATCGGCGTGATGCTGGTGGCGGAAGGGCTGGGTCGCCACATCGAGCGCGGCTATGTGTATTTCGCCATGGCCTTCTCGCTGTTCGTGGAGATTCTCAACATCCGGAGCACCCGCAAGCAGGTGGCGGGGGCCCCGTGACTCCGGCCCCCGCCTGCTGGCTCATGAAGAGCGAGCCGGAAGTCTATTCCATCGACGATCTGGAGCGGGATGGTCGCACCGCCTGGACCGGGGTGCGGAATTACCAGGCCCGGAATTTCATGCGCGACCGCATGCGGGTGGGGGATACCGTGTTGTTTTATCACTCCAACGCCGAGCCCTCGGGGGTGGCCGGGGTGGGGCGGGTCGCCAGCGCGCCCTATGCCGATCCCACCCAGTTTGATCCCCGGCACGAGGCCCATGAGCCGCGGGCCACCCGGGAAAAGCCGGTGTGGATGCTGGTGGAGGTGGCGTTCGAGGAAAAGTTTACCCGGCTGGTCAGTCTGGCGGAATTGCGGGCGGAGCCGCGTCTGGCCGGCCTGTTGGTGTTGCAGCGCGGTTCGCGCCTCTCCATCCAGCCCGTGTCGCCCGGCCATGCCGCGTGGATCATTCGGCGGGGACGCAAATGATGGTGGCGACTGGGCAGGGGGTTTGTTACCGTGCCCTCCACCTGCGTTGAGGGCTGGCAAGGAAGGCAACTCATGAAGCGAATCTTGTTGATCATTTTATCGGTGGCGGCCTCCTGGGGAGGGGCGCGGGCCCAATTGCCCCTGGAGAACGTCGGCCGTGCCAAACCGGCGGCCGCGGCGACCAAAGCCGCTCCGGTGGATATCGAGGCCGACAGCCTGGAGTATCTGACCGACCAGAAAATGATCGCGGGCACCGGCAACGTGCAGATCCGGGAGGGCGAGGATCTGCTGCGTGCGGACTACATCACGGTTCAGACGGAAACGCGCGACGTGTATGCCCGTGGTAACGTGGTGTTCCGGCGGGGCGGCACCCTGTGGCAGGGCCAGGAGCTGCGCTACAACCTCAAAACCAAGCAGGGCGATTTCGGTGAATTCCAGGCCTTCGTGGATCCCTTCTATGTGCGGGCTGACGACTCCCGCCGCGTGTCCGATCGCGAGTATCAGCTCAAGAACCTGACCCTCACCACCTGCGACGGCGACCCGCCCGACTTCTCTCTGCGCGCCCGCGAGGCCAGCCTGACCGATGGATCCAAAGTCAAAGCCAAGGGAGTCACCATGTATTTCGGGGCGGTGCCTTTCTTCTGGCTGCCCCGCCTGAACCGCGACCTGGCAGGCAGCCGCAGCTACTTCCAGTTCGCCCCCGGCTACAGTTCGCGCTCCGGCGCCTTCCTGCTCACCGCCTACGGCTACCGCTGGACCCGGAACTTCAAGACCGTGACCCGCCTTGATCCCCGCTCCAAGAAAGGGGTGGGGCTGGGCATGGACTTTGTCTGGCAGGGCACCAACGAGGCGGGCTATGCCCGCAACGGCGCCTTGCAGACGTACTATCTGGATGACCAGGAACCCTTCCTCAATGATTCGGAAAAAGAGCGGGAGCAGGCGCTGGTGGATAACGAGCGCTACCGGCTGCGCCTGACCCATAACCAGGTGTTGTCCGATCGCGACTATGTCTTGTCCGAGCTGAACTACGTCAGCGATCCGGAGATGATCAAAGACTTCTTTGACGAAGAGTACCGGCTAAGCGTGCAGCCCGAGAACCGGGCCACCATCGCCCATCGCGGCGACCACTACACCGCGGGCGCGCAGCTCAACGGACGCCTCAACGACTTTTATGAGAACGTGAACCGCCTGCCGGAGTTTTTTGTGGATGCCACCCGCCAACAAGTGGGGGAGAGCGGGCTCTACTACGAAAGCCAGAACCGGGCCTCCTGGCTGGAACGGGTGTTCCCGGAACAGGACAACGACGAAGATTACGACGCGCTGCGTATTGATTCGGCGCACATGCTGTCCTATCCGACCCGCCACTTCGGCTTCCTGAACTTCACCCCGCGTGCGGGGTACCGCGGGACGTACTATTCCAAGACCCTTTCCTCCTCCACGGTAACCAATGGATTGGTCAATACGGATTCCAATGGCGTGGTTTCGGTGACCAACGAGATTCGCACCGTAGTCACCGAGGAAGGCAGCGATCTGCGCAATCTGCCTGAACTGGGCTTCGAGACCTCGTTCAAAGCCTTCCGCACCTGGGACGACCTCATCGTGATGGGCGATGGCGACGGCCTGCGTCATGTAGCCGAACCCTACCTGCGCCATACCTATATACCGGAGCCCAACGTGCTGCCGGAGAACCTGCCCCAGTTTGACAGCGTGGATGAGTTGGATGAGCGGCATGACCTGCGCATCGGCATGCGCAATAAATTCCAGACCCGGCGCAACCGCCAGCCGGTGGATCTGGTGGACGCCAACGTGTACACCTTCTATCGCCTGGAAAAAGAGGAGGATGAAAACGAGCTCTCGGATGTTTTCTTCGACACCGAGTTGCGCCTGGTCCCCTGGCTGCCGGTGGATTTCGACGGTCGGTACGACACCGATGACAGCGGATTCCGCACCTTCAATTCCCAGGTGGCGTATCTCATGCCGGACGACAGTTCGCTCGGCGTGGAATACCGCTACCGGCGCGATGAGCAGAACCTCATTGCTGTGGAAGCCCTGCTGTTCCCCAATGCACGCTGGTCCTTCAAGGCCTATGCCCGCTTCGATACCGAGGCGGATGGCCTGCAGGAACATTCCTATCTCATCCAGCGCAAGAGCCGGTGCGCGGGCTACGGCCTGGGCTTCCGCCATGAAGTGGGTGACGATGATCAGGAAGACGAGTACCGGGTCTGGTTGCAGGTCTGGTTGCTGGCCTTCCCCGAATCCTCCATTCAGCTTGGGGGGTGATCCGTGGGCTCGCGTTATTTAGTCACCGGGGGCGCCGGTTTTATTGGGTCCAACCTGGTTCGCCATCTGCTGGCCAAGGGCGAACAGGTTCGTATTCTCGACAACTTCGCCACCGGCCGTCGCGAAAATGTGGCGGAGCTCGCGCGCGACATCGAATGCGTGGAGGGTGATCTGCGCAACGACGCGCATGTGCAGCGGGCCATGGTGGGGGTGCGCTATGTGTTGCACCTGGGCGCACTGGGCTCGGTCAGCCGTTCCGTGCAGGACCCCATGACCACCCACGAGGTCAATAGTACGGGAACGTTGCGCGTGTTGATCGCGGCCCGCGAGGCCGGAGTGGAACGCTTTGTTTTTTCCTCCTCCTCGTCGGTTTACGGCAACACGCCGGTCCTGCCCAAACAGGAGGACATGACGCCCACGCCGCTGTCCCCCTATGCCTTGTCCAAGCTGACGGGTGAGCACTATGTCCGGCTCTTTCACTCGCTCTATGGGTTGGCCACCTTCAGCCTGCGCTATTTTAATGTGTTCGGGCCGCGCCAGAATCCCAAGTCGCAATACGCCGCGGTGATCCCGCTCTTTGTGGATGCCCTGCAGGCCGGGCGGGCACCGGTGATTTTCGGCGACGGCGAGCAGACGCGCGATTTTACCTTTGTGGACGATGTGATCGCGGCCAACCTGGCCTGTTGCCGCGCACCCGCGGAGGCGGCGGGAGGCGTTTACAACGTGGCCTGGGGCAATCGGATTTCCGTGAACGAACTGGCCCGCCGCATCGGCGCATTGCTGGGCCGGGACATTCCTCCCGCCTATCAGCCGGCCCGGGCGGGAGATGTACGCGATTCCCAGGCCGATGCCACGCGTGCCCACCGGTTGCTCAACTGGCAGCCGAGGGTTCCGTTTGATGAGGGGCTGCGCCGCACCGTGGAGTGGTTCCGGAGCGGGCCGGCGTGAATACGCCCGATTGGGCAGACCTTGGTGCGGTGGCCCGGGCGGCCGCGCGGGCGGCGGGCGAGCATGCCCTGCAGCATCAGGCCCGGCGGCAGGACGCCCTGGTGCGTAGCGCGCACGATGTCAAACTGGTGCTGGACCACGAATGCCAGGCGGTGGCGGAGGGTGTCATTCACCGGGCTTTTCCGCACCATCACTTTCTGGGCGAAGAAGGCGGGGCGGCGGGGGACGGGTCGCAGCCGCAGTGGATCGTGGACCCCATTGACGGCACGGTAAATTTTTCCCACGGCCTTCCCTATTGGTGCAACTCGGTGGCGGTAAGTGTGGGTGGACGTGTGGTGGCGGGGGCGGTTTATGCGCCGGTGCTGCAGCAGATGTATGCGGCGACCGCTGACACCCCTGCGACCTGCAACGATCAGCCCATACGGGTTTCCGACACCGTCACCCTGGACCGCGCGCTGGTATTGACCGGGGTGGAAAAGAACTTTGACCAGTATCCCGAGTCCAATCAGGTCGTCACCGGCGTGGCTCGTCGGGTCCAGAAGCTCCGGCTGCTCGGTGCGGCGGCCCTGGACTTGTGCATGGTGGCGGCCGGCCGCGCCGACGCCTTCTATGAATCCGGTCTGAACATCTGGGACGTGGCCGCTGCCGCGCACATCGTGGAACGGGCGGGTGGTCGCACGGAAATCATCGCCCGACTGCCCGGCGGTCGTCTGCGTTTCATCGCCGCCAACGCGCACCTCGATCAGCCGTTTCGCGAGCTGTTACAAGCCTATCCGCTGTGGTGGTCGCCGTCCTGAACGGTTGACTATTCGCGCACCATGACCGTGGCCTGGCGGTTGGCCTGAGCGCGGTGGGTGAGGGTCCACACGGTCCACCGCACGACATTGGTGGCGGGGCCGGTGCTTTGGGCGGCCTGGCTGAGATCCCATTCTGCGGTCAGGTCGGTCAGCAGGGTTTCCGCCTGCGCGGGATTGAGCAGCGCGTGCTGGACTTGCGCGGCGGCGCGCCGGGCCGCGCGAAGTTGAACCGCCTGCCGCTCTGCGCCCAGGGCGGCGTGCAGGGAGGCGGTGGTGACCCCGGCTACCAGCCCGCACAGGGCCAGGGCTATCACCACCTCGATCAGGGTGAATCCATGCCGGGAAGCGTGGTTCGTGATCCGCAAACGGTCATCCGTGCCCGGTGCCGAATCACGGATGACGGGACACGGATCACTGCACTGTCGAACTCGAAAGGTCAGCTGCATCGCCTTCGCCGTTGGGTTCCCCGTCGCTGCCGTAGCTGATGATTTCGTAGCGTTCACCCTGGCGGCCGGGGGCGAGATAGATGTAGGGCGAGCCCCAGGGGTCCACCGGGATTTGACGACCGCGCAGGTAGGGCTCCTCGGGATAGCGCGCGGGCACGGGCTCCAGGGTGGGCTTTTCGTAGAGGGCGAGCAGACCCTGCTGCTGGGAGGGGTAGCGGCCCTGGTCGGTGCGGTAGGTGTCGAGCGCGGTTTGCATCTGCTGGATGTCCAGCTTGGCGCGCGCGATACGTGCCTCGCCGGTGCGTCCGGCCAGGTTGAGTGCGACGGCCCCGCTCAAGATGGCGATGATGGCGATGACCACCAGCAGTTCGATGAAGGTGAACCCGCCGGAGCGACTTCGGATCTCGTGCTTAATCATGGCGCCAGCATAGCATTCGCCCGCACCAGCGCAATGCGCGACCGCGGCGGGCTTTTTTCTTTTTCATGGTTCCGATTCGTTCGCTGCCTGTGCTAAACACCTGCCGTGATTGCCCCCCAACCAGAACCCGGCGCAGAACCTGCGGATCTTTCCAAGTTGGTGGAACTGACGGAAGCCTTCTTCCGTCCGGGCGGCCGCATGGAGCAGGCCTGCCGCGGCACGGATTTTGATTACGAAGTGCGGCCGCAGCAACGGGCCATGGCGCGCGCGGTGGCGGAGGCACTGGCCGCGGGACGTCACCTTGCCGTGGAGGCGGGCACCGGCGTGGGCAAGAGCTTTGCCTATCTGGTGCCCATGATCCTGGCCGCCACCCTGCGCAAGCAACCCGCGGTGGTGTCCACCTATACCATCAGCCTGCAGGAGCAGTTGATGCACAAGGATCTGCCGTTCCTGCGCGAGCACCTGGGCGTTCCGTTTAAGCCCGTGCTGGTCAAGGGGCGCAGCAACTATCTGTGCCTGCGCCGTCTGGCCCGCGCGGAGCGCAACGCCCCCGAGCTGTTCAAAACCCGGCAGGAGGAGGAACTGGAGCGCCTGCGCGCCTGGAGCGAAAAAACCACGGATGGCAGTCAGCAGGAGTTGAAGGACCAGCCCTCGCCCGAGGTGTGGAATGCGGTGAACGTGGAGCACGGAAATTGCATGTGGCATCGCTGCCCGGAATACAACCGCTGTTTCCTGATGAAGGCCCGGACGGCCATTCGGGAGGCCGACCTGCTGGTGGTGAACCATCATCTGTTCTTCTCCGACCTTTCCCTGCGCACGCGGGGTGGAGCCATTCTGCCCGAAACAGGGCTGGCCGTATTGGACGAAGCCCACCAGGTGGAAAATGTGGCCAGCGAGCATTTGGGCCTCCGCTTGTCCCAATCCATGTTTGAGTACTGGCTGCGCCGCCTGTATGTGCCGGACACCGGCAAGGGTCTGCTGGGCGTGTTGAAGAAGAGTGAGGCCGCCCACAGCGTGACCCAGCTTTATGAAGGACTGGAACGGTTCTTTCTCGATGTGCGCACCTGGGCTGGTTTCAAAAAAGACAAGACCCAGCAGGTGGTGGCGACCCCGCCACCCTGGGAAACGAATCTGCCCGCACTGATCACTCAGTTGACCCATCAGCTGCGCCAGGTGCATGAGGAACTGGAGGATCTGGATTTGCGGGCCGAGGTGCAGGCGGCTCGCCGGCGCGGCCATGAGATGCGCGAAGCCTTGGAATCCTTTTTGCGGCAATCCATCCCGGACTGCGTCTACTGGGTGGCCAGCGAGGGCTCGCGGCGGACCCAGACCGTACTCTATGCGGCGCCCATCGAGGTGGGACCGCTCCTGACCGAGCATCTGTTTTCGCACCTGGGCTCCGTGATCATGACCAGCGCCACCCTGGCCGTAGGCGATGACCTGGACTATTTCCTTCAGCGCATGGGGGCACCGGAGGCGAGCGCCTTGCAGGTGGGTTCACCTTTTGACTATGGGCGGCAGATGAAGATCATCCTGCCCTCGGGCCTGCCCGATCCCAATCAGTTTGAGTCCTTTGCCGAGGCTACCGCGCAGGCGGTGAATAAATATGTCCGCCTGACCAAGGGGCGCGCCTTTGTCCTGTTTACCAGCGACCGACTGATGCGTGCGGTGGCGGCCAAGGTGAGCGAGGCCCTGGTCAATGAGGGCTATGAGTTGATCATGCAGGGCGAATTGCTGTCGCGGCAGGCCATGCTGGAGAGGTTCCGGACCGGGGCGCGCAAAGTTCTGTTCGGCCTGGATAGCTTCTGGATGGGGGTGGATGTGCGCGGGGAGGCCCTTAGCAATGTCATCATCACCAAGCTGCCCTTTGCCGTTCCGGATGAGCCGGTGGTCAAGGCGCGCATGGATCGTATCACGGAGCAGGGGGGGGACCCGTTCCGGGACTATTCCCTGCCCGAAGCCATCCTCAAGCTGCGTCAGGGGGTGGGGCGGCTCATCCGCTCCGCCACGGACGAGGGCATCGTGGTCATTCTGGACCCCCGGATGCGCAGCAAATGGTACGGCAAGAAGTTCCTGGCCGCCCTGCCGGAGTGCCCGGTAGAGGTGGAGGACGCTTGCTAGGAATCCGGTCAACCGCTTCTCTACAACTTCGTGCCGTCCGGGTAGACTAGTGGGCACGTATCGGGGGCGGTGTTTCGTGCGGTTGGTGTGTACCGTTCTCTTCCGGGTGTTGTGAAACGGTTCATTCCTAAGCACTTCTAGTTTGCCAAAGCCATTTTGCTTAACTATACAAGTCATCAATCGTCTGCATGAGTCTTGAAGGAATACGCTCGCTTTCTTCTGCGCTGTCCATGAAGTACCGCGTTATCATTTTTCTCGCCGCCATCCTGCTAGCTCCAGGCGTAACCCCGCTCCTAGCCCATGCCGAGGACGACGCACAGCCCGGTGAGGTCAAGGCGGTTACGCCGGAAGTCGCACGGGGGGCGGTCACGTTTGATCAAGCCCGCACCAACGTAGCCGATGCCGCTCGCTTCTTGCGGGAGGCCCAGGTGCAACTGGCGGGGCGGGACAGCGAGTATGCGCGGTTGCTCGGCGAATTGCGTTCCATCAATTCCAATGTTGTTGCACGTCGGGAGGAACTGGATCTCATTTTCAAATCGAAACCGGCCTGGCAGGCGGCGGAAAAAGCGCGGAGTGATGCCTATACCGCCCTTCAGCAGGTGCGTGAGAATGAGCAGGCGCGGCAACAGACGCTGGCGGTCGCGGACGCCACGGCGAGCAAGGATCCGGCAGGCGATCAGCACCAGGCGGCGGAACAGGCGTGGATCGCCGCTGTGGATGCCCGCCAGCAGGCGCAGTTGGCGCTCGAGCAGGCCGAACAGGCGTGGCTTCGGGTGCAGCATCAGGTGAGTTACGAGGATCCGGATGGCCAGCGCCTCCATGCCGAGATCAAGCGCCTGGAAGGTGAATTAATTCGGGTGCGGCAGGCCAAGGCGGTGCGGGAGAAGCTGGATGCCACGTGGCGGACGGCGGATGCCCAGCGTCGTCGGGCCTATGTCGCGTCCAAGGATGTCCCGTGGCACGCCCAGGTGGTGCGCCAAGAGCTTGGTAATACAGATGGCAGCGCAGATGGCCCGTCAGCCGTGGAAGCGGAAAACCCTTAGATCTATTGGTTATTCAGTCAGAGGTGAAATCGTGAAATCTCCTAAACTCGTGGTGATGTCCTCCCTGGTGGTCGCGCTGCTGGCGGCTCATTTTGTCACGTCCACCCTGATGGCGGATGATCAGGCGCGGGCTCGTTTTCAGGGAACCGGCTTTGTCCTTGAGCAGCTGTCGGAAGACCGCTACTCGGTCGAGGCTGATCAGGCCTCATTGGCGGAACTGCTCCGGCAGGTGGCCCGCCTGTCCGGGGTACCCATCGAAGTGGATACCCGGCTGGAGCAGGCAGTCACGCGCTCTCTGCACGATGTTTCGCTGGCGGAACTTCTGCAGAAACTGACGGAGAGCCATGCGTTGACGTTTGAAAAAAGCCAGGGCAGCTACCGCCTGGTGGGGGCGTCGGTGACCACCCAGGCCGAGGCGCCTGCCGTGGCGGCCAAGGAGGAAGCCCAGCCGTTGAGTGCAGCCGAAGCGGAGTTCCTCCGCCAGCGTCATATCGCCCACAATGTGACCACTGCACTGAAGCCGTTGCGAGCCCGCGGGGCCAGCTCCGTCCTGTTGAACAACGCCATCATTGATTCCTCGCGGGCCCAGGCCAAGCGGGTGGATCTGTCCATTCCGGCGGACTGGCAGGCCCGGCCGGAGTCGGAGAACTTCATCGTCCAATTCAACGGGACCGTTCAGGAGTCGGACAAGCAGGCCTTGGCCGATGCCGGTGCCACCATCCTTCATTATGTGCCCAATCACGCCTTCGCCGTGCGCATGGATGCGGCCACTCGGGATACCGTGCAGGCCATGGATCAGGTGCAACTGGTGGAGGCTTTCCATCCGTACTTTAAACTAGATGCCGATCTGTTGACGGAGGCGGCGGGCCAGCCTAACGACAAGGCGCGCGAAGCGCTGGCCAGCGGTCAATTGACGGTCATGACCTTCCAGGGGGCGGACGTGGCCGCGCTGGCGGCGGTGCCCGGAGTGGAAATCCTCCGGCAGCATACCGCGGGCTCCCGCAGCGTGGTGGACATCAAGGCCAAGGATGCGGGCACCTTGCTCGCCCTGGCCCAGGCCGACGCCGTGCAATGGATTGAAACCTCGGCGCGTATGAAACCGATGAATGACAAGGCCAATAAGCGCGTGCGGGCCTCGGCCTACAAGCGAAGCCATCCTGGGCTGGACGGCAGCGGTGTCATTGTGAACGTGAATGATACGGGGGTGGACTTCATCAACCCAGGCTTCGCGCAGAACCCCTCGCTTCCCACCTCCACCAACGCCAACAGTCGCATTCGCTACTACGGATTTAAGACCGGTGGCTTTACCTCCGATGGTCTGCCCGGCGATACCGAGGGCCATGGCACCCATGTGGCCGGCTCCATTCTCGGCAATGGCGCCCTGTCGGCCAGCGTGATCAGCGCTCCGGGTTCCAAGGGACCTCCCTATGCCACCAATCAGTTCGCCGGTATCGCCCCCGGGGCGGAACTGGTCATGCTGGAGGATTTCAACAGCTACGAACACGACGAACTGGCCCGTACCGCCTATACCAACGGCGCCCGTATTTCCAACAACAGCTGGGGCAACAGCGTCTACTCCTATGGAGCCATGAGCGCCGTGTGGGACGAGTTGGTACGCGATGCCGATGATGTCACCGCAGGCAACCAGGAGCTCATCACCTTCTTCTCGGCGGGCAACGATGGCGGGGGAGAGGACGATGGCACGGCCGGCATCGCCGGCACCGTGGGCCAGCCCGGCAACGCCAAAAACGTCATCACCATCGGAGCGGTGGAACAGGCCCGCAAGGCGGACAATATCATCGGGGTGTTCTTTGGTGACACGGCCTGGAATTCGGTGGAGAAGACGGATTCCGACTGGCAGGTTTCCCATTTCAGTTCCCGCGGACCGGTGACCGCGACCGACACCCGTGTGAAGCCGGATGTCGTGGCGCCTGGATCGTATGTGTTGTCCGTGCAGTCCCACGAAGTCCTGACCGATGAATTTCTGGGCCCCGGTTATGTCTATGACTACCGCTACCGCAATGTGAACTCCGGCACCAATTTTGCCTTCTTCAGTGGCACCTCCATGGCGACTCCGGTGGCGGCGGGCTCGGCGGCCCTGATCTATCAGTCCTACACCAACCGTTTCAACAAAGCGCCCAGCCCGGCCATGATGAAGGCCATGATGGTGGCGGGCGCCCGCATGTTGAATACCATTTTGTACCGGTACTCCTCCTTCGGCGTGGAACCGAGCGTGGTGGATCAGGGCTGGGGCATGATTGACGTCAAGCGTGCGGTGGACGGGTTGCCCATCACCGCCGGTGATACCAATTCCATCCTGCTCATGGATCAGGATGAAAGCGTGAGTTCGTCCGAAACCAAATCGTATACGGTGACCGTCCCCGCCAATCAGGGCGGCTTGCGCATCGTGCTGGCCTGGACCGATCAGGCGGGCAATCCGGTCAACAGCAAACAACTGGTCAACGACCTGGACCTGTATGTGGACGGCCCCGGCGGCAGCGGTTACCTGGGCAATTACTTCAGCTCGGACGGGGTGAACTCCTACCTGATCGCTCCGTTTACGGAAGTCTATGCCGATGTATATGGCGATGCCTTTAACAACGTGGAAGTCATCAATATCCCCAACCTGGTGGCCGGAACCTATTCCATCAAAGTCAGCGGCTTCGACATTCCACAAGGCCCGCAAAATTTCGCCCTGGTCGTGATGAAGGGGATGGGCTACGAGGGGTTCACCATGGGCAGCGAACCGGACATGGCACTGGACAGCAACGGGTACCCGGTGGTGGCGTTCAGTTACGATTCGTCCCTGGGCGAAGGCTATTCCAATCTGACCCGGCAGATTTTCGTCAAACGCTGGAAAGGTCAGCTGGGCGACGAGGATGATCTCGGGCAGTGGCGGCGTATGGAAGATCAGTGGTACTCCATCAACAACTCCATGGAAACCGGACTGGGCATCAGCCGGACCCTGGAGAATTCCGTGGATCCGTCCATCGCGGTGAGTGGTGAAAAAATCTATGTGGCATGGCGGGAACGTCCCCAGAACATCGGCGGCACCAACATAAGCCATGTATTTCTCAAGTATTACGACGGCACGAACTGGACGGAGTTGGCCAACTCGGCCCAGGGCAGCGGTATTGATGGCTCGGTTTCCTATGACGCCTTCTCACCTCAGGTGGCGGTCATGGGTGACGGGAATCCGGTGGTAACCTGGTTGCAGTACAATTCCGCCACGTTCATCAATGTGCGCGCCGCCAAGTGGAACGGCACCAGTTGGGTGGGGTTGGGTCCGTCCCTGACCACCAACGGCATCCCCATGACCTTCCCGGCCATCGCGAATAACGAGGCAGAATATCTATCCATGGCTGTCAACCATCTGGGCCATCCAGTGGTGGCCTGGCATGAAAACCCGGCCGGAGCGGCCAAGAGCACCATCTCGGTACGCCGCTGGAACGGTGCCGCATGGGATGTGATCAACTATTCCAACTCCTTGTTCTATATTGATTCCCCCAAGATCGCGGCGAATCCGGTGAACGGCGATCTGTACCTGACCTGGCGGCAGCAGGTATCGGGCGTTTCCGCCTACCACCCTCATCAGATATTTGCCGCGCAGCGGACAGGTGCATCGTGGACGGAGATGGGCGGATCCTTCACCACCCCCGGCATCAGCTCCGCCTTGGTGAGTTCCGTCATCAGTTATCCCTACGGGCCGGATATATCCGTGCGTGGCAGCAACGTCATGGTGTCCTGGCGGGCCGGTAATACGAATGGTAACTCCATCTTTGTTCGTCAGTGGAAGCCGGGCCAGAGTTCCTGGACCACGGTGTATGGGGCGGGAGATTTACCCGGGGTTGATTCCTGGTCGGAGAAGGCCTTGAATCCGGTGTTGTTGATGGATGGCACCAGTCTGCCCTTTGTCACCTTTGACGCCTCCCTGGGTTCCTCCACGGGCCAGTCCATCGTAGCCACCTATACCGTGGTGGCAGATCGTGAGGCCCCGGATTTCGACGGTATTTTCTCGGCTCAGGGCAGCACCAACAACAACGTGGTACTAAACTGGTTCCCGGCCACCGATCTGTCCACCACCGTGGTCTACCAGATCTACCGGAGCTCCACCTCTAACAGTTGCTCCAGCGCCGCCCTGGCCTGCGATGCCACCAATGTGTTCGGTAATCTCATTGCCACGGTGACCAATGTCACGACGTACACCAACCTGAACCTGACTCCGGGTTACACCTGGTGCTATGGCGTGCGCGCGCGTGATACCAATGGCTTTGTGGACGTCAATACGGTCACGCGCCGGGCCGGGCCGGTGGGTGGGGCCGGGGACAGCGACAACGATTGCCTGAGCAATCTGGTTGAACTGGCGGTCGGCACGGCGCCCTGCGATCCGGACAGCGACGATGATGGCATGAACGACGGCTGGGAATGGTTCTATTCCACCAACAACCTGGCTCACACCAACGCGCTGGCCATGGATCCGCTGGACAACGGGATCATCAATCTCCGTAATGGCGATCCCGGGCTCATCGATCAGCTTCCTTCCTCCGACCTGGATGAGGATGGAGCCTCCAATGTGGAAGAGTACCAGTGGTATGTGGCCTATACTTCGCAATGCGTGAATGCCACCACCAACTTGATCAGTCCTGATCCCACCCGGGCCGACTCCGATGGCGATGGGCTGGCCGATGGCTGGGAAATGATCTACGGGCTGAATCCCGTGGTATCCAACAATGTGAACGTGGACACGGACTGCGACGGACTGAATTTGCTGCAGGAGTTTCTCCGGGGCACTGATCCCGGCAATCCAGATACTGACCGTGACGGGTTGTATGACGGTTCCTGGAGTGCCACCAATTGCCTGGGTGCGGTCAGCAACCTGTTTGAAGGCAACTATGGCTCCGATCCCCTGCTGCCCGACACGGATTTTGATGGCTTGGATGACGGCGTCGAAGCGGGTCTCGGTTTCAGCCCCATCGGGGCGGCTAGCGTGGTGTCCTTCCTGACCGATGGCGATCTGTTCCAACTCGGCTGGACCAACAATGAAATTACCAACAGCACGGCCATTCTGTTGCGGGAAACCTTTGAGACCAGTTCTCGTAATGCTTGGACGACGAACGCACCCAACGGCGCCATGCCCTTTAATTTCTGGCATCTTTCCACCGCGGAACCCGGAGTAGTGACGACCAACGGCGTCAGTTATTTCAATGCCCGCTCCACCAACACGGCATTCCGCATGGCCAATGATCCCTCGACCACCAATGTCCTGGCTACCTATGACATCGGGGGTGGCATCCAGAGCCTGATCCAATGCGCCCTGCTCAGCCCGCGTTTTGATGCCACCAATCAATCCGCATTGTTTATTCAATGGAACGAGTATTATGAAACGGAACCCAATGCTGACTTCGTGACCGTACAGGCGCGAGGCGGGAGCAATCAGAACTGGTTCTCCATCAGTTCGGTCATCTCCGGATCGAGTTTGAATACCAATCCGGTCAGCGGTTTTGTGACCAACGACTGGATCCATCGCCGGGCCGATCTCAGTCGGTTCGCCGGGCAGAGCAACGTGCAGGTGCGCTTCCTGTTTTCCGCCCAGAATTCCATCAATAACAATTACAAAGGTTGGTGGGTGGATGACGTGGCCGTGTTCGGTACCCGCACGGTCAGCGGCTGGGTACGGGACAACAACGGGCGCGCTCTGGAGGGGGCCACCGTGTATGTCATTGGTAAGGGTGGGGTAAAGAAGGTCCTGGAAGGCCAGATCACCATACCTCCTGGCGTGGTGATCGCGGAAGGCCAGACGGCCCAGGATGGCAGCTTCCGTATCAAGGACGTATTCCCTGGTCAGGTGCTGCTCAAAGCCTCGGCGCCCGGCTATGCCGCCGAGTTTTACAACGGATTGCTGTTTACCGGAACCTATGCTTTCGGAGCGGGTCTGCATCCCGGGGTGGCCGACAGTGATCTGGTGGGTACCGGTGCCTTCGTGAATGTTGTTTCCACCAATTTTATTCAGGCTTTCTTTGAGCTGGAACGCGGCTTGGGCCGGGCCTATATCGGGGTGGCCATGGACAAGACGGCCGGGGCCCGCCATCCCGTTTACGTGGATCAACAGTTGGCCACCATCTGGAACAGCTCCAATACCACCGCCCTGGCCACCAACATTGCTTATCTGACCCACACGAACCTGAATCAGCTGAGCAACCTCCATCCGGATTGGGAAACCAATGCGGTGGCGCCCCGCATGCTTTCGGAATTGGCGCCGGGTGCACACTGGTTGCAGGTGGCCACCAACTTCACCCCGGTCTTGCCGGTGTTTCCGTTGCGCGAGGGCGAAAAATTCCTGGTGGATTTCAGTACCAACGGGGCCTCCGGTTCCTTGCGTATTGAAGCAGAAGACGGCGGCAGTTATCCCATCTGGATGGATGGCCGGATCATTGGGAATACTCCCTTGCGGCGCTTTGCCGCCGTGGGTCCGCACAAGGTTAGCATCGTTTCCACCAACTTTGCCCACGTGGCCTTGAAGACGGTGGTGGTGCAGCCGGGAGCGCTCAACAAGGTTCTGTTCTCCACCAGTGATCTTACGGGCGTCAAGGGTGCGACCCTGGTGCGCGCCCAGGATGTATTTGGCAACGCACTGTCCAACGCGACGGTGTACCTCAACGGCTCCCTGTATTCCACCAATCTGCTGACCCCCACCTTGATCACCAACCTGCTTACGGGTGACCATTATGTGCAGGTGCGGATGCCCGGCTTCCGCAACAGTGACCATCGGCCGGTGCGTATTCTGAGCGCCGCCACCAATGTTTCGGTGTTTACCCTGGCTGACTCCGACGACGATTTTGATCGGGTAGGGGATCGCACGGAAATCCTGGGCTATACCAACCGGTTCCTGTACAGCCGATCGGACGATCCGGATAGCGATAGCTTGAATAATCTCTTTGAGTTTGAGGTGTTCCGGCAGGTGGGTATTCGCCTGAATTCCTTCGATCCGGACAGCGACGACGACGGCATGAGTGACGGCGCCGAAGTGGGCTACGATGGTTTGGTGGATCGGGTAGCCATATCGACCATAGCGGAAGCGGCTGTGCAGGGTACCAACACGCTGCGCAGCTACTTCGTCGGTCAATACCTGGGCGGCGTGGATAACTTCGGGAACGGAGGCATCACTGTTGCCTCTATTGATTGTGATCGTTTTGAGGCCAATAGTCTGGGCCACAGCAACGATGTCATGCCGTCCAAGAACCAGGCTCTTACGGTGTTCAAGACCATCCCTCAGTTTGGGGCCCCCTACAGCATCTCGGTAGGCCACTTCAAGGGCAGTGTGATTCTGGGTGACACCCGTCCCGACGTGCAGGACACCGATGGGGACAGTCTGTGGGACGGCTTCGAATATGCCTATGGCTACATCAACAACATCCTTAACCCCGGCACCTCCAATCGCATCCAGGACCCCTTGGAATGTGGCGATCCGAATGCCGACCCCGATGCCGACGGCTTAAGTAACTACGAGGAATTCCTCGGCCCGGACCGTGCTGCCACCACCAATCTGGATTGGACGGATCCCACGGATGCGGATTCGGACAACGATGGCATGCCCGACGGCTGGGAGTATTTTTACGGGTTGAATCCTTCCAGCGGCGCGGACATGTACCAGGATCCGGACGGTGACGGTCTGGTGAATCTGGGCGAATTCAATTTGGGCAGTAACCCGCGCCTGTTCGACACCGATGGCGACGGTCTGCCCGACGGCCAGGAGGCGTTATTTGGTACCGATCCCCAGGACGTAGACACCGATAATGACGGCCTCATTGATGGCCGTGAAGCCTGGGACAAGAACCTGGATGGCATTGCGGACGGAGGTTTCTTCCCCAACTGGTATCCGGGGGCCGACCTGGACAACGATGGTTATGTGGATGGCCCGACCGATTGGGACACGGATGGTGATGGCATGCCGGATGGATGGGAAGTGTTCGACTCCTTCGGGCGGTTACGCCCGGTGGCCTTGGATCCCAATGATGCCTCCGATGCCGATGAAGATTACGACGGTGACGGTCTATCCAACCTGCAGGAGTATCTGGTGCAGGACGCATTGTTCGGAAATCATCCCAGCGAATTCTCGTCCAACCCTGCATATTTATCCGTGATTTGGGATTATGCTTCGGATCCGTTTAATCCGGATTCCGATGGCGACGGCATGCCGGACGGTTGGGAGGCCGTGCACGGTCTGCACCCCATGGATCCGATCCCGGATTTCCACGGAACTGGGGAAACGAACATCAATCGCTATTGTGATACCTATGAACTGTGTCGCGATGGTGATACGGACGGTGATGGTCTTTGGAATTACCGCGAATATTCCGTCCGCTTCAAGCTGGATGCCGCTGCGACAACCTATGGGATACTCGACTCAAGCACGCATCCCTGGAAGTCGGATACGGATCTGGATGGCCTGGGGGATGGCGAAGAAGACCGCTCCTTTGCCGGCAATCCTATTTTGCAGGACTCCGATGGCGATCGGTTGATGGATGGTACGGATGTGGAAGGCCGCTTTGGCGAAGTTTGGTCCACCACGAATACCGCCACCACCAATCACTTCGACCGGGCTCTCAATGACCTGTGGTCGTTGAGCATTGATCCGATCTCCTTGCAGCCGACCTGGACGGTTGTTGTACCTTCCAATGGTCCGCCCGAAGCGCGGTGGGGCGCTCAGGTGGTTTACAATCCTGTTCTTGAACGCCAGTTGATTCCCTCCAAGAGCTTCTGTCCGCTGGGGCACCCGGTCGGCGAGATCGCGGGGGAGAGCACGGAAGTTCTCATGGATAATCGACAATTGCTTGTCATGGGCGGGCGCGACGGAGTGACCCGGTTCAGTAATGTCTGGCAATTCAATATCATCAGCAATTCGTGGATTCTGGCCACCAACACATCGTTGTTGGGCGAATTGAGCGAATTCGGTGCCGCCATCCTGTTCGGGCATGATCATTCCGGTAGTTGCGATGCTCACAACCCGGGACCCCCGGGCACCGGACGACCGAATGTTCGCCCGTGGATGACCTTGTCCACGCAGTCAGGCCTGACCACGGTGGTGCCCTTCGGTCCTGGCGGTTTACGTGACTTGGTAAGTCCGAACGCATGGCATGGCTCGGAACCACAGGTTCCGGAGGCCGGTGTTACCAACGATATTTCAGAGGATAACTTGGCCTACGAGGATATCGCCCACCGCAGCTTCAGCCGCGACTACACCATGATCATCGGGGGATGGAAATCCGACTACACGTATCCGGGTGGCCCCGCCGTATTCAATTCCCAGGATGACACCAACAGTTTTACCGTGACCACCGGATGCGATCCTTTTGCATCGCCGGATCTTTGGATACCGGTCATCCCCGCGATACCCCCCGCAGGCATAAAATCCTTTGCCATGGCCTATGCCTACCGCGGTCTGGCGGGTGTGGTTGGAGACGCAAATCCGTTGGAAACCGGCAAGGTCGTCGTCGTATTCGGTGGGATGAGTGGTAACGATGTGTTGCGAAACACCTATGAAGTGCGGCCGGTTTGGCGGTTGGTCGAGGAAGGCGGGCAACCGGCTGCCTATCCGCTTTCAGAGATCAAAACCTTCACCATGTCACCGTCGGTAAGTCCGTCGGCGCGTTGGGGGGCTCATATGGTCTATGACCCCAATCTCAGGGTGGTCGTCTTGTTCGGTGGTTTTGACGAAAACCATCGTCCGCTTTCCGATCTGTGGGTCTACGACGGGGTGACGTGGTCGGAAGTACTCAGTTTCGATTCCGTTGAGCGCCCGCAACCGCGTGGCGGTGCTTGCTTCACCTACTATGGTGGTTTTGATTACAATCGTGGCTGGGACGATTACTCCGTTGTTGGTTACCAGGGGCCGGTGCTGTTCGGCGGTACGGATGGCAAGGTGTACTTTGATGACCTGTGGACCATCCAGAACCTGCGCTCCGGTGGAAATGGCTATGCGGCGCAATGGACCCTTCTCCATCCGGCGGGCGAAGAACGCCGGGTGAAGCCGTCGCCCCGCGCCTTTGCGGCCATGTCCTGGGCCCAGAATTCCGTGGATGAACCGGTGTGGCCGGATACCGGCACCGCGGGCGAGATGTTTATGTTCGGTGGCCGCAGCGGTGCTCTGCCCACGGGTCTGGACACCGACTTCGACCTCGTTCAGGACGGGACCGAATACGAGCTGGGCGGCATCACCGCGGGCCGGGATCCTTCGGTTAATAAACTGGTGGAAACCAACAATCCCACCGAAACCATCCCGTTCGCCTTCCTGCGCATGGGACCGACCCGCGGCAATCCTCGCATCGCCATTGCGAACTTTGAGCGGGCCGATATCTCGCCTCCCGGCGAATCGGTGCAGGCCACGCTGCCCGATCAAACCGATCGCTGGTACCACCAGTACAGTCTGGAGTTCCCTTACGACGTGAAGGATGAGTGGCAGTTGGGCCGTCCCATTCCGGATACGCAAGGACCCAATGGGGCACCACCCTATGCCTATAGCGGACGCTGGGTGTTTGGCACCGATTTGGATGGCACCTATCCCGACGCGGCCCAGATGGAGTTGCTCTCACCCTTGATGCAGTTGACCATTCCGCCCGCGGATTCCACCTCGACCAACTATACCACCCGGTTCAACCTGGTGTTCCATGAGTGGCTGGATCTGGCGGATTCCAACGACATTGTACGGGTAGAGATGATCCGGCCGGTTACCGGCAGTGAGATCGCCAAGCGCATCTCCAATCCGGGCAAGCCGATCATCACCCTGGTGCCCAACCGCAGTTCGGAGCAGAACACCACCGGTTCCTGGCGGCGGGTGATCGTGCCCATTGAGGTGAGTGCCAACGAGACCAATATCTACTTCAAGTTCTTCTTCCGGTCCGATGCCTCCGGCAATGCGGGTGGTTGGTATCTTGATGACGTGGCCGTGATCCAGGGTGGCGAAATCAACGGGACCTACACCAACGGCACCAATGCCCAGGTGGTCTTGTTGGGCACCAACTATAATGGCCACATCCAAGACCAGACGACGGCATACGGATCGGGGGGATTCCAGTTCGGGTTGCTGCCGGCGGGCAATTACATGGTGGGCACCTATGGCGGAGTGACCAATGTGGTGGTCGGACCGGATGCCCCGGTCATTGAACTGGGTACCAATGACCTGCCGGCCGTGGCGTGGTCTTTGATCGGCCTGCCCCCGACCTTGGTTACGTGGTCGGCCGTTCCCGGCTTTGTCTATCGCGTGGATTATTCCACCGATTTCGGTGCCACTTGGTACGCCTTGGTGACGCAACCGGCCACCATGACCACGGAGAGTTATAACGATATGTCGGGTGACCCGTTCCGCTGGTACCGTGTGGTGCTGCTGGGCACGCCGTGATGCATCAGTAGTATTTGACGGTGAGGTTTTTGGTAGGTAGCATCGGAACTACAGGTGATTTGTCCAAGGAGCCATTGAATATGCACGTTGCTAAACGCATCTCGGTCGGTTTGCTTTCCGCTGTAACGCTAGCTCTGGTTGGATGCGACTGGTCCTCCTCGGGCACTTCGCTGAACACCTCCCAGGGCGCGGGGGTTAACATCAACTTCTCCGGCGTGTACGACGGCAACCGGGCGGGCGGCAAGGTGGTGGGTAACACCTCCAAGGGCAACATCCTGCGCCTGGTCATTTCCCAATCCGGTAACCGGGTACAGGTGGTGGACAATCAGGGCTCCCGCTACGAGGGTACGGTGGGCTCGCCTGGCGTGGTGGCCACGCCGGACAGTTCGGGCGCTTACCCGGTGGGTGCGGAATTGGTGCAGGCTCAGATCAGTTTCAGCGGCAAAGATGAAGTGGCGCAACGCAACATCGAATTTGTCGGCATCATCCACGCAGTGGCGGTGGAAGATGTTAAGGGAGAAGCAACTACTTCCACCTCCGCAGACACCGATAATACAACCAGCACCGAGTCGGAGAACTATACGGAAACATCGACCATCACCACTAACTTCAATGTTATCAATGGTTCGACCATTACCACAACGGATAGTGCATACGACGGTGATGGCAATCTGGTCTATCAGGAGGTTACGGTTACCACAATCCTGCCCAGTGGGGACAAGATCACCAAAACCAATATAACCGTGGATAATCGTTCGGAAACCAAAACCAACAACGACACCACAACGACCACCAAGACCACGAGTTTCAAGATCACCGAAGCCAACACCCAGTATCGGTTGGAAGGTAATTGGATCGAAGAGGGTGGCAAGGCTTCCGGGGTGGACGCCATTTCGCCAGGCACTGCGGGCGTGATTACGACCACCACGGAATCGGCTTCCACCACGCCGACCCCTACGGCGGTTGTTCAGTTCTTCGACTAAACTACGTCATATGCATTTAGAGCGCGCGTGGGATTCGTCTCACGCGCGCTTTTTGTTGAACGCTTTACCGTAAATCTAGCCTGCCTGCCTTATTGCGCTTGAGTTCAACCTGCGATGCGAACTAAATGGTTGACCAGTTCAGGAGACTCCCTTTATGCGCGCAGTCAGTGTGGTTTTAGGTGGTGGCCAGGGCAATCGGTTGATGCCGCTTACGCTGGAACGTTCCAAGCCGGCGGTGCCCATTGCGGGCAAGTACCGGCTGATTGATATCCCGGTCAGCAACTGCATCAACAGCGGCATCCGCTCCATCTATGTGCTGACCCAGTTCAACAGCGAGTCGTTGCACCGGCATATATCCCACACCTATCAATTCGACCAGTTTTCCAAAGGCCACGTGCGTATCCTGGCGGCCCAGCAGACGCCGGGTTCGGAGAAATGGTTCCAGGGTACGGCCGATGCGGTGCGGCAGAGCCTGCGCTATCTGGTGGAGGAGGAGCCCGATTATGTGGTCATCCTGTCCGGCGACCAGCTCTACCGCATGGATTTCCGCGAGGTGATCAAACAGCATCAGGAGTCCGGAGCCGAGGTGACCATTTGTACCAAGCCGGTGCCGCGCCGCGAGGCGGGTGCCTTGGGCATCATGCAGGTGGATGGCGCCCGCAAGATCGTCAAATTTGTGGAGAAACCCGGCGACACGCCCAAGTTGGATGCCCTGCGTGCCCCCCTGCACAGCGACGAGCGCTATCTGGCCAGTATGGGCATTTATGTGTTCAACCGGAAGGTCCTGCTGGAACTGTTGGACAACGACGAGAAGGATTTTGGAAAGAACATCATTCCGAACTCCATCGCGAACCGTCAGGTGTACAGCTACATCTACGACGGTTACTGGAAGGACATCGGCACCATTCACTCTTTCTGGGAAACCAATCTGGCCCTCACCGACACCGTGCCGGAATTCAACTTCTACGATCCCCGGGCGCCCATTTACACCGATATGCAGTACCTGCCGCCCTCCAAGATCAATTGCTGCGATCTGAACCGCTGCCTGCTCTCCGAGGGATGCATTATCTCCGGACATCGCATCCTGCACTCCATCGTGGGCATCCGGGCCACCGTGGGCGATGGGGCGGTCATCGAGCATTCGGTGATCATGGGGGCCGACTATTTCGAAAAGGAAACCCCGGCCGGTTTGCCCAGGATCGGAGTGGGGCGCGATTGCTACATCAAGAACGCCATCATTGATAAGAATGCCCGTATCGGCGACGGGGCTTATCTGTCCCCTGAGGGGCAGGCGGATTGCACGAACCAGTATTACAGCATCCGCGAAGGTGTGATTGTGATCCCCAAGAACGCCGTCATTCCGGCCGGCTTCCACGTGTAGTGTTGCCGCCGTGTGTACTCCCACCGGTATCGGAATCGGGTGTCGGGGTCGATACCGATAGCGAACCCGCTGAAGTTTATTTCCTACGACGCGTCCGCCCCGCCGGCGGGAAGGTCGCCCGGGCGCACGGGCCGCGTGTAAAAGGGATAGCGGGCCGGATCCTCGCCGGGCGGCATCATTTTCCAGCGCTTGTAGGTCCACAGCCAGTAGGCTGGATTCTGGCGGATCAAGTTTTCCAAGCCATGCGCGATACGCTGGGTCAATTCCAGCACCGCTTCGGTATCCGATGCGGGCAGACCCTCGTTGCTGATGGATTGGACGGGCAGGGTGGTGTAGTGGCCTTGCTCATCCGCAATGCAGGCTCCGATGAGGGCGGGCGCGCCTGTGCGCAGGGAGAGTTGGGCCGCGGCGGCGGAGAACGGCGCCTTGCGCCCAAAGAAATCAACGAATAACCCGCCGTGCGCAGGTTTGATATTCTGGTCCAGCACGAGGGCGATTTTATCCCCGCTGCGCAGGGTTTTGATCAACGCACGCAGGGCGCCCTGCTTGGGCACGGTGCGCTGACCGGTGAGGTGGCGCAGGTTGTTGAACAGCATGTCCACCCAGGGATTTTTGATGGGGGCGGCCACGCTGGCCAGGGGGTAGCCGCGCTGGGATACGGACAAGCCCAGCACCTCCCAATTGCCCAGGTGGGCGGTGATGCAGATCTGGGCCCCCGGGTTAAGAATGGTGCGCTCAAAATCGGGGTCGAAGCGTACCAGGTCGCGGATGCGGGATTGGGTGTCGCGGGCCAGCCAGAAGGTGTCCAGCATGGCCAGAGCAAAGCTTTGCAGGGACTTGATCAGGATGGCTTGATGATGCGCGATGGATTGCTCTGGAAAGACCAGGGCCAGATTGGCCAGACCGATACGCCGTTGGTGATTGCTGAAGCGGTAGCTCAGTCGGCCCAGGACGCGGGCCAGGCTGAGAATGCGGGGCCGAGAGAGGCGGGGCAATACGGCCAGGGCGATGCGGGCCAGGGCGTATTCAAAAGGAATCCTGAGGGTTCGCAGCATGGGGCAACGCCGTGTTCCCATGCGTGGTGAGCCGGGCGGGGATCGAACCCGCGACCAACAGATTAAAAGTCTGCTGCTCTACCAGCTGAGCTACCGGCCCCCTCGACATGGAGTTGACCGGGTGAAGCTAAAGAATGCAGGGGCCTTTGTCAAAGCCCGGCGTATTATTTATCCCGCACCGGGCACCCCGCCTTTTGAGGTTGGAGATTGGCGCGCCAGCGTCTAAAAAGGCACCGCACGTATTTCAGGGAGATTTGCCATGAAGAACCAACGGCCGGCATTCGATTCCACTGCTTTTCGAAACAAATTCCACTATCGCGGTTCCGATCTGGGCGCACGTTATACCCGTGCCGCCACCACCTTCCGCGTGTGGGCGCCGCTGGCGGATGAAGTATCGGTGGTGTTTTATCGGGACGGCTTGGGCGGTCGAGCCGCGGGGCTCTATCCCATGAAGGCGGCGGGGCAGGGGACATGGCGGGTGCGGGTGCCGGGCGAGTGGCACGGGGTGTATTTCGCCTACCGGGTCCGACACGGCGACCAGACGGCAGAAACCGTGGATGCCTACGCCCAGGCTGTAGGCGCCAATGGCCAGCGGGCCATGGTGGTGGACCTCAAACGCACTGATCCCGCAGGCTGGAAGCGCGACCGAGCCCCGACCTTCCAGCACGCCACGGATGCCGTGATCTATGAGTTGCATGTGCGCGACGCCACTATTCATGCCAGTTCCGGGGCCCGGCATCGCGGACGCTTTCTGGGGTTGACCGAGCGCGGAACCCGGGTGGCCCCGGGTGTAGCCACCGGGTTGGATCATCTGCGTGAGTTGGGCGTCACCCACCTTCATCTGCTGCCCGCCTTTGATTTTGCCAGCGTGGATGAGACCCGACCGGATAAACCCCAGTACAACTGGGGCTATGATCCGCAGAACTACAATGTACCGGAGGGCTCATACAGTACGAATGCGGCCGATGGCGAGGTGCGCATCCGCGAATTCAAGCAGATGGTGCAGGCCCTGCACCGGGCGGGGCTCCGGGTGATCATGGATGTGGTCTACAACCATACCTACCGCGGCAGCGACTCGCACTTTCACCAGATGGTGCCGGGGTATTATCACCGCCAGGACGCCCAGGGTGGCTTTTCCAACGGTTCGGGCTGTGGCAACGAGGTCGCCTCGGACCGCTCCATGGTGCGCAAGATGATGGTGGATTCGCTGGTCTATTGGGCGCGCGAATACCATGTGGATGGGTTCCGCTTCGATCTGATGGGGTTGCATGATCTGGACACCATGAAGGCTATCCGCCGTGCGCTGGACAAGGTGGACCGCACCATTCTGCTGTATGGTGAGGGTTGGACGGGCGGCGACAGTCCGCTGCCCTATGCCCGCCGGGCCATGAAGACGAACATGGCTAAACTGAACCGGGTGGCGGCCTTCAGCGACACCATCCGGGATGCCATCAAGGGCACGGTGATGGATCACCACAAAGGCGGGTTCATCCAGGGCGAGCCCGGTGTGGAAGAGCGCATAAAAATTGGCGTGGTGGCCTCGGTGCGGCACCCCCAGGTAGCGTGGCCGGCCGGGGATGCCTGGCACGGTCCGTGGGCGGGTGAACCCGGGCGGTGCGTGACCTACAACTCCTGCCATGACAACCATGCCTTGTGGGATAAGATCGCGTTGACCGCAAAGGGCGCCAGCGAAGCCGATCGCGTGCGCATGAACAAGCTGGCCGCGGCCATCGTGCTGACCTCCCAGGGCATCAGTTTTCTGCATGCCGGTGAGGAGTTCCTGCGCGCCAAGCGGGGGGTGGAGAACAGCTACAATCAGCCGGATCGCATCAATGCCATCGACTGGCGCCGCAAGCAGCGTTACGAGGCGGTATTCGCGTATTATCAGGGTCTGGTCGCCCTGCGCAAAGCCACGCCTGAATTCCGACTGGCCCGGGCGGCTGACATCCGTAGGCAACTGGCCTTTCTGCCGGTCTCTCAGGCGGGGGTGGTGGCTTTTCTGGTGGCGGGTGAACAACGCACCATGCTCGTGATTCACAATGCCAATCGATCCCCGGTGCAGGTCGAGATTCCCGAGGGGCGGTGGCAGGTATTGGTGGATGACCGGCAGGCCGGCCCGAAAGTCCTGCGCACGGTCAACGGCGGTTCCCTGCTCGTTCCGCGCATCTGTTCCATGGTGCTGCGTGGGTCGTGAGCGGTCGCGCAAATAATTCTTCACGCTTTATGGTCCGTCTGCTTGACTTCATATCGGGCATTCCCCTATGAATACGCACCTTGTTTAAGAACCCGGATGACGCCGATACCGTGCGCCATCTCGTGCGGGCTGAAGCAGTTGCCGAGGTGACTGCGTTCGTAAACAGGCATCACTTTTAATACGTTTGGTCCTACATGGCGCAGATTTTCAAACCGAGTGCGAATGCGATTGCCCGCTTGAGTATTGTGCTGGGTCTCGGTGCCGCGGCCGGTGGCCTGGTGACCCTCGATGTACTGACCCGATCGCCCTACACTACGGAAGTGGACGTGGCCCGCGAGCAGCCGGTGCCGTTCAGTCACAAGCATCATGCCAACATGGGCCTTGATTGCCGCTACTGCCATACTTCGGTGGAGGATGGAGCCTTTGCCGGCATCCCGCCCACCAAGACCTGCATGAACTGCCATTCCATGATTTTCAACGAGGCGCCCCTGCTGGAACCGGTGCGGGAGAGTTGGAAATCCGGGAAGTCGCTGCAGTGGAACCGGGTGCATGATCTGCCGCAATTCGTTTACTTCGATCACAGCATTCATGTGAACAAGGGCATCGGTTGCTCCACCTGTCACGGTCGGATTGACGAGATGCCGCTGGTGCGCAAGCAGAACACGCTCTATATGGGCTGGTGCCTGGACTGTCATCGCCAGCCTGAACAGTTTGTGCGGCCCCGCAGTGAAGTATTCAACATGGCCTGGCAGGCCCCGGCCAATCAGGCCGAGGTGGGCGCGCAGCTGGTCAAGGAATACAAGATTGATACCGATCACTACCGGATGATGAACTGCAACTTGTGCCATCGATGAACCCAATTTCCTCCAGAGCCGATGCCGGAACCGAATTGACCCTCGCGCAGGCGCGGGCCCAATTGGCCAACGCGCGGGGCCGCCAGTACTGGCGCAGCCTGGAGCAACTGGCCAGCACGGACCAGTTTGCCCGCATGCTGGAGAAGGAAATGCCCCGCCAGGCTGCTGTGGTGGCGGAATGGGACCCCATTGACCGACGTGATTTCATCCGGCTCATGGGCGCCTCCATGGCGCTGGCCGGCCTGACCGCCTGCACCAAGCAGCATCCGGAAAAGATCGTTCCTTATGTGATGCCGCCTGAAGAGATGGTGCCGGGCACCCCCATGTTTTATGCCACGGCGGCGCCCCATGCGGGCTATGGTTTGGGCGTGCTGGCGGAGAGCCACGATGGGCGGCCCACCAAGCTGGAGGGCAATCCGAAACACCCGGCCAGCCTGGGTGGAACGGACGTATTTGCCCAGACCTCTATTTTGGATCTTTACGATCCGGATCGTTCTCAGGTTTTCCTGAACCGCGGCCGGGTGTCCACGTGGGACATTTTTGCCCGTGACATGGAGCAGGCTCTGGTTCCGCTGCAGCTCGCCCGGGGTGCCGGACTGCGCATTTTGACCGAAACAGTGACCTCGCCGGCGCTGGCCGATGTGATGGCCCAGGTGCTGGAGCGCTTTCCGGAGGCACGCTGGCATCAATACGAACCGTTGCATGACGACCATGGTTTGAAGGGCGCGCAACTGGCCATCGGTGAAGCTGTTGGACTGCGCTACGACTTCAGCAAGGCGAAGGTTATTCTGAGTTTGGATGCCGATTTCCTGGGCCGTGGTCCGGGCCGGGTTCGGTACGCGCATGATTTTGCCGCCGGTCGCGCGGTGGAAAACGGCGGGGCGGATATGAATCGCCTGTATGCCGTCGAGTGTACGCCCACGCTAACCGGCGCCATGGCGGATGGCCGCGTGGTGGTGCGTCCGAGTCAGGTGGAACTGGTGGCTCGCGCCTTGGCCCGCGGGCTGGGCATTGACGCCAAGTTGCCGGAAGGGCACCTCCCGTGGGAGGCGTGGATCGAAGCGGTGGTTCGTGATTTGAAGCGCCATCGCGGCGCCGGCCTGGTGGTGGCGGGCGAACAGCAGCCGCCCGTGGTGCACGCGCTGGCCCTGGCCATCAACGATGCCTTGGGCTGCGTGGGCAAAACAGTATTTGCCATCGAGCCCGTGGAGGCCCGCCCCGCGTCCCATGTGGAATCCATCAAGGAACTCGGCTCGGCCATGCAGGCGGGTCAGGTCCAGGTGCTGATCATGCTGGGCGGAAATCCCGCCTATACCGCGCCCGCCGATGTGCCGTTTGCCGAAGCGCTGAAGAAGGTCAACCTGGCCATCCACGTAGCCGGGGTGGAAGACGAGACGTCGCGTCTGTGCCACTGGCATATTCCGGAAGCGCATTATTTGGAGACATGGGGCGACATCCGTTCCTTCGATGGCACGGTGTCTATCCAGCAGCCTTTGATCGAACCGTTGTACAGTGGAAAATCCCTTCTCGAAGTAGCGTCTGTGCTGTTGGGTCGCTCCGCTCGCAAGAGCCTGGATGTGGTGCAGGATTACTGGAAAAACCGGCTGGGCAAGCCCGCCGATTTCGATCTTCAGTGGCGTCGATGGTTGCACGAGGGCGCGGTGCCGGGCACCGAGGCCCCGGTCAAGGCCGTGTCCATCCAGACTGGTTTTGCCTCCGCCGCGCCGGTGGTTCCGGAGCTGACCGTCAGCGATTTGGAAGTGGTGTTCCAGCCCGATGCCTCGATGTGGGACGGACGTTACGCCAACAACGCCTGGCTACAGGAGATTCCCCGCCCGCTCACCAAGATTGTTTGGGACAATGTGGTGCTACTGGCCCCCCAGACCGCGGCCTTCCGTCGGCTCAAGAATGGTTTCCTGATCGAGTTGCAACTCGAGGGGCGCTCCGTGCAGGCTCCGGTGTTCATTGTACCGGGCCATCCCGAGGACACGGCGACCGTTTATGTGGGCGGAGGCCGCACGGCGGCCGGCCGGGTAGGGGATGGCACGGGGTTCAATGCCTTTGCCATTCGGTCCACGGCCACGCCTTGGATCGGGGTTCTGCAGGCCCGTGATGTGGGGGCCAACCACGAGGTGGTTACCACCCAGGAACACAGCGGCATGGCGGGGCGGCATCACTACCGCACGGCCACCGTGGCGGAGTATCAGCACGAGCCGGATTTTGTGAAGCATGGGGATGAATTCGGCGCGGTGCCCATCACCATCATGCCCGGGTATCCGGAAATCTACAGCCAGGGCAACCAGTGGGGCATGGTGATCAACCTGAATGCCTGCATCGGCTGCAACGCCTGTCTGGCCGCCTGTCAGGCGGAAAATAATATTCCCGTGGTGGGCAAGGAGCAGGTGGGCAAGGGTCGCGAGATGCACTGGATCCGGGTGGACCGCTACTACAGTGGCGACCCCGCCTCGCCCGACACCTATCTGCAGCCCGTGACCTGCATGCAGTGCGAAAACGCGCCCTGCGAAGCGGTTTGTCCGGTGGCGGCCACCACCCACAGCAACGACGGCTTGAATCAGATGATTTACAACCGCTGCGTGGGCACGCGCTATTGCTCCAACAACTGCCCCTACAAAGTGCGCCGCTTCAATTTTCTCAAGTTTGCCGACCACACCACGCCCAGCCTCAAGTTGCAGCGCAATCCCGACGTCACCGTGCGGGCGCGCGGCGTCATGGAAAAATGCACCTACTGCGTGCAGCGTATCAGCAAAGCGCGCATTGAGGCCAAGAAGCAGGGTCGTTTGGTGGCGGAAGGCGAAGTGGTGACGGCTTGTCAGCAGGCCTGCCCGACCAAAGCCATTGTTTTTGGTGACATCAACAACCCGGACAGCGCGGTTTCGCGGCAGCGCAAGAGCACGTTGAATTACGGCGTGCTGGTCGAGCTGAACACCCGCCCGCGCACGACCTATCTGGCCCGGGTGACCAATCCCAATCCTGAAATGGCCCCCGCGGCCGCTCCATCCACTTCCCACGGGCACAGCTAATGGCAGCGCAACCTACAGACAAGTTGATGGGCTTCGAGGAAATCCCGCAGGTGGTGGACGAGCGCCACACCTACGAGTCGGCCACGGCCAAAATCAACGGCCTGATTCTGACCAAGACAACCCCCAAGGGATTGCTGGGCATTGCCGCGGTTTGCTTCCTCATCATGGGTCTGCTGTTTACCACCATCGCCAAGCTGGTCAGCACCGGCATCGGCATTTGGGGCAACAACATCCCGGTGGCCTGGGCCTTCGACATCATCAATTTCGTTTGGTGGATCGGTATCGGTCATGCCGGCACCCTGATTTCAGCCATCCTGTTCCTGTTCCGGCAGGAATGGCGCACCTCCATCAACCGGTTTGCCGAGGCCATGACTATTTTTGCCGTCATGTGCGCCGGGCTGTTCCCGCTCCTCCACGTGGGGCGTCCGTGGCTGGCCTACTGGCTGTTCCCGTATGTAAACGTCATGCAGATGTGGCCGCAGTTCCGCAGCCCGCTCATGTGGGACGTGTTCGCGGTCTCCACCTATTTCACCATCTCGCTCCTGTTCTGGTACACCGGCTTGATTCCCGATCTGGCCAGTTTGCGCGATCGCTGCAAGAACAAGGTGGGTCAGTTTATCACGGGTGTTTTTGCCGTGGGCTGGCGCGGTTCGGCCCGGCACTGGCAGCGGTACGAAATCATATACTTGCTGCTGGCCGGCCTTTCCACTCCGCTGGTCATTTCGGTGCACAGCATCGTGTCCCTCGACTTTGCCGTGTCCTCGCTGCCGGGCTGGCACACCACCATCTTCCCGCCGTACTTCGTGGCTGGCGCCATTTTCTCGGGCTTTGCCATGGTATTGACCCTGGCCATCCCGGTGCGCGCGGTGTACGGATTCAAAGACTTCATCACCCAGAACCACCTGGATAACATGTCCAAGGTCATGCTGGGCACCGGTCTGATCGTGCTCTACGGCTACGGCATGGAAGTGTTTATCGCCCTGGTCTACAGCGGCAACGAGTTCGAGAAGTACATGATGCTCAATCGCATGTTCGGCCCTTACGGCTGGAGCTACTGGGCTCTCATCACCTGCAACGGCATCATTCCGCAATTGCTGTGGATCAAGCGCGTGCGGCTGCACACCGTTACCCTGTGGTGTATTACCATTGTCATCAACATCGGCATGTGGCTGGAGCGATTCGTCATTATTGCCACCAGCCTGCATCGCGATTTCGTTCCCTCATCCTGGGGTATGTATTCGCCCACCCTGTGGGACTGGTCCATGTTCATCGGCACCATCGGCTTCTTCGGTTTCAACATGTGCATGTTCATCCGGTTCGTGCCCATCATCGCCGCCTTTGAATTGCGTGAACTCCTGCACAAGAAGAAAGCCCACGCACACCATTGATTCCATGAACAAGGCACCTTCCACCTCCATGTACGGCTTGGTCGCTTCCTACGACACCCCGGAAGCGCTGCTGCATGCCGCCGAAAAGGTGCGCGATGCGGGTTACACCCATACCGACGCCCTGACCCCGTTCCCGGTGCACGGCATGGTGGATGCGCTGGGCATCAAGAAGAGCAAGATGGCCTCCCTGGTGTTTGCCGGAGCCGCCGCGGGGTGCCTGACCGGGTTTGCCTTCCAGTATTGGGTGTCCGTGATCACTTATCCGCATGTGGTGTCGGGCCGGCCTTTGTTTAGCTGGCCCAACTTCATCCCCGTCATCTTTGAATGCACGGTGTTGTTCGCGGGGCTAACCGCCTTCGTGGGCATGCTGGTGCGCAACAATCTCCCCCAGCCGCACCACCCTGTTTTCAACGCTCCCCTGGTCGAGGATGCCACCACCAGCAAGTTCGTGCTGGTCATCGAGGCCACCGACCCGAAGTTCAACCTTCAGGAAACCCAGGCCCTCTTGCAGAAAAGCGGGGCGGAGCAGGTGGCGGTGGCGCCCGCCGACGAACCGGATCAGATTTAACCATGCGTACTTGGATGACCATAGGGATGGGGCTTTTGGTGCTGGGCAGCACGGGTTGTGAAATTCGCAAGGCCATGTACGACCAGCCCAAATACAAAACCCACCAGCAGTCGGACTTCTTTGGCGACGACCGCATCGGCCGCCCGCTGGTGGCCGGTACGGTGGCTCAAGGTCATTTGAATGAGGACACCCACCTGGTGCTGGGCGAAGTCAACGGCCAGCCCGCGGAAACCTTTCCGGAGGCGGTGACCCTGGACATGATCCGCCGCGGTCACGAACGCTACAACATTTTCTGTGCCCCCTGCCACGACCGGGCGGGCACCGGCAACGGCATGGTGGTGCAGCGCGGTTTCAAGAAGCCGGTCTCCTTCCACGACCCCCGCCTGCGGGCTTCGCCGGTAGGCTACTTCTACGGCAATATCACCAAGGGTTTCGGGCAGATGCCGAGCTATGCCGCGCAAGTCCCCGTAAAAGACCGGTGGGCCATTGTGGCCTACATCCGGGCTCTGCAATACAGTTACCAGGCAACCTTGGATGATGTGCCGGAGGCCGAACGCGCCCGCCTGACCGCGGACGCCTCCGCCGGCACGCACTAGAGAGCGTATGAACGAAGCCATTCAAAAAATGCAGCGTCCGGCTCTGGCTGCCGCCGTGGTGGGCTTGCTTGCCACCGGGGCCGGCTATTTCGTGGCCGGACGGGAGCAGTTCTTCCAGTCCTACCTGATGGCCTTCCTCTATGTGCTGGCTTTCGCCTGCGGCAGTCTGGGTTTTCTGATGATTCATCATCTGGTCATCGCCCGTTGGGGCTTGGTCATTCAGCGTCCCCTCGAGGCGGCCACCCGGACTTTCCCGCTACTGGTGGTGCTGTTCGTGCCGATCCTGCTGGGCATGCACGAGCTGTACAGTTGGACCCATGCCGAGGCCGCCCACGATCACGTTCTAGTGAAGAAAGCCGCATGGTTGAACGAAACCGCCTTCTATATCCGGGCCGTCATCTACTTTGCCCTGTGGCTGGGTCTGTCCTACGCCCTGTCCCATTGGTCGCAGCGTCAGGACCAGCGCCCGGAGGAGGCGGTGAAGCTCCAGCTGCGCATGCGCAAATTGAGTGGCATCGGCCTGGTGGTGTTCGGTCTGGCCGTGACCTTTGCCGCCTTCGATTGGATTATGTCCATTGAGCCCAAGTGGTTTTCCACCATCTTCGGATCGCTGGTCATGGTCAGCCAGGGCATCAGCGCCTTGTGCCTGATGGCCATCGTGGTGCACCGGTTGCGCGGCGTGGCGCCGATCGATCGCCTGGCCACCACCCAGCAGTTTCACGATATTGGCAACTTCATGTTCGCCTTCACCATTCTGTGGACCTACATGAGCGCCAGCCAGTACATCATCATCTGGTCGGCCAACTTGCCCGAAGAAATCGAGTACTACCTGCACCGCGCCCACGGTGGCTGGCCGGAATTTGCCGGCGCCATCGCGGTTCTCCTGTTCGCGATTCCCTTTCTGGTCATGCTGTTCAAGGCGAATAAGAAACGCTCCGCCGTGCTGGCTGGCATTGCGGTTTACTTGCTGCTGCTGCGGCCGATGGATCTGCTGTGGATGGTGACCCCGGTCTTCCGGCATCATGTCCATGTGCATTGGCTGGATGTGGCGGCTTTGGTGGGGCTGACCGGGGTGTGGCTGGTGGCCTTTCTGCGCCAGTTGGGCGCGCGCCCGCTGGTGCCGCAAAACGATCCCCGCTTCCGGCATATGCTGGGCCACCCTGAAGAAAAAGATGAAGGATGGGAGTCTGACGCTTCCGATGCATAAGCCCGATCCAAACCCGAACGCTGGCGAGCGCGATTATTCCGACAAGGATATCCCCATCGGAACCATCATGCTGGGCGGCCTGTACATCACCATCTTTACCATCCTCAGTTTTGTGGGGGTACGGTTTCTCTTCCTGTACCTGAACCGGTCCAACGAGCAGGCCCAGCAAGCGGTGTCGGCGTATGCCAGTCAACGGTCGCTGCCTGCGGAGCCCCGTTTGCAGGTGGATGAACCCCGCACGTGGCAGCATCAGTTGGCGGTGGAGAAGGCCCAGACCGAAGAGTACGCCTGGGTGGACCAGAAAGCCGGAATCGTGCGCATTCCAGTGGAGCGGGCCATGGAAGTGGTGGCCGGCAAGGGGCTGCCCGCCCGATCCGAAGCCAAGCCCTGAGATCCTTTGTATGTTGAAACGCATCATCATGGTGGTTGGAATGACCGGTGCCTTGGCGGCACAGGCCGGAACCCGCTCCATGCCCGGGGAACCTCCACCTCTCGAGCCGGTCCGCCCCGAGGTGCTTTCGCGCGCGGGTTTCGATCAGAAGCTGAACGCGCAGATTCCCCTCGACCTGGAGTTCCGTGACGAGACCGGGCGCACGGTCAAACTGGGCGACTACTTCGGCCAGAAGCCGGTTCTGATCAATCTGGCCTACTTCAACTGCCCCATGTTGTGCACCCTGGTCATCAATGGGGTGGTGGATGCCGTGCGCGACGTGTCCTTTGTACCCGGCCAGGATTTTGAAATTCTGACCATCAGCTTTGATGCCCGTGAAGGGCATGAACTGGCTGCGGCCAAGAAAGCCAATTACCTCAAGGACCTGGATCGACCGGGCGTGGAGCTGGGCTGGCATTTCCTGACCGGAGACGAAGCCTCCATTCAAGCCCTGACCGCAGCGGTGGGTTTCCGTTTTGCTTGGGATGAAAAAGCGAAGGAATTCGCCCATGCCAGCGGTATCATGGTCGCCACGCCTTCCGGTCGCCTATCTCATTATCTCTATGGCGTGTTGTATCCGCCGCGCGATGTGCGTCTGGCCCTGGTCGAGGCTTCCTCCGGGCGGATCGGCAATCCGGTGGATCAACTGATGCTCTTTTGCTTTCACTACGACCCGGTCGCGGGCAAGTTCAGCACCGGTGTGATGACTGTGGTGCGGGCCGGTTGCCTGGCCACCATCGGGGCCATGTCGATCTTTCTGGTGGTGATGTTTCGTCGTGAGGCCAGTTCCCGCCGGGCCATCAAGCAGGAGCCCCGGGCGGTGGCGGCCGCTTAGCGACGGGACGAGGATACGGATTCAATCGAATGAACAATGTTTTTAAACTGTTGCCCGAGCAGGCCTCCACCGTGGCTGGCCAGATTGACGCGTTGTACGTCTTCCTGGTGGCCATTAGCGTTTTCTTCACCATCCTGACCGCGGTACTGGTGGTGCTGTTTGCGGTCAAGTACCGGCGGCGTTCGGAAGCCGACGTGCCGGAGCAGCCACACGAGGACAGCACGCTGGAAATCGTGTGCGGCAGCGCCCTGCTGGTGCTGGTGCTGGTCATCTTCGGCTGGGGGGCCAAGATCTTTTTCGACAACAGCAAGGCTCCCGCGGACGCCATGGAAATCCTGGTGGTGGGCAAGCAGTGGATGTGGAAACTGCAACACCCTAACGGCAAACGAGAGATCAACGAATTGCACGTTCCGGTGGGCCAACCGGTCAAACTCACCATGACCTCAGAGGATGTCATCCACAGCTTCTTTATCCCCGCCTTCCGGGTGAAGCAGGATGTGGTGCCGGGCCGCTATACCAAGTTATGGTTCGAGGCTACCAAGCCGGGCACCTACCATCTGTTTTGTACCGAGTATTGCGGCACGGAGCACTCGCGCATGGGCGGAATGGTCTACGCCATGGCCCCCGCTGACTACGAGCGCTGGCTGCGCGGTGCTGCAGGTGTGGCGGAGACACCGGTGGAAGCGGGAGCCCGTCTCTTTACCCAGTTGGGTTGCGCCACCTGTCACAATCCCGGCTCAGGTGCTCTGGGTCCGTATCTGGGCGGCGTGCCGGGCCATCAAGTCAAACTGGCCGATGGCACGGAGGTGTTGGCTGATGACGAATACCTGCGTGAGTCCATCCTGAACTCCCAGGCCAAAGTGGTGGCCGGCTTTGCACCGGTGATGCCCCTGTTTAAAGGCATGATCACGGAGGATCAGGTGCTGAATCTGGTGGCCTATATCAAGAGCTTGCCCGCGCTGGCCGAGGCGAAGAAGTAATTATGAGCGAATCCCTCCATCCCACGACCGATGCCCAGCCGGTCCGGCACTACATCAACAACGGGAGCACCATTGCGTCCTGGTTGTTCACCGTGGATCATAAGCGCATCGCCTTGATGTATCTGGTCAGCCTGCTCGTGTTCTTTCTGCTGGGCGGGGCCGCGGTGGCTTTTGTGCGGCTGGATCTAATGACGCCGGCCGGGGATCTGCTCCAGTCCGAGACCTACAACAAGCTCTTCACCATGCACGGCATTGTGATGATCTTCTTCTTTTTGGTCCCCTCCATTCCCGCGGTCATGGGAAACTTCCTGGTGCCCGTGATGATCGGGGCGCGTGATGTCGCCTTCCCGCGGCTGAACCTGATGAGCTGGTATGTATTCATGGCGGGTGGCCTGTTGGCCCTGGGTGCTATCGTCATGGGCGGCGTGGATACCGGATGGACGTTTTATACGCCGTACAGCAGCATGTACGCGAACTCCAACGTCATCCTGGCCGTGGCCGGTGCCTTCATCGCCGGCTTTTCGTCCATCATGACCGCGCTGAATTTCATCGTCACCATTCAGAAAATGCGCGCGCCCGGACTAACCTGGTTCCGTCTGCCGCTGTTCATCTGGGCCATGTATGCCACCAGCCTGGTGGTCATCCTGGGTACGCCGGTGGTGGCCATAACCCTGGTCATGATCTTTGCCGAGCGCTTTCTCGGGTTCGGCATTTTTGATCCCAAGCTGGGCGGAGATCCCGTGCTGTTCCAGCATCTGTTCTGGTTCTATTCCCATCCCGCGGTGTACATCATGATCCTTCCCGGCATGGGCGTGATCAGCGAACTCATCTCTTGTTTCAGCCGGCGCCGGGTATATGGCTACACCTTCGTGGCCTTTTCCAGCCTGGCCATCGCGGTGATCGGTTTCTTTGTGTGGGGCCATCACATGTTTGTGAGCAGCCAGTCTGTGTATGCCGGTCTGGTCTTCTCCTTCCTGACCTTCTTTGTGGCCATTCCCACCGCCATCAAAATCCTCAACTGGATCATGACCATGTTCAAGGGGTCGGTTTCTTTCGAGACGCCCATGCTGTATGCCTTCGGCTTCCTGGGTCTCTTCACCATTGGCGGGTTGACCGGACTGTTCCTCAGCACCATGGCCACCGATATTCACCTGCACGACACCTATTTCGTGGTGGCCCACTTCCACTACGTCATGGTGGGGGGCGGGGTCATGGGCTTCCTGGGCGGGCTCCACTTCTGGTGGCCCAAGATGACCGGACGCATGTATCCCGAGGCCTGGGCCAAATTTGCCGCCATCGTCATATTTATCGGTTTCAACCTGACCTTTTTCCCGCAGTTCCAACTGGGCTATCACGGCATGCCCCGTCGGTACCACACCTACGTTGAGGAATTTCAGGTCCTGCACATCATGTCCACCGCGGGTGCCTCCGTGCTGGGGGTGGGTTATCTGATCATGGCCGGCTATCTGGGCTGGTCCTTGTTCAAGGGGCGGCAAGCCCCCGCGAATCCTTATGGCGCCCGCGGCCTGGAATGGGAGACCACCTCGCCTCCGCCCACCGAGAATTTCCTGATTGCGCCTGTGGTCACCCAGGAAGCCTACGCCTATGACAAGCCTTCGGTGACGGCGCCGGAGTCAACCGTGGAGAAACATCGTGTCTGACGCTCACTCCAGTCATGTGGCCCATCAGTTTGACACCGCCGAGCAGCAACGGCAGGCCTCGTCGCTCGGGATGTGGATTTTTCTGGTCACCGAAGTCATGTTCTTCGGCGGCCTGTTCGCTGGCTATACCATCTATCGGGGACTTTATCCCGAGGCTTGGGTGGTGGGCAGTCACATGCTCAGCATCCAGTTGGGCGGTTTTAATACCGCCGTTCTGCTGGCCTCCAGTTTAACCATGGCCTTGGCCGTACATGCGGCCCAGACGAACAAGCGTAAGGTCACCGCCTTCTTCATCGTGTTGACCATGCTGTTGGGATTGGTTTTCGTGGGGGTCAAAGTGGTCGAATATAGCGGCAAGATCGAACATCATCTGGTGCCGGGACCTAATTTCCAGTTCGATCCCTCGCACGTGGTTGAGCATGGCTCTATGCACGCCGGGCCATCGGAAGGTGGAGCGGTTCATAATTTTGTGCAGGCGCTGGAGACCGCCAAGCCGGGGCCCGTCCAGCTCTTCTACTCCTTCTATTTCACCATGACCGGCATGCACGCGGTGCACATGATCATCGGCGAGGGCATTCTGCTCTGGCTGTTGATCTGCACCTTGAAGGGCCGCTTCAGCGGCGAGTATTATGCCCCGGTGGAGATCACCGGCTTGTACTGGCACTTTGTGGACATTGTGTGGATTTTCCTGTTCCCCATGCTCTACTTGATTGGCAGGCACTGATGAACCAACCGCATCACCACATCGTTCCTCTCCGGATTTATTTCACCATCATCACCGCCCTGTTTCTCCTCACCGGCCTTACGGTGTGGGTGGCTTTTCAAGATTTCGGCATCTTCAACAACCTCGTGGCGCTGACCATTGCCGTCATCAAGGCTCTGCTGGTGCTGATGTTCTTTATGCACCTGAAGTATTCCGCCCGCATCTTATGGCTGTATGCCGGGGCGGGCGGAGTCTGGTTCATCATCATGATCGCCCTCATGTTGAGTGATTACCGCACGCGGGAATGGCTGCCCCTGCCGCAACCGTGGGAAACTCCTCCCGCGGTTAGTGCGCCGGCGGCCCATTAATTTCGTGGGCTCGGCGCTTGCACTTGGCCCGCCGTGCGGCACATTGCACACTCTGATATGAACGCGCCCCCACCAGAACGAGCCTCCGAAAAGCGGGCCCAGGTCTGGCTTCGCGGGTACGCCAAAGCGCTGGCCCTGGCCACGCTGTCCCTGATTTTCATCGGAGGACTGGTCACCAGCACCCGCTCCGGATTATCGGTGCCGGACTGGCCCACCACCTACGGGCATGGCATGTTCAGCTATCCGCTTTCCGAGATGGTGGGCGGCATCCTTTATGAGCACGGGCACCGCCTGGTGGCCTCCGGAGTGGGGCTGATGACTCTGATCATGGCCCTCTGGCTGCCCATGGTGGAAAAGAGGTCGTGGCTGCGCGTACTGGGTTTTGCCTCGCTGAGTGCGGTGTTTCTCCAAGGATTGTTGGGCGGACTGACCGTGCTGCTGGGCCTGCCCACCGCCATTTCCGTGGCCCACGGCGTGCTGGCCCAGACATTTTTTTGCATGACCATGGTGCTGGCCTATGGTCTGTCCGTGGAGCGTCGCCGCCGGGTGGCGGGGGAGATTTCCATGGGTGCTTCGCCCGCGCTGCTGCGTGTGGCCGGGTTGGTGGCGGTCTTTATTTTCCTGCAACTGCTGGCGGGGGCGCTTATGCGGCACAGCCATTCCGGGCTGGCCATCCCTGATTTTCCGCGCAGTGGCGGAACTTGGATACCCCTTTTTGACCAGGCCATGCTGGACCGGGTGAACGCCCAACTGGGTGCCATCGGCTACACCGGGGTCACCCTCGGTCAGATGTGGACGCACGGCGCGCATCGTATCGGTGCGGGGCTGGTTTCGCTGGCCGTGCTGCTGCTGGTGTTGCGGGCCCGTCGCGAGCCCGGCTTGGCTCGCCCGCTGGCCCGCAGCATTTATCTGTTGCTGGGTCTGCTGGTGGTGCAAATCACCCTGGCAGCCTTCACCATCTGGACGCGCAAGGAACCGTGGATCACCAGCGCCCACGTGGTGACCGGCGCGGCCATGCTGGGATGGGCGGTCTTGATCCTGCTGCGCGCCATACCGGTGCGGGCGGGGGAGTCCGTTGGCCATCCGTCCACAGCCGCCGTGCCGGGTGAGGTTGCCTGGCCGCTCCCGGATCGGGCCACCTTGAGCGCCTTTCTCGAGCTGGCCAAGCCGCGCATCGTGACCATGGTTCTGATCACCACCGGCATCGGCTATTTCCTGGGCGGCTCCGGCATCCCCGGTTGGGGTCACTTGCTGTTGACGCTGGCGGGCACAGGGCTGGCGGCAGGTGGGGCGGCGGCGCTCAATAACTACTTGGAGCGCGATACCGATACCCGCATGCAGCGCACCCGCCAGCGCGTGTTGCCTTCCGGGCGCATGGAACCCGGCCTGGCCCTGACCTACGGCGTGACCCTGGTGCTGGGTGGCGTTTCCCTGCTCGTCTGGTCGGTGAATCTGCTGGCCGGTTTCCTGGTCCTGCTCACGGCCTTTCTGTACGTCCTGGTCTATACGCCGCTCAAACGCATCACCTGGCTGAACACGCCCATTGGCGCCATTCCCGGCGCGCTTCCGCCCATGGTGGGGTGGGCCGCCGCCACCGGTGAGCTCAGCGCGGGGGCGTGGATCCTGTTTGGCATTCTCTACACCTGGCAGCACCCACATTTCTACGCCATCGCCTGGATGTTCCGTGAAGACTACCGCGCCGCCGGTTTCCAGATGCTGTCCGTGGTGGACCCCAGCGGACGCCGCCTGTTTCGGCAGGCTATCCTCTTCTCCGTGGCCCTGCTCGCCGTTTCAGTTTCCCTCACCGCGCTGGGTATCACCGGACGTCTCTATCTGGTGGGTTCGCTGCTGATCGGGATCGGCATGCTGGCCAGCAGTTTTATGCTGGCCCGGCAACCCACCTTGCGCGAGGCCCGCCGCGTGCTGCTGACCTCCGTTATCTATCTGCCCATTCTGCTGGTCCTGATCGTACTGGACGCGGGCTGGACGCGCTTTTTTCCAACCCTTGGAAATTGACCATCCAGCGACTTCCAACCCTTGGAAAAAGAGCACCCTGGCCAACCCATGACCCACCGCCCCGACACCACCGCCCAACGCATCATCTGGGCCCTGTCCGCCGCTGTCCTGCTGGCCGTGGTGATCATCTATAATCTGCCCAAAGCGGACCACATCCCCGCGTTTGTACGCAACCTGCCGCGCCTCAACGCGTTAATTAACTCCACCTGCACCGTTCTTCTATTGCTCTCCCTGGCCGCCGTCAAACGCGGCCGGATCACCCTGCACAAGCGTCTGAACGTGACTACGCTGGCGCTGTCCACGGTTTTTTTGCTCTCCTACGTGACCTTTCATACCTTTGGCGTGGAGACCCGCTACCCGTCAGAAAGCCCCTGGCGGCCTCTCTATTTGATCATTCTCATTTCTCATATTTTGCTGGCCATGGTGGTGCTGCCATTGGTCCTGATCACGTTTTACCGGGGATGGGTGGGGCAGGTGGAGCGGCATCGCGCCCTGGCCCGCTGGGCCTTTCCGGTGTGGCTGTATGTCACATTTACAGGGGTTATCGTTTATTTGATGATTTCCCCGCATTATCGCTTCTAATCCGTCGGGCCTGTAGGCGCATCCCTACACCGCGTGGCTTGGCACGCCTCTTGCTAGTAATTGCAGCAGAGGTGAACCATGAATGAGCCCATCGAAATGTTGGATCGTACGAGCGAAGAGCAGGAAACACGGTCATCAACCGGGCAACGCCCGACCATGGTGATGTCCGTGGCACGGCCGCAGCAGGATGGCCGGCCCCGGTCCACGACCGATATCTATACGCGCAACACCACGACCGAGCGCGATACGTTTGCCCGTCGCCGCATCCAGTGGCCGTATTAAGATGATGTAAGCCGGAATCGGCAGGATGCGCGGCGCGCCTCTGTCGCGCCTCTTGCCTCCGGACGGGCCGCTGTCTTATACTGCGCGGCTCATGAGCGAAGAAGTCAACCAACCTGCGGCCGGATTTGATGTCAGCTACGTGGCCCATCTGGCCCGTCTGCATCTGGATGCCAGCGAAACGGCCAAATTACAGGGCCAGCTCGAACACATTTTGACCTACGTGGAGGAGCTGAAAAAAGTGGATGTCACCGGGGTGACGCCCATGGCGACCTCCATCACCGATGCCCGTCCCTTGCGTCCGGACCAGCTGCAGCCGTCGCTGGATCATGACGTGGTGATGGACAACGCTCCCGCCGCGCGACAGGGCCAGTTCCTGGTACCGCGTATCCTTGAGTAGGGCATGAGCGCGCTGCATCAACTGACCCTGGCCGAAGCGGCCCGCCGCATGCGCGCGCGCGAGTTTTCCTCTTTGGAGCTGGTGGAGGCCCTGCTGAAGCGAATTGCCGAAACCGACGGCCGGGTGGGCGCTTATCTATCGGTGGATGCTGAATCGGCCCGCCAGCAGGCCAGAGCCGCGGATGCGGCGCGGGCCGCCGGTCGGGATACGCCACTGTTGGGCCTGCCCATCGGCATGAAGGATGTGCTTAACGTCCAGGGCCAGCCCTGTACCTGTGGATCGAAAATCCTGCTGGGCTACACCGCGCCTTACGATGCCACCGCAGTGGCTCGGCTGCGCGCCCAGGGGGCGGTCGTACTGGGCCGGCTCAACATGGATGAGTTTGCCATGGGGTCGAGCACGGAGAATTCCGCCCATCAGTTGACCCGCAACCCGTGGGATCTGGGTCGGGTGCCCGGCGGTTCCAGCGGTGGTTCCGCCGCGGTGGTGGGCGGGCACCTGGCCTTGGCCACCCTGGGCTCCGATACCGGTGGCTCCATCCGACAACCCGCTGCGCTGTGCGGGTGTGTTGGACTCAAGCCGACCTACGGCCGCATTTCCCGTTACGGCCTGGTGGCCTATGCCTCTTCGCTGGATCAGATCGGCCCGTTCACCAAGACGGTGGAGGATTCGGCCCTGCTGTTGAATGCCCTGTGCGGTGAGGACCCCCGGGATGCCACTACGGCGGCGCGACCGGTGCCGGATTTCACCCGCGCGTTGGGCCGCGATCTGAAGGGGCTGAAGCTCGGCCTGCCCAAAGAGTATTTTCTGGATGGCATGGATGCCGAAGTGGAGCGCAGCGTGCGGGCGGCGGTCGAGCAATGTCGCCAATTGGGGGCGGAAATCGTCGAGGTCAGCCTGCCCCACACCGGCTATGCCATCGCCACCTACTACATCGTGGCCACCGCGGAGGCCTCGGCCAACCTGGCTCGTTTCGATGGCGTGCGCTACGGGGCGCGGGTGGAGGGGGAGGATCCGCTGGACATGTACGGGCGCACCCGCTCCGCCGGTTTCGGGCCGGAGGTCAAGCGCCGCATCATCCTCGGCACCTATGTGCTGAGTAGCGGCTATTACGATGCCTACTACCTGCGGGCCCAGAAGGTGAGGGCGCTGATCCGGCGTGATTTCGAGCAGGCCTTCACCCGGTGCGATGCCCTGCTGACGCCGACCTCGCCCACGCCCGCCTTCCGTTTCGGCGAGCGCACGGACGATCCCCTGCAGATGTACTTGAGTGACATTTTCACCGTGACCGCCAACCTGGCCGGCATGTGCGGCCTCTCCCTCCCATGTGGTTTCACGGCCGGCGGATTGCCCATCGGACTGCAAGTGCTGGGAAATGCTTTTGCCGAGGAAACGATGTTGCGGGTTGCCCACGCCTACGAACAGAGCACCGAGTGGCATGATCGAAAGCCCGCGATTTAGTCGCCTGACACCCGAATCCCGACCCCTGAAACCTAGATGACCTGGAAAACCGACATAGGCTTGGAAGTGCACGTGCAATTGCGCACGCAGTCCAAGATGTTTTGTGGTTGTGCGAATGCCAGCGGCGGCGAACCGAATACACAGGTGTGCCCGGTGTGCCTGGGTTATCCGGGCGCGCTGCCGGTGGTCAACGAAGAAGCGGTCAAGCTGACCGTGCGCACCGGCCTGTTGCTGGGCTGTGCCATCCAGCCGTTCAGCAAGTTTGACCGCAAGAATTACTTCTATCCCGATCAGGCCAAGAACTATCAAATTTCGCAGTACGACCAGCCCCTGTGCTTGGGCGGCGGGCTGGAGATCGAGGTGGGCGGGACCCGCAAATTCATCCGCCTGACCCGCATCCATCTGGAAGAAGACGTGGCCAAGAACACGCATTTTAACGAAGCCAGCGGGATTGATTTCAACCGGGGCGGCACCCCGCTGATGGAAATTGTAACCGAGCCGGACCTCAGCACGCCGGACGAAACCATGGCCTTTCTGCTCGCCCTCAAGCAGGTGCTGCAATACGGCGAGGTCAGCGATTGCAACCTGGAGCAGGGGAACATCCGGTGCGACGTGAACAGCAGCGTGCGCCCGGTGGGCCAGGAAAAGCTCGGGGTGAAGGTGGAATTGAAGAACATGAACACCTTCAAGGGAGTTCATCGGGCGCTTAAATCCGAGCTGGCCCGCCAGATCCGCGAACTGGAACGCGGCGGCACCCTGGTGCAGGAAACCCGGCGCTGGAATGATGAAGCGGGGGTGACGGAATCCATGCGCACCAAGGAATACGCGCATGACTACCGCTATTTTCCCGAGCCCGATTTGCTGCCGGTGCGCCTGGAGGCCGAAACCATTGAGGCGTGGAGGAGCGCATTGCCGGAGTTGCCAGCGCGGCGCCGGGTTCGTTTGGTCGAGCAGTTCGGGCTGCCGGACTATGATGCGGGCGTGCTGGTGGCGGACAAGCGGGTGGCGGATTACTTTGAAACCACGGCGGGGTTGTGCGGGAATGCCAAGGCGGCCTCGAACTGGATCATGACCGAAGTCCTGCGCATTCTTTCCGAGCGGGAAGCGGAGCTTTCCTCCCTGCGCGTCACGCCGCAGGCGCTGGCCGGGTTGATCAAGCTGGTGGACCAGAAGGCCATCAACATGCCGTCCGCCAAGCTGGTGTTTGGTGTATTGTGCGACGAGGGTGGCGATCCGGAGAGCATCGTTAAGGCGCGTGGACTGGCCCAGGTCAGCGACAGCGGAGCCATGGATGGCTTTGTGGAGCAGGCCATCGCGGCCCATCCGAAGTCCGTGGCCGATTATCGCGCGGGTAAGCAGCCGGCGTTCGAGTTTCTGGTTGGCCAGGTCATGCGCTTCAGCAAGGGCAAGGCCAATCCCCAGGTGGCGCGCGAGCTCTTGCTGAAAAAACTCGGTTGAAGCGTTTTGGTTCCGTTCGTTGACACTGCTTGCGGGTGTCCGCTAGGATGATCGCGAACTTCGGTTCGTACCATCTGCTTGAGTGAGGTTCCGCCCTTGACCGCCAACGACGAATATATTGTCGAGATCCTGCAAAGCGTCGGCCTCATCTCGCATGCCCAGGGCACGGAAGCCCTCCAATTGGCGCAGAGCCAGGATAAGGCGGTGGTGGACATCCTGGCCGACAATAAGGTGGCCTCCAAGAGCGACATCCTTAAATCGCTGGCCAACCAGTTTGGCATGGAATTCATCAGCCTGTCCGGGCATGACGTCGAGCAGGAGGTTATTGACCTGGTGCCGGGCGAGGTGGCGCGGCGCTACAAAATCCTGCCCGTTTACCGGTCGGAAAATTCTATCACCGTGGCCTTGAGCGATCCGCTGGACGTGGAGACCCTGGACAGTCTGCGCTATGTGTTGCGTTGCAGCGTGGAAGGTGTGGTCGCGGTGCCGGAGGAAATCGAAGTGGCGTTGAGCCACTATTATCCGGCCACGGGCAACACGGTGGCCTCCATGCTGGAGGAAATGACCGAAGGCTCGGTGCAAAAACCGGGGGAGGGTACCCCGCAACTGGAGGGCGAGGACAACGTCACCGATGCGGACGCTCCCATCATCAAGCTGGTCAGCCTGATCATTCTGGAAGCCTTCCGCAGTCGCGCCTCCGACATTCACCTGGAACCATTGGAAAAGAAGTTCCGGGTGCGTTACCGCATTGACGGTATTCTGCATGAGGTGGAGAGCCCGCCCAAGCGTCTGCAGTCGGCCATCGTCAGCCGGGTCAAGATCATGGCCAACATGAGCATCGCGGAAAAGCGGCTGCCCCAGGACGGACGCATTCAGATCAATGTGATGGGCCGCGATCTCGACTTGCGCGTTTCGTCCATTCCCTGCAATCACGGCGAAACCATCGTCATGCGTATTCTGGACAAGCAGAGTTTGTCCCTCGGCCTGCCCAAGCTGGGCTTCTTCTCTGACGACCAGCAAACCTTTGAGCGCCTGATCACCCTGTCCGACGGCATTATCCTGGTCACGGGTCCCACCGGATCCGGTAAAACCACCACACTGTATGCCTGTTTGAACCACATCAACAAACCGGATCGCAAGATCATCACGGTGGAAGATCCGGTGGAATACCAGATGTCGGGCATCAACCAGGTGCATGTGCGCGCCGAGATCGGGCTGAACTTCGGGGCCGCCTTGCGTTCCATTCTGCGTCAGGCCCCCAACATCATCATGATCGGTGAAATTCGCGACCTGGAAACCGCGGAAATTGCTGTCAACGCCTCCCTGACCGGTCACTTGGTGTTCAGCACCCTGCATACCAACGACGCGCCCAGTGCGGTCACCCGTTTGATTGACATCGGGGTTAAACCCTTCCTGGTCGCCTCCTCCACCCGCGCCATCATGGCCCAGCGGTTGGTGCGCAAGATTTGTGAAAAATGCAAGGCCCCCTACAAGCCGACCGACATGGAACTGCGGTTGCTGGGGCCGGCCGCCCAGCAGGTGGCGCAGGCCCAGTTGTATCACGGCACGGGTTGCGCGGAGTGTAATCACACCGGCTTCCGCGGCCGGTTGGGCATCTTCGAAATCTTCGTCATCAACGACGAAGTGCGGCACATGATTTACGAGCGGGTATCCGCCTCTCAGTTGCGCATCCGGGCCCGCGAGCTGGGCATGCGCACTCTGCGGGAGGATGGCTTGCGCAAAATTATTGCCGGTCAGACCACCCTGCAGGAAATCTTCCGCAGCACCATGGGGGATGCCAACTAGCCATGACGCTACCCGCCGGTGAAGTGAGCATGCACGATTTGCTGGACCTCGTGGTCGCCGAGGGGGCCTCCGATCTGCACCTGACCGAGGGCTTGCCCCCGGTATTGCGGTTGCATGGCCGATTGCAGTCCATCGATACCGAACCGTTGCGTCCCGAGGACACCGAGCGCCTGATGAAGGCCATTGCCCCGCCCGAGCACCAGGCCCGCCTGGTGGAAAACAAGGGAACGGACTTTGGTATCGGGTATGAGGACAAAGCCCGGTTCCGGGTGAGTCTGTTTATGCAGCGCGGTTCGGTGGGCCTGGTCCTGCGCCAGATTCCCTCCCGGTTGATGACGCTGGAGGAGATCGGCCTGCCGCCCGCCATCAAGGACCTGTTGCACAAGCCGCGCGGGCTGATCCTGGTCACCGGCCCCACCGGTTCCGGCAAGACCACCACCCTGGCCAGCATGATCAACGTGATCAACGAGACGCGGGATGTGCACATCATCACGGTGGAAGATCCCATTGAGTACTACCACACCCATAAAAAGAGTGTGATCACCCAGCGTGAAGTGGGGGAGGATGTGCCCTCCTTTGGAGAGGCCCTGAAGCGCGGTTTGCGTCAGGACCCGGACGTGATTCTGGTGGGCGAAATGCGCGACTTGGAGACCATGTCGGCCGCCATCCGGGCGGCCGAAACCGGCCACCTGGTATTCGCGACGCTGCACACCACGGGCGCGGCCCGCACGGTGGACCGTATTGTGGATGCCTTTCCCATGGATCAGCAGAACCAGGTGCGCACCCAGCTTTCCTCCAGCCTGGAGGCGGTGATTTCCCAGCTGCTGCTGGTGCGGCACGACAAGCCGGGTCGGGTGGCCGCCTTCGAGATCATGATTTCCACCTCGGGCATCCGTTCCCTTATTCGCGACAACAAGACCTTCCGCATTACCTCGGATATTCAGACCGGGGCCAAATACGGCATGGTGACGCTGGATGACAATCTGGTATCGCTGCATGAGCGGGGGCTTATCGATTACGACGAAGTCATTACCAGTGCCCAGGACGTGGAGTCGGTGATGGAGAAAATCAAGCAGCGCACCACGCGCCGATAGGTGGACCATGGCGGACGCGGAATTCAAAGATCCTTTGCTGCAGCAGCTCTTCGAGGAGGGCGTGCTCTCGGCCAAGCAGGCGGAAGAGGTGGTGGACGAGCACGAACGGATGGGTAAACCGGTGCGCGAACTGCTGGTGGACATGGATGTCCTGTCCGAGGACAAACTGCTCGACATCATCGCCCAGCATCTGGGCACCCACGTGGTTCAATTGGGCCGCACCGAGGTGGATGCCGCGGTATTGAAATCGGTGCCGGGCAGCGTGGCCCGCATGTACAACGTGGTGCCGGTGGAGGCGGACAGCCATTCCGTGACCCTGGCCACCTTTGACATTCTGAGTCCGGAAATGGTGGATGAGCTGGGCTTTGTGCTGACCCGCGACATCTCGTTCGTGGTGGCCCGGGAAGCGGACATCAAGACCTTCCTGAACCAGCATTTCGGGGACGACAGCGATTCCGTGACCGACATGCTGTCCGCGCTGGAGAGCGAATTGGAGCATGTGGGGGAAGCCACCATCTCCACCCATGGCGGGGACGAGACGGCGGAAATACAGGAACTGGCCAACCAGGCGCCGGTCATACGGTTTGTCAATCTGGTGCTGCTGCAGGGGGTAAAGGACCGGGCCTCGGATATTCATTTTGAGCCCTTTGAGAACGAGTTCAAAATCCGTTACCGCGTGGACGGGGCGCTGTACGAAATGGCGCCGCCGCCCAAGCATCTGGCTCTGCCGGTGATATCGCGCATCAAGGTGATTTCGGGGCTGAACATCGCCGAGCGGCGTTTGCCTCAGGACGGGCGCATTCAGATGCCGGTGGGGGGGCGTCAGATTGACTTCCGCGTTTCCACCCTTCCGACCACTTTCGGGGAGAGCGTGGTGCTGCGCATTCTGGACCGCTCTGTGGTATCGCTGGATCTGGACAACATCGGCATGCCGGAAGACATTTACAAAGCCTTCGGTGAGGATATTGACAAGCCGAACGGCATTGTGGTGGTCACCGGGCCCACCGGTTCCGGAAAGACCACCACCCTCTATTCCGCCCTGCGCCGACTCAACACCATTGATTCCAAGTTGCTGACTGCCGAGGAGCCGGTGGAATACGATATCGAGGGCATCATCCAGATACCGGTTCAGGAAGCCATTGGTCTCACCTTCGGTCGGGCCCTGCGCGCCTTTCTCCGGCAGGACCCGGACATCATCATGGTGGGCGAAATTCGCGACAAGGAGACGGCCGAAATTGCCATTCAGGCCTCCCTGACCGGTCACCTGGTGTTCAGCACCCTGCATACCAACGATGCGCCCGGCGCGGTGACCCGGTTGATTGACATGGGCGTGGAGCCCTTCCTGATTTCCTCCACGCTGGAAGCGGTGCTGGGACAGCGGCTGGTGCGTACCATCTGCTCCAATTGCCGGCAACCTTACCAACCGGACCAGGATGTGCTCAGCCGCCTGGGTCTGACGGCAGCCCAGATTGAGGGGCGCCCGTTCTTTCACGGGGTGGGGTGCATGCAATGCAACGAAACCGGCTATCGTGGCCGGCGTGGTATCTATGAGTATCTTCGGGTCACCGATCCGGTGCGGGAATTGATCAATGAACGTAAGCCGACCATTGTTATACGCGACAAAGCGGTTGAACTGGGTATGCGCACCTTGCGTGAAGACGGCATCCGCTGCATTTTGGATGGACATACCACGGTGGAGGAAGTGCTGAAATACACGTGAGTAAAGTTGGTAAAACGATTTAACTGTTGCCTTGGTTCCTTGCTCTGGCTAATGTCCACTAACAATTCGATACGGTGTCATGCCTAAATTTTCCTATGTAGCCATGGATGCCCGCGGTCGTGAGACCAAGGGTGAGATTGACGCGGACAGCCAGACCGCAGCGCTGTCGCGAATTCGTGAGAAGGGTCTATTCCCCACCAGTGTGGTCGACGCGGCGTCCGCTCCCGCCAAAGGTAAGAAAACCTCCTCCGGCAAAGGCAAGCCGGCTGGCAAGGGCGGTGGCATGAACATCGAGATCAAACTGCCCGGGTTCATGAATCGCGTAAAACCCAAGCAGCTCATGATTTTCACCCGGCAATTGGCCACGCTGATTGACGCCGGACTGCCGCTGGTGCGCAGCCTGGACGTGCTGGAAAAGCAGGAAAAACATCCCACGCTCAAGGCGGCCTTGCGCGAGATGGCGGATGCCATCCAGTCCGGCAGCACGTTTGCCGAGGCCCTGGCCCAGCATCCCAAGATTTACAACAAACTCTATGTGAACATGGCCAAAGCGGGCGAAATCGGCGGTGTACTGGATAAAGTTCTGCTCCGTTTGGCGGAGTTCATGGAGAAAGCCCAGCGCATCAAGAGCAAGGTGGCCAGCGCCATGGTGTATCCCATGGTGGTCATGGTTATGGCCATAGGCATTCTGACGTTTCTGATGATTTTCATCATTCCCAAGTTCAAGGAAATCTTCACCGACTTGCTGGAAGGCCAGGCCCTGCCTCCGCTGACCGAGTTTGTCATGAGTATCAGCACAATGATGACCACCCGGTTGCCCTATCTGGTGGGCGGGGTGGTGCTCATCGTGATCCTGATCAAACTGATGGCCCGAACCCCCAAGGGCGCAGCCATCCTGGACCGAATCAAGCTGAAACTGCCGGTCTTCGGCGTGCTCATCAGCAAGACCGCCATTGGACGGTTCGCCCGCACCCTGGGGACCTTGATGTCCTCCGGCGTCCCGGTTTTGCAGGCCCTCAATATTGTGCGCGACACCTCGGGCAACCAGGTGATCGCCAATGCGGTGTCACAAATCCATGACGCAGTGAAAGAGGGCGAGAATATGGCGCCGCCCATCGAGGCCACCAAGATTTTCCCGCCCATGGTTATTAGCATGGTCCAAGTGGGCGAGGAAACGGGTGACCTGCCCGAGATGCTGATGAAAATCGCGGACACCTACGATGAGGAAGTGGACAATACGGTGGCGGGCTTGACCTCCATCATTGAACCCATCCTGATCGTATTTCTCGCCGTGGTCGTGGGAACCATCGTCATTTCGCTCTTCCTGCCCCTGATTTCCATCATCGGCAAGCTGAGTTGAGGACCGGCGCACGCGCCAGGTGATGCGCATCATGAACGTTCCCGCTTCCAGACCCGGGCGGTGGATGTCCCGCTCCGAAGTTTTGCTGCTGGCCAGCCTGCTCCTGTTCATTCTTTCCGTGGTCGGGCCCGGATGGTGGGCTTGGAAGCGTCGGGAGCGCTTGCAGATGGCGCGTGTGGATTTGCGCGTGCTGGTCGAGGCGGTCGAGCGGTATCACCGTGAATACGGGGGGTGGCCCGGGGTGATGCAAACCCAATCGGCCGATCTGCGTTTTGGCCGCGACGAGTCCAACGCTCACGTGTTGAATGTACTGCGCGCCCAGGAAGGGCTCGGCAACCCTCAGCATCGCGCCAATGAGCAGCAGCTGGTTTTTATTGAAGTCGATCCAGCGGGGCCCGGGATGTCAGGCCTGGATACCCGGGGCGCTTTTCTGGATCCGTGGGGCACGGAGTATCAGTTGGTGTTCGATGCCAACTACGACAATGTCTGCGAGGTCGAAAAAAGTATGTACGGCCGACTGATCGGCCAGGGTCACGCCATCTGGTCCTGCGGACCCGATCGCCTGTCGGACACGCCGGATGATCTCTTGACGTGGGCGCGTTACTAGGCCGTGCGAAGCGCCAGCACGGCCAGTATGGCCTTGGCCGTCCAGGCCAGGGTACGTATCCAATTGGTGCTGATCAGCACGTGCAGAAGGCGCGCGTCCCAGCCCCGATTCAATCGATGGTGCAGAGGAACCTGAATCAGGAAGGTGGAAAGAATCGCAACCATCACACACGCCGCCATGCCGTAGTGCAGGCGGGTCAGCACGGGGCCAAGGCCGAGCAGCCAACCGAGGGTGGCGGTCCACTCCACCAGCAGCAGGGGGCCAACGATGAAGGAGATGCGGCGGCTATGCGCCGCATGGGCCGCGGGAAAGCTTTCCGGGGTCAGGTGGAGGAAGGCGGGATACACGATCAACTGGACGGTCCAGATGAGTCCGGACATGGCCAAGCCGGTGATCAATTGCGCCAAATCCAGCCAGGAGCTCATGGATGTGTCAGGTGGTTCGCTGAATGACGTAGTTAGCCAGGGCGAGCAAGGGGGCGGTGTCGCCGGGCAGGCTCGCCAGGCTGAGCCGTGCCTCCGCGATCAGACGTTCGGCTCGTCGCCGTGCTTCCGCCAGCCCGTGTACCGCCACGTAGGTCAGCTTGCCGCGAGCGGCATCGGTGCCGGTCCCTTTGCCGAGGGTGGCGGCATCGGAGGTGGCGTTGAGGACATCGTCCGCCACTTGGAAGGCCAGTCCCATTCGGTCACCATAGGTGTCGAGCGCAGTCAGATGATCCACGCGGGCCCCCGCGCTGATGGCGCCCATCCGTACCGCCGCGCGCAGCAAATCACCGGTTTTATGGCGATGAATATAGTCCACCTTGTCGGCATCCACGGCCTGGCCTTCAGCGGCCAGATCCTCCACCTGTCCGGCGATGACGCCCTGGCTGCCGGAGGCCCGGGCCAACTCCAGGGCGAATTGGTTGGGGCCATAGGGTGGCGGTGCGACACATTCCGCCAGCCATTCAAAGGCCAGGGTTAGCAGCGCGTCGCCGGCCAGGATGGCATTGGCTTCGCCAAAAACCTTGTGGCAGGTGGGCCTTCCCCGGCGGAGGTCGTCGTTGTCCATGGCGGGTAAATCGTCGTGAATGAGGGTGTAGGTATGCAGCAGTTCGATGGCGCAGCCGGGGATCAGGGCGTTTTCCAGATTGCCGTCCAACGCCTCGGCGGCGGCCAAGCACAGGATGGGGCGAATGCGCTTGCCTTCGCCCAGCATGCTGTAGCGCATGGCCTGATGCAGCACGGCCGGTCGGGTGGTTTCGGGGGGCAGCCGGTCCTGCAGGCATTGATTCACTTGCCGGCGGCGATGATTCAGATAGGAGTTCACATCCAACATGGTCGGAGGTTAACGGAGGGGATGGTCATGACAAGGCTATTTCCAGGCGGGGCCGTGGCAGGGTGATTTGACACCCGTAAGCCCCCCCCCTATAGTCGACGTCTGCATTATGCCAACCTACGAATACGAATGCCGTAAATGCGGTCATGCCTTTGAAAAATTCCAGCGCATCAGCGAAGCACCGGCCAAGCGTTGTCCGAAATGCCGGGGTGCGGTGAGACGCGTGTTGGGCAGCGGGGCGGGCCTGCTCTTCAAGGGCAGTGGTTTCTACATCACCGACTACCGCAGTGACGGCTACAAGAAGTCTGCGAAAGCGGATGTCTCCAGCGGCACGGCCAAAACGGGTGGCGAGGCCAAAGGCAAAACATCATGAGTTACGACGTCACCTGCGGGAGCTGTGGACACCGCAACCCCATGGGTCGCCTGTATTGCATGTCGTGCGGAGCCAAGCTGGAGGTGACCGAAAAATCGGTTTCCGTGACCGGCGCCGCCGCCCAGCGCGGCCGCAACGTGTTACGAGGCCTGCGCCTGCTCATCACCCTCGGCCTGCTGGTGGTGCTGGTGCAATTGATGCGGCCGGTGCATCCCCAGGCGGAGGTCGGGTCTCGGTCGGATGCCAATATTTTGGGGCGCAAATTGACCGTTTTGCAGGATGCCCTGATGGAGCATCGCGCCCGCATGGAACAGCTCCCGGAATCGGGAATCAACGCCTACCTGTTTGAAATCCTGCAGCGTTCGGATCCTTCCCGGCGGAGCTGGCTGGGCCTCAATCTACAGACGGTGCAGATCCGGTTGGTGGAGGGCAAAGCCCTTGTCCTTTTGTCGGCCGGCCAAGGGGCGTGGCAGATCACCCAGGAAATAGAAGTCACTCCGGTGCGGAGTGACGGAGGCTGGACCTGCGAGGTTACGGCGATGCGAATCGGGCATCTCCCGCTACCGCGCAGCCTGGCGAAGGGGCTGGCGGCACGATCAGGGCGGGTGTTTGGGGGCTTGTCCCGGGAAGCCGAAGTTTTGAAACGGATGAACGAATTGCGGCTCAGCCAAGGCGTGATGGAGGCGATCACAGCCGGACGGTGAGCGGGGAGAAAGCGCATGAAAGACAAACAGGAATTCCATCAGTTGCTGGCCGAAATCAACGGCCAGAACTTCAGCGAGTATGCCCGCATCATCGGCGATTTCGATTTTTCGCGCTATGTGGTCAAATTCAACCGTATCCCGGCGGAAGGTGAGGGGACCTCGGTACTGTTTGTGGTGCGGGTGCCCCAGGCGGTGGCGGAGTTTCCGCCCCACCTGACCAACACGCCCATCCGGCGCACCGCTCTGGAAGATCTGTTGACCCGCAAGATGGCGGAAGCCATTGAGCGAACCTCGGCTTATGATCACGAAGGAGTATCCCGCCGCCGCATCTCCATAGCCGCTCCGGGCCAGAAAATCCTGCCCCGCTCCTCCCTGGTGGTGGCCGATGAATTCGTGGAAGCCCGCCTGAACTGCAACCTGCCCGCCCGGCATGGACGTATTCTGGGCGACGATGCCCAGGATGTCTTCTTTCGCGAACTGCCGGGGGTGGTCAATAGTTCCCTCATCTACTGCAATCTGGACGAGCGCGAAGTGGATCGTTTTGTCAACTTGATGGAGGATGCGGATGCAGTTCGGCAGGCCCTGCCCACGCGCGGACTGATCAGCTTTGTCGGCGAGGGATCGCGGTTGACCCGGCGCGACCGCTCCGACCTGCCCGATTTGGAGCGCAATCAGCCGTTGCACATGGCGGAGGCCCTGCACCTCAGCGTCGAGGTTCCCAATGCCGGAACCATTCGGGGCATGGGCATACCTTCCGGCATAACCGTGATTCTGGGCGATGCCTATTCCGGGCGGCCGGAATTAATGAAGGCCCTGGCCGCCGGCATTTATAATCACATTCCGGAGGATGGTCGTGATTATGTGGTGTCGGTTCCGGACACGGTCTATGTGGCGGCGGAGGACCGGCGCAGCGTGCAGCGGGTGGATATCTCGGCCTTTGTGCGGAAGAATCCGGCTGGCCGCGATGTGAAACAATACACGGTGGCCCACGCGGATCCTTGCGCGGCCCAGGCCGCGGCCACCGCGGAGGCGCTGGAAATAGGCGCCCGCGCCCTGCTCTTTGACGAAGCGGATTCAAATTCCGGCTTCCTGAGCCTGGACTCGCGTCTGAAGGGTCTTTCGTCCAGCACCGATCTGCATTTCATCCCCCTGTCGGTGCGAGCCCGCCAGATCGCGGATGAACTGGGGGTGTCCATCGTGGTGGCCGGTGCATCATCCGTCACCGAATTTATTCCGGTGGCCGACACCGTGTTGCGTATTGACGATTTCCAGGTGAGCGATGTTACGAGGGAGGCGAAAGCCCTGGCCATCCAGATGAATGAGGAAGTTCCGGCAGACCGCAGCGATGTCAGCGGGTTGGCCGAACGCTCGCGCTGGGTGGTGCCCAGCAGTATTGATCCCAGCCAGGGGCGGCACGATGCGGTGGTGGATGCGCCGTCCGTGGAGGTGCTGCATTTCGGCTGCCGCGATCTGGACTTGCGCGGGCTGGCCCAGTTGGCGGATCGCCACCAAACCGCGACCATCGGGCTGGTGCTGCATTATGCGAAGATGCGCTATATGGACGAGGGGCGGCCCATCCGGGAAATCCTTGACCTGGTGGATCGCGATCTGAGCACCGAGGGCCTGGAGTGCCTGAGCCGTGAATTACGCGGCGATCTGGCCCGGCCGCGGCGGTATGAAATTGCCGCTGCTCTGAACCGTCTGCCCACCCTGCGTATTTCCCGCGTCTCCACCTGATCCGACCCCGCCATGAAATTGGTGGTGCAACGGGTGCTCCGGGCGGCGGTGCGCGTGCAGGGCGAACACGTGGCCTCCATTGATCGTGGCCTGCTGGTGCTGTGCGGCGTGGCCCACGGCGATACGCTGGAGGATGCCCGCTATCTGGCCCGGAAAACCCGTCAGTTACGCATATTTGATGATGCGGACGGGAAGATGAATCGATCTCCCGCCGACGTGGGCGGCGCCTTCCTGGTGGTCAGTCAGTTTACGTTGTATGGCGATTGTACCAAAGGCAACCGGCCCAGCTACCTCGAGTCCGCTCCTCCCGCCGAGGGTGAACAGGGGTATGAAGCTTATGTGGCGGCCTTGCGGGAAGAAGGCGCTTCCGTACAAACCGGCCGGTTCCGCGCCATGATGGAAGTGGAGCTGGTCAACGATGGTCCGGTCACCCTGATCCTGGAAAGCCGCGGGCGTGCCAGCGCTTGACCCGGCTGGGGCGGGACGGCACGGTGTTCCCATGTTGCTTATCCGACACGCCTGCGTGTGGGCGGCCCTTTTCGGCTTCATGGTTTCGTTGGGGGCGGAGCCGCTGCTTCGCACCCCGCCGCAACCCCGGGAAGGCGCCACCAGTCGCACCGTATTCAGCACCACCCGGCGTTTTCTGGTGAGCGGATTTGCGCCCGGTGCGGCCGCCGACCTGGCCCGGTGGTGCGAAGCGGTGGCGGGTCGGGTCGAAAATATGTTGGGGCCCATCCCCATGGATCGCGGCTGGTATCTGGAAATCCAGGGTCGGCCGGGGGATCGGGTGGTGCGGGCCCAGGGCTGGGTGGATGGACTCCTGCAGCAGCGACTGGAAGTAGGGCGGGACGAGGAACTGGACCAGGAGGATGTATTGGAGGGACTGGTCTGGCTGTTGCTGAACCGATGGGCGGTGGCGCTTCAATCGCCTGCGGATCGGGCGAACGGGTTGGCCGGCGTACCGGACTGGCTGGCCGTGGGGGTGGCCCAAAATACCTACCCCGAACTGCGCACCCGCAATGCGGAAGCGGTACAGGAGCGCTGGCGCGAAGACCGTCTCACCCCGTGGCCTGCGCTGGTGGAGCAGGAAATTCTGCCCGCCGGCCGCTGGGCCGCCAAGGCGGAGGCCGGCCAACTGGTGGCCTGGTTGCTCGATCGGAATGCACGCATGGATGCGTTCTGGGAAGCGCACGCGAAGGGACTACGATTGAACGCGGAGGCGGTGGCCCGGCAGGTGCTGGCGCTGGGTGGTGTGGAGGAAGCCTCGCAGGCCTGGGAAGTTTGGCTGGCTGGCCAGAATAACCGGCGCCGGGCCATGACCGGCGTGGATGCGGCCCAGGTGGCAGAATTCGATGCGTTGTCCCGGGTGGATGATCCAGAACTTCAGGCCGTGCGCGCTGACGTATCGGCGCCTCTGACCCTGGCGGATCTGGTGGCCCTGCGAAAATCCCGCTGGGTGCCCGCGCTGGCCACGCGACGCAGTTGGCAGCTTCAGATGGCCATGCTGGGCCGGGCTCCGGAATGGCAGGAGGTGGCTCAGCGGTATATCCATTTTCTGGAGGCTCTGGCCGGGCGGGGCGAGGGCTATCGGGGTGGACTTTTCGGGCGAGGCGCTTCCGGGCGCCAATTGCTGGCCTTGCTGGGCGAGGCCGAGCAGGCCCGGGACCGACTGCGCCAGGACATACAGGCGCGGAGCACCTATCTGGACCGGGTGGAGCAGGGGTCGGGACCGGACGTGGAGGCCGTGCGCGCTTATCTGGATGACGTGGAGCGGCGCGCTGCCGGAGAAACGCCATGAGTTTGGCGTGACCCCGCAGACTTGAAACGGTAGGGTCGGGAACTCGAGCGGATACAACCATGAAGAAATCAAAGAACCGGAAAACCACCGTGGGCGTGGTGGATCACGATGTGCTGGCATTTACCGCCGGCAAGGATGTGCAGCTGGATCTGGTGCTGGCGGAGGCCGATTGTTTCGGCTCGGCCGCCCATGTGGTCATGCTGAGCCGCATGCCGGTGAAGCCCGCGCTGTTTAATGCCGCCGAATGTCGCCGCGTGGTGCAGGCTCTGGGTGAAATCGCCGCCCGCGCCCGGGCCGGTGATTTTGTCATCCGGTTGGAAGACCAGGATGTTCATCTGGCGGTGGAACGCACGTTGACCGAACAACTGGGTGATTTAGGCAAACGCGTGCATACCGGGCGAAGCCGGAACGATCAGGTGGCGCTGGATTTGCGTTTGTATGCGCGCGAAGAACTGCTGGGTGTGCTGGATGACGCCGCCGCCCTGGCCCTGACCCTGCTGGACTTTGGCCGGAAGCATCGCCGTGAACCCATGGTCGGGCGCACCCACATGCAGCCCGGCATGCCGAGTTCCGTGGGCTTGTGGGCCACCGCGTTCACCGAGGAACTGACCGACGGCCTGGCCTTGGTGCGCAGCGCCTATGCCATCAACAACCGTTCGCCCCTGGGCTCCGCGGCCAGCTATGGCGTTCCACTGCCTATTGACCGCCAGCTGGTCTCCGACCTGCTGGCCTTCGACGGGCCCTGCCACAATGTGCTGTACGCCAACAACAGCCGGGGCCGGGTGGAATCCATCATCCTGGGCGCGCTGTCGCAGCTCATGCTGACCCTGTCACGCCTGGCGCAGGATCTCATGCTGTTCACCATGCCCGAGTTCGCTTACTTCCAACTCCCCGCCGCCTATTGCACGGGCAGCAGCATCATGCCACAGAAGAAGAATCCCGATGTGCTGGAGTTGGTACGGGCCAAGGCCAGCCGGGTGGCTGCCGCCGCGGAAGGGGTGTACGGATTGCTGAAAGGCCTGCCCACCGGCTACAATCGGGATGTGCAGGAAGCCAAGGAGCCCTTCCTGGAGGGGATGGCCAACACGCGTGCCTGCCTTCGCATCATGAATGGGTTGGTGCAGGGCATGCAGGTGAACCACAAGGCGCTGCTGCGAGGCTTCACTCCGGATGTGTTTGCCACCGATCGGGCGTTGGAGCTGGTGGCGGCGGGCCTGCCGTTCCGCGATGCCTACCACCACGTGAAGGCCCATCTGGATGAATTGAACGACCGTGACCCCGTGGCCGCCTTGGAGCAGAAACGACATCTGGGAGCCCCGGCCGGACTCGACTTTGCATTTCTGCGGCAGGGGGTCAACCTTCACCGCCGGTTCAGTGGATCCGAAAAGGCCCGTATTTGCAAGGCCCGCATGCAATTGTTGGGGGTATAGCCCCGGCTATCTTGCCGATTTCCGACATCTGGCATCCTTCTTGCTAATCATTGTTTGCGTCAAGATCAGCTTATCCAGGCTGTAGGGCGGCGAGCAACATGAAGGCTAAAAGGCAAAGCAAGGTAGACTGGTGGATCGGCGGTGCTTTCCTGATGGGATTGGGCGGGGTGGCTATGGATGCCCAGGCTACCTTCACCGGGTTGCTCATTGTCCTATTGGGTCTGCTGGCGGTTATCATGGGCTGGCGAATGCCTGGCGGAGCGGAACTTGTCCAGCAACGCCTCGATCAGCTGAGGGAAGCCGCCACCATCCTTTGCCGGAGATTGCCTTCCGGTATGATACTGGTAGACCAACGGGACAAGGTTCTTTTTGCCAATGACCAGGCGCTCACCTTGTTTGAGGGAAATCCCGAAGATTTTCAGGGTAGTCCATTGGCTCATTGGACCGAGACCATGAGCGGAGACACCAAAGCCGGCTTGATGATGCCAGCGCGCCGGTTTCGTAGATCGAATGGCACACCCTTCTATGCCCACGTCAGCGAAGCGCCGGTGGAATTGCCCGGTGAGCCCGGCGGTCCTCATCTTCGAATTTTGATTATCAGTGACATAACAGCCTTGGTGGACATGCATCAACGGGTCAAACAGGCGGAGCGGCTGCGCACCGCCGCAACCATGGCCACCCAGTTTGCCCACGAAGTGCGCAACCCCGTGGCGGCTATTTCCGGTTCGGCCCAGGTTCTGGGGAAATTGCAGCGACAGGTGGTTGCTCAGGGTTCGCATTGCACGGTGTCCGATTCCGATCGGGCCCTTCTCTATGAGTGCATCGTCAACGAGTCTGATCGCTTGGATGGCATTATTGCTAAGTTCTTGTCTGTAAATGAGTTCTCTGATCAACGGATGGAAGAGCTGATTCAAGGCATAAATCACGAGCCTGAACCAACGTTTCGCACGGCCGATCGCCGGTCCCATATGCCGGCGATCCCCGAACGAGCTCATGTAGCTTAATTCAAGCTACCCTGTGCGCTAATTGACCCAACTAGCGCCTAATTCCTATTTTTTAGAATTCAATGTTAACTTTTCGGCGTATTTACTATACCTTGACGGCGTTTCGGTAGTGAAGCAACTGAGGCTAGGGGGCACGGTCGTATGGCGAGAATCTTACTGGTTGATGATGAACCCAGTATTTTGAGTGTGTTGACCACGCTCATGAAGTCGGAAGGGCATGATCCCGTCCCGGTGCGGGGAGGCGACAAAGCCAAGGATGTTCTTCATACCGAGTACTTTGATCTGATGATTTCCGATATCCGGATGGAGCCGGTGGATGGCATGGATCTGCTCAAGATCGCCCATCGGGAGCGGCCCAGCATGGCCGTGATCATGCTGACCGCCTATGCCTCGGTGGAGACCGCGGTGGAGGCCATGAAGGCGGGGGCGTTCGATTATGTGACCAAGCCCTTCAAGGTGGACGAACTGTTAATCACCGTTCAGCGCTCGTTGGAGTACACCCGCGTTCGCAATGAGAACGAGGACTTGCGCAAGCAGCTGGACACCCGCTACGGATTCGAGAACATCGTGGCCGAGAGTCCCGCCATGCGCAAGGTGTGCGAAATGGTGCGCCGGGTGGCCTCCTCTGACACCACCGTGCTCATCCAGGGCGAGAGCGGCACCGGCAAGGAGTTGGTGGCCAAGGCCATTCACGCCAACAGTGCGCGCAAGGGGCGTCTTTTCCTGCCCATCAACTGTGCGGCCCTCCCGGAACCGTTGCTGGAATCCGAGATGTTCGGCCACGTCAAAGGCGCCTTTACGGGGGCCGCCTCGAACAAGGAAGGCCTTTTTGAGGCCGCGCACGGGGGTACCATTTTCCTGGACGAAATCGGCTCCATGCCGGCGAGCATCCAGGCCAAACTGTTGCGGGTGCTACAGGATCGCCAGGTGCGCAAAGTGGGCAGCAATGAGTCGGTATCGGTGGATGTCCGGGTCATCGCGGCCACCAACGACCGTCTGGAAAAGCTGATCGCGGAGCAGAAGTTTCGCGAAGATCTGTATTACCGGCTGAGCGTGATTCCGATCGAGATCGCCCCGCTGCGGGAACGCCGGGAGGACATTCTCCCCATGATCAACCACTTCATGCGCCGTGAATTGAGGGATGTGCATCCCCTGCCGCATTTGAATGCGGACGCGCAGCTCATGGTGGAGCGCTATCCCTGGCCGGGCAATGTACGCGAACTGGAAAACGCCATTCGCCATGCCCTGACCTTCACCTCGGATGGTGTGATCACCCCCGAAGTGCTGCCCGCCAAGATGGTGGCCAGCGCCACCCAGTCCGTGCCCAGCGCGGGTAACTCGGCGGACGAAGTGCGCGGGAAAACCTTGAAAGGTTTCCTGCGGCAGAAAGAACGGGAATTTCTCAGCCAGGTACTGGCCAGTTTCGGCGGGGACAAGGAGAAGACCGCCAAGGCGCTCAAGATCAGCCTGGCCACGCTCTACCGCAAACTGCCGGATCCGGTGGACTAGCAGGGCTCAGGGACGCGCGGGCAAATCGCGGCAGAAGGAAACCCACGTGTTGCCGCGACGCTGCAAGGGGGCGGAAATCTCCTCCCGCCGACGCTCGACTCCACTGCTGCTCCGATACACCACCGTATAGTGCTGCAGATCAGGCGGGCAGGGGACGCGGGCCACCTGCAGGTAGCGGGGAAGGGTTTCCCAGCGACGTGTATCCGGGTGCTCCAGCAGCCCGATTAAAACGAAGCGCACCAGTTCGCCCAGGAGCTGATTGTCCTTTTCGATCTGGTAGGCGATGGATTCCTTGGCGGCGATCCGGGCCACCGTTTTCACCATGCGTTTGGCCATTTCCTTCTGCTCGGTGGTGAAGGCCAGGTCCATGGTATCGGTCAAGGTGTGGGAGCGCCCAAGCAAGCGGTCGCCGGCATAGAATTCAGCATAGCCGGTACCACTCAGGTCGAAGTCATCCTTCCACACCTGTCCGCCGCGCGGGGCCTGCCCCATCATCACGAAACATACCAGCTCCGCAGGCCAGGGCGCCTGATCCACCCGGATGGCATCGTTGGTGCCCGCACGCGGGGCCAATCGACCCGTACGTTCATCCACGGCCATGAATTCCAGCAATGAGCCTGCCTCCCGGTACTGGAGGGCGGCGTTGGATGGATCCCCGGTCAACTCGAGGCCGAAGCCGGCCAGGTAGCGTGCGTAGGCACAATCGGGATAATCTCCCCGCGCTTCCTTGGCCAGGGTGCCGATGGCGCGCCGCGATTCCACGGCCGCGCTTTCCCAGTCCGCGCGGGCCAGATGGGTTTTGGCCGCAAAGGAATGCAACAAGGTGCGTTCGTAGGGAAAGCCGCGATAGGCCTGCACGTTGTCGTTCACCACCATGGAGGCGCCGCCCCGGCCCATGCTGTAGGTTTCGAGTTGCTCCGCTTCGTCCGCGGCCGCAATCAGATCCCGGGCGCTGTTGGTATAGTCACCCAGAAACAACCGGATGGTGCCCCGCTCCATGAGGAACAGAACGCGGTCGGTGGACGGGATGGAGCGGTCGAGCACGCGGTTGGCGGCCTCGAGACGGCCCGCATAGAATTCGGTGCGGGCCGCCTTCAGTGCCTGGGTGGCGCAGCCGGCCAGCACGGCCAGGCCCGCCACCGCCAGCCCGCAGCCGACCCAGCGGCCTGACGGGCGAAGTTTCATGTTACCAGCCGATCAGCGGCTGACTGGCCTGCCGCGCGAATTCCTTCTCGGTGGTCCAGGCCAGCAGCCCGGATTCCAGGTCGGTGACCTCGAAGGTCAGCTTGTAGTAGTTGAGCTTCTGTTTGGAGATGCGCACCTGTTTGGGGGATACCGTCTTCATCTCCACCAGTGATCCACTGAGCAAGTATTTGGCGCCCAGCTGGCGGCCAATGACGGCCTGGGTTTCCGGGGTGGCATTGGCGGCCTGGAAGCCCTGTTCCTTGAGCAGGTCCTCGCGACGGGACTCGTTGACGAACTGGGCCTTGCCCGATTTGAACATCAGGGTGCGCACCCGATCGGTGAGGTTCTTGGTGTCCACATAGTCGCTGGTGCGGTTTTCCACCCCGGCCACCACGAAGATGGGGGCGGGCTGATGCTGGTCCAGAAAAACATCAATTTCCGTGGCCACTTCTTCCGTGATTTTGCGCAGATCGGAATAGTCGAACTTCTCCTTCATGTGAATTTCCTGGTTCACATCCACATTCGTGGTCGAAGCCCGGAACATGGCGCACCCGCTGCCCCCGGCCACAACGGCGGCCACACTCGCGATGATCAACCCTTGCATCCGACGTTTCATAGTAGACTCCTCACTGGTTGCGCTATCTGTACTCGGTTTGCGCCCCCCGTTCAAGCGCATCCCGGGCGGGCGACCAAGAGCATAGACGCCGGCGTTGCTTTATCTATTCACGGCATTTTACTGCGATTTGGAGTTGCGCAAAGAGGAGCCGCACCCTATGTTCGGCCGCTCGTTCTGGAGTCCCCATCGTCTAGAGGCCTAGGACACCAGGTTTTCATCCTGGTAACACGAGTTCGAATCTCGTTGGGGACGCCATTCCTTCTCTTCGAACCCCAACGCCATCTCGGGTGGCGTGTTGCCATGCGGCGTTGGGCCGCCTATTGAACCGCCGGCTGACCGGAAGCGGGGGGGGCGGTACGTTCGCGGGAGAGGATTTCCAGCACCTGCTCTTCGCTGGAGGCATTCAACACTTGCTGGCGCACGGCGGCGTCGTGCAGGGTGCGGCTGATGTCGGCCAGGAATTGAATGTGGGGGCCGGTACGGCTGGCCGGAGATAGGGTCATGAGGATGATCTGGGCGGGCTGACCATCCAGGGAATCAAAGGCGATACCCGGCTTGCACAGGCCCAGGGCGGCCACCAGTCCATCCACGGTGTCGGTCTTGCCATGGGGAATGGCAATGCCGTTCTGCAGGCCGGTGGACATCTTCTTTTCGCGCTCCTGAACCGCCTTCAGGGCCGCTTTGCGGTCCTTGATGCGACCGGAAGCCACCAGCAAATCAATCAACTCCTCCAGAATGGCGTCCTTGTTCTGGCCGCTCAACCGAAGGGTTACCGTCTCTTTGACTAGGACCCGTTTGGGGTTCATGCAACATTCCTCAAATAGCGGGCCATGATTACGACAAGCCCCCCCCCGGTCAATCCTGCAATAGTTTGTTTTTCATGGTTTATTTTCACGCATTGCATCCATTCCTGCCGGTGCTATAACGGGAACACCCATTTACAAGGAATCCCGAATGAGCCAACCCGCCAAAGTCTCCGTCTCCGACAGTTCCCGCGGCCGCATGCAACCCTTGATCAATCAACTGATCCAGCTTCAGGACCTCCTGTTTGCCCGGGATCAGGCGGAGGCGGCTGCTGCCGGCGCGCATGTGGAGCAGGTGGATCAGTCCATCCAGTCCATGCTGGATGACCTGCCGGTGGAGGTACGCGGGCACTTTGTGAAGATGCACAAAAAGGCCAGCCTGTCCATTGTGCCCATTTCCAGCGGCGTTTGTTCCGCCTGCGGCATGCAGATTCCGGTCAGCCAGGTCCACGCCGTCCACGCAGGCGACATCCTGTACCAGTGCCCCAGCTGCGCCCGCTATCTGTTCTATCCCGAGTCGGCGCCCCGACGCCTGAGCCAGCGCCGCAAGCGGGGCGAACCGGCCCAGGTAGGCATGGCGCGCTTTTCCGCCCCCTCCCTCATGGTCACCCATCTGGCCGGCACGGACCGGGATGAAGTGATCGCCGAGTTGTGCGGCCGCATGGGCTCGGAAGGGTTTGTGGACAATGCGGCCCGTCTGACCGAGGAGGCGTTGCGGCGCGAGACCATTGCCAGCACGGCGGTGGATCATGGCCTGGCCTTTCCCCACGTGCGCGGGGTGGAGGGCGGGGGGCTGACCCTGGCCGTCGGCCTCAGCCGCAAGGGCATCCGGTTCGGCGGGCCGGGCAAGAATCTGACCCGCATCGTTTTCCTGATGGTGATTCCCACCGCGGCCAGCGCGTTCTACCTGCGCCTGCTGTCCGGACTGAGCCAGACGTTTTGTGAAGAAGCTGCGCGCGACCTGTTGCTCAAGGCGGAAACGCCGGACGAGCTGTGGAAGGCTCTGAACAAAACCACCCGGTTGACCATTACCTGATCCGGCGCAGAACGCGGCAAAGGCTCACAAGCCGGGTAGGTGCTGGCGGGGATCGCGGATGCGCTCCACCGTGCCATCGCTATAGAGCACGTGGTAGCGGCCCAGATGCGGGGCTGGCACGTCTTCGGACAATACCTGGATATCCACCAGCATCCATTCCCGGGCCGCGCCGCGGGGTATTTTGCGCCCGTTCAATCGCACGTTCCATACATAGGTCAGACCCAATTCCTGCAGGGTCGCCGGTGCGGCGGGACAAATGCAGGCGGAGCCGCCTGAGCCGAACGATTCCAGAACCACGCGCAGGCTGTCCGTGTCCTCCTGCGGTATATCCGGGAAGAACGAGAGCTTGGGCAACGCACCGCGTTCCATTTCGTAGAGCTCCAAGGCATGGTACAGCGCGCGCAGATTGTTCTGGCAATCCAGGGAGTACCGCAATTCCTGCAACACGATGTAGATGCCACCCAGAGCCAGGGCGCACGGAATGAGGATGAGCAGGATTTTGAACAGCACCTGACGGTTGGTGATCCGTACACTCATGTTGTAAGCACAGCCGCACGTGCTGCGCTGTCTTCAAGCTAGGCCGGGGCTGGCGAGTCCGTCAACCGCGAAACGAACTGAGCAGCATTTTGGCCAGAGGGGCCGGCCAGTCGCTGGCGGGTGCAGAGTCCTGCAGGGTGCGGCGCAGTTCGGCGGCATAGCGCGGCATATCGCCATCCAGATGATAGCGCACGGCCAGCACCAGATGGGCATCGTTGCGCAGGCGTTGGGGCAGTTGAGGGATGCGCTCCGCAAAGGCCCGGGTGCTGACTTCGCCAGCCAGGCATCGCACCAGATCGCGCACCGGACCGTCGTTGGGCAGTGCCCGCAGTTGCAGCAGCGCCACTGCGTCGGTTTGCTTGCCCTGTAGCAGGGCCATCATCAAGGCCTCCAGGTGGGCCAGTTCAGCCACCGCGGGTGAGGCATCTCTGTTTTGCAGCACCTCGCGCAGGCGGGTCATAGCCAGGTCGTAGTCACCCAGCAGCAGGGCGCAGCGCGCCTGGTCCAACTGAGCCAGGGCCACCGTTCGCTGGTCACCCACCGCCCGGGCCAGTTCGGCGGCGGCGGCAAAACCGGTGAGGGCCGCGCTCCATTGGCCGCTGCCCATGGATCGCCGGGCGGACCGGATTTCCTGCCAGGCCCCGGTGGGCTGGGCGGTTTCGGGGTTTTCCGCCCCCGCCTGGTCCATGCGCAGGATAAAGCTTCGCAGGTGGGCCGTAGTCAGCAGTTTTTCGTAGCGCGCCTCCAGAAGTTTGTGCCGGAAGAACCAGGCCGCGCCTCCCGCCATCATGACCATGACCACCGCCGCCACTACCATTTGATCGTGCCGGCGCAGAAAGGCCGCCAGACGGGTGCCGAGCGAGTTGATGCGGGCGGTCACATGGCGTCCGCTGCGCACCCGCTCCAGGTCGTCGGCAAGATGGTCGGCATCGCTGTACCGGTCGTCCGGATCCTTCTCCAGGGCTTTGAGCACCACCGCCTCCAGGTCGGGCGGGATGTCCTTGCGATAAAAACGCAGGCGGCGCGGAATTTCCGTCTTTACCGCCTCCAGCACATTCTTGACCGGCGCCGCATGCTGGGTGGAGTAGGGCAGCATGCCGGTCAGCGCCTCGTACAGCACCACCCCCAGTGAGTAGATATCGCCTGCCGGTCCAACTTTATCGGCCCGCGCCTGCTCGGGTGACATGTAGAGAGGTGTGCCGGTGAGAGCGCCGGACAGGGTGCAGGAAGGCCAGTCAATCAGGGCGGCCACGCCGAAGTCGGTCAACTGGGGCTCCCCGAACTCATCCATCATGATGTTGGACGGCTTCACATCCCGGTGCACGATGTTGCGGGTGTGGGCATAGTGCAGGGCCCGCGCGATTTTGGCCGCCACGGAAATGATGGTGTCGCGATCCATCTGGCCTGACTCCACCACATCCTCGAAGGTGCGGCTGTTGCGGATGGGCTCCATGACGATGTAATGGAAAACCCCGTCCTGCCCGGTGCTGTACACCTTCATGATGTTGGGGTGGCGGCGCAGTTTCTTGGACGCCTCGGCCTCGCGTTTGAACCGCTCCAGCATGGTGGGCGACACGCCGGGGCCTTCCTGGAATATCTTCAAGGCTACTTCATGCCCGGTGGAATCGCGGGCCAAGTAAACCGTGGCCATGGAGCCATGCCCCAAGGTGTCCACCACGGTGTACTCACCGATGCGGAAACCTTTGCCCGGGCGGGTGGAGGTCCGGTTGGACGGATCCTCCACGTCGTCCGGTACGGGCAGGGTATGACCGGCCGAATCACTCATAAACGGATGCCCTGCCTGACCAGCGTCAGGCCAGGATTAGGGTGCGCGAACGGCATCCAGAATTTCGACCGGTTCCACAGGTACATTCTGGTGCATGCCGCGATCCCCGGTGGCCACGCCTTTGATGGCATCCACCACCTCCAGGCCGCTGACCACCTTGGCAAATACGCAATAGCCGATGCCACGGGGATCCGGGGACCGGAAATCCAGAAAGTCATTGCTGACCACGTTGATGAAAAACTGCGCGGTGGCGCTGTTGGGATCCTGGGTGCGAGCCATGGCCAGGGTGCCGCGGGCGTTTTTCAAGCCGTTGGCCGCCTCATTTTTAATGGGGGCGCGGGTGGGCTTCTGGTTCATGTCACGGGTGAAGCCGCCGCCCTGAATCATAAAACCTTCAATCACGCGGTGAAAAATGGTGCCCTTGTAGAAGCCGCTGTCCACATAGGCCAGAAAATTGGCCACCGTTTCCGGCGCCTCTTTTTCAAACAGCTCGAGGGTGATGTCGCCTTTGCTCGTTTTCAGGATGACCATGGGATTACTCGCTTTCTGGGTTTCGGTGGTGATCGCGGGGACGTCATTGGTGCTCGCTTCAACGCGGGGCAGGGCCATTCCAGCCACGACCAACAAACCGGCAGTTAGGCTACGAAGCATACGTGAACTCCTCCAATGATTTAAGTCATTCTATCGCCACCTGTGGAAAGCTTCAAGTTCCGCATCCAGGGGCAGGCGAAAAAGCGGCGCCACCAGGCCTTACTTTGCGCGCCGGATCAGCCAGCAAACAGCCAGCACCGCCACCTGCAGACCGACCGTGGCCTGGGCGGGCGGGAAGTCGAAGTGATGGGCCAGGATGAATCCTGCCCCCGCCGTGAGCAAGGCCAGGAGGGGGGCGAGCAGAAAGAGCGGTCGTATTTCCCGGGCCAGTGCTTTGGCGGTCAGGGCGGGCAGCACGAGGCTCCCGAAGGTATAAAGCAGTCCCGCGCTGCGGATGGAACAGCCCACGGCCAGTCCCAACCACAAGGCCAGGCCAGTGGTCCAGCGCCGTAACGGCAAACCTGTGGCGGCCGCCATGGGTGGGTCCACCGCGAGGAGCGTGATGGTCCGGTGATAACGATATAGAAAGAGGATGGTCAGGGAGGTCAATAGGGCAAAGAGCACCGTGTCCTGTGCCGTGGCGCCGATCAGGCTGGAGGAAACCAGACGCTGGATTTCATCCAACCCGTGCGGGCTGTGGGCGACCACCAAAACGGACAGGCTGCCGCCGGCCAGGAAAATCCAGGCTGCCACTGCTTCGTGGCTTTCCCGCCGCCCGAAGGCGAGCGACATGACATAGGCCGCCAGGCAGGCGAAAACGACCGCCCACGTGGTGGCCCCGAATTCGAGGGCGTGCAGATGAAAGGCGGACAGGCAACTCGCGGCCACCATGGAAAGCGCGATGCCCAGGGTGGAGGCCTGGGCAATGGCGGCGCCCACGAAAATCTGATCGCGCGCCACCACGTAGACGCCCATCAGGGAAAGCAGAACCGCCAGCAACCATCCGGTCAGGTAGGTGTGGGCAAAAAGCGGCCAGGTGTGCAGAAAATCCTGTATCATGGGCGTTTCCCTGCCAGTGGCGCGATGGCCCAGGGTATGGCCATGCCATAGGTCCTCTCCAGCGCCCCATGGCCCAGCAGGTGCGCAGCCGGCCCGCTCTCTACGGAGCCGCGATGGACCAGGGCCAGGTGAGTGGCGAAACGCGCGGCCAACGGCAGGTCGTGGGTGACAAACAGAATGGTCATGCCGTCATCGCGGTTGAGCCGCTGGAGGGAGGACAACAGGTCCTCCTCGGAATTCAAATCCAGTCCGTTGGTAGGTTCATCCAGAATCAGCAACGTGGGCCGGCGCACCAGGGCGCGCGCCAACAGACTGCGTTGACGCTGCCCGCCGGACAGCGATGCATAGTCGCGGTGACGGTGGGAGGACATGCCCACGCGTTCCAGGGCCCAGGCCAGGCGATCCTGTTCGTCGCTCCTTTTAACTGAAAGTCCCACCAGGCCCAGACTCACGAATTCGCGTACCGTGGTGGAAAGGCTGGGGTTGAAGTCACATCGCTGGGGCACGAAGCCGGTGGTATCCAGCCGTGCATGATGCGGATCCCGATGGAGTTGTCCGCCCTGGGGCGGCAGAAGTCCCATAAGGGCGCGCAGCAGGGTGGATTTGCCGTGTCCGTTGGGGCCCAGGATAAACCAGAACTGCCCACACTCGATGTGCATGCAGACGCCGCTCAGCACGGTTTTTCCGCCGTAGCCAAGGCGAAGATCCTGAGTGGACATGAGTGTGGGCATGGTTGAGGTTCCCGGACGGACCGGCCGGTGGACCGGCCCGCCCGGGCGATCGATGATCAGGGCTCCACCGTCAAGGCGGCCGCCAGTTCCTTTACGTTGTAGTCCATCATGGCCAGATAGTCCTCGGTTCCCGGGCGGGACCCCACCTGGTGGGCCAGCCGGGCCAGCCGGGCGCCGGTTTGTTTGATGACGAAGTCGCTGTGCCGTTCGTCGAAGTAGGGCGAGGCCAATACGACCCGGATGCCTTCCTCGTGCATGCGTTCGATGACCGAGGCCAGGTGCTTGGTGGTGGGCGGCAAACCGGGCTTGGGTTCGAGGAAGGCCCCGATGCGGAGATCGAACCGCTGGGCGAAATAGGGCCACAGGTTGTGATCCACCACCACCCGGGAACCGGCAAAACGGCCCAGCGCTTCCCGCCAGCGAACCGAGGCCTGATCGAGCCGTTGCTCGAAATCTGCCAGCCGCTGCTGAAAGACCTCTTTGCGTTCAGGGCGCAAGGTGGCGAGGCGGGTCGCCAGCAGCCGCGCCACCGCCCGGCCCGCTTCCGGATCGAGCAGGTAGTGCGGGTTGCCCGCGGCATGCACATCGCCCATGGAGCGATCCACCGGACCGGTGGGCACTTCCATGGGGGTAATGGCGGTGGAGGCGTCCACATAGCCCGACCCGCCCGGCAGGACCCGCTTGTTGCGTGCGTTTTGCAGCAGTACCGGCGCCCAGCCCACTTCCAGTTCCAGGCCGGTCTCGACATACATGTCGGCCCGACTCAGTTGGGCGATGAAGCCGGGCTTGGCGTCAATGAAGTGGGGATCTTCCGAGCTCTTGGCGAAGACCGTGACCGCCACTTCGTCGCCGCCCACCTGCCGGACCAGGTCGCCCAGGTCCGGGGTGGTGGCGCATACCCGGAGCGGCTCCGCCTGAACGACGGAAGCCACTCCGAGTAGAAATCCCATCAAGAGAGATAAGGTGCGCATGATGCTTTATTTAGTACTTGTGTGCGGGATGCGATCCGTACAGCACTTCCAGCCCGGCCCATACGGTGTGCGCTTCGCCGTCCCCGAGAAAATCGGCGTCATCGTAGTTGTATTGCAGGCGCACCCGCGAAAACTCGCTGGGTCGGTAGGCGATCATGGGCGAGATGCGGATGCGATCGCTGCGGGCGGGATCGCTGTCGCGCTCTTCCAGTCCGTCATCGCTGCCGGTGGCATATTCAAAGCGCAGGCCGGTTTCCCAGCCGGGGCTGAACCCCCACACCAGTTGGCTGTAAAGACCCCAGTCCTCGACCGTTTCAGAAGCGAACACATGTTCATGATCGTCGTGCGGAATGACCGCCTCGTCCGACTCGAAGTCGCGCTTCATGATTTCGGTCTGCCAGGTCACGAACGGGTAACCGCGCTCGTTGTTGGCCGCGCGCCACTTCAGGGTCAGGTCGGCGCCGTAGATCAAGGTCTCACCGTCCTCGCCGGTGGCGTTGGGACCGTACAGGGTGGACAGGCCGAACAGGGCGGTGGTCTCTTCGCTCACATCGCCCGAGTTCTCCCAACGCAGGCTGTAGAGGTAATCCTCGAGGCCGTTGATGTCGCGTCCCACGGCGGGCAGGCCAGCCACGGTCTCCTCCACGCCCAGATCATGCACATGCACTTCCTCGTGTTCTTCCTCGCCCCCGTGCTCGCCCTCTTCCTCGGCATGTTCTTCTTCCGCGTGTTCCTCCTCCGCATGCTCTTCCTCACCATGGCTGTGGCCCTCGCCGAGGAAGCTGATCATGCTGGCATTGTCGGCGTTCTGAACACCCACCAGGAACTGCGAGTACCAGGGGGTGGGGGCCAGCCAGCCCAGCCGCAGGCCCACGCCGCGAATGCCGTCCGCACCCAACAGGCGACCTGCGATGATGGGCTGATCAATCCAAGCCCAGCTATGGGGGTGGGTGGGATTGATGCGGCCGAACTCGGTGAGGTAATAACCGCCCTTCAGTTGCAAGCCGGCGGGCAGCGCACTGGAGGTCAGGAATGCCTCTTCCAGTTCGATCTCGTCCTCCAGCAGGACGATGTGGGCCTCGCCTGAAAAGAGCTGATCCACCACGCCGGCGAAGGACAATTCCGCCTGTTGCAGGGTGAAGCCGCGCTTGTTCGGATCGTGCCCGCCACCTTGCAGTTCGCCCAGTTCGTCGTTGTCGGCGCTGGAGCCACCGGCGGCCACCAGAACGTCCACCGAACTGTCGATCAAGCGCAGCTTGCCCGGCGCGGGCTTGCTGGTTTCCAGGCCGGCGAGCTTTTGCTGCAGCTCGTCCACCTGAAGTTTGAGTTGGTTTAGATCAGCCTGCTCTTCGGCGCGGAGCGAACCGGCTCCGGCTAGCATCAACACGGAAGCCAGGGCAACGCCCCGGCTAAACACTACAGAATTCGAAAACATGGAAATCTCCCTAAAGATGAAAACGTAAAAGGTCCCACCCGGGACCGCTTGATCAGACCGCGGCCAGGGAGAAGGCGGGCGGACCGCGGGCTACCGCTACATTGAAGTCGAAGGCCGGATAGGAAGGGGTGGCGTTCTGATCCAGCGGCGCAGGGATGAGCGTGTGGTCGGCTCCCGCGGCCATCTGCAGGGAACCCGCCAGCCCCGGGTTACTGGTCAGCCATTGGCAGGTGGGGCAGGCATGCTGGATCGGTTGGGTTGCGATGCTAGCCGTCGTGTGGTCGGACGAATCCGGGCAGGTGACCGGGCAGCTGGTATGTTCCAGAGCATGCTGGCTCAGGTGGGCGAAGGGGGCGATGGCTTGCCATCCGAGCAAAACGGCCAGCCCCAAGCGGACGACGGATCGGGGGGGCATCATGCCAGGGCCCGTTTGCGTCGTGTTGCCGTGGTTTGGCAGGTGGGACAGCGCCCGTATAGCGTGAGTTCGTGGCCTTCCACGGTGCAGCCTCGAGGGGCCAACTGCTGCAGATTGCCGGGGCAGCCTTCCATTTCAAACAGCCGGTTGCAGGCCCGGCACAGGAAATGATGATGATGCCCTTTGCCCGCGGCCTCGTAGCGATCGGGTTCGCCCGGCACCTTTACCTCCACCGCCAATTGGTCCTCCACCATGGTCTTGATGGCACGGTAGATGGTGGCCTGCCCCAGCTCCTCCACCTCACGGCGTGCCTCCAGCAGCAGTTCTTGAGGGGTCAGAGGACGGCCTGCCCGCTCAAGGGCGGTACGGATGGCGGAGCGTTGCTGGGTATGGCGGAGCATCATGGGGATCGGTTGCTAATGAGAATATATTATCACCATGCGCTTTGCCGACAAGTACTAGTTTTCAACGTCCTGGAATTAGTGGAGCTGATGTATTTCCCTCTATCGGCAATGCCAATGCCATAATTCCGCAAATAGTATTTCAACAATATTAATCGGTCAGGCATGCTTGATCCGTACCGCGCCCCTTCCGATAACCGTCCCGGTGGATGGATTCGTCCGGACGTGGTGCAACCCCTTGGAGGCCTTATGAGCAACGAGAGCAAATGTCCTTTTCATCCTTCCGCCAGCCGTGGAACCGCGAATCGCGATTGGTGGCCCAACCAGCTCAAGCTGGATGTCCTGCATCAGCACACGACCAAGGCCAGTCCGATGGGCGAAGACTTCGACTACGCCGAGGAATTCAAAACGCTCGATCTACCCGCCATAAAGAAGGAACTGCGCGCATTGATGACCGAGTCGCAGTCCTGGTGGCCCGCCGATTTCGGTCACTACGGCCCGTTGTTCGTCCGTATGGCCTGGCACAGCGCGGGCACCTACCGTACCGGCGATGGCCGTGGCGGGGCCGGCAACGGCAGCCAGCGCTTTGCCCCGCTCAACAGCTGGCCGGATAACGTCAACCTGGACAAGGCGCGCCGCCTGCTGTGGCCCATCAAACAGAAATACGGGCGCAAGATTTCCTGGGCCGATCTGATGATTCTGGCCGGCAACGTGGCCCTGGAGTCCATGGGTTTCAAAACCTTCGGGTTTGCGGGCGGGCGGGCCGACATCTGGGAACCGGAGAAGGACATCTATTGGGGCGCGGAGAAGAAGTGGCTGGACGACCAGCGTTACGCGGGGGACCGTCAGTTGGAGAATCCGCTGGCGGCGGTGCAGATGGGCTTGATCTACGTGAACCCGGAGGGCCCCAACGGCAACCCGGATCCGGTGGCGGCCGCGCGCGACATCCGCGAGACCTTTGCCCGTATGGCCATGAATGACGAGGAAACGGTGGCCCTCATTGCGGGTGGGCATACCTTCGGCAAGTGTCACGGCGCGGGCGACGCCAAACATGTCGGTCCCGAGCCGGAGGCGGCCGGCTTGGAGGAGCAGGGGCTGGGGTGGACCAGCAGCTACGGCACGGGCCGGGGCGGCGACACCATCTCCAGCGGACTGGAAGTGACCTGGACCACCACGCCCACCCGGTGGAGCAACAACTTCTTCTCGAACCTGTTTAAGTACGAATGGGAGCTAACCAAGAGTCCGGCGGGCGCACACCAATGGAAGCCCAAGGCCGGGGCGGGGGCCGGCCTGGTGCCGGACGCGCATGACACGACCAAGCGCCACGCGCCGACCATGCTGACCACCGACCTCTCGCTGCGCTTTGATCCGGCCTATGAGAGAATCTCGCGTCGCTTTCTGGCCCATCCCGATCAGTTCGCCGACGCCTTCGCGCGGGCCTGGTTCAAGCTGACCCATCGCGACATGGGGCCGCGGGCGCGCTATCTCGGACCCGAAGTGCCGGCCGAAGAGTTGATCTGGCAGGATCCCGTGCCCGCAGTGACTCATCCTCTGGTGGATGAACACGACATCGCGGCGCTCAAGGCGAAGGTGCTGGCGTCCGGACTTTCGGTATCAGAACTGGTGTCCACGGCGTGGGCCTCGGCGTCCACCTTTCGTGGTTCCGACAAGCGCGGTGGCGCCAACGGCGCCCGCATCCGCCTGGCCCCCCAGAAGAACTGGGCGGTGAATCAGCCTGCCCAGCTGGCGAAGGTGCTCGCACAATTGGACGTCATCCGCAATGCCTTTAACCAGACCGCGACCGGCGGCAAGCGGATTTCCCTGGCCGACCTGATCGTGCTGGCCGGGTGTGCAGGGGTGGAGCAGGCGGCGCGAGGGGCCGGTCATCCGGTGGTGGTGCCCTTTGCGCCCGGGCGTACGGATGCCACGCCGGAGCAGACCGATGTGGATTCCTTCGCCGTGCTGGAGCCGGTGGCCGACGGCTTCCGCAACTACCAGAAGACCCGCTTCACGGTGACGGCGGAGGAACTGCTGGTGGACCGGGCGCAACTGTTGACCTTGACCGCGCCGGAGATGACGGTGCTGGTCGGCGGTCTGCGCGTTTTGCAGGCCAATCACGGGCAGAGCCGGCACGGGGTATTCACCGGGAAACCGGGTGTATTATCCAACGACTTCTTCGTGAATTTGCTGGATATGGGGACGGAGTGGAAGCCGACTTCCCCGGAGGCGGACGTGTTTGAAGGCCGCAACCGGGCCACCGGACAGGTCCGTTGGACGGCCACCCGGGTTGATCTCGTTTTCGGATCCAACTCCCAGTTGCGCGCCCTGGCCGAAGTCTACGGCAGCGCCGATGCGCACGGCACGTTTGTGCGCGATTTCGTGGCGGCATGGACCAAGGTGATGAATTTGGACCGCTTTGATCTGGGCTGAAGCATGGTATAGTGTCCGGCATGAAAGAACTGAACGTTCTGGGAACTCCGCTGCAGGCTTGTTGCTACGAGCCGCGCACCGGCTTCTTCCGTGATGGTTTCTGTCGCACCGCGCACGAAGACCTCGGGCGACACACGGTTTGCGCGGTGATGACCGAGCGCTTTCTGGCCTTCTCCAAGGCGCGTGGCAATGATCTGTCCACCCCGCATCCGGAATGGCAGTTTTCCGGTCTGAGGGCGGGCGATCGCTGGTGCCTGTGCGCCGAGCGCTGGCGCGAAGCCTGGCAGGCGGGGGAGGCGCCGGGCGTCATTCTGGAGGCCACCCACGAAGCGACCCTGGCCGTGGTTTCCCGTTCGGTGCTGGAAGAGCATGCGGTACCGCTGGAGTCTGAACCGGAAAACGGCTGACCCCATGATCCGCATCGGCATCATCAACGTGTCCGACCGGGCCCACGCCGGGGTGTACGAAGATGTGCCGGGTCGGGAGGTGGTGCGCCTGCTGAACGAGTGGCTGTCCGTATCGTTTGAAACCGATTATGCGGTGATTCCCGATGAGCGCCATCAGATCGCGGCCACACTTCGCCGCATGGCGCAGACCTGCGGACTGGTGGTGACCACCGGTGGCACGGGACCGGCTGTGCGCGATGTTACGCCGGAAGCCACCGCAGAGGTGTGCGATAAAATGCTGCCCGGTTTCGGCGAGCTGATGCGGGCGGTATCCCTGGCCAAGGTGCCCACGGCCATCCTGTCCCGCCAGACCGCGGGCATTTGTGGAGCCTGTCTGATTGTAAATCTACCGGGCAAACCCACGGCCATTCGCGAATGCCTGGAAGCCGTGTTTCCGGCCATTCCCTATTGCCTGGATCTCATCGGCGGGCCGCGCCTGGAAACCCATGCGGACCGCATGAAGGTATTTCGTCCCGCTCAATAGCCGGCGCTGAATCGATAGTATTTGCAGTCGTTGCTGGCGCTCTGATCGAACAGGTAAAGTGGCGCATCCCCGCCCTGAACGTGGGTGCTTCCGCCGCTGTCCTCGGTGATCCAGTGCTCCAGGTTGGTGCTGCTTTGCAGGGTGTAGACCCGATTCGATAGACCGATGAGCTGAAACTGGAAAACCCCCGGCATGGACAGCGGCCCGATGGCCGTCCATTCGGCCACGCTGCTGTCATCCTGCGGATCAGTTCCCGCGATTAACTCCTCGGCTTCCGTCATGCCGTCGCCATCGTCGTCATCGCTGTCCACGTTGCGGAGAACGAGGGTGAGGGCTCGTTCGTCCTGGGCCAGCACGGTGGTGCCGTCCAAGGCGTCCACCCATTCCCAGCGGAGCCGGAATTGACGCGTGGCGCCCGATTCATAGTCGAGGATCGTGGCCGCCAGCAGTTGATTGCTCACCACGGTGAAGTCGCTGTTGTGGGTGTCGCCCGCGCCTGCGACCAGACGATAGCGCAACGCTTGTCCGGCCACACCGCCTCCGCCGTTGATACGCGCCAGCACCGTGCCCGCGGGCTGATTCTCGGCCTGCGTCGTGCGGGACAGGCCCACGGGACGCGGATGAGCATCGCCCATAAAAGCGACCACGTCCCACGAATTCATCAGATTCAGTTGCGCGCGCCGGGACGCGACCTCCTCGACCTGGTTGACGTAGAAGGCGAACCGGTTGCTTTGCTCGCTGGCCGAAAGGGCGGGCGCGTATTGGTTTGGATTCCAGGGACGTGACCACGCGTTGCTGTAGACCAGCGTCCACCAGGACTGCTCGGCGAACAGGTCGTTGTCGTGCAGCTTGATGCCCACGAACCACGGGGCGTGTCCTCCGTTCGTAGACGTGTTGTGCGCTTCGACCAGGGCCTGGGTCAGCGAGGTCGGTTGGGGGTCGCCGGGATTGGGGTTCCAGACGCCGATCAACTTCCAATCGCGGTGTTCGGGGCGGAAGGGAAGATGCGTTGCCGTCTCCAGCGTGTTCAGGTTCACCGGCGGGCTGTGTTGCACAAACATCCGCGCGCCGAGGTTGCTGAAAACTCCGTACACATTGGTCGCCACGCTGGCGGGCGCGAGGGCGCCCACGCAGACCGGGGCGTAGGCCTGAAGCGCGCTGAGTTTGCCGTAACCGCCGCTGTTGGCGGTCGCGCTGCCGTTGGTCAGGTCCACGCCGTGGGTTTCGTAGTTGAGAATGAGCGCGGCCTTGTCTGTGGCGGGGTTGGTGATGGAGCCCCAGGTGAAGTTGCTGGCATAGGGTTTGGGCGGACGCACGTGATAGCTTTGCACCACCAGGGCGGAACTTTGCAGGCGACCCAGCAACGCGGGGTTCTGCTCGATGATATCGGTTTGCCACGTGGTGAAGAAAACATCCAGCGGGACTTGATTCGATTCATGGAGGTCGAGCAGGGCATCCAGATAGGCCATGCTCTCGTTGGTATAGAAATAATCCTGCCAGTTCAGGGAGAAACTGACGTTGTCCTCGGGGCGTTGATAGAGACTGGCTGCTTCGAGGAAGTTGGTCTGCCACCGGCCGAGCGATTCCATGTAGGTGGTGGTCTGAATGCGCCCCTCGTCCTGCCAGCTTTTCAGCGTGTCGAGCATCATGCGCGCCTCGTTGGTGCGGTAGGTGGCGTACTGCAGGTCGCGGTGATTCAACACCAGGCCGCTGGTCCACATGCGCCCGCCGGCGGGCACTTCGCCGGATTTGAGTCGTTCGATCAACCGCCCGGTTTCGTGAAGGTCATTCTGCCACGAGCCGATGGCGGCCAGCGGGCCGTTGGTGGCATGGGTGAAAAAATTGCTGGCGGAAGCTGGCCGCCAGAAGCCCGCATCATGCGGATCATTGACGTGACTGGCGGTGCCGCCGCCCATCAGCAGGGCCGGGAACCAGTTGGTGGCGGTGGCGTACTTGGTGGCCACCACGCCGGTGACCGCGCTCAACCGGTCGAAATCGCGCGAGACCCAGGTGATGTCGTCGAGAATATGACCGCCCACCACGGGTGCAGGCGTGACGCCACACTGGTAGATCAGGTGGGCCACGTCGGCATAGGTGTAGCCGCCGCCTTCATGGGAATGTGGATCCATTTCGATGGGTACGCCCGAGGTCTGGCCCAGTTGATACAGATAGGCCAGAATATTCAAATTCCCGGTGTTGGTGGTGATGCCGGGGATGGCGGTGGCGGGCCGAACCTCCCACTTCAGCACGCCTTCGAGAAAGTTCCACTCGCACTGGCAATTGTAGCGCAGCCCCCGGGCCACGCACATTTCGCCAAACTCTTTGAGGGCATTCCGCCAGCGGATGTAATCCGCCTGGGCGGTGAAATTGGTGAAGTTTGGGGTGTCCGGGACGTGGGGTTGCTCGTTATGGGTCGTGAGTTGGAGGTACACCACAGGCTCTCCACACACTCCGGCCACCGACACCCAAAGTAAGGCGAGTCCAAGCACCATCCTCATGCCCTATAGAACGCATGAGGGTGTGAACTTATTTTCGTATCGCGTTACTATTTACAACAGCCACGACAGACCCAGCCGCAGCATGCCGTAATAATAGTCCTCGGTATCGCTCTCGCGGCCGGAGATGCGTTCGCGGCTGAACTCCTCGGTCCAGGTCCCTTCGTAGTCGTAGGCCATCACCGCGTAACGAATGTCCGCGAAGACCGTGAGTGCTTCGCTGAGGGACCGCCGGACACCGGCCATGATGTGCAGGCCGTACCCGTTGTCGGCGTCCACTTCCCAGTCCGCGCCCTGGGCGCGGGCCTGGGCGGTGAGCTGAGCGCTGCTGCTCACGTCGAGCAGGTAGTAGGCTACGCCCGCTCCGAGGTAGCCCTGCATGGCCGGGCCCAGCGGCCGGCAGGCCAGCGCGCTGACGGTAAGGGGGATGGCGTCCACATCGGACAACCACATGATTCCTTCCTCGGTTTCCCCTCCGCTATCCGAGAACCGATACACCCCCAACTCGAGCGACCACGTTTCGTTGATGACCCAGGTGGCCTGTGCCCCGGGGGCGAAGCTGTTCTCCTCCACATCTCCGCCGAGGGTATACCCCGCGCTGGCTCCCACGTTCCAATCTGCGGCCAGGGCTGAGCCGGCGCCCAGGGCGATGATCATCATGGCACGAATGAACTTCATCATGGCGGCACCTCCGCTGGAGGCGGGCCCGCCGGACTAGGCAACGCCGGAGCCCGGTGGGCCTGCGGCCAGCAATTGCTTGTTGGGTTTGAGTCTCTGGCTTCCGGGTCGTTCCGGAACCGGAAGTATACTAACGCACCGGGCGGGGCGGGGGAAGATCGGGAAATCCCCGATGGGTCGACCGGAAGCCTCAGGCCCGGATTTGGCCGGTGCCGTGGATCACGTATTTGTAGGTGGTCAGTTCTTCCAGGCCCATGGGACCGCGGGCGTGCAGTTTGTCCGTGCTGATGCCGATTTCGGCGCCCAGCCCGAATTCCGCGCCGTCCGTGAAGCGGGTGGAGGCGTTGACATACACGGTGGCGGAATCCACCTGCTGGCAGAATTCCTTCCCGGCCAATTCGTCGCCGGTGACGATGGTGTCGGAATGCCGCGAACCATAGCGGTTGATGTGGTCAATGGCCGCTTGCAGTCCGGGCACGACTTTTACGGTGAGAATCAAATCCAGGTACTCCGCCGTCCAATCCTCTTCGGTGGCCACTTTCATGGAAGCCACGATGGCGCGTGCCGCGTCGTCGCCGCGCAACTCCACCTTGCGTTCAGCCATCAAGCGGGCCAGGGCGGGCAGAAATTCGTCGGCGATGGAGGCATCCACCAGCACCTTTTCAATGGCGTTGCACACGCCGGGCCGCTGGCACTTGGCGTTCTCGATGATGCGGAGCGCCATGTCGCGGTCGGCTGCCGCGTGGACGTAGACGTGGCACACGCCCTTGTAATGCTTGATGACCGGAATGCGGGCGTTATCGGTCACGGCGCGGATCAGTCCTTCGCCGCCCCGGGGGATGGCGAGGTCCACGCGGCCCTCCATCTGCACGAGTTCGCGGATGGCCTCGCGGTCGGTGGTGCCGACCAGTTGCACGGTGTGAGCGGGAAGACCCTTTTTGGCACCGCCCGCCTGCAAGGCATCGGCCACGGCCTGGTTGGAGTGCCGGGCTTCCTTGCCTCCGCGCAGGATGACCGCGTTGGAGGTCTTGATGCACAGCACGGCGGCGTCCGCGGTAACGTTGGGGCGGGCTTCGTAGATGATGGCGATGACGCCGATGGGTACCCGGACCTTGATGATTTCGAGGCCGTTGGGGCGGACCCACTTGCTGATCTTCTGCCCCACGGGATCCTTGAGGGCGACCACGGCCCGGATGCCCTTGATCATGCTGTCGATGCGGGCATCGCTGAGCAGCAGGCGGTCGAGCAGGGCGCCGGACAGGCCGGCCGCGCGGCCCGCCTCCATGTCGAGGGCGTTGGCTTCCTTGAGGGTGGCGCGGCGAGACTCCAATTCCGTCGCCATGGCTTCGAGGATGGCGTTCTTGCGGCGGGCCGACAACTGGGCCAGGGCCCGCGAAGCCACCACCGCCCGATCACCCATTTCAATCATTTCGTCATGCAGACTCATAAGGACTCCGAATAGGCCCACGGAAATACGCGGAAAGCGCGGAAATCAGCGGGTTAGTACATAACGCTCGTGTTCGATTTTGGGCGAGTGACCAAAGTTCACCAATAGCCCGACCTGGATTCCTGTTGCATTCAAATAGTTCAATACCTGCGCCCGATGTTCGTCAACTATGCGGGATAGAGCCTTAAGTTCGACCAAAATCTGGCCATTGCAAATGAGATCGGCGCGGTAGCCTTGTTTAAGAGGAACTCCTTTGTACGTCAGCGGGAGCATGATCTGGGCGGAGAAAGGTATGCCCCTTTGCTTCAACTCAATCTCCAGGCACTCTTGATAGACGGGTTCGAGAAATCCATGGCCCTTGTCTTTGTAGACCTCGAAACATGCTCCGAGGATTGCGTACGTTTCATCCTCCAAAAGCAGTTTACTCATTCCGCGTCCTTCCGCGAAGTTCCGTGGGCTGCTTCCTTCTTCCCAAACACCATGTTATCCCGGTGGATCACCTCGCCGGTGTCGGCGGGCAGGTCGGTGGAGTGTTTGCCCTTCAGCAGATGGATTTCGGTGCTGGAATAGTCGCACAGACCGCGCGCGATCTCGGTCCCGTCCAGGGCGCGGATGGCCACCACGGCCCCGGCTTCGAATTCACCTTCCACGGCCTTGATCCCGATGGGCAGCAGACTGCGCCCTTTTTTCTCCAAGGCCTCGCGGGCGCCGTCGTCCACCACTAAAATGCCCTGGGTGCGATGGAAGAGGGCGATCCAGCGTTCGCGATGGGAGAGGGTGGTGACCGCGGCCGCGATGAGGGTGCCGGTGTCCCGGCCGGCGGTGGCGTCGGTGATGACGCCATCGGTGCGGCCGTTGGCGATGACCACGGGAATGCCGTTCGAAGCCACCATGCCGGCTGATTGCAATTTGCTGGCCATGCCGCCGGTGGACAATTCACTACCTTTGCCCACGGCCAGGGCCAGTTCCTTTTCCGTGACGCCGCGCAGCAGGGGCACGCGCTTGGTGCGCCCGGGGCCCGCGGGGGCGCGGAAACCATCCACCGTGGTGAGCAGGATCAGGGCGTCCGCCTCCACCAGCAGGCTGACCAGGGCGGCCAGCAGGTCGTTGTCGCCGAACTTGATTTCTTCCGTGGCCACCACGTCGTTTTCGTTCACGATGGGTACGATGCCGTGGCGCAGCAGGTTCATCATGGTGTTGCGGGCGTTCAAATGGCGGGTGCGATGGCGCAGGTCGTCGTGGGTGAGCAGGACCTGCCCGATGCGGAAGCCTTCCTTGCTGAACAAGGCGTCGTAGGCGGCCATCAGGCGGGACTGGCCTACGGCGGCCGCCATCTGCAAGTCGGTCACCGCAGTGGGGCGTCGTTTCATGCCCAGGGCCTGCATGCCGCTGCCGATGGCGCCGGAGGATACCACCACCACCTCGCGCCCCTCCCGGCGCAGGGCCGCCACCTGGCGCACCAGGGCCCGCATGCGGCGGGTGTCGGGGCGGCCGTTGCTTTGCACCAGCACACGGCTGCCGATCTTGACCACCATGCGGCGGGCGGCGGCCAGTTGGTTTCGATTGTTGGAGCTGTCCATGAAGTACCTCGAGGGGCGACCATACACATTTCACCCGGTGTGGGCAAATGCGCGTGACACCTTCCCTTGCTTGCCCTATACATGTACCGAACGCGCGGCGCACAAAGCCGTATCTGTTTGTTTACCAGGACTTAGCCGAGGTATCTGATGAAGTCTACGTTGCCGGATGGGGCGGTAAAATCAGTGGTATACGGTTTGCACGGTACTCCCTTCAGCGTCCTGGGGATGCATGCCCAGGATTCCGCCGTGGTGGTGCGCACGTTCCAACCCTTTGCCGCCCAGGTGGATGTGATGCGATCCGGCACCCCGATACGCATGGAGCGCACCCACAAAGATGGTTTGTTCGAGGTGGTCATACCGCAAACGGCGAAATTCGACTACCGCCTGCGTATGACGGGCTTCGACGGGCATGTGTGGGAATTGTTCGACCCCTACAGCTTCCCGCTTCAGATCACCGATTTTGACCAGTATTTGTTTGGCGAAGGCACGCATTATCGCACCTATGAAAAGATGGGCGCGCACCCCATCAAGGTGAATGGCGTGGAGGGTGTGCATTTCGCGGTGTGGGCTCCCAACGCGGTGCGGGTCAGCGTGATTGGCGTGTTTAATCGCTGGGACGGGCGGCATCATCCCATGCAGAATCGTGGCGCCTCCGGCATCTGGGAATTGTTTATTCCGCAGTTGAAACCGGGCGATCTCTACAAGTTTGAGATCAAGGGACAGAATGATTTCCTGGCCCAGAAGTCCGATCCCTACGCGTTCTATTCGGAATTGCGTCCGCGCACGGCGTCCGTGGTGTGGGACTACCACCAGTACAAATGGAATGACACCTCGTGGATGAAGCAGCGGCAGAAATCGGACTGGCTGAACCAGCCCATCAGCGTCTACGAAGTGCATCTGGCTTCTTGGCGGCGCGTGCCGGAACAGGATAATCGCTGGCTCAGCTACCGCGAGCTGGCCGACACCCTGATCCCGCACGTGAAGAAACTGGGCTTCACCCACATCGAGGCGCTGCCCCTGTCGGAGCATCCGTTTGACGGGTCGTGGGGCTATCAGACCATCGGCTACTATTCCATGACCTCGCGCTACGGCAATCCGGACGACTTCAAGTATTTCGTGGATCGCTGCCACCAGGAAGGCATCGGGGTGATTCTGGACTGGGTGCCCGCGCATTTCCCGAAGGACGGACACGGGCTGGCCTATTTCGACGGGTCCCATCTGTACGAGCACGCCGATCCCCGCAAGGGCGAGCATCGCGATTGGGGCACCCTGATCTTCAACTATGGCCGCAACGAGGTACGTTCGTTCCTGCTCTCCAACGCGGTCTTTCTGGCCGATGTCTACCACATTGACGGCCTGCGCGTGGACGCGGTGGCCAGCATGTTGTACCTCGATTACTCCCGCAATGCCGGGGAGTGGATTCCCAACCAGTTTGGCGGGCGCGAGAACCTGGAGGCGGTGGATTTCATCCGCAAGTTCAACGAAATTGTGCACCGCGAATTCCCCGGCTTTCTGACCTTCGCCGAGGAATCCACCGCGTGGCCCATGGTGTCGCGCCCCACCTCCGCGGGCGGCCTGGGCTTTGGCTACAAGTGGAACATGGGCTGGATGCACGACACCCTGGAGTACATCAGCAAGGATCCGGTGTACCGGCGCTTCCATCACCACACCATCACCTTCTCCATGATCTATGCCTTCAACGAGAACTTCATCCTGCCTTTCTCGCATGATGAAGTAGTGCACGGAAAAGGTTCCATGCTGAACCGGATGCCGGGCGACCTGTGGCAGAAATTTGCCAACCTGCGCCTGCTTTATGCCTACATGTGGGCGCACCCGGGCAAGAAGCTGCTCTTCATGGGTCAGGAATTCGGGCAGTGGAACGAGTGGAACTGCATGACCAGCATGGACTGGCATCTGACCCAGTACGATTCCCACCGCAAGCTCATGGATTTTATGACCCAGTTGAACGGGGTCTACCGCAGCCAGCCCGCCCTGCATGCGGTGGACTTCAGTTGGGAGGGGTTCGAGTGGATTGACCTGCACGACCAGGATAACAGCCTGCTGTCCTTCATGCGCAAGGGCAAGAGCGAGGACGAACTGGTGGTGTGCGCTTTCAACTTCACGCCCGTGCCGCGCGCCTCCTACCGGCTGGGCGTGCCCCGGGCCGGCGCCTATGAGCAGATCCTGAATTCCGATGCCGATGAATTCGGCGGCAGCAATGCCGCCCGCGCGGGCGTGGTGCAGGCGGAAGAGAAATCCTGGCACAATCAGAAATTCTCCATTGGCATCGCCTTGCCGCCTTTGGGCGCCGTTTATTTCCGCTTCAAGCCCGCCCCCAAGGCGGCCCGGGTGGAGGAGAAGGTCGCGGCCAAACCCGTGACCGCGCCGGTTACACCCGCCGCGGGATCGTCCGCGCCGGCATCGGTCAAAGGGGTGGGAGGCCACTGACGGACCGCAGGAGCAGGGAGCGCACACCGCGATGATTACCAAGCTGCTGCTGCCGCCGCCCTTGGTCCACGAACTGCGGGCCCGCTCTTTCTCCCGCCTGTTCCGGATGACCGGCAACCCCGGCAACCGTGGTTTCGGTCGCTATCTCCGCCAGCGCATTCACTTGGTGGTCCGGCGGGAACGCACACTGGTGGAGAAAGCCATCACCGTGGCCTATCTGGGTTCTTATCTGACCGACCACATCATCTATGCAGAGAAGGTGGCCGCGCGCTTACTGGATGGACGCGATCTGACAGAGGGGGAGGAGCAGGAGCGCTGGGTGGACAACTACCAGGGCGTGATTGCCAAGATCATCCAAGAATTGCCGGATGGCGAAAGTATCCTTCAGGAACTGCAAGTGCTCGACCGCTATACCCGGCTGCCCGCCTCGGTTCATGTCTTTCGCAACCGGCATTGGCGTCCCTTGCATCATATGCTCACCACAACGTTGACCGATCTGACCGGCAACATTTCCGAAATCCCATTGGTCAACCGCGTGCACGCCATCCTGGCCCGTACCAGTTCCTTCCGCAGCAAAGCCCGCGCAGTATGCTTGGTCGCCTCCTTGCTGGCCGATATGGAATGCTGGAGCGACCATATGCCCTGGCACGAGGCTTACCTGAAAGTCATGACGGAACTCTATCCCTTACTTCAAAAACATCCGGATGTGCTTGAGGAAGTCGTGCACCTCGGCTAATCTGAATCGTTTAAGCCTCAGGAGATTGTCATGTATATCGTTCATATAGCCCCTGAATTCACCAATGTAGCCAAGGTGGGCGGACTGGCCGACGTGGTGCACGGATTGACCCGGGAGTTGTCCATTCGCGGGCACCATGTGGAAGTCATCCTGCCCAAGTACGATGTCATGAAGTATGACCGTATCTGGGGGTTCACCAAGTGCTACAGCGACCTGTGGGTTCCGTATCATCATTTCTGGGTCCACTGCGATGTGTTCTTCGGTTTCGTGGATGGGGTGAAGTGCTTCTTTATCGAGCCCCACTTCTTCAAGAATTTCTTTAACCGCGGGCTGATCTATGGTCACGCCGACGATGTGGAACGCTTTGCCTTCTTCAGCAAGGCGGCCCTCGAGTTCATGCTGAAGACCAACAAGCACCCCGACATCATCCACGTGCACGACTGGCAGACCGCGTTGGTTCCGCTCATGCTGAACGAGACCTATCGCGGGCTGGGCATGACCCATCCCCGCACCTGCTTCACTCTCCATAACGTGCAGCACCAGGGCATCACGGGAGAATTTATTTTGCGTCAGGTTGGGCTCAACCCGGCCTGGTACCTGAACCACGACCGCCTGCTCGATCCGCGCTATCCCAATGCGGTGAACCAGATGAAGGGCGGCATCGTCTTTTCAAATTTTGTCACCACCGTTTCGCCCACCTACATGAACGAAATCATGTGGACCGGGTTGGGGCACGGCTTGCAGGGCGTGCTGCAACACCACCGCGCCAAATGCGGCGGGGTGTTGAATGGCATCGATTATGCGGAATGGAATCCTGAGGTGGACCGGTTCATCCCGCACAAATTCTCCCCCGCTCATCTGGACGAGAAGTTTCGCAACAAACAGGCCCTGCGCAACCGCTTCTGGATGCGCCAGGATTTCAAGCCCATCATCTCCGTGGTGACCCGTCTCGATCACCAGAAGGGGGTCAACCTGATCAAGCACGGTGTACACTTCGCCTTGGCCAACAACTGTCAGTTCGTCCTGCTGGGCACCAGTCCCGACCCCGGTATCAATCAGGATTTCTGGAACCTGAAGCGGCAGTACAACGACCACCCGGACTGCCATATCGAACTCAGCTACGACGACTACCTGGCCCACCTGATCTACGCCGGGGCCGATATGATGCTGGTGCCCAGCGCCTTCGAACCGTGCGGTCTGACCCAGATGATCGCCATGAAGTACGGCACCATCCCGGTGGTGCGCAACACGGGCGGCCTGGCCGACACAGTGTTTGATGCCAACCATGCCCACCGTGCCTACCACGATCGCAACGGCTACGTGTTCAACGACCTGAATCACGAAGGATTGGAGTCCGCCCTGCGCCGGGCCATTGGAATGTGGTTCCACTATCCCCAGTACTGGCGCGAACTCATGCACAACGGCATGCGCCACGACCACTCCTGGAATCATCCGGCTCAGGATTATTTGAATATATACGACCTGATCCGGGAGAAGTAGGACGTGATTCCTGTCCAGTGTCCAGTCATCGTCCGTGCTGAACACTAAATGCCTTCCATCCACTATCTGCCCGACGCCGAGGTTGATCCGGAGTTGGATCTCGAACTGCGCGGGCTGCTCAGCGCCTGTTTCATCCAGCCGCATCATGCGGTGTTCCGCGAGCGTCGCTATTTCAAATACCCGCCGGGTCATCGTTGGCTGATGCGGGAAGCCGATGCGCTGGTGGCCCATGCTGCCGTACATGAACGACAGATCGAGGTGGAGGGACAGGTGGCGCCGGTGGGTGGGGTGGCCGAAGTTTGTGTGCTCCCTGCCTTTCGGGGGCGGGGCTTGGTGCGTCAGTTGCTGGTCGTGGTCCATCGGGATCTGGCCGAACGTGGCGTGGCATTTACCGCTTTGTTCGGTGACCCCGCGGTGTATGGGTCCAGCGGTTACCACATGCCGGGAAATGTTTTTCTCGGGCCAAACGCCGATGGCCAGTGGGAGCCTGCGCCCCGCGTCCTGGTGCATCCGCTGCCCGGCGCGACATGGCCGGTGGGGGAGGTCCATCTTCCGGGTCCGCCGTTCTAGTGACCCCGGTGGAGATGAAGAAAATTGCAGGTTAAAGCGCCCTGCCGGGCCTCAACCAGTCCGTCTGATGGTCGTGCGTGAATCGCTGCGATTATGATCTAAATCTAATCAAATCTGCCACATTTCCCGCTTGCTATAGCTTGGGGCTGTAGCAAACTTAAACCCGGGTTGGAACAGGGCGAACATTTGTTCCATAATGCTTTAATGGAAAAGAGGTTATAACTCATGATTACATGGCCGGAATACGTGGATGGTTTGCCCAATATCTGCGGGCAGGAGGATGCGGCTCGCAAGCGGACGGGCAAGGTGGCGGATGCGTATCGATCTGCCGGTGGGGTGGATTTTGGGCGCATCAAGAGCGCGGCGGCCATTGCCTTGCACATGCAGCAACCGTTGATTCCAGCCGGGGGGGGCGACCTCCAGTCCGCGGACATCATCAGCAACCTCAAGTACATGATGGACAACCAGCATGTCGGGGATAACCACAACGCACCGGTGTTCCAGTGGTGCTACAAGCGCATCGGCGAATTTATTCCGCAACTGGTGGCCGAGGGAAAGCAACCCCGGGCCATGCTGGAGTACACCGGGTGTCTGTTCCACGGTCTCCGCCACATGGGCGCTCACGATGTCCTGGACACCCTCAAGCGGGTGACCTGTGACCCCGCCTACCGGCATTGCGTGGAATGGCTGGGCTGCCCCTGGAGTCACGCCGTGGCGCCATCCACGCCGCCCCAGGACTACCGTCTGCATGTGCTGGCCTGGCAGCAGCACTTCGCCTCCATCTTCGGAGTGGAAGCGCTGGAGCGTGTTAAAGGCTTCTCACCCTCGGAAATGGCGCTGCCCAACGATCCCGACGTGGCCTATGCCTTTGTGAAAACCCTCCGTGACTGTGGCTTCACCTGGGTCATCGTGCAGGAGCACACGGTGGAGTTGGCGGACGGGCGCGGCCTGGAGCGACGTCACCTTCCGCACCGACTGGTGGCCACCAGTTCCACCGGCGAGACCGCCTCCATCATCGCCATCATCAAGACCCAGGGCAGCGACACCAAGCTGGTGGCGCAGATGCAGCCCTGGTACGAGGCCGCCAGCCTGGGTCGCTGGGAACTGGCCGGCCGCCAGATTCCGCCCCTGGTCACCCAGATCGCGGACGGCGAAAACGGCGGCGTGATGATGAATGAATTCCCGCACAAGTTCATGGAGGTGGTGCGGAATTCATCCCATTCCGAAACCCCGCTGATGAACGGCTCGGAATACCTTGAGCACCTGTTCGCCCTCGGCCTCAAGGACACGGATTTCCCCGAGGTGCGGCCGCTGTTCAGCAAGCGCATATGGGATCGCATGAAGCCGGGCGAGGGTCCGGAAAAACTGAAACAAGTGGTGGCGGAGTTGCGCAAAGAGGACCATCGCTTCCACATGGAAGGCGGCAGTTGGACCAGCAACATCTCGTGGGTGAGCGGCTACGAAAATGTGCTGGGCCCCATGGACCAGGTGAGTGCGCTGTTTAACGAGAAGGTGCTCAAGCGCAACATCAAGACCACCGATCCGCGTTATCGCAATGCGTTGTTTTATCTGCTGACCAGCCAGACCAGCTGCTACCGCTATTGGGGGCAGGGCCTGTGGACGGACTACGCGCGCGAAATCTGCCGGCGCGCCAGCGATATCCTGACCCACGACTTCTAAGGGGACCCCATGCCCGCCGCCATCCATCATGCCCTGGTCCTGAACCTCCACCAACCGTGGGGCAATCTGGATGCCATGCTCAATGATTCGGTGGAACAGGAGCGCTGGCACGGCAAGGAATGCCTGTTCGCCTATGATCGCATTCCGCGCGCGGTGTGGGGGTGGGAGGATGTGGCGCGTGTACACTGCGCCCTGTCCGGCTCGCTGCTGGAGGCGCTGGCCGATCCGCATTTCCAGGCCCGCGTGTACGGCATCGTAAAATGCGGCGATGTGCTGTGGAACTTGCGCAACCCCGCCCTGGACATCGTGGGCACCGGCTATTACCACCCCGTGCTGCCGCTCATTCCCGCCGCCGACCGCGAGGAACATGTGAAACGCTGGCTGGCCCTGGCCCGGCATCTGTTTGCGCGCGGTAACTTCTCCGGCTTCTGGCCGCCCGAGTGTGGCTTCAGCATGGAGATGATTCCCATCCTCCAGCGCGCCGGCTTCCGCTACGTCATCGTGGACAGCGAGCACATCGTGCCCATGACGCCCATGCGCTGGGAGGAATTGCGCTACCGCCCCCACATCGCGAAATTCGGCGACAGCGAAATCGTGGTCATTCCCCGCGACCGGGATCTGTCCATCGCCCAGGAAGGCGGCATGGAGGTGGGCTGGTTTCTGAACGAACTGAACGAGCGCTGCAAGTGGTGCGATTTCGAGCCCCTGGTCTGCACCGTGACCGACGGGGAAAACGGGGGCTGGTTCCGTAACATTCGCTGGGAATCCAACTACTGGGGCGCCTTCTACCATCCCTTCCTACACCAGGTGCGCCACGGGCAGACCAACGTGCGCCCCACCTTCATCCACGACTATCTGGATCGCCACGGTGCGCACGGGCAAGTCATCGTACGTACCGGGGCCTGGAACACCGGCTTTCATCACGGCGTGGGTTTTGTGCAATGGACCGGTTCCCAGATGCAGCGCGATGCGTGGGCCCGTCTGGGCGACGTCAGCCAGGCCTTGCACGCGGCGCGCGCCGAAGCCTGGTCCCGCTCCGGCAACGCCGAACAGCGGCGCTGCCTGGACGAGGCGTGGTGGCGCTTGTTGCGCGCGGAAACCAGTTGCCATTTCTTCTGGGGCGAATCGTGGGTGAGCCGGGCCCACGCGGGCTTGGATGACACCCAACACTGGCTGGACCTGGCGCGCGCGGCCCCATGAGCAACCCGACTGCACCTTCCACCCGCGATGGCCTGCACATCGCCCTGCTGGCGCGCGCCGCCCCGGGCGAGACCCGTGATCCTTTGATCTATGCCGCCGAACTGGCCACCGCCTTGCAAAAGGCTGGCTTGCAGGTGCACATCCTGGGCGATCAGCCGCCCGCGGTGGATTTGCCTTTCTATCGCGTGGAGTATCCGGCCGCGGAGCCGGGCGATCCGGTGGCAGACGCGCGCCGTTTCTGCGCCGCGGCCGTGCAGGGATTGTCACGCTTGAGCGAACTCCGCGGTCCTTTTCACATCCTACATGCCTGCTCCTGGCAGACCGCGCCCGCCGCCTTGTCGGCCCGACGTCATGGGGGAGCCCGCGCGGCCGTTACCTTTTTGGATACCCTGTTTATGCGTACCGGCCAGTGCGGCGGGGATCGCACCACCACGCAAATTCGCAATCTGGAACAGCAGGCGGTACGCGAAGCGGATCTGCTCATCGCCGGCCATGAGGAAGTGCGGCGGCAGCTGGCCTGGCTCTATAACGCTCCGGATGATCGCTTGCGGGTGGTGCCGGCAGAGGCCCTCCCGGTGGCGTATCCACCCCGGGCCACCCGTCCGGATCCCGCCGCTGCGCCCTGCCTGGGGTTTATCGGTCCGTGGACCCATGAAGGCGGTTCCGACGTGTTTCTTCAGATGGTGCGCGAACTGGCCCCGCTCTATCCGGGCTTGCGCTTCGTGCTGGCCGCCGAGGGAGCCAGCGCCTCCAAAGTGGAGGCCGATGTGCGGCGGCGCGGACTGGGTCACCTGCTCCATAAACCGGAGGGGGCAGGGGATGAGCTGGCGGTCTGCCACGTGGCGGTGTCGCCGGCGCGTGCGGCGGTGGGGCACCGAGGCCTCTATCGGGCCCGCGCCCTGGGCATCCCCGTGGTGGTGGCGCGCACCGGTGCCGCCGAACTGGTGGACCCCGGTCGCACCGGCTCCGTGGCCTATCCCACGGCGGCCTCCTTGAGCGTCGAAGTCAAAGCCTGGCTGAGTCTTCCCGCGCTGGTTCCTGCTGAATCCTTTACTTGGGACCTCGCCGCCGCTAACCTTATCGCGCAATACCGCGTTGTACTTGCCCGGAGCAATGCCGCGCCGGATCTGATTGACCATGTCGCACGATCACGTTGATAAGGACGAGTTGGAAGACGCCCTCATCCCCGAACCATCGGCGGAGGAGTTGCGGAGCGTGGTGGAGGAAATCTCCGCCCACTATCCGCCGCCCCGCCTGGGCACGGAACTGGTGCTGCTGGAAGTCAATCCGCATCGCGCCCACGCCTATTGGACTATTGATGTCGAAGACTATCGCTCCGCCCAGCAGCGCACCGGTCTGGAGCATCCCCCGCTGGTGCTGCGCCTTTTCGACATCACCGATGGCACTCCGCCCGAGCAGGCCCTGACCGCTTTTGATGTGGAGGTGCAGGGTTTGCAGGGTCATTGGTATCTCGATTTGTGGAAAGACGGGCGCACCCATCTGGCCGACATCGGTTTTCGCGACGCCGCCGGACGTCTGGTGGCTCTGGCCCGGTCCAACCCGGTTTCCACGCCATCGGCCGCCGAATCGCCCGACTATCACACCCTGGCTGTGGATACCGCGCATCCGGCCGGGTTGCGCATTACGGACCTGATCCTCGACCCGCATCTTAGCGACGAAAATACCGATGTGGAAACGGGCGCCGCACTTGAGCAAGCTGCGCCTTCTTTTGCCGCCCCTGAGGCATGTGCACCTGGCCCCGCGCCGATGGTGGAAACGGCGCCGGCCACGGTGGCTTTTCAACCCTCGACCTCGGACGCGACCACCATCGTCGCCTGGCCGGACGCTCCGGCTTTGCCGCCGCCGGAGAAGCTGCAGGCCGATGTGCAGGCCTATTTTGATCATGCGGCGGAGCAGTCCGCCGCGGTTCCCGTGGCGCCGCCCTGGCAGGGACATCGCCCGGATGCGGATCCCGCGCTGTCCCGCGGCCTCACCGAGGAACCCCTGCCCGAGGGCTGGCCCAGCGCCGAGCACTTGGCACAACTGACCCCAGCCGACGTGGCCACTCCGGTCGCGCCCGATCCAGCGTTCACAGAACCGTCGCTCAACCAGCCCGCGCCCGCTGCGACCGAACCGACGCCGCCGGCCCCGGCCTCCGCACCCGCCCCGGCCCCGGTCTCGCTGGATCAGTATGTCGGTCTGTCCAGTTTCGAGCACGGCCGCCGTGAGGTGGCGCTGGAAATAAACGTGGAACTTCACCTCTTCGGCCGGGCCAAGCCGGGCACTGAACTGAGCCTCTACGGACAACCGGTTCCGTTGCGTCCGGACGGCACGTTCAGCATCCGCAAACCGCTGCCCCAGGGCGCGGTGGTGCTCCCGCTGCTGGCCGTGGACCCGCCTCCGGCATCGAAAGGTTGATCCCGTGACGCGCGGTTACCTCAGTTTGGTCCTGCATGGGCATTTGCCGTTTGTCCGGCATCCCGAACACCCGGAGTTTTTCGAAGAACGCTGGCTGTTCGAGGCCATCACCGAATGCTACGTGCCGCTCATCAAGGTCATGGATGGCCTGCTGGCCGACGGCATTCCGTTCCGCTTCGCCCTCTCCCTGTCGCCCACCTTGTGCGCCATGCTGCAAGACGATCTGCTCCAGCAACGTTACCTCCATCACCTGGAAAAAATGCAGGAGCTGGCCGGCAAGGAAATGGTGCGCACGCGCCACGATCCCGCCTTCCAGCCCCTGGCCCGCATGTATCACGACTGGCTCACCGAAACCGCGCGCATCTACGACGTGCGCTACGGACGCAACCTGGTCAAGGCCTTCCGCCGCTTCCAGGAGGCGGGTGTGCTCGAACTCTTCACCACCTGCGCCACCCACGGTTATCTGCCCCTGCTCAAGACCCACCCCCAGGCTGTGCGCGCCCAGGTGCTGGTGGGACAGGAGAGTTACCGCCGCACCTTCGGCCGGTCCGCGCGCGGGGTATGGGTGCCGGAATGCGCGTTCTATCCGGGACTGGAAAACGTGCTGGACGAGGCCGGTTTCCGCTACTTCTTTGTGGACGCCCACGGCCTGCTCAAGGCCAGCGTACGCCCGCATTACGGTCTCTATGCCCCGCTGGCCTGTTCCAACGGGGTGGCCGCCTTCGGGCGCGATCCCGAGTCCTCGCGCCAGGTCTGGAGTTCGCACGATGGCTATCCGGGCGATTTCGACTACCGCGATTTCTACCGCGACATCGGGCACGACCTCGATCTCGATTACATCGCCCCCTATATTCTGGACGGCAAAACGCGCATCCATACCGGCCTCAAATACCATCGCGTCACCGGCACCGGCGACACGCCCAAGCAGCCGTACGATCCGGGCCGGGCCCGCGCCAAGGCGGAGGAACATGCCGCGCATTTCGTGGTCAGCCGCGCCCGCCAGATCCAGGCCCAGGCGGCGGGGATGGATCGTCCCCCGCTGGTGGTCTCACCTTACGACGCGGAGTTGTTCGGCCACTGGTGGTTTGAAGGCCCGCATTTCCTGGACGCGCTGGTGCGCCGTCTGGCCACCGGGCAGGACGAGATCGAACTGATCACTCCGGGCGACTATTTGCAGCGCCACCCCGTGGTGCAGAAATCCACCCCTTCGGCCTCCAGTTGGGGGTGGCAGGGCTATCACGAGTGCTGGCTCAGCAGCGTAAACGAATGGATCTATCCGCACCTGCATCACGCGGCCAAGGTCATGGTGGAACTGGCCACCCGCTTCCAGAGCGAACCCGCGGGTTCCCTGCGCGACCGGTTGCTGCGTCAGGCTGCGCGCTCCCTCCTGCTGGCCCAATCCTCCGACTGGCCCTTTATCATGAAGTGCGGCACCGCGGTGGACTATGCCAACAAACGCATGCGCGACCAGCTGGCCCGCTTCCATTTCCTGTGCGATGCCGCGGCGAAAAATGACGTGGAGGAACGCAAGCTGATCGCGCTCGAACAGATGGACAACCTCTTTCCTTTTTTGGATTATCGCATCTATGCGGATACCGCCCAAAGCACGCAGAAGCCTGCGGAAAAGTCCGCGGTCGCCAGCTGAACGTCCCACCCTTGGAAAAATAGAATTTTCGGACTTCCCACCCTTGGAAAAAGAGGCGCGCCCAGTCGAGGACGGATCATGATCGCGAACGTAGCAACCGGTGATGCACGGCAGCGGGCCTGCGCGGACTTCCGGGCCCGCTTTGGCCTGGAGCCCGCGCTGCTGCTGCGTGCCCCCGGCCGGGTCAATGTGCTGGGCGAACCGGCCGGCGAGCCCGATGCCACGCGGGTCTACCTGGCCCTGGAGCAATCGATCTGGCTGGCCCTGCGGCCGGTTGCCGATGGCCGTGTGGTGCTGCACGATGTGGATCGCGCGGAAGCACTGGAATTCTTGGCCCTCGCGCCCGAATCTTCCGCTTCCAGTTGGCGCGAATTGGTCAAGGGTGTGGCCGCGGCCTGCCGCGCCGCGGATTGGCCGCTGACCGGTTGGGAGGGGTGCATGGCTTCGGATCTGCCGGTATCGGTTGACGTAGGCGCTTCCGGGGCCCTGGCCCTGCTGGTGGCGCGGGCCTTCTCCGAATGCGCCCGCCTGGAATGGGATGCCGCCCAGGCTTCCCGTTTATGCCAGCAGGCCCGCCTGGCTTGGGGTGGCGGCGAGTTCACGCTGTATGACGGGTATGCCCAGGCCGTGGCCGAGGAGCGTCACGCGGTCTGGGTGGATCCGCGTGGTATGCGCAGCCTGCCCGTGCGGGTACCGGCCCGGTTCACCTGGTTGCTGATCATGGATGACATACCGCGACCGCGCCTGGAGGCTGTGCTTCTGGAACGCGAAGCCCAATGCCGTGCCGCCGCCCGACGCATGCGTTTACTGGCTCTGCGCGATATGACCCTGACCCAGTTCACCCAGCAGGCTCCGCAACTGGAGGAAAGCCTGCGCCGCCGCGTCCGGCACGTGGTGACGGAAAGCGAGCGGGTCCAGCGTGCGATATCGGCCATGGAAAAAGGCGACGGCGAAGGCTTGGGCATCGTGCTCAACAGCAGCCATGCCAGCCTGCGCGATGATTTCGGTTTGAACGATACGGGACTGGATCAGCTCGCCCAGGTGGTGCGCGGTTTGCCCGGCTGTGCGGGGGCCCGACCCACGGGTGGATTGGTGCTGACCCTGGTCGCCCACTGGGCCTTGTCCGATTTTCTGCATCAGCTCCCGGCCGCCGTCCACGCCAGTATGGGCATCATCCCGGTCGTGCGCGCCACCCAGCCTGCGGCGGGCGCCGGTTTGGGCTGATCTACACCAGTTCCGCGAACACCCCGTCGCTCACAAAAAGCCCCGCCTCGGTGAGGCGGACTCCGTCGTCGGTCAGCTCCAGCAGATGCTGTTGAGCCAGCCAGTCCAGGGTGTCTCCGCACAGGGCGCGCAGATCGAGTCCGGTGTCGTGCTGGAATTGCCGCCACGAAATGCCCTCCCGCAGGCGCAACGCCATGACCAGGGTTTCGCGCGCCTTGGCCTCCGGGTCCAGACGTTCGCTGAACGCGCGCACCGACTGGCCGGCCAGCATCTTCCGGCAATAGGCAGCCAGGTCGCGCACGTTGCCGTAGCGCTCGCCCTGCCAGTGGGAATGGGCGGACGGACCCACCCCCAGGTATTCGCCCGCGCCCCAATAGAGCCGGTTGTGGCGGCAGGCCTGGCCGGGCTTGGCGAAGTTGGAAATTTCGTAGTGCTCGTAGCCCGCCGCGCGCAATCGGTTGCGTACCCATTCGTATTGCTCACGCTCCGTGTCGTCGTCCACTTCCTTGACGAAGCCGCGGGCCCGCAGGTCGGCCAGCGGCGTGCCATCTTCAAAAATGAGGCAATAGCAGGCGGCATGATCCGGTCCCAGCTCGATCAGACGCTCCACGTCGCGCTGCACCACCTCGAGCCCCGAGCCGGGCACGCCATAGATCAGGTCCAGGTTGAGGCTGGGGATGCCCACGTCGCGCAGCAGGTGGTAGCCCTCCGCCGCCTCGTCCGCGCTGTGGATGCGGCCCAGAAAGTCCAGGGTTTTGGGATCGAAGGATTGCACGCCCAGCGACATGCGGTTGACCCCGGCCGCTTTCAGCAATCGGGCTTTTTCGCGGGTGAGGGTGCCGGGGTTCGATTCGCACGTCCATTCCACCACCGCGGAAAGATCCACGTGCCGGTGCAGCAGGTCCAGCAGCGTGCCCAGATCGGTGGCGGACAGTTCGGTGGGTGTGCCCCCGCCTATGAAGATGGTTTCCGGTCGGAAGGGGCGCGGCAACTCCCGGAGCTCGCGCTCGAGTGCGGCCATAAAATCGGGTTGATCCGGTTCAGCCTGGACCAGGCGTTTGGACAACGGACCCTGCGCGGTGGGCAGGGAATAAAAGTCACAGTAGATGCACTTGCGAACACAGAAGGGGATATGGACGTAGAGGCCGGGCATGATGGTAACGGGCGGGCGGGTTGCCTCCGGGCCGAGAACTGGAGCGGGAGAAGGGATTTGAACCCTCGACATTCACCTTGGCAAGGTGACGCTCTACCACTGAGCTACTCCCGCGCTAGAGGGAGGAAAAGATAGGAGCTGGCCGCGAAAATTCAAGCATGAATTCGCACCCCGCGCCGGCTCTTACTTGACCGGTATGCGGTTCTCGGTGGGTTGGGGCGGATAGCGGGTTTCCCGGGTCTCGTGTTCGGAGAATTTGACCGACACGATTTTGGAAACACCCTGCTGCTCCATGGTCACCCCGTACAAGGCCCGCGCGGCCGCGATGGTCTGGCGGTTGTGGGTGATGACCACAAATTGGGAATTCACCAGGTATTCCTGCACGGTTTTGACAAAGCGTCCGATGTTGGCGTCGTCCAAGGCGGCGTCCAATTCGTCCAGCACGCAGAACGGGCTGGGCTTCACCTCGTAGAGGGCGAACAGCAGGGCCACCGCGGTCATGGTGCGTTCGCCGCCCGAAAGCAGGGATACCGTCTGCAGTTTCTTGCCGGGCGGGCGGGCGATGATTTCGATGCCGGATTCCAGCACGTCGCCCTCGTCAATCAGGACCAGCTTGGCCGTGCCGCCGCCGAACAGCTTGGTGAACAACCTCTGGAAGTTGGTGTTCACCTGCTCGAAGGTCTGGGCGAACATCTCGGTGGTGGTCTTGTTGATCTGCTTGATCATTTCCATCAACTGGTCCTTGGCGTTGACCAGGTCGGTTTGCTGCTGGGTCAGGAACTGGAAGCGCTCCTCCAGTTCGCGGTGTTCTTCAATGGCCACCAGGTTGACCGCGCCCATGGCCTCAATCTTGGTGTGCAACTCCGCAATAAGGGTTTCCAGCACCTCGCGATCCGGCCGCACCCCGTCGTCCCACTCCGGTTCCGGGGCCGCCGCCACCTGGTCCACCGCGATGCGGTATTCGCCGGTGATCCGGTCCACCTGGTTTTGGCGGCGCATGCGCTGTTGGGCCAGCTCCACTTCGGCCTGGGAACGCTGTTTGCGCAGGTCCTCCAGCTGTCCGCGCTGCACGCGCAGGGCTGCTTCGCTTTCGTGCAGCTGTACGCTCACCTTTTCCCGCTGCTGTTTCAAAGCGTCCAACTGGCGGGCCTGCTCGGCCGCTTCGGCCTCCAGGGGGGCCACCCGGGCCTCCGCCTCCGCCACCGCTTTTTCCAGGTCGGTGATGCGGGCCTGATAGGTCACCACGCCGCGCGAGCGTTCTTCGATCAAGGTGGACAATTCGGTCACCCGGGCCGTCAGTTGGGCCATGGTGGTTTCGATGGAGGTGGCGGCCTGGCGGGCTTCGGAGAAGCGGACCCGGCGGTCGCCCGTTTCGTTCACGCAGCGCGAACGGTTCTGCTCCAGTTCGCGCAGGGCTTCGGTGCGCGTGCTCAAGGTGCTGCGGATTTCGTCCTGCCGTTTGCGCAGCTCATCCATCTCGTTGGTGATGCGGGTACGGCGGTCATCCCCGGTGTGGTGCTGCTCCTCGATGCTCTTGAGCTCCCACGCCACGGTGTCGGCACGTTCGCGGGCCTGCTTGGCCTCCTGGCCGAACACCTGGTTTTCGCCTTCGGCCACGTTCAGGGCGCGCCGGCGCTCTTCGAGTTCGCGGCGGGCCTCGGAGATGGCCTGTTCCACCGAAAGCTCTTCCTGCTGCAATTGCTTCAGCGAGGCCTCGTGGGCGGCCATCTGCTGCTGTAAATCGTCCAGTTGGGCTTTCCAGTCCGCCAGGGCCTGCTGGCGGGCGAGGGGATTGCCCTGGGCTTCGTCGTGTTTCCACAATTCGGCTTTGCCGTCGGCCCCGATGAGCACACCGCGCTTGGTCACATAGGCGGAGCCCGCGGGCAGCGGATTCGGGATGTCGGACGCCTGATCCACCAGCACGATGTTGCCGATCACGCGCTCCAGGGCCTGGCGTACGGGGTCGGAGGTCTTGACCAGGTCGAGCAGGCGCTGACCGCTTACGGCGGGGGAGGGCGGGGTGGCCTCCACCGACAACAGGCGCACCGCCCCTGCCGTCTGCCGCTCCATTTCGGCCAGGATGGCGAGGGCGCCCGCCTGGCCCTGCACCACGATGGCGTCGAGCCACGGACGCAGGGCGGCTTCGAGGGCGATCTGGCAGGCCGGTTCAATGCGGATCTGTTCGGCCAGCGGACCCAGGATGAGGGTGCGGTCAATTTTGAGTTTGCCGCCGGTGCTGAGCAGGGCGCGGGCGCCTTCGGAGAAACCTTCGCGTTGTTCTCGGCTGGCTTCCAGCAATTCGATGCGGGCCTTGCGGGCGGCGGCCTGGGCGCGCAGATCGGACAGGGACTGCTTGAGGCCGGACACCGAGGAGGTTTTGTCCAGGCGCTGATTCTGCAGCAGGTCCAGCCGGGCGCGGGTTTTTTCCGCGTCATCGCGCAGGGTCACCAGGCGGGAACCCATGTCCACCTGGCGCTGCTCGTACATTTCCACCGCGCGCTGGGTTTCCCCGTGTTCGGCGGCCAGGCGCTCGCGGCGCAGGGTGTTGGTGCGTTCCTTGGCGTCCAGCGCATTTAATTCGTTCTGCAGGTTGGCCAGCCGCATATCGAGGTCCACCTGCTCGGCGCGCAGGCGGTGCAGCAGCTTGCCGGCTTCATCCACCGCTTTCTCCGCCTCGGCCAGACGCGCCACATGGTCGGCCAGTTCGCGTTCGGCGGTGGTACGGTCCTGCACGGCCCGGGCCAGCTTGGTCTCCTGCTCGCGCACATGCGCTTCGTGCTGCTCGCGGCGGGCCCGCGCCTCTTCCGCATCGCGGGTGTCGCGCTCGGCCAGGGACTTCATTTCCTGGATGCGCTCCACGTTGTGGCGGGCCAGTTCGCGCACCCGGTCCAGTTCGGTGCGGGCGGTCACCGAGGCTTCCATGGCCGCACGCATGCGTTGCTCCGCCTGTTCGATTTCTGCGCGCAGGCCGGTGGCGAGGGCCTCCGCCTGCTCAATGGCCTGATGGGCGGCCTGGTCCTGCTGGACCCATCCGGCCAGCCGCTGCTCCAGGGCGCCGATTTCGCTTTCCAGCGATTGCAGGCGCTCGCGGGTGGCGTACAGATCGAAGGCGCGCAGGCGGCTGTGCAGCTCCTGGTAGCGCTTGGCCTTGCCAGCCTGGCGTTGCAGCGAAATGATCTGCCGTTTGACTTCCTTGATGATGTCGTCCAGCCGGAGCAGGTTGGCCTCGGTCTGCTCCAGTTTGCGCAGGGCTTCCCGCTTGTCGGCCTTGAATTTGGTGATGCCGCTGGCTTCCTCGAATACGGCGCGCCGGTCTTCCGGATGGGAGCTGAGAATCTTGTCGATGCGGCCCTGTTCCATCAGCGAATAGGCGTTGGTGCCGATGCCGGTGTCCATAAACAGGCGCTGGATGTCCTTGAGGCGGCAGGCCGTCTTGTTGATGAAATACTGGCCCTCGCCGGTGCGGAAGACGCGGCGGGTGATGGTGACCTCGTTGTAGTCCGTGCCCAGCACCGCTTCGCAATCGGCCAGGCACAGGCTGACCTCGGCCATGCCCAACGGCTTGTGGGTGTCGGTGCCGTTGAAGATCACGTCCTCCATCTTGGCCCCGCGCAGCGCCTTGGCGCTCTGCTCGCCCAGCACCCAGCGCAGGGAATCCGCCACGTTGCTCTTGCCGCAACCGTTGGGCCCCACGATGGCCGTCATACCGGGCTCGAACTCCAGCCGGGTTTTGTCCGCGAAACTCTTGAAGCCAACGATTTCTAAGGATTTGAGATACAAGAAACGGACTCCTTCAATCAACCATGCCGACCTGCCACGGCCCGGCGTTTCCTGGCCGGCCCCCAAGGACCGGACGCAAGAGTGGCGAGCTATAACATGCGGGTAACGGGCCGTCCATCCCCAGATTTCATTTGCGTGAACATCGGTGTGGGAGGTTGTCAAAGAAGGCGGGTATTGCGTATCGTCAGCCCGCACCGGAGTAACGACATGCCTGATTTGCCCGTAGTGGAATTGCTGCGCACCTTGGTATCCATCCCCAGCGTGAACCCCATGCTGGCGGAGGATCCGGCCATTGGCACGGAGCAGCCCCTGGCCCGTTTCCTGGCCGGGTACCTGGAGGAACGGGGCTTTCTGGTGGATTGGATCGAACCCATTCCCGGTCGCCCCAACGTGGTGGGTCGTTTCGGCCCCGCCTCGCCCCGCCGCACCATCCTGGTGGAATCCCATCTGGATACCCAGGGTATCCACGGCATGGTGGTGCCGCCCTTTGCCGGCGAGGTGCGCGAGGGCCGGCTATACGGGCGGGGGGCGTGCGATACCAAGGGGCCCATGGCGGCGGCTTTGCTGGCCCTGTCGCCCGAGGTGCTGCATCGTCTGGCCGCGGCGGGCGTGCAGGTGATTTACGTGGGTGCGGTGGGCGAGGAGAAGGGGAATGTGGGGGCGGAGCAACTGGTGGAACGGGGGATTGGTGCGGACGAAGCCCTGGTGCTGGAGCCGACCGAGTTTGCCATTGTGCATGCCCACAAGGGCACCATGTGGTTTGAAGTGGAAACCCAGGGACTGGCCGCGCACGGTTCCAATCCCAACCTCGGGGTGAGTGCCATTCGCGGCATGATGCAGGTGTTGGCCGGCATTGAGGCCGATGTAGCCGCCCTGCAACGGATGCCAGCGCATCCGATGCTGGGTCGGCCCACCGTCAATGTGGGCCTTATCCGCGGCGGGTCGTCCATCAACATCGTGCCTGATCGCTGCGTGGCCGAGGTGGATCGCCGGACCCTGCCCGGCGAGGACAATGCCGCCATCCTGCGCCGGGTGCGCGAACAGGTGGCCGCGCAGGTGCAGGCGGGCACCCTGACCGGGGGTGAGGTGCGGGCCATCAAGGACGGCACCCCGTTTGCCACCACCGCGGAGTGCCGCCTGGTACAGCGACTGGCCGCCGCGTGCCGGGGCGCGGGGGAGGCGGGTCGTACCGAGGGCGCGGCCTGGTATAGCGATGCCGGTCCATTTGCGCATACCTGTCGGGAGGTGGCGGTGTTTGGACCGGGCAGCATCCGGCAGGCCCACACCGTGGATGAATACATTGAGATCGCGGCGCTGGAAAAAGGGCGGGCCATCTTGCGCGAGTTTTTCCTGCGCCTGGCCGCGGAAGTGGAGACGTCGGGAGCCTGATGTGAATCGCGGATGGACAACGTTGATATGGTCGCTGGCGCTGGCCGCCGCCCTGGTCCTGGGCGCGGCCAATCTGGTCCTGGGCGAGTTGAATCAAGATGAAGGCTGGTATCTGTATGCCGCGCGCCTGGTTTCAGAGGGGCAAATCCTCTACCGAGATTTCGCCTTCACCCAGGCGCCGCTGTTGCCGTTGGCCTACAGCCTGGTGCAGCCGCTGATGGAGTGGGGTGGCCTGGGTGCGGGCCGCGCGGTGACGGGGGGTCTGACCCTGTTGACCGCCGTGCTGGCCGCGTTGGTGGCCCGGCGACTGGCCCCGCGCGAATTGGCGGGTTGGGCGGGTGCCGCGGCCTTTACGCTGGCCGCTGTGAATGTCTATCAGAGCTATTTTGGCACCGTGGTAAAAACGTATGCGCTGTGCGGATTCCTGCTCACCGCGGGGGCCTGGTTGCTGGTGCTGGCTCGTGATCGCCGCTCCTTTGTACTGCACGCGCTGGCCGGACTGCTGCTGGCCGCGGCGGCGGGTACGCGTCTTTCGGCGGGCGTGTTGCTGCCGGTGGTGGGCCTTTATCTTTTGTGGCAGCGCGAACGGTGCGGCTCCTCGGCGTGGTTCGCTTTCGGGGTGGGCGGCGCGATCGGCCTGCTGGTCATCTTCGTGCCTTTTATCATGGCCGCCCCCGAGCCCTTCCGGACCTTTGTGCTCGAATACCACGCCGCCCGCGACGCAGGGTCCTGGTTCTCGCAACTGGTCTACAAGGTGGGCTGTCTGTCCCGCGTGGTGCAGGCCTATACGGTGGCCGTGGGGCTCGGCGTGTTTCTCATCCTGGCCCGCTGGGCGCGCGGCGCGGCGGAACCGGTGGAGAAGCTGACCCTGACCTTGTGGATCGGTCTGGCCGCCATGACCCTGGTCCACCTCTCGGCTCCGTTTCCCTACGACGACTACCAGGTTCCGCTTTATCCGTTGCTGGCCGCTTTGCTGGCCGCGGGCCTGGCCCGCGTGGTGGCGCCCGCCCCCGAGCGTTGGAAACCGGCGGTGGCGGTGGCCTTGTTGCTGATCAATGCCGCGGCCGCCTTTGCCTCCCCGGTGAATCAGGGCTGGATGGTGATTGGGCGGGATCGCATCTGGTGGCGGCTTCGCGAGCAGCCCGCCCTGCTGCAACTGCGTGCCGTGGCGCGCGACCTGAAGGCCCGCAGCGGGGAGGGCGCGATGCTGCTGACCCAGGATACGTATCTGGCGGTGGAGACCGGCTTGCGGGTGCCGCACGGAATGGAGATGGGCCCGTTCAGTTATTATCCCAGCCTGACCCGCGAACAGGCGGAGCGCTTGAATGTGGTGAATCGCGAGATGATGGAAGAGTTGTTGAGCCGCGCGGAAGCGCCGGTGGCAGCCTTCAGCGGATACAGTTTTGTGATGTCCGCGCCCGCCGTGGACCGTCTGCCCGACGCCGAGCAGCAGGCCTGGTGGAAGAGGGTGGAGGCGCACTATACCCCGGTGGCGGAAGTGGCCGACTTTGGCCAGGGTCCCACCACCTTGCGCGTGTATGAGCGCCGATCCGGGAGCGGCGAGCGGTGAAGCTCTCCATTGTCATTCCCGCTTACAACGAGGAAAACCGGCTGGGGGTTTCGCTGGATCACTATCTGGCCTATTTCGCGCCCCGCTATGGGCTGGATTTCGAACTCATCGTGGTGGTCAACGGCTCGCGTGATCGCACCGAGCACATTGCCCGCGAGCGCATGCCGGGACATCCGCAGTTGCAGGTGCTGGTGGAGCCCCGCGCCATCGGGAAGGGCGGGGCCATTATGATGGGGTTTGCTGCGGCCCGGGGCGATTTGGTGGGGTTCACCGATGCGGATGCCTCCACGCCGCCCGATGCGTTTGACGACCTGGTCCGCAATATCGGGGATGCGGGGGCCATCATCGCCTCCCGCTGGTTTCCAGAATCGAAGGTCTATCCGCCCCAGCCGCTGAAACGACGGGTAGCCTCACGCATGTTTAATTACCTCGTTCGCAAACTCTTCAAGGTGAAGATACGTGACACCCAGTGCGGGGCCAAAATTCTGCGCCAGCAGGCCGTGCGGGACGTGCTGCCGGAAATTGGTATTACCCACTGGGCCTTCGATGTGGATCTGCTGTTTAAGTTGCGGCGGGCGGGTTATCGCATCGTGGAATGGCCCACCACCTGGCATGACGTGGGGGGCTCCCAGTTGCGGATTGGAAAAGCCTCGCTGGAAATGTTCATCGCCATCGTGCGCCTGCGCCTGCTGTATTCACCCTTCCGATTCGTGGTGAGTTTCTACGATGTGACCCTGGGCCGCTGGACGCATCGGAGTCGGCGGCGATGAGCGGGGATCGTCTGGTCCAGCACGGACTCTTGCTGATGGGTATGGCCCAGGTGGCCAATCTGGCCGGGATTGTCTTTCACATGGTGATGGGGCGTGCCCTGACCGTGGATGAATACGGCATTCTGGGCACACTGCTCAACATGATGCTGGTGCTGGCCTCGCCTCTGGATGCGTTGCGCAATGCCATGGCCCATTTCTCGGCGCGCGCTGAGCAGCAAGGCCAGCGGGCGGTGGTACGGGCCTTGAGCCGGCAATGGCTGAGCCGCATGCTGGGGGCGGGTCTGCTGGCGGGCCTCGCCTTGATGCTGGCCGCCCCGCAGGTGGCGGAATTTTTTCATCTCGAGTCCACCCTGCCGGTGCGGGTGGCGGGCGGGCTGCTGCCCGTGATGTTGTGCGCCCCCGTGGTGGCGGGTTTGTTGCAGGGTATGCAGTCCTTTCTGTGGATGAGCGTGGGCACCCAGTTGTGGATGGTGCTGCGGCTGGGCCTGGGTTACCTGCTGGTCACCCGTGTGGCCGCGACCGCCTTGTCCGCCGTCTGGTCGCATGCGCTGTCGCAGGCCTTGGGCTTGCTGGTCGCCCTGTATGGACTAACTACCCTGCTGCGCGGACAGGGCCGGGAGTCTGCGCCCGCGGGCGTGGTGGGGTATTTTCTTCAATCCATGCTGCTGCTGGCCGGCTACGGGGTGTTGATGAACTCCGACCTGATGTTGGTGCGGCATTTTCATCCGGATGAAGCGGGCTACTTTGCCCAGGCCGCGACCATCGGGCGATCGGTCATTTTCCTGCCCATGCCCATTGCCATGGCGCTGTTTCCCAAAGTGATTTCCTCCGGGCTGGCCTCCGCGGAGAGCCGCCGGACCCTGGGCCGGGCCTTGGCGATGGCGGCCGTCCTGATCGGAATGGCCGTGCTTATGGTCTGGCTGTTGCCCTGGCTGCCGCTGCGCATCTTGTATGGCGTGAAAGAGCCCGCTCCGGAATTACTGGCTCTGGTGCGCTGGGTGTGCCTAGCCATGAGTCCGCTGGGTTTGTCGTATCTGCTGCTGCATTTTGAGATGGCGCAGCATCGTTTCGAAGCGGTGCCGTGGCTGATTGCCTGCGCTTTGGCCTACGTGGGCGGGGTCTATCTGTGGCACGACACGGTATTGCACGTTGTCGCGGTCTTGGGCGGAGCCGCCCTGACCTCCGCCCTCGTCTTCGCCATCATGCTGGTCCGGCACCGTCCGCGATAGCCGAAAGCGTTCACCGCTGAGACGCGGAGGACGCCGAGATGACGGGTTTATCCAGATCCGATGCTGACCGCTCGCAGAGGGAACGTGAAATCTTGCCCGCCCCTCTCATTTTTATGCTCTGCGTACTCTGCGTCTCTGCGGTGCAAGAAATTTGGATTTAGCCGCCGGTACGCTCGCGCGCGCGCAGGTCGCGCAACACGCGGCTGCGGTACCACAGGAAGCCGATCAGATCGAAGGCGGTGCGGGGCAGGCGTTTCAAGTTCGTGTACTTGGATACGCCCTGGGTGCGGGGGCGATGATCCACCGGCACCTGCTCGATGGTACGGCCGGCCAGCCGGAAATAGGCGCCCATGAAACGATGCACGCCATTCACCGGCGGCAGGTCGGCGGCGCAGACACGCCGGAAGGCCTTCAGACTGCAACCGGTGTCGCGCAGGCCGTCATGGGTCACCGCGTTGCGGATGCCGTTGCCCAGGCGCGAGGCCAGGCGGCGGGACCAGGTGTCACGCCGGTGGGCCCGGTAGCCGCATACCACGTCGAACTGGCGGGTGGCCTCGACCAGGCGGGGAATATCGGCGGGGTTGTTCTGGCGGTCGCCGTCCAGGGTGACCAGGATATCGCCCTGCGCTTCCCGCAAACCCAGCAGCATGGCCGCGCTCTGGCCGCGGTTGCGGTCGGCGCGGATGCCGCGCAGGAACGGGAAGCGGGGCGCGGCTTCCTGCAGGCGGGACCAGGTGGCATCGGTGCTGCCGTCGTCCACCATCACCACTTCCAGGCCGGGCAGACGTTGAGCCACCGGGACAAATTCCTCCAGCAACGGAAGCACGTTGTCCTGCTCTTGGAAAACCGGGATGACCACCGAAACGTTCACCGCCGCCACGCTTCGTGGTTATAGTCGTAGGATTCCTGGAGGATGTCGCGCACGTTGCGGGTCAGCCGCCAGCCCGGGTAGTGGGCCTGGAATTTACTGACATCGCTGATCCACCAGATGTGATCGCCGATGCGGTTGTCTTCCAGGTAGCTGGTGGTCATGGGCCGGCCGGTGATGTCCTCGCACAGCCGGATGGCTTCCAGCATGGAGCAGTTGCTGAATCGACTGCCTCCGATGTTGTAGACCTCGCCCGGCCGCGGGGCCTGGAAGAAATGAAAGAAGGCGTCCACCAGATCGCGGCTGTGGATGTTGTCCCGCACCTGCTTGCCGCGGTAGCCGAAGATTTTGTATGCGCGCCCGATGACCGCGCACTTCATCAGGTAGGCCAGAAAACCGTGCAGTTCGGCCCCCGCATGGTGCGGTCCGGTCAGGCAGCCGCCGCGGAAAACGCCGGTTTTCATGCCGAAATAGCGGCCGTACTCCTGGACCAGCACGTCAGCCGCGACCTTGGAAGCGCCGAACAGGGAGTGCTTGGTCTGGTCGATGGACATGGATTCGTCGATGCCGCGCGCGAAATAGGGGTGGTGGTCGCCGATCTCCCAGCGGGTGGCCTGCTCGACCAGGGGTAGGCGGTTGGGGGTGTCGCCGTAGACCTTGTTGGTGGAGGTGAAAATGAAGACGGCGTCCGGGCAATGCAGGCGGGCCGCCTCCAGCAGATTCAAGGTGCCGGTGGCGTTGACGCTGAAATCGGTGAGCGGTTCGCGGGCCGCCCAGTCGTGCGAAGGCTGGGCCGCGGTGTGGATGATGAGCGAAATGGCGCGGCCGTACCGGCGGAACAGGGCCTGGATGGCCTCGCTGTCCCGGATGTCGCAGGGGTGCAGGCGGAAGCCCGGGCAATCGCGCTGCAGGGTGTCGGACACGGGCTGGGTGGAGGCTTCCGGCCCGAAGAAATAGCGGCGCATATCGTTGTCCAGCCCCACCACCTGCAGGCCTTGGCCGCATAGAAAGCGTACGGACTCCGATCCGATCAATCCTCCCGAACCAGTGACAACGGCTAGCGACATGGCATTTCGTCCTTCCGATTAGATTCAAAACGCATCCTACGATAGCGGGCGGGCAGACGGGCGGAAAGAAAACTTTGCCCGCCGGTCAGGGGGGTGGTGCGGGAGCGCGCAAATGGGCGAAGCGCAACCCGCGGAGTTGCAGCACCAGGCCGCCCGCCAGCAGGACCACCGCCATCTGCAGGGCGTGGGTAACCACGGAATAGGCCACGGCGAATGCGCGCGGGTAGCCACTCATGGCGGTGAGGGCCAGCAGGCAGCCAGCCTGGAAGGTGCCGATGAAGCCGGGCGCGCTGGGGGCGGCCACGGCCAGCGCGATCATCAGATTGAGCAGCATGCCCACCTGCCAGTCCGGATGTTCGCCAAAGGCCCACAAAGCCACCAGGTACCATGCGGCCATGAGCAGCCACAGGGCGATGGAGAGCAGGGCCACCCGCGCGATGTGCCATGGACCCTGCACCACCCGCAGGCCTCCGATGAAGTTACGAAGGGTCTGTTCCACCCGGTCGGCCAGGGAGATCCGGCGCGGTCCCAGGCGGCGCAGCCCGCGTCCCGCCAGCCGGGGCAGATATTCGGGGGCGGCATAACAGGTCATGATGATGCCGAACAGCACCACGCACACCCCGCCCAATGCGCGGGCGCCCACTTGCACGGCCTCGGGAACGGATTCCAGGCGGACCAGGGTTATGCCCAGCAACACCAACAGGGTGAGGGCATCCCACATGCGTTCGGCGACCACGCTGGCCAGGGAGGTCCCGAAGGTGACCGGCTGCCAGCGGGTCAGCGCCCAGGGTCGGACCACTTCACCGGCCCGTAACGGCAGCACGAAACTGGCAAAGAAGCCCAGCAGGGTGGCGTCCAACAGGTCGCGCAGAGAGGCCCGGCCTTCCCTCGGCAGTAATTCCCTCCAGCGCAAGGCGCGAACCCCCATAAGGACGCCCAGTAGCAGGATCAGGATCGGAAGGTAGGCCAGCTTGACCCGTCCCAGTTCCTGGCGAAAAGAGGCCCAGTCGAGCGCGTGCAGCAGGAAGGCGAGCAGGCCGACACTCAGGCCGATGCTCAACAGAATGGCCAGGGCATGGCGAATGGATCGGGCGTTGAGCTTCATTGAGTGACGCAATCGGTCGTGGTAGTCTTTCGCTTTATGCGTGATGGTGGCACATGGCTATGATCGGTCAAGCGTGGAGGCGGTGGTTGCTGCTTCGGCCGCGATCAGACCGGTCACCCTGGCTGGCCCTGGGTGTGATCATGGTCATCGTGCTCCTGCTCCTGATGCCGTGGTCCTGGCCATGGGATGGACGGCTGTTGAAGTCGGTGGAAAACGCCGCCCATGCTCCTCTGTATCTGCTGGCCTCCCTGGCCGGTCTTAGTCTGCTGCGGCCGCGCATCAACTGGAGTAACTTTGGGAAGCTGATGGCGGGCGGGGGCGGGGTGGCCATCACCATGGAACTGGTGCAGGGATTGACCGGGCGCGATCCCGACATCGGGGATGCGTTTTTTTCTGCGCTGGGCTGCGGAGCGGCGGTGCTGCTCTGGTTTTCCACCCATACCGCGCGACGCGGATTGATTCTGGGGGCGTGGGCCTTGTGCGGTTTGTTCCTGATGGTCGTGGCCCTTCCGTCCGCGCTGATCCTGGCCGACCGTGTTCATGCCCGCTTGTCGTTTCCCCTGCTGGCCTCCTTTGAAGGCCGGTCCGAAATTGGGCGTTGGTGGACCCACGGGGTTCGGGTGTCCCGGGTGACCCACCAGGCCACCCATGGCCGCCACGCCCTGCGCGTGTCCGTGCAGCGGGCCAAGACCAGCTACCCGGGGCTTTTTATGGCCGACGGGGTGCGCGATTGGCGGGGGTATCGTCAGCTATGCTTGGATGTGTATCTGACCGGCGGGTCGGCGCGCATGATCTGGCTGCGGGCCGATGACCGCCTGGGTAACCCGCCCTATGCGGAGAGGGCCCAAACCCAGGTCAGCCTGGTGCCCGGCGCCAACAGCATTTGCCTGGATCTCGATGCCTTTTTGCGCACCCCGGATGGCCGACCGCTCGAGGTGTCGCATATGGTCCTGTGGGGTTTGTTTTTTGATTCGGTGCAGGGTGGGGAATCCATTTTCCTGGACCACGTCCGCCTCACCCGTTGATCGCCATTGCAACCCGCCGGGCCGGGAGTACACTCGCGCACTTTGAAGCTGTTGCATGCACCCGCCCGACCAGTTAAAGAGCCTGTTCCGCCGTGTGAGAGGCCACGGGCCGGCGCTCTTTCTTTTTGGCACCGTCTTGTCGTTCTTCTTTGTGCCCGCCTGGGGTGGCACCTCGAGCCGGCTGCTGGCGTCAGGCAAGGACTGGGCGCACTTCCCCCTCTTTGCCAGCCTGGCCGCGTTGCTCCTGTTTTTGTGGCCGCGCCGCCACCAGTCCGCTTTGTTCAAAGCCAGCCGGGTGGCGGGTCTGGCCATCGTGCTGGCTCTGCTGGTGGAAATCATCCAACCCCTGGCCGGTCGTTCGGCCACGATGATGGATTGGTTGTTGGGGGCGGCCGGCAGCCTGGCCGCGGTGGCGGTCTATCTGGCCTTGCGCAGCGCCAACTGGAAGAGCCGCCGCAGTTTGATCCTGGCTTCCGCCCTGTTGTTGCTGGCCGCGACCATGCCCGTGCTGCTCATTCTGGTGGATCGTGTATCCGCCTGGCGCGCTTTTCCCCTGCTCGACTCCTTCGAACGTCCGGTGGAGAGCAGTCGCTGGCGCGCGGATGGCTGTGTGTTGGAGCGGGTGGAGGAGCATGCCACCCACGGTCGTCACGCGCTGCGCATGGCCGTGCCCGAGTTCCATGACGAACGTCCGGGCGCCTACCTGAATGACGGATCCATGGACTGGCGGGGTTACCGGCAGCTGACCCTGGATGTCTTTCTGGAAAGTGATGCCGAACGCATCATGCTGATTTTGCTCGATGATCGATTGGGCGCGCCGCGACGGGATCGTGCGGTGCTGACGGTGGAGCTGAAACCGGGTCCGAACCGGGTGGCCTTGGACCTGCCCGCCCTGGCCTTCGCCATGGATGGCCGGCCTCTCACCTTGAATCATATTGCCAGCATCGGCCTCTACATGAAGTCGGTCCAACCCGGCGACGCCATCTACCTCGATCAGCTCAAGCTGGGAGGGCGGGATGAGGCCTTTCAGCGTTGACCCTGGGAGGACCATTCCCTAGTCTGCGCGGGCATATCGCAGGCGCGCCGCCCGTGCGCGGCGATCTCGATGTCTGCCGGATTTACGAACTGAGGTTTTCATGTCCAATACCGTGTTGATCGGCGCCCAGTGGGGCGACGAAGGCAAAGGCAAAATCATTGATGTCCTGACCGAGGAGGCGGACTGGGTGGTGCGTTACCAGGGGGGCAACAACGCGGGCCACACGGTCGAAATCGGTGCTGATCGCTACGTCCTGCATCTGGTGCCCTCCGGCATGCTGCATGCGGGCAAACATTGCGTGATTGGCAACGGGGTGGTGGTGGACCCGTTGGCCCTGACCGAGGAACTCAAGGGGCTGGAAGCCCGCGGCATCACCGGCCAGGGCCGCTTCTTCCTGAGCGACCGCGCCCACCTGGTGTTTCCCTATCACAAGCTGATTGACGAATACCGCGAGAAGAAACCAGCCACCGGTGACCGCATCGGCACCACCAAGCGCGGCATCGGCCCCACCTATGGCGACAAGGCGGCCCGGGTGGGCCTGCGGGTGGGTGATCTGCTGGACCCCGTTTTCCCCGAACTTCTGAAAGCCCGCGTGGCATCGGCCAATCTCATTCTGGCCGCTCATGGTGCGCCGTTGGTGGACGGGGACACGGTGTTGAAAAACTACCAGGCGGCCGCCCGCTACCTGGCCCCCTTCATTGCCGACACCATCCCGCTGGTCAACGGAGCCATGAAGCAGGGCAAATCCGTGCTCTTCGAAGGCGCCCAGGGCACCATGCTCGACATTGACTACGGAACCTACCCCTTCGTCACTTCCTCCAACGCCACCGCCGGCGGCGCCTGTACCGGGGCGGGCGTGCCCCCGCATCGCATGGACCAGGTGGTGGGCGTGGTCAAAGGCTATTCCACCCGGGTGGGCGAGGGGCCTTTCCCCACCGAACTCAAGGACGAGATGGGCGAACGCATTCGTCAGGTGGGCCACGAATTCGGCGCCACCACCGGACGGCCCCGCCGCTGCGGTTGGTTTGACGTGGTGGTGGCCCGCTATTCCGCCATGATCAACGGCATTGACTGGTGGGCCATGACCAAACTGGATGTGCTGGACGGGCTGGAGACCATCAAGGTCTGCGTGGCCTATGAACACCAGGGGCGCCGCTACGAAACGGTGCCGGCCAGTGTGCGGGTCCTCGAACACTGCGTACCGCTGTACGAGGAATTTCCCGGCTGGATGACCTCCACCCGCGAGGTGCAGAAGGTCGCTGATCTGCCCCCGAACGCCCTGGCCTATATCAAGGCCCTGGCCCGTCTGACCGAAACCCCGGTGGGCATGCTGTCCTTCGGCCCCCAGCGCGAACGCACCCTGCGCCTGAAACCCGAACAATTTATTCGCGGCTGACCATGCAACCCGGCGCCCCAGTCATTCCCCGCCACGTGGCCATCATCATGGATGGCAACGGACGTTGGGCCAAGTCACGCGGGCTGCCGCGCATCCGCGGCCATCATGTGGGGGCGGACTCGGTGCGGGCCATTCTGCTGGCCTGCCGGAAGATCGGGGTGGAATACCTGACCTTATACGCCTTCAGCTCGGAAAACTGGATCCGGCCGCGCGCCGAAGTCTCGGGCCTGATGAGCCTGCTGCGCCGTTTCCTGCGCCAGCAGGCCCACGAACTGCACGAACATAAAGTGCGCCTGCGCGTCATTGGACACATCCAGGATTTGCCGGACGGCGTGCGCAAGGAATTGGACAAGGTCATGGAGGAGACCCGCCATTATACGGAAGGGCATCTGATTCTTGCCCTGAGTTACGGGGGGCGCCAGGAAATCACCGATGCCGTGCGCGCCATTGCCGAAAAAGTGGAGAAGCGCGAACTGAAGGCGGCCGAGGTGACCGACCAGACCATCGCCCGCCACCTCTATCTGCCCGACGTGCCCGATCCCGACTATATGATCCGGACCAGCGGCGAGATGCGTATCAGCAATTTCCTGCTCTGGCAGTTGTCCTACGCGGAGCTCTATGTGACGGATGTGTTCTGGCCTGACTTCCGGGAGCCCCAGTTTTTGCAAGCCATTGAAGAATACGGCCGTCGCCATCGCCGTTTCGGGAACATCCAATAACGGCCATGCTACGCCAACGTTTACAGAGCGGAGTGCTGCTGGGCGGGGCCCTCATTGCTTCCGTCTTTTTCCTGCCCCTGCCGTGGGTGCTGCCGTTGTTGCTGGTGCTGGCCGGGCTGGCCTTGTCCGAGTTTTATGCCCTGCTGGATGCCAGCCGTATTCCGCATTTCAAGGTGGTGGGCCTGCTGTGCGGTCTGGCCCTGATCGCGGGCACATGGTTCGCCTTGCGTGGTGGAGCCGCATGGCGGCATGAAGTGGAAGGGTTTATCCTGTTCGCCGCCACCGCGGTCATTTTCCTCCGCCAGATCGGATGCCGCCACGTGGAGCGTCCGTGGGATACTATGGCCGGTACCCTGCTGGGTCTGATCTACGTGGTATTCCTCTTTAACTTTCTCCTCAAATTGCTGGTGGCTTGGGGCCCGGACACCGATGGACGTCTGGTGGTGTTGTATCTGGTGCTGGTGGTCAAGCTGACCGATGTGGGCGCATATTCCATCGGGTGCGCCATCGGCCGTCATAAATTGATTCCCCGGGTGTCGCCCAAGAAAACCTGGGAAGGCGTGATCGGGGGGGTGCTGACCGGCCTGGCGGCCAGCCTGTTGTTCGTGCACTTCACCCAGGGCCAGGTGGGTCCGTTCCTGTTCCGCTGGACCGATGCCCTGGTGCTGGGCGTGGTATTGCCTATCGCAGGCGTGGTGGGCGACCTGATCGAATCGCTGCTCAAACGCGCGGCCGGGGTCAAGGATTCCGGTTCCTACATCCAGGGTATGGGCGGTCTGCTCGACGTGCTGGACAGCCTGTTGTTTGCCGCGCCTTTCCTCTACGTGTATATTCGGCTGTTTATCGCCTAAGGAGTGTTCATGCTCGAGATGCTGCTATCCCATGCCCTGACCCTGGTGACCGTGCTGCTGCTGTTCGGTCTCACCATTTTTATCCATGAGCTCGGTCATTTTTGGGTGGCCCGGCGCTGCGGACTGGTGGTGGATGCGTTTGCCATCGGGTTCGGGCCCGCTCTGTGGAAGCGCAAGATTGACGGGGTGGAGTGGAAAATCTGCCTGCTGCCCTTCGGCGGTTACGTGGCTCTGCCCCAGATGGACCCCGGCAGCGATCATCCTGACTCCGACATGGCCAAGCGAAAACTGCCCCGGGTGGATCCGTGGCGGCGCATCCTGGTGGCCCTGGCCGGGGTCACCGGCAACATGATCCTGGCCTTCCTGGTGGCCCATCTGGTTTACGCGGGTGGCAAATCCTTTGCTCCGCCCGAAGGCGAAGTGAAGCTGGGCTATGTGGAAACCAACTCCGCGGCCTATGCCGCCGGTTTGCGCATGGGCGACGTGGTGGCCCAGGTGAACGGCAAGACGGTGCGAAGCTGGGAGGAATTCATTCTGGTGGGCGCCCTGGGCGATGATCCCCGCCTGACCGTGCGCTCCGCCACGTTGGGTGAACACGACGTAACCCTGCCCACCGCCGAACTCATGGGCACCCGTTATGTCGAAGGCGTTTACCCGCTGAACTACTGCTACGTGCTGAACGTTAGTCCGGGTTCCAGTGCCGCGGCCGCCGGATTGCAGTCCGGGGACCGCATCCTCTCCTTGAATGGCGTGGAACTATTCAGCCGCGATCACCTCATGGACTTGGTTCAGGAAATCGGCGCCCGTGAAGTGGAGTTGACCTATCTGCGCGAGGAGGCGACGAAGAGCACCCTCGTCACCCCCGCCTTAAACGAGGCCAGCGGGCGCTATTACATCGGCATCATGTTCAACCAACTGGACGTGAAAAAGCCCATGGAGCAGATCAAGTCGCATGCCATGCTGATCGTGCGCCTGCTCAAGGCCCTGGTCACCCCGGGCGAATCCAAGGCCGCCGCGGGTGCGGTGGGTGGGCCGGTGGCCATCCTGAGCATGTTCTGGCTGTACGTGCAGAGCAGCTTCATCATGGCCCTGTGGTTCACCTGCCTGCTCAATGTGAATCTGGCCGTGCTGAACCTGCTGCCCATCCCCGTGCTGGACGGCGGCCACATCGTGCTGTCCGTGTGGGAATGGGTCACCCGCCGCGCCGTCAGTTACAAGGTGGTCAGCTTGGTGTGGAATGCCTCCGCCGTGGTGTTGCTGGCCCTCTTTGCCCTGTTGACCTGGCGGGACGTGCAGCGGTTTATCGGTCCCCGCAAAGCGGCCGCGCCGCCCGTGGAAGCGGTCGTGTCTACCAATGCGCCTGCCGTTACCGAATAACGTCGTTCCGGTGCCCCGCTGGATGGTGCTGGGGGTGGGGGCGCTGGCCCTGGCCTTTCTGGCCCACCGCATGCTGCGTGAACCGGCGTGGACGGTACAGCGCCTGGCCTCCCCGGATGGACGTCGCACGGCCTTGCTGCAGCGTACCACCTACATCAAGGATCATTTCCGTATCCGGGTGAAGGACGGGCGGCTGTGGTTCACCCCGTATTACTCGCAGCCGTTCACCAACGATTTCCGGGTGGACCTGGGCGAGCGCCTGCGTTGGAGCGAGGATTCCAGCCAGCTCTACTTCCGTCTGCGCGGACAAGACATCTGGGTCTACGACTTTCGCGTGGACCAAGGACGGATGTTGAAACCGTCGGGTACGAATTCTGCCGACTAATTTGGAACTCAGCCGGCCGCACGGCTGGTGCCGTGAACAAGCGCAGGGGTAACGTGGGCGTTTAGCGCAAAACTCGGAATTCAGGAAACCTCAGATGGACGCCGATGAACGCCGATGCGGATAAAGTGGGGCCTTCATCGAAACCCGGATTCGCCAGCTCCTACGTTCGCGTTGCGTGGTCTCATCCTCCATCTGCGTACATCCGCGTGAATCTGCGGTTCAAACCTCCGAATTCGGATTAATTTATAGGCAAGGAAATCAGGAAGTTCCGGTGTTCCTGAGTTCCAAATGAACAACCGCGGAGAGTTGAATCCGGTCTTCATCGGTATCGGGGTCGGAATCGGGTCTCGGAATCGATTCCGATCCCGATTCCGATAGCGACCCCGATGATGCAATGATGCTTATTTGGAACTCAGTCGGCCGCACGGCTGGTGCCGTGAACAAGCGCAGGGTAACGTGGGCGTTTAGCGCAAAACCCGGAATTCAGGAAACCGCAGATGGACGCCGATGTACGCAGATGCGGATAATGTGGGGCCTTCATCGAAACCCGGATTCGCCTGCTCCTACGTTCGCGTTGCGTGGCCTCATCCTCCATCTGTGTACATCCGCGTGAATCTGCGGTTCAAACCTCCGAATTCGGATTAAGTTATAGGCAGGGAAATCAGGCGTCTTTTCCTGATTTCCTGAGTTCCAGATGCTTACGGCTTCTGCATCTGCACCGCCCCGCCCAAGTCGCTCAGGCGGGCTTTTTCCAGGTCGGTCCACAGGGTGCCGGGCCCGGCGTGCAGGATGTTGATCTTCACATCGGAGTTAAGACGGTTGGCGAATTCCCACAAGGCAAAGGCCTGCGGATCGCGGAAGGCTTTGGTCTTCAGCTCAAACCCTTTGGCCTTTTCACCGTCCACCAGTTGCACCACTTGCGCGCTGGCCTGGCCGAGGGTACGGGTCTTCTCGGCCCGGATGGTGGCGGTTTGGCGGCCGATGTCGGCCACCTGCTTCAGGGATTCGGCCTGGGTCTGGGCCACCTGGCGCTCCTGGTCGGCTTTGATTTCCGCCCGCAACTTCTCCGTCTCCTGGGCCACCTGTTCACGCCGCTGCTCAATCAAGCCCTGCTCGGTATTCAATTCCGCCTGCTTGCGCGCGGTGTTCTGCTTCTCCTTGTTGGTCAGGTCCTGTTCGATGGCGATGCTGGCCTCCTGGATGGGGGACAGGATCTGGTCGGGCACGTTGACGTGCCGGATGAGCGCATTGTGAATGATGATGCGCTTGTCCTCCAGCGCGTGCTGCAGGGATTCCGTCAGGTCGTTCTGGAACTTCTCGCGGCCTTCACCCACGATAAAATCCTTGGCCCGATAGGCCGAGCCCTTGAGGCGCGACACGGATAGAATCTGCGGCATGAGAATCTTGTCCACCACCGCGGGCAGGTCGCCGTAGGTCTGGTAGATGTAGGCGATCTTGTCCGGGAGCAGCTCGAATTCCACCGTCATGTCCAGGCTGATCTCGAAGCCGTCGCGGGACGGAAATTCCACGAACTGGTTCAGACTCAGCACCGCTTCTCCACCCATGGCCCGGGCATGGGTCAGCGGGCGGCCGGGCACCGCGCTGGGCGCCGCTTCGTTGACCTGGGCGTAGTCCATTTGCATGGACATGGACTGGCCGACCTTGGAACTGCTGCGTTCCTGGCGCATATAGTCGCGCCGGGTCTCCATCTGGTTGGACAGCGCGCGCTGGCTCAAAGCCTCCACCGCCGCGTTCTGGGAGGCGAGGGGAGCCTTGGTGATCACGGCCCCGCCCAGCTTGCCCAGCAGCGAAACCTGGTTCACTCCGACCTCCAACACGTCCACCTTCAGTTCCTTCGGGTTCACGTAGTACAACCCGGGCTGCAGGATGTCGCTGCGGATGCCTTTCTGGTTCGGATTGGCAAACTGGCCTTCCGGGGCCTGCTCGCCGGACAACCCGGTAATCACGCCCACGTAGCCCAGCGGAATACTGATGGCGTCCACGATTTCCACCGTATAGCCGTAGGGATTGAGCCGGTATTTGCCCGGCCCGATGACCCCGCGCTGAATACCCTTTTGCCCCGGTCCGGCAATAAACACGCCTTCGGGCAGCTCCTCGCCAATCTTGGACGTCACCACCCCCACCTTGCCCGCGGGGATGACCACCGCATCCACAATCTCCCAGTCAAAGAAGACAGGATTGCGGAAATGACGGCCCTCGGCCAGCGGCGCGGCCTGGATACCCTGCTGCCCGGGCTCGGCCAGGATCTGGCCTTCGGCCAGCGGCTTCCCGTTTTTGGCCGTGATGATGGCCATCTCATCGGGACCGACATAGAAGCGGCAGAACAGCCACATCCAGATGCTCCACAGGGCGAACACGAACAGAACCAGGGGCAGAACAGCAATGAAGGCTTTTTTCATGGTGCGCCTCCTTTCCCGCTGGGCAGGAAGGGTTGGAAGAGTTCACCGAGACCGCCCTCCTGGTCGCTGGTGAGGATGGAACTGATGCGGGGGCCGATCTTCTGATAGAGCGCGTAGCGGGCCATGCCGTAGCCGCCGCCAAAGGCGTTGACCTGGTTGCCCAGCACCGCGGCCTGGGCTTCGTTGTCCAGCTTGATGACGTCCCGATCGCCCTCCGCCTTCGCGACCTGCGCCTGGGCCTGGAAGGTGGCCGCCTCGCTCTCCAGCTTGGCCACGTCGAGTTCACGCTTGGCCGCCGTCACCTGTACCGCCAGCTCCTGCTCGGCCTTGATCACGGCCCGGATGCGCGCGGTATCCTGCTCCACCTTCTCCTTGTTCTGGATGGCCAGCATCTCCTGGCGCACCAGCTCGGCCTTGGATTTGGCCTGGGCAATCTGCTGCTCAAACATGCGCGCGTTTTGCACCGCCACCTCGCGGTCGCGGATCACGCTGGCAATCTGGTCGGGCGGCGAGATGTTGCGAATCAACACCGTCTTGATGGACACCCCCCAGTCCTTGCACTTGTCGCGCAGGTGGGTCTCCAGGCTGTCCTGAAACTGCTGGCGGGTTTCACCCACGATGAAGTTAATGGCGGGCTGCTTGCTGCCTTCGATGCGGCTGAACCCGCGCGCCCGGGGCAGGATGATCTTCTGCAGCAGATCCTCCATGTCGCCGATGCGGTGGGTGAGCAGGGCCGCGCTGGACCGGTCCAGGCCGAACTCGATGGTGCCCTCCACGTTGACGGTAAAACCATCCATGGTCAGGAAGGTGATGGCATCCTCGCCGCTCAACGCGAAGCGCTGGCTCTGCAGGTTCACCTCCACCACGTTGACCAGATAGGGATTCAGGTAGTAGGTGCCGGGGTCCAGCACCTCCTTGACCACACCCTTGCGCCCGGGACTGACCAGGAAGGCATTGCGTTCCTTCTCCGGAATCTCATCTTTCAACACATCCTCGCCGATGAGCGACGTCACCACACCCACCGAGCCCGGCCGCACCGAGGTGGCGTCGAACAGCTCCACCTTGAAGGCGTAGGGATTGATGCGGTATTTACCGGGGCGCAGCACCTCCCGCACGATGCCCTTGGTGGTGGACCCGGCGATGATGTCGCCCGGGGGCAGCTCATCGCCGAACAGGCGGGTTTGCACGCCCAGCTTGCCGGCCGGAATGTCGGTGATGCGATGGAATCGCCAGCCCCAGGTGAAGGGATTGAGGAAGTAGCGTCCTTCCGGCAGCACATCAAGTTGGATGCCTTTCTGGCCTTTTTCCGTGGCCAGAATCTGATGGGGAGCCAGGTCCCGGCCGGTTTTGCGGATCAGGATGGCGATCTGGTCCGGACCCGGTTCGATGCGGCAGAAGAACCACCAGAACGCGGTGCCGAAGAACAACAGACCGATCAGCAGCAGGCCGGTGGTGACACCGCGGGCCGCGGGCGGAATGGCCGGACGCGCCATGCGTCCCGGAATAGGTGGGGGCGAACCAGAATAGTCAGCCATGACAATCTCCAGAGTTGAGAATGGCACTGTAGTGCATTTCCCGCCGCGCGCAAAGTTCCAACCATTGGAAAAAGAGCATTTTCGGAGTTCCAATCCCTGGATTTTCCAAGGGTTGGAACTTTTTGTGCGGGGGGAGCTGTCGTTTCAGGTTACACGTTGCACCCTCATTGCTATCGGCAATTGGAACCGAAAGCCGGATTGACTTTAGGCGCAGGAGCGGGGATTTTCGGGGCCGCTCATGATCTGGATTCTTTATAACACCTTGTTTGCTATCGGGTTCCTGCTGCTGCTACCCAAGTTCCTGCTGCGCATGGCGAGGCGGGGCGGGTACGCTCGCGATTTTTCACAGCGTTTCGGCCACTATCGCCCGGAGGTGGTGGCGCGGCTGGATGAACACCGGCGGGTATGGGTGCACGCGGTCAGCGTGGGCGAAATCTTTGTCGCCCTCAAATTGATGGAGCAGTGGCGGGAACGCCGCCCGGAGGTCCACTTTGTCCTGACCACCAACACGTCCACCGGGCACAGTATCGCGGCCAAGAAATTGGATGCGCGCGACGTGCTGCTGTACTTCCCGCTGGATGCGCCGTGGATCATCCGCCGCGTGCTGGACACGCTGGATCCCCTGGCCCTGATCCTGGTGGAACTGGAGCTGTGGCCGAACCTGGTCCGCATGGCCCACGCGCGGAGCGTGCCGGTGATCCTGGTCAACGGGCGGGTGTCCGATCATTCCTTCGGTGGCTACCAGAAGCTGCGCGCGTTTACCCGGCGCCTGCTGCCCCTGGTGGATGCGCTGTGTGTGCAGACCAAGCTGGACGGGGAACGGCTGGTGGCCCTGGGGGCGCGGGCGGACCGCGTGCGGGTGCTGGGCACGGCCAAGTACGACGTGGCCACCTTCGATCCCTCCGGCGAGTCGGCCGCGCGCGAGCTGCTGCGGCGGGCGCGCATCAACGACACCGACCTGATTTTGCTGGGCGGCTCCACGTGGGCGGGCGAGGAACAGGCCCTGCTGGACACCTACAAGGGTTTGAAGACGCGCTACCGCAACCTGGTCCTGGTGCTGGCCCCGCGGCACGTGGAGCGGACCCCGGAGGTGCTGCGCGAAATCAAGGAGTCGCACATGAGTGTGGTGCGGCGCAGCGACCTGAAGAATCCCGATTTCCCGGTGCGGGCGCGGCCCCAGGTGTTCCTGCTCGATACCACGGGCGAGCTCATGCATTTCTACGCCTGCGCGGACATCATCTTCGTGGGCAAAAGCCTGACCCAGCACGGGGGGCAGAATCCCATCGAACCCGCGCTGTACGGGAAGCCCATTGTGGTGGGGCGCAACATGGAAAATTTCCGCGCCGTGGTGGAGGACCTGCGCGCCGCGGAGGCGGTGGTGGAGGTGGGCGACCTGCAATCGCTGCGCCGTTCGCTGGACGATCTGTGTTCCAACCCGGCCCGCCGGCTCGCCCTGGGCGAAGCGGCCGCGCGCCTGGTGCGCGAGAAGGTGGGGGCCACCGAGCGCACCCTGGATCTGCTGGACACGGTGTTGGACGACGAGGGGCAGCCTTGAGCGGGGCGGACGATTATGAAGTGCTGCATCAGGGCCGCTACGTGCGGCTGGTGCGCCGGCAGGGCTGGGAGTTCGTGGAGCACGACGGCATTCTCGGCATCGTGGTCATGGTGGCGGTAACAGAGGCGGGTGAGTTGCTGCTGGTGGAGCAATATCGCGTGCCCTTGGGCAGTCGGGTCATCGAGCTGCCGGCCGGGCTGGTGGGCGACCAGCCGGATGCGCGGGACGAGTCGTTCGCGGAGGCGGCCCGCCGGGAGCTCATCGAAGAAACCGGTTACGAAGCGGCGGCCGTGCATCGCCTGACCGCGGGGCCCTATTCGCCGGCGCGCAGCAACGCCTTGTACGCCTTTTTCCGGGCCACCGGTTTGCGGGCGGTGGGCGAGGGGGGCGGGGACGAGCACGAGGACATCAAGGTCCACGCCATCCCGCTGGCCGAGGTGCCGCGCTGGCTGGATCAGCAAGCCACGAGCGGGCTGCTCATTGATCCGAAGATTTATGCCGGGCTCTATTTTCTCAGCCAGGAAAAATCCGGCCAACCTTGATTCGCGGCCCGGCGCGGCGTAGCATCCGCCACCTTCTTTTCCATGAGCAAACCCAGCATCACCACCAAGGTTGGCGACCGCGGCACCACCTTCCTGTTTTCAGGGGAAGAGGTGTTCAAGGATTCCCCGCGCACGGAAACCTACGGGGATGTGGACGAGCTGGTCAGCGTCCTGGGGGTGGCGCGCTGTCAGTCCGTGCAGACCGAGGTGCGGGACACCCTGCTGGATATCCAGCGCGACCTGTTCCTGGCGGGCGCCGAACTGGCCACGGCTATTGACCATGTGGGCATGCTGAAGGCGCGCATTGACGAGGCGGCCCTGCAGGTGTTCGAGCAGCGCCGGGATGTCCTGGAAGCGCGCATCACCATGCCGGACGGTTTTATCATCCCCGGTGGATCGGGCTCGCTGGGAGCCGCGCACATTGATCACGCGCGCACCATTGCCCGCCGCCTGGAACGCAAGACGGTGAGCCTGTCCCGGGCCGGCCTGGTGGCCAATCCGCATTTACTGGTGTGGATGAATCGCCTGTCGGATTTTCTGTGGCTGCTGGCCCGCGTGGAGGAACGGCAATCGCTGTCCCTCAAGGAAGTACGGCGCCGCCGGGAGGTCGAACCGTCATGAGTGCCGCACCGAAACGGGGCGAAGCGGGCCCGCGGCTGGCCGCCTATACCACCTTCAAATTGGGCGGGCCTTGTCGCGGGCTGGTCACGTGCGGCAACCGGCGCGAGCTGGTGCAGGCCCTGCGCGACCTGAACGAAGTGGGCGAGGCGTTCACCCTGATCGGGGGCGGCTCCAATCTGCTGGTGTCCGATCATGGGCTGGACCAGGTGGTGATCCGCTATTACAGCGAGAAGCCGCAACTGGCGCGGGACGGCAACAACCTGGTGGTGCAGGGGTCCACGTTGCTGGATGATTTTGTAGGTTTTACCGTGCAGGAGGGGCTGGATGGCATGGTTTCCTGCTCCGGAATTCCGGGCACGGTGGGCGGGGCCATTGCCGGCAACGCGGGCGCCTTCGGGGAGCAGATCGGCGACCACCTGGTCTCGGCCACCCTGGTGGACCGGGCGGGCAACGAGTGGGACGTGAACCGCGACGACCTGGAATTCGATTACCGCACCTCCCGCCTGCAACGCACGGACGCCTTCCTGGCCGCGGCGCGGTTCCGGCTCAAGCCAGGCCAGCGCGACCGCCTGCGGGCCCAGCGTCAGGAAATCCTGCAACTGCGGGCCAGCAAGCATCCGGACTGGAAACGGATTCCCACCGCGGGCAGCTTCTTCAAGAATATCGAGCCCACTTCCAAGGCGGAGCGACGTCAGGCCGCGGGCTGGTTCCTGGAGCAGGCGGGCGCGAAATCGCTGCGCGTGGGCGGGGCCCGCACCTTCGACAAACACGCCAACATCATCATCGCCGAATCGGGCTGCACGGCCGCCGATGTGCACGAGCTATCGCTACAGATGGCGGCCCTGGTGAAGGCTCGTTTCGGTTTCGACCTGCAGCCCGAAGTGCGGCGGCTGGGGCACTTCCCCGGTTTGTAGGGGGCACGTCTTTCGTCACCTGTTGAAGGTGCGATTCTGCGCGGAGACAATTCTGCCTTCCCCGCCATTTGACCTGGTCTGGAAGTTGGGTATGCTACCTCCATGTGGAGGAAATGAGAATGAATCACTTATGGGCATGGGCATTGGCGGGTTTTATTGCGGTGGCTAGCCTGGGCTGTTGTGGTCCCAAGGGCCGTTGCGGGGTCAAATCCACGGCCGCAGTGGAGCAGACCTGCTGCTGCAAGGAGGCGTTGCAGGGCATTGACCTTTCCACCGAGCAGCAGGCCAAGGTGGATGAAATTATTTCCGCCTGCAGCGCGGAAGGGTGTTCGCCGGCAGCGTGCAAGAAAACCAGCCGTGCCATTCGCAAGGTGCTGAACGACGAGCAGAAGGCGGCCTATGCCGCCGCCCTGGATAAGATGGCGGACAAGCCGGGCTGCAACTGATCACATCCGGCTTGGCATGGAGGGGCCTTCTGTAGCCACGACCGATGGTCGTGGCCATTGGTGCCTGCTGTCCTAGCGCCAGAATCCGGCCAGCAGCAGGGCGAGCAGGATGGCCAGCATCAGCAGGGCTCCGCCGATACGCATACCCTTTTGCGTCGGCGTGGCCTGTGGAAATGCATAACCGCAGATGGGGCAGCGGTTGTGGTTGGCCTCCACCTCGCAGGCGCAGGAAGGGCATTCCCGTTTGCCGAAATTGCGCTGGGTGTCAATTTGCATTCCAGTTGTTTTCCCGCCAAGCCGCCACGAACGCCAAGCGCTTGGCGTCCTTGGCGCCTGTGCGAGAAACTTACTTCAGCGCCGCGCGCAGCACGTAGGGCAGGATGCCGCCGTGGCGGAGGTAATCCACTTCCACCGCGGAATCCACTCGGGCCTTGGCCTGGAAGGTTTTGACCTGGCCGTCCAGTTCGGCGGTCACGTCCAGCAGCTTGCCGGGGGTGAAGTCGCGCGCGATGCCGCGCAGGGTATAGGTTTCGCGTCCGGTCAGGCCGAGGCTGTCCGCGGTCTGGCCGTGGACGAATTCCAGGGGCAGCACGCCCATTTCCACCAGGTTGCTGCGGTGGATGCGCTCGAAGCTTTCCGCGATGACGGCCTTGACGCCCAGCAGGTAGGTGCCTTTGGCGGCCCAGTCGCGTGAGGAGCCGGCCCCGTACATCTTGCCGGCCAGCACGACCAGCGGGGTGCCCGCGGCCTGGTGCTTCATGGAGGCGTCGTAGATGTACATGGTTTCACCGGTGGGCTGGTACACCGTCCACCCGCCCTCTTTCTCCACCATTTTATTTCGGATGCGGATGTTGGCAAAGGTGCCGCGCATCATGACTTCGTGGTTGCCGCGGCGGGCGCCGTAGGAATTGAAGTCCGCCGGGGTGACGCCGTGGGCGATGAGGTACTGGCCGGCCGGGCTGGACTTCGGAATGGAGCCGGCGGGTGAAATGTGATCGGTGGTGATGAAGTCCCCGAACAAGCCCAGCACGGAGGCTTTCTCGATATCGCACAGGGGCTGGGGTTCGGCGGCCAGCGGTTGCAGGAAGGGCGGCTCCTGAATGTAGGTGGAGGCGGTGTTCCACGTGTAGACGGGCGCGCCTGCGCCGGGCAGGGCATTCCAGGCCGGGTTGGAGCCGGCGATGTCGTGGTACAGCTCGCGGTAGGTGGCGGGGTCGGCGGCCAGGGTGAGGTAGCGTTTCACTTCGTCCTCCCCGGGCCACAGGTCCTTGAGGAATACCGGCTGTCCGTTTTTCCCGGTGCCGATGGGTTCCGTGGTCAGGTCAATGTCCATGCGGCCGGCCAGCGCGTAGGCCACCACCAGGGGCGGCGAGCACAGGTAGTTGGCCTTGGTCAGCGGGTGCACGCGTCCTTCGAAATTACGGTTGCCGCTCAGTACCGCCGCGGCCACCACGTCGGATTCGCGCAGGGCGGTTTCGATCTTCGCGTTCAAGGGTCCGCTGTTGCCGATGCAGGTGGTGCATCCGTAGGCCACCACGTGGAAACGCAATTGCTCCAGGTAGGGCAGCAGGCCGGACTTCTTCAGGTAGGCGGTAACCACGCGGGAGCCGGGGGCCAGGCTGGTCTTGATGGCAGGCGACATGGTGAGCCCGAGTTCCACCGCCTTCTTGGCCAGCAGGCCGGCGGTGAGCAGGACATGTGGATTGGAGGTGTTGGTGCAACTGGTGATGGCGGCCAGTACCACCGCGCCATGGCCCAGCGGCGCGAAGCCTTCCGGTTTGGCGATGGCGGTTAATTGCTCGGGGGTCAGGCCATAGCCGCGTTCCTTGATTGGCGCGGTCAGCGCCTTCAGGAAGGAGGACTTCACGTCCTTTACATTCAGGCGATCCTGCGGGCGCTTGGGTCCGGCCACGCTGGGCTGAATGGTGGACAGGTCGAGCTCCAGCACCTGGGTGAATTCCGGCTGGGGTGCGTCGGCGGTGCGGAAGATGCCCTGGGCTTTGGCGTAAGCCTCCACCAGTTCGACCTGCTCCTCGGGGCGGCCGGTCTCGCGCATGTAGCGCAGGGTTTCCTCGTCGATGGGGAAGAAGCCCATGGTCGCGCCGTATTCGGGCGCCATGTTGGCCACGGTGGCGCGGTCGGCTAGGGAGAGGGCGGCCAGACCGGGCCCGCAGAATTCCACGAAGTGTTCCACCACGCCGACTTTGCGCAGCAGGTTGGTGACGGTGAGGGCGAAGTCGGTGGCGGTGGCGCCCGCGGGCAGTTTGCCGGTGAGGCGCACGGCCGTGACCTTGGGCGAGACCAGCGGAATGGGCTGGCCCAGCATGGCCGCCTCCGCTTCGATGCCGCCCACGCCCCAGCCCACCACGCCCAGACCGTTGATCATGGTGGTGTGGGAATCGGTGCCGACCAGGGTGTCGGGGAAGGCGATGGTGCGCCCCTCGGCGTCGGTGTCGGTCATGACCCCGTGGGCCAGATATTCCAGGTTCACCTGGTGGCAGATGCCCAGGCCGGGCGGCACGATGCGCAGTTTTTTGAACGCGCCCTGGCCCCAGCGCAGGAAGGTGTAGCGCTCGCCGTTGCGCTCGAATTCGATCTCCACGTTGCGTTGAAGGGAGGCGGTGTCCTCGTAGGTGTCCACCTGCACGGAGTGGTCAATGACCAGGTCCACCGGAATCTGGGGCTCGATGCGGGCAGGATGGGCACCCGCGCGTTGCATGGCACTGCGCAGGGCGGCCAGGTCGGCGATGCAGGGCACGCCGGTGAAATCCTGAAGCAGCACGCGGGCGGGCTGATAGGGGAACTCCATGTGGTCATCGCCGGCCGGCTTCCAGGCTGCGAACGAGGTCACATGCTCCGCGCGGTAGGCGGGATGGCCCTGCAGGCGGACCAGCGATTCCAGCACCACCCGGATGGAGAAGGGCAGGCGGCTCAACCGGCCGACGCCGGCCTGCTCAAGGGCGGGCAGGCTGTAGTAGTGGATCACGCGCCCGCTGCGCAGGGTCAGGCTCTTCAGGGCATAGGCAAAAGCGTTCATGGTGACGTTCCTCCAAAGAAGTCGCGAACGTATTGTTTCAATCCGCGCCTGTCAACGCGGCGCGCCCGGTGGCGGCGGTGGATTTTTCTTGCCGGTGGGCACGGCCTTCGGGACGCTGCCGCGCCTATGGAACTACGCCCTGCAGAGGAATGCGGCTGGATCCGCCGGGTAAGCGCTCTGAACGAAGCCTTGGGCCACGCCGTGCGCTGGCTGGTGCTGGCCGTGGTGCTGATCGGGGCCGGCAATGCCCTGGCCCGCTACGCCGGCAAATGGTTCGGCATGAACCTGACGTCCAACTTCTGGCTGGAGTTGCAGTGGTACCTGTTCAGCCTGGTCTTCCTGCTGGGCGCGGCCTACACCCTGCATCACAACGGCCATGTACGGGTGGACGTGTTCTATACCCGCCTCGGTCCGCGCGGCCGGGCTTGGACCGGCTTGCTGGGCACGGTGCTGTTCCTGATTCCGTTCTGCCTGCTCATGATTGTCAGCGCGTGGCCGGCCGTGCGCAACTCGTGGGCCATTCACGAACTCTCCCCCGATCCCGGCGGCCTGCCCCGCTATCCCATCAAAACCTTTATTCCCGTCGCGTTCTTGCTGGTGCTGATCCAGGGCATCGCGGAACTGGTCCGCCATGTGCGTACGTTGCGCGGGCGCGCGCCCGCGGAAACGACCGAGGAACCGAAGGTGAGCTTGTGAGCGCGCCCGGCGAATGGCTGGCTCCCGTGATGTTCGTCACCGTGCTGGTGATGATTTTCAGCGGCTACCCGGTGGCCTTTTCCCTGGGCGGCACGGCGCTAATCTTCGCCGGCATCGCGGTGGGGTTCGGCTATTTCGACTGGCATCTCATGCTGGCCCTGCCGGAGCGCGTGTTCGGGTTCATGTCCAACTACGTGCTGCTGGCCGTGCCCTTCTTCATCTTTATGGGCACCCTGCTGGAGAAATGCCGGCTGGCCGAGGATCTGTTGAAAACCATCGGCCAACTCTTCGGCCCGTTGCGAGGCGGGCTGGCCTTCGCGGTGGTGTTCGTGGGCACCTTGCTGGCCGCCGCCACGGGGGTGGTGGGGGCGTCGGTGGTGGCCATGGGCATGATTTCGCTGCCCGTGATGCTGCGCTACGGCTACTCGAAAACCCTGGCCACCGGCATCATCGCGGCGGCGGGTACGCTGGGGCAGATCATTCCGCCCAGCGTGGTGCTGGTGGTGTTGGGCGACCAGATGGGCGTGTCGGTGGGCGATCTGTTTCTGGGCGCGCTCATTCCCGGCCTGCTGTTGTCCGCCAGCTATGCCGTCTATGCGGGGGCGGTGGCCTGGTTACAGCCGCACCAGGCGCCCGCGCTGCCCGCCCATGAACGCACCGCGCGCGGGGGCGCCTTGCTGGCCCAGGTCATGAAGGCCCTGGTGCCGCCGCTGCTGCTGATCCTGGTGGTGCTGGGCAGTATTTTCACCGGGGTGGCCACAGCCACTGAAGCAGGCGCCCTGGGGGCGGTGGGGGCCATGATGCTGGCTTTGGCCAACCGGCGATTGACCCGGCAGGCCGTGCGCGAAAGCCTGGACAGTACGGTGCGGTTGACCTCCATGGTCATGCTGCTGCTCATCGGCTCCGCGGTCTTCTCGCTGGTCTTCCGCGGCATCAACGGTGACCTCTGGATCGAGGATATGCTGACCAATCTGCCCGGCGGCCGCATCGGCTTCCTGCTCATCGTTAACCTGGTGATCTTCGCCCTGGGCTTCTTCATCGATTTCTTTGAAATCTGCTTCATCATCGTGCCCCTGATCCTGCCCGCGGCGCGCGCGCTGGGCATTGATCTGGTGTGGTTCGGGGTGCTGCTGGGCATGAATCTGCAGACCTCGTTCCTGACCCCGCCCTTCGGGTTCGCCCTGTTCTACCTGCGCGGGGTGGCGCCGCTGGAGGTGAAGACCTCGGACATGTACCGGGGCGTGATCCCCTTTATCCTTATCCAGCTGGCGGCCCTGGTACTGCTGGTGCTGTTCCCCGGTTTGGTCACCCACACGCCCTGATCGCGGCCGGCTTGCTTATTACGTAGGAACTGTGCTATAAGCACGGTTATTGCATGAAAACTAATCGATCGGTTGTACCTCCGAAAAAGAATCGGGGCGGGCGTCCGCGAAAATTCAAGGAAGCCAGCCATGCCATCACCATCACCCTGCCCGACCGGGTGCTCAAGATTGTCGATGCCATCGGACCGGACCGCGCCCGGGCCCTGGCCCGGGCGGTGGATCATCTAAACAGCACCACCTCGAGCGACGAGCCGCTGGTCAAGGTGCTCGAAGTGGCCAAGGGGGTGGGGATCATCGTGGTGGCACCCTCGGTGGAACTCAGAAAAATCCGGAGGCTGCGCCTGATCGAAGTGGCTCCGGCGCGCTATATATTGACCATGCTGGATGGTTTATCGCCCTCGGACCTGGAGATCACCCTGGCTGACCTCATGTCGGACGAACCGCCGCAGGACGACCGCGAGCGACTTTTGCTCAAGCAACTCCATCAACATCTGCGTCATTTGCGGCAATCCGCACTGATCAGCCGGGCCGAAATGTTGTTCGTTGCTCTCTAGTTCGGAGTGTTTGCGAGTTCAGCTAGTTTCGCGTGCAGACGTTCGGCGATCACTTGCAGACCGTGATTCTCAAAGTGAATGCCGTCCTTCGAGAAATAGGCGTCGCTTTCCGGCCCGGCAAATTCGTGGGCCAGATCCAGCACTGGAACCTGCATGGAAGTTGCCACCTGGCGGGTCAAATCCACGTAGCGGTCATGGACCTGTTCGACCGCGACCGGGTCTTCGGCATGACCGGATTTAACCAGACTCTCCGTCAACTTCCGACGGCCCGCGGTGATGATCACGGGTTGGGCCCCCTGGTCGCGGATGGCCTGGACGAAATTACTTAGGATCTGCGTGTACTGCTCGGGCGGCACCCGGAACACCTTTTGGGTGGAAGAGGACGCCGGTTTTTCCTTGCGGGCGCGCTGGGTCAGTAATCCAACCAACCGTTTTTCCTGAATCGCCCGTGCCACCTTGGCCGTCAGGGGATGCATACGGGTGGCCAGCCTCAAGCGGTCGGTCTTTTCATACAGCCAATGGTCGTTCCAGCCGAAATAGAGGGTCACCACGTCCGGCTTGAAGCGGGGCCCTTCCTTGAGGAACTGGCGGTAGCCCTGCTCGATGGAATAGCCAAACACGCCGAGGTTAAAGGCCTCCCAAGCGTTGGAGGTGGGCGGGCGTTGTTGCAACAACTCGTGCAGACGGTCGCTGTAGGGCGGTTCACCCTGGGCGGTGCAGGAATCGCCCATGACCATTACACGCATGGTGCCCGGTTCCTTGGTGAGGGCGAAGGGCCGGGTGCGGTAGCCGTGTTCGTTGATGCGCACGGAACCCCATTGGACGCCCGGATTAAAGCGCCAGAGGAGTTCCGGGTCCGCGATCACCTTGTTGTCGTTGGCTTTGACTTTGGTGTCGATGTCCTCTTCGCCCCGGATCACAATGGGCACCCCCGCCATCTTGGGCACGCCGGCCAGGGCCAGCATGGCTTCTGTTCCCGCAAAGAAGCCGAAGGTGGTCAGCCAGGCAAAGCAGAACTTGCGGAAGATCGGCGCTTCGGAAAATCCCCTGGCGTTCGCCTCTGTTGACGAAAGACGTCGCTGGATGAAATGGCGAAAAAGGACGAGCCCGAGGGGGGCCAGCACGGGTTTCCAGCCCCAACTCACACGGCCCCACGCGCCCTGAAGGGGATCAAAAAACCACGCCAGGGGCAGGATGACCAGGGTCCCGACCAGCAGTAGATCCAAGCCGATCAAGAGCAGGCTGCGTCGTGCTGGCGATGGGGAAGATGGATTGATTGTCATAGGCCCGGCTGCTGGCCGGACCCGCACTCTAAGGTAACTACGTAAAAACTCAATCGGGTTTTTGCGTAAAATGATGCCCGATCCGGATCAGCCCCTGGGAAAGGAAAACGTCTGATAGGCCAGTTCCGCCGTGTTGAACCATCGGAAACTTTCAGTCCGGAAGTTTTTCCAGTGCTTGAACACCTTGCCATAGAGGGCGTCCTTGCCCGCCCGCTCCTCCATGATGTCGAAGGCCACCTTCTCCGCCTCGACCATGACGTCGTCGGAGAAGCGGCGCAATTGCACCCCGTGGCCGAGCAGGCGGGTAAGGGCAGCTGGATTCTGGTGATCGTAGGAGGACATCATCCACAGCCCCGCCTCCCGGCTGGCCGCTTCGAAGGCGGCCTGATAGTCCGCGGGCAGCTTGTCCCATTCGCCCCGGTTGACATAGTGGGCAATGGCCGCGCCCGGTTCCCACCAGCCGGGGTAGTAGTAATTCTTCGCCACTTTGTAGAAACCGAGTTTCTCGTCGTCGGACGGGCCGACCCACTCCGTGGCGTCGATGGCACCCCGCTCCAGGGCCATATAGATGTCCGCGCCGGACAGCAGCTGCACGGTGGCGCCCAGGCGGTTCATGATCTCGCCGCCCAGGCCGGGGATACGCATCTTGAGCCCCTTGAGGGCGGACAACTCCGGCACCTCGCCGCGGAACCAGCCGCCCATCTGCGCGCCCGTGCCGCCGGCGTAGAAGGTGCGGATATTAAAATCAGCCAGCACCTCGTTCATGAGGTCCAGCCCGCCCGCCTGGGTGAGCCACGCCGTCTGCTGGCGGGCGGAAAGTCCAAAGGGAACGGTGGTTTCAAAGGCCAGGGCGGGATTTTTTCCCGTGTAGTAGTAGCCCGCGGTCTGCCCGCACGCCACCGTACCCTGTTGCACCGCGTCCAGCACCTGGAGGCCGGGCACCAGTTCGCCCGCGGGGTAGGGGCGGATGGTGAAGTGCCCGTCGGTCAGGGCGGCCACCCGCTGGCAGAAATAGTCGGCCGATCCGAACAGGGTGTCCAGACTGCGCGGAAAACTGGAGACCATGCGCCAGCTCACGCGGGGCCTGGTGATGACCGCGGGTCCGCCGGTGGATTCCTTGGTACAGCCCGCCACCAGGCCACCCGCAAAAACTCCCGGTATCGCCTTTTGCAGAAAGTGTCGCCGTTTCATATGCTATCCATGCCTCCCACTTCGTGAGCGCGAAGTGTCTAGGCAGGACATGAGACAAACAAGTGCGAAATGGATGATGGGCGCGATGCTGGCCGGGCTGTTGCTCGGTTCGTCCGCCCGGGCTGAACGCACCCCGTACAAGGTGCGCTTCCTGCACGTCCCCGAGCGCAGCCTGAAGGCGGCCTTGGCGGACGCCTCCGAGGCGGTCGAGTTACGCGATCAACCCCCGCCCACGGCCGACCTGTTGCTGCTGCGCGGCGAACGCGACCGCGCGCGCTTGCTGGAGGTGCTGCAGGCGCGTGGCTACTATCAGGCCGCGCTGTCGGTCCGCCTAGCCGGCCCGCCAACCGCGCCGCGCCTGGTCTTTGATTTTGCGCCCGGCCCGCGCTTTCACTTCGGCGACGTGAAGTTCAGCGCGGGCGAACTGCGCCTGCCCACCCCGGCCCAATTGGGCCTGCGCCCCGGCCAGCCGGCCCGCGCGGAGGATGCGTTGGAGGCCGAGCGCGCGCTGTTGCAGGTGGTACGGCAGCGCGGCTATCCGTTTCCCCGCCTGACCCGGCGCGATTACCGGGTGGATACCAACCGGGCCCTGCTGCAGGTCGAACTGGCCGTAGACCCGGGGGCGCGCGCCACCTTCGGCCCGGTTACGGTGAGCGGGCTGGAGCAGGTGTCCGAAGCGTATGTGCGGGGCGAACTCGCTTGGCAGGAGGGGGAGGTCTTCGATCCTGAACGCGTGGAAGACACGCGGTCCGTCCTGGCCCGATCCGGTCTCTTTTCTGCCCTGGCCCTGACCCTGCCCGACCACGTGGAGGCGGGCGGAGTCCTGCCCATGGACCTGACCCTGCGCGAACGCCGCCGCCGCACCGTGTCGGCCACTGTGGGCTACAAAACCGATGAAGGCGCGGGCGCGGGCGCCCAGTGGGAGCATCGCAACCTGTTCGGAGGCGCGGAGCGGTTGCGCCTGCAGGCGGGCTGGGCGGAGCAGGCACAGAGCGGGGAGGTGCTGTTTACCAAACCGCAATTCACGCACACCGGCCAGGATCTCGATCTCAGCCTGCGCGTGGCCGACGAGCAGCCGGAAGCTTACGACAGCCGCAACGTGCGCGCCGCGGCCACCCTGAGCCAGCAATGGAACCGGCGCTGGTCCAGCCAGGTGGGCGGCGCCGTGCGCTACAGCCGTATTGATCAATTGGACGAAAAGGATGACTTCCTGTTGTTCTCCACCCCCGGCCGTCTGACCTGGAATACCAGCGACGATCTGCTGGATGCGCGGCGCGGCCATGTCCTGCGCGCGGATGCGGAACCCTTCTACGATGCCCTGGCGGGCGATGTGTTCTTTCTGAAAAGCAGCCTGCGCGGGCAGCGCTACAAAGCGCTGAACCGCGCCCGCACCTGGGTGGCGGCGGGCCGGTTCGCGGTGGGCGGCATCGCGGGGGCGGGTCGCAGCACGCTGCCCGCGGACGAATTGTTTTATGCCGGCGGCGGGGCCTCCATCCGCGGCTACGCCTACCAGAGCGTGGGTCCGCTGGTGGAGGACCAGCCGGTGGGCGGACGCTCGCTGCTGGAAACGTCGCTGGAAGTGCGCTGGCAACTGACCCGCCAGTTCGGGCTGGTTACGTTTGTGGACGGGGGCACCGCCTTCGCTGCGGCCGCACCGGATTTTGATGAGACCCTGCGCTGGGGCACGGGAGCCGGCGTGCGTTACTTCACGCCCATCGGCCCCCTGCGGGTGGATGTCGGGTTCCCGCTCGACCGCCGTCCGGAGCTGGATAAATCCCATCAGCTTTACGTCAGCCTGGGACAGGCTTTCTAATGAAATTTCGAATTTCGAGTTTCGATTTTCGAATGGTCAGGAGGATCCTGATCCTGCTGGCCCTGATATGGGCCGGCGCTTGGCTGCTGTTTCGCACCGGGGCGGGCCGCGATCTGGTGGTGCGGAGCATTCAATCCTCCACGCACGGCCGCCTTCAGCTCGAAGATCCGTCCGGCGACTGGCCGCAGCGCGGGCAGGTGGCGCGCATCGTGGTGTCCGACGCGGAAGGCACCTGGCTGATCCTTTCCAATCTCACCTGGCACGTGGATCTACGCGATCTGTTGCGCCCGCCGTGGCGGATTCAATTCCTGGCTGCGGAAACGGTCGATGTGCTGCGACCGCCCGTGCGCGCCGCGTCCGCGAAGCCGGCGCGGGTACCCCGTCTGCAACTGCCGGAGGTGCGGGTGGAACATCTTCGTTACGCCCTGCCAAACCAGGCTTCCTCCCCGCTGGACGTGGAGGCGCGGGTCGCGCTGGAGCACGCTGCCGGGGGCTGGTGGTTGCAGGGTGAGGTGCGCGATCATGCCACGGGCGCGCAACTGGACCTGGTGGCGCAGAGCGGGGAGACGACGAAGCTGTCGGCCCGCCTGCGGGAAACGCGCGGCGGTCCGGTGGCGCGCTATTGGCCGCGCAGCCAGGGGCAGATGACCACCACCGTGTGGGCGGAACGCGGGGCGGCGGGCTGGCAGGGTTCGCTGCACGCGCTGACCACCAACAGCGAAGCGAGCGCGGCCTGGCAACGTCACCCGGACGGGACCTGGCAGGCCGATGTGCGGGCCACGAATCTGGCCTGGCGAGTGCTGGGTCGTCCGCTGCAGATGGAGTCGGGTCGGCTGGAGTGGCAGCCCCAGGAGCGACGCGGACACTATGCCGTGGCCGCGCGGTGGGATGATGAACCGCTGTGGGCGGAAGGCGTGCTGCTGCGGCGCGCCGATGAACTGAGCCTGCCGCATATGCTGATCACTGCGGATGGCGTGCGGGCTCGCGTGTATGTGAGCCGCCGCGATGCCTGGAGCGCGGAGGCGCGCTATTCCTTTCAGGGGGGCGGGGCGGTGCAGCGATGGCTGCCGGAAGCGTGGGATGCGGAAGGGCGGGGCACTATTTCGTGGGACGACGGCGAGTTTTCACTGCGGGCCGTGTTGCCCCGCCTGCAATCGCCCGCGGGTGAGGTGGAGCAGCTTCGCGTGGAGGTGCAACGCGCGGCCGGGGGTGATCTGCTGTTTGATCTCGGCGCCGCGGCGTGGCGTCGGGATGACCGCGAAAGGCTGCGCGAGGTGCAGATCAAGGGTCGCGCTGAACGTACGAACCTGGCCTGGAACGTGGAGATCAGCGGCGCCCAGGCTCGCCACGGCCATTTCCCGTTCTCGCTTTTCGCGCCCTTCCTGCTGACCCGCGACGAGCAGGGTTGGACCTGGAGCACGGCCCGCTGGGCGGTGGCGGAGGGCGAACTGACCACGCACGGGCGGGCGGGTGCGGATCTGGCGGCCGAGGTTACGTGGAAAGCGGTGCCCGTGGCCTCGCTGCTGGCGGAGGTGGTGCCCGGCCTCTCGGGGGATTGGGAAGGGCATCTGGCGTTACGCGGTACGCCCGCGCAGCCGGAGCTGAAACTCTCCACCCATCTCGAAAAAGTGTACCTGCGTCCGGAGGTGGCGGGGGTGGACTTATCGCCCGCGGATGTGCGGTTGGTGCTGGCGGCGGGGCAGGGGCGGGCCGCTGTGGAGGTGACGTGGGCGGGCTGGTCCGACGACCCCCTGCGCGCGGAAGGCGAAGGCCCGCTGTGCTGGTCGCTGCGGCCGTGGAGTTTGGTGGTGCCCAGCAACGAAGCAGGTCGCGCATCCTTCCGCGGGGAATTTGACCTGGCCCGCCTGGAGCGTGTGTTCGATCTGCGCGGCACGCGGCTGCGGGGTCGGGTGGATGGTGCCCTCGATCTTTCCGGCAGCCTGCATCAACCCGTGGTGCAGGGCCGGGTTTCGCTTCAGGACGGGCGGGTGGATGCGCCCGCCACCGGTACCTCCTTGCGCGATATTCGCTTGGTGGTGGAAGGCGACCGGGAACGGCTGCGCGTGCGAGAGGGTTCAGCCAACGATGGCGGGGCCGGGCGGTTGATGCTGGCGGGCGATGTACAGTTCGATCCGGTCCGGCATTTCCCGGTGGCGGCCGAATTGCGCTTGCAGCGGGCCGAAGTCTGGCAACGCGGAGGCAGCCGGGCCGTGATCGATGGCGCGCTCCAACTCACCGGACAGCTGCGCAACTGGCAGGTGCGCGGTGAGCTGACCGTACCGGACGCCCAGGTGAAGCTCGGGCGTCGTCGCGCCGCCATTCCGCGTCTTCCTGTGCAGGGTTTGATCGAGGAATCGGCGGAGCCCGCGGCGCCGTCCCGTAGCACGGAATGGGGAAAACAGGTGGCCCTTGGCGTGAAGATCCGCGTGCCCAGCGGGGCCGAGATCAGCGGGCGGGGACTGGAGGCTACCTGGCGGGCCGATGTACAGGTGGGCGGTACGCTGGCCGCGCCCGCGGTGTCGGGCAATGTGCAGGCCCGGCGCGGCTATTTCCTTTTTATGGGGCGTCGCTTCGATCTGGAAAACGCCTGGGTGGGGCTGGATGGCCGGGTGCCGCCTGCGCCCGTGATGAACGTACTGGCCACCAGCCGGGCGGGTGACATGGTGGCGCGCCTGCAAGCCAGCGGCCCGGTGCGCGAGCCCGTGCTGGAGTTGACCTCCGATCCCGCCTATCCGCAGGACGAAATTCTGTCCCGCCTGTTGTTCGGAAAAAGTGCGGACAGCATTTCCGCCTTCCAGGCCGTGCGGCTGGCCCACGGGTTGAACGTGCTGCGCGGGAAGGGCAACACCCTGGACGTGCTGGACCGCGGGCAGTCCCTGTTGCGGGTGGACCAGCTGGATTTGCGCCAGGATTCGGAGCAGGGCGCGGTGTCCTCGGTGGCGGTGGGCAAATACATCGGTCGCCGCGTGTTCGTACAGGGCGAGACCGCGCTGGACGGCAGCGGCGACATCATTGCGGTGGAAGTGGACCTCGCGCCTTCCCTGACCCTGCAAACCGAAGCCAGCCCCGGCATCCGCGAAGGCATCGGTCTGAAATGGCGACGGGATTATTGATGGTTGGGCCGGGCCGGTCCTTTACACAAGCACCGCATTCCGCGTATCTGCTAAAGCATCGTGTTTGAGTTGCACATAGTGCGGGCGCTGCGCCGGGCCGCCGTCAGCCTGCTGTGCACCGCTATCGGCGCCTCCGCCGGGGTGGTGCAGACCGTGTATCAGGACAGCCTGCAAAACGGGTGGGAGAATTGGAGCTGGGCCACCGTCAATCTCGCCGCCACCACGCCGGTACAAAGCGGAACCCACGCCATTTCCGTGACCGCGTCCAACTGGCAGGCCTTTTATCTGCATGCCGCGAATCCGGTAGACCCGGCCAGTTATACCGGTTTGACCTTCTGGGTCCACGGCGGCGCCGCGGGCGGACAGCCGGTGCAGGTGCAGGCCACCATCAACAGCGTGGGGCAAACACCAGTGGTGCTGGACCCGTTGCCCACCCAGCAGTGGCGCCAAGTCTCGATTTCCCTGGCCAGTCTCGGCATCACGCCGGGCATCGTCATGGAGGGACTCTGGTTCCAGGTCACTACCACCGCGCAGGTGCCGTTGTTTTATGTGGATGCCATCATCCTGACCGGACCCGACCCGGTCACTAACCCGCCCGCCACCGTGGTGGTTCAGGTGGACGCGGCGGCCAACCGGCGGCCCATCAGCCCGCTCATCTACGGGGTGAATTTCGGCGGCTCCAATGAACTGCGCGGCCTCAACAGCCCGCTCAACCGTCACGGTGGCAACCAGACTTCGCGTTACAATTGGCGTACCAACGCCTCCAATCACGCCTTCGACTGGTATTTCCAGAGCCTGCCCCAGGAGGGCAGCGGGACCGGAGCCGCGGCGGATCTTTTCATCCAGCGTACCGTCGATGGCGGGGCCCAGTCCATGATCACCGTGCCCATCAACGGGTGGGTGGCCAAACTCGGGCCAGGCGGTCAGCGGCTGGCCAGTTACTCCATCGCCAAATATGGCGCGCAAACCGGCAACGACTGGCAGTGGTTCCCCGATGCCGGCAATGGCGTCTCAACCGCCACCGGCCAGCCCATCACCAACAACAACCCGAACGACGCCAACCAGCCTGCCACCACCAACGATCAAGCCGGTTGGGTCCAGCATCTCATCGGACGCTGGGGTTCCTCCACCCAGGGCGGCGTGCGCTATTACATCATGGATAACGAATGGGCCATCTGGCACGAGACGCATCGCGATGTACACCTGACCGGTGTGACCATGGACCAGTCGCGCGACCTCTTTTGTGCCTATGCCGGCATGGTAAAAAACCTCGATCCCCAGGCGCGAATTGTCGGTCCAGAGGAGTTCGGCTGGACCGGCTATTTCTTCAGCGGCTACGACCTCCAGTGGGCCAACCGCAACGGATGGGGCGGCACCTATCCGGATCGCCAGGCCCATGGCGGGGCCTTGATGATGCCGTGGTGGCTGAACCAGGTGCGCTTGCGTTCGGAAGCCGAAGGCCGGCGGCTGCTCGATGTGTTCGCCCTGCATTTCTATCCGCAGAGCGGCGAATTCAGTGACGACGTTTCCTCCGCCATGCAGGCCCGGCGCAACCGGTCCACCCGCTCCCTGTGGGACCCCAACTACACGGACGAATCGTGGATCGGGGACCAGGTCCGCCTGATTCCGCTCATGCGGGAGTGGGTGGCTTCCAACTATCCGGGCACACAGATCGGCCTCACCGAATACAGTTGGGGCGCCGACGCGCATATGAACGGAGCCACCGCCCAGGCCGATGTGCTGGGCATTCTGGGCCGTGAAGGCATGGACCTGGCCACCCGCTGGGTCATCCCCGCCCTGAATTCACCCGCCTACCGTGCGTTCCAGATGTACCGCAACTTCGACGGTAATAACGGCTCGTTCGGCGATGTCAGTGTTAAAGCGGTGGTGCCGGATCCCGATACCGTTTCCGTGTTCGCGTCCGAAGACAGCGACTCCGGAAGTCTAACCGTGGTGGCTATCAACAAGCAGCCGGGCACGCCGGCCACCATCGTGATGAACGTGACGAATTTCGCCCACCTGGGCCTGGTCCAACGCTGGCAATTTGCCTCGAACCAGCCCATCGTGCGCCTGCCGGACGCGGTCATCACCTCCAATCTGATTCACACCCTGCCCGCGCAGAGTATCACCACGCTGCGTGTGCCGGGCCGTCCCCGCCTAAATCAACTGGCGATGAACCCATCCGGCCAGCCCGCCCTGACCCTGCACGGCGCGCCGGGGCTGAACTACGATTGGGAAGGCTCGTCGGATCTTATCCAATGGCAGCCGCGCGATCTGTTGCATCTGACCAGCAATTCCCTGCCCGTGACCATCGCTGCGACGAACCGATACGAATACTTCCGCGCCCGCTATCGGGCCGAGTAAATCGATGCGTGGCGCTCGTTTTGCTTCAGGCGCGAAGGCCGACGTCGAGCTGGTAGAAGAGGGCGTTCAACCGCGTGCGCTCCAGGGCGCGGGCCGGCCACCGGCTTACGATCTCCCGCACGGCTGACGAGGCGTGGTGGATGGCCCATTGAATTTCCGCGTCGCCCGCTTCCGGTCCGGGGTCGCCCGCCCATTCCCGCGCCAAAGCCGCATACACCGCAGGGCCCAGAGCATGTTTCGCGTGATGCGGAGCGGCCAGGGCCTTGGTGTAGGCGGTGGACGCCGCGAATCCTGCGGACCGGGCGGCCGCGGTGGCCGCGGGATCGTCCACCTCGCGCGCGGCGGCGAGAGCGGCCAGCGCAACCGAACGCAGTTGCACGGTTCGTTTACCGCCACACGCGAACATCCGGATGCCCGCAATGGCCTCGCGCGGACGGCTATCCGAGGGGGCCTTGATCTCGAAAAGCGGCAGCACGCGCTCAGCGCAATCCGCCGCCCAGCTTCCCAGCAGGCGCCGGTCGTCGAGGCTCAAGGTGATGGCTTCCAGCTTCATCCGAAAACACGTTACCGCATTGAGTCGGGAAAGCCTCGCGAAATGTGCGGCAGGATTTACTTCGTGGTAGGGCCACGCGCTCCGTGGCGGTCCGCATCCGAAGGATCCAACCCTTGGAAAACGAGCATGTTCGGACTTCCAATCGTTGGAAATCCTGCCCGGGCCGTTGGATGTTGTAGGGCGGAAACGGCCCCGCATGTGTCCTATCGCAAGACCTGAGCCCGCTGCACCTAGCCAAAAACTAACGATCACGGGCTTGAGCTTCCGTGGCCAGCGGACAAAAGTGACCCATGATCATGAGACGCAGGGGGCGGGTTTTAATCGGGGGCTTGATCTGGGCGGCTGGGAGTCTGGCCGGCCATGCCGCCGGTCCTTCAACCAATAGTCTGGTGCTGGACGATGGCCGTCGCTTTGAGCAGGTCAAGGTCACCCGAATCCAGGGCGAGGTGGCCACCATCATCCATGCGGCTGGAGTGGCCAGCGTGCCCCGGAGTGCCATTCCGGCCTCCTGGTTGCAGGTGTCTGCGCCATCTGCACAACCGGCTCCCCGCCTGACGAACGCCGTGCCGACCTACGAGGTGCTCCGGGCGGGGCCGGACACAAACTCCTTGAAAGGGGCCACAATACGCCTCACCACGCGGTCGGGGGCGCGTTTTGATGAGGCGGTGATTAACAGCTTCGATCCGGATGGGATGACGCTCTATCTGCCGTCCGGCATCACCAGGGTGATCCGCGATGATTGGCCCGAGGCTTTGCAGCGGCGGGTGACCGTGGCCATTCCCCGCCTGCCGCTAGAGCCCTGGGGCGGACCGGAACTCCCGCCGCTCCAGACGCCAGCCCGGCTCGCCGCGGAGGCAGCCCGATGGGAGGCGGCAGCGCAGGAAGGCGATCTCTCCGCGATGCGGAATGTGGCGCGTTGCTACCGGCTTGGCTTGGGGGTCGACATGGATCCGGTCCGGGCCGTGGCGTGGCTGGAGAAGGGGATGGCCCGTGGCCATGGCGGTTGCCTGGCCGAAATGGGGTGGTGCCGGCTGTACGGTGAAGGGGTGGACGCTGATGCCGGGGAGGCGGTCCGACTCTTTCAACGGGCGGCCGACGCCGGTGATCCGGAAGGCTGGCGCGCCCTGGGCTACTGCCATGAGCAGGCGATCGAGTTCCCTCCGGATAACGCGCAAGCCTTGACGAATTACCTGAAGGCCGCGGTAGCCAGTAACCGCTGGGCCTATGCCAACCTCGGTTATTGTTTTGCCCACGGAATCGGAACCGCGCGCCGTGATGACTGGGCGGTTGAGTGTTACCGACGGGCCGCCCGGACCGGCGTATCGCCCGCCATGGCGAAGCTGGGCCGGTTATACCAGGATGGTGTCGGGGTGGTGCGGGATTATCCGCGGGCCGTGGCCTGGCTTGAGCGGGCGTCGGCGCTGGGTGAGTCCGAGGCCCAATTTGATCTGGCCATGCTGGTGGCGCGTGGTCAGGGCACAGCCCGCGATATGAAGCGGGCGGCGGAACTGCTACGGCTATCCGCGGAGCGGGGCAATACGGATGCCATGAACGCCTGGGCGGTGTGCCTGTTGAATGGATGGGGGGTGGAGAAGGATCAACGTCAGGCCTTGGACTGGTACCGGCGATCGGCCGATACCGAACACCCCTCGGCGCTCTACAATCTGGCCGCGCTGTATCAACAAGGCATCATGGTCGAAAAGAATCCTGAACGCGCAGCTGAGTTGTATCGCCGGGCCGCGGCCGCTGGCGACCTCTTATCCATCAACAACCTGGCCCTCTGTTATTACTATGGAGATGGCGTTCCCCGCGATCTGGTCCAGGCCGCGGCTTGGTTCGAGCGTGGGGCGCGCAAGGCATTCCCATTGCCATGTACAACTACGGGGACTGTCTGGTGACCGGCGAGGGCGTGAAAGAAAACCGGGAATTGGGTCTGCAGTGGCTGCGCCGCAGCCTCCAGGCCGGCTATGAGCCCGCCCGCAACCGCATTGGACAAGTTGTCTTCAAGCCCATAGGCGACAAGATCATGTCCGCTCTGGGCGTATGGGCTGCGGCCAGCGAATTGTATTCAGGCATAGACGAATACAATGAAGGTCTGCGCAAGACCCAGGAAGGCATCGATTGGACGAAGCAGGTTCAGAGCGGAGGCGGACTTTGACCAAAACTTCCAATGGTTGGAAGTCCGCAACGGTCTCGAGGCCGACGCCCCATCTTGACCTTGGGGATAGATCGCTCTTAACGTTTCACCAATTCCGTGATTTCACGTGGCACAAATGACAGGTGCGCCATGGTCTCGGAGCAGCCCTTCCCGATCCGGTGGAACGCGACTATGAAAAGACTCATTATGTTGTGCCTGGTGGTTGCGGCAGGAATGGCGATGGCGGAAACGCCTCCATCGATGCCGGGACGCAGCAGCAAGCGCGGTGTCTGCGTAAACCAGTTTTCCGAGGCCGATGCTCGGGCTCTGTCACCGGGGGTCAGTTGGTTCTACAGCTGGTATTTTGAACGCACCAACGTCTCTCCATCCGTCGGTCTGGAATTCTATCCGATGGTCTGGGGGGACGCGCCCGAATACCTGGCGGGATTCGAAAACTCGCTCAAGGCGGGAGCCACACCGAGCCATGTGCTGGTCCTGAACGAGCCCAATCTCAAGGGGCAGGCGTTTATCTCGCCGCAGCGGTCGGCCGAGCTTTATGCCCGCGTGGAAGCCCTGGCCAAGCCGCGCGGGATCAAAATGATCGGCCCCCACATGGCCCTCGGCTCCAGTACGGAGTCCAGCATCACGGCCTTCGATCCGATCGAGCAGAAGGACATCACGTACACCTACATGATTCCATATTTAAACGCCTTCATCCACCACCTCGGGGGTGTAGATCGCCTGGACGCGGTGGCCGTGCATTCCTACGGGAATATGAGCGAGCTGAACTGGCTGGTCGACATGTTGCAGAAAACCTATCCGGGCAAGGACCTCTGGATCACGGAGTTCGCCTGGTGGGACGCGAAAAACGAGGCCGAAGAAATCGCCTTTATGAAGGAAGCCGTGAGTTTGTTCGAACGAACCCCGGCCGTGAAGAAGTACGCCTGGTTCATGGCCCGCATGAAGGACAATCAGCGCATGAGCCTGCTGAGCGACCAACCCGGCGAACTGACAGAACTGGGCCGGACCTACATCAGCCTGCCCGCGCAGTGAAGCAGGCGGGGTCGCGTGCGGGCCCTGCCTCAAATCTTCTCTGCGTCCTCGGCGTCTCTGCGGTGCAATTATCCCCGCACCTGATTCACTAACTTCACCAATTCATCAATCCGCTCGGACGGTTTCCTGCTTTTCAGACGCGGGAACTTGTTGTTGAAGGTGATGAAGTCGCCCTGGCGGGTCATCATCACTTTGTCCTCTTCCACCTCGATTTTGCGGATGCCTTTCAGTGAGGCCGCAATACGCAGGCGGGCGAGCGCGAAGATGCGGCGCAACGGCGCGGGCAGGCGGCCGAAGCGGTCCGACAAATCCTGCTCGATTTGCTTCAGGTCGTCGTGCGAGGTTGCGCTCGCGATGTCGCGGTAGGTACGCAGGCGCAGGTTCTCGTCCTCCACATAACCGGCGGGGATGACCGCGGCCGCGGCCTCGTTGGTGGCGGCGGGGGAGAGGTCAATGAAGTCCAGCCGCAGGTCGCAATCAATGACCGGCGGCAGTGGTTCGCCCTTGAGCCCGGCCACCGTACGCTTGAGCAGCTGGCAATAGAGATCAAAGCCCACGGCCGCGATGTGGCCGCTCTGCTGCTTGCCCAGCAGATTGCCCGCGCCGCGGATTTCCAGATCGCGCAGGGCCAGCCGGAAGCCCGCCCCGAGCTGCGAGTAGCGGCGGATGGCCCCGATACGTTTGCGCGCCTCGTCCAGCAAAAGGCCGTGTTTGGGTAGCAGGAAATAGGCGTAGGCCTTGTGTTTGTAGCGGCCCACGCGCCCGCGCAACTGGTACAGCTCGGCCAGCCCGAAACGATCGGCGCGGTCGATCAAAATGGTGTTCACGTTCGGGATATCGAGCCCGCTCTCGATGATGGTGGTGCACAACAGCACATCGAATTCCCCGCGCACAAACGCGCGCATCACGAAGGCGAGCTGGTCTTCCTCCATCTGTCCGTGCGCCACTTCGATGCGCGCCTCCGGGATCAGCTTCTGCAGTTTCTCCTGCTCGCGGTAGATGGTTTGCACGCGGTTGTGTAAAAAGTAGACCTGCCCCTCGCGGTTCAACTCGCGCAGGATGGCCTCGCGAATCACGTCGTCGGAGATGGGCGCGACGATGGTGTCCACGGGCAGCCGCTCCATGGGCGGGGTCTCGATGGTGCTCAGGTCCTTGGCCCCGGTGAGGCTCATGTACAGCGTGCGCGGGATGGGGGTGGCGGTCAGGGTGAGCACGTCGATCATGCTGCGCTTGCCCTTGAAGTGCTCCTTGTGGGCCACCCCGAAACGCTGTTCCTCGTCCACCACCAGCAGGCCGAGGTCCTTGAAGGTGAGGTCACCCTGCAGCAGGCGGTGGGTGCCGATGACCAGGTCCACCTCGCCCGCGTTGATGCGCTCCACGATGGTGTTCTGTTCGCGGCGGGTCTGGAAGCGGGTGAGCATTTCGATGCGCACTGGGTAGGCCGCCATGCGCGCGCTGAAGCTGTCGAAATGCTGCTGGGCCAGGATGGTGGTGGGCACGAGCAGGGCCACCTGCTTGCCGTCCATGATGCACTTGAAGGCGGCCCGCATCGCCACTTCGGTCTTGCCGTAGCCCACGTCTCCGCACACCAGCCGGTCCATCGGGCGCGTACTTTCCAGATCGCGCTTCACGTCGTGAATGGCGCGTTCCTGGTCGGGCGTTTCCTGGTAGGGGAAGGAGGCCTCGAATTCATGCTGCCAGGTGGAGTCTTCCTTGAAGGCGTGGCCGGGCAGGGCATCGCGCGAGGCCTGGGTTTGCAGCAGTTGCGCGGCCAGATCCTGCACCGCCTGCTGTGCCGCGTCCTTGTCGCGCTCCCAGCGTTGGCCGCCCAGGGTGTGCAGTTGCGGGCGGCCGCCGCCCATGCCGGTGTAGCGGCTGAGCAGGTGGGCCTGGGTGACCGGAATATGCAGGCGCGCCTTGTCGGCGTACTCCAGGGACAGCACCTCCTGGCGCTGCCCGCCGAATTCGATTTCGTGCAGGCCGAGGTATTTTCCGATGCCGTGGTCCACGTGCACCACGAAGTCGCCGGGCTGGAGGTCGGTCCATTCCGCGATGCGTTCCCCGCGCCGCCGCCGCGGGCCGGGCCGGGTGGCATGCAGATCGTAGCGCCCGCGCATTTCCTTGCGGCGTCCGTAGAAGTCCTCTTCAGACACCACCACCAGCCGGGCGGCGGGACAGATGAATCCTTCCGACAGTGCGCCCTCGCGCAGGGCGAAGCGGTCCCGCGGTTCCAGCTGGTTGCCGTAGCTTTCTGCGAAGCGGTCGCGCGCGCCTGCGGTGCCGAAATAGATTTCCACCGCCCAGCCATCTTTCGCCTTCTGGCACAGGTCGGCCATGGTCTTGCGGCGCTGCTCCTCCAGCAGGTCGGGCTGAAGGGCGGAGCCGCGCACCTCGGGTGTGCCCTCGAACGGTTCGTAGCCCAACTGATGGGCCGCGCCCGGTGCGACTTCGGTGACCACCAGGGAGAACTGCGGACCGCGGGCCGCGTCCACCGTCTGCTGGTAGGTTCGGGTGCTGGCCCCGGCCTGGGCCTCGCGGATGACCTCCTCGTAAAGCGCGGCGTGGTGTTCGATGCTTTCCCGCTCCAGCCAGCCCCAGCCCGCGTGCGCGGGTACGAAATCGGTGAAGGTGCCCAGGAGGTCGTCCGCCTTTTCCTCGGCGGGGGCCAGTTGTACGGAGGCGATGGGCTGGTGCGAGGACTGGGTGGCGGGATCAAAGGTGCGCAGGGACTCGATGGTGGAGCCGAAGAATTCCAGGCGCACCGGCCAGTCCGCGGTGGCGGGCCACAGATCGAGGATGCCGCCGCGCCGCGCCGCCTCGCCCTTGCTGTGGACTTCCACCTGGATGGCGAAACCCGCGTGTTCCAGTTTGGCCATCAGCTCATCCAGGTCCACTTCGAGCCCGGCGCGCAATTCGTCTGCCTGCCCGCGCAGTTGGGCCGGGGTGACGGTGCGCTGCATGAGGGCCTGGATACAGGTGACGACCAGGCCGGTTTTCCCGTTGTCCAGCGCGAGCAATCGCTGCAGGGCATCGAAGCGGTCGCCGATGAGGTCCGCGTGGGGCGGGGCGCCGTGGCCGGGCAGGGCTTCCCAGGCCGGGTAGTAGGCGATTTCGGCGGCGCGTTCACCGGCAAACGAAACTAAGTCGCGGTGAAAGCGATCGAGGGAGCGGGGTCCGTCGGCCACCCAGATAAATGGGACGCGAAACTGCTGCCAGAGGGACCAAGCGAGATGGGCGGGTGCGGAGCCGGGCGGGGGCAAGGCACAAAACGTCCCCCCTGAGCGGATAAAATCCGCCAGCCCTTTTTCCATCTGTGGCGCGAACGCACTCACGCGCGAAGGAGGAGGGTAAGTTCCATGTTCCAGGTTGCAAGTTACAAGTTCGGGACGACTTCGAACCTGGAACCTGGAACTATCTTCTGCGTTGCAGCGCGCGCTGCCGGGTGCGGATGATCAGGTGGACCAGGCGCTTGCCCTCGTCGTACACGGCATCAATCGCTTCCCGGTCACTGCCCGTAATGAGGGTGGTGGTTTGGGGCAGGCGAAGACGGATGAGGTGCCGCTTCCGCCGCATGAATTCCTGTGCCCACGACATCATGGGGAAACCATACCCCTGGGAACATCGAACAGCCAACATTGAACCGCGAAGGGAAGAAACGACCGGAAACCTGAAACGTGGGACTTGGAACTCCGAAGGCAACTATCGTAACGTCACGGCGACTCCATGAGCACTCTTCATCACGTAGCCAAGGCGACCGGGCTTTCCGTTTCGAGTGTGTCGGAAATTCTGCGCGGCAAACCGGGCTATCAGCCGGCGACGTGCAAGCGGGTGCAAGCGGCAGCCCGTCGGTTGAGCTACCAGCCCAGCACGGTGGCGCGTCAGTTGCGGAGCGGGCGCAGCGGGCTACTCGGCGTGTTGGTGAAACTCGATCCGCCGCCGGCGAACCTGGCGCGGTTGGCCGCTCTGGAGCGGATCGTCCGGACGGCCGGATTTCGTCTGGTATTGGGTCAGGCCTCCGAGGGCAAGGAACTCATGGAATTTCTGGCCGGTGGACTGGACGGCGTATTTTGGATGCATCCCGCTCCACCCGGTCGAAGAGCGCTCCCTTCTCCGCTACGGCCCGTGCGAGCCCTGGTGGTGGCCGACCGCATACCTGATGCCTCCGGGCGGGCTGAAGCGTGGGCGGCCGCCGCGCTGGCCCAGATGACCCGCCTGCTGGACGATGCCCCGATGGCGGGGAAGGCCGTGTCATGAAGCGCTTTGTTCTTCTCGGATGCATGCTGGTGATCCTGCTGGGCGCACGATCAGCGGCGGCCGGATCCATTGAGGATCGCAACGGGCAGACGGTCATCCGCATCCGGTCCGACGTGCTGCCCGATCCCAGTGATCCCTCCACGGCGGCCCAGGCGGAGACGGCGGCGGTGGCGGAGTTCAAGCGCCAGTTTCCGCGCATCTTTGCCGAGAAATACCGTGCCCGCTACGAGGCCGATCCGGAAAAATACGGCCGCCACAACTGGTCCAACGTGACGGTGGAACTGGAGCGCTTTTCGGGGCTCAAGGTGGAGGGCGCGGAGGTGGACCTGCTGGCCATCGCGGGCGGGGTGGCGCCGGACGTGCTCTACATCAACTTCCGCAAGTCGGATAACTACATCCGCAACCATTTCCTCTATCCGCTGGATAAACCGGAGGACGGCTATTTATCCGCCATGACGACGGAGGAAATCGATTTTCGCATCAACCCGAAACTGTGGCCGGTCATCCAACGAAAGGGCCCGGCGGGCGCGGAACACGTGTGGGCCATCCCGTGGGGCGGGGCGCTGGGCAAGGTGTTGCTGTTTCGCAAGGACCTGTTTGACGCCAAGGGCATAGCGCATCCCACCACGCAATGGACCTGGGATGATCTGCTCTCGGCGGCGCGCCAACTGACCGATCTCAAACGCGGCGTGTACGGTTTCCTGCTTACCCGCAGCAAGCAGGAATCGTACTACTGGGTGTCCTTCCTGTGGAGCGCGGGCGGCGAGGTCATGGAATACGACGAGGCCTCCGACAGCTGGCGCTGCGTGTTCGGCTCCCGGGAGGCCGCGCTGGCCTTGGATTTCTATACCCGGCTGGGCGCGGAAAAATGGGTGGATTCCGACGGGGTGATCCGGCGCGGCTACTGCACCAAGGATGCGGGCGAAACGTTCACCAAATGGGAGCGCGGCGAGATCGCCATGGCTTTATCCTACATTGACGAGCGGTTGTTCTCTTCCATCAACCCGGAACTGACCGGCATGGTGCCAGTGCCGCTGGGCCCGGGCGGGCAGCGTGGCGGCGAACTCAACAGTCGCATGATGGGATTGTATGCGGGCATCGCGGAGCCTGCGGTGCGTGATGCGGCGTGGGAATACATGCGGTTTTACGACAGCGAAGAAGCGGTGCGTATCAAGACCCGCTACATGGTGGAGGGCGGGTTCGGTCCCTTCGTGAACCCGAAGTATCTGCGTCTGTTCGGCTATCCGGAGATCGAGCGCCTGTCCCCGCCCGGCTGGGTGGAGACGTTTGACATCGCCATCGCCACCGGCCGCCCCGAGCCCTACGGGCGCAACAGCAACGTGGCCTACGACCTCATGACGGCGCCCCTGGAGCAGGCCGAGCAACTGGCCATCCGCGATCAGTTGCCGGACGATCCCCAGGCGCGGCTGGCCGTGCTGGAAGATCTCCTGAACCAGGCCGAGGACCGCGCCAATGAAGTGATGATGGGCATCGTGCCCGCGCGCGAGCGGCAGCTGCGGCGCGCCGCGGCAGTCGTCGTGTTGCTCGCCCTGGTGGTCACCTTTGCCCTGGTATTCCGTCGCGTGCTGCGTGCCTTCACGCCGGTGACCCAACCGGGAGCCGTGCCGCACGCGCGGTGGGGTTTCCGCAAATACGCGTGGGCCTATGGGCTGATGCTGCCCGCCGTGTTGACGGTGTTGGTTTGGCAATACCTCCCGCTGGCCCAGGGCGCAGGCATGGCCTTTTTTGATTACCGGCTGATGGGACCCTCCACCTGGGTCGGGGTGGACAACTTCGGTGACCTGCTATTCGACAGCTACTGGTGGAACGCGGTCTGGAATTCCGTGCGCTACAGCCTGCTGGTTATTTTCCTGACCTTCCTGCCGCCCATCGTGCTGGCCATCCTGCTGCAGGAAGTTCCACGCGGGCGGCTGCTCTTCCGCCTCATCTACTACCTGCCCGCCGTGGTGACCGGCCTGGTGACCATTCTGCTCTGGAAACAATTCTACGAGCCTTCGGAACGCGGCGCGCTCAATGTCCTGATGTTGCGCATTCCCGCCGTGGGATTTCTGGTGGCGGCGGTTGCGCTGTTCCTGCTCTGCCTGGCCTTCGCGCGGCGGTTGCAGAACAACGACATGACCCTGGCCGCGTGGTCCTTTGTGCTGGTGGGTGTGGTGCTGCTGGTCACCGTGGCCGGCCTGGCCAACCCCATGTTGCTGGTGCCGGGTGAGACGTGGCGCGAAGCCCTGGCCCGCGCGCCGATGCGCCTGTTTCATCACCTGCCGGAGCCCTACCGCTGGCTGAGCAATCCGGACACCTCCATGCTGTCGTGCGTGATTCCCATGGTGTGGGCCGGCATGGGGCCGGGCTGCCTGATCTACCTGGCCGCGCTGAAGGGCATTCCCGATGACTATTACGAGGCGGCGGACATGGACGGCGCCACCTTCATCGATAAAATCCTGTTCATCATTTTCCCCATGTTGAAGCCGCTCCTGATCATCAATTTCATCGGGGCCTTCATCCATTCCTGGTACGGCGCGGAAGGCAACATTCTGGTCATGACGGGAGGCGCGGCCAACACCGAGGTGGCCGGTTTGCACATCTGGTTCAAGGCCTTCACCTTTCTGCAGTTCGGCCCCGCCACCGCCATGGCCTGGATGCTGGGTTTCATGCTCATCGGCTTCACCGTCTACCAATTGCGCATCCTGGCCCGGGTGGAATTCCGAACCACGGGGGAGAAGTGATGAACAGGAAGTCTTCTCTCGCAAAGGCGCCAAGTGCGCAAAGAATTTGTGGTTCGGAATCTTTGCGGACTTGGCGTCTTGGCGAGAAAAGAAGGGTGGGACTTTAGATGCCGATCCTATCTACCATAGGCCGCCGGCACTGGAAGGTGCGTCTCCTGCTGGGCGTCATCTATCTCGTGCTCATCGCGGGCGCGCTGTCCATGGTCTATCCCTTTCTGCTCATGATCGCGGGCAGCAGCAAGAGCGCGGTGGACGTGTCGGAGAATTGGCTGGTGCCGCGCTTCCTGGTGGATGACCAGGCCTTGTACCGCAAGTACACGGAGTCGCTGTTCAATGAGCAACTGAGCCTGATGCAAGCGGTGTACGACAGCGATGCCGCCAGCTTCGGCACCCTGGCCGCGCCCGATCCCGTGCCCGATGCGATGCTCGATGCATGGGCGGAATTTCTGCGCACGGCCGAGCTGCCCGCGTCCACCTATTCCATCGGTTTCCTGCGCGCGGCTTCCACCCGGGGTGTGCAGCCGCTCAACCTGCGGCGTTGGAAGGACGAATTGTTCACGCGCAGCGGCGGGCGCATCGATGAATTGAACCGCGACCTGGGCGCGGCCTTTATCAACTGGAATATGGTGGATATCCGGCCCGAGGATTTTCATATCCGTCGCTCCAACCCGCGCCAGGGTGCCTTGTATGACGCCTTCCGCGACTATAAGGCCCGCCAGCCGCTGGCAGACCGTTTCTATTTCAGCGTGGAGGGATTCTATCGAAATAATTTCCTCAAGAATCGCTACTCGCGAAATCTGGACGCTTACAACGCGAGTCATGGCACGGCGTACCGCGCGTGGGAGCAGGTCCGGCTCGACGAGCGGTATCCCGCCGATGCTTCCCGCACCGACCAGGAGCGTGGCGATTGGGAAAACTTCGTGCGGGTCATCGTGAACCTGCAGTGGCTGGCTGCGGACGAATCTGCACGTGCTCCGTATCACGAATTCCTGCGCGCCAAATACCACGACCTGGCCGGGGTGGGGCACGCCTATGGATCAACCTTCGGTGACTGGCGCGAAGTGGTACTGCCAGTAGCGGGCGCGGCCGCCGGGTTGGTGATGTCCGATTGGGAATCGTTTGTGCAGGGCTGGCGTGATCCCGACGCCGGAACCTGGCACCGGCTCCCCGTAGAGAGCGTACGGGTGGTTTCGGTGGAGCAGCGGTTCCGCGCATTCCTGCAGGAACGGTACCGTGACCTGGCCGCGCTGAATGCTGCCCTGGGCACCGACTTTGCCGCTTGGCGCGATATTCCGGCTCCCCAGCAGGCTTTTCATGCGCGCCATTTTACCGGCATCACCCGCGAGGTGCGTTGGGAGTTCTGCACCCGCAACTTTATCACGGTGTGGAACTATCTCGTGCTGCGCGGACGGGGCGTGCTGAACACCGCCATCTATTGCGCGCTGGCCGTGCTGGTGGCCCTGATCTTCAATCCGCTGGCCGCCTACGCGTTAAGCCGTTACCGGCCGCCTTCCGCCTACAAGGTGCTGCTGTTCCTGATGCTGACCATGGCCTTCCCGCCGATGGTGACGCAGATCCCGGTTTTCCTATTGTTGCGGAAATTTGAATTCCTCAACACCTTCTGGGCCCTGATTTTGCCCGGGCTGGCCAACGGTTATTCCATCTTCCTGCTCAAGGGTTTCTTCGATTCCCTGCCCCGCGAATTGTACGAGAGCGCCGAAATGGACGGGGCGGGTGAGTTCCGCATCTTCTGGCAGATCACCATGAGCCTGAGCCAGCCCATCCTGGCCGTGATCGCCCTCAACGCCTTCACCCACGCCTATTCCAATTTCATGTTTGCCCTGCTCATCTGCCAGGACCAGCAGATGTGGACGCTGATGCCGTGGCTCTACCAGTTGCAGCAGTATAGCGGGCCAGGGGTGGTCTATGCCTCCCTCCTTATTGCGGCCGTCCCCACCTTCCTGATATTCGCCCTGTGTCAGAACGTGATCATGCGCGGCATCGTGGTACCGGTGGAGAAGTAGAGCCATGAAGAATCCATATCGCGGTTGGGTGGAAGCCCTGGTCCGCCATCAAGCCAGGGGTGCCGCCCTGCCGCTGGGAGGCCTGTCCGCGCCGCGCCGCCCCACGCTCAAAGCCCGCGCGCCCAAGGTGCTGATGTTTTCCCCGCACCCGGACGATGAGTGCATCGTGGGTGGGCTGGCCTTGCGGTTGCGCCGGGAAGCGGGGACGCGGGTGGTGAACATCGCCGTCACCCTGGGCAGCAAACAGGAACGCCGGGCACAACGGGTGCACGAACTGGAGGCGGCCTGCGCTTACCTTGGCTTTGAGGTCGAAATCGCCGGCGGGCAGGGTCTGGAAAACGTGACAGAGACCGCGCGCAACGCCGATCCGGCGGGCTGGGCCTCCCGGGTGAGGGTGGTCACGGAAATACTGCGCGCTCATGCGCCGCGACTCATTCTGGTCCCCCATGCCGGCGATGCCCATCCCGCCCATCGGGGCACCCATCTTCTGGTGATGGATGCGTTGGCGCAGTTCACGGGCTTTGAAGTCCGGGTGGTGGAGTCGGAATTCTGGGCGCCCATGGCGGAGCCCAATCTCCTGATGGAAATCAGTCCGCGCGATGTCGGCGACCTGGTGGCGGCTTTGTCCTGTCATGTGGGCGAGGTGCAGCGAAATCCGTATCATCTCCGGCTGCCCGCCTGGATGCAGGACAACGTGCGGCGGGGCAGCGAGCGTATGCTGGGGCAGGGCCAGACTGCACCGGCGTGCGCCTTTGCCGTGATGTACCGCCTGCTTCGCTGGCATGATGGCGGGCTGCACGGGGTTTCGGGACATGGCCGCGTGGTGAGTACGGCCGATGATTTGAGTGGGCTGCTGGACGCGCGCTAAGGTCCGATGGGATCAGCCGGGGATCTGATAGAGCTGCTGGCGGTAGGCGGCCACAGAGCGCTGCCAGGAGAAGTTGGCCAGCATTTGCCAGCCGTGGAAAATCATGGCCGCGTAGTGCGGCTGGTCGGCGTAAACGCCGATGGCCAGACGCAGGGCGGCCACCGCGCTGGAAGCCATTTTCTGGAAGAGCAGAATGTGCTGCCGCTCGCTGATGCGGTCGCCCTTGGGGTTCTGATCCCAATAACCGCAATCCACAATGCCGCGCCAGCCCTCGACTTCGTCGGCGAAGGATACCTGTTCCCGATACAGGATGCCGGTGGGCGGGCTTTGCGTGACGTGGTACTGGCGGACCAGTTGCCGTCCGTACAGGCTGAGCAGATCCTCGTTTTTCATGCAGGTGGCATGGGGCACCACCTGCTGCACCAGGCCGCCGGTGGCCCGCGCCACCACCGGCATGCCGGACAGGTAGCCCTCGTTGGCCGCGCCGAAGGGTTCGTAGAGCGAACCCATGACCAGGAAGGAACTGCCTTTGCGCAGCGCTTCGAATACGGTTTTTTCCAGACGGAAGGGGAACACGCACACCTCGTCCGGTCGTTCCTCGGCCAGTCGCTTCATGAAGTTCAGGCCCAACAGACCTTCATCGCCGGGCATCACGGCGAATATGTATCGGCCGGCCCCGCGAGGCAGGGAGCGGATGGCTTCGACCATGACGTCGAATCCCTTCTGGCGGGGATCGTCCCGGCCCAGGATAAAAAACACCGGGATGGCGGGGTCGCGCAGGTCCAGTGGGCCACCCCAGGTGACCGCTTTCCCGCCCTTGGCCAATTGCTGCTGGTAGGCGCCCATGACTTCGGCCAGTTGAATACGTTTGGCCCACTTATCCGACTGCAGCACAGTGAAGTTGCCTTGCTGGGCCTTGGTCAGCGCCTCGATGGACAGGGGAAAGGTGGGGGCCCCGAAGATGCCGTTATCAATGCCCACCAGGCCGCGTGTTTTGAAGGCCTTCTGCAAATGCGGACAGAACACCTGGGTGTAGAGCACCTCGTTGCGCAGTTCATGGGCAAAGCCAACCGAAACGGTGGAGACGGGGGCATCCAGCAGGGGGATCACCTGTTCCAGAATGGACCGGTTCAACTCGATGCCGAGATGGGTGGCGAAATCACACACCCGCGGTGAATTCAATTCGTGCAGCGGCTTGTCGTAGGGGTTGTGGATGGTGAGCACGCAGCGGATGGAGGTCAGGGCGGGGGCGGTCTGGGTACGTTTCACCGCCTGGGCGACTGCCGCGGTCTCCCAGTCCTGAAGGTGCAGAATCAAGTCCCGATCCGGAAGGTGGCCGGCTTTGCTCAACTCGACCAGCGCGGTGGGCGCCGCGATGGAAAAGAACAAAGAATCTTCCGTGAGTTTTTCCCCGTTGGCCGGATTGCGGTAGGGATCGAGGGGAAGGGCCGGGTTGCTGGGATTGACGTAGGGATTATCGGGGGCCTGGAAAAATTCCGGTGAGGATAGGAAGTATAATTTCAGACCATCCCGCTGCACCACCTCGATCACCTCCACCGGATACGCGGCACCGCGGATCAGCACATGGAACGTGAACAGGGGGGTGGCCTTTTTGATGAGTTGGTCACGTTTCAGCCGGTCCAGGTCGATGATGTGTTTGAACAGGGGGGACAGGAGGGCGCACTGCTGTTCCCCGATTTCCTTGGGGAGCAGTTTCATCACGGCGCCCAGACCGCCATACGATGTAAACTCGGTCTCAAAGGCTACAAAAATAATCATAATGGCCTTCCCGTTCAGCGTGCCTGGGCAGAATCTGTAGGGTCTGGTGTGACATAGTTGGCGGCACGGCGTCCACACTTTTGCGCTACTTTACGGAATCATCAGGTCTGGCGGATCGTTTTCAGTTCCGTTTGTCGGCGAAAAAACGCTTAACACGGGTTTCAGATTGCGTATTTTAAGTTCTGAAAAGGGTTGCGTCAGCGGGTGGGGCAGGCGTAGTATTCAAACTGAATAGGAAAGTCTATACCAAGGGGAAAAGCTATGAAGAAGCTTCTCGCGGTGGGTTTAATGTGTGCGGCAGCTGTTTCATCGTTTGGGGACGTGCTGTATTCCTTTGATTTTGAAACCGATGGGCGCATAACCAACAATCCCGGTTGGCGGGCCTACAGTGGTGGAGATGGTTCCATCACCAATGGGGGCGGTCAGGCGTGGGTTGGTAGCGGTGCCGAAGATGTCGGGGCGACGAATCGCTATGCCGACCAAACGGGTTTGGTCTATCTGGGCTTGGATGTCAACGTTCAGGATGGTGACACAGGTGCATCCTATACGTTTGGTTTTCTGCGCGGCGCAAACACCATGGCCGGGCGCGTATTCCTGGATGGTGTTGATGCCTCCACCTATCGTGTTGGCATTGCGGGTTCCGGCACCACGCCTACCTATGCCTCGGTTTCTTTAACCTATGGAACAACCTATCGCATCGTGGCGGGGTACAACAATGCCACGGATGCGCATACGCTATGGATTGATCCGCTCAGCAGCGAAGAGGGTTCTCCGGATGCCAGTGTCACGCTTACGGTGGCGGACAATCCCAATGGATTTTTTATCCGCCAGGCGGACACGTGGGACAACGGGGACGTCCGCTGGACCGCGGATAATCTGGTCATTGCCACCGACTTTGCCTCCGTGGTGCCGGAGCCCGGCACGGCAACCTTTATGCTGATCGGGCTGGGTGCGCTCTCGGCTTATCGCCGGCGCATGGCCCGATAAGATGGTTTATGGAAAAAGCCCCGCGGGCAACCGCGGGGCTTTTTTTATGCACGCAGGAAGTGCCAGGCCGCCAGGATCAGGGCGAGAGTGGCTTCAGCCAGGGCGATACGGATCAGGAGTCGGGCGGGGATGAGGCTGGCCACGCGGGACCATCCCAGCAGGCCGATGCCTGCATCCACGAGCAATACGATGGCCACCCATATGCGCCAGGAATCCATACCGTTCCCATAGCCTCTCTGAACGGAAACTTGCAACCTGCAACTTGAAACCTGAAACTACGCCTCATGTCAAACGGACCTGCCATGTGGGATGAGCGCTATCAAAACGGAGCCCTGCCCTATGGAACGGAACCGAGTCACTATCTGAGGGAACACCTTCACCGCATTCGTCCGTCCGGTTCCGTGTTGGTGCCCGGTGATGGGGGCGGGCGCAATGGCGTGTGGCTGGCCCGCCAGGGATTGGCCGTGGAGATCTGGGATTATTCCGCCGAGGGGCTGAAGGCGGCACAATCCTGGGCGGATGCATCCGGGGTTGCGGTGGCCACCCGGCAGACCGATCTTACGGTCACGGCCTGGCCTTCCGCCGCCTACGATGCGGTGGTGTGTGTATACGTTCATCTGCCCGGCGCACACCGGGCCCGCGTGCATCGAGCCATGCTTGCCGCATTGAAGCCAGGCGGCGTGTTGATCGTGGAGGGTTTTCATCTGGATCAAATGGCGTATGCCTCAGGCGGCCCACGCGATCCGGATATGCTCGTGACCGAAGAAATTTTCCGGCACGAGGTGGAGGGCTTTCAGATCGTTGATCTTCGTCGGGATGAAGTGATGCTGGATGAGAGCCCGCTGCATCGCGGGCCCGCGGTGTTGCTGCGCGCCGTCGTTCAAGCTTGATGAGTGATTCGGGAAAACAGACCAGGTCGAAGTGGATCAAACCCGGGTTGGTCCTGTTTGCCCCGTTGCTTTTCCTGCTCGTAACGGAAGGCCTGCTGGCCCTGGGTGGACTTTTCCCGCCGGTTCGCCTGCTGTTGACCACCTCGCATCAGGGGGTGGCGTATGTCCGAACCAATCCCGATTTCGGACAACTTTTCCTACCCCGCCGTGAGAATCCCATGCCGAGTCCGGTCTGGACTACCCGCGCCAAACCGGACGGCGTGTTGCGCGTGGTGCTGGTGGGCGAATCGGCGGCGGCGGGATTTCCGCACCCGGAATTCAATCTGGCCCGGTTAATCCAGGTCATCTGGGCGGATCGCTATCCGGAGCAACCGGTGGAAGTGATTAACCTAACCATGGTGGGAGTCAATTCGCACATCTTGCGTTTGTTCGTGAACGAGGCCATGGCGCTGGAACCCGATGTGATCCTGCTCTATGCCGGGCATAATGAGGCGATCGGGCCCTTCGGGCCGGCCCAGATTTTCGGGCGTGCCTATCCGGTTTTGACGTTGACGCGACTGAATCTGTGGATTCGGAATACCCGGGTAGGTCGGGCCGTGGAGGCCGGCTATCGCCGCGTCCTGGCGGCACGCGGCCAAGTCCTGCCGCGCTGGCTGGGGCTGGAAGAGTTTCGGGACCGCCCACTGCAACCTGGCGATTCGGCTCTGGATCGCATGGCACGTCATGCCGCCGCCAATTATCGATCCATGGTGGACCAGGCCGCCCGCCGCGGGATCCGGACGCTGATCGCGATACCGGCAGTCAACCTGACCGACTGGCCCCCCCTGGGCAGTCAACCGCCGGCGGTCGACGACGAGACGGCGCTGGCCAGCTGGCGCGCGGGCGACGTGCGCGTCATGAATTCGGCCTGGCAGGCCTATCGACTGGCCCGGGCCCGCAGCCGGGCGGGGGACTGGGCGGAAGCCTGGCCGCTCTACCGGCGTGCATCCGATGTGGATCTATATCGGTTCAGTGTGGATGAGCCCTTGCGAAGGGCCTTGGCCGCCGCCCGCGGGTCGTGGCCTTCGAGTCTGACTCAAGTTGTGGACGTGGATCGCCTGCTGCACGAAGATTCTCCAACCTTCAAATCCGACCGAGCCTTTTTTTATGAGCATGTTCATTTGACGTTTGAGGGCAAGGTGCGCGTGGCTGCGCTGCTCGTGGATGGTCTAGCCGGTCTGCTGGGCAAACCTGCCTCGGCAGCCGCGCAGACGGTGGACTCCGAGGCCGTGGCGCGCCAGGTGTTGTTTACTCCGTGGGACGACTATGAAAGTTGGCAAAATATCTGGAACTTGCTTTCGCTCGGGGTGTTCGCGGGGCAGCCGGAGCGGGAAGAACGGGATGCCTATATCACCGCGAAAACCCTGGCCCTGCGGGAGGAGCTGGACCGGAACTGGGACATCGGTCGTCTGGAAATGATGTACCGCGAAGCGCGCGCGGCGGTCCCCGACGATCCCGTGCTGGATTTTATCGCGGGGCGGCTGCTGCTGGGCTTGAACGCATACCAGGCGGCGGAGAATGCGTTGCGTGCCGGCCTAGACCGTTTTCCGGTTTATCCGGAAGCGTGCCTGAATCTTGCCCGTTTGCTGTTGTTGCGTACGGACTACACCGGGGCCGATCAGATGCTGGCTCAGGCGGAACATGGCGCGCCCCAGCACCCGCGCCTGCCTCTTTTACGCGGCACCCTGTTTGCCCGTACCGGACGTCTGGCCGAGGCACGTGCCTTGTTGGAAGGAGTTGTGGCCGCCCAGCCTCGACAGCACAATGCCTGGGTGAATTTAGGGAATGTGTGTCTCCTGCAGGGGGATGAGTTGGCAGCCCGGCGTGTTTTCCAGCGTTGCTTGAATCTGGAACCGGCTGACCCCTATGTGCTGGCGACCTATGCCCGCTTGCTGGCAACATCATCGTCGTCCAGTCCGGCGCAGCGTCAGCAAGCGCTCGGTTACGCCCAGCAGTCGGTTCGGCTGAAACCCTCCGACTACCGCTTTCGAGGTACCTTGGCTGTTGCTTTTGCAGCCACTGGCCGTGCGGCGGAAGCCGAGAAAGAGGCGTCCCGTGTATTGGCGGAGGCGGCCACCGCGGGCGATACGGAGACGCGAAGCAATCTGCTGGCGGATATCGCCCGATTCAATATTTACGTCGCTCCGTGATCATACGTTCGTAACTATATCGTAACTAGTGTCTTATGCGGCTGTTGGGCCGCATTTTACGGCTTTTAGCCGAACGTTCACCGATCTTCCTTGAGGTGGTAAAAGTCCCTCAATTTCAGGCTCATGCGCCTCAAAAGATATCTTAACATGTCCAACATATTGCGGTAAGCTCTCCTACAGGGGTGCAATCTCTCTATAGGGTTGTGTGTCCCGTGTGCAGGGTTGGGTGTGTGGTGGGGGTAGGGTTTCGTGTGCGGTGTGCAATTTTCAGGGATCATGGTCATGATTTTCTTGAGGGGACCATCTATGACAGGGTCAGGTTATCTTCCCGTGCGAACATGGTGTAGAGCGTTTTGCTTCGCTTTGTTTTTTGCATTGAGCACCATCCAGCCGGTGTTCGCCGTGACGGTGGACTGGCGCGATCCGGAATCCGCCAATGGCGATTGGGATGGTGGTGGCAGTGGTTGCTCGGCTGCCGGTTCCTACAGTTCGCAGTGGTGGTATTCTGGCTGGGGTGGCGACAGCTCGCGCAACCGGCCGGATTGCTTCGGTAATCAGCAGATCAACTTTAATAACAACCGTTTCACCACCATGACCCTGAACGGGGCTTCCTGGTTTAACGCGAACACCATCACCTTCGCCAGCGGTGCCAGTACCGCCCGCACCATGGGCGGATCCAACGGTATCGATCTGCGCGACTCCGGGGCCAAGATTGACAACGACAGCAGCGGGACCCACGTGTTTAACGTATCCATCGCGTTTAACGTCAACCCGGTCCAGTTCCGTGTGGACAGCGGGGACCTGACCTTCAACGGCAATCTTTTTTTCAAAGGCAACTGGATGGATGTTTACGGCGGTGCGGGCAAGACCTTGAGCCTGCACGGCGTATTGAAACGCGACGGTGGCGACGGTGGTATCGCGGTCAAGGAAGATGTCGTTGTCAGTATCACCAACAACAACGATGCCAGCGCGTCGGACGGCATTACCGGCGCTTATTGGATTGAACGCGGCGTCATCCGCCTGGCTGGCAGCACCAATGCCGCGGGTGCCAGTGGCATCATCAATGTGGGTACCAATGCTTCGCTGCAACTGAATGCCAACCAGACGTGGCGTCCCACCCGGCTCAATCTCTATGGCGTGGGCACCAACGGCGTGGGCGGCCTGCGCAAGATCACGTCGACCGGCACCATGACGTGGCCCGGTGTGGTCAGCTTCACCAATACATCGGCCATCGGCGTGGAGGGCGGCGAATTGATCCTGTCCGGCATCGTGACCGGAGCCAGCCAGGTCAACGTGGTGGGAGCGGGAACCTTGATTCTGACCAACGTGGGCAACGGGTTCACGAGCCTGATGATCATCAGCAACGGCATGGTGCAGGCGGCAGTGACGGGCGCCCTGGGCACGGTGCAGACTTCGAGTCATGGCGTGGATGTCATCAACGGCGCCTCGCTGGCCCTGGGTGCGCTGACCTATCCCAACGAAATCCTACAAATCACCGGCCTGGGCATCACCAACGGTGGCGCTTTGACCCGGGTGGGCACGGGCACGGCGACCTATCCGGGCCAGATCAACGTGGTGGCGGGTAGTGCGGGTGGTGCGCGCATTCAAGGCGGTATTGAGGTGAGAGGCATCATCAATCTGTCCAACAACACTCTGTACGTGCGGTCGCCCAGCACCTTCACCATGGGCTCCGGGTCCATCATCAGCAACGCCACCAAGAACTCGGGCGATGGCGCCATTTACAAGGATGGCACGAGCATCTTTGCCATCCGGCCCAGCGTGGACATGACGGGTACCATTACCGTCGCGGAAGGAACGCTGGAATTGGATGTGCCGGCCAACGGCGGTGGTATTCCGTCGGGCAGTCTGCTCATTCTCTCCAACAACGTAACCATCCGCACGGCCAGTTCTACGACGCGCAATGTTGCCAAGGCGTTGCGCATTGATGGCAACGTCAACCTGGCTGGCTCCAGCGGTATGATTACGTATTCCAATACGGTCAACCTGACCGGCGGCACCCGTATTCTGACCGTGGACACGAACATCACCATCCTGGGCGTGGTCTCCAATGGCGCCCTGACCAAGGGCGGCGTGGGCGCCATGATCCTGGGCGGGGCCAACACCTACACCGGGACCACGCTCATCAAGCACACCGTGTTCCCGCTGGGCGCACCATCCATCGTGGGTACCCTGACCCTCAGCAATACGGTGGCCAGCACCAACATCCAGATCGGTGATTACAGTGCATCGCTTCCCGCCTCCAGCACGTATGCGGGCCTCCAGGTGGGGGTTGATAACGCGCTTCCCGCCACCTCCGTCATCACCTTCGACAGTCGGAAGGACAACAATTACAGCTACCTCAAGCTGATGAGCAAATCCATCACCGTGGCGGTCATCACCCAGGTGGATGCCTCGGCCAGCGCGAATGTAGGCAACACGGGCGCCATCATTCAAAACGACGGCTCGGAAGGCCTGGCCACCACCGGCACCCTGATCATCAGCAATGCCGCGGCCAATACCTATGCCGGACGCATACGTAATACCTCCGGTTCGTCCGTGGGCGGCGTGGCCATCATCAAGGAAAATACGGGCACGCTGACCTTCAACGGTCCGCTCACCTATAACAAGGGCACGACGGTGCGGGCCGGCACCCTGGATATGAGCGGGGTTCAGAGTTATGGCGCTGCTGCTGTTAATGCCGATGGCCCGCTGACCATTCAGGGCGGCACGCTGAATATCGGGGGCAATACCAACTTCAACTATATCGACACGTTCCAGATGACCGGCGGCACCCTGGATGGCACGGCGCTGGTTACGGTCAGTAACAGTTTTGACTTGCAGGCGGGCACCATCAACGCCTCCCTGGGCGGCACGGCCAGCGTGACCAAGACCACCACCGGCACCATCACCCTCAACGGCACCAACAATTACAGCGGGCGTACGCTGATCAGCGCCGGCATCCTGGTACACCATGGTAGCAACACGGCGTCGGCCTTCGGCCTGGGCGCCTCTGGGTATTTATATGGCACCGGTATGGTGGGCAGTTTGTCCATCACCGGCCAGGTCAGCGCGGGAACGGCATCCAACACCGTGGGAACGCTGAGCACCGCCTCCATGGCGCTGGAAAATAGCGGTCGCTTGCAGGTTAATTTTGCCAATGCCGGCAACATGAACGGTACCGCCGGCACGGACTGGGACGTGGTAACGGTGGCGGGCGGTTCGGGCACCTACACCGTGAATGCGGTGGACGGCTCGGATTTCGTGATCGCGCTGAAAGGCTCGCCGACCTTCAACCCGGCCTTTGGCTACACCAATATCATTCTGGATGCGGGCACCGCCACCAGCTTTGTGACCAACAAGTTCACCGTCGACTTCAGCGAATTCAACGGCGGCACCCTGGGCGGTGGCACGGTCACGTTGGATGCGGACAGCGGGAACTTGCGCCTGATTTTCGCCCCCGGCACCGCGCCGGATGTTCTTGTGCTGGGCAATAACATTTCCATTCCCGATGGCGATACGGCGCCCGCCTATGCCGACGATACGGACTTTTCCGATGTGTTGGTGGCGGGCAGTACGGTGACCAAGACCTTCACCATCACCAATTCCGGTACGGCCACGCTGGGCATTGGCAACGTTTATACCAACGCGGGCGGGAACCCGACCAACTTCGTGGTGACGGCGCAGCCCGGCAGTTTCTCCCTGGCCGCGGGGGCCATTACCACCTTCCAGATCCGGTTTAATCCTTCCACCGGCGGCGTCGCCTATGCGGACTTCGAGTTTACCAACACGGTATCGGGGGCCAAGAATCCCTACACCTTCCGGGTGCAGGGCACGGGCACGTATGTGGAAGTGGCGGTGAGCGGATTGGGCAACAACATCGCGGACGGGGATGCCAGTCCGACCACCTCCGATGGCACGGACTTCGGATCCATCGCGCTGACCGGGGGCACGCAGCTGCGGACGTTTGTCATCACCAACAGCGGCAACCGGACGCTGAGCATTTCGGGCGGCATCACCACCTCGGGCACGCACGCGGCGGACTTCCAGATCACCACCGCGCCCAGCGCGACCATCGCGCCCAGCGGGAGTACGAGCTTCGTGGTGACTTTCAACCCGTCGGCGGTGGGGACGCGATCCGCTACCATCAATTTCTCCAACAACGACGACAGCTATAGTGATGGGCTGACCGAGAGCTCGTTCGACTTTGCGGTGCAGGGTTTGGGGGTGGCGCCGGCCATCACGAATTATCCGTCCACCTTGAACTTCTCTTCCGTGCTGGGTTCCACCCCGGCCGTGCAGACCTTTGGCATAACCAACAGCGGGCTGGGCAGCATGACGTGGACGCTGAGCACGAACGTGACCTGGTTGTCGGTGAGCAACGTGACGGGCAGCGCAGGAGCGGGGGCGGGTCAGGTGCATACCGCGTACGTGGGCGTGCTGGCCGGGCAGGTGGCGGGGACATCAAACGCGACCATTACCGTGACCTCGCCGGAGGCCACCAACAGCACCAAGACCATCGCCGTGCAGTGGACCATCAGCGCCATACCCGATCCCACCGCGCAGAGCGCGACCGCGGACGGGAAAGAGATGGTGGACCTGGCCTGGACCAAGAACGCCAGCTACAACGTGATGATCATTCATAAAGGAACCAACGCGCCCAGCGCGCCCACCAACGGGACGGCCTATTCCGTGGGCTACACCTTCGCGGATGGTTCGCGGGTGATTGCTCACAACAGTTCCGCCGCCACCATGGAACATGTGGTGACGGCCGGCAGCGCGAATTACTACGCATTCTACTCCATGAACGGCAACTACTACTCGCCGGGAGTGAGCGCAAACGTATCGCTGAGTTCTTACGGTGCGAACGAGATTGTGGATGTTTTCGCCTATACCAACGCGGGCACGCTGGCCACCAGCGGGCACGGGACGGGCGGGCAGGGGTGGACCAACAGTTGGACCGGGGACGCGGGCAACTTCAACCTCAGCAGTGGAAGTTTTGCCAATCAGGCCAGCTACCCCAACGCGGCGGCCAACAAGGTCAAAATTAACAGTGCGGATATTGACGGGGTGTCCAAGGTGGTGCGGCGGAACTTCACCGGGATCACCACCGGCAAGGTGTTCGCCAGCTATGTGATGAATTACCAGTACAACGGGCCCAACAAGTACGCGGGCGTGTCCTTTATGGAAGGCGCCACCGAGTTGTTGTTCTTTGGTGAAGTCTATGATCAGGATCAGAAGCTGGGGGTGGGCAGCTCGAGCGCCTCCAATCTGTTGGCGGGTTCCGGCAATGACTACGTGATCGTTGGCATGTATGATTTTGATGCCGATGTTGGCCGGGTGGTGGCCTACAAGATCGGCACCGATACCGTGCCCACCACGGAACCCACCACATGGCATTCCTCCCACAGTGTGAGTCTGAGCCGCATTGACGGCATCCGCCTGGCCGCCGGTGCCGGTGGAGGTTCCGGAACCCCGGGCGACACCTACTTTGATGAAGTGCGGGTGGCCCAGAGTTGGTCGGAGTTACTGCGGCTGACCCAGCCGGTGGCGAGTGCATATGCGGTGAACGGCGGGGTGGATGTGACGGACGGCCAGATCGTGGGCGGCACCTACAGCACGGTGTTCGACTTCTACGACACGGCGGGCATCACGAACACGTCGACGTTGCCGAATTACGACATCTGGAATCCGACCGGTACGCGCATTCTGACCAACCAGACATTTGCCTCGAAGGTGGCCCTCAGCGGCGGGGCCACCATGCGGGCCTCCAACACCAGCCATACCGGCGCTTCAGGTGCGGCGGTGGTGCTGGGCGTGTACACCTCGCGCTGGACGGCGGCCAACTCGAACGGGGTGCAGGTCAGCAACTCGGACAGCCTGTCCAACGGCACCAAGACTGTGTTCACTGTGGTGGATGATGATACGACGGGCCCGGTGTTCACCGGCATGCAGGTCAACAATGGTTCCGGTCTGACCGACGGTCAGTTGCTGGCGGGTGGCTGGACCTTCACCGGTCTGGTGCAGGATGCCGAGAGCGGAATCGATGCTGATGGCAGCGCGGGTGCGGATCCGTATCCTCCTTTCTATGATGTGTTGAACCCGTCCGGTACCGAAGCGGTAAACAACGGCGTATTTGACACCACGCCCTCCGATGGCGCCGGCCTGTCCAGCGCGGCCCGCCTGACCGAATCCGGCATGGCTTCGGTGTCGCAGGCGAACAACGCGTTGGGCACCTGGACCGCCCGCGTATTCGCCGCCAACAATGACAATGATCGGACGGGCGACCGCTCGGGCAACACCAACAACACGGCTTTCGCGGTAACCGATGACGATACCTCGGGTCCCACCCACGGCACCTTTACAGGACTGGGACGCACCCTAGCCGGCGGCACCTACACTAACGTCGAGCTGGGTTCGGGTCTGGTGGTGACCGGTCTGGTTACGGACGCCCAGAGCGGGGTGTACGGCGGAACCAGCAACCGGTGGACGTTGTTCCGCGGGGGCGCCACGGTCAACAACGGCAGTTTCTCCGCCTTGTTCTCGGATGGCTCGGCGGTGTCCAGCAACGGTCAATTGACGGCGACCCTGGCCTCGGTCGACGTATCCGCTTCCGGCAGTTATACCCTGCGCGTGTTCAGTGTGAACTATGATCTGGATCGCGCTGGCGGTGTAGACATGGAATCCACCACCACTGATTATGAGTTCACGGTGGTGGCGGCCACGGAAGATCTGGATGTGTATGGCAATGCCGTGCTTATCCCGGATGCGGACACCACGCCCTCGTATGCCGATCATACCGATTACGGCGATGTGCTGGTGGCCGGCGGCACCCTGACCCGCACCTTTACCATCACCAATAGCGGCGCGAATGTGTTGGGCATCGGGAATGTGACCACCAACGCGGGTGGAAATCCTACCAACTTTGTGGTGACGGTGCAGCCAGCCGCCACCCTCGCCATTGGGGCAACCACTACGTTCCAGGTGCTTTTTAATCCTTCGACGAGCGGTGTGGCCTATGCGGACATCCAGTTCACCAGCACGCTGGCCTCGGCCAAGAATCCCTACACCTTCCGGGTGCAGGGCACGGGCACGTATGTGGAAGTGGCGGTGAGCGGATTGGGCAACAACATCGCGGACGGGGATGCCAGTCCGACCACCTCCGATGGCACGGACTTCGGATCCATCGCGCTGACCGGGGGCACGCAGCTGCGGACGTTTGTCATCACCAACAGCGGCAACCGGACGCTGAGCATTTCGGGCGGCATCACCACCTCGGGCACGCACGCGGCGGACTTCCAGATCACCACCGCGCCCAGCGCGACCATCGCGCCCAGCGGGAGTACGAGCTTCGTGGTGACTTTCAACCCGTCGGCGGTGGGGACGCGATCCGCTACCATCAATTTCTCCAACAACGACGACAGCTATAGTGATGGGCTGACCGAGAGCTCGTTCGACTTTGCGGTGCAGGGTTTGGGGGTGGCGCCGGCCATCACGAATTATCCGTCCACCTTGAACTTCTCTTCCGTGCTGGGTTCCACCCCGGCCGTGCAGACCTTTGGCATAACCAACAGCGGGCTGGGTAGCATGACCTACACGGCGACCAGCAATACCTCGTGGCTGAGCGTGCTGCCGAACAGTGCGACTTTGGCGGCCGGCGCAGGGCAGATCCATACCGTGGCGGTGGTGAATGTGGCGGGCCTGCAGGTGGGTACATCGAACGGTACCATCACCATCACCTCGGCCGAAGCCACCAACAGCCCCAAGACCATCGCGGTGAGCTGGACCATCAGCTCCATCCCGGATCCGAGCGCACAGAGCGCCGTGGCCAGCGGAGCCGAACACGTGGCGTTGCGATGGACCAAGAATGCCAGTTACAATGTTATGATCGTGCACCGGGGTGGGGCGGCCTCCACCGCGCCGACCCAGGGTACGCCGTATAGCGTGGGTGGCAGCGTGGGCGGAGGTACGGTGATTTACAAGGGTACCGGTTCGTATCTGGACCACATCGTCGCGGCGGGTACCACCAACTACTATGCCTTCTATTCCTATAATGGGGATTACTATTCGACCGGGGTGACCGCCTCGGATGACACGGAGGTGTATCAGGTGGGCGAGATTGTGGAGCCCTTCGCCTACACCAACGGGGCCGGCATCAGCGGGTTGAACGGTGGCCAGGGCTGGACGTCTTCGTGGTCCTATGTAGCCGGCACCATCAGTGTTGTCACCGACCGCTTCACCAGCATCAGCGGGTATGCCAGCCCGGCGGGCAATGCCATTACGTCCGCCGCACCGGAAATCTATCGCGGCTTCGCGCCGGTATCCGCGGGCAAGTTGTACGTGGCCTTTATGATGCGCACCGACGATGGCGGCAATACCAAGTACAACGGGCTCAGCTTTTTCGATGGCTCCGAGGAGAAGTTCTTTGGCGAAGGCTTCTCGCAGATCAACCAGTTGACGGTGGGCAGTACGGCGGGACGGCAATTGGCCAACAACACCGATTACACCATCATCGCCATGTACGACTTTGACAACGACGTGGCGAAGGCGCTGCTCTATACCAATGCGACCGAGAGTGTGCCGTCCACCGAGCCCGGCACGTGGCATGTAGAGGAGGCCGACTCCAGTATCAGCAGCATTCGCCGCATCCGATTGGCCGGCAACACGGGGGCGCGGTGGGATGAAATTCGTGTGGCCACCACCTGGCAGGATCTGTTGAGCTTGCCCGCCACCTACGAGTGGGACGCCGGCGGCGGTGCGGGCAGCCGGGACTGGAGTAATGCCACCAACTGGACCCGCAACACGGAGCCGACAGCGGTGAACAACGCCTATATCAACGGCGGCTACACGGCGGTGGTTTCGGTGGCGAGCGAAGTGGCCACCAACCTGTTTATCGGTACCACCAATGCCCCCACCATGGTGAACAGCCCGACCGGTACCGTTGAGCAGACGGGCGGTTCGCTGACGCTGGATGGAGATCTGGTGCTGGGCGACACCCTGGGCAGTCGTGGTACGTACCGGATGACCAACGGCACGCTCACGCTGGCCTATGAGGATGTTTTTGTAGGCGTCGAAGGTTTGGGTCTCATGACGCTTACCGGCACCGCCACTGTAGCGATGTCGGGTGGCACGGATGATAATCTGCTGGTGGGCTTTGGTTCCGCGAGCGGCGCGGAGACGGCCGGCAGCACATTGTTTATGGGTGGATCCGCCGTGCTCGGCACCGCCTACGATCTGCGTATCGCCCAGGAAGCTGGAGCGGACGGCACCCTCTCCATGGCGGGCGGCCTGTTGCAGGTGACCAACAATATTCTGGTCGGTATCGGAGCGGATACGGTGGGTCGCATCACCATGAGCGGCGGCACGCTGGATACCTACAAGCACATGCGTATTGGCGACCTTTCCGGCAGCACGGGTATCGTGACCATGACGGGCGGCCTGTTGAATCTCCAGGACGCGAACCTGCTCATTGGTAACGACGGCCTGGGCGTGATGTCCGTGTCCGGGACGGCCACCGTGGACGTTAATGACGTGGATGCGCCCAGCGCCATCGAAGGCAATATAGTGATCGGTGATGACAGCCAGCTCACCAATACCCTGATGGTATCGGGCAGCGCGGTGATCAATGTGGACGACGACCTCTATCTCGGCGATGACGTAGCCGGGGCCAACGGCATTCTGCAGCAATCCGGCGGCACCATCACCATCAACGACAATGCCTACCTTGGGGACAATTCCGGTTCCACCGGTGCGGTACTGATTTCCAGCGGCAACCTGCTGGTGGGCGGAATCCTGTCCGTTGGTAATGGCGGGCGGGGCAGTCTCAGCCTTTCCGGCGGTGTGGTTACCGCTGGCACCTTGCGGGTATCTGATCTGTCCACGGGTACGGGCACGGTTACCGTCACAGGCGGATCGTTGATGGTGACCAACACGGGGGCGGCCTCCATGGTCATGGAACTGAACGGCGGGTTGTTCCAGCAGAGCGCGGGTACGGTGGAAATTGCCGGCGGCCTCCAACTCGGTGATGCGGCGGGGGCACGCGCTACCATCTTGCTGAATGGTGGCACCTTCCTGGTGGGTCGCAACAATGCCTCCACGGAAGACTTCCAGTTGGGTAACACGGGCGGTTCCACGGGTGTGGTCCAGATGACCGGTGGTTTCCTCGACTTGAACCGCTCCGGTATTGATCTGCGTCTGGGTGATGCCAGCACCTCCGTCGGTATCTTCACCCAGGGTGGCGGCACCACCACGGTGGGCAATGTCATCTATGTGGGCAGTGCGGCCAGTTCCTATGGCAGTCTGATCATGACCAATGGCGTCCTCCAATCCTCCAGCGATCTACTGCTGGGCTCAGGGTCGGCCGCCACCGGTCGTGTGCTGCAGTTGGGCGGCCGGGTGGCGGCGGGTGGAAACATCGAGATCACCACCTCCACCGGCAACGACAGCTATTATGAAATCCAGGGCGGCACCCTGACCAACGGTGGAAGCCTGACCGTGGGCCGTACCGACGCCTTGGGCACGGGCGTGTTCCATGTGGTGGGTGGCAGTTCCATCATCCATGTGGGCGATGGCACCACAGAAGACTTCCGTATCCAAAACTCGGGTGAATTGCGACTGTCCTTCAGCAACAGCACCATCTCCGCCATTCAGGTGTCGGACGACATTGTGCTGAGCGCCGGTTCCACGCTGTCCATCAGCAACTATGGCGGTATTGCGGATGGTGAATACCTGGTGGCCACCAGCCGCAACGCGAGCCTGATCACCACGGCTTTCACCACCACCAACTGGCTGGGCGGGTACACCGGGACCATCACCTACACCGGTGGCTGTATCCGCATTACCTTCGTCACGCCTTCGGAAATCGACGTGTTGGGCACCAACCTGGCCCTCATTTCCTCCGGCGATGTGACGCCCAGCACGGCGGATGGCACCGACTTTGGTTCCGTAGCGGTGGTGGGCACGACCGTGGATCGCATCTTCTCCATCACCAATTCCGGGGGCGGCAACCTGACCATTTCCGGGGTGACCACCAGCGGCGCGGATGCGGCGCGATTCACGGTGCAGAGTTGGCCGACGATCGTATCCCCGCTGTCCGTTTCCAACCTGGTGGTGCGGTTTGATCCCACGGCAGTGGGCCTGGCCTCGGCCGTCATTTCCATCGCCAATAACGACAGCGATGAGAATCCCTACACCTTCGGGGTACAGGGCTTCGGGGTGGCCCCATCCATCACGACCTTCCCGACCTCGCTGAGCTTCTCGTCGGTATTGGGCACGGCGCCAGCTACCCAGACCTTCAGCATCACGAACAATGGATTGGGCAGTATGACGTGGACGCTGAGCACGAACGTGACCTGGCTGTCGGTGAGCAACGTGACGGGCAGCGCGGGGGCGGGGGCGGGTCAGGTGCACACCGCGTATGTGGGCGTGCTGGCCGGGCAGGTGGCGGGGACGTCAAACGCGACCATCACGGTAACCTCGCCGGAAGCCACCAACAGCACCAAGACCATCACCGTGCAGTGGACCATCAGCGCCATCCCGGATCCCACCGCGCAGAGCGCGACCGCGGACGGCAACGAAATGGTGCGTCTCCGCTGGACCAAGGATGCCAGCTACAACGTGATGATCATTCATAAAGGAACCAACGCGCCCAGCGCGCCGGCCAACGGGACGACCTACTCGCTGGGGCATACCTTTGCGGACGGCTCGCGGGTGATCGCGTTCAGCACCACCACCAATCACCTGGAACATATCGTGGCGGCGGGGAGTACGAACCACTACGCGTTCTACTCCATGAACGGCAGTTACTACTCGCCGGGGGTTAGCGCGAACGTGACCATGGGCCTGTACGGCACGGACGAAATCGTGGATGTGGGTGCCTACACCAACGGGGCGGCTATCTCCGGCTTGAACGAAGGCAACGGGTGGAGTGGCGGCTGGACCATCAGCGGCAGCGGAACATGGGTGGCCCAGACCAACTATTCCTTGGGCGGCGGGTCGGACATCCCCGGCTTGCAGAGCCCGGTGAACTATCCGGCGCAGAAGGCCAACCGGTTTACCGTGAGCGGGCTGGGCAATGACCAGGATGCCTTTGCACGCAAGACCTTCACGGCCCTGACCACCGGCCAGGTATACATCGCGGGTATCATCGCCTACCGCTATCCGGCCAATAACAAGTACATGGGTATCAGCTTCATGAACGGGGCGGTGGAAACCGGGTTTGTGGGTAAGGCGGGTGGTGGCACCGTGCTGGCCATCGACACCTATGGCGGGGCCAAGGCGAATGGATCGACCACCATGACGGCGACGCAGACCTCAACCAACAATGCCTATCTGGTGGTGGCGAAGTACGACTTCAGTACCAAGCAGATTCAGGCTAATGCCTACCTTTGGACGGATACCGTGCCCACCAGCGAGCCCGGGTCGTGGGAAGCCACGGCCACGGTGCCCGGGAATGGTATTGCGCAGATTGACGGGATCCGGGTGGGCGGCGGCGCGTTCTCGGGCGAGGCCATTGGCAACATGTGGTTTGACGAAGTGCGGGTGGCCACGAACTGGGCCTCACTGCTGCGTTTGACCCAGCCGGTGGCGAGTGCGTATGCGGTGAACGGCGGGGTGGATGTGACGGACGGCCAGATCGTGGGCGGCACCTACAGCACGGTGTTCGACTTCTACGACACGGCGGGCATCACGAACACGTCGACGTTGCCGAATTACGACATCTGGAATCCGACCGGTACGCGCATTCTGACCAACCAGACATTTGCCTCGAAGGTGGCCCTCAGCGGCGGGGCCACCATGCGGGCCTCCAACACCAGCCATACCGGCGCTTCAGGTGCGGCGGTGGTGCTGGGCGTGTACACCTCGCGCTGGACGGCGGCCAACTCGAACGGGGTGCAGGTCAGCAACTCGGACAGCCTGTCCAACGGCACCAAGACTGTGTTCACTGTGGTGGATGATGATACCGCGGTGCCGAACATCATGACCACCCATTCGCCGGAAATCGGCACGGCGCGCAATATGCATGTGACTACCAATGGTGTGGGTCGTGCGCCGGACGGCGGGTCCACCACCAATATCCGGTATTCACTGACCGACGGTTATCTGGCCAACCAGATTTCTGGTGGTGCTCCGCTGATCTTTTACTTCGGCGCCCGTGATGCCGGATCCGGTTTGTCTCGTGGCAACGGGTCTGCCTCGACCAACTCGAGTTTGACCATTGGTTCCGCCGTTATCAGCAATACCTTTAACTGGGATGTGACCCGCAGTTCGGCCTTTACCAATACCTACGACGCGTCAGCGACCAATGTCTGGTCGTGGATCGGCGCCTTGTTGCCGGACGAGATTGCCAACCTGGTCACCAATACCACCGATGGCTACGGTACGAACAAGGTCACCCTGACCTGGCGCGACAATGACTTCGATCGCACGGGTGACCAATCCACCCTGTACGACCAGCAGCACGGCTACCTGATCGTGGCGGACGACGATTTGACCGCTCCGGTCATCACCAACAACTTCCGAGCTTTTGGACGTGCCCTGAACGGCGGCACGTTCACCAACGATGAATTTGTGGCCGGTTTCAGTGTGACCGGATCGGTGGGGGATGCCTTTAGCGGCCTGTTTGCGGGGGCCAGCAATACCCTGGTGGTCAAGTATCAGGACGGTTCAACCGTCACCTCGGGCATCTGGTCCACCACCTTTGCCAACGGCGCCAACGGGGCGCTGTCCAACACCTTCGTGCATGCCCACCTGTCGGCCGTTGGCGTGTACACCATGTCGGTGACGGTGGTGGATTATGATGTGGATCGCGCCAACGATTCGCTCTCCACCACCTCCAATTTTGTCTTCACGGTGGTGAATGCACCGACGGTTCCCGGCCTGGCCGTGGGTCCGTTGACCTTGAATTACAGCGCGATGCTGGGTAGCGCAGCGGATGCAAGCTCGACCTTTAGTGTGACCAACGTGGGTCAATCGGGCACCTTGCTCTACACCAACTATCAGTCCTATGGGGTAGGGGCTTCAGGTTGGTTCAGCGCCAACCCGACCAATAACAGCCTGGCCGTCGGATCGTCCCGCGTGCACACCGGTTGGGTGGGCAGCGCCTCCATCACCAGTGTTGGCACGTACTATGCAACCAATCGCGTGGATGGCAATCAGACCAACGCGGCGGCCTTGATTCAGGTCATTCTCACCGTGACCAACATTCCGAACCCAAGTTCGGTGACCGCGACTCGCGATGGCGCGGAAATGGTCCGATTGACGGCTGCGGAAGCGGCTGGGCGCACCGTGCTGGTGGTATATGCCCAGAGCAATGCGCCCAGTGCGTCTCCGGTCAACGGCACCGGGTATACCGTGGGCAGTACGCTGGGCAATGGAACGGTGGTCTTCAAATTCACCGGTTCGGCGTCGGTGTCGAACCTGGAGCATGTGGTGCCGGTGGCCAGCACCAATTTCTATGCGTTCTACACCGTAAACAACGACCGGTATTCCACGGGCGTGGTGGTGGGTGCCACCAATTCCGGCTATCTGGCGTATGAGAAGGTGGATCAGTTTGGCTATACGAACGGCGTGCCGTTGGACGGGGTGAGCGGCGGCCAGGGGTGGACCAATGCCTGGTCCGTACTGGTTCCCGACTCCGATGTGGATGCGGTCATAGATGGAGGCAGTTTCTCGACCTTCCAGAACTACTGGCCGTCGGAAGCGGGCAACCGGTTCATCTTCAAGACCACCAACAGTTCGACCCACGCCGCATTACGAAACATCGCGCCGGTGACCGGCGGCAAACTGTATGTGGCCGCCCTTTACCGCCGTCAATTCAACGAAGGCGCCACCGATGCCAAGTTCAGCGGACTTCGCTTCATGGGTCACACCTTCGCCGATGTGGTAGCGTTTGTGGGCGAGCGGGGCACCTCAGGCAACGATGACATTTTCGGTGTATCCACTTCCGTGGGTGGCGGCGGCGGCAACACCTATGGTGGCGCCGACTCCTTCCCGGCCGGCATCGACTATCTGCTTATCGGCCGCTACGACTTCGACACCGATATCATGGCGGGTATCTACTACACCGCCGGCGATACCATTCCCGAGGTGGAGCCCACCTTCTTTGTGGAAACCACCAACAGCGCCATCACGGAAATCCGTGGTGTCAGCATGGTGGCCGGGGCCAGCAGTGGCTGGAATGGCGAAGTCCATTTCGACGAACTGCGGGTGGCCACCAACTGGTATGATCTGCTGCTGCGCGAGCGCCTGATGCCGTATGCCACCAACTACCTGGTCAACGGTGGTTCCGATGTGACCGATGCCCAACTGGTCAGCGGTGAATACGGGGTACGGGTCAATCTGCGCAGTCAGGCCGGGATGGAATCCACCAACACCATCAGTCCGTTCTTCCAGCCTAACTTCGACGTTCTGAGCCCAACGGGCACGGAAATTCTGACCGATCGGGTGTTCAGCGCCTTCAGCTATCAGGATGGTGGAGCCACGCTGGTGGCTTCCAACGCCAGTCATGCCGGCGCGGTGCCGGCGTCGGTGACGCTGGGCGTCTATACCATGCGGTGGAGCGCGGTCGCCTCCAACGGCAACGTGGCCATCAATGTACCGGCTCTGTCCAATGGCACGGCCCAGGCCTTCACCGTGGTGGACGATGACACCACAGCCCCTACCATCGTGAATATCTATTCGCCGGAAAGCGGAGCTTCACGGCGGATGCATGTGTCCACCAATAACGCGGCGGTTTCTGCCTTGGGCGGCACCAGTGACACCAACATTACCTACGTGTTATTTGATAATGCGCTGACCAACATCAGCGGCGGATCGCCCCTGGTCATCTACTTCGGTGCCCGCGATGCGGGTTCGGGCCTGAATCGTGGCAACTCGTCCGCGCTGACCAACAGCAGCCTGACCATTGGTTCGGCGGTCATCAGCAACGTATTCAACTGGGATGCCACGCGCAGTTCGGCCTACACCAACACCTATGATGCCACCGCCACCAGCTCCTGGTCGTGGGTGGGCGCCTTCCTGGGCGCGGAAATTGATGCCCTGGTCACCAATGCCACCCACGGTTTGGGCACCAATCGGGTGACCGTGACCTGGCGTGACAACGATGCGGATCGGGACAATGACCAGAGCACCCTGTTCGACCAGCAGCACGGCTGGCTGGTTGTGCGCGATGATGACCCCGATGGCCCGACCTATAGTGGCTTCAACATCTATGGTATCCAGGGTTCCTACACGGTGCGCGTAGACGAACTCACCTCGGGTACGGGCTGGGCCATTACCGGCCGCCTGAACGATGCGGTGAGCGGGATCAACGTCAATGGCAGCATCAGCAATCAGCCCGATCATTCCCCGTACTTTGAACTGTGGGATTCGGCCGGTAACCTCAAGTTGCGCAAGACCTTTGCCACCATTCCGTTTGGTGATGGCGGGGCCACGGTGCTGACCACGGTCAGTAATGGGCCGGTGGCCTTGAGTGGAGTTTCGGTGGGCACCTGGACGGCCCGCGTGGTGGCCGCGGACAACGACGAGGACCGTCCCAACGACCGGGCCATCACCACCAACGAATTCGCTTTCCGGGTGATTTCAGGTGATGCGTTTGGCGGCATCGGTCGTGGTCCGGCGACATTGGTGGTGACCTCCTATTACGGTGCGATCAGCGGTGGCGCCCCCTGGCCGAATTTCTATGTGACCAACATCGGTTCCGGAACCCTGGTCTATTCCAACACCATCACCTATGGCTCGGCCGGTGGCTGGTTGAGTGTGGCGCCGGTGGATGTCAGCCTGACCGGATCCGGTGCATCCCAGACGCATACGGCGGCCGTTAACTCCGCGTCCCTCAATCCGGGCACCTATACGGCCACCATCACCATCAACGGTGATCAGACCAACTCGGCCCAGACCATTGCCGTCACCCTGCATGTGTTCGGGTTCTATGCGGGTGAAATCGTGGATCAATTCACCAACACGGTGGCGGCCTCCCTGAACGGTTTGACCGGCGGGACGGGGTGGACCAACGCATGGAGCAGCAGCCCGTCCGGGAGCTTCAGCATTGACTCCGGCAACCATACTGTACCGGGCAATTATCCGGCCGCCGCAGGTAACAAGGTGTGCGGGAATTCGGCCTCGGAAATTCAATCCTATCGCTACTTCCCGGCCTTCAGCACGGGCAAGGTCTTTGTGGCCGCCACCATTCAGAAGAACGCCAACAACAACAATGGCTTCGCCGGCTTGTCCTTCTATAACGGCAGTTCCGAAGTCGGGTTCGTGGGCAAGTTGTACGGCCAGGAATGGTTCGGTATTGATAATACCAACGGCACCACGGCCAGCACTTTCGGGCTCTATCAGAACCAGTACTTCATCGTGGGTATGTACGACTTCTCCAACAAGGTCATGTATGCTCGGGCCTATAATTCCGGGGAAACGCTTTCCCTGACTCAGCCTTCCTCGTGGCACGCCGTGAATTCCAACTATGTGGTCAGCCAGGTGGATGGCATTCGCATCGCGGGTAAGGAAGTGGGCACCCTGTGCTTTGATGAAATCCGCGTGGCCAGCAGCTGGGAAGGTCTGTTGAACGTATTCACCAATGAGCCGACCGTGCATGCCGCGAGCCTGAGCTTCCGCGATGTGACCACCAATTCCATGGTGGTGGGCTGGACCCCCGGCAATGGCGCCAACCGCATTGTGGTGGCACGCGAGGGCTCGGCGGTGACCTTCAGCCCCACGGATTCCGTGGCCTACGCCTTCAGCACCGACTTCTCGCTGGGCACCGATCTGGGCAGTGGTAACAAGGTGATCTACAATGGTTCGGGCACCAACGTGAGCCTAACCGGCTTGAACGAGGCCACCCTGTATTACTTCCGCGTCTACGAATACAACGGCGCGGGTAGCACAGCCAATTACTTCACGAACGCAGGCGTGCTGGCCGGTAGTCGGTGGACTCTGGGCACGGAACCGGCCACCGGTCTGGCCCGGTTTGATGCCTATCAATCTTCCACCAGCGCCATCAGCAACACCTGGCTGCTCGGTTCGACCATCCTGCTGGATCTGGGTCGCCACGACGGGGGGGTGAACGGTGATACCACCGCCAGCCCGGACAACAATGGCAACTACTGGAACAACATCGGGCCCACCGGCCAGTTGGTCACCAATGGCACCAAGATCGTCAACATGGTCAACGTGATGAACGGGGCTACCACGGTCGGACTCGAGGTAACCTCCGAAGGCCTGCAGTGTAACGGTATATTGAATGGCGGCCTGCTCAATCCTTCGCCAGCCCTGCTCGGCATACTGGCCATCACCAATGCCACCGAGGATTACTTCTTCACCACCAATACCCACACCTTCAAGGTGACCGGTCTGAATACCGCGTCCACTTACAGCCTGACCTTCTTCGGGTCACGTGATTCCACGGAAACGCGAACCACAACCTATACGGTGGGTTCCACCTCCGTTACCTTGACCACCTCGGGCACCGGGGTGGGGGCGGGCGGGGTGAATTACAACAACAACAACACCGCGGTCTTGCGCGCCCTGGCCCCCAATGGGTCCGGCGAATTGTCCGTCACCATGACCAAGACCGGCCAGTTTGGTTACCTCAACATGCTGAAGATCGAGGAGGAAACCCAGGTCAACGGCTTCCTGATCTTGCGCCAGGCCAATGGTGTACCCACCAACCGGCCCAGCGATGGGGTGGGTTACACCAATGGTCAGTATATCAGCACTTCCGTGGTGGCCACGGTGGTTACCCAGTACTGGCAAACCACGGTGCTTCATACCGGGTTGCAGAACTGCACGCCCTATTACTTCACCATCTACCCCTATCGTCAGCCCGGGGCTGCGGAGACCCTGAATTACCTGTTGAGCGGCGCCCTGACCTCCACCGCCACCACGGCGTGCGGGGAACCTGATATCCAGGCCAGCAATATCGTGTTCAGTCTGGTCGCTACCAATGCCATGACCGTGACCTGGCAGAACGGCAACGGTGATCAGCGTTTGGTGGTGGTGCGCGGTACCAACGCGGTCAATGCTGACCCGGTCGACAATACATCCTATACGGCCAACACCACCTACGGCAGCGGCTCGCACCTGGGGAACGGAAACTATGTGGTGTACAGCGGTACCGGCACTTCGGTGAATGTGCAGGGCTTGTTGGCCGGCCAGACCTATCACTTCCGGGTCTATGAATTTATCGGCACCGGCGGTGGGCAGAATTACAACACCAATACCGCCGTCAACAACCCGCGCAGTGCGGATACCGCCTCCTTCAGTCTGGTGGATGACAAGTTCGTGTGGAATTACTTTGGCAGCTACGCCAATAATAATCTCAGCGGGGCGGGCACGGGCAGCGGGTGGACCAACAGTTGGACCACCTTTGGCGGTTATGTGGCGGTGGATGATGCCAACATGCCGGCCTTTAAGGGCTATCCGGCGGATACCCGCAGCGGTTGTGGCATTAGCTGTGATGATAGCCGGCAGGTTAAGATAGTCACCGTAAGTGGAACTTCGTACGGCGCCCGTCGCAACTTCCCGGCGCGCACCGGCGGTCAGCTGTTCGGTGCCATCAAGTTTAATGTGGCCAGCCTGCCTTCCGGTTCGTTCTTCGGGATATCCCTCCTGAACGGAACCTCCGAAACCGGTTTCGTGGGTAAAGCTTGGGGCGTGTCGGATGCGCGCTTGACCATCGAACACAACGGGACCCAGTCGGTCACCCCGACCACCAGTACCAACACCTACACCATCAATACCGGTAGCGGGAACGACTACCTGCTGGTATTTGAATACGACTTCGACAGCAAGGTCATGCGGGCGCGTGCTTATTCCAGCAGTCAGTTGCCCCATGCCTTGCCCGTCCTGGAACTGGGCTGGGCGGTGGAAATGACCAATGTAAACATCTCCCGCATCGATGGCATACGGCTGGCGGGCGAGAATGTCGGCGATCTGTACTTTGACCACATCCGGCTCGGACCGAGCTGGGAGCAGGTGGTCTACGATCTACCGCTCAACTGGCATCAGGACTATGGCCCAGTGCCGACGCTGGTTTACATCGGCACCAATTATGGGCCGTCCTTCTATAGCCAGGTCATCACCAATCTTAGTGACGCCGAGCTGAAGGATGCGGGCAAGATTGACTTTGCGGTACGGTGGGATAGCTCGACGTACGGCATCTTCCTGACCAATAACGTGGCGACCAACCTGAATATCGGATCGCCCAACGCGCGGGTGTCGCCCAATTGGGATCCGCTGGCCGTGTCCAACCTGCTCAGCGGTGGCGGCGCCACCAACCAGTTCAACCTGGATCGCTACTTCACCAACTACTTTGGACGCAATGGCGACCTGGTGGTGACCACCTATCAATATAACGCCTTCAACATCACCAATATCAATTTTGAGGACCAATACTTCGTCACCGTGTCGGCCGAGACCTATCACAATGGCTCGCCCACCGTGACGGCGCCCAACGGCGCCACCTGGGATAACGTACCGGTGCAGCGCGCCATCACCATCAATGAGGCGCTGCGGTTCTACGTGTACGACGATGACACCAACCAGCCGCTGGTCGGTTCCAGTCGTCCGTTGCGGGTTATGACCAATGGCGTGCTAGCCGGTTCCCAGGACTTCAGCGGCTTGGATCGGTATCGCGTGTACGATGGCATGATTACCCAGTTGGGCCTGCAGGTGAGCGCCAACATCTATGATGCCTACAGTGGCCTGCAGCGTTCCAGCAGTGGCGCGGAAGCCACCAATCTCAACATCACCATTGACCAGTTCGTGACCAACAATGCATCGGCATGGTCCGCCAGCTTGAGCTCTGCGTTGACCACCAACACCGCATCCACCAGCGTCTGGTCCTTCGCCGCCTCTGCCTTCACCTACGGGGTGGTGTCCGCCCTATGGGGTGGGGACGGAACTGATTCTCAAGGCCAGGACTTGTCGGTACTGGTTACCGCTCCGGACGCCGACGATGACCGTGCCGCCGATGTGTTGACCTCGACCAATGTGCTGCTGGGCTATATCCGGGTGGTGGACGATGATGATCAGGTGCCCTTTGCCACCAACACCGCGTACGGTGGCGTCAGCGGATCACGTCTGTTCGCCACGACCACCAACAGCACACCGGCCACCCTGCAGGACCGGGGGGGCACCGGGTTGGATGTGGTCTATAATCTGACCGATGAAGAGTTGGTGGAGGCGGATTCCCGCCATGTCCGCTTTGCCTTCGGTGCCATTGACTTGGCCAGCGGGCTCTCCCGCGGCACCTCCGGCAGCACCAACAATGTCATGAGCTTCAGCCTGCTGGCGACCAACGGGGCTGTGCTGGTGGCCAACAACATGTCGCACTATGACGCTTCCCAGAGCTCACCGGCCGGGGCGGGGGTGATCGCGACCAGCGTGTGGTCGTTCACGGGCAGCCATATTTTCAATGAGACCCTGGTCAACAACATGATGACCAACGGGCTGGCGCCAAATACTTATGTGAACACCAACCGGGTAACCCTGAGTGCCGTGGATGCGGACAACGACCGCACCAACGATGCCGAGGCGGTGTTTGATCTGCCGGTGGGCCAGATCACGGTGCGCGACGATGACCGACTGGCACCCAACGTGGGCGGTATGACAGTCATGGGCTCGGGCGGTATTGTGGTGCCTTCCGATCTGTACATCTCGGAATACGTGGAAGGCAGTTCCAACAACAAATACATCGAAATCTTCAACGGCACAGGCGGCTCCGTCAACCTGGCCGATTATGCGCTCGGGGTGTATTTCAATGGCAATATGCACTTCACCGGGGTGAACAACCCGGCCTATATGAGCGGGACATTAGGGAATGGCGCGACCTACATCCTGGCTAATGACGACGCTGTCATCTGGGCTGGAACGGTAAATCAGACCATCGGCGCCACGTTCAACGGGAACGATGCCGTCGTATTGATCAAGAAGGTAGGCTTGGTCACCAACATTATTGATACCCTGGGTGTGATTGGGGAAAACGCAAACTGGTTGCAGGATGTGACCGCGGTACGACGTGGCTCCGTGACCGGTCCCAGTTCCACCTGGGTCAGCAACGACTGGTCGTACCTCTCGCAGGATGTGCTGGGCGGGTTGGGCGGCCATTCAGCCGCTGATCCGGTCACTGATGGCGACCTCGCCACGGGTGGTTTAGTGGTGTTGACCGGCACTGTGCAGGACGTGACCAGCGGTATTTATGCCCAAAGCGGCGATCCGCGCGCGCCGCGCCGCAGTTTGAAGAGCAACACCGGCCTGACCCTGCTGGCCGACGGCGAATTCACCCACAAGCCCTCCAGCAACGGCGATGCCATGACGCCGGAATCCCTGTGGGAAGATGCCCTGGGTCCGGTGAACACCAACAACGTGACCTTGGGGGTTTATACCGCCATTGTTTCCGCGGTGGACTACGACATTGATCGTCCCAGCTTTGGCGACAACATCACCAACCGCTTCCCGGTGAGCTTCTCGGTGGTGGATGATGATACCGCAGGCCCCACGGCGGCCACCAACGTTACGTCCACGCACGAGGCCTGGACGAATATGCTCAGCGTGACTGTGCGTTGGTCCACCAACTCGGTCGTGGATCCGTCCGGGGTATCGCTGTGGCGAGTAAGCACCAATATGCCCGTTGCCGTCACCAATGGCGCTTTGGTAGCCAGCGGCACCAGCACCCAGGGTTCGTTCAGTCTGACCATCGCGGACGAAGGTATCACCACCAACCTGCTGTGGGCGGTGGACGCGGATGGCGATCGTCCGCTGGATCAGATGTACGGTACCGTCACCGGGTTTGTGACCAAGCTGGATATCACGGTTCCCCTGGCTCTGGCCAATGTCTCCAATGACACCACGGATGCCAGTGTGGATGAAACCGAGGAGCTAAAGGTGGCGTGGACCGCGGCGGCCGATGAGGCCACGGCTGCAGGCAAGCGTGGTGACGGGACCGCCTTGTCGCCGTGGAGCTCCTATATCGTGACCTACCATGAGCTCAACGATCTGGGGGTGGAACTTAACACGGGCACGGTGACGGCGGTCAACGGACCGACCAACCTCGCGGCGTGGAATACTACGTCCATGATTATCTCGAATCTGGACTTTGATAGTACGTACCGTGTCCGTATCGCGGGACGTGACGAAGCGGGCAATATTGGTCCGGAAACCGTGGTTACGGGTGAAACCGTGCGCTTTGTGGTGACCCAAGGTCTGGCCCGGGTGGAAGGCGCTTATAACACCTCCAATCAGGTGGATGTGTACTGGCTGGCTTCCACCAACAAGGTGTATGACGTGCTTTACACGGACGCCACGAGTCTGAGGGATAATCTGACCAACACCTGGAAGCTGTTGTCCACGGTGACCAACAGCTGGATGTTCGACAACGGCGGCACCGGACCGGATGGCGACGTGCGGGTGGGCCCGGCCTTGAATCAGAGCACCCTCCGGTTCTACCGCGTATCCCGCAAGGATGTCTGGCGGACCAACAATGCGGTGCGCCGCGCCAGCGTCGAAATCTATGCCGCCAAGTCGGTCCGGCTGGTGCCGGGCGAGAACTGGGTCTCTCTGTTCGCCACCCCGGATACCTCCACGGTGGCCTATGTGCTGGGTACCAACCGTCTGGTGGGCGGCACCTCCATCGTGGATTCGCCCAAGATTTCCTGGTTTACCTCGACCTCGGGCGGAACCACCAACCAGACCGGAGTGGCCACCAGTGTCATTTACTTCGCCAGCAGCGGCAATTGGCTGTACTGGACGGGCGGCGTGGGCAGTGCCAATCAGAAACTGATGCCTCAGAATCAGGCCTTCCTGTTTGAATTGCCAGCCGGAGCGGCTACCCAGAACATGGTCATCATCGGCCTGGTGCCCACCCAATCCATGGTTCATGTCATTGGTGGAAATCCGATCTCCACCACCGATGTCTTCCATGTGTTGAGCTATACCTTCCCGCAGCGCACGCGCATCATTGATGCGGGCTTCGTGGGTTCAGGCATGGTCGGACACGACACCCGGCCGCTGGACGCGGATGAAGTACGGGTGTTGAAGAACCGGAACGGCATAGGCTCCTTGGAACAACCTCGGGCCCGACTGCGTTTGAATGCAGCGGGAACCTCGTTCATCTTCAACTCCAAGTCCACGAATCCCTTGGACTATGTAGATGGCGTGGTGCCTGGTTCGGCTAACAACTTCATAATTGAACCGGACGATGCGGTTATTGTGGTTCGCCGCAATAGCTCAACAATGAACTGGACCAACCGGCCGAGTTACACGCCGCCTGGAAAGAACATAAACCCGTAGGATCATTCATCATATAGCGTGCGAAATACGGGCGGACACCATCGGTGGTGTCCGCCCGTTTGCTTAAGCGTTAAGTTGATCTATACGAACTTTCGTCAAGGTGGTACATTTAAACGTGGTAGTTCGGGTGGGCGCGCTATAAGTAAAGCTAACCATTTATTCATGGTTATGTGACGCGCAGCACACGTTTAAAGGGAATGGTTGGTGGCGTTGAGTTCGAGGGGCGCTACAGCGGGGATCGTTCTGCAGATACCGACCATGACAGGGGCAAGCATACGCACGTACACAGGGGCCGCCATCGGCCATGGCACTCGTACAAACGAGGCCATGGTCCTGAGCGATCACGCCCATAGCGTTCCGTTCACCGATTTCCAATCCTTGGAAGTCGCTGAAGTGCGTTTCCCCACCCGATCCGGGAGAGCGGATCGATTCAAGGCGTGGACATGCCTGATCGTCTGGCTGGGTATAATCGCTGTGCTGCAACTTCCCGCCCGAGCCGATGTTTACATGGGCATTGACGGTGGCTTGGAAGGCTCCGCTACGGTGGACGACAGCACCACCTATTCGTCGGCTCAGGCCGGCAAATTCACCAAGGAGAACGCGACCACCACCATTGCGGAAGAAACCACCCACAAGCGCAGCGGTGACAAAGGCCTGCGGGTGCGCAATGCCAGCACTACGGGACGCCGGGTGCGGTCACCGCTGACGTCCTTCTCTTCCAAGACCACTGCGGTGACCATCCAGTACTATCGGATGATTACCAATCTGACACATGGGGCTTCCAATCAGGTGGGGGTGGTTCGAGCCACGGAAGCTTTGCAGGGAACCTATGACAAGCCGGCATCGGCCAGTACCTGGCAGAAGATGACCTATTCGCCGGCCAGCGCCACCTTCACTTCTCTGGCCGGCGTATGGATGATGCGCGGACCGGATGCCAACGGCGACAACGTTTACATTGATGATGTAGCGGTCTATGACGGTGCACTCGACACCACCGCCCCGAATGCAGCGGGCACGGTGGTGGTGGAAAACCCCACCGCCAGTTCGCTGGATGTGCGGTGGGGGGCGGCCAGTGGCGGAGTGGACAGTGGCGGTTATCTGGTAGTGCGTTATGCATCCAGTCCCGCCGCCACCGATGATCCCAACGTCAACGGCATCTACGCCAGCAACAACACCATTACCGTCACCATTACCGGAACCGTTTGCTACCAGGGCACCGGCACCAATTTTACCGATACCGGGTTGTCTGCCTCCCAGACCTATTACTACAAGATATACACCTACGATAAGGCCTACAACTACGCGGCCGAATCCAGCGCCAACGGAACGACTAGTTCCGGTTCCTCGCCTGCGATTGATGTGTTGGGCACCAACCTGGCCGTCATCGTCATCAGTAACACGTCGCCCGTTTATGCCAACGGCACGGACTTTGGCGGGGTAGGGGTCAACCAGTCCAATGTGGTGCGTACCTACACCATCACCAACAGCGGGACCGCCACGCTGGGGATCGGCAATGTATCCACCAGTGGCACCCATGCGTCCGACTTCGTCGTGGAGACCCAACCCGCAGCCTCGCTGGCCGCCAACGGGACCACCACCTTCCGAGTCCGTTTCGACCCGGGGGCTTCCGGCACACGTACCGCCACCCTGACCTTCACCAATAATGTGAGCGGGAAGTCCCCATATCCCTTCGCTGTGCAAGGCACCGGCGTACTGGCCGGGGTTCTAGCCAGCCCGGCCTCCATCACCGTGACTACCATGGTGGGTACTGCACTAGGCACACAGACCTTCGGAGTGACCAACGTGGGAAGGGGCCGCCTGGACTACTCCATTACCACCAACGCCAGTTGGCTCAGCGTGTCCCCAGTGACCGCGCAGTTGGCCGAGTTGGCCGGCCAGCAGGAAACCATCACCTTCAACGTAACCGGGCTCTACGCGGGCACCAGCAATGCCACCATTACGGTAGACGGGGGCGCCACAGCTTCCAACACCGCGAGCGTGGCCGTGTCCGTGATCCTGACCAATATCCCCGATCCCACCGCGGCTTCGGCCACGGTGGATGGCAAGGAGCTGGTGCGGCTGGCCTGGACGAAAAACAGCGCCTTCAACGTACTCATTGTCTACCAGCAGGGCAGCACACCCGGCACGCCGGCCAACGGAACCGCCTACAGCGTGGGCAATGCCATTCCGGGCGGGGGCACGGTCATCTATTCGGGCAGTGGCGCCACCTTGGAACATGTGGTGCGGACCAATGCCGCGCACTACTACGAGTTCTATTCCATCAATAACAGTCACTACTCGCCCGGCCTCTCCGCCTCGGGGTCCACCGCTGCTTATGGGGATGGCGAAATTGTGGACCAGGTGGCTTACACCAACGGGGTGAATCTGAGCGGGCTGGGGGGCGGGGTGGGCTGGACCAACAATTGGAGTGACGACAATCCCGGTGCCTTCACCATTGCTCAGTATAGCCTGCCCGCGCAGACCAATTATCCCGGCACCAATGCCAACAAGATCGTGGTGACCCCGCCCAGTGACCAGGGCCGCCAGGCCTACCGCTATTTCAACGGTTACACGGGCGGGAAGGTTTATGCGGGCTACAAGCTGAACAGCCAGTACAACGGGGCCAACAAGTATTCCGGCATGTCGTTCATGCAGGGCAGCACGGAGAAGATCTTCTTCGGTGAAATGTACGGCGGAGACCAGCGGTTGGGCATCGGCGGTTCCGTTTCGGGCAGCAATCTCTACGCCGGGGTGGGCAACGACTACATCGTGATTGCCCGTTATGATTTCGACACCGACGTGGGTTCGGTGGTGGCCTATAAGATTGGTACGGATGCCGTTCCGGTCAGCGAACCCGGCACCTGGCATGCCACCCATACCGACGGCAGTGTGACACGTATTGACGGTATTCGCCTGGCCTCCGGTGCGGGCAGCGGATCGGGTACCCCGGGCAACACCTATTTCGATGAAATTCGGGTGGCCACCAACTGGACGGAATTGTTGCGGCTGGTGGCGGTGCCGGAAATCGAGGTGGTGGGGACCAATCAGGCCGCGATCGCCAACGGCGATGTCACCTCTGCAACCGCGGATGGCACGGATTTCGGCACGGTGTACTTCGGGGGGGCGGCGGCCCGCACCAACACCTTTGGCATCACCAACTCCGGGAATGCCGCGCTCACCATCAGCGGCGTCACGACCAGCAGCGCCATGGGGGCGGCGGCGGACTTTACCATTCTGTCCTGGCCCGCCACCGTTCAGCCGGGTACGCGCTCCAACCTCGTGGTGGCGTTTAATCCCGCGGCCATTGGAGTACGCACCGCGCTGGTGAGTATCGCCAACAATGACAGCGATGAAACCCCCTATGCCTTCGTGCTGTCCGGCGAGGGCACGGGTTCCTTCAGCGCCATAACCTTTCAGGGCTTCGAGGGCCTGACCAACGACACCTGGAACTACACGGTAATCTCCAACGGGACCCCGGTGTATGTGGATGGTGACACCAACGCCTCCGGCTCCTACGCGCTGACCATGCGCGGATCGGCCAGCCTGAACGCCGACCCCTACGTGGAGTTTGATCCTATTGATCTCGGCGCCTATGCCGCGGTCACCCTGCAGGTGGCTTTCGCGGTGGCAGGCGCGGACAACGGGGATAACCTGGAGCTGGACTTGTCGTTCGACGGTGGCGCGGGCTGGAGCGGACCCGGGAGCACCACGCTGGTGTACGGCGCTTCCAATACCAACCTGGGCTTCGGCGGGGTGGGCAGCTCCACGGTGGCCTCCAATCCCTGGTTCGTATCCATACCGGCCACGGCCCAGTCCGTGCGGGTGCGGCTACGGTTCAACGAATCGGCCAACGACAACTCCTTCGACCGGTTCTTCATTGATGATGTTCGCCTGACCGGTTCCGGGGTGGCCCCCCAGGTGTACCTCGGGGCGCCCGTGTATTACACGTCCGAGACCAACGGAATCCTGACCGTACCTGTCACCCTTTCCGCCTCCGCCTCGGCCACCGTGCGGGTGGCTCTGGCCGGTAGCGCGCTGGGTGGCGGCACCGATTATTCGATCAATAGCACCAACATCCTGTTCGCGGCGGGTGGAGCGACCACGTCCAACCTGGTCTTCACCCTGAACAACGATGCGCTGCCCGAGGGCCTGGAGGATATATCCATCCGGCTGGTCCAGGCCGGCGGGGCCGTGGTGGGCGGGCCGGCGGTGGCCTCCGTGCTGGTGCAGGACGACGACGCGTTCAGCGTGATGTCGGCCAACCTGACCGGCGGCACCAACATCGTGGACGGGACCTACACCTACGATGAAACCGCGCAACGCCTGGTTCAACGATTGCGACCGGATGTGCTGGCCATCCAAGAGTGGAAATTCACCAACGCCAGCGCGCGCGCCTTCGTGGACGCCGTGCTGGGTACCAATTACTACTTCTACATCGAGCCGGAGAGTGATGGCTCGCCGATACCCAACGGTGTGATCAGCCGTTGGCCCATCACCGCCTCCAATGAATGGGCGGACAGCTATGTCGGTTCCCGCGACCATGTCCGCGTAACCATTGATTTACCGGGTCCGCGCGATCTCCATGTGGTTTCCGTGCACTTCAAGGCGGGCGTTGCCGATGCGGCCACCAGGGAGAACGAGGCTCGTCAGTTGACCAACTATATTGCGGGTGCGGCGATCCCCACGAACGACTACCTGATTATTGCCGGCGACCTGAATCTAACCAACCGATCTGAGACGACCTTTGTCATTGTCACGCAACTGGTAACTGATGCCTATCAGCCGGCGGATAAAAATGGCAACACCAACTCCAGCCTTGGGAAAGTATCCCCGTTCGATCATGTGTTGCCCAATCATGTGTTGAACGCGGAGCATCGGACGCTGAGCTTGGCCGGATTCAGCTATACCAACGGTATGATTTTTGACTCCTCTCAGTTCGATGAGCATTTGTTGCCTGCCAAGGCGGAGGATTCCTATGTAGTGAACCGGGCTCATCACCCGGTCATGAAGCTCTTCAATCTGTCAACTTCAGCCCTGCCTCCGACCGTGTCCACGACCATGGCATCCGCTACCAATTTAACCACCGCGACTGCGGGCGGCAATGTATCCGCCGACGGCGGGGCCACGGTAAGCAATCGCGGCGTGGTGTGGGCCGTTTCGCCCACCACACCCACCGTGCCGGGGTCGCAGACAACCAACGGCACCGGCACCGGGAGCTTTACATCGATCCTGACCAATCTAGTGCCGGGCGGAACCTATACCTACCGGGCTTTCGCGCAGAACAGCGCGGGAACCTCGTATGGTTCCACCCTGACTCTGAGCACGCCCTGCTTCTCCGGGGTGATCACCGGTTTGACGGCCAGCGTGACCAACGAAACGGACTTTACGGCGTCCTGGAGCAACGTGACCGGGGCCACCGGGTATGCGTTGGATGTCAGCACCAACGTGGCCTTCGGCGGCGCCTCTTCAGCTGTAGCCTTGCAAGACTTTGAGATCAGCCCCGCGACGCCCACTGCGACCTATTCGGCGAGCGGAGGCGGCATTATCACGGGTAGTTCCGGAACGGGTGACCGTCCAGCCAGCAGTCCTTACTATAGCGAGGGCGCTCAGGCCTATGACGCACTTAACGAAACCGCGACCATTACCTTTGATGCCATTGATACCTCCTCGCTGACGCAGCCGACCTTGTCCATGCGCTTGGCCTCCTTCTCGATTGGCTCCACGGGCAATGGCGCGGATGTGGGCGATATCGTGACTGTGGAGATCAGTCCCAACAACGGTGCCACCTACTATTCCACGGTGCGTGTGCTGGGAAATGGCAATGCGTATTGGAGCTACGCCGGGAGCACCGGAGTGGCTTCCACGCCCTACGATGGCGATGTATCGCCCGTGGATTTCCAGCCCGCGGGTGGTGGCAGCCGGACGACCGACGGCTACAGCACCATTATTCTTTCCAACCTGCCGGCGGTTTCACAGATGCGGATTCGTGTGACCATGCTCAATAATGCCACCAGCGAGCGTTGGGTTCTGGATGATGTTGAGCTGACCGGCACCTTGCCCAGTTTCATTCCCGGCTACTCCAATCGCATGGTGGCGGGAACCAGTCAATCCGTGACCGGCTTGACCGGCGGGGTGACCTATTATTTTCGCGCCCGGGCCACCAACGACTATTGCACGACGGCCAACTCCGCCACATCCAGCGTAACCACCAGTTTGATTGTCCCCGACATCGCGGTGCGCGGAAACAATCAGGCCATCAGCGATGGCGACACCTCGCCTACCGTGACCGATCACACGGATTTCGGGCGGGTGGGGCTGATCAATTCCAACGTGGTCCGGGTGTACACCATCACCAATAACGGGCTGGCTACGCTGACCCTGCAGAATGTGGCTATCGGCGGCACGCATCCGGGTGACTTCACCGTGATCAGTCAGCCTAGCCTGTCCATTTCGCCTGCCGGCTCCACCACCTTCCAGGTGCGCTTTGATCCCACGGCCTCGGGCACACGTACGGCCACCGTGTTCATCACCAACAATGTCACGGGCAAAACCCCCTATGATTTCGTCATTCAGGGCACGGGCGTTCAAGCCGGTATTGTGCGCAGTCCGACCTCCATCAGCCTGACCACCATGGTGGGTTCGGCCCCGTCTGCGCAGAACTTCGGGGTGACCAATGGCGGGTTGGGCCAGTTGATCTACACCATCACCACCAACGTGGCCTGGCTGTCGGTGTCGCCGGTCAGCGCGACCTTGGGTGAAAGCGCGGGCCAGCAGCACACCGTATCGTTCTCGGTGAACGGATTGGTGGCGGGAACTTCCAACGCCGCTATCACCATCACCGACGGCAATGCATCGAATTCACCGCAGACGGTTACCGTGGCCCTGACCCTGACCAACATCCCCAATGCATCGGCCATCACCGCGTGGGCGGATGGACGGGAAATGGCGCGTCTGGGCTGGACCCGGCCCACGGGTTTGGATGTGATGCTGGTGCATCGTGCGACCAATGCGCCGACCGCACCTACCCAGGGGCAGGCCTACAACGTGGGCGATGTTATTGGAGGCAACGGGTCGCGCGTTATTTACAAAGGCAGCGGGGCCCAGTTGGAGCATGTCATCCTACCCGGTCAGACCAATCACTACGCTTTCTACGCCATCAACAACAACCACTACGCGCCGGGCGCCAGTACCAATCTCTCCACCTCCGCTTATCCGGCGGGTGAGATCGTGGAGGTGTTCGCCTACACCAACGGTGGAACGCTGGCCACCAGCGGGCATGGCGGGGGCGGCAACGGGTGGACCAACAGTTGGCAGGGGGACACCTCCAGCTTCAATGTGAGCAGCGGTAATTTTGCCAACATCAGCAGCTATCCCACCGGTGCGGCCAATCGGATCAGGATCAACAGCGGGGATTTGGATAACAGCTCGAAGAGCAGCACGCGGCAATTTCCCGCCATCACCACGGGCAAAGTGTACGCGGCATATACGATCAATTTTGCCTACGGCGGCGGCAGCAAGTATGCCGGTATGTCGTTCATGGACAATTCGACCGAGGAGCTGTTCTTCGGTGAAGGGTTCACCGGTGACCAAAAATTGACGGTGGGCGGCACCACGTCCGCCTCCAATCTCTACGCCGGTATCGGCAATGACTATGTGGTGATCGGCATGTATGATTTCGACGCCGATACCGGGTATGTAGCCTCCTACAAGATCGGCACCGACACTGTGCCCGCTTCGGAACCGGCCACCTGGCATGCCACGGTCAGTGACAGTTCGGTGACCCGCATTAACGGCATCCGGTTGGCGGCGGGCGGATCGGGTGGGGGAGTCACGCCGGGCGACACCTATTTCGACGAGGTCCGTGTGGCCACGAGCTGGGAACTGCTGCTGGCCATCTACGATTTGCCGGAAATTGATGTGTTGGGTACCAACCGGGCGGTGCTGACCGGCGCCAATACACCGGACTTTGGCAATGGATCGGACTTCGGCGCCGCCTTGGTGACGGGCGGGCAGCCGGACCGGACCCTTTTCATCACGAATTCGGGTTTGATCATGCTGAATGTTTCGGGCGTCACCACGTCCGGCGCGCAGGCTGCTGACTTTAGTGTGCTGTCCTGGCCGACCAAGGTTTCGCCGGGTGCAGTATCCAACCTGGTTCTGCGCTTTGATCCCACTGCGTCCGGCGTGCGCACGGCGGCCGTGACCGTGGTCAGCGATGATGCGGATGAATCCAGTTATCTGTTCTACGTACGCGGCACCGGCCAGGTTCCGCCCACCGTCGCCACCACGATCGCCAGCGCGACGAATGCCACGACGGCAACCGCGGGTGGTAATGTTTCCGCGGACGGTTTTGCCACCGTGACCAATCGCGGCGTGGTGTGGGGCTTGTCGGCCACTCCGACGGTTCCTGGATCGCAGACCACCAACGGCACGGGTACGGGTTCGTACAGTTCGACGCTGACCAACCTGACCCCCGGCGCGACCTACTATTATCGGGCCTTCGCTCAGAACGCCGCGGGCACCGCGTACGGAACCGAATACTCGCTCATCACGCCCTGCTTCAGCGGCAGCGTGACCGGTCTCTTTGCCAGTGCCACCAACATCCTGGATTTCACCGCGAGTTGGAGCAACTTCACGGGGGCCACGGGCTATGCGCTGGATGTGAGCACCACGGAAACGTTTGCGGGTTCGAGCGGCACCTATGGCAGTGAGGCCTTTACCAACGTCGGTGGTGGGACGTCGTCCAGTTACCTGAACCGCCAGTGGACCAACAATGGCGTGGCGTGGACCGGTCTCCAGTCACGTACCGATCAGACGATCAACGGAACGGAGGCGCTGACGCTCCAGAACGCCAGTGGCAGTTGGCTGGTTTCCCAGTCCATCACCGGGGGAATCAGCACCCTGATCTTCAAGCACCAGCGCAAGTTCGGTACCTCGGGTGACACGGGCGGAGTGGACGTATTCGTCAACTCAACCAAGGTGGCCACCAATGTGCCTTACAGTGACAATGTGGTAACCACCATGATTTCAGGGATAGCAGTATCCGGCTCTTTCGTGATCAGCATTACCAACGCGACCACTACATACCGGGTCGCACTGGATGACGTTACCTGGTCGAACAGTGTTGTTTCCGCTGCCTATGTCCCGGGATACTCCAACCGCGCAGTTTCGGCCACCAGTCAATCCGTGACCGGATTAACCTCCGGGGCGACCTATTATTTCCGGGTGCGGGCCACCAACAGCTATTGCACGTCCCTGAATTCAAGCACGGCCAGCGTGACCACCATCAGCCTGCTGCCCGCGATGCCCACTGGGCTGACCGCGTCGGACGGGACCAGTCCGTTGCACGTGGCCCTGAGTTGGAACGATGTGGGCACGGAGGACGGCTACCTGATCTGGCGCAGCCTGACCAGCGCCACCAACACGGCGGCCATCCTGGCCACCAATGCGGCCAATGTGACCACCTATAACGATACCTCGGCCAATCCGGGCCAGATTTACTGGTATTGGGTGTCGGCCACGAACCTCTCCGGCGTGAGTGCCATCAGCTCCAGCAACGACGGCTATCGCGCCTTGTCGGCGCCCTCGCCCGTGACGGCCTCCGATGGTACCTCCACCAACCATGTCGAAGTGACCTGGCCGGGCGTTACCGGGGCCGATGGTTACAGCATCTGGCGTCACACCGCCAATGATTCCAATGCCGCCACCTACGTGAGCGCGGCCACCTTGTCCACAGCCATTCTATCCGAGGACTTTGAAGCCTCCTGGGTCAATTATCCGGCCGGCTGGACGAACCTGATCCTATCCGGAACCACCAACTGGATTCGGACCAGTGGCGGTGTGAGTGGAAATCCAGCGGCAGCTCATGGTGGAACGTACAATGCCCGGCTGGCCACAAGCGGGTCGGGCGATTTCACCAACCGGCTGATTACCCCCGTCCTCAATCTTTCAGGGTACACCAATGCGGCCGTGAACTTCTGGCACGCGCAGGCGTTCTTCAGTCCGGATCAGGACTTGCTGCGCGTCTATTATCGCACCTCCTCCGTCGCGACGTGGGTGCAACTGGCCGATTATACCGCCAACGTGACGGCCTGGACGGAGCGCAATTTGGCCTTGCCGAATCCCAGCGCCGATTACTACCTGGCCTTTGAAGGCGTGGCCACCTACGGATACGGTGTGTGTCTGGATGATGTGGCGGTAACGGGTACCCCGTTGTCCACACTTAGCTATCTGGACACCAGTGCCGTGCCAGGCCAGCAGTATTACTACTGGGTGCGCGCGACCAACCTCGGCAGCTCCAGCTTGAGCGGGTGGGGGACCCCGGATACCGGTTATCGCAAGCTCGCCACGGTGCCGGGTGTAACCGCCAGCTACGATACCTACACCACCAAGGTCGAGGTGCAGTGGACGGATATCACGGGTGAGACGGGCTACGGCATCTGGCGCTACACGACGGATAACACCAATTTGGCCTCCTATGTGGGTTCCGTTGGAGCGGGTGTCACCAACTACTCCGACACTTCAGCCTCGGTGGGGGTGGAGTACTACTACTGGGTGCGCGGGACCAATAGCACAAGTTCCAGCCAGGGCGACTTGCAGGCCAACGGCGCCCTGGGCCGGCGCAGTGATCCCAACCTGGCCGTGGTGACCACGGATGACATCACGGAGATTACGCCCAGTGGCGCCAAGGGCGGCGGCAATGTCACTTTCGGGGGCGGTTCATCGGTCACCGATCGCGGTGTGGTGTGGAGCACCAATGCCATGCCCACCACGGCGGACAACAAGAGTTCCGCGCTTACGGGCGGGATGGGTACGTTTACCAATTTCCTGTCTCCGCTGATCGCCGGTCAGACCTACTATGTGCGCGCTTATGCGAGTAACAGCTTCGCCCTGGTGTATGGCTCCAACAAGAGTTTCACCGCGGCATGTTTCACCAATACGCTCTCCGGCCTGTATGCCAATCCCACCAACACCTTTGACTTCACCGCCAACTGGCCGGCCATGCCCGGGGCGTCCGGTTATCAATTGGATGTCAGCACCAGTGCCATCTTCGGGGTCTTCGGCACGATCCGGGCCCAGGGTTTTGAGGCAGCGCCAGCCGATACCTGGGGGTTTGTCACCGCTGGTTCCGTGACCACCAGCACCACGCGCAAGCGTACGGGCACCTATTCCTTGCGGCTGGATGGTGCCACCACCGCGCTGGCCACCTTTGATCCTGTGGTTCTATCCGGAGGCAGCGCCAGTACGGTGACGGTGGCCTTCTCGGCCAGTGGCCCGGATGCTGATGAGGACTTGTTCCTTTCCGTCTGCTCCTACGAATCCGGGGTGTTAAGTTCCAACACCATCAAACTGGTGGACGGCAACAGCAGTATCGACCTCGCCTTCAACACCACCAACACCAGCACGGTAACTACCAATCCGTATGCGGTGACGGTGTCGGCTGCGGCCACGCAAGTATATGTGGTGGTCTACGCCACCGGGCTGGAATCCGGCGAGTACTACTACATTGACGATGTCTCCTTGTCGGGTTTCCAGGCTTCCATGGTTTCCGGCTATGAGAGCCGGGCCGTGGCTGGCACCAGCGCGGCCGTGACAGGGTTGACCCAGAATACGACGTATTCCTATCGCGTTCGGCCCGTGGGCGCGGGCGGTTGCGTAGGCGCTAGCTCTGTAACGGGATCCGTAGTGACACTGGCGGCCCCGGTCATCGGTCTGTCCACCAATACGTTGGACTTCGGCCTCGTGGCGGTGACTGTATCGTCCAACCTGACCCTGGCCGTAACCAACAGTGGATCGGCCAACTTGGTGATCAGTTCACTGGCGTTATCCGGTGGATGCTCTGGTTCCTATGCGGTGAATCCATCGGCTCTTACGGTGTTGCCAGGCACGGTGTCGAATGTGGTGGTAACTTTCACTCCGCCGGTCACCGGAGCGTGTAATGCCACCCTTACCCTGAACAACAACACGCCCTACAATGGCGCGCCGACCGTGTCTCTCACCGGGACGGGTTATGATCCATCTTCCATTGTGGCGCCCACCAATGTGGCGGCTGTGGCCGATGGAGCGGAAATGGTGGTGCTGGGCTGGACCAAACTGGGCACTCCTGACGTAATCGTGTTGTGGAGCAGCAATGCCATCACGGCCACTAGTTTGACTCCGGGCCTCCCATATGCGGCCGGCGACAGCGGACCCGGCGGCAGCAAGGTGGCCTACCATGGCAGCGCCAACAGTGGGGTGGAACTGGTGTTCGGTCAGAGTTCTACCAACTACTTCCGGATGTTTGGCGGGGTGGGCACCTTGTATTCCACCAATTATGCCGATCCAACGAACTTGCCTGCCGTGACGTTGAAGTACGAGACGGGTGAAATTATTGATCAGTTTGCGTACACCAACGGCCTGACCCTGGCGCAGAACAACCTGGCCACCGGTCAGGGGTGGAGCGGTGGATGGACGGGTGACACCAATAAATATCTGGTCAGTGACACCAACCTGCTGCACGGGATCACTGGTTACCCCGATCCGCGTGCCAATAAGCTGTTCTGGCAGGATACCAGCACGTCGTCGGCTGATGACGCCCGGGTTACGCGCTTGCTGGGGACGGCGCGGGGTGGACGAATGTTTGTCTCCTTCATGATGAACTACCAGTACGCCGGCACGGAGAAATATGTGGGTCTTTCGCTAATGAGTGGTGCCAGTGCGGAGACCGAGGAAATATTCTTCGGGAAACCTTCTGCTTTTGGCAGCTTGGCCGGCATTTACGAACCGGACAGTGTTAGCACGCTTACGACCACGAATCCACCGGGCAACACCTACACGCTCTCGCCGGGACATGGCAACGACTACGTCATTGTGGGCGAGTGGTATCCCGCGCAGAAGACCATTCGCATGTGGGCGTTTGCCACCAATGCGGTGATTCCGCAGGACTTTACCAATGCGCCCCCGGTGGCTTTCTACAGCAATAACAGTCTGAGTGTCTCCACCATCACGGGTATCCGCCTGTCTGCGGGCAGCAGCGCCACGCCCTTCACAGAAGTGGGCCACGTCTATTTCGATGAAGTGCGCGTGGGTAGCACCTGGGATGAAGTGCTGAACTTCAACTATCCGAAGGTCTATGACTACCAGGTGGGCAACCGAATCAACGGAACCAATTATGTGTACGATGGCGATCTGGTCGAAACCGGAAAGTCCCTGGCGGTATCCTACACCCTGTATCACCGGACGGGCATCACCAATGCCCAGTTCACTATTCTCGACGAAGTCACTGGCACGGGACTGTATCCCACCAACGTGCCCCTCCAGTTTGGCGCCAACCTGGCGGCCGGTCGTCAGCGGTATACGAACTCGGTGACCAATCGGCTCAGCGTTGGATCGGTGGAACTGGGCACCTATACCTCGCGTGTTTTCATGACGGCCAGCAGTGGCCGGGCCACCAACTCCATCGTGGTGGCGGAAACCGGCGGGGCTTCCGACCTGTTCTTCGGTGAATTCGGCGAGGGCAATAATTATGACAAGTATGTCGAAATCTACAATGGAACCGGGGGGCCCATTGATCTGAGCCAGTACCTCATGGCAAGCCAGACCACACCCGGCGACAAGTATGTCATCTGGGAAAACTGGAGCCGCCTGTCCGCCACCACCTATTGGCTGGATCATGGCTCCACCATCGTCATTCTCAACGGCGGTGTGGATGGCGCGGTGTCGGGTGTAGGCACCGTGAATTCGGCCATGACCAATGCCATGATTTCCGTCAACCGGCCCTATCTGTTCTCTTCCAACGATGTGTTGAATGTCGGCGGTGACGATCCGGTGGCCTTGTTCCGGATCAGCGACACCAATGCCTGGGTGGATGTTTGCGGTATCGGCCCCAGTGTGGAGCGCTACATCATGCGCCGGGTTGAAGATGCCGATGTGCCGCGACTCTATCCGTTACAAGTGGCGACCAACCAGTGGGACTATCGAGACTGGGAAAGTGACCGGCCTACGGGCTACACCAACTTCCTGGCCACGGCCGGTGTGTATGACCGCAATGTAGGGTTGGGCGGGTACATCACGTTTGATGTGATTGATGACGATACCAACGCGCCGGTGGTCGGACCCTTGACGGTCATGATGGGTGGAGCGACGGTGTCGGAGACCCTGACCACGGCTCAATTGCTGGCCGGCTGGAACTTCAACGATGTGCTAAACCGCCGGACGGTCAATCATGGTGCCGGTACCATGACAGATAACCTGGCCTCCACAAATGACAGCGCCGGAACGGCGACAAATTTAGTCTCAGGTGATGTGGCCGGGCAGGACCTCACCATTCAAGGGGGCGGAAATGCCGGGCGGTATATTCAGTTCGCGGTCAACATGCAGAATCATCAAGATCTCATCTTGACCTTCGCGGCCCAGCGCAGCGGCACGGGGTACGACAGCAACACCATTGCCTATTCCATCAACAACGGTGCATTCGTGGCCGTGGAAACCAATTGGAATCCCGCCACCAGTTTCACCTTGAAGACGGTTGACTTAAGTTCGGTCTCGGCGGCGGACAACGCTACCAATGTAACGTTCCGCATCACTCTCGGGGGCGGCTCGGGCGGCAACAACCGATTCGACAACTTCCAGTTCCAGGCCCAGCGTCTGGTGTATTCCTTCACGGACGGACGGCTGGCCGGGGTGAATGTCGGTAATCCCATGCATTTCGGGTTCCGAGCCTACGACGCGAACAGCGGTGTACCGCGTGGCACGACGGCTAACGGCTCTAATATGAGCATCTCGATCACCGGTGTGATCACCAACAACACGGCCGCCTACCAGAGTTCTCTGAGCAGTGTGTCCACTACGGGAAGCGCATCGACCAGCGTGTGGGCGTATACGTCGTTCTCCTATGATCAAATCGGCGCCTTGTACGGAAACGGAACCAACTTTGTCCAGGTATCAGCGACCATGGCCGATGCCGATTACGACCGTCCCAATGATACGTTGTGGCGGAGCAACGAAGTCTACGGAACCCTTTATGTCACGGATGATGATTCCGAAGCACCCTTGTCGGTCAATGTGAACCTGCCCGGAGCCGCGGCGGCACCCTTTGTTGCCGCCACCAACGGAACCGCACCTAGTGACGCCATACGCGGATTCATCGCCCGTCGCACCGGCAGCGGCACCAACATAGTCACGGCCCTCACCGACGAGGAAATGGCGTTCGCGGGATCCCGTCAACTGCAATTTGTGTTCGGGGCTCGTGATACGCATGGTCAGGTGTCGCGCGGAACGGCTGGCACCACCAACACCATGATGAGTTTCAGCCTCGGGAATGTCTTGAGTGGGAATTTTGCCCAGTACAATGCCGGACAATCCTCCGCCCAGGCCTCCACCAATATCACCACCACGAATTTCTGGACCTTCAGCAATGGTTATTTTGATGGCGACACCATCAATGCGCTCGTTCTGACCGGCCAGGTGGCGGTGAGCTTGACCATCCCCGATACCGATGACGACCGGCCCAATGACCGTGGCACCCTGTACGCCCAGCAGGCGGGGTACTTGCGGGTGGTGGACGACGATATCCGCGGGCCGATCATCAGCAGTGTGAATGTGGATGATGCCTATGGTTCGAATGCAGCCTTATTTGCTTCCTTCGAGGTCGGAGAGGGTTGGCCCGCTTCGCTCAGCAGCGCCGCGCTCTGGACCAATGTCGCTGCCAACGGTACCTGGGTGGGTAATGGGGTAACCCATGGCAGCCTTGATCCAAAGGTCTCCGGTATCCGGCGTATCGGCCTGTTGACCAACAGCATTGCCAACCCCTGGATACAGCTTCCGCCGGTGACCGATCCCGGATCGCTCACCTTGTTCGCCGGTCGATTCTCCGGCAACGATGTCACGCTGCGGGTGGAGCGGGCCAGCGGAGGTTCGTGGATCAACCTGGGCGACCAGGTGGTGACCAACCTGGATCCGGAATTCGCCTCGTTTACCTGGAACATTGATGTGACGGGGGTGACCACCCTGCGCGTGGCCCATGCCGGGACCGGACCGCAGGTCTACATTGATGACCTCAGCGTATTGCCGCAAGCGAACTGGATCAGCACCAATACGCTGCGCATCGACTGGTCCGCCGCCGCCGATGACTACTCCGGAGTGAGTGAGCACCGAGTAGTCGCGCCCGCCGTGGGCTCGGTGGAACCGACCACCACCAATGCCGGTATCTATCACACCGCATCCGCGACCAATGGCACCTTCAGCATTCTCGGCCAGCAGGGTGTCATTACCGGCTACGTGTTTGCCATCGACAACGATGCCGACCGTACGGCGGACCGTGCGATTGGCAACCAGCAGAGGATCGTGGTGCGCGTGGATACCAATCCGCCGCCGGTGGCCACCGGACTGCGGGCCACCGATGCGGCGGGCGGCAATATTTTCGGGGGCATCGATGAATCCTCGGAAGTTCTGGTCCAGTGGACGCCTGGCGGAACCAACGAGGCCCAGGCAGCCGGTCGGCGTCAGTCGGATAGTGCGGCGCTGTCACCGTGGGACACGTTTATCATCACCTATACCGAGGTGGCTGATACGAATGGATCACCGGTTGCCAATGCGACCACCACCACCCTGACCAAGGCCTCACCAGCCTGGTCCTCGGTGATGACCAACTACGCCTACACCAATCTGGTGCTGTCGAATCTGGTGTTTGACACCTATTATAGGATCACCATCCAAGGCAAGGATGTGGCCGGCAATATCGGCCTGTCCACCAGCGTGATTGGCAATACCGACCGGTTTGTAGTGACCCAGGGCCTGGCCCGCTCGCAGACGCAGTTGATGTTGCGTTGGAGTGGACCGACCAACGAATTCACCTATCGCGATTACGATGTGATCTATGCCGAAGCCCCCATGGGCTTCCGGAACGCGCTTACCAGTAATTGGCAGTTGCTGCAGTACACCAACCGGCCGGTGCTTACCGATGCCGGTGACACCAACCGTGTAGCGCCCGGGTCGTTAACTGGCACGACCTATCGGTTCTACCGGGTGGCCCGTCAGGGGCGCTGGTCCACCAACCAAGCCACCCGTTTGGCCAGCGAAGAAATCTACGTGGCCAAAGCGGTGACCATAAACCCGGGTGAGAACTGGTACGCACCTTTCTTCGTGCCCGATACCTCGACCGTGGCTTATGTGTTTGGCACGAACATCCTTCATGGAGGTGCCACCTTTGCCGCTGCGACCAAGATCACCTGGTTCCAGCCCAGCACGGGCGGCACAGTGGGTCAGAACGGAGTCACCAACCGTACGGTGTGGTTGTCCAGTTCGGGGAATTGGTATTTCTGGCCGAATACGCTGGAGAACGCCAATCAATACAATTTCCCTGTGAATCAGGGCTTCCTGATCGAATTGCCAACCAACCAGGCTAGCCGGTCGTTGATCCTGGTGGGTCGGGTGCCCACCAACGAGGTCGTGCATACGATACCGGGGGTGACCACGCCGGGCCAACCGGAGTACCACATCCTGAGTCAGAGCATGCCGGAGCGCATCACCATGGCGAGTTTTGGCGAGCAATTGACGGGATTCCAGGGGGGCACCCGCCTGGATCAGTCCGACGAAATACGCATCCTGGACAATACGGTGACCAACGGAGTCAGCAGTGGTTCACTGGTGAAACCCAAGGCTCGCATTTGGCGCAGCACTCTGCCCGCTCATTCCAGCGCTCCCTGGCGCTATTCAAGCGCGGGCACCCCCTCGGCCATGTACTATGTCATTGAGCCGGATGATGCGGTGATTGTGGTCCGGCGTGGAACCGAAGCCATCGCTTGGACCAACAAGCCTGTGATGTATACGTCGCCCACCAAGAATATCAGTCCCTAGCATGAAAAACCTATCCATACTATCGGGCGCGGTGCTCAGCTTGCTGCTGGGGTGGACCCCCATGGTTCCCGGCGCAGAGTTCAGTGTGCCGCTCCGATTTGGCATGCAAGACGCCATGTACGATGAGCACGGGCAGCTTCTGGCGGGGACCGCTCACGAACCGGGTGCGCTGGTACAGATTCTGGCCGCCCCCCTGGGCAGTTATCCACCGGCGACGAACGGTCTGCCGCATACCAACAATGCGGTGCTGGTGGAGGCACGTATTGGTGATGGCACCGACCCGGAATTGGGCTCACTCGGGCTGGCGGCGGGTTCGGTAAACATCAACCGCAATGAGCCCACGGTCATCTTTGCCCGCATTTTCAACCGGGCCACCGTGGAAGAATCCACCTTCTATGCGGACAGTCCGCTATACACCAATTCAACCACGGCCTATGCGATTTTCACGATTGTTGCTAGTCCGACCGAACAGCCGGTGGATGGGGGGGATGATGATGGTGACGGATTGAACAATTCCTGGGAGCGTAGTATGGGCAGTGAGATGGCCAACCCGGACAGCGATGGGGACGGGGTCGGCGACGGGGATGAGTTCCGCGCCGGCACCGGCCTGAACGACGAGGATTCGTTCCTGGCCATGGTACAGGTAGCCCCGCAAGCTGATGGCCATGTGCTGGTGTATTGGGACGCCGTGGCCGGGAAATCCTACCAGCTCCAATTCACGACCCTGGATTTAAGCGCCTCTGGCCAGGTCTTCAGCAATATCAATGGCGCGGTGACTGCGACCACTGACCTGTGTTCGACCGTAGTGACCAATGGTATGTCTTTCCCGGTGGGCTTTTTCCGGATTCAACTGGTGGAGTAGAACCGGACGACTGACAAAAATGTCATGCCGGACTCATGTGGAATTAACGAGGGCCCGGTAGCTTTTTGTTTCAACTCTGCGCAAAACGGCGTAGGTTTTCGCGGTAATCGTGATTTGTCGGTGGGGCGGTGGCAGAAGTTGAAATCACATTAGACAAGGCCACGGATGAGCAATTGGTAAGTGGAACGTACTTCCATCTTTCCAGTTCCTGTGGGCGCCGCTGGTTAACGGATTGGGATCTAAAGAAAAAGGAAAAGCGAATATGAACATGCGACTGATAAGCAAGTGGTTAGGCGCGATGGCCGTGATGGCCGCGGGTGTGTTCTCCGCGCAAGGCGAAGTATTGTTGGGCTGGGATACGCTCGGATACTCTTCAACGCCAATTCCTGGTACAGCTCCATCGGTCTATAATGATTCTGCCCTGACCGCCGCCACGCTGAATCGCGGTCCGGGCTTGGTATCCGTAGGGGGGACGAATGGCTTTTCGGCGAATAGCTGGACGTTGCCGGTGAATACCACGATAGCCGAGGCCATTGCCTCCAATGATTATTTCACCTTCACCGCCATTGCTCAACCGGGCGCGACGTTTGATGTCACCAATTTTGCCTGGAATACCTTTCATAGTGGCACCGGTCCGTCAAACTTTGTGCTGCGATCGAGCGTGGATAGTTTTGCCGCCGACCTCGCACTGTTCGTTATTACCAACAAGGACAATAATCCGCTGGTGGTCTCTACCGCGTTGTCCCTGACCGGGCAAACCAACGTTGAATTCCGGATTTACGGCTATGGTGCTTCGGCTGTCGCGGGATCGGCGCGCTTGGCCAACGGAGCCGACATCGGTCAAACCGGCTTGGATATGGCCCTGTTTGGCACTGCAACAGGTGGCTTTGTGCCGACCAATGTTCAGTTTACCGCCAGCACTGCATCCGCGGCTGAATCCATCGGCACGTACACGGTGACCGTATACAAATCGCTGGCCGAAGGGAATGTCAGCGGCAATGTGAGCTTGAGCGGTACGGCCACCGAAGGTGGTGGAGCTGATTATACGGTGGATACCACCAATTTTACCATGAACGGGGCCACCACCTCGGCCACCTTTGTGGTGACGGTGAACGATGATGCGGTGGTTGAGTCGGGCGAAACCGTGGTGCTGACTCTGGCCAATGTGGCGGGCGGCACGGTGGCCTCGCCTTCCGTGTTTACGTTGACCATCACAGATAACGATGTGACTCCGGAAGTGCCCGAAGGTATGGCCGCCTTCCGCTTTACCGCCGGTCCTCATCTTCAGGTGTCCACGAAGGATGCCAACATCACCGTTTCGGATGTGTCGTTGTCTTCGGGCACCATTGAGACGAATGTGACGACGGGCACGTATTTCCCGAACGAACCGTATGTGGAAGAGACCGCAGGCTGGACAGCCAGCAGCCAGGGCAGCGCCAAGGCGTATCAGTTCACCATCACGCCGGATGTCGGATATTCGGTGACCATTACCGGCATCAGTTTCCGCGCGTATGCTTCCGGTGCCGGACCTTCTGCCGTGGGTTACACTGTTGGCGGTGTGGCGTCCTACGCAACGGATGCAGCGGATAGTGTTTTGGTGGTGGTCAGCCAGGCGGTGACCGGGGTGGACAACCAGACCTCGCCCATTCTGGTGCAGATTCAGGGCTGGACCAACGGTACGCGTTCGACCTCGGGTGGCGGCATCATGAAGCTGGATGATGTGGTGGTTTTTGGAGTGATCGGCACCTCCACGCCCTCCACCAACATTCAGTTTACAGCGGCTTCGGCGTCGATGGATGAAGCGGCAAATACGTACACAGTGACCGTATACAAATCGCTGGCCGAAGGGAATGTCAGCGGCAATGTGGGCTTGAGCGGTACGGCCACCGAAGGTGGTGGAGCTGATTATACGGTGGATACCACCAATTTCACCATGAACGGGGCCACGACCTCGGCCACCTTTGTGGTGACGGTGAACGATGATGCGGTGGTTGAGTCGGGCGAAACCGTGGTGCTGACCCTGGCCAATGTGGCGGGCGGCACGGTGGCCTCGCCTTCCGTGTTTACGTTGACCATTTCAGATAACGACGTGGCGCCGGAAGTGCCCGAAGGTATGGCCGCTTTCCGCTTTACCGCCGGTCCTCATCTTCAGGTGTCCACGAAGGATGCCAACATCACGGTTTCGGATGTGTCGTTGACCGCGGGCGGCATTGAAACGAATGTGACGACGGGCGCGTACTTCCCGAACGAGCCGTATGTGGAAGAGACCGCAGGCTGGACGGCGGACAGCCAGGGCAGTGCGAAAGCCTATCAATTCACCATCACGCCGGATGTCGGATATTCGGTGACCATTACCGGCATCAGTTTCCGCGCGTATGCGTCAGGCGCGGGGCCGTCGGCCGTGGGTTACACTGTTGGCGGTGTGGCGTCCTATGCAACGGATGCAGCGGATAGCGTTTTGGTGGTGGTCAGCCAGGCGGTGACCGGGGTGGACAACCAGACCTCGCCCATTCTGGTGCAGATTCAGGGCTGGACCAACGGTACGCGTTCGACCTCGGGTGGCGGCATCATGAAGCTGGATGATGTGGTGGTTTTTGGCACCATTACGTCCGGCAGCGGTTACAGCCAGGAACAGGAAGACTACATCGTCGGATACTGGGGTTCAGTCGGTGCCTACACGGGTGACGACCTGGATGATGACGGTGACGGATTCAACAATGTTGAAGAATTTGTGGCCCGAACCATTCCGGTGTTGCCGAATGGCGCGACCAGCTACTTCCGCAATGTCTCCATTGCGGCGAGCACCCGGACCGTGGGCTACCCTTCGGTGACGGGTCGGCAGTACCGTTTGTGGGGCAGCACCAACTTGATTCCGGGTATCGACTGGACCCAGGTGGCGGGTCCGCAGGTGGGTGATGGCTTGAGCCAAAGCCTGCAGGAGGGGGTGGCCACGACCTCTTCCGTCTTCCGCCTGACGGTGGAACTAACGAATCCTTAGTTGAGGCTTCAGCGTTTCGGAGGCGGCCCGGCGAAAGCCGGGCCGCTTCTTTTTCGCATCAGACGGTATCCGGGCATTCCCTCGACTTTCCGTGGGCATCCCGTCCTGGCGTTTGCCCCCGCTGCGGTAGGGCAGGCCCCCGGGAAATGTTCCAACTTTTCTCTTACCTCGGAGGCGGGGCGTCCTATATGGTCGGGTGCTCCATGAGTGTGCACTTCTATAACACGTTGAATCGGCGACTGGAGCCGTTTCAATCCATCGAACCGGGCAAGGTCCGCTTCTATTCGTGCGGTCCAACCGTCTACAACTACGCCCATGTGGGCAACTACCGGGCCTACATCTTCGAGGATCTGGTTCATCGCTACCTGGAGTTCCGCGGGTTCGATGTGATGCAGGTCATGAACCTGACCGACGTGGACGACAAGACTATCCGGGGCGCTCTGGAGCAGAACCTGTCCTTGAAGGACTACACGCGGCCTTATATCGAAGCCTTCTTCGCCGACCTCAAGGTGCTGAACATCACCCCGGCTGATCGCTATCCCGCGGCCACCGATCATATTCCCGAAATGATTGTGCTGATCGAAACCCTGATCGCCAAGGGGCATGCCTATCAATCGGAGGACAAGTCGGTCTATTTCCGCATTGAATCCTTCCCGAACTACGGATGCCTGGCCTGCCTGGACAAGGCGGGTATGAAGGCGGGCGCGCGGGTGGTCCAGGACGAATACGAGAAGGACAACGTGGGTGATTTTGCTTTGTGGAAGGCGTGGGACGAGAAGGACGGGGCGGTGGGTTGGGATTCGCCGTGGGGCCGAGGCCGGCCGGGCTGGCACATCGAGTGCTCGGCCATGAGTATGAAATACCTGGGCGAAAGTTTCGATCTGCACGCGGGCGGGGTGGACAATATGTTCCCGCACCACGACGACGAAATCGCGCAAAGCGAGGCGGCCACGGGCCGGAAGTTCGTGAACGTCTGGTTGCACTGTGCGCACCTGGTGGTGGACGGTAAGAAGATGTCCAAGAAGCTGGGCAACTTCTTCACGCTGCGCGACCTGCTGGCACAAGGCTTCAGCGGGCGGGAGATCCGCTATCAATTGTTGTCCACCCATTATCGCCAGACCCTGAACTTCACTCTGGACGGCCTGGCGGGGGCGCGCACGGCTTTGCAGCGGATGGACGAATTCCGGGAGCGCCTGCAGTCGGTGGCGGGCGGGGTGGCGGCAGGCGTGTTACCAGAGTGGGCGGTGCGGGCAGCATCTGATTTCGTGGCTGCACTGGACCAGGATTTGAATATATCGGAAGGTTTGGCGGCACTATTTGGTTTGCTCCGGGACGGCAACAAAGCCATGGATGGCAAAACACTGGAAGCGGCTGGGGCGGCCGCCGTTCTGGGGCTGTGGCGGGATTGGGATCGTGTGCTGGGTGTCTTGCAACCGGCGGAAGCGGCCGTGGACCCGCAGGTCCAGGTCTTGGCCGAGCAGCGGCAGGCGGCGAGGTTGGCCAAGCAGTGGAAGGAATCAGACCGGTTGCGGGATGAGATCGCGCAGCGCGGCTGGATCGTGCAGGATACGCCTCAAGGGCCCAAGCTGAAGAAGAAGTGAGCACATGCGTACTGGACGGTTCATAACCTTTGAGGGACCGGAGGGCGGGGGTAAAACCACCCAGGCCAAGCGGTTGATCAAGCGACTGCGCGACAGCGGGCGCGAGGTGCTCTACACCCGCGAACCCGGCGGTACGCCCACCGGAGAGGCCATTCGCGACATTCTGCAACACGACCGGGCCGGGGAGCCCATTTGTGCGGAGGCGGAGGTATTCCTGTTTGCCGCCAGCCGGGCCCAGTTGGTGCGGCGGGTGATCATTCCCGCGCTGGAGCAGGGGACCATCGTGATTTGTGATCGCTTTGCCGATTCCACCACCGCCTACCAGGGGTACGGGCGCGGGTTCCCGGTGGAGCAGATGCTGGCTATCAATGCCTTCGCCATTGACGGGGCCCAGCCGGATTTAACCTTGCTCATGGACGTGCCGGTAGCCATGGGGTTCCAGCGCATTACCGAACGACAGCGGGTGTTGTTTGAGGCGGCCGACCGTATTGAGCGGGAGGAGCGCGAGTTTCACGACCGGGTTCGGGCGGGTTATCTGGCCCTGGCCAAACGCTGGCCGGAGCGATTCCTGAAGCTGGATGCGGAGCGGGAGCCGGACGTGGTGGAACTGGACGTGTGGGAGGCTGTGCAGCGTGTCCTCCCTTGACCAGTTTACGGAGGCCTTCGCCCAGATGAAGCGGGCCTGGTCCGACAAACGGTTGGCCCATGCCTATTTGATCTGTGGTTCACCCTCCGGGGCCGGCCTGGCCTTGGTGCATTCCCTGCTCAAATTGTTGTATTGCGAGGCGGCGGAGCCTCCATGCGGGGTTTGTCCAGCCTGTCAGCGGGCGGTGGCGCGTCAGTTGCCCGATGTGACCTGGGTGGAGCCGGAGAACAAGAGCCGCATAATCAGCGTGGAACAGATCCGATCCCTTATTGATACCGTTGCCCAGACGGCTTTTGGCGGGGGGTGGAAGGTAGGGGTGGTGCTGGCCTGTGACCGCATGAAGGCGGAGGGCGCCAATGCATTTCTCAAGACGCTGGAAGAACCGCCCGGAAAGACCCTGTTATTGCTGGTGACTGACCAGATGCAGGGTCTGTTGCCCACCATCGTATCGCGCTGTCAGAAAGTGGTGCTGGCCGAGCCGGATCCCGAACCGGTTTGGATGGAGAAACTGGTGGACATTCTGAGTCGGCACAACGACGAGTCCGGCTTGCAGACTCTTTTGCTGGCCGGCCGATTGAAGGCCCTCCTGGATGAAATCAAGGTCGGGCTGCAGGAGCAGGAAGGTGCGGGGAAGGCCGAGGTCGACAGCGGGGAGAATGCGGAAACCGAGGCTGCGCGCGAGATTGTGGCCGCCCGGGTGCAGGCCAAGCTGGTCAAGGAGCGCACCGACGTTTTACGGGCGGTTCAGTTCTGGCAGCGTGACTTGCTGGCCTGCCGGGTGGGCGCGGGGGTAGAGACCCTTCATTTCAAGACCCACGATGACCGGTTGCGGCGGCAGGCCAGCCGGCTTCCGGTGGCCCGTTTATTGGAGCGGACCCGGGTCGCAGACCAGGTGGTTCGCCTCACCGCGGTTAATATAGCGGATCTGGTGGCGCTGGAATCTGAGCTGTTGTCGGCCAGCGTTCCGGAAAGCACCCGCTAATTACCCACGCTCTCGCGTGGACACCGGGCAAGGGGTTTTGCTAGATTGCCCTCGTTCGTTTGGCGGTGTGGACAGCGAACCTAGTTGGAAAGCAAAAGTTGGGAGAACGTCCATGGATATCAAGGACATCAAACGTATTGTAGAGCTCATGAAAGAGAATGAGCTGTCTGAATTTGAACTGGCTGAAGAGGGATTTCGTATCAGTTTGCGGCGCAAGGGGTTCGGTGTTGAACCCCAAGTCGTTATGACGCCCATGCATGCGGCCGCCCCGGCGGTTGCTCCGGCGGCCGCACCTGCGGCGGCACCGGCTGCGGCCGCCCCCGCGCCTGCTCCGACTAATCTCATTGAGATCAAATCCCCCATGGTGGGAACGTTTTATCGTTCGTCCTCGCCCGAATCAGAGCCGTTCGTGGGCTTGGGCAAGGAAGTGGACCAGGAGAGCGTGGTTTGCATCATTGAGGCCATGAAGGTCATGAACGAAATCAAGGCCGAGGTCAAAGGTACCATCCGTAAAATCCTGGTGGAAAACGCCACCTCGGTGGAATTCGGCCAGCCCTTGTTCCTGGTTGAACCCAAGTAAGAGACCGCCATGTTTGAACGCGTACTCATCGCCAATCGCGGCGAAATAGCGGTCCGTATCATACGGGCCTGTAAGGAAATGGGCATCAGCACGGTGGCCGTCTATTCCACTGCGGATGCCCGATCCATGCATGTGCAAATGGCGGACGAAGCCATCTGCATCGGGCCGCCGGCGGCCAAGGACAGCTACCTCAAGATTGCCAACATCATCAGCGCGGCTGAAGTGGCGGATGTGGATGCCATTCATCCCGGCTACGGGTTCCTGGCTGAAAACGCGCATTTCGCGGAAATCTGCCAGAACTGCAACATCACCTTCATCGGACCTACTCCGGACAATATCCGCATGATGGGCGACAAAGCGGTGGCGCGCGACACCATGCGTAAGGCCGGCGTGCCCATTGCCCCCGGCAGTGAAGGCATTGTGAAGACCAAGGAGGAGGCCATCCGGATCGCCCAGGAGATCGGTTATCCCGTGCTCATCAAGGCGGTGGCGGGCGGTGGCGGCAAGGGGATGCGGGTGGCCCGCAACGACGTCAGTGTGGCCCAGGGCTTTATGATGGCCAGTTCGGAGGCGGAACGCGCCTTCTCCAATCCGGCGGTCTACATCGAGAAGTTTATTGACCAGGCCCGCCACATCGAAGTGCAGGTGATCGCGGATCACCACGGCAATGCCTGTTATCTGTTTGAGCGCGATTGCAGCCTACAGCGACGTCACCAGAAACTGCTGGAGGAAGCGCCGTCCCCCGTCCTGTCCGAGGATATGCGCAAGAAGTTCGGCAAGGCCGCTCTGCGCGCGGTGGATGCAGTGGGCTATCGCAACGCGGGCACCATTGAGTTCCTGTTTGATGCCCAGACCGAGGATTTCTATTTCATGGAGATGAACACCCGCATCCAGGTGGAACATCCCATTACAGAGGAAATCACCGGCGTGGATCTGATCAAGGAGCAACTGCGGGTAGCCTCCGGCGAAAAGCTGAGCTTCGCCCAGAAAGACCTTAAGATTCACGGGCACTCCATCGAGTTCCGGGTGAATGCGGAGAATCCCTTCAAGGATTTTGCCCCCTCCCCGGGCAAGGTCCATTTCGTCAACATGCCGGGCGGTCGCAATGTCCGGGTGGATTCCCACGTCTACACCGGCTACGACATTTCCCCCCACTATGACAGTATGATTGCCAAGATCATTGTGCGCGGGGACAACCGCGCCGATGCCATCGCCCGCATGATCCGGGCCCTGGGCGAATTTATGATTGAAGGCCCGTCCACCACGGTTCCACTGGGACAGGCCCTCATGGCCGATGCACGTTTTCAGCGGGGTGAATACACCACCACCTTCTTGGAAGCCTTCATGAAGGAAGGGTTTCTGGTCAACAGCTAGCCCGGAGGGATGGACATGAACGAGACGCTGCAAAAAGTGAAGCCGGATATCGCCGAATCATCGATGGAGCATTCCGAGTTTCCGCTGGAGCATGCCGAAAACGGCTCCGATTTGGGCTCGGTTCAAATCCATAACAGCGTAATCGCTGCCATCGCCCGGGTGGCGGCCCTGAAAATCCCCGGGGTGGTGGAGTTAAGCGGTGGTCTGGTGGATGGATTGGCCGGGATGATCGGCAAGAAAAACTCCGATCGCGGCATCCGGGTGGAACACCAGGACACATCCGTGGCCCTGGAGTTGCATGTGGTACTGGAGTTCGGCACCCGCATCCCGCACGTGGCGTGGCAGATTCAAACCGAAGTCCGCACCGCGGTGGAAAAGATGACCGGCAAACCGGTCAAGGCGGTGAATGTGATCGTGCAGGGCGTGCGCCTGCCGGCGGAAGAAAAGCATCCCGGCAAGGATGTGTTACCGGCATGAAAACCCTCCATTTTCTCCTGGGACTGCTGCTGTTTCTGATCCTGGTGGCGGCCGGTTTGGGGACGCTGTCTATGGCCTTTCAAGGGGAGGAGGCGTGGAAGCAGCTGCTGTTGGAACTCGAAGGGCGCCGGGTGGAGGCCATTCTGGTGGGGTTGGGCTTGGTGGTGATGGTGCTGTTGTACGCCCTGACGGCTTTGCGCCTGCCGGATGCCTCGCAGTATCTGGCCTATGACATCGAAGGCGGGACGGTCAGTATCAGCCTCAAGGCGGTCGAGAATTTTCTAGCCCGGTTGGCCGGCGAGTTCGCGGCCGTGGATTCCCTGGAACCCACCCTGCGGGCCAGCAAGGGATCCGTGCAGGTGCAACTGGATGTCAAAGTGAAGTCGGGTGCGCAGATTCCTGAGTTGTGCCGCATGTTACAGGAGCGGGCCCGCGCCACCATCCGGGACAAGGTCGGCATTTCGGATGTCCAGGAAGTGCGGGTGCGCGTGCAGGAAATCACCGGCGCCACGGTGAGCGGCGATACCACCCATGGCGATGTTCGCCCCGAATCGTTCAGCTGAAGCCCGCGGGGACACGCCCTCATGAATTGGGATACCATTGCCTCGGATTATCTTGCCGTTGCCGATCAGGTATTTAATGAACTTCGTCCCGCCACGGAGCAACTGGCGTCTGAACTGGCCCGCCGTCTGAAAGCCGGAGGCAAGGTGATGATCTGCGGCAACGGCGGCAGTGCGGCCGATGCCCAGCATATTGCAGGCGAATTGCTGAACCGGTTCCTCAAGGAACGACGCCCGTATGCCGGGCTGGCCCTGTCCACCGACACATCCACCCTGACCGCCATCGGCAATGACTACGGATTTGACCAAGTGTTTGAAAAACAGGTGCAGGGTCTGGGTCGCGCGGGGGATGTACTGCTGGTGATTTCCACCAGCGGAAATGCTGCCAATGTTTGCCGGGCGGTGGAAGCAGCCCGAGCCATGGACATCTACACCGTAGCCCTGACCGGTGGCACGGGCGGCCAGGTGGCCGGCCGGGCCGATTGCGTACTGAGTATTTCCTGTACCCGCAGCACGCCACGCATTCAGGAGGGACATGAGTTGCTGTTCCATCTGATCTGCGAGCGGCTGGAAGAAATCATGGAAGGTTGATGGCCCTATGCCCGCACCCAAAAAATCGCCCGTAGACCTGGTCATTGTCGGTTCCATCGGTCTGGACACCATCGAAACGCCGGCGGAGCGCCGGGTGGACGTGTTGGGTGGATCGGCCAGTTACGCCTGCGTGGCGGCTGCGCATTTTGCCCGGGTGGGCATGGTGGGGGTGGTGGGTACGGATTTTCCCGCCGCGGCCCGTCGCCTGTATAAAAAGTTCAAGGTCAATACCGACGGGTTACAGGTCGAGCCGGGCCAGACCTTTCGCTGGAGCGGAGTCTACGAAGCCAACATGGACAACCGTCGTACGCTGTCCACCGAGCTCAACGTATTTGCCAACTTTTCGCCCCATCTGCCGGAATCTTATCGCGGAGCGCCCTACCTGTTCCTGGCCAACATTGCGCCCGCCTTGCAGGCCCATGTGCTGGACCAGGTGCGCCGGCCCCGCTTTGTCCTGCTCGATACCATGGACCTGTGGATCAACGTGGCCAAGGACGCCCTTATTTCGGTCATCGGCCGGGTGGACATGCTGACCCTCAACGAGTCGGAAGCCCGTCACCTCACCGGCCAGCACGGCCTGGTGAAGGCGGCCAAGGCTTTGCTGAACATGGGCCCGTCGTTTGTCTGCATCAAGAAGGGCGAGCACGGCAGCATTCTATTCTCCAAACGCGGAATATTTCTGATGCCCGCCTTCCCGCTGGAAGTGGTCAAGGATCCCACCGGAGCGGGGGATACCTTTGCCGGTGGCTTCATGGGTGCTTTGGCCCGGGCGGGCAAGGTGGACGAGGCTAGCATCCGCCAAGCCATGCACTACGGCAGCGTGGTGGCCTCGTTTGGGGTGGAAGCGTTCAGCCTGGACCGGCTGGCTCGCCTGCGTGGCGCCGATATTCAGCGGCGGATGAAGCTGTTCAAGGCCATGCTGTCGAGCGGGCGGTAGGAACGGACGTTTCGCCGGGACGCAGCCTCAGTAGCTGCGGAAGCCTTGCGCGCGCGAGTAGCGGGCCAGGCGCTGGTTATTCTGGTCGCCCTTGATTTCTACCAGAACCACGCCGCTGCTCTTCAGCTGGGCGCAATGGGCAGCCAGCAGGCGGCTGATGCCTTCCTGCACCGCCGTCTCCGTGCCCGCCCACGCCTCTTCGTTTACATACACTTCGCTGTTCTCCGCGTTGATGCGGGTCAGAATGCCGTGCTCCAAAAGCAAAAGAAGGAAGGGGGTATGGTCGGCTCTGGGATCGTCCTGCAGGGGGATGGTCTGGAATATGTCAGTCCAGAACAGGACGCCCGGTTTGACCGTGGGTGCCGTGGCCTGCAGCCACCGTCCCCTTCGCTGCACGACATCCACCCGCGCGCCTTTGGGCACGGACAGGTTGGCCACTGCCGGATAGCGGGGGCCTGGTCCGCTCAGCGTATCCAGCGTTTCCTTGAGGGCATAGCGAGTGGGAATCGTGGCTAGGTTGGTGGCCAGGGTCGCTTGAACTTCGTCCCGGGCATAGTGATGGGCAAAGGTATCTTTGTAGAGATCAGCTTGGAATACGGGATCTATATCGGAGCGGCTGGCCACAAACTCCTGCTTGCCGATTTTCAACACGATGCCGGTGGAGGTCAGCCGGGCCAGGGAGCCACCGATGAAGGAACCGTCGTTAAGCCGGGTTGCCACCAAGGTGCCGGTGGCCGGAGGTACAAAGTCACCCACCAGTTTGTGAAATTCACGCTCATAGCTGGCTTGTTGTGCAGCATCGGAAAATACGTTTCCGGGCGTAGGTTCAGGTTCCACCACGGGCGCGGGCAGGGCCGGGGGGGGTGGGGCTTCTTCTTTCTTACCACAACCGGCCATGCTGAAAGCCAAGTCAGCGGCGACCAAGAGGGCACCACTCCTGACCATCCTCCCAAATGTTTTCATGGGCAAGGTGTAGCGTTTTTGTTGCCATTAGGGAAGACCCTTGATGACCTTGACCCGGGGGTCGGCGGAGGCTATTACCAGGTTAAGCAGGACGACCCCCCAAGATGAAAATTTCGAGCAAAGATACGGTGTGTTCCGCCCCCTGCAGAATGCGCACATTCTCATCCCAAGTTACCGACGGGGTGGAGCGGGCGGCCAGCCGGGCCATGCTGCATGCGGTAGGCTTCACCCGCGCTGATTTTCGCAAACCCCAAATCGGGGTGGCCTCCACCTGGAGCATGGTTACGCCCTGCAACATGCACATCGATAAGCTGGCCCGGCAGGCCGCCCGGGGTGTTGATGCGGCCGGCGGGAAGGCGGTGGTGTTCGGCACCATCACCATTTCCGACGGCATTTCCATGGGTACGGAGGGCATGAAGTATTCGCTGACCTCCCGCGAAATCATTGCCGATTCCATCGAGGCGGTGGTCGGTTGCGAGGGCTTCGACGGCCTGGTTGCCATCGGTGGCTGTGACAAGAACATGCCGGGATGCTTAATGGCTATGGCGCGTCTGAATCGACCATCGGTATTTGTCTACGGGGGCACCATTATGCCCGGCCAGCACAAGGGACGGAACGTGGACATCGTGTCCGTTTTCGAAGCGGTGGGCGCCCATGCACGGGGCGATATGGATGATCGTGAACTTCAGCAGATCGAAGCCACGGCCATCCCCGGGGCGGGTTCCTGCGGCGGCATGTACACCGCCAACACCATGGCCTCCGCCATCGAGGCCATGGGTATGAGCCTGCCCAACAGTTCGGCCCAGGCCGCTGTTTCCGCCGCCAAACGCGAGGATTGCCGTGCCGCTGGCCGGGCCGTCCTGAATTTGCTGAAGCGGGGCATCCGCCCCCGCGACATCATGACCAAGGAGGCGTTTGAGAATGCCATTGCCTTGGTCATGGCTTTGGGCGGTTCCACCAATGCCGTACTGCATTTGCTGGCCATCGCCCATACGGCCAACGTCAAGCTGACCCTGGATGATTTCACCCGCATCGGGAAATGCACGCCCGTGCTGGCCGATCTCAAACCGAGCGGAACCTATGTGATGGCGGAACTGGTGCGCATCGGCGGCACGGTGCCGCTCATGAAGATACTGGTCGAGGAAGGCCTGATGCACGGCGACTGCCTGACCTGCACGGGCCGGACCCTGAAGGACAACCTGCAGGGGGCGCGGCCCTATCCGAAAAACCAGCAGGTCATTCGGCCCCTCCATAATCCCATCAAAAAGGACGGCCATCTGGTCATCTTGCGCGGCAACCTGGCGCCCACCGGGGCGGTGGCTAAGATTTCCGGGAAAGAGGGACTGCATTTCAGCGGCACGGCCAAGGTGTATGAATCCGAGGAGAAGGCGCTGTCCGCCATTCTGGACGGTACCATCAAAAAGGGGCATGTGATCGTGATTCGCTACGAGGGACCCAAGGGCGGGCCGGGCATGCGCGAGATGTTGTCGCCCACCTCAGCGGTCATGGGGAAGGGCTTGGGCAAGGACGTGGCGTTGATTACGGATGGCCGCTTTTCGGGGGGCAGCCACGGGTTCGTGGTTGGCCACATTACGCCGGAGGCCTTCGTCGGTGGCCCGCTGGCCATCGTGAGTGACGGGGATCCCATCAGCATCGACGCGGAGAAGCGTCAATTGAACCTGGGTTTGCCAGCGGCCGAAATCAAGCGCCGGTTGGCCAAGTGGAGTCAGCCCAAACCGCGTTACACGCGTGGCGCTCTGGCCAAATATGCGTCCCATGTCACCTCCGCCTCTCAGGGCGCGGTCACCGACGCGGACCTGTAGTGCAGTGACGCGGTTCTAGCGCTGGTCCAGAAGTTTGGCGAGGCCCGCTTCGTCCAAGATGGTCACGCCCAGTTGCCGGGCCTTGTCCAGTTTGGATCCGGCATCGGCCCCCACAATCAGCCAGTCCGTCTTCTTGCTGACGCTGTCCGTTACATTAGCTCCCTTGCTGCGTAGCAAGGTCTTGATCTCATCTCGTCCATAAGACGACAGCGTGCCCGTGACCACCACCGTTTTGCCCTGCCAGGGTGAATCGGGGGCGGCTGACGTTCGCGGTGCCGAGCCTTGCGGATTTAAGTTCAAATTCGACATTTCTTGGACCAGATGGCGACCCCGCGCCGAGGCAAAATAGTCCATCACGTCACGGGCTACCACCGGACCCAAGCCATTCAGACCGCACGCCTTGATGCGGGCGTTCACTTCGGTCCATTGCGATTGCGCCTGTGCATGGGCGCGCGCCAATTCCGATTTCTCCGCTTCCGACTTACCCCGGTTGGCCCGGCCTTTCGGATTGAGCGTTTTCAGTTGTTCATCCAGCGTTGAGCATTGCAGCAGGAGGGGCAGGTACGGTGACGCGGCCAGTTCGTGGAGGTCGCGATGGCAGCCCGCCAACTTAAATGCGCTGGTCTCGCCCACGCTGGGAAGACCGAGCGCGAACAGCCATTTGGCCAACGGCGCCGTGCGGGCCTGGTCCAAGGCGGCGAGCATGCGCTGGGCGTTTTTCTCGCCCAATTGCCGGGGTTCCTCGTCGGTGCCCAGATTCAGATTGGCCAGCGGCTCCAGTTGGAGTCGGAACAAATCCAGCGGGGAACGGGCCAGGCCACGCTCCACCAGCTTGTCGGCCACCACTTCACCCATGCCATCGATATTGAGTGCGGTCCGGCTGGCAAAGTATTCGATACTGCGCGCTTGCTGGGCCGGGCAGGTTTCGTTTTCGCAGCGCAGCGCCACTTCGGTGCGGTCGCCATCCGATAGTTTTCGCTGGTAGACCGGCTGGCCGCAGGACGGGCAACGGTCGGGCATGTCAAAAGGCTGTTCGTGGCCGGTGCGTTGATCATCCACCACCCGCACCACGGCCGGGATGACCCGGCCCGCGCGTTTGATGACCACGGTGTCGCCGATGCGCACGTCCTTGCGCTTGATCTCTTCCGCGTTGTGCAGGGTCAGGCGGGAAATGGTGGTGCCATCCAGAAAGACCGGTTCCACTTCCGCCACCGGGGTCAGTACGCCGGTGCGGCCCACCTGTACCACGATGCGCACCAGGCGGGTGGTGGCTTCGTTGAACCACTCCGGCCGTTTGTAGGCCACGGCATAAGCCGGCACATTGGTCTTCAGTCCGAGGCGCTGGCAGGTGGCGTTGTCGTTGACCTTGATGACGCAGCCGTCGATTTCGTAGGGCAGTTGATCTTCGTTTTCTTTGATGGTGCGGGCCTGGGTTTCCGCCTCCGCCATGCTGTGCGCGTAACGAATCGCGGAAGGCACAGTCAATCCGTAGGTCTTGAGCGCCTCCAGTTCGTCGCGGTGGCTGGCAAACGTTATGCCTTCCGTGTGACCCAGGGCGTACAGCACGGCACGGATCGGCCGCTCGGCCACGATGCGGGGGTCCAATTGCTTGAGCGAACCCGCGGTGGCGTTGCGGGTGTTGGCAAAGGTTTTGTCGCCCCGCGCACGCAGGGTTTCGTTGAGGGCGATCCGGTCGGCCTCCCGCATGTAGGCCTCTCCGCGCACTTCCAGGTGGCGGGGCGGGGGCTCTTCGCCGGTCAGGCGCAGCGGAATGTCCTTCAGGGTGCGCAGATTGACCGTGATGTCGTCCCCGTATTCGCCATCGCCCCGGGTAACGCCCTGGGTGAACAGTCCGTCCACGTAGTGCAGGGAGATGGAGACGCCATCGATCTTGGGTTCCACCACATAGTCGGGCTGGAAGTCCGGTACGGTTTTGCGGATTTCCTTCTCGAAGAGCTCCAGTTCGCGCAGATCCTCTTTCTTTTCGAGGGACAGCATGGGCGCGCGGTGTCGGACGCGCTGGAATTCCTTGAGGGGTTCCCCGCCCACGCGCTGGGTGGGGGAATCGGGGGTGACCAGGTCGGGGTGGTGGGTTTCCAGATCCTGCAATTCGCGGTACAGCAGGTCGTACTCGCGGTCGGAAATTTCCGGCCGGGCTTCCACATAATAGAGGCGGTTATGGTGCTCCAGCGTGCGGCGCAACTCCAGGATGCGCTTCTGATCAGCGGGACGGCTCATGACGGGAGGGTAGCAAAGTCAGCAGAAAAACACACGCCGCGCCTGCGGTATCCGCTGCCCAATCCCACAGGTCGGCCACCCGGGAGGGGGTGAACATCTGGTGGACTTCGTCGCTCAAGCCATAGAGCGAGGCGAACAGGGTGCCCATCAGGGCCGCGGTGCAGGGCGTGCGGTGATGACCCTTGCGCAGGGCAAAATAGACGGTCAGGCTGAGGACGCCGTAGACCCCGGCGTGCACCAGTTTGTCGTGGGCGAGGAACCAGGGTGCGGGCAGTCCGCTGGCCGGCCGGGTGCTCAAAAAGAAAATGAGTCCCGCCCAGCTCAGGGCGGGGCACCAGGCCACACATTTCTTGAGGTACGGGTTCATGTCGCGACGGCGAAGAAGGTACCGCCGGTCCGGTAATTGGCAATCCCAACCCGCCTCGAGGTGCCGCAAGGGCTGAGCTTGCGCTGGGCGGGTTATTTTCCTACTCTCGCCTACTGTTTGTTGGTTGGGGCTGCCGATGGTCGGTGGCCCGGCCGGGCGAAGAAAGGACGTATGGTCGGAGGCAAAGACGATTTGATTGAGGTGGATGGCACGGTGCTGAAGGTGCTGCCGGCCACCATGTACCGGGTCAAGCTGGCGACCGGACATGAGATTCTGGCCCATATTTCCGGCAAGATGCGGAAGAACTTCATCAAGATCACCAACGGTGACCGGGTGAAAGTGGAGATGTCGCCTTACGATTTGACCAAGGGCCGCATCACGTTCCGTCACAAGGTTTGACCGGGGCTGCGCTGGCGCGCAGACCCAACGCTCGCAGCGCCTGTTGAAAGTCAGCCGGCCACGGTGCTTCGAGTTTGATTTCTTCCCCGGCGGCATCCGTCCAGGCCAGCCGCCACGCATGCAGCATCTGGCGGGGTAGGCGACGTAGCGCTTCATGCCCCAATTCCCCCGTGGCATAGGTGCGGTCCCCGGCCAGGGGGTGTCCCACGGCGCGGACATGCAGGCGCAACTGGTGGGTGCGCCCGGTTTGCGGCCGCGCTTCGAGTAAGCTGGCCCGCGCATTGGCGTCCCGCACCCGGAAATCCGTTACCGCTTCCAACCCGTCCAGGCGTTTATCCACCCGCAGAAGGTTGGAGGGAAAGGTCCCCTGCACGATGGCCACGTAGGTTTTGCGGACGGCATGGCTTTCGAACAGGGCGAGCAGGGCGGTGCGGGCCTGGGCGTGGCGGGCGAACAGAATGCAGCCGGTGGTGTCACGGTCCAGGCGGTGTACCGCTTCCAGATCCGGTTCCTGCCGTTGCGTGCGGAGCAGGCTTTCCAGACTGTCCGGCCCGTTGGTCAGCAGTCCGGCCGGTTTGTCCACGGCCAGCCAGTCGGCGGTTTCGCGCAGGATGCGCAGGCGGGGCGGGGCGGCCGGGCGGGCGGGGGCGGAAGGCGGTCGAAAGCCCACCACCTCCACCTCGTCGCCGACCTGCAGCGGATGGCGCGCCATCCAAACCCGGCGGTGATTGACGAATACGGAGCGGGCGTCGAGCAGGCGTTTGGCCTGTTTTTTCGACATCCCGAGATGGTGCGTGACCACGTCCAGGAGCGGCTGACCCTGTTCCACCCGGCCGATTTTCCATTTTGCGGAGGTATTCATGAGATCAAGCGCGGATAGCATGCGATGCCGCGGGGAGGGTGTAAAGGTGGATTACCCGGCATAAGGGCTTGTTTCCTTAACGGAAGCACCTAATCTTGCCCTCGAACTTTTTGAAAGGACCTATGGCCGCTTCATCCTCGTCAGCTCCCGCCCCTCACGCCATGTCGGAAGAATGGTTTTTGGCCCAGGTGGCCTTGAACCCGGTACCGGTTACGGAACTCCTGGCCACCCTGGAACAACTGCGCAGCGATGGCAAAGTTGAACTGGCCGAGTCGTGGGCGGAAATGCTGCAAGACACCCTGGCCGAACGCAAGCAGGTGGATGAGGCGTTGCAAGCCCTGGAACTGCGCATCCGCTGGGCGTCTGCGGCCGGTCGCCGGGGTGCGGCGTGGAACCAGGAGGCCATGGAAGTGTGTGGCGCCACCTGGGACCAGAAGGCCTTGATCGAAGAGGCGGGGTTTGATCGCGGGGTGGCCCCGGCCGAAGCGGTGCGCCGCCTGCGCCTGCTGCGTAACCTGCGTGACGGTGTGCTGTGCTACGACCGGACCTGGGGTCTGGGTGTGGTGCTTCGGGTGGACGGGTTCTACAAGAGAGTAGAGATTGATTTCGAGCGCAAGCTCGGGCACCAGCTCTCGCTGGCCTATGCTTCGGAAACCCTGCAACTGGTGGGTGAGGATCATCTGCTGGCCTGGAAAAAACGGCGGCCCGAGGAGCTGGCCAAGCTGATCGTCAACAAGCCGGGCGAAGTGGTGCGCATGACCCTGCACTCCTTCGGGGCTATGACGGTCACCCAGTTGCAGGCCGCGCTGGTGCCCAACCTGATGCCGGAAGGGGACTGGAAAAAATTCTGGGAGCGGGCCCGCCGCGAGTTGAAATCCGATCACTCCATCGTCATGCCCGCCACCCGTACCGAGACCATCCGCGTGCTGGAGAGCGTAACTTCGCGCGAAGAGGAATGGTTCTCCCGGTTGGCCAAGGAGCTGAATCTGGATAACATCCTCGAGGCGGTGGAAGACCTGGCTTCGCGCAATCCAGTGCCCACGCTGGAAGGCAAGCGCCGCAACCTGGTACAGGATCGTCTGGCCTATGCCATGCACGGGGCCTTGCGGGATGATCCGGGCATGCGGGCGCGCCTGCTCATGGCGGCCCAGACATTGGGCCTGTTTGAAACCCTGGGTGGACGCAAAACCCTGGACGAATTTCTGGGCCCGGTGGTCATCGAAACCACCCTGCGCCAGTTGCCCGCGCGCCTGAATCGTAAATTCCTGCGTTTCCTGGCGGAGTTCGAGGGGGACCGGGTGGTGGAGTTGCTGCGTCGCCTGATGTCGCGCTGCGAATTGACCATCTTGAACGAAGTTTCCACCTACCTGATGGAAACCGGGCGCGAGGATCTGGTGGCCACGGCCTTCAAGAATGCCTTTGCGTCCCGCGCTCCAGGCATCGAGATGCTGACCTGGATTTCGCGCTTCCCGGAGAAGTGGGAGGCCTGGCAACTCGCGCCCGCGCCCACCACCATGCAGTTTATGCTCGAAGCCTTGGAGGCGGAGGCCAATGGCAACCGGCTCAAGGCCCAGAACCAGCTGCGGGAACGCTTCTCGAAACCTGAGTGGTTGAAGGACTGGTTGAACCGGCTGGAACCCCACGAAACGGAAAACCTGTTGCTGCGCATCAAGGATTCCGCGGCCTGGCCCACCCTGGACCGGCAGTCCGTGCTGGCCCATCTGGTGAAGTTGCGCCCTGAACTGGCACCCCTGCTGGCCTCCCGCGCCACCAAGACGGAAAATGCCGGGCGCGGGCCGGTGACCTCCCAACGTATGTTCCGCGAGCGCCAGCAGCAACTGGATCGAATCGTAAACGCGGAAATTCCCCGCGTGGCCAAGGATATCGCCATTGCCCGCAGCTACGGCGACCTGCGCGAGAACTTCGAGTACAAGGCCGCCAAGGAAGCGCAGAGCATCCTGTTCCATCGCCGCGATGAACTGATGCGGCAATTGCAGCAGGTTTCGCCCACCGACTTCAAAGGCTACCCGACCGAGAAGGCGGGCATCGCCACCACGGTGAGCATCGAGTACGGGGACGGTCGGCGCGAGCGCTACCACATTCTGGGCGAATGGGACAGCGACACCGAGCGCGGCATCATTTCCTCCACCTCCCGCATGGCGGTGTCCCTGATCGGGCGCAACGCGGGCGACGCGGTGGAAGTACCGTCGGAAAACGGCAACGTGAAGTGCCGCCTGGTGGAGGTGAGTCCGTTGCCGGAGGACATTCGTGCCTGGGCGGAGGGGTTTGATACCTGACCTGTCCCGCCATGCATGACGTTCTCCAGCAGTTTCTGCAGCGCGACGCCAGCCCGCTGGTCCAATTCATCAAGTATGCCATCGGGGGTGGGGTGGCCACCGCGGTGGACATGCTGGTGTTTTTCCTGGTGGCCTGGCGGTTGCTGCCTGCGCTGCGGGCGGATGATCCGTTGGTCACCCGGTTGCACCTGAGCGTGCGTCCGGTGGATGAGACCACCCGGTCGCGCCGCTTTATCTACATAACCGCGATCGCTTTTATCTTCAGCAACCTGACTGCGTATCTGATCAATATTTTCTGGGTGTTTCAGCCCGGCCGCCATGCCTGGTATATTGAGGTGGCCCTGTTCTATGCCGTGTCCGGCATCAGCATTGTGATCGGTACCGCGCTCGGGTGGTCGTTTATTCGTTTCCTGCATGTCAGCACCACCGCCTCCTACATCGGTAAATTGATCGCGGCACTGATGATCAACTACGTGTGCCGAAAATATTTCGTGTTTAACGGGTGATGGACGAATCGATTTCCAGTCGAACCATCAGTCGGGCCCCTTGGGCTGTGGCCCTGTTCGCGCTGCTGCTGTTCGGACTCACCAGTTCGCGCCTGCCGATCCCGGAAGCCTCGGTATCTTTTCTGGCCGACGCCTTGCGGCTGTCCCCGTTTCCTTCCATGGATCGCCCGCTGTGGGGCTGGCTCATCCGTCTGCTGGCCGGTCCGGTTCCGGGATATGCCGTGGTGGTGGCCAATGGATTGAGCGTAGTACTGGGCGCTTGCGGCGCGGGCCTGCTGGCTCGTCTGGTGGAGGGCTCGTTGGTGGATCGCCGGATTCGCACCGGGACCACGCTGGGGCCGCTGGCCGGTGCCGTGGCCGGGTTGGCCCTGGCCGCCAGCATTCCGTACTGGCTGGTTAGCAATCGCGCCCATCCGGCCACCCTGGGACTGGTGCTGTTTCTGATCGCGCTAAACCTGCTGCAGCATTACCGGTTGACCGGATCCGCCCGTGGACTCTGGTTCGGGACGGCGGTCTATGCTGTGGGCATGGCCGAACTGCCGACCTTGCTGTTGCTGGCCCCGCTGATCGCTGGCCAGACGCTGCTCGTTCTATGGCAGAAGCGTGAGCATCGGGTGGGCCGGGTGCTGTTGTTGATGCTGGTCCTCTTGATAACGCCCCTGCTGTGGTGGGTGGCCGCCCTCGATTATGCCCGGCTGCCCGCGGCGGCGTGGCGTGAAATGAGCGGAACCACGGAGGTGCTGCGGTATGGATTGATCACCTATCGCGATGTCCTGCTGCGGTCCGCGCCCAAACAAGGCTGGTTGATTCTGCTCTTTACCACCCTGCTACCCTGGCTGGTCGCCTATGTGACCATGCGGAATCCGCCCCGCCCGATTCCCCGCTGGGGTCCGATCCTGCTGTATCTGCTGGTGTTGACCCTGGTGGTGGCCGTCCTTCTGAATGCGCCCATGAGCCCGTGGTCCCTGCTGGGATTCCGCCCCTTGCTGGTGATGCCGTATGTGTTGCTGGCCTGTTCGCTGGCCTACCTGTTGGTGCTGGGCGCCTCCATGGCGACCGCCTGGCTGTCCGTCAAGCGGGGGGTGGTGCCTGCCACGGGATTCTTGGCCGCCCTACTGCTAGCCGCCATGGTGATGGGCGGTGCGAGGGAAGTTTCCACCCGGTCAGCCATCCCGGTGACCGGTTTGGCGCGCCTGACCCTGGAGCACGCCGGGCTATGCGACGTGCTGATCGCCAACGATCTGATCACCGATCACCTGCGCCTGCTGCTGCATCAGGACGGGGGCAAACTCATGTTGCTGGATGCGGCGTACAGTGAGCAATCGGGCTACCGCCGCTACATGGCGTCGTTGTTCAAGGAGCCGCGTCAGCAAAGTCTGGCTCTGGCCGGATTGGGGCCGGTGCTGGTGGATTGGCTGGCCACGGACCCCTCGGTGGTGGAGCGCCTGGCCGTGCAGACCACGCCGGATATCTGGCTCAGCGAAGGCTACCAGCCCTTGCCGCTGGGTAATCTATATGCCGGCGTTCGTATCGTTTCGGCAAATGACATCGAACGCGTGCACAGGGTGGCGGAATCCTATTGGACGCGGGTGCGGGAAGCGGCCAAGGCCCTGCAGGAGGATACACCCCGCATGGCGCCGCTGGCCCGGGCACTGGTCGCCCAGGCCGCACGGGTGGCCAACGATACGGGGGTGTTTTTCGAGCATCACGGGCGGCGCGAACTGGCCCGGACGGCCTATGCCGAGGCCCGTCAACTTGATCCGGATAATGTCAGCGCGGCGGCCAATCTGGTGGTGCTGGGACAGGCGTCCGGCTGGTCCGGCATTGATGTGGAAGAGGCCGATCTGGCCCTGGCGGTGGCCCCGCGTGATGTTCCCTTGGGCCTGGTGGTGAATCGCTATGGTCATTTGCGGCGCCGGGAAGCGGCACAATTGCTGGGCGGGTGGGGCGGGGGGATGGATGGGCCGGTCGGGGATGATGCGGCCTGGGGCTTGGTGGTGCAGGCGTACCGGCAGGGTGATCGCAGCGAGGCGCGGCGGCGGGTGGAAAAACTGCTGACGGAGCGCCCGGAATTTGATCCGGCGTGGATTCTGCTGGCCCATCTGGCCTATGAACAGGGCGATGAGGAAACGTTGCAAAAATGCGTGCGCAAAATGCGCGAGGTTCGCCGGGAATGGCCGGAAATTACCGTTTTGCTCGGCCGACAGGCCCTGGACCGGCAGGATCTCGCCGCCGCCCGCGATTATTTTGAGCGGGCGGCGCTGCTGCGCCCGGCGGAAATGAGCATTCACGAATTGCTGTTGAACCTGGATCTGCGCGAGCGGAATTATGCGCGAGCGGAAAGCCGGGCCCGTCAGATGTTGTCCCTGCAGCCGGCCAGTGTGAGCGGGTTGATCGGGCTGGGCGCGGTACTTCGATTCAACGAGCGGCTTGATTTGGCCGAACACACCCTGAACCGGGTGCTGGAGGTCCAGCGCCATCCCCAGGCCCTAGCCGAGCTGGCGCTTCTGCAGGCGGAAAAGGATCAACTGGAGGCCGCGCGGACTCTGGCTGAGGAGGCGGTTACGCTGGGACCTCGATTGCCCGCCACCCAGGAGGCGCTGGGCGTGGTGTTGAGCCGCCAGGGCGATTCCGCGGCGGCACTGGAGAGGTTCAAACGCGCGTATGAGCTGGATGCGCAGCGCTGGTCCACGCGGGTCTATCTGGCCGCCGCCCTGCAACGCGCTGGCCAGGAAGAAGCCGCCCGCGACCTGGCACGCACCCTGCGCAAAGAACGGCACGGAAAAGATCGCGAAATGGATGCCGTGCTGAACGGACTGCCGAACTAGCAGGCGGGCCGGCCGCGCACATTACTTGCGGTAGGGTGGCGGGCTGATCTCCACCTCGATGACTTCACCCGCGGGCGGGCGGGTCGAGGCGGTGGGGATGGCAAAGGGGCCCCAGCTGCCGAATGGATTCGGAGGCATGCGGCGGGCCGCTTCTTGCAGCTGAACCTGCCGGTATTCCTGGGCCGCCGACTGGTAAACCACAAAGGCAATGATGACCAGCGTCCAGTGGCTGGTGGAGATACCCCATAAGGCCATCAGCACGGCCAGGATTTTGCCGACATTCACGGCGCGACGGGTGGCCTCCAAACGACCCACCCGGCTGGATTGCCAGGCCCGGAACAGGCGCCCGCCATCCATGGGAAAGCAGGGCAACAGGTTGAACAGGAACAGGCTGGTATTGATGCCGGCCAGAAGCAGAAGCAGGAGACTCAGTTCCTCCAACCCGGCCATCAGGACGCCCCACATGCCCAGCGCGCAGAGCAGGGTCAGGGCCAGGCTGACCAAGGGCCCGGCGATGGCGATCACCGCCTCATCGCGCGGCCGGCCGGGGGCACGGAGCAGGAAGGCCACCCCGCCGATGGGGGTCAGCACGATGTCGCGCACCGGATAACCGCGCCCGCGGGCCACCAGGGCATGTCCGTATTCGTGCAGGGCCACCGAGATAAACAGCAATACTACCGCGGCCCAGCCCCAGCCCACATGCATCTGCAGGCCCTGGCTGATCTCCGAAGCCAGATAGGGCATAAAAAGGAACATGGTCCAATGAAGGCGGACCGGGATCCCGTAGGGGCGGCCAATCTGGAATGCTCCGAACATGAGGTGTCGTTCTAAACTTGCCTGTAGAATACGCTATGGTAGCGTTCCGCGCACAGTAAACCTAGGGGATATTGCCGATGAAAACTTGGATGCATTGGATGGTAGCGAGTGGAATGGTGTTGGCCATGAGTCAGCCGGCCAGCGCGCTCTGGGGCAAACAGACCACCAAGACGGAGTCCGGTAACGCGGACATGAAGCTAGGTGAGTACAAAGGCCTCAAGCACGCCATTGGTGTGAAGGATTTTAGAAACGAAGCCGGCTGGTCGGGCTCGTGGGACGTGGGTGATAACCTCACCGTCATGCTCGAGTCAGCCCTGTTCGATTCCGGCCGCTTCGTGGTGGTGCAGCGCGAGAAGCTGAAGGACGTTATCGCGGAACAGGACCTGGCGGCCAGCGGTCGCACCGCGGCGGCCAAGAAGGTGGCGCAGACAGGGAAAATCCGGTCCGCGCGTTATCTGGCCAGCGGCGCGCTGACCGAGGTGACGGAGAACCAGTCCGGCGGCGACGGCGGCATCAATATCAAAGGCTTCCGCATCGGCGCGGGCAAGAACGAAGCCCAGATCACCGCCATCATCACCCTGACCGATACCACCACGAGTGAAATCGTGGCCAAGGAGCGGGTGGTGGGCAAGGCGGGCGGTACGGCCCTGCGCTTGGGATATTCCGGCGCCATCGGCGGTGAACTCGGAGGGTTCGCCAAGACTCCGCTGGGTCAGGCGGCGCAGGACGTCATCAACCAGGCGGTGGCCTTCATGGCCAAGAAGATGGAGGACTTTCCCTTCGAGGGCAGCGTGATCAAGGTCTCGGACAACGGCCAGATCATCATCAATCGCGGCTCGGAGTTCGGCGTGGAAGTCGGCCAGTCGTTGTCCATGGTGACGGCGGGTGAGGAGTTGGTGGATCCGGATTCCGGTGAACTGCTGGGCACGGAAGAAGGCGAAACCATCGGCACCTTGAAAGTGGCCAAGGTTTCCGAGAAGGTTTCCTATGCCACGGTGGAAAGCGGCGAGACCAATCCGGAACCCGGCACCATTGTGCGGGCGGCTGAGTAAGTCGTCGTACCAACGGCAGAATTGAAAGCGGGGCGTCGCGCAAACGGCGCCCCTGCTTTTTAGGGGATCAGCGGCTCGAGCACGGGAAGTGCGTCGGGCGTGTCTTCGGGCAGGAGTTCGTCCGATTCCTCCACGCCGAAATCGGGCAGGGGAGAGGTTTCGCCGGGTGCGTCTTTGGCGTTCGTTTCAAGCGCCCTTGCTGCGGCTTCAGCTTTCAGAGCCTCCACATCCACTCCCTGTTGGGTCAGCTTGGCTGCCACCTTCTCGTTGGTGGGATCGAGCAGAAAGGATTTTTTCCACCAGGCGATGGCCTCTTCCTGCTGGCCCAACTTTGCTTCAATATCGCCCATGTGTTCGGTGATGGTGGAGTCGTCGGGCAGCAATTCGAGCGCACGCACAATTTCGCTGCGCGCTTCCACGTAGCGGCCTTGCATGAAGTAAATCCACCCACGGGTGTCAATAAAAGCCGGGCTGGAGGGGCGGGCCGCCAGGGCCAGGTTCACGTTGGTCAAGGCACGATCCAGGTCGAGGCCGCGCTCGGCATGCAGATAAGCATGGTAGTTCAGGGCGTCCACATAGGCCTTGTAGTCCTCGGTGCGGCCGGGGGCGGGCGGGTCGGCCAGGATACGATCGAAGAGTTTCACCGCGCGGTCGAATTCCCCCACGCGTTCGCACGCGGATCCGTACCAAAAGTAGAAGGACGTGCTGAGCTGGTCCTCTTCGTCGGCCTGATCGCGGGCCCGGGTCTCGGCCTGCTCAAAGGCCTGAATGGCCTCGTGGTAGCGGGACTGGTAATTCAATAGCAGGCCCTGATAGGCAAATACGGTGGCGGGGGCATTGGTCAGGCGGCCCAGGGCTTCCAGTACGCTCTGGCAGCCGGCGACCTGGTTGGTATGGCCTTCGCGAAAGGCGTATTGCACGTAGGCATCCAGAAAGGCGGGATTCTGGTTCATGGATTTCAGGAGCAGGCGGGCCGCCTCATCGAACTCCCCGCTGGCTTGCCGGGCGTAGGCATAACTGAGATAGAAGCTGTTGGAAACCGGCTTTTTCTTCTGATCGCGCATGGACTGTTCGGTGCGGGAAAAGGCATCCAGGGCGCTGGGATAATCCTGGCGACCGAGGTGCAGATAGGCCAGCAGCTCGAGGAAGCGCAGTTCCTGCGGGTGCTGCATCAGCCCGTCTTCCAGGGTCAACACGGCTTCCTCGGGTTCCTGCTCGGCTACTTGCAGCACCACCCGGCGCAAGTAGGGAGCCGGCCAGGCCGGGTCGGCGGTAATGGCGCGCCGGTAGGCCTCGGAGGCTTCCTGCGGCATTTTGGAAAGTTCCAGTACAGTACCTAGGTAATACAGCACGCGGGCATTGTCGGGTTCCCGTTCGGAGCGTTCGGCCAGGGTTTTTAGCGTGGCCGCCCGGTCGGGGTTGAGCAGGAAGGACATGGCGGTTTGCTGGGCCAGGCGCAGGTCATCGGTCGGCACGCTTTCCAAGGGCTGATAGGTGTCCAGCGCCTGGTCCACCTGACCGTTTAATATGTACAGACGGGCCAGCGTTTCGCGCGTCTCCTTATCGTCTGGATACTGTTTAAGCGCTCGCTCAAAGGTGCGAATCGCATGGTGCAAGTGGACGGCCTTGCCTTTTTCGGCCAGATGCAGGCGGGCCCGGTTTTGCTCCAGAGGGCCGAGCGCGTGATAGAGGTCAAGCGGCTGATCCACCCGATCCAGTCCGCTTCCGAGAGTGGCAATGGCGTCGTCGAGGTGCTTCAGGCGCAACTGCAGTTCAGCCTTTTGCAGGTAGGGAACGACTGAACGGGGGTTGATTTTTCGCACCCGGTCGTAAGCGTCCAGCGCGCGCTCCAAATCCCCGGTGGCGTGGTAGACCAGCGCCAGCCAAAGGTGGGCGCGTTCGGATTTGGGGTGACGCTGAACCAGCCGGTTCATGACCGCCACCGCATCCGGCCCGCGTTGTTGGCGGACCAGGTTGAGGGCCACCCGAAACTGCAACTCCTCGTTATCCGGGTCCAGTTCCGCTGCGCGCTGGAAATTGGAGAAGGATGCCGACTCTTCGTTTTGCCATTCCAAGGCCAAGCCCGTGCTGTAACGGGCCAGGGCCTCGGCGAAGGCGCTGGCGGAAACGGTTTCGGGAGCCGTCCCGGCACGCGGGCCGGGGCGAGACACGGAGGTGCAGCCCGCCGCCAAGGCGAGGCTGCCAGCCATCACGTTTCTCGCCAGGTGTACGGCCCAGCGTTTCACAGGGAGAACTCCTCAGGTGCGGTCGGGCTTACGAGCCCCACTGCCGCTTCTTATGGCGATTCAGACGCCGACGTTTGCGGCGTTTATGGTTCGCCATCTTCTGGCGGCGTTTTTTCTTTACGGAACCCATGATCTATCCTCGTTCGTCTTCGCTTGTCTTTGTCCCCGCCCCGGGCTTAGGGGACGACCTTGTTTAAAGGAAGTTCGATAATACCTTCCGCGCCGGCTGCTTTCAACTTCGGGATGAGCAGGCGCACCACCGGCTCATCCACCACTGATTCCACCGAGAACCAGCCCGTGCTGGCCAGTCCGTTGACGGTGGGGGCATGCAAGGCAGGAAGCAGGGCCGTCACATCAGACAGCCGGGCCTGTTGCACGTTCAATTTGAGCAACACTTTGGTTTCCGCGGCCAGGGCGCCGCGCAGCAGCATGGCAATCTGTTCGATCTTCTGGCGTTTCCAGGGGTCGTTCCAGGCCGTTTTGTTGGCAATGAGCCGGGTGGTGGACTCCAGGATGGTTTCCACAATGCGCAGGTTGTTGGCGCGCAGGGAGGAGCCGGTTTCGGTGATTTCCACGATGGCATCCACGAGTTCGGGCGCCTTGACCTCGGTGGCGCCCCAGGAGAATTCCACCTCGGCCTGGACCCGGTTGCGAGCCAGGTACTGCCGGGTTAGTCCCACGGCCTCGGTGGCGATGCGCTTGCCCTGCAAGTCCTGCACGGACTGGATGGTGGAATCATTGGGCACGGCCAGTACCCAGCGCACGGGACGCAGGCCCTGCTTGGCGTAGACCAGGTTGGCCACTTCGTGCACGTCGGACTGGTTTTCCTGGATCCAATCGAACCCGGTCAACCCGGCGTCCAGCAGACCCTGCTCAACATAGCGGCTGATTTCCTGGGCGCGGATGAGGCGGGCCTGGATTTCCGGGTCGTCCACGCTCGGCATGTAGGAGCGGGATCCGGAGGAAATATTGAATCCCGCCTTCTTCATCATGGCGAAGGTGGAATCCTGCAAGCTGCCTTTCGGCAGACCCAATATGATTTTTTGTGAGCTGGCCATACCCGTTATCCTTACGACAAGAGGGGGGAAGATAGTGAATAACCCCGCGCCCGTCTATGCCGAATCAGGCCTGACGGTAAAAAAGTCGGGACCAGCAGGAAAGCAGGGTATAGACGACAATCAGCCGGTTCAGGCGTCGGTTGGTCAGGGGACGCGGCCGCATGGTCTGTACCAGCATCCGGGCGTCCATGGGGGGCAGGGGGTAGCCGGCCAGCCCGGCCACCAGGGCTTCATCCGAGCAATGGGTGGACAGGTTTTGAACCAAGAGGCGTAGGTCAAACCATCCGGGGCTTCGTCCCGCGATGGAACGGACAAAATACCGTGATCGGGGCATATCGATCAGATGGAAGCTCGAGCCGGTGACCAGAATGTTGCGGTCCAGCAGGGCACCGTGCTGGAGGCCTGCGCGGTGCAGTTTGGCAATCAAGGCGAACAGGGGGGCCAAATCGGGGCACATGCCGGCCGGATGTTCGCCCAGCCAGGCGGCGAGGTCGCACGCACCGGGAACCTCACGACTGGCCAGCAGCTCAAACTGGCCGGTCGTCACGGTTTGCCCGGTGGCCCAGAACAGGGGGGGGCTGCACGCTATACCGCGGGATTCCATGAGGCGCAAGGCGTCGAATTCACGCTGGGCGCGCCCCCGCTCCCAACCCCGGCGTTGCAGCCATGAGGGGTGCCGATGCCGGTAAAGCTTGAGTACGGCCGGGGTGCCGTCGGGCAGGATTTGCCGCCAGACCACCGTTTTCCGTTCTTCTTTGATCAGGACACCCTTGGCTGGGTTCAGGATCCAGCTTTCCGGTCGGGGGCCGTTCACACCGATGGGTTGAATGACCAGCGGTAGGTCCATGATCAGGTCCGTTTGACCATCAGGGCATAGCGATGGCCAGAGCCCAAGCGGGCCAAGGCGGGCCACTCCACCAATTCGAATCCGCCTTCCCGGGCCAGTTCGCGTACCCGCGCCACGGTCATGGTCATCTTGGGCGGCTTCTTGTCCAGAGGCTGGCGCAGCCGGCGGCCCAGGTTCTTGAGCGAATGATAATCGAAGAAGGTCATGACCACAAATTTACGGGCCACCCGCAGCAGTTCGCGCACCAACCGCTCGCGTTCGTCGGCGGTGGGCAGATGATGGTTCAAGCGCACACAGACGATGCCGTCAAGGCTGGCGTCGCGGAAGGGGATGTGGAAGCCGGAAGCGGTCATCCAGACTTGAGGTGTTTTCACCCGCCCGAATTCCTTGCCGTATTGCACCTGACCGAGCGCGATGTCAGCCTCGATCAGCAGGTCGGTGAATTCCGCGATCTGCGGGCTGAGTCGTCCGCCCCCGCTGGGCAGGTCGAGCAGGGTGGCGCAATGAGGCTGACTGGCCAGCAAGCGCCGCAATAGAGCGTATTCGCGCCGGGTGATCCAGCGCTTGGACCAGCGCTGGGCATACATTTCGTTGTACTTGGCTGCTTCTTTGATCTTCTGGTAATTCTGCTGGTAGCTTTCGCTGGTCTCCGCCGGTTTTTCGCCTCCCCACTGCTCGGCCGATCCGAAGCGGGCAAACTGCGCGATGCCTTCGTGCAGATGATAGGTCGAGCCCGTGGTTGGACAGCGAAATTTTCCGTCCTCCATGATCAGGGGCTGCCGGCTTTCTGGACAGGCCAACAGGGGGACGAGTGAATTCCAGAGGGAAAGTGGGGGGGATAGGTTTGTCGTGGTTGGCATAATGCATACCGTAAGAATTCGGTCCGGGAAAACCAGACCTTTCGCATCAAGTCGCCTTAAATCTTTTTAAGCATCGACTACCCGGCGACCTTCGATGCGGATTCGGCCCAAGGCTAGTTCGCGCAGGGCCTCCGGGTAGGCTATCCGTTCCTGCTCCTGGATGCGGGCGTGCAGGGATTCCGGTGTGTCGTCGTCCAGCACAGGTACGGTTTTCTGGAGAATAATGGGGCCCGTATCCATGCCCGCGTCCACGAAATGAACCGTGCATCCGGTGACTTTGGCCCCGTAGTCGAGTGCTTGCTGCCAGGCCCGCAAGCCTGGAAATGCCGGCAGCAGGGACGGGTGAATGTTGATAACGCGTTGGGGAAACGCCTCCAGCAAACCCGGCTTCACCATGCGCATAAAGCCGGCCAGAACGACGGTGTCCACCCCGTGTTGCTGCAGCTGCTCGATCACCCGGGTCTGGGCGGCGCCGTCCAGTTTGGTTTTGTAGGGGGCTCCGTCCACCACATACGCAGGCACCCCGGCTTGTCGGGCCCGCTCCAAAATGAAGGCATCCTCGTAGTCCGCCATCACACAGGCCACCCGGGCCGCCAGAGTGCCGGAAGCGATGGCCTCCAGAATGGACTGCAAATTGCTGCCGCGGCCGGAACCGAGGACGCCCAGGGTGAGTTGGGGAAATGGAGGCATGACCGGACCTGTTTACGAAGGCCACCGCACCTTGTCAACCGGGGGAGTGGTGGTAGGGGAAGGATTCGAACCTTCGAAGGCGTGAGCCGTCAGATTTACAGTCTGATGCATAATCTGTATTGCTAATAATATGTTTTAGTGTGGTAAAACTGTGGTCAATTAATACCGTTTCGAGTATCTTTTCTTCCACTTAAGAGAAGGGAAGAGAACTATGTCACGCAACAGCGACATGAAACACCTATTTCGGCGGGGTGGGGTCTGGTGGGTTGTGGTCATGCGGGACGGTAAGCGCCACCGGGAAACTACCGGGGAGACTGCCTTAAACAAGGCCCGAGAGCGCCGGGATGAACTGCTCGCCGTATACCTCCACCGCGACAAGGCGGAAGCCGTGGCCGCATTACAGGGAAAGATAGACCATCATCTGGCCATTGCCCGCAAGTTGGAAGAGGCCAGCAAGCCGGGAATCCCGTTCCCTCAAATGTGGACCCGCTGGACCGATACGGCACCCACCGCATCACCAGCCACCCTTCGCCAGTACGAGGTGCAGCTTGATCTGTTCCGCCGTTGGGTAGTGAAGCACCACCCCGAGACCACGATGGAGCAGCTGACGCCGGAAATGTGCTCTGCCTTTGTCCGCCACTTGGAAGGGGAGGGGAGGACCGCCAATACGACAAACAAATATGTCGGCCTGCTGCGCCAAGTCTGGTCTGCCATTCTGCCGGAGTTGCCCAACCCGTGGAACAAGATCGAGCGCCGTAAGGGAGAGGCAGTTTCCCGTCGACCTCTGACCAAGGAGGAGCTGGCCACCGTGTTGGGCAGTTGCGACGACGAGTTGCGCGTGCTGGTATTGCTGGGGGCCTTGCTGGCCCTCCGGTTGGGTGATGCCTGCACGTTGCGCTGGTCTGCCGTGGATTTGCAGAGGGGTATCATTCAAGTGATCCCCCGCAAGACCCGAAGCCGGACCGGACGCACGCTGGCTTTGCCCATCGTTGGCGCACTAAAGAACGCACTGGAAAAACGAGAGCGCGGCAAGCCCGGTGACTATGTACTGCCGCGAGTTGCAACCGATTTCTTGCGACATCCGACCTATGTCACGGACCGCCTACAAAAACTCTTCACCGATGCCGGGATTGAAACGCTGGCCGACCGGGAGCGGGGAGGACGTCGGGCTGTTTCGGTTGGCTTCCATAGCCTGCGCCATTTCGCCGCCACCATGATGATGGAGGGCAACGTCCCTCAGGCCGTAGCCCAAGCCATGCTGGGTCACGCTTCACCCGCCCTGCTGGCCACCTACCAGCACGTTGGCGCGGGGCAGATCCAATCCGCCGTAAAACAGATTGCCGCTCAAGCGGACGGCACGGCAACCGGGAGCGAATCCGATGCGGACAAGTTGGCCATGTTCCGCAAGCTTGCCGAGACCATGACGGCGAAGAATTGGCGAGCCGTGAAGGCGGAATTACTGGCGATAGAGTGATCGGCGAAGCCGGTTTCGTAAACCTGAATAAACGGTAAAACCGTAACTTGGGGAGTCGCCAAAGGCCGGTAGTGCCGGGTGTCTGGGTCGATCCGGACGAAGCTGCCGCCGATCTCCCGGACCGCCTCTACGCCTCGCTCGGCGATGAAATAGGTGGGGGCGATCCAGCCGTAGTCGCCGGCGGCCTCGCTTCCACCCCGGTCAATGAGCTCGGCGGCGGCAAGCAGGGTCTTGCCGAAGCGGCGTCCACAGCAGACGGTTCGGAAACGTCGATCACGGGCATTGTGGATGGCGAGTTGTCCGGGGTGTGGGTCGTAGTTAAGAACGAGCGCCATGAGATGACTCCTTCGGTGTCGAGGGTGAGCTTGGTCTGGGCGGGGAGAAGCGGCATGACGAACTTCTCGAAGAACCGGGCGGGGTTCTTCTGGAAGGTGGACTGCAAGGACTGGCGCAGCAGTTCAAGATTCCCCTCATCCTCGAGCAGCCTGTCGAGGACGAGGAGGGCTTTGATGCGGCCGTGATGGCTGCCTTTGGGGCGGCCTGGTCCGGGGCCTGGAAAGACGTAGGGCGGCATGGTTTTTCTATCCTTAACAAACCGCCGTCCCGGTAATGTCTATCGGTGTGGTGGGAATATAACTGAACGGGCGTTCAGGTCAAGCAGCGGATGGGAAATCGCATCCACAGGTGATCGGGGTAATCTTCTGCGCAGCCGTATGCGGACGTTCCTGTACGGTGGTACGGGCCTTGCAGCTGGCTGAGGTTGTTCTCAGTCAGTCACGGGGTCCACGATTGGCCGTCATTTCGGGACATAGGTGATGCGGGTCCACGCACGCACCACACCCTCCTCTTCAAGCCAGATTACATACCCCGTAGAGAACTGGTCGGGGTCCTGAAACCGTTGGCGGAAGTCACGGGAACAGTAGTGGGCTCCATAGACAGTCTTATAGTCCGGCTCACGGGAGTGTTGGGCAAGAAATGCATCGAGAATGCGCGGTGCCGGGGTTGATTGCTCCGCCTCAAGTAGCCCGTCCAATGCATAAAAGTCTGCCAGCCTGTCGGCACGTATAAAACGACATCTCGCAATGAAGGCGTCCTGGAATGGGGCACTGCTTTTCTCCAAGAAGAACGCGTACGACGACCCCATAGATTGAAGTTGAGAAACGATGGCACCGACATGATTCCACTCGTTCCGCCCGATGAACATATCCTCAAGGTTTACCCGAGGACGCAACCCCCCGTTTATATCTCCAGACATCGAACCGCATACGGTTGTATTTGAGAGGTCGTTGGGTTGGAACGCTTCATTCATGCAATGACAGTGGACACCAAGTTTGCTCTCGGTGGGGCCGGATCCGGCCAAGACAAGCATTGGCACCACAATTTCCTCATGCCCCATGAATGACGGCGCCGAGCAGACATTCACTGTAACACCACCGAAGAGATTGACTTTCATCGATTCTTCCCCTGGCCAACACTGCAATGGTCGTCATGCATAGCGCAGCGCAAATCCCGATAAGCCGACCAACCGTCAACGATTCTCTTGCAAACGCGCAAGATGCGCAAGGCGCATGACGCACAGCGCGACGCGGAAAACTTGCTCTCCGTCAATCGCCAACAGGAGCCGCATCCTCGCGGACAGGTAGCCCCCGGCGTAGGGTCGCGCACGGGCGGGCGGGGCAAGACCCTGGGCAGGGATTCCGCCGGGAGCAAGGGAGGCCGGGGGAGTCTCGAAGCAGGCGACTTGGCCAGTCCGGGCCAGGCGGTGCCGGAGTGGTAGGAGCTTGCGACGGACACGGTAGGCGACCGCCGCAGACCGGTCGCAGTACCGATGCGCCGCGCATGGGTACGAGAATGGCCTTGGCGATCGCGGTGCCAACGGCATCGAGTCTCACACGGCCGGAAGGCGTCGGCGGAATCCATGCGCCCGGTTGCTGCAACCGGGAAGATGGCCCCCAAAGCGTGGGGGCCATCTCAAGGCACGCGAACGAGCGTGCGGGGTTGGCGAGGCCGGGGATGGGCGCGAAGGAGCGGCCAAGTCGGACCATGCGAGTGAGCATGGGCGGACGGTCCACGGCCTGGGTCGGCGGCATCTTCTCCGCTCCTGGCGGCATCCTGCGCGGAGGAGGAGACCTAACGCATTAGGTCTAGGGCCGGGCCGGAAATCGTACTCTGTTGCATAATATCGAGATTATGCGATGGAGTACCTTCAGCCCGCAGGGTCGCAGCCCGCCAGAGCCGCCGCGAAGGGTGAACCGGGCCAGCGGACCCGGCGCTATGAGCGCAGCCGCTTGCGGCTGTTCCCCCTTCCCGGCGAGCGTCGGCGAGGACCGACCCGGAGGGGATTTCCGGCCCGTCCCGACTCCTCCCGAGCATCTTCTGCCTGCCGCCATCCTGCCGCCGACGGCAAGCCTTGGCGCGCAGCCCGCTTTCGGGCGGAGTCCTCGCGTGGACTTTCACGCGGAAGACGCCGGACCCAGCGAACGAGCGGGGACGGCGTGGGGCGGACGGTTCCCAGCGGGGGGCCGGCCAAGATGTGCCAACCAGCACGGGGGGCGTTCTCCTGGCGCGTAGTCCCTAACGAGGTGGCAAGCAAGATGCGCCAACCGGCGCGGGGAGCGTGGATCTGGGCGCGAAGTTCCCCACGGGGGACTAGTAAGACGTGCCCGCTGGCACAGGGGGCGTTGGGGGCCAGGGTATCCCTGGGCATGGCCACGGTGGAAGCATCCAAGGAAACAGGCCGAGGTGTCCTTGGTCGGAAGGTCTGGAAACCATGCCGGGTGTTGGGTGTCCAGTGCGCGGATCGCTTCGGATAATTTTGTCCGAAGCGATTTCCGCTCTTCCTCAACGGATCGGTTCCGCAATTAGTTGCGGAAGCGATTTCCAACAAAGCCCCGAGGTCCAGGAGGCGGGCCTCCTGGCCGGGATGGGGACCGGGGAAGGCGTGGGAAGCCGTCCCCGGCCGGTTTTCCCGGCTGGCCAGCGGGCAGACATCGGAAAGTGTCGCGCTTATGCTGGGCCAGCCGGAAAGGGGTCAGCGTGGGCTGGCGTCGGCGTAAACGAGTCCCTCGCCAAAGCCAAAGGCGCGGCGGGCCGCCTCCAGCGTGTTTCCGCTGGTGGTCACGTTGTCCACGAAGTAGAGCGGGCGGGCGGTCAACGGCGGGCCGCGTCGGGTGAAGCCGTGCGCTTCAACCGGGATCGCTCCAACGGCGCGGCGGTGTCGTGCGCACGATGATTCAACCGGGGCGCGGCGATGGAGGTGCGGGGCCACCCTCGCGCCGGGGCATTGCTTGGCAATCTCCAGCGCAAGGGCAAGATTCGGGGCAATGCTGCCTTGGCTGGTCGGGATTGGGACAAGCCAGCACGGGCCGCTAATCAGGCGGGCCATGCTGGGCGCGGCGGCGCGGATCGCGGCGGGGTCGGCCTCCTTCAAGGCGTAGGCGGTCCGGCGCGTCTCCTGCTCCTCGTCGTTCAAGGGCCGGGTGCGGGGTGATACGTAGCGGCGGGCGGTGTGGATGTTCACGCCTGGGCCTCTGGTATCATCTGGCGAACGGCTCGCGCCTCTGCGTGTGCGTTTACGTCTTCGAGCAAGTCGGCGGCGAATTCGAGGGCCTGAATGATGTCGTAATCTATCAGGGCGGTGATGTCCGTTAGCCTCCGGCGCAACTGCCGCCGGGTGATTCTCTGCATCTGCGCTTCGGTCGTCATGCTGCGGGCGGCGTGGGTGTTCATCGGTCAACCTCCACCAAGTCAAAGAAGTACAAGGGAACGGGGTTTTCCCGCTGGTGGCGCGGCGTGTGGAAGTCCTCCACCGTCACGGCCTCCCAGTTCGGGGCGGTCACGTCTGGGGCGGGGTCCATTGTTACGACCAGGGCGGCTCCGTGTTCACGGGCGAGCCGTGCGGCCTTCTGATAGGCGGGGAAAAACTTCATGCTGCGGCCTCCTCGGTAGCGGGCACGGCGGCGGGTTGCTGGGCGTTGGTGATGAAGTCCACGGCCTTCTGGGCGGCTCCTGCGGCCAGTACCACGGCGCGGCGGTCCTGCTTAATGATCGCCCGCCAGCCGTCCAGATAGGCGGCGCTGTTGTCCTCGGTCTGGTCCAGTATCCCGGCCAGCCCGCACAAGTAGGCGCTGCCCATTTCCGCGATAAGCTCTTCCCTGCCGTAGTCGAGGGAACCGAACGGGCTTCCCAGTTTGCGGGCCAGCCGGGTTTTCGCGCCTGTCGAGTGGATAAGCTCATGGTTTAAGGTGGCGTAGAACTCGGCGGCCTTGTCGAACCGCTCCAGCGGCGGGACGTTCACGGTGTCCGTGTCCTGCCGGTAGAAGGCGCGGCGGTCGTCGGCGTGGGTGATGGTCGGGGGATTGGGCATGGCGGCGGCGATGCGCTCGGCCTCGGCAATCGGGCCATGCGGGAAGCTCGGGGCGGTTTCCGGCGGCGGGTAGGCTACGCCTTCGCACTGCTCCACGTTGAAAACATGCCAGTAGCGGAGAATCGGGACGCGCTCGCGCTGGCTGGGGTCGGTCTGGTCCTTCTTGTCGTAGAGCTTCCAGAACACGGCCAGCGATGCTTTCTCGCCCTTCTTCACGCTGCCGCCCGCCTGGATCGCCTGCTTGAAACTTACCCAGTACGGGGAAGCGTAGGGCGAAAGGCCTAAAAGGATGACATTCACGCCACGATACGGGCGGCGGGAAAGCAGATTCTGCGGCGGCTTCCATGCGGCGGCGTGCCAGGGCTTCCGCCACGGGTTCACGCCTGCATCGAGCAAGGCTAGGATGCGGTCGGTGATGATCTGGTACACGTCGGGCTTGGGATCGGTCTTGTTCATGGTCGGGGCTCCTATGGGCGGAGGGCGGTGATATTGGCGGTGGTGGCTATGCTCTGGGCTTCAAGGGCCAGCTCTTTGAGGCGGGCGCGATAGCCTGCCGTCTGGTCTTTGATCGTGATTTGCTTCAACTGGATCGCGTTCAGCTCCTCCAGCATGGCGGCGCGCTGCTTCTTCATCTGGTCAAGGTCGCGCTGCAACTGGTGCAACTGCGGCAACGGGTCGGGGATGAAGTCGGCGGCAAGGTCGCGCTCCAGCTGGCCTAGCATCCCTAGAAGCATGGGGCGGGTGTAGGTGTCGGCGGGCAACTGCTCCGCGTAGGCTTTGAGGGCCTGAATCTCTTGGGCTTTGGTCATGGTCGGGGCTCCTTTACAGTCCGGGGTCGGCGTCGCTGTGTCCGTAGGCGGGGCCGCCATCGAACGGGGGCGGGATTTTCTGCGGTGGTGCGGGCTTGGGCGGCGGGGTGTCCACGGAAATGGACACGTCGCGGATGTAGTCTTTTCCGCTCGCCTCAATGATGGCCACAAGGTGGGCCACGTCCTGGGCGTGGGCGCTGAACCGGCACGCATTACAGCGGACCACGCAAAGCTGGAAGTGGTCGGCGGCGACAAGCTCCGGCAAGTCGGCGGTGGTCAAAAAGCCGTAGCCGTGGCGGTGGTAGAGTTCGGCAATCTTCGGGTGCATGGTGGGGCTCCTGATTAGGCGCGGGCCTGTTTCCAGAATCCGCGGGCGGCGGTGTCGATCTCGCGCAAGGCAAAGGCGAATGACTCCGGGCCATGCTGGGCGGCGGCCTGGGTCAAGCTGGTGATGCGGAACATGACGGCGCGGGCCTCGGTGCTGCCGGTCTTCCAGAAGGCGCGGGCGGCCTTGTCGATCTCGGAAAGGGCCAAAGCGAGGGACGCGGGGCCTTCGTTCATTCCGGCAATGCCCTTGGTCAAGCTGGTGATGCGGTGCATGAGGGCGGCAACGCTCGGGGCCTTGGTATTGGTGATCTGCTCCGCGATAACCTCGGCGGCGATGCGGGCTTCGGTCTTCTGCTGCTTGCTGTTCTTCTTCATGGTCTGTCTCCGTTGTGGGTTTCTGTTGCTCCGCTTACTGGGCGGAAAGGGTTAGAAAAGCGGGCACGCTTCCTCGGGGTCCTGGGTGAAGTCGTGGGCGTCGTAGGTCACGGGCTGGGCCTTCTCAAAGTGGGTGATGGTCCCGCCGAAAGCGGCCAAGACGGCCATGATCGAAACTTCCAGCCGACCGGCGCGGGCCTTGCTGCCTCCGCTCAACGCCTGGGCAATCGCCTTGGCCTTCCGCCGTTCGGTCTCGTTCACGTTCTGCGCTTGGTTCTTCTTCATCTGGTCTTCTCCGTGTTGCTTGCGACGCGACCCTTCACGGGCAAGATCAGGAAATCCGACTGAAGACCCCGGCCGGGCTTCAGGGAGGGTTTAGGTGGAGACCACCGCCCTTTTCTTTTGGCTCTGGAAAAGAAAAGTGAGGGCGACCGGAACGCAGCGCCCTCAAGGTGGTACTACCTAAATGCGACCCAGCGCCTCGCGGAATCACCGAAGGTGTACCGGCCGGGGTCTGAAGAGAGACCGCCCCAGCGGTCGGAAGCGGGCGACTGACAGGGAGCCCAAAAGGTTGCTAGCCAACCTTTGACCGGAAGCGGGGCCACCCCCGCGCCCTTGTGCCCACACAAGGCCGGTGGTCGCGGACCCGGCCCAGGGTCCGCCCGAGGCACTGCCGAGCTAGGCCGAAGCCAGCCCTGGGGCGAGGCCGTTCGTAGCGCGTGCAAGCATTCCTGCGGGCGCTTCCATGGTCTTCATGGTAGCCCGCATCCCGGCGCGTCGGCGCATCGCCCGCGCTCTTGACCTGCATCGGCCCGCCGAGGAGCCGGTTCATCGCCAACCGTTGCGGGGCGGTCTGGAGGATGGGCAAGGCCAGTCGTAGGCCGCGCAGCCCCGGCACTGAGGGGCGCAGACAAGGGAGCGATCCCAGCGACCGCGTAGCCGCTTCGGCGGAGGGCAAGGGCTGCCCCAGCCCGCGCACGGCGAGGACCAACGGGACCGGAGCCGGGAGTCCTGGTCTGAGGCCAAGGGGCTAGGAGCCCCCAGATTCAGAACTGTACCAACCCCGATTCGCGGAGAGAGAGGAAGGGCCGTTCCCCGCGCCCGATGATGACGTGGTCGAGGATTTCGATGTCGAGGATCTTACCCGCCTCCACGAGCTGGCGAGTGATGCGAATATCTTCAGCAGAAGGAGTTACGTCGCCCGAGGGATGGTTGTGGGCCACTACGATGGCCGAAGCATGCGATTGGATGGCCGGGAAGAAGACCTCACGAGGATGCACGAGGCAAGAATCCACAAGCCCCAGAGAAACGAGATGCCGGTCCAGCACCCCGTATTTCCTATTCAGCGTCACCACCGTGAACGCCTCCTGGGCCAGGTGGGCGGTATCTTGGAGCAACTGGTAAATTTGCTCCGGTGTGTTGCATTTGCAGCCCGGCTTGGCCTCTTTGACGACCGGGAGGGATGCTGTGAACGAGAACTGCTTGGCTTTCATCGGCTGATCTTTCGATTGCCAGCCGGTTCATTCCGGCAGGTTTGCCCAGAACCCGCGCGGAAAGAGGCAACGGAGGATCGAAGCGCAGGGATCACGCCCAGCCGCGTGCGGCGTAGCGTGGAGGCCGAGCATCGTGGCGAGCATGGCGGAGACGGCCGCCTCTGGCGGGTGCCGTCCCCCGCCACCTGCCTGCCGGCAAGGCAGGCGCGCAGCCGTCCTTGCCCCGCGCTACAATGGGAAAACCAGACGGAAGCGCTTTTAAACCACCAGAAGGAACCGGTGCGCGCGGACGGCGCGGCCCGGTTCGGAAGGCGAGGTGTCCTCGCCTGGGGAAGGGAGTCGGCGAGATCACCCCGGCGCTATGGCCGGGGAAGCTCGACGCAGGGATGGGGTTGCCCCTCCCCGGAGAACGACATGGACGCATCCAATGGCTGGGAAAAAAGTATGGAGACGGTTCCAGCGGGTAAAAAATATTGGGCGAGGGCAAAGGATAAACCCACACCTATCTGACATCCCTCCCTTGTCGCTCAATGAGGTCTTGGTTGCGATGGAGTGGAAAGGTGACCGAGGGTGCGCTGGGGTGGGGGGGCGCGTGGGGTGGGGGGTGGGTTCGCTCGACTGCATCGCGCCCCCGGTCAGAAATCAAGGCCTGTTCACTACTGTGGTGCCGGTTATGGCGGGTGTCCTGTAAATCGTTTCGGATACTCTTGGTGGTCTGGGCCTAGACTCGCTAACGCCACCGTTCAAACATGGCTGGTGATATGGCGTAACGGAGGGGGTTATGATTTTCCACGCTATGGATATTTTATGCAACCAGCGATATGCGAACTCAGTTGTACATTTGGAAGCGAGTAGAGCGGTGACCATGGCGGCGGGGAACTGGAGCTACATTGGGGAGGTGGCCCGCTCATCGGCGGCGGCCCGCGCGGCTTTCTTTTCTGGATGTCCAGAACACGCGGCGGGAACTCGATGCCGCTATTGTGGAGAAGGACTTCTGGGGCTGCTGGACCCTAGCCGCGTGTTCGAGGTGCTGCAGTTCAGGCCACGCCAGATTTTATGCCCGAAATCAGAACGTAGAACCGCAGATAAACCCTGATATACGCAGATAGAATCGAGGTATGTTGATCACTCCGGTTTATCAGTGAATCGGGGACATCGGCCAGACGGTCAGCTTCCGGAGCGTGGTGGTCCCGTTCACGGAAAACAGCTCCACTCCCACGTTGGCGGCTTCCGGGTAGATCAGCGCCGATTGCGCGACGCGCCCGTCATTCATAAATATCTCGATGGAGGACGTGTCCACGAAGATGTCGAACTTGACGTAACCCTCCGGTACCGGCAGGGGCGCGGTGACCGTCCCAGGGAACCGGGGATGAAACGAAACGTTACCCGATTGGCTTCGGTCCAGGAAGAGATTGGAGGTCTGGGCGTCGAAACCGACGACCACCTTGCTTGTGGGCCCCACGCAGAGGTTGAGCCCGAACACCTGGTTGCTTCGGCCCTCCGAGGGTAGATTGAAGACGGCTTCGATTTCATAAGCGTTGGCCTGCGGCTGGAACTGGCTCAAGGGAACGACCCCCTGGATCACCTGTGGATCTATTTTCACGGGTGCTCCGCGCAACTGACGCAGCCCCGGCAACGGTTGCTGCTGGATTTCGTATCCCTTCGGCGAGGAGACCAACTGGAAGTTCCGCGGGATGGAGAGGAACGAAACGGGCACGTTGGTGGCATAGTCCCAGTTGCACATCCAGGAAATCCAGACGGGGCATGCGTCGGCTCCGTCATAGTCCCGCAGAACCCGCGCGGCGTAGAAGTCCCAGCCGTAGTCCATCCAGAGGGCGTGCTCCCGCACGAAATTCATCAGAACGTCGGAGAAGACGATGTGGTCCACGAACACATGCTCGCCACCGTAGTCGTCGAAAATCTTGAGCCGGGCCGTCTGGCCCTTGTATTCCGCGACGCTCCAGCCGCCCCATTTCAGCAGGTCAAAGCCGATGCCGGTGTAGGTCCGAACAACGACGTCGTTGATGAGCAGTTCGATCCTTGTCTTCCCGCCGTGGTCGTCCCCCGCAATGAGGAAGTTGATGCAGTTTTTCGTGATCGTGAATTCGGGGGACGTTAGCGTGCTGAGATCGCCTGGACCTGAGAAACCGCTCGCACTGCGTTGGCCGATGCGAGCTTTCCCGGCGAAAGCGGGGCCTGAACCGAAACCGAAGCCGGTTGGGGTCCAACCGGTCTCCGCCCACGTCGTCGCTTCAAAGTCCTCGAACAGGATGCCGTCGAGGCCTTTGCCTTCCTTCAGATAGGCCTCGCAGGACGGATCCAGCGTGAATGCGTTGCCGTCGAAATCGCCCACGAAATACTGCACCTGGGCCGGGCCCCGGCCGGTATACAGAACCCATTTCTTGTTGTTCGGGTCGCCGTCCACGGGGAGTCGGGCGAGGCCGGGCACTTCCCAGAAGCCGACGGCGCCCAGGGGGCCGAAGTCGCTGGTCCAGGTCCAGTCTTTGAGATTGGTGGATGAATGGAAGGCGATCTTGCTTTCGTCGGAGCGGCCGATGGCGAAAACCCACTTCTGCGCGCCTTCGTGCCAGATCAGGTCGGGATCGCGGAACGTCTGAACGTCGCCGTCCACGACGGGGTTGTTGGTGAAGTACTCGAAGTTCTGGTAGTCCGTGCTGTAGCTGAGGGCGACGTTTTCCTCCAGCGTGAGGGTGTTGAGGGCGGTCCAGAGCGCGATCATCGGCGGATGCGCCGGCGTTCCAAATCCGCTGCTGTTGTTCATGTCCACCGCCACGGTTCCGTTCCACGGGGAGATGTTGGTGGGGATGTCCATGAGCGGCCAGCCCGCGTCGTTCCAATGGACCAGGTCGGTGGACCGGACCTGATCCCACAGGAACAGGCGGTAGGTGCCGTTGTAGCGGATGAATCCCGCCGGATCGCCCACGCTGCAGCACTCCCGCGCGAAATGGTACTGCGGCCGCCATTGCTGGTCGTAGGCCAGGGCGGTGGCGGTTGCGGACAGGAGAAGGATGAAGGCGAGCGATACGGCCGCGCGCGGCAGGGAGGCCCTTGGAATGGCCATTCCCGCCCTATAACTTGCCTGCTGGTGGATAGTGGTCACTCGCATGCCTTGAAGCCCGTGACTTGAGGGAACTCGATGACTCGGAAGAAGGCATTGGAGCGAGCGGCGGTCCCCAATTCGGACTGGAGCGTGGCGGCCGACACCTGGACCGCGCCGACGCTGGAACTTTGCGCCGAGTCGAGATAGGACGGGCTGGCCTCGTTGAGGCGCCAACGGGCGACCAGTTGGGGTACGTACGGAAGGGTCTGGCCGGGCCAGGCCAGGAGATGAGCCACCTGCGCCGCGGACAGGGGCCGGTCGTACATCTGCAGATCGTCAATTCGCGTGACGGCCGCGAACTGCACGGCATCGCCGCCGTTTCGAACCGTTCCGACGGCCAGCGGGTTGCCATCCGAGTTATGCGCCCCGGGGATTCCCGAAGAAGTGCTCCCGGAACCATTCACGTAAAGGCTCAATGCGCCGGTCGCGGCGTCGTATCCCCCGGCGATGTGGACCCAGTCCGCGGAATCCACGTGCAGGGGGAGGGTGGCTGAGGACTGCACGAGCCCGTGGAAATTGGTTGCCGCGCGATTGTCGCCACGGACCACGAGTTCCAGTTGCGCGGAATCAGTACCATCCAGCAAATGCACCTGCCAGGCGAGCCGGCTCCAGTCGGGGAGCGAATTGTCGAATGCCATTTCCTTGGCGATCAGGTTGTCCCACGCATTGAGATTCGACGGCCGTATCCAGAACGAGAAGCCGAAGCTGTCCGTCTGTAGGACCGGACTGTTGGCGTAGAGCCGCGTCCCCATCCCCGGATCCACAAACCGAAGGAGGACCGAACTTCCGTCCTTGCCGATCACGGACCAGGGACCCGTGGTGCCGCTGTCGTGAACCAAGTTCACGGAGCTCTCAAACGTCGCGATCTGGGTGAAACCGTCCAGGTCGGTGGCGGCTTCCACGAGATAGTCGGCTCCGGATGTGGTGTCGAAGTGGACCGTGACGTCGCCGTTGGCCGGATTGACGAACTGGGTGCTGACGGAGAATTCATCCTCGAGTGCCAGTCCGGGATTCTCCAACAGATAATCGACCTCCTCGATCCAGGGCGGGCTGTCATAGAATTGAAGGTCCTCGATGAGTGTTGAGGCGGCATACGAGACGATATCGCTCCCGTTCTTCGCGGTCCCCACGGCCAGCGGGCTGCCGTCGGAGAAGGTTGCGCCCGGAGTGCCGTTGGCGGCCGACTCCGTGCCATTCACGAAGAGCCGGAGTCTGCCCGTGGCCGTGTCGTAGCCGCCCGCAATGTGGATCCACTGGGCGGAATTCGCGGCCAGCGGGATGACGGCCGCCGACGTCACGGAGCCGTAGAAGTTGCCGGCCGAGCGATTGTCGCCGCGAACCAGGAGTTCTACGGCGGCCGTGCCGAATCCGTTCAAGATGTGCACCTGCCAGGCCATGCGCTCGTCATTGGGGATGCCGTTGTTGAAAGCCATCTCCTTGGCGAGCAGGTTGTCGAACGGGTTGATGCTGATCGGCTTGATCCAGAAGGAGAATCCGAAGCTGTTCCTCTGCAGGGCTGCGTGGCTGGCGTAGAGCCGTGTGGCGGTGGGGGGGCTATCCACGTGCAGCAGCGCCGCGTTCCCCTCGATGCCGACCATGGCGAAGGCGGGCGTCGTGGCCGTATCGTTGGCCAGGACCATCGCATGCGCGCCGGCGTCCGCATAGGGAGGGCCGACCTCGTTGAGGTGCCAGTGCGCCACCAGACTAGCGGCCGGCGCCAAAATGGGAGCGGCGGCCATGAGGGACATGGCTATCCAAGCTATCGCCGGCTTTGTCGGTAGTGGGATCATCTATGCACTAAACGTATTTGTAAATACAGCATATGGTACAATGTGTAAAGATTTTTATGGCATAATGTAAAGCTGATGATAGTCTGTCGAAGCCCAAACAGCATCATACCCGTGATGAGGCCAAATTTCATACGCAGATTGTCTTCGCTCCGTTGCCTGTCGTTGGCCGGACTGTTCGGCCTAGTTGCCTTCGCCCCGGCTGCGGCAGACGCTGCCGATCCTCCGTACAGGATGAAGATCACTTTCCCCGGCTATGCCCGGGACGAGGTGCTCACCAACTTTCCAGCCCTGGTTGTCCTTGGTCCGCAGATACACGGGTTCCGCTACGGCGAGTTCGCGTCGGTTTCGGGCGGGGACCTCCGGTTTGCCGACGCGAGCGGGACCGGCGAATTGAACCACGAAATCGAGTCGTGGGATACGAACGGAAGCTCCTACGTCTGGGTTCAGGTCCCCGCGCTGTCCAACGGCGCCAGCATCTGCGCGCATTGGGGCGATCCCGCCGCCGCGACGCCGCCTGCCTTCACGACCAACGGCGCGGTCTGGTCGCAGAACTACAAGGCCGTGCTGCATCTCACCGGCGCGGGCCTTTCGGATTCCGCGGCGAACGGATTCGACGGCGCGAACTCCGGGTCCACCACGGCGTCCGGCTTCATCGCCGGCGCACGGCGCTTTGAGAAATCCGGCAACCAATTCATCAACTGCGGACCGGGGCTCGACGTTGCGAACGGCTCTTTCACCGTCAGCGCCTGGGCGAAGCGGGGGCTGACCGGTGCGGCGGCGGAGGGCTATCTCGTGTCGCACGGACAGGCGGGACCGCCGGACCGGATGGGGCTGCACGCGGGCTTCCGCGGGGGAGGGGACGCGGACCATTTCGGGTTCGGGTTCTGGGGCGACGACGTCAATGCGCCCGGCGTCTGCACGGACACCAACGGCTGGCACCTCTGGACTGCGACCTACGAGACCGGCGGAAAGCAGCAGAAGATCTACCTGGACGGCGCGCTGGTGGAAACGCGGACGGCCGTGAGTCATTACCAGGGGCTGACCGGAGCCGACCTTCGCATTGGCTCCCGATTTGATGGCGTGGGGTTCGATGGGGGCATTGACGAGGTCCGCGTATCCGGCGTGGACCGTTCCTCCAACTGGATCTGGGCCACATACATGAACGCGGCTTCGGGCTCCTCCTTCTCGGCGTACGGGTTCATCGCGGGCGGGCCGCCGCCCTACGTGGCGAACGCCGGCGCGATCGATGTCACGCCGCGCACGGCACAATTGAACGGGTCGCTTCTGACCACCGGGCAGGCGCCGACCACGGTGTTTGCCTACTATGGCGAAAGCGATGGCGGCACGGCCAAGGGCGCGTGGGATCATTCCGTCCGTCTCGGCGTCCGCGGCCAAGGCCCGTTGAGCGCCGGCGTTTCGGGGCTGGAAGCCGATACCCTCTATTCCTATCGGTACTACGCAACGAACGCGTTCGGCGAGCATTGGGCCGCGGAGACATCGAGCTTCAGGACGGCGCGCGCGCAGTTGATCCCCGCCAAGTACTCGCGTCGCATGAAGATTCGCTTCGACGGCTACACGAGAGACGAGACGCTGACCAACTTTCCGCTGCTCGTGACGCTCCACGAGGGCCTCGAGAACTTCCGCTACAGCGACTTCGCCTCGGCGCAGGGCGGTGACCTGCGGTTCACCGGCGCGGATGGCGTGACGGAACTGCCGTACGAAATCGACCGCTGGTTTCCGTCTGGAACGTCGCACGTCTGGGTCCAGGTTTCGACGCTGTCGTCCGGGCAATGCATCTACGCCTACTGGGGCCGACCCGGCGCTACGATGCCGTCGGTCTACACGACCAATGGGCTGACGTGGTCCGAGCACTTCCTGGCCGTGCTGCACCTGAATACCAACGCGGCGGGAGCTTGCCTGGATTCGACGGTCTTCGGGATGACCGGCACGAATTCCGGTACCTTCGACGACGCGGGTCTGATCGGGCGCTGTCGGGACCTGAACGACGACTTCAGCCACCACCTTCGCTGTGGGACCGGGCTGGATCTTTCGAACAAGTCGTTCTCCGTGAGCGTGTGGAGCAAGCGGTTCTCGGCCAACTACGGCGAGAGCGACTACCTCCTCTCGCATGGATCGCCGAACACCAACCACATTGGCCTGCACTTCGGCTTCGTCGACCCCAACACGGTCCGCTTCTCGTTCTGGGGCGACGACCTGGATCACTACAACACGAACTACGCGAACACCACCGAGTGGCACTTGTGGACTGCAACGTTTGATGCCGGCACGCGGCGGCAGGTGGTCTACCGGGACGGGGTGGAGATGATCTCGCGCACCGCGTTCGAAACCTACCAGGGCTCGACCTCCACCATCCTCCGCATCGGGGGCGCCTTCACGGACGCCAGCTCGTATTTCGACGGATGGATTGACGAGGTGCGCGTCTCCGGCGCGACGCGGTCCTCCAACTGGGTGTGGGCCTGCTACTTGAGCCAGAAGAGCAACACGCTGTTCTCGACCTATCTGCCCGCCGAGAAGCCCTGGCCGGATCTGCCCGAGCTGGACCCCGCGTCGTTCACGCACCGGATGAAGATCGGGCTGGACGGCTACACGAAGGATGAGACGCTGACGAACTTCCCGCTGCTGGTCGTCTTCCATGCCGGCGTCAGTCGTTTCGATTACTCGACCTTTGCCTCGCCGGCGGGCGGCGACCTGCGGTTCACCGATGCGGACGGCACCCGCGAGTTGAGCTATGAGATCGAGCGATGGAACACCGCCGGCACGTCCTACGTCTGGGCGCGGGTGCCGGCCTTGCGGGCCGGCGCGCGCATCTACGCGTACTGGGGCCGGCCCGTCAGCCCGGCGCCCCCCGCCCTCGGCTTGAAGCTGTGGCTGGACGCCGGCACCGGCGCGCAAACGAACGCGTCAGGCGGCGTGACCAACTGGGTGGATCGGAGCGGGAATGGAAACGACGTGGCCTCATCCACGGCGGGCGCAACCCCGGCCTTCGTGAACGATGCCGTCAACGGCAGGCCGGCCATTCGTTTCGACGGGGACGACAAGCTGTTCAAGCCGTCGCCATCGCTGCCGCCAGGCGCGGAGCCGCGGACGGTCCTGCTGGTGACCCGGAGCGATTCCGGGACCGGCGATGTCTATCCTTTCTCCTACGGGAGCCCCGAGCCCAACGCGACCCTGGGACTCGACGCTGGCGACGACATCCGCGTCGTGGGTTTCGGCAACGACCACGACACGGGTTTCAACGGGGACACCGGCGTCCACCTTCACGCGATCGTCTATGACGGCGCCACCGTCGAGCCGCAACTGGACGGCGCGCCCGGCGTACCGGGCGCGCGCGTCTACGCGACGACACTCTCGAACCTGTTTGTCGGCGCCTTCACGGACGGCGGATACAACTATGATGGCGACGTGGCGGAAATCCTGGTCTACGACCGCGAGCTGGGTCCGGACGAGCTCAACGAGGCCGGCTATTACCTGGAACAGAAGTACGGCCTGGCCACCGCCTGCATCGAGGGTCCGCTGCATGCCGCCGACGGCTCGGTGTGGGCCCAGGACTACCGAACGGTGCTGCACCTGGACCACGACTTCCTCGACTCGACGCATCTCGGGCTCGACACCACCAACTACGGCGCCTTTGAAGTCGCGGGCCCGGTCTCGCGCGGCCGTCACTTCAACAAGGCCTTCAACGATCACCTTCAAGGGGGAACCGGCCTCGACCTCGCCAACAGGTCCTTCTCGTTGAGCGCGTGGGCCCGGCGCGCGTCCTCCGGCTCCGCGGGCGACGGATTCTTTCTCTCCCACGGGACGTCCGGCGTCAGCGGGCAGGGCCTGCACTTCGGCTTCCGCGGCGGGGCCGAGGCCGACACGATCACGTTTGCGTTCTGGGCGGATGACTTGAATTCGTTCGACGCCGCGTATGCGGACACGTCCGACTGGCACCTGTGGACGGCGACCTACGACGCGCCGACCCGGCGGCAGATGATCTACCGGGATGGAATCGCCATGGCGACGCGCTTCGCCGCATCCAACTACTCGGGCTCGGCCTCCACGATCCTGCGCGTGGGGGAGCTCTTCGGCAGCAGCTACTACGACGGAGGAATGGATGAGCTGCGCATCTCGGCGGCGGACCGCTCGTCCAACTGGGTCTGGGCCTGCTGGTTCAGCCAGCGTAGCAACACGTCCTTTGCGACGTACGCTCCGGCCGGGCGCGTGGACCGGGACGAGGACGGCCTGCCGGACTACTGGGAACTGCAGCGCTTTGGCAACCCGACGAGCGCGGTGGCGTCGGCACACGATGACGACGACGAGTTCGACAACCACGAGGAGTATATCGCCGACACAATCCCCACCGACGGCGACTCTCGCTTCCACGTGAAGGGCATCGCGTTCAACTCGCCGGTCCGGGTGTATTTCGACGCCTCGACCGCCCGCGTCTACACGTTGCACTACAGCACCAACCTGCTGGCGGGAGCGTGGAGCGATGTCCCGTTCCAAACAGACCAAACCGGGTTCGGCGCCAATTCGTTCCTGACCGACACCAACGGTCCTGGGGCGGCGGCCTATCGCCTCAGCGTGGAAGTGCCATGATTCAAGCGTGCCCGGAATACATCCTGCGGCGAAGGACTCGGTGTAGAGGCGTGCGTCTCTACCCGGAGCGGGTTGAACCGCTTCCTGGCGTCGCTGTGGCTTGTCAGAAAGATTTACAAAAGATGAAAGATATTATTGACAGCTTATATGACTAGTGGTACTCACATAAATGGAAGATGTAAGGATATGCGGGTAATGCTGCGGGAGCAGATGATGTTTCACAGGGCGGGGAATGGCGATAGACTCGGATTGTTCCGGCTGTCGCACGGGCGTTTTACAAGCGTAAGGAAGATCATGATGAAAGCGAGTACAGCGGCTTGGTTCGTGGCGATGGGCGTGGTGGGGCTGGCGCAGGCCGGTCAAGTGATCAACGTGGATTTCCAGCCGGGTTCGACGGGCGACGCGGCGGCATCCAACTACGTGGGGCAGGGAGCGATTTCAGATCCCGGCAACGATATCTGGAACGCGGTGGCGCCCAACACGACGGGGGAGTTCAATGGGGACTTCGGGACCGGCGGTTTCCTCAACTTCGCGGACAACACCTACACCTCTTCCTTGGTGGACTCCACGGGCACCGCGACGCCGGTGACCGTGGTGGTTAACAAGGCACCCCCGGCGAACCCGGCGGAGTCGGAGAGGTGCTTTGCCCTCTGGGCCACCAACCCCAGCGTTGCCAACCTCGCGACGAATGCCGTGGCCCTGATGAGCGACTTTCTTATCTCGCGCAACGAAGGGTTCGACTCGAACCTGGTGACGATCAACAACCTGACCACCGGCGGGATCTACAACCTTGTCCTCTACGGGGCCGGGGACTTCGCGTCCCGCAACACCATGTTCATCGTCGGCGACCGCACGAAGACGACGACGGGGGTTCCCGAGGTGCCGCACGGCCTGACCGAGGGGCAGGACTACGTCGTCTTCAACGGCGTCGTCGCGAACGGCGGTTCGATTGCCGTCACGTACCTGAACGGCGGCGAACACGAGGAAGGGAACTTCAACGGCTTCCAGTTGCAGGAGGCGGACCCGGTCAACATCAGCACCGTCAAGGTATCGGCGGTCACGGGGCTGTCCTTCACGAGCGTGAGCGACGCGACCTATCGTCTCCAGTACGCGAGCAACCTGCTTTCCCAGGACTGGCAGACGGCGCCGGTCGAGCTGATCGGCACGGGCGGCTCGATGACGGCGTTCGACCCGGACGGATTTTCCACGGCGAAGGTCTATCGCGTGATACAGCAGTGAGGTCGGACAAAAGAAGGAGGACGAACATGAGAACCAGCTTCTTGATGGCGGTCATCTACACGGCCTTGGCCGTGTCTTCACAGGCGACGCTGATCGCCCACTGGGACCTGGATGAAGCGAGCTCGCTCTATGCGAATACCGTTCCGGCCGGTCCGTTGCTCACGCAGGATGTCGCGACTGATGCCGCAGGAACCGGTGCCGGCATCCTCGGCAACGCGGCGCGATTGCAGTTCGCGGTCGGGCCGTCCACGCGGCTTTCCTCGGCCTCCGATCCGCAAGCCGTGAACACGTTCGCGTTCTCGATGTTCGTCAATCCCGTCTTTGTGAGCGCGGGGGACACGTTCCTGGCCGCGGAGGCGACGGGCGGTTCGATCACGACGCGGACCTTCGACTACTGGAACTGGGCCGTACGCGCCGTCACCGTCGGCGGCGGTCTGGGTTGGGAATTCATCGTCCGCGGACAGGGTGGCTTGGGCAACGAAGGGTTTGCCTCCCAGGTGACGGGTCAACTGCTGCCGTCCGGGGGCGGCCAGGAGGGGCATTGGTGGCACCTGGCCGGGGGCTATGACGCCGCGACCGGGGCGATCGGCTTCTACGTTCGCGACATGACCGACGATCCCAGCGCGACGGCCTTTGCTGGCATCGGGGACAGCGGTATGACCACGCATGGGGCCGGCCTGGCGCTGGGCACGGTGGACTACAACGGGAGTTACGTGAATTTCGCGGCCGACACGTCCGTGGATGAGGTGAGTCTCTTCGACGCGATGCTGACGCCCCAGGACGTTGCGAACCTTGAGGTGGTCCCCGAGCCGACCACGACACTGCTGCTGGGCGTGGGAGCTCTGGCCATCGCGTGGAAGGCGCGTCATCGCGCAAGGGCCTGATGTCTTCGATCCCCAAACTCGCCGCGGCCGTTGTCCTGGTGATCATCGCCATTGTCGCGGTCGTGTGTGCGGCGAAGCCGTCCCGGCCGCCGCTCGACCGGGATCTTCATTCACAGGTAGGCCGCGTGCTGGCGGAGGAGACGGCCGCCCGGCTGGGCGGACAGGGCAAGGTAGTCGTGATCGTGCCCGAAGCCGCCTTCGACATGCCGCTGGTGAAATCCCAATACAGCGCATTCGAAAAGCACCTGCCCAAGGGCATCACTATTGAAGCGCGGGAGATGATTCGACTGGAGCAGATGGGATCGCTGGACGGACTGCTGACGCCGGAGCGGTTCTTCGAGTATGTCGGAAGGCATCCGGCGACGGACGCGATCGTTTCCTTTGTCGGGCTGGGCGAGTTCTGCGACGCGGATATCGCGAAGGCGGGCGGCAAGCCGCCACTGTTCACGGTTACGGTCAACGTGCCGGTGCCCAGAGCGCTTTTCAAGAAGCGGCTTGTCCAGATGTCCATCGAGCCGCGAAGAGGATCGAGCACTGCGGAGTCGGGCCGCCCGGGGCGGGAGTCGTTCGATCGCGCCTACGTGGTTGTGACGTCCGAAACGGCCTCGAGCAATCGCGAGAAGTAGCAGCGGAAGGGAACTTGAAGTGAAGATTCCGGGAGCAGCATTCGTGGCCGCCGTCGTGCTGGGAATATCGTGGGGGGCGGCTCCGGCGGGCGCCGAGTCAACCGTCAACGTGGACTTCCAGCCCGGCCCGAGCGGCGCCGCGCACTCGTCGGACTTCTTCGGGCAGGGCGCGCTGGTCGATCCGGGGAACGACAGGTGGAACGCCGTGGCGCCCCCTGTGGACGGCTACACCTCCGCGTGGGGTTCGGGCGGCAATTTCCATTTCAGCGGCGAGCACTCGTCCGGCGGCCTCATGGATTCCGCCGGCGGGATGACGCTCGTGACGCTGACGATCAACCAGGGCGAGCCACTCGGTACCACGTTCGCGGTCAACCCGGAAAACAAATGGACCTACAGCCACGTCGCGGACGACGCGAAGAGCCTGATGAAGGACTATCTCATCGCTCCCGGCGGCGGCACCAACTCGGTGGTTATAAGCAACCTGGTCCCGGGCGGCCGGTATACGCTGTACCTCTATGGGGTCGGCGATCAGAACACGCACCAGACCACGTTCACTATCGGAGCCGTGTCCAAGACTACCACCGGCGTGCCCCACGCGAGCCACAACCTGACGCGGGACGGCGACTACGTGGTTTTCACCGACGTGGAGGCAGTGGGTGGCTCGGTGACGATTCATTATGTCGGCGCCGGGACCAGCCGCGACGGCAACTTCAACGGCCTCCAGTTGCGCGGCGAGCTGCCGACGCTGACCGCTGGAGGCTCGCCATGAATGGAAGTCTCTTCATCGGGGTCTGTAGCCGCAGCGTTGAGCACAGCGTCGGATATACCGCATATCCGGCTTCGTCCCGGTCTTTCTTCGAGAATCGAAACTACGCCGGGACACGTCGGCTTGGCTACAGCCACATCCAGAACGCACCAGGATTCACGCTTGTCGAGCTGCTCGTGGTGATGGCGATCATCGCTATCTTGGCGTCCTTCCTGACGCCGGCCGTGACCTCCGCGCTGGGAAAAGCCAAGGCGGCCAAGTGTGGCTATCAGATACATCAGCTCCTCGTGGCCCGCCAACTTTTCACCGGCGACAACTACGGGAATATGATCCCGGACCGCCCGCCATGGCCGGATGACCCGAGGGGGTGGTGCACGTGGCGGTGGTACCTCAAGGAGCGATACGGCATCAGCAAGGCCGTCTTCCTCTGCCCGACGGCGCCTAACGCCTACTCGGAAACCGAACGGTCGGAGAGTTATGCGACGGACAAGTGCGATCTGAATGCGAATTACGCACAGAACGGGAACGTTTTTGGAAACGACAGCAAGTCGCGACTCGTGTCGATGATCCCCGCACCCAGCTCGCAAGTTGAACTGTTCGAAACGCGCGATTACTGGCCGGACATGAGGGGGCTGGATGAAGACTTGCCTTCAGGAGGCAAGGCCTACGGCAGTTGGGGTTGGGAGTGGGCTGACGGCTATGGAGTCTATGGCTATTGGCATGACCAGCGCCTGAACATTGCCTATTCCGACGGTCATGTGGAACTCAAGAAACTTGGCAGGACAGTAACCCCCAATTGCGAGTGGGATACGATTGCGGGTCCGCATGACGGTGCCACCCATCCTGAATACGACTACATGAAGGCGCACTACAAGTAGTCCCGACGACGACGTCCCGCGCCGCCGCGCAGGGAACGCCCGGGGCACAGGCTTAACCGAATGAGCACAGGCCATGACAACTTGCTGGAGATCAGCGGTCTCACGATCGCGTTCCACACGCATGACGGCGTCGTGCCGGCCGTGAACGACGTGAGCTTTGCCGTGCCGGTGCGGAAGACCGTGGCGCTGCTCGGCGAGAGCGGCTGCGGGAAGAGCGTGACCGGACGGGCCGTGATGAATTTCATTGATGCCCCCGGCCGACTTGAAAGCGGGGAGATCCGCCTGCGCCGCGACGGCGACTGGGTCAACCTCCTCGCGCTGGACCGGGACAGCGCGGCCATGCGATCCATCCGCTGGAAGGAAATCTCGATGATCTTCCAGGATCCGATGAATTCCCTGACGCCGGCCTACACCGTCGGCAACCAGATGATCGAGGCGATCCGGCTGCACCGCGACGTGAGTGCCGGGGAGGCTCGGAGCATCGCGGTCGGGCTGCTGGACGAGGTCGGCGTGCCAGCGGCGGAGCGGCGCGTGGACGATTACCCGCACCAGATGTCCGGCGGCATGTGCCAGCGCGCGATGATCGCGATGGCGCTCTCCTGCAACCCGCGCCTGATCATCGCCGACGAGCCGACGACCGCACTTGACGTGACGATCCAGGCGCAGGTGCTCGAGCTGCTGAAAAAGACGCAGCGCCATCACGAGACCTCCATCCTGCTGATCACACACGACATGGGTGTCGTGGCAGAGATGGCCGACGAGGTGGTCGTCATGTACCTCGGCCGGATCGTGGAGAAGGGGGCCGTGCGCGACGTTTTCAACCACCCGAAGCATCCCTACACGCAGCGGCTCTTCGCCAGCGTGCCGCGCCCTGACCTGGACCGCGACACGCCGCTGCCGAGTATCCCGGGCGCGGTGCCGGACCACCTGCACATTCCCGAGGGCTGCCCCTTCCGCGGCCGGTGCCACGAGGAAATGCGAATTTGCGCGCGCCATCCGAAACTGAAGACGGTCGCCCCGAACCACGAAGCCGCCTGCTGGCTGTATGAAGAATTGGAGTAATGGAGTGTTGGAGTATTGGATAGGTGGGAAATATCGGACATTACTTCAATACTCCATCGCTCCATCGAGAGTGCAGGCAGAATCTTGAACGAGGTCAACAACACAACGGGTGCCCGGGCCGTCATCGCCCGCGCGGTGGGGCTGAAGAAGTGGTTCCCCATCAAGCGCGGCGTGCTGCGCCGTACCGTGGGGCATGTGCGTGCGGTGGATGGCGTAGACCTGGAGGTCTTCGCGGGCGAGACGCTTGGGCTCGTGGGTGAGAGCGGCTGCGGGAAGACCACGCTGGTCCAGGCGATGTTGCGGCTGACCGAGCCGACTGCGGGCCAGGTCTGGTTGCGGCTGGACGGTGTGCTCCAGGACATCACCTCCCTCAATCGGAGCCAACTGCGCGCGGCGCGTCGGAACGTGCAGATGGTGTTTCAGAACCCGGCCTCGTCCATGAGCCCGCGCATGTCCGTGGCGGAAGTGATCGCCGAGCCGCTGAAGATCCACCGCGTGGGAAACGCGAAGGAGCGCGACGAGCGGGTCGGCGAACTGCTGAAAGCCGTCGGTCTGAACCCGTACCACGCGCGGCGCTATCCGGGGTCGTTCTCCGGCGGCCAGCGCCAGCGCATCGGCATCGCGCGCGCCCTGGCGCTCCAGCCGCAACTCGTCGTGGCCGACGAACCGGTGTCCGCGCTGGATGTGTCCGTGCAGTCGCAGATCCTGAACCTGCTCAACAGTCTGCGCGAGCAGTTCGGCCTCACCTACCTGTTCATCGCGCATAACCTCAACGTCGTGAAATATTTGAGCGACCGGATCGCCGTGATGTATCTCGGGGCGGTCGTGGAGATCGGCACGGCGAAGGCGGTCTACGAGGCGCCGCGGCATCCCTACACGGCGAGCCTGATGCAGGCGATCCCGGTGACGCACCCGGACCTCCGCGTGGCGGAAAAGAAGGTTATCCAGGGCGACCTGCCGGACCCGGCCCGGCCGCCCGAGGGCTGCCGGTTCCACCCGCGCTGCCCATTCGCGAAGGACCGCTGCCGCGCCGAGCGGCCCGCGCTGCGCGAAATTTACAACGGCCACTTCGCGGCCTGCCACTTCAGCGAGGAGTTGGTGCTGAAGGGGGGAAAGCCGTGATGGAGCGGAGGTTTCAGGTTTCAGGTTTCAGGCTTCAGGCTTGCCTGACGCTGATGCTCTGCGCGGGCAGCGTTCGGGCCGGGGGGGAGGGGCGGAACACCGACTATTTCCAGTTCACCCCCGCGCAGAACCGGGCGATGAACGAGGCTCCGATGCTCGCGGGACGCGTGAAGCGCGGCGAGTTGGATCCGCTGGAGAAGCGGCTGCCGGCGAACCCGCTGGTCGTGCCGCTCGTCGAGGGGCCGGGCTATTACGGCGGCACGTGGCGGATGTACGAGATCCAGAACGACTTCGTGATCATGCGGCTGCTCAACAACTATTACCCGCTGACCCGCTGGACGCCGGAGGCGGACGACATCATGCCGGGCGTGGCCGAATCGTGGGAGTATTCCGCCGACGGTCGGACTGTCACCTTTCATCTAAGGAAAGGCATGCGCTGGTCCAACGGCGACCGGTTCACCTCGCAGGATATCCTGTTCTGGTGGGGCTTGTGCCAGGACGACCGCATGGGTATGACGCCGCCGGAGTGGGCCTACGCCGACGGGAAGCTGATGGACGTGTCGGCGCCGGATGACGAGACCATCGTCTTCACGTACCCCGGCCCTTTCTACTTCCTGCCGCTCGCCATGGCGACCGGTTTCTGGACCCCGGAGACGGTGCTGATGCCGTCGAAATACCTGAAGAACTTCCATCCGGACTTCAATGCGGACTACGCGGACTTCACCGAGTTCAATCGGAAGAACAACGTGGCGTTGAACCCGGACCGGCCTACGCTGGGGCCGTGGCGCCTCGTCTTCATCTCCGACACCACGGACCGCGCGATCTTCGAGCGGAACCCGTACTACTACGCGGTGGACCCGGCGGGCCGGCAGCTTCCCTACATCGACCGCATTGAAACGATCCGCGTCCAGAGCCCGGAGTCGGGCGTGCTCTACGCCATCTCCGGCAACCTCGACGCGCAGTTCCGCGGCATCAACTTCAACGACTTCGCGCTGCTGAAGCGGTTCGCGAAGCGCGGCCACTACAACATCCGGACGTGGGAGGAAGGCACCGCCTCCTGGCACGGCATCTTCCCGAACCTCGAGCAGTTGGACCCGGAGCGGCGGGAGCTGTTTCGCAACCAGGACTTCCGGCGCGGGCTGGCCATCGCGATCAACCGCGAGCGCATCAACCAGGTCGTGTGGAACGGATTGAGCCGCCCGCAGGCCGCGGCGATCACGGACGAGTCGTGGCACTTCAAGTCGCCGCGCGGCCAGAAAGTCCTGAAGGAGTGGATCACGAAGTGGTCCGAGTACGATCCGGCCCGGGCTTCCCGGTATCTCGACGCGGCCGGGCTGGACCAGCGGGACGCGGAAGGCTATCGCATGTACCGGGGCAAGCCCTTCAAGGTGATGCTGGAGTTCGCGGGCGTGCCGTATGCCGCCGACGAGGCACCGCTGATCGAGGAGGACTGGCGCAAGGTCGGGGTGCGCACGGTCGCGCAGCGCGCGACGGACATTGACCTGTGGACCCGCATCGTCGCCGGCCAGTACGACTTCTACATGCAGCACAACTCGGAGTTGGATCTCTTCACGTTCCCCGGCTACGTGTTCCCGACCTTTGCCAACACCTGGCACCCGCGCACGGGGCGGTGGTACGCCACGGGCGGCAAGGAGGGCGAGGCGCCCGTCGGCGTCATGAAGACGCTGCTCGACATCTACGAGCGGTGCAAGCGCGAGCCCGATATCGAGAAGCGCCACGGCCTCGTGCTCGACGCGATCGAAATCCAGCTCGAGCAGGGCCCGTTCATGATCGGCACGACGGGCCGCCAGAAGACCCTCGTTGTGACCAAGGATTATTTCCACAACGTGCCGAAGACCGGCATCCTCGGCCCGTGGGCGATCAGCCAGCCGGGCTCGAAGTTCCCGGAGCAGTTCTATTACGACCCGGGATTTCTGTACGAGGGGAGGGAAGAGTGAAGAAATGGAGTGATGGAGTGGTGGAGTACTGGAGTGTTGGAAGAGGATCGTCCAATACTCCAGTACTCCAATGCTCCAACGCCCCCGGCCTCCGGGAGGCTTCCCCATGCTGACGTTCATCATCCGCCGCCTGCTTATCTTCGTTCCGATGCTGCTGGCCATTTCGGTGATCGCGTTCGTGATCATCCAGCTCCCGCCCGGCAGCTTCCTCGAGCAAAAGATCGTCGCGCTGCAGCAGACCAGTGGCGACGCGTCGGCGATGGTCCAGGTGGATTACCTGAAGCACCGGTACGGACTGGATCGGCCGCCGACGGTGCAATACCTGCTATGGATGAAGGGCATTGTCACGCGCGGCGACTTTGGCCAGTCGTTCGCCTACGACAAGGAGGTCAACCAGGTTATCTGGAGCTACGTTGGATTCACGGTCCTGATTTCCACCACGAGCCTCGCGCTTGTCTACGTGCTCGCGATCCCGCTCGGCTGTCTGGCGGCGGTGAAGAAATACAAGTGGCAGGACAACCTCGTCAGCGCCGTCAGCTTCATCGGCATGTCGTTTCCCGAATTCCTGCTCGCGCTGTTCCTGCTGGTGGGCGGGCTGGTCTGGCTGGACTATGCGTTCATCGGGCTCTTTTCGCCCGAGTTCTATTTTGCCCCGTGGAGCTGGGCCAAGCTCAAGGATCTGCTCAAGCACCTGCCCGTGCCCGCCGCCGTGGTCGCGATCAACGGCACGGCCGGGCTGATGCGGATCATGCGCGGCAGCATGCTCGAGGTGCTCGGCCAGCAGTACATCATGACCGCGCGCGCCAAGGGCCTCCCGGAGAAGAAGGTGATCTCGAAGCACGCCCTGCGCATGGCGGTCAATCCGCTGATCTCCATCCTCGGCATGAGCCTGCCCGGCCTGCTGTCCGGCTCGGCCATCATCTCGATCGTGATGAACCTGCCGACCGCGGGCCTGCTGCTGTTCGAGGCGCTCCAGACGCAGGACATGTACCTGGCCGGCACGCTGATCCTGATGTTCAGCCTGCTGCTGCTGATCGGCAACCTGCTTGCGGACATCGCGCTGGCGATTGCCGATCCGAGGATTCGCTATGACTAACCTTCGCGAGAAGGTCGGCCTCGCCGCCGGCGGCGAACAGGCCGCGGCGATGGAGCCCGAGGTCGGCTACCTGACGCAAGGTCAGCTCGCCTGGCGGCGGTTCCGCACGTCGCGGCTGGGCCTGTGCGGCGGCATCCTCGTCGTGCTGCTGTACCTGTCGGCGCTCTTCGCGGACTTCCTCTCGCCGTACCGCCACACGACGGCCTTCGACCAGCGCGTCCACGTGCCGCCCCAGACGCTGCACATCCGCGACGCCGGGGGTTTCCACGCGCCGTTCGTCTACGATCTTGTGCTGACCTACTCGGACGACCGGCTGGAGCGCCTCTACACCCTCGACACCAGCCGACGATATCCGGTCCGCCTCTTATGCAAGGGCGAGCCGTACAAGCTGCTTGGGTTCATACCGGCGGATGTGCACCTGTTCGGCGCGGAGGAGATTCCGTGGTTCCCGCTCGGGACTGACCGCCTCGGCCGCGACCTGCTCTCGCGCATGCTCTACGGCGGGCGCATCTCGCTGACCATCGGCCTCGTCGGCGTCTTCATCACCACGATCCTCGGCACGATCATCGGCGCGCTCTCCGGCTTCCTCGGCGGATGGATCGACGCTCTGATCCAGCGGACCATCGAGCTGCTGATGTCGTTCCCGGGCATTCCCCTGTGGATGGCTCTGGCGGCTGCGTTGCCGACCCACTGGAGCGGGCTCCAAGTCTACTTCGGGATCATCACAATCCTCTCGATCATCGGGTGGGGCGGGCTCGCGCGGCAGATCCGCGGCCTCGTGCTCTCCTACCGCGAGGCCGACTACATCAAGGCGGCGGCGTCTTTCGGCGCGAGACGGCGCTACATCATCCTCCGCCACCTGATCCCCGCCTGCTACGGCTACCTCATCGTCATCGCGACGCTCGCGATCCCCGGGACCATCCTCGGCGAGACGGCGCTGAGCTTCCTCGGGCTGGGCATCCGGCCGCCGATGACGAGTTGGGGCGTGCTGCTCGAAGAGGCGCAGCACATCCGCGTGATCGTGCAGTTCCCGTGGTTGCTGCTCCCGGCGATCCCGGTCCTGCTGACCGTTGTGTCGTTCAACTTCCTGGGAGACGCGCTGCGTGACGCCATCACGCCGGAGAAATGACGTGATGCAACAAGTCGAAGGCCATGGTGACCGCATCAGGGTAGGGCGAAGCCTCCGGCTGAGCCGCTCCGAAGGCTCGGCGGGACGCCTCGCCCTACCACTGATCCGCTGCGCGATCATTGCGGCCGCAGCGTTCCTGCTCCCTCCTTTCTTCACCATCCGCGCATCCGCCGCGGATGCGCGGATCGCCCTGATGGAAGGCGCCCTCGGCCACTGGCAGCTCGGCGATGGCGGCGTCTCCGCGAAGCATCCGCTCAAGCAGACCGGCAGGATCGAACTCGGCATTGCCGCGGAAGGCGACGCCTCCCGTGTGAGCGCCACAGTAGCCCGCGTCCGCGCGGGCTACTTCGACGCCGGGCCGGGCCTGAACGTCACGGGCGACCAGATCACCGTCTTCCTGCGCGTGCGCGACCCGTTCGGGCAGTGGATGCACGCGCTGATGGCCAAGCGCGGAACGCATGAGACGATCAACTTCAACCTCTTCAGCGCGGACCTGGACCGGACGCAGGGACCGGACATCGGCTTCGAAGTTCACACGGACGCCGGCCTCGTGATGGTGAGCTTTCCGCTGTCGGAGGTTCATCCCGAGGCCTGGCACGACCTCGTGGCGCGCTACGATGGGAAACGCGTGGAGCTGATCTGCGACGGCGTCGTCATGGACCGACGCCGGTGGAAGGGCAACCTCACGCAGAACCGGGAACCGCTGCTCATCGGCGCGCAGTCCGACAACGGGGAAGCCGTCGCGGCGTTCACCGGCGACTTGGAGGAGGCGGCGGTGTGGTCGCGCGCGCTGACTGATGACGAGGTGGCGGCGATTTCGCGCAAGGAGAAACTGATGTCACACCCGAAGGCACCAGAAGCCGCGGAGCCCTACCGGTCGCCGATCCACTACCAGCCGCCGGTGGGGAAGATGGGCGACACGATCCCATTCTACTGGAACAGCGAGTACCATGTCTTCTACATCCGGGCCATGGCCAAGATGCCGTGGGCGCACATCGTCTCCACGGACCTAGTCCACTGGGTGGACCTGCCCACGGCCATCATCCCCGACGGCGACCCGCTCGGACCGCACGGCGAGAACATCGGAACCGGCAGCGTCATCGAGACGGGCGGCGTCTTCCACGCCTTTTTCACGGGCTGGAACCCGCGCAACCCCGCCGGGCGCGAGGTGGCTGCGCATGCCGTCAGCACCAACCTGATCGAGTGGACCAAAGTTCCCGGGGACGTCTGCGCGCCGGACGGCGTGATCTACAAGAATCACAAGGATCGGGATTTCCGCGATCCCTACGTGTTCTGGAACGAGGAGGAGCAATGCTGGTGGCTGCTCATCTTCGCCAACGAGGCGAAGACGGGCGGCACGGTCATCGGCGTGTTCACCTCCAAGGACCTGAAGGCGTGGACCGCACAGCCGCCGATCGCGAATCTCACCGGGCAGGAATGCCCGGACTACTTCCGCATTGGCGACCTGCACTACCTGCTGGGCGGCTTCCGGTACTACTACGCCGAGGCCCTCCGCGGTCCGTACCAGAGTCCACGGAATCCCTACCTGGATACGCCGATCCTCTATGCGGGCAAGCGCATGTTTGACGGGAAGCGACACGTGTGGACGGCCTGGTTCCGGGACCTCGCGGGCGAGCGGGATGGGGGCGCGATGGAATGGGGCGGGCCGCACCAGTGTGTCCCGCGCGAATTGTATCCGGGCCCGCGCGGCGAGTTGTATGCCAAGCCGGTCGACGAGGTGACGGCGCACTTCACGAAGAGCGTCCTGGACCTGGCGTCGCAACCGCCCGTCAGCCCGTCGCCCCGATGGGCGTACGAGGAGGGCCGGCTGGTGGGCGCGTCGCAGCGCCTCGGCTCGCAGCAAGTGTTTGACGTGCCGGACCATTACATGATGACCGCGACCGTGACGTTGGATCCTGCCGCGACGCTTACCGTTGTGCTGCGCGAACAGCCCGACTCGGGCGACGGCTACCGCCTGGTCCTCCGGCCCGCGCAGGGCGAGGCGGAGATCAACGGGCCGGGCTTCAGCTTCGCGCGTCGCTGTGCCATCGATGCCTCACGGCCGGTCAAGATCCAGGCTTTCGTGCTCGGCACGATGATCGAGACGTTCATCAACGACGCCTATGCGTTCAGTTGTCGCGCCTACAACTTCCCCAAGGGAGCGCTGGGGATTAACGTCGCGGGCGGCACGGTGCGGATCGAAGACCTTAACGTCCGCGTGTCCACAGCCCCGGTCCCGTGAATCCCATGGATGCCGCACCGCACAATCAGGCCATGCCCTACGAAACCCACAGGCCGCGTTTCCACTTCTCACCCGCGCGGAACTGGATCAACGACCCCAACGGCCTCGTGTATTTCGAGGGCGAGTACCACCTCTTCTTCCAGTACAACCCCCACGGCGACACCTGGGGCCACATGCACTGGGGCCATGCCGTCAGCCGCGACCTGGTCACCTGGGAGGAGCTTCCGATCGCGCTGTACGAGGGGGACGGCATCTCGATCTTCTCGGGCAGCGCCGTGGTGGACGCGGCGAACACGAGCGGGTTCGCCGCGGACGGGCGAATCCCGCTGGTCGCCATCTACACCGCGCACCACAACGACACGCCGCGGCAAACCCAGCACATCGCGTACAGCCTGGACCGCGGGCGGACGTGGACGCCCTACGAAGGGAATCCGGTCCTCGATTTCGGCGAGGCCGATTTCCGCGACCCGAAGGTGTTCTGGCACGAGCCCACCCGGCGGTGGATCATGCTGGTCTCCCTTGCGATGCGCCGGCAACTGGCCTTCTACGCATCGACGGACCTCAAGACATGGACGCATGTCAGCGACTTCGGGCCCGCCGGTTCCGTCGAGGGGATATGGGAATGCCCGGACATCTTCCCGTTGCCCGTGGACGGAGACGCGCAGCGCGTAAAGTGGGTCCTGCTGCTGAACGTCAACCCGGGCGCGCCCGCGGGTGGCTCGGGCTGCCAGTACTTCGTGGGCGAGTTCGACGGCACGCGCTTTGTCGCGGATCACCCCGATGTGTTGTGGGCGGATTACGGCCCCGACTTCTATGCCGCGGTCACGTGGTCGGACGTTCCGCCGCAGGACGGCCGGCGCATCGTCCTCGCGTGGATGAACAACTGGCTGTACGCGAACAAGATTCCAACGTCGCCCTGGCGCGGCGCGATGACGGAGCCCCGCGCGTTGGCGCTGCGTCACACGCGAGAGGGCGTCCGCCTGCTCCAACAGCCCGTGCGGGAGATGGAACGGCTCCGCTCGGGCGAGGCGTCCGTCTTCCCGGGAGGATCGTTCCGCGAGGCGGCACAGTGGCTCGATGCCCTGGGCGATATGCCTATGCTGGCGGACATGGAGTTCGTTTTCGAAGGGCTGGCCCCGGATGCGAAGGTCGGGCTCGTCGTAGCGACGGGCGAGGGCGAGCGCACAACCGTGGCGTGCGACCTGCGCACGGCTACGCTGACCGTGGACCGGTCGCTCTCCGGTGTGACCGGGTTTGACAAGGCATTTCCGACCCCCAGCGTCTCACCCCTGCGCGTGGAGGGCGGAGTCCTGACGCTTCGCCTGCTGCTGGATGCCTCCTCGCTGGAGGTGTTCGCGCAGGACGGCGAAACGGTCGTGACGAATCAAGTCTTTCCGACCTCCGACCGGCGGCGGCTCCACCTGGGTGGCGTCGCCGGCGGGTCGGCACGTGCGCGAATCGCGGTGCGTCCGCTGCGCGCCGCGCGTTGATTCCATGAAGTGGTCTGTCAGATGCGGCATCGTGGCCGCCGTGCTGGCCCTCGTGCCGGCGTCCCACGCCGAGGTGCGCGCGCCCCTATACGGGGAACGATACCGGCCTCAATTCCACTTCTCACCGCGCGAGGGATGGATCGGCGATCCCGACGGCCTGATCCGGTACCGTGGCGAGTACCACGTCTTCTGGTGGGGGCATGCCGTGTCGCAGGACCTTGTGCACTGGCGCGAACTGCCGTGGCCGATGATCGGCGGCGGCGACGCCTTCCAGTACTACACGGGATCGGTGGTGGTTGACGAGGCCAACACGGGCGGGTGGGGCAACACCAACCAGCCTGCGATGGTGGCCATCTACACGGCCCATGAGCGTGAGGGCGGGCGCGAGACGCAGTGCCTGTCCATCAGCTCGGACTACCGCTTCTTCCACTACTACAAGGACAACCCGGTCCTGAACCTGAACAGCCGGTCCTTCCGTGACCCGGACGTGTTCTGGGACGAGGAGCGGGCGCGGTGGACGATGGTGATCGCGCTGCCCGATGAGCGGAAACTCCAGTTCTACGGCTCACATGACCTGAAGGCGTGGTGGCTGCTGGGTTCCTTCGGCCCGATGGCGGCGCGGTTGCCGCTTTGGGAAACCCCCTGCCTGTTCCGCCTGCCGCTCGACGGCGATACGTCGGCGATGAAGTGGGTGCTCACGTGCAGCCTGGGACCGAACAAGGTGCAGTACTTCGTCGGCGCGTTCGACGGCCGGACGTTTAAGCCCGACGCGACGGATACGGCCTTTCTCACGCGCGGGACGGGGATGGACGGTGACGTCTGGGAGGATTTCGAGGGCCGCACAATCACTGCCTGGTCGGCTTCGGGCGATGCTTTCGCCCGCGGCCCACGCGCGACGGGGAAGGCCGTCAGCGGATACCTGGGCAACGGCCTCGGCAGCTCGAGGACCGAAGATCCCGAAGCCGTCGGCACTCTGTACTCGCCGGAGTTTGTCATCACGCGCACGTGCATCAACTTCCTGGTCGACGGCGCGGACCTTGCGGGTGAAACGTGCGTGAACCTGCTGGTGACCGGGCGCGTCGTGAAGTCCACGACGGGCGGAAACAGGGGAAGCCTGGCCTGGGCGGGCTGGGATGTTTCGCCGTGGTTGGGGCGGGAAGCGAAGATCCAGATCGTCGATCGCAGCCGCGCGCCGCAGGGTTACATCGCCGCCGATCACTTCGTGTTCTCCGACACGCTGCACGACCACGGGCGCGAACATGCGAACTGGGTGGACTGGGGCCCGGACTTCTACGCGGCGCGGGTGTACCGCGACTACGACCGCGCGATGACGTCTACCGTGTGGCTGGGTTGGATGGGCAACTGGGACTACGCGAACCAGGTGCCCACGTCGTGGGGGCGCGGTGCGCTCTCCATCCCGCGCAGCGTGTCGCTCCAGACCGTGTCCGGCCGCTATGCCCTGGTGCAGCGCCCGGTGGACGCGCTGAGCAGCCTGCGCGGGGAGCCCGCGAGTGTCGCCGGGGTCTTGCTGAAGGACGGGACACCGGCTGACCTGTTCAAACCGCCCCGCAACACGTACGAACTTGAGGCGGCCTTCGTCATTCCTGCGGATACCGGTGAAGCTGGCCTGCGCCTATGCATCGGCGGCGGCGAGAAGGTGGTCCTTGCGTATCACCCGGCGATCTCCACGGTCACATTGGATCGCAGGACGTCGGGCGCCGTTTCCTTCAGCCCTCGCTTTCCCGTCGTGGCCTCCGCGCCCTTGCCGGGCAGGCGCGAGACGTTGCGGTTCCGGGTCTTTGTCGACCAATCCTCGATCGAGGTCTTTGTGAACGAGGGGGAAGCCGCCCTCACCGCGGCGATCTTCCCCGGCCCGCAGAGTCTCGGCGTCCAGGCGTTCAGTGACCGCGGCGCCGCGATGCTGGATTCCGCGACGCTCTGGCCCCTGCGCTCGATCTGGTCCGGGACCGCTCCAAATGACAAGGAATAGGTACTTGACGAGTAATAACAAAGTAGCTAATATTGTAATGACAAATAGAATTGCCGTCTCTTTCGAAGTGGGGTGTGCGCCATGTCGTATACGGTTGTAGGAATCGGGGAGCTCCTGTGGGATCAGCTTCCGCAGGGCCGCAGGGTGGGAGGTGCGCCGGTCAATTTCGCCTGCCACTGCAGCCAGTTGGGTGCCGTGGGAATCCCCGTGAGTTGCGTGGGTCATGACCGTGCGGGGCAAGATCTGGCCCGGGCGGTGCAGGTGCTCGGGTTGGATGCGGGCTATCTCCAAGTTCATCCGACGGCACCGACCGGCAGCGTGCAGGTCGAACTCGATGATGACGGCGTGCCGCGCTACCGGGTCCGTGAGAACGTGGCGTGGGACTACATCCGGATCGAAGAGAACCTTGTGCAACTGGCCGGCCGGGTGGATGCCGTCTGTTTCGGCACGCTCGCACAGCGCGGGGACTGCACGCGGCGCGCCATCCAGTCCTTCGTGGGCCTGTGCCCCGAGCGCGCGCTGAAGATCTTCGACGTCAATCTCCGGCAGGCCTTCTATGGCGTCGGGGTTATCGCGGCGTCCTTGGAGCTGGCGACGGTGCTGAAGGTGAGCGACAATGAGTTGCCGGTGCTCGCGGCGCAGTTCGACCTGAAAGGATCGCCGGTGGAGCAGTTGATGCGGCTCATCACGCTGTTCGACCTGGAGTTGGTGGCCTACACCCGGGGCTCCGAGGGCTCGATCCTCGTCGCGGCCGATGAGGTCGTGGAGCATCCGGGTTGCAAACCGCGGATCGTCGACACGGTGGGCGCCGGGGATTCCTACACGGCGGCGTTGTGCATGGGGCTGCTCGCGGGCATGTCGATCCAGGAGGTTATCGGGTGCGCGAGCCGCGTTTCCGCATTTGTGTGTGAGCAGCCGGGCGCGACGCCCGTGCTGCCCGAGTCCTTTCGCCTTGCCATGATGGGTGCGTAACGGTCGGGAGAAAGAAGGGAGAGGGGGCGTATGCATGCGTCTACAGTGCAACGATGCGTGGTGGCTTTGCTTGGGCTGGCAGTGTCCACGGTTTGCGGGCACGCCCAGACGGTGATCGTGAATGTGGACTTAGCGCCCGGAGGTTCGGGCGGCGGCACGGCGGTTACGTTTGCCGCGCAGGGCGCCCTTGCATCGCCCGGGAACGTCTGGAATGCCGTTTCGCCGTCATCGGACGGAACGGCCAACGGCGAATTCGGGTCGGGCGGCCGTCTCGACTTCGGCGGTGATCCCTTCTCTGCGGGTTCGCTTCTGAATTCCACGGGCGGCGTCACGACGATCAGCGTGGAGGTGTTCAAGGGGGATCCCGACGGCGGCTTTGCCCTGAATCCGCTCAACGGGTGGGAAACGCGGCTTGCGGACAACGCGCGGGACCTGATGCGCGACTTTCTCGTCTCCGGCTATGACACGAACCCCAACGCCGTCAACATCACCGGCCTCAGCACCGGCTCGTCGTATGTCCTCTACCTCTACGGCGCGGGCGACCACGGCGGGGTAAGCACCAAGTTCACCATCGATGGCGTGGACAAGTTCACGACCGGAGTTCCCGAGACCTCGCACAACCTCACCGAAGGGGAGGACTACGTCGTGTTCTCTGGCATCGCGTCGAACGGCACGATTGCCATCACGTACATGAACAACGGCGAATCCGGGGACGGGAATTTCAATGGCTTCCAGCTTTCGTACACGCCGCCCGTCGCCATCCCGACGCTGTCGGGGTGGGGCATGATCCTGCTGGCCATCCTGATCGCCTGGATCGCCTGGCGGCGCTTCCAACCCGCCGTGGCGTGAGGGGGCCGGACTACGTCCGCGCGGCGGCGCCGCGCGGTTTCGCGGGTCCGCGCTCCGCCCCGCAGGAGCTGCGGATGACGAGCGTGGCATCGAGCAGGATTTCACGGCGGGTCATGCCGGGATTCCTGATCCGCTCGCGCATCGCCTCCACGGCGGCCTGGCCGATCGCCTGGCAGGGCTGGTGCATGGTCGTCAGCGGAACGGACAGCAGGCTCGCGTAGCGCAGGTCGTCGAATCCGACCAGTCGCACGTCGCCGGGAACCTTCAGCCCGGCGCGGGAGAGCGTCTGCATCAGGGTCGCGGCCGTTACGTCGTTCGCGCAGATGATGGCCTCGGTGCGATCGCGGCCTAGCACTTTGCGCACGAAATCCTCGCGGCTCACGTCGCCGGTGAACACGCGGTCGGGCCCGCACTCCAGCCCGGCGCGCATCATGGCCTCGCGCCAGCCCGCGATGCGCAGGTCCACTGTTGAGGCCGAATAGGGCAGTTCAACAAACGCGATTCTGCGGCAGCCGAGCTGGATGAGGTGGTCGGCCAGATCGAACCCGGCGGCGAAGTTGTCAATGCCGACGAGGTCATACCGGCTGCGGCGCGGGAGCTTGAACATGTCGCGGTCCAGGAGGACCACGGCAATGCCCGCCTCGTCGAGCGCAGAGACGATGTGCTGGTTGATGGTCTCGTCCTTTGGCAGCAGCTCCACGGGGGCGAAGAAGACGCCGCTGACCTTTTCGCGGACGTAGCGGTGGCAGAGTTCCTCGGCCTGCTGCACGCGCGCCTCCGGGTCAACCGGCCACGACCCGCTCCACAGCAGGGCATAGTGCGAGGCCTGCGCTTGGCGCGCGATCTCGGCGCAGATCGGGTCGAAGATCTCCGTCTTGCCCAGGGAGGGCACGATGAGACCCAGGCGGCCGGCGTCCCGGGCGGAGCCGCCCTTGAGGTAGGTTCCCGAGCCCGCCCGACGCTCGACGATGCCCTCGTTCTGCAGCTCGCGCAGGGCTCGCGCAACCGTGGGGCGCGACACCTTGAAGCGCTCCACCAGCTGGGACTCGGTCGGCAGCTGCCGGTCGGAATCGTACTTGCCGTCCGCGATCTCCTTGCGGATGGCATCCAGAATTGCTCCATACTTGGCCACGTCATTCTCCTTCTCTTTGTCGGACCGCTTATTACACAAGTTGATATTACAGGTATTGATGCCATGTGCAATGAATTTATGGGCCGGGAAAGCGGCGAGCAGGCGATCGCCCCTCCATGATGCTGCGGTGGGGTACGAAAGGCCCCGCGTTGCGGGGTCGGTGCGGTCGCGCAGACGCGCGACCCTCCATGGTGGCCTGTCCCGGGCCAGGAACGGCAACAAGTTGTAATGACAGCATGCTTGAATGGTAAATATGCTATTGACCTACATGTCAATCATGTGTATTACAACTATAGGCAAAAGGCATGGTCATGACTTCGGGCAAGAGCGGAAAACGGGGGGTCACGATGAAGATGGGTGCATGTGTGGTGGGCGCGAGGGTGTGGGTTGTCGTTTTGTTGGGCGCCGGTTTGAGCCGGCCGGTCCAGGCTGAGGAGCGTTCCTACGACAGCGGGGGGTGGAACAGCGATCTGGGCACGTGCGACAACTGGGACTGGAACACTTGTCCGACGACGGACGGTGCGGCGGTGCTTCGCTTCGGCAGCGGCGGGCATCATTGGTGCTGGAACAATTTCGGCTCCGGGGAAGGCGTTCGCTTCAACCAATTCTACTGGTGGGCGGACGGAGGCGGCGAATACAATATCAACGGCAACGCCTTCCGGATTGGCGAGTGGAGCGGCGTCGAGGGGCGTATTCGCAACGACTCGGCGACTTCGCAGAAGATCGAGTGCAACCTTAAGTTTGAGACGGCGGTGGGCGTGGATCCCGTCAACGGCGACATCTGGTTGAGCGGGGCCATCAACAACAACGGCCAGGAACTTCGCGTCCGCGGTGCCAACGACAAGATGCTCACCTTGAGCGGGAATGTGTCCGGAACCGGAAAGCTGCTGGTGCAGAATCTCAACGGGTACGCCAAGGTCAAGATCAACGGGGCCTCCACGTTCACAGGCGACGTGGGAATTGACACCGGCGAGTTCTGGGTGGATGCCGGCGGCACGCTGGGCGCAGGCGCGATCTACGTGGGTTACAGCGGCCTGCCATCCAGCGTGGCCAAACTGTGGCTGGCCGATGGCGACGGCGGGTTGACCGTCAGCCGGGACCTCACGGTCAATGCGGGCGACGGCTGGACCCGGTTCGTCGGCGGGTTGAATACCAGCGGGGAAAACACGTTGAGCGGGGGCGTCATGTTGAACGGGCCGGTCATCCTGGACCAGAGTTCCGGCGGCACGCTGGCCCTCACGGGAATCATCGGCGGCGATCAGGACGTGACGAAAGCCAATTCCGGGACAGTCAAGCTGACGGCGCAGAACACGTTCGGGAACACGAAGACGCTCTTCCTGGACAACGGCACCCTGGACATTTCGCCCGCGTCCGGAACGGATCCCCTGGACGTCAAGTACATCAAGCTGGGCTACCAGACCGACGACGTGGTGCTGAAGTTGTCCGGCTCCCAGAACTTCACGCTGGACGTCGAGTCCGGCGGCGGCATCGAGGTGCGGTCCACGAGCGGCACGAAGAAGATCTTCAACGCGCAGGGCGACAATGCGATCTCGGCGCCGGTCACGCTGACCGCGAGCCTGACGGAGGAAGTGGCGAGCGGGACCGTGCTGACCCATTCGGGGGCGATCGGCAGCGGCGGCGGCGTGACCAAGACTGGCGACGGCACCCTCGCTCTGGGCGCGGCCAACACCTACACCGGCGACACCGCGATTCAGGCCGGGACGCTTCGCCTCACCGCCAACGACCGCTTGAGCGACAGCACGCTGGTCAATGTGTCGGGCGGCGCGACGTTCGACATGAACGAATACTACGACAAGGTGAAGGGGCTGATCGGAGCCGGCAACGTGTATGTGGGTACGGGCGGCGGGGACCGGCTGCGGGTCGGTGGGGACAATGTGGATCGGACCTTTTCGGGCGTGATCAGCGAGGCCGGCAACGTGGTCAAGGAGGGCACGGGGGTGTGGACCTTGTCGGGGGCCAATACCTTCACGGGCGACACGAAGATCGAGAATGGAACACTGCGGCTCGGGGCCAACGACCGCTTGAGCGACAGCACGCTGGTCAATGTGTCGGGCGGCGCGACGTTCGACATGAACGAATACTACGACAAGGTGAAGGGGCTGATCGGAGCCGGCAACGTGTATGTGGGTACGGGCGGCGGGGACCGGCTGCGGGTCGGAGCGGATAACGCCAGCCGCCTCTTCTCGGGCGTGATCAGCGAGGCCGGCAACGTGATCAAAGAAGGCAGCGGCACCTGGACACTCTCGGGCGGAAACACCTATTCCGGCAATACCATCATCAACGGGGGCACGCTGGCGCTCAGCGGGGCGGGGACCATCGCCAATTCGTCGGTCATCTCGATCGCCGGAGGCGCAACGTTTAGCGTGGCCGGCCGGTCCGACACCCTGACGCTCGCCAGCGGGAAGGGGATCACCGTGACGGCCACGGGATCCGCCTCGCCGGCGACCATCGTCACGGCGTTAGGCATAGACCTCGCCACGGCGGGCAACAGTCCCCTCGCGTTCTCTTCGTTTAGCAGCGCTAGCGGCGCACCGCTCGCCGTCGCGGGAGCGGGCTTGGTGATGCTGTCCGGCGGCGATTCCGTCACCGTGACGGTGACCGGCGGAGCGCTGGCGGACGGCAGCTACACGCTGATCTCCAAGGGGGCCAGCGGAGGCGTGTCGGGCACGGCGCCGACCTCGGTTTCCGTCGGCGGCAACGGCGTCGCGCCGGGCGCGTTGAGCTCGCTGGCCATTGTCGGCAACGAGCTGGTTCTCCTGGTGGAGACGCCCGTTACAGTTCCCGTGTTGACCTCGTCGTCGGCGGCCTTGATCACGCACAGCGGGGCCACGCTGGGCGCCACGATTTCCAGCGACGGCGGCGCCGCCATCACGGAGCGCGGCACGGTCTGGGGCACGTCGGCCAACCCCGAGGGAAACGCGCTGGCCGCGGGCGGAACCGATCTGGGGCCCTTCTCGCACGCGCGCTCGGGCATGACGGCGGGAACCCTGATCCACTACCGCGGCTATGCGGACAACAGCAGCGGGCGCGGCTATTCTGCGGACGCCACCCTCTGGACGGTTCCGAACGCGCCGACAGCGAATGAAGAATCCAATGTTGGCGCGACCGATTTTGACGCCAACTGGAGCGCGGCGACCGGTGCGACCGGCTACCGGCTGGATGTGGCGACCGACAGCGGTTTTTCCAGCAAACTTCCGGCCTATGACAACCTGAATGTCGGCGCTGTCGTCACCTACCCGGTGTCCGGCCTATCCCCCGGCGAGACCTACTACTATCGGGTGCGCGCGGTCAATTCGGGCGGGACGAGCACCAACTCCTCGATCATTACGGCGATCACGGACGTGGAGTGCGCACCTGGCCTGGCACCCATCCTCGCGCCGCTGTCGAACCAGACCGGCACTTCGAACGTATTGTTTTCGTTCGATGTCTACGCGAGCGATCCCGGTTGCGATCCGCCCGCGTTGTCGGCCGTCGGCCTGCCGGCGGGCGCGTCCTTCTCCACGGTGATTTCAGGTACCAATCGGATCGGCACATTTTCCTGGACGCCGCAGGCTGTTGGAACGTTCCCGGTCCGCTTCACGGCGGCGGACTCGGATCTGCTGGCTACGGACAAGGTCATGCTCGTCTACGTCGCGGCTGTCGGTGAGGCTCTGAATAGCGCGGGGGTACCCGCATCCCAGACTAACTGGCATGTGGCCATCACCAGCCTCGTTGTACCCTCCAGCGGGAACGCGACTGTGGTGTGGCAGTCGGTGGACGGCATTACCTATGACCTCTATAGCAGCCCCGCGCCCATCGGGGGCGGCGCGTCGTGGAGCAAGGTGGTGTCCGGCCAGGAAGCCGACGGAGTGCTCGCCACCGCTTCGGTCTCCGCCGTCGGCAGCACGATCTTCTATCAGGTGGTGCCCGAGGGTGCCACCCGCGCCGATCGCGGGGTATGGGGCATCGTGAAGCCCACGATTCCCTCTGCCTTCCACCTGATGTCCCCGCCTATCTTGGGTGATCGCAGTCTGGCCGATGCCGGTGAATTCGGAAAGGCCCTGGCCGCTGTCGCACCGGAGGGGGCCAAGATCCATATCGCCACCGACTCCGTGCCCAACTGGACCACCTTGGAAGAGATTGGGGGCGTCTGGCGCACGGATCCGGGTGGCGCGCCGTACAACACCCCGCTGAACCCCGGGCAGGCCTTCTACTTACAGGGCGCCTCCGGCGCTATCCCGGTCTTTTCCGGCCCGGTGGGCAACGTGGGTACCCAGTCGGTTAGCCTAGGTGTAGGGTTTAACCTGCTTGGGGTGTCGGAAGGGAAGGGGATAGCCGCCAGTACCGGCTTCGAATCGGCCTCTCCCATCGGCAACAACAACGAGAACCTGGCCGACATGATCGTGATCCAGCACGCCAACGGGACGTGGCGGAGGCTGGTCCGCCAGACCACGCCCAGCGCGCGCTGGTACGATATGACTACCCGGGGGGCCACTTCTATTATACTAATGCCCGGTGAGGCGTACTATTACATCCGCAGAACCAGCAACACCTCGGTGAGTTTCTAACATGAAAAACCTATTCATAACGCTCCCAGTACTGGCGCTCTGGACTGGTTTTACCTGCGAAGCTGCCGTGCTGACCTCGGATAGCTTCGATACCACCGCTGAGGGCTGGACGGGCGCCGGCAGCATGGCGGTCAGCTTTTCCGGCGGCCAAGGAAACCCCGCTGGCTCGCTGCAAGGAAGCTTCGCCTCACAGGGGTTCTTCTTCATCCCGCAGACCGGCTCGTTCCGGATGGATGTGGGGGGCTCTGACTTCCTAGGGGCTTATCCCGGGATAGACAACATAACCGGGTTCACCTTCAGCTTTCTGGCCAACAGCGTACTGCCGCTGGACGTGAACCTGCGCCTGATGAACGGGTTGGACGCCTATTACTACACGTTGGATATCAGCAGCTTGAACACGGGGACCTGGACCCCGTTCTCGGTGTACCTGGACGCCCCCGGTTGGCAGGGCAACGCAGGGGTATTGGGCAGTGTAACGGCGGTAGAGCTACAGGTGGCCCGGGGCAGCGCCGCCGCCCAACTGTTCTTCCTGGACAACTTCGCCACCACCGCCCAGCCGTTCGAGGCGGGGAGTTCCGTCCCGGAACCGTCCACCGGCTTGCTGGTCATCTATTTGGGCGCGATGCTGTATGGCACTCGGAAGCGGTTGTTTTCCGCATCGGGTGCCGGATACCGTTTGCCCATCGGCCAGACCAAGCGAACGGTTATGGGCTGCGCTCTGCTGGGCCTGACCACGCTAGGGGCGCAGGCGGCAGGGATACAGTCGGAAGGCTTTGCCGACGCCCAATCCGCATCCGAAGCTAGCCTATACCTCGGAGCCGGTGCTTGGACGTTTACCGGTGGGGTAGCGCAGGTAACGTTTGCAGAAACAACGCCCTACGCCATCCCGGACGTAGCGACCCTCCGTCCGTCATCTGGTTCATTCACTGGAAACTATGTGGAAGCCGGCCTGGGGGTCATGGGATTCCGCTTCCGTTGTCAGGGGCCGGTGCCGTCGAGCCTGTACGTGGAGTTGGCGGCCGGCGGATCGGTCTACCAGCGGCTTCTTCCCGTCTCGGGGTCCAGCGGTTGGCAGACGTACATGGTGTCGCTGGCCGGGTTGGAGGCGGGCGGGTGGACGGTGAAGAAGGGTTCACGGGCCAACTTCGCAGCGGCGCTGGAAGACGTCCAATCGGTTGCCATCAAGATCCGGCGGAGCGGAGCGAGCGCGACGGACTACGCAATCGACGACCTGCTTGTTGATGGACTGCCGCAGGCGGCGGACGGTGCGTCCGCTAGTGCAACGGATCTGCGCATGGCCTGGAACTACCTGCAGCTGGGAGAACCCTACACGATGCAGGAGAGCCCCTCGCTGAACGGCCCTTGGAAAGATGCGCAAACGGTCACCGCAACCAGCCGCCTGCAACAGTTCAGCATACCCGCCAACGGCACCGCCGCCCAATCGTTCTACCGCCTGCGCGGGCCGTAAATCGGAAATGCGCTCAACTTTACGGCCGGGGCTCCGGCGGAGCCAAGACGACCCCACCAACCCCGTCTGGCAACCCCACCGCCGTACCCGATCGTTTCACATTGGGTGCCTCTATGGCGAGGAAGGGGGTCATTTCTTTTCTCCCCACGTGCGGCATACCGCACACTCAACCTCGACCGGGACGCTCGGGAACAACTCAGCCATGGCCTCCTTCATGGAGCCCTCCACGATGGCCTTGGCTTGTTCCGCCAACGCCACCGGGGCCAGCGCAATCAGTTCGTCGTGGACTGTGGAGATCAATCCGCACCCAGGCGGCAATCGCTGGGCGATCAGAATGATCGCGTGTTTGATACCGTCGGCTGAACCGCCTTGGATCGGGGTATTCAGCGAGGACGCGAACCGCGACCAACGGAAGTCGTCCCCGGCGATGAGCAATTGGCGACGGCCGGTTATAGTGCGGGTCTCCGTCGCCGTGCCGGATGTGACATAGCTTGCGTCCTGCCATGCCTTCAGCTTGGGATAGGCGGAGAAGAACCGGTCCCGGATCTCGCGGGACCGGGATTCGGTCATCTCCACGCCATAGACGTTCTTGGCGTACCCGACCAAGCCCCGGGCGCTCTGGCCGTACAGGAGCCCGAAATTGACCGCCTTGGCCAGTTGGCGATCTTCCTTGGTCACATCCTTCGGGTCCTTCTCCAGCACCAAGGCGGCGGTCAGGCGGTGGAGGTCTATGCCGTTGCGGTACGCCTCGATCATCTTGGGCTCTTCGGTGATGGCGGCGGCCACCCGCAGCTCGATCTGTGAATAGTCGGCCACGATCAGGGCGTGCCCTTCCGGCGCCGCGAAGGCGGTACGGATGGGGCCGCGCTCGACGTTCTGCAGGTTGGGATCGCGGCTGCTGAACCGCCCGGTATCGGTGCCAGTCGGCTCGAACCGGGCATGGATGCGGCCATCCGGTGCCACCGCATCAAGCAGGCTCTCCGTCTGCTGCGCCCGCTTTGAGGCGCTGCGGTAGGCGAGGATGGCCGGGATATAGGTCTTGTCCTCGGACGCCAGCAAGACCGCCTCGCCGGTACTGGCCACAGCAACGCCTTTGGCGGCCAAGGCGGCCTTCAACTGCGGGGGTGAGCCAGGATTGAGGTCAGGGATGCCGAACAGCTTTTGGAGGCTGGAAGTGGCCGCTACGGCCCGTTCTTCAGCCTCGGAATTGAAGCGCTGGAGGATGTCGCGGTCCACCGGGAAGCCCCGCGCCTCCATCTCCACGATGTAGGGCAGGAGTTCCATTTCCAGACGGTAGACGTCGCTCAGGCCGGCGGCGGCCAGTTCCTTGGACAAGGCTGCATCCAAAGCGTGCAGGTGGGCCACATCCGCAGCGGCATAGCGGAGTTGGGCCGGAGCAAGAGCGCCGCCCCAAGGCACGGTCTGGGCGGATTTGTCGAGGGTCAACCCGAGGTGGCGTTGTGCAACGGCTTCCAGGCTGTTCCGTTCTTCCCGGCGCCCGGCGGTCAGCAACCGACTGACCGTCATGGTGTCCCGGAGGGTGGGCAGGACCAGTCCGCACTTCACCCGGAGCCAGAGGGCATCGAACTTCAGGTTATGCCCGACGATAGTGGCCGTGGACAGGACCGGGGCCAGCGGCCCGAGATCGTAGCCGATGGCCTGCAGGTCGAGGAGCCATGGGTCGGACCCTGGCACGGCGAGGGTCAGCAGGCGGATGTCCCCCTTCCACGGATTGACGGCATCGTCCTTACCGGGGCCGTAAGTCTCTATGTCCAAGGCGATTGGCGCGTCGGACTCGCCTAGGGTAGATGCCGCCTCCGCTAGCCCGCCCGGAGTCAGGACATGACGGAAAGGAATGGTTGGTGTTTTGGTCACATTGGTCACTTTGGCTGGCATTTCCCTATTACTTTTCTCTTCACTATTTTCTATTTTTATATTCTCCCTCTGAATATCCGAAACACCCCCCCTAGCGCTAGGGTTAGGAAAGTGGCCAAAGTGGCCAATGTGACCACCGAAGACGTCATCAAAAAGGGTGGTACGATCGGTACCGGGCGCGCCATCCTGAATCGGCTGGAACTGGTAAGTGAATCGCTGGGTGCGTCCCGTGGTTTCATCCGCTACGAGGCGGATACCACCCAGGGTACGCCCCTTGAAGCTGTGTAGCAGTTTTCCGAACCGCATTTTGTCGGACTTCTTGTCGAGGTCGAGCCAGGCGAATAGCTCGCAACCGTCAGCCTTCAGGAGCTCATAGACGTCATCTTTCCGAATGAAGGCCTCCCCGTGGCGCTCGTGGGCTAGGGCGAACAGGGCCTTCATGTTGGCGGTCTGCAGGTCGCCGTCCACCGCCGCCGTCTCAACCTCGGGCAGGCAAGGATCTCCTAGCCCGGCAGCGTGCATGATTCCACCTACCACGCTTGCCCAGATGGGGAAGCTCGTGAAGACGTTGGGCGCATCCGGACGCCCTAGCGAGTCCCAGTGGTTCACCAAGGCGGCAAGGGCGGACACAAAGATTTCGCGGTGGCCCAGCAGCCAGCCGTGCAGGTCGGGCCGGCGGAAGCGCCGGGCGTTGGCATTTTCTTCGCTGTAGTGGAGCAAAACGGTGCGGCACCGGTTTGACATATCGGCGGTGTAGGTGATGCCGGTATTGGCGGATAGGCTGATCTCCAGCTCGTTGGGCAGGGTGGCCTCGCGGTTTTCGCCCAAGCATCGGTCGGTCCAGACAAGGGCGGTGGCCACCATCTCGAAGGAGGCGTTGTTGATATTGCCACGGCAGTTGGCCCAGTGGATGCGCCGCCGTCCGGCCAGCAGAGCGGAGGTGATCTTCTTCCGCGTCTCGTCCTCGTCGGAATTGAGCGGCGCGTCTTCGTTGGTGCGCCCTTCATAAAGGATGGAGGTCAGGTTCGCGAGGTAGTCCTTGCCCGCGCGTTCCCGGTTCGCTTTGTAGAGCCAGACTGGAGTACGCGCATTCCACTGGCCGTAGAGCCCACGGCAGAACGGCGTGATGAAGGCAGCCACCGCGTGAACGATGGCCTGCCTATCGGCGAGGCAGAACTCATCGAACAACTCCCGAAGACAGGCCCGCGCATCCTCCAGCACCATGGGACGGATGCCGGGGGCATCGGGATTCAGGTAGGTGCGGAAATCAGGGTCGAAGCCCGGTTTTGGGTAGCCGATGGTGCCGTCGTCGCGGAGGATCGGCTGCGGCACGTCGAGGATGCGTTCGACCCTTGGTAGGTGTTGCTTGAACTGCTGGGCATGGAGCAAGGTTTCCGCTGTGTTCTTTCCCATCGAGCGGGGGATGAAGACCGGGCGATCGAACGTATCCTTGCCGAGGTCGCCCACCTCGGCAAAGGTTTCCAAGAGCGTAATCGCCTGCACTGGTTTCAGGGCGGAGAACGAAAGCGAGTTAGCGCGGCGTGAGATGGGCATAGCGGTCACCACCACGACGAGATCGTGGCGCAAAAAGAGGCCGTTCTGTCCGGTACAAGGACCAACGATCTCGCCCGCTTCATCTGCAAAGACAGACTGGGGTCGGCTCGATCCAGGCAACAGCAGGCGCGGGCGCCCATCTGCTGCGTCCTGGCCCGCCTCCCATACATGATCACAGCGACAGTGCGCGTCCACCACACCGGCCTTCTGGTCCTCACACCAGTTCACGAAATCAGCCAGCGACTTCTCCCCGTGCGAGGTGTGGAGACACTTGAATCCGGGCCATTTGCCATCGCGGGCCTCGAAGATGACCGTGCCGCTGTCATTGCGGGGATCGGGCGGCGTGGTGTGGGCATCGGTCCACGGGCAGAGTATCGCGTGCTTGCCCACATCCCCGTCGAGGGTGCGTGGGTTCCGGCCCATCGCTGTGGCCAATGCCACGATGTCCAGCGTGGCGAGGTCTCCTTTGAAGCGCGACAGCCAGAACAGGTCCGCGTTCTTGCCCCGCCGCCGGGCCGGTTCCTTCTCGGCTTCCTGCTTCAACCCGAACAGCCGTTCCAGCTCCTTCCACGACACGGATGGCAAATCGCCGGTCATTTCCCAGCGATAGGCGGTCCCGCTTTTATGGACCGACGGGGCCAATACCACGTTGCCACCAAGGAACACCTCGCACGTCACGGCCTCGGTTAGTTTCGCCTCCACCTTCTGGTTCTTACCCGCAGCGGCCAGCACCTCCGCCGGGATGTCCTGGCAAAGGACGTGCAGGTGGACGCCGCCCGTGGTGCGCTCCCTGGGCCACGCCGCCAACTCGGGTTTGGCGGTGAGCCACGCAACCACGCTGGCCCCGGCATCGGCCTTGGAATCGAGGTCAATGACGACGTGTGGGAGTTGGACAAGAAGACCGAGATTCCTGTGTTTCCCGTTTCCGAAATACTTCAGGAAATAGGCGTCTGTCGTGTCCTCACGTTTGCGGTTTTTCCAGCCCTTCTCTACGGGCTTTTTGCCTCGCTCGGCCTCTGTTCCGTCGTCCGGTCCGAGCAGTGCGTGAACTGTCCAGCCAAGGCGATCGCGGTATAGCCTTGCCGATTCTAGTAGGTCGCGGCCGTTGATGTTGGAGGGGATAGTGATGGGTGAGATCATGGCCTTACCTCCGAATTATTGAGCATCTCCACGAGCACGTCGGCATGACACGGCGGCCCCTTACAGCTGCACGCAGGGTTCTTGCCTCCGAGGTATTCGCGCAGTTCGGCGATCACGATCCCGGGCGCGACGATCGCCCGATATTTCGTAACAACTTCATCCCGTGTGCCGTCGCGCAGCTCAACAATCTTTCCACCTCTCATGACGTGTGCCTTGAATGGGTTGCCGTAGCGACTGGGACGGCCAACCCAGCGGGCATCGGGAGGACAGGGGTTGTCCTTTTGCCTAGGTATCCATTGAACGCGATGCACGCTCATGGCTGGCCTCGCTGAACAACATTGAACACGAGACGTTCCATCTTTCGCGTCTCCTCAAAGCTCTCGGTGTGCAGAAGTATCGGGATGGCCACGGCACTACTCCTGGGCGACGCCCTGAAGGATGAGCTTGTCCACCTCGATAGAGCTGAATCCGCATGCGCGCTTGCGGCCGGGGAGTCGCTTCTTTGCAAGAAGCCCCTCCCGGGCCCAGTTGTCCACCGTGCGGGGACTGACCGAAAGGCGGCGAGCGACCTCGTGACGGCGTAGAAGCCTGACATCTACGGGTGTGGCCGTCGTCCCCGTCGCGTCATCTACCAACCCAAGTTCCCTGGCGAGGGTGACCCGGTCCTTGCGATTGAGCTGCTCGAGCGCCAGTCGAGCTATTGCCATTTTACCGTCATTCATCTTCATTCTCCCTGCTGCATCGTGTCTGCCCGATGCCTTGGCCACGCGTGATTTCTTGCGCTGGCCCATGTTTAGCATGAAGAATTTCAGATAATTATGATGGGAAACCCCTGGTGTCGCGGGCGAGTGGCCATTCTGTACCAAAGTGTTTCATACGGTCGCTGAGAGTTGCATAAATCTTTCGCAATCAGGCTTGACACACATTTCGCAACCGGCAGCGGGGGCGTATAACGAGCGGAAATGCGACGAAATGGGCCTTAAATGAGCTATTCCGGTTATTGCTCCGCACCCTCAACAAGTCTGCGTCCGGATATCCAGGAGGACTAAATAGCTCGTGAGGGTCGATTTACCACACTTTTACCACACCCGCCGGACCAACAGACGCTCGCCTGTATTTTGGGATGTGTAAATCCGTGAAAGTCGTAACAAATCGACTGTGGTAAAACTGTGGTAAAAATGGAACAGAAGTGAAGCGAATGGACGGGAACGGGGGATACGGCCTAAGCTAAGGAGAAACCGCCATAAAAGGCAAAAATGGCTTATTTATCAGCGTTTATGGGGTGGTGGTAGGGGAAGGATTCGAACCTTCGAAGACGTTAGTCGTCAGATTTACAGTCTGATGCGTTTGGCCACTTCGCTACCCTACCAAAAGGGGATCGAACATCTAACGGATGCCCCGCCGGATGGCAAGAGGATAGGTGCGCAGGCAGAAAAAAAGCCGCGCCCCGAAGGGCGCGGCTGGTGGTCAAAGCAGCGGGATGTTCAGGGCAACTTGATGGCCTGTCCCACTTTGAGTTTGTTGGGATTCAGCCCCGGATTGGCCTTCATGAGGGCGGCCAGCGTGACCCCGTGATCCTTGGCGATCTTGGACGGGAAGTCACCCGCGCGGACGGTGTAGGTTTTGTCGGACGCCGTGGGCGGGACTGGCGGTGCCGCCTGGCCGCTCACCGCGGGTTCGGTCGCGCCGGAGACCGGGGCGGCCACGCGCGGCTTGCTGGCCTCGCTCAGGGTGGTGACTTTGTTGGCGAGGTCTTCCAACTGGGTGCGGGTCTGGTTGTAGAGTCCGCGAATCTGCCCTTGCAGTTCCTCGGTGGCTCCACCCAGACGCTCGATTTTCTGTTCGACCTCCGAAAGGCGATCGCCCTGCTGGATGGCTCCGCTGCGTCCATTCATGCTGACATAGAGGGCGGACCCGCCCAATGCGATGCCGATGATGGCCAGACCCGTGACAACATAATTGCTCATACTGCTCCCGCTATCGATATTCATAATGAGCGGTACTATGGTGGTTTCGGTCTCGGATACAAGCGCGATTTGGACCGGGCGGTTGACCCGTTCTGTCCGGGAAGACATTGCTTCCTTGGGCGCGTCTCGCTACGTTTGCCATGCCCTTGTGACCCTGAGCATCCATGCCTTATAAGACGCAGATCGCGGCGCTGACCGTATCCAGCCTTTCCCTGCGCCTGAAGGCCCCCTTCGGCATATCCTCCGGCTCCCTACCTGTGGCCGACAACCTGCTGGTCCGGGTGGATTTGCATGGCGGAGTATCCGGCTACGGGGAAGCCGCACCCTTCCCCGCGTATAACGGTGAGACCCAGGCCAGCGTGCGGGCCGGCCTGCAAGAGGTTCATGATTTTGTGGTAGGCGCCAACGTGCAGCACTGGCGGAAATTAGCCCGCGATCTGGTCGAACGCCTGCCCAGCGGCGCCGCCCGTTGTGCGCTGGAAACCGCCATCCTGGATGCGTTCACCCGCTATCAGAAAACGTCCGTGTGGCGTTACCTGGGTGGCCATCGCCGCCAATTGCGCACCGACATTACCATCTCCACCGGCACCCCGGAGGAAGCGCGGGTCGCCGCCACCGCGGCCTCCGCCCAGGGCTTTCGCACCTTGAAAATCAAGGTGGGGGGCGGGGCGCCCGAGGCGGATGTGGAGCGCATCCGGGCCGTGCGCGAGGTGACCGCCTCCGCGGCTTTGCTGCTGGATGCCAATGCCGGCTTTAGCGCCGGGGATGCACTGGCCTTGCTGGCCGGGTTGCGCGAGGTGGGTATCAAGCCGGCGCTTTTTGAGCAGCCGGTGGCGCGGGAGGATATCGAAGGACTGGCCCGCGTGCATCGTGAAGGCCGGGTCGCGGTGGCGGCCGATGAAAGCGCTCACTCCGCGTCCGATGTTCGTGCGCTCATCAAGGCGCGCGCCGTCCAGGTCATCAATATCAAGCTTATGAAATCCGGCCTGGCGGAAGCGATGGATATGGCCTGGCTAGCCCGCGAGGCCGGACTCAAATTGATGATCGGCGGCCTGGTGGAATCCCGCCTGGCCATGAGCATGTCGGCCAGTTTTGCCGCCGGCACCGGAGGTTTCTCGTATGTGGACCTCGACACCCCGCTGCTGCTTGCTTCGGAACCCCTGCAGGGCGGCCTGGTCTACGAGAACGACGTGATCAAGGTGGCCCACATCAAGGAAGGCCACGGGGTTATTCCGGCGTAGTCCCAAGTCGAAAGTTCTAGGTCCCACGTCTGAAGACTTGGAACCTGGGACCTGGAACATGGAACTGATTTATCCAAACGAGCAGATGTATTCCGCGATTCCGGATGTCACCTTGATGTCGAAGGCGGAATTCCCCGGCACATTAAAGGCCGTGCCTGCCGAGTAGGTCTTCCAGGCGGTTTCGCCCTTGAGCCGTACTTCACAGGAACCCGCGATGATTTCCATGATTTCGGGGGCGCCGGTATTAAAGGTGAAACTGCCCGGATAGATTAGTCCCACGGTTTTCTTCACCCCGCCCGCGAACAGCACGGAATGGCTCACCACCTTGCCGTCAAAATACACATTGGCCTTGGCCACCACGCTCACGTTGTCGAACTGCTTGCTCATCGTCATTCCTCTCACTGATTACTGATTACGGGTCACGGATCACTGGCTCCCCGCCAGCGCATCCTCAATCTCCTGCCGTTGTCGCTGCAAATCCGCCGTCTCCTGCCGCCAGAACGCGGTGGAGCCCCAGTCCGGCGCCACCCGCGCGAAGCCGCCATCGCGTTTCTGCCGCGCGCACCATGCGGTGTAATGGATGATGCGCATGGCGCGCAAGGGTTCAATGAGACGCAGGGTGGAATAGTCAAAAGCGCGGAACGTCTCGTAACCTTCCAGCAGCAGGTCCATTTCCGCCCGGCTGGTGCGCAACTGGCCCGGCAGCATCATCCACAAATCCTGCACCGGCGGCCCCACGGACATGTCATCGAAATCAATGAGGAAAAACGGCTCGCCCGGCCGGCCCAGGATGTTGGCCCGGTGACAGTCCCCGTGCAGGCGGGTGGTGGCGAGATCGTCGAAGAGCGGGGCGATGCGTTCCAGAATATCGTCCGCCACCTCCGCGTACTCATCGCGCACGCGCGCGTTGGGAAACTCGCCTTCGAGGATGAAATCCAGGTGCTGGCTGCTGGAGATTTCCGGATGCAGGCGCCCCCGGTCGCGCGGGGCATGCTGCTCGCCCACCGTGTGCAGGCGGGCCAGCAAGCGGCCCAATTCCTTCCACTGCTCCGGGGTGGGTTCCTCCAGGGCGCGTCCGCCTTTTTTGGGGAAGATGGCGAAGGTGAGTCCGTGCTGCTCGTGCAGCAGTTCGCCATCCACCCCGACCAGCGGGGCCACCACGGGAATCTCCACCTCGCTCAGTTCCTTGAGGAAATCCTGTTCGTCCTGCAACGCGTCCCGGCTCCAGCGCCCGGGCCGGTAAAACTTGGGCACCACCCAGGAACCGTCATCCATCTGCACGTCGTAGACGCGGTTGATGTAGCTGCCCAGCGGGCGGCACAGGTTGGACGCCGGCCGACCCAGGGCCTGCTCGACCCATTGAAGTACGCGGTCCGGGGAGAGTTCGGAAAAATCCGCCAGCGCTTCAGGCTTGGCCATGAGAAAGTTCCAACCCTTGGAAAAAGAGCATTTCGGGACTTCCAACCCTTGGAAAAATCATGACCGGGTGGCCGCGATCAGTTGTTCCAATTTTTGCTGCGCCGCGCCGGAATCCACGGATTGTGCCGCCACCGCAAGGCCCTCCGTCAAGTCGCGCGCCTTTCCGCCCGCCACGATGGCGGCGGCGGCGTTGAGCAGGGTGATGTCGCGTTTCGGACCCTTCTGGCCGGCCAGGATGTCGCGGATGAGGGAGGCGTTGTAGGTCGGATCGCCCCCCGCCAGATCGGCCGGGCGCGCGCGGGTGATACCGAGGGAAGTTGGGTCCAGTTCAATCAAATCGACATTGGCGCCGCGTACGATGGCGATGCTGCTGGTGGTGGTGGTGGTGATTTCGTCCAGACCGTCGTGCCCGTGCACTACAAACAGGTGCTGTACGTCCAGTGCGGAGGCGGCCCGGGCCAGTGTGTTGACCAGATCGCGATGGTAGACCCCGAGCACACCGTGCCGCGCACCTGCCGGGTTGGACAGGGGGCCCAGGATGTTAAAAATGGTGCGGATACCGATTTCGCGGCGCGGCCCGATGGCGTGTTTCATGGCCGGGTGCAGGCTGGGCGCGAACAGGAAGGCGATGCCGATGTCGCGCAGGCAACCCTCCATGACTTCCGGCGCCACCCCGATGTTGACCCCCAGGGCCTCCAGCACATCCGCGCTGCCGCTCTTGCTGGAGACACTGCGGTTGCCGTGCTTGGCCACCACCACGCCCGCGCCCGCCACCACGAAGGCGGCCGCGGTGGAGATGTTGAAGGTGTGCAGTCCGTCCCCGCCCGTGCCGCAGGTGTCCACCACGATGCCGTCCGGGGTGTGCACGGCGGTGAACTTTTCCCGCATGGCCCGCGCGCTGCCTGCGATGATCTCGGGCGTTTCGCCGCGGATGCGCAGAGCGGTGATGAAGGCCGCGATCTGGGCCGGGGTGGCCTCGCCGGCCATGATCTCGCGCAGCGTGGCGTGCGCCTCATCGTGGGTGAGCGGTTTGTTGTCGACCAGTTTGGCTATGGCTTCTCGGATCATGGTAGAAATCAACCCTTTCGCTTGCGGCGGGCGTGGTATGCCGCGCGGTCTTCTCGTACTCGACCTCCACGGGACGCCCCGCCAATAAAACCAGTTAGGGCTATCGCCACGTCGGGACAAGCTTTTTGCAGCGGCCGGTCCTCGGTAACGCATCGCACACCCATTTGGCGGGCCAGGGTAATATACTGAGCGTCGTACACGGTTATGTTCCAGTGCAGGGCATCCCGCAACACCACATCGGCGGACGGTTCCTTTTCGCTGCCGCGTAAAAGTTCCACTGCCTGATCCAGCAGGGTGAGCGCTGTCATTTCGGGCATCCCTCCGTACCGGGCATACTTCCACAAAATGCTCTGGAATTCCACCCGCCACAGAGGTGGAACCAACCATTCGGAATCAACCTCACGCAGGCGGTTGGCTTCTGCGGTCCGCTCCCCTTGGATCAAGAAGAAGGCCAGCACATTGGCGTCCACCACGATCACGCCCGGCCTTCCCGTTTGGCCTGGTTGATAAACGTGTTGGTCAGTGGAAACCGCCCCCGGTAGGCCTTGACGGCCGGAATGGAGGGGACCTGGTGCAGGCCTTTGTCGAGCAGGACAATGGCCTGCTGGGTCATGGACCGGTGGTTTTCCCGTGCCTCGTCTTTCAGGCGACGGTGAAGGTCGGCGGGCAAATCTTTGATGACCAGGGCAGGCATGGGGACCTCGCTATCGAATTGCTAGCATAATGCTAGCACCGGGTGGGATTGTCAAATGAGAGCGTTCAGCGCCGGAGGGCCAGCAGCAGGGCGCCCACGGCCATCAGGAGCACGCCCAGCCAGTTGCGGGGTTGCAGCTTTTCCCCCAGGAAAAACACCCCCAGCACGGCCACCATCAGCAGGCTCAATTTATCAATAGGCGCCACCTGCGAAACCGGGCCCAGCTTCAAGGCGCGGAAATAACACAACCAGGAAAGCCCGGTGGCTAGGCCGGACAGGACCAGGAAGAGCAGGCTGCGCCGGGACAAGGTGGACAAGGCCTGAAACTGCCCGGTGAAGGCGAGCAGGGCGGACAGGAAGATCAGGATGACGACGGTGCGGATGAAGGTGGCGTAGTCCGAGTTCACGCCCGCCACGCCGACCTTGGCCAGAATGGCGGTCAGCGCGGCAAAAACCGCGGAGAGCAGGGCCCAGAGTGGCCAGGATTCGAGCAGGGTTTTCATGGGGTGTTCAGCTTGAACTTCATGAATTCATCCAGGGCGTACCGGTCGGTCATGCCGGACAGGTAGTCGCAGGCGGCCCGCCACACCCCGTCCTTCGCGATGCGGGCCTGGGCCTTGCGTCCCATGATGTCGGGATGGGCCACATAATGCAGGAACAGCTTGCGCATCATGGCCGTGGCTTCCTTGTTGGCCCCGTCCACCATGGGCGACCAATACATGTTCTGGAACAGGAACTTCTTCAGCTCGCCCATGATGTCGCGCCATTCCTGGCTGTAGGCCACCATGCGTTCCGGGCCGCGCATCACGTCGTCCGGTGATTGCGGTTTGAATTTGACCAGGCGGGCCTCGCTGGAGCGCAGCACATCCTCCACCTGCAGGTCGAGCAGGACGCGCACGCAGGCCTTGCGGCGCTGGCCGGTGGGCAGCTCGCCATACAGTTTCTTTACCCGACCCGCTGCGCGCCGCCACGCCTCCGTGGTTTCCAGTTGCTCCTCGACCAGTAGTCCGGCATCGAAACCATCGTCGATATCGTGCGCATGGTAGGTCATGTCGTCCGCCACGTCGGCGATTTGGGCTTCGAGGTACTGGTGCGGGCCCACCGGGCGTCCGTCCACCAAGAAGCCCGGAATATGGGACTGGTGCTTGTACAGCCCGGCGCGCACCTCCCAGGTCAGGTTGAGCCCGGGGAAGGTGGGATAGCTCAGCTCCAGTTCCTCCACCCAGCGCACGCTCTGGATGTTGTGGTCGAACCCGCCGTGGTCCTGCATCAGCTCGTTCAAGGCTTCCTCGCCCGCGTGGCCGAACGGGCTGTGGCCGATGTCGTGGGCCAGCGCGATGGCTTCCGCGAGGTCGGGATTGGCCCCCAGGGCCCGGGCCAGGGTGCGGCCCACCGCGGTCATCTCCAGGGTGTGGGTGAGCCGGGTGCGGTAGTGGTCGGCCGTGCCGTTGATGAAGACCTGGGTCTTGTATTCCAGGCGCCGGAAGCAGCGGCTGTGCAGGATGCGGTCCCGGTCGCGCTGGAATTCCGCGCGGTGCTCGTGGGACGGCTCCGGATATTTGCGGCCATGCGACCGGGCGCTGCGGGCCGCGTAGGGGGCCAGCATCCGGTCTTCCAGTTCCTCGGTTTCTTTTCTCGAACGCAACATGGGTCGTATCCTATGCTCTGTTGGTGACGGCGTAAAAAACAGACACGAACATGCACGAACGAACGCTTTCCAGCACCACCATTTTTTCCGGCCACATCCTGACCCTGGAAACCCAGCAGGTCGAACTAGAGACGGGGCAGGAGGCCTACCGGGAAATCGTACGCCACCACGGGGCGGCCTGCGTGCTGGTGCGCAACCCGGCGGGCGACTTTGTGCTCATCCGGCAGTTCCGCAAGCCGGTGGAACAGATCATGCTGGAGGTGGTGGCCGGTATTCGCGACGGCGATGAAAGCGGGGCCACCTGCGCCCGCCGCGAAGTGCGCGAGGAGACGGGCTACGAAATCGGGCTGCTGCGCCCGCTGGGCGTGATCTATCCCACCCCCGGCTACGTGGATGAGCGCATTGAGGCTTTTTATGCCGAGGCGGTCGGACCCTCCGGCGATTGCGATCTGGACCACGACGAGCGGGTGGAGCCGGTGGTGCTGAAGGAAAACGAGCTGGAAGGCATGATCCGGCGGGGCGAAATCACCGATGGCAAGACCCTGGCCACCTGGGCCTTGTTTCGGGCGGGGGCGGGCATATGAGCGAATCCACATCGAAACTGGGTCAGCTGAAGAACTTTCTGCTGCACGACGCCTGGACCACCGAACTTTCCTCCATGTCGGGCTGGCATCGTCTGATTGTGCGTTTCGTGCGCGTGGGCCAGTTGGTCATCCGCGGCTTCCGTGAGGACGACCTGGCCGTGCATGCGGCCGCCCTGACCTTTGCCACCCTGGTTTCCCTGGTGCCGCTGTTGACCATCGGTTTTGCCGTGCTGAAGGGATTCGGGGGCGGAGAGGAGGCTTCGGCGCGCCTGGTCGAGTCCATCGCCGGCATGCCGGTGCAGTTTCGCGACTTTGTGCAACAGATGGTGGATCTCGTGTTGCGGGCCAACTTCAAGACCCTGGGCTGGGTGGGGGTGGCCGTGCTCTTTTTTACCGTGGTGCAGGTGCTGGGCAGTATTGAGGCCTCCTTCAACCGGGTGTGGGGTGTACACGAGCCGCGGGCCCTCTGGCGCAAATTCACCAACTACATCAGCATCACCGTGGTGGTGCCGGTGCTGGTCATGACCGCCTTCGCGGTGAGCGCCAGTCTGAAGAATCAAGTGGTGTCGGCCCATCTGGAGGAGTGGGCGTGGCTGGCCCGCACCCTGTTGCGCCTGACCCCGCTGGCCACGGTCTGGCTGGCCTTCTTCTTCCTCTTCGTGTTCATGCCCAATACCCACGTCAACCGCCGGGCCGCGGCCAGCAGCGCGTTCTTCAGCGCCTTGTTGTGGCTGGGCTGGCAGAAGCTCTATATCAACATGCAGGTCAGCCTGTCCCGCTACGACGCCATCTATGGAACCTTCGCCTCCATTCCCATCTTCCTGCTCTGGCTGTCCGTGTGCTGGATGATCGTCCTGCTGGGCTCGGAAATCGCCTTTGCCCTGCAGCACCACGTGACCTATCACATGGAGCGCGCGGCCGGGCAGGCCAGCGTGCAGGCCAAGATCAGTCTGGCCGTGGCGGCGATTTTGGACGCGGCCCGTGCCTTCAGCGGGGGCCGGTCCGTGCTCAATGTGTCCGACTACGCCCACGAACGTCAGGTGCCGGTCCGCCTGTTAAACGATGTGGTCGGACTGCTGGAACGGGGCGGCCTGCTGGCTGAACTGGCCGAAAACTCCGGCACCTACGTCCTGTTGCGCGGCCCCGAACACATCCGGGTGCGGGATGTGGTCAATCTGCTGCTGCACGACGGGTCCGGACCGGAACGCCTGGGCCTGGATAAACTGCCGGCCGCCGTCCATGCCGCGGTGGGGGCTCTGGCCGGCGGCCTGGAGGCCGGCCTGGGTGAGCAAACGTTTGCCGACCTGCTGAAAACGTCCTGAGCAGAAAAATCCGGTCGAACCACAAAACCTCTGTGCCCCTTCGCGCCCTCTGTGGTTAACTCCCCGGCCATGCCCATCGATTTCGCCAACGAGCTCAACGAGGAACAGTTGGCCGCCGTGCAGGCGCCGGATGGCCCGGTGCTGATCATCGCCGCCGCCGGCACGGGCAAGACGCGCACCCTGACCTACCGCGTGGCCTGGCTGGTGGAGCGGGGGATTGATCCCACCCGTATCCTGCTCCTCACCTTCACCAACCGCGCCGCCCGCGAAATGCTGGACCGCGCCCAAGCCCTGGTGGGCGACCAGGTGGGCGGGCTGTGGGGCGGCACCTTCCATCACATGGCCAACCGCATGCTGCGCCGCTTCGCCTCCGCGCTGGGCTACGGCAACGACTACACCATTCTTGACCAGGACGACGCGCGCAGCCTGGTCCGCTCCGCGGCCGACGAGCTGGACCTGGTGGGCAAACATTTCCCCAAGCCGGATGTGCTGCTCTCCGTGTTCGGCCTGGCCTACAGCCGCGAAGTGCCCGTGCTCGACATCGCCCACCAGCGCTTCGACGGGCACGAGATCAATGTGGATGACGTGGCCCGCGTGGCCACCCTGTACGCGCAGAAGAAGCGCGACCTGAACGCCATGGATTTTGACGACCTGCTCATCAACGGCCTGCGCCTGCTGCGTGAGCACCCGCACATTCTCGAGCACTACCGCGAACGCTTCCAGCACATCCTGGTGGATGAGTACCAGGACACCAACGTGATCCAGGCCGCCTGGGTGGACGCACTGGCCTCCCACCATCGCAACCTGTTGGTGGTGGGCGACGACTTCCAGAGCATCTACTCGTGGCGCGGCGCGGACTTCCGCAACATCATCGGTTTCCCGGCGCGCTACCCCGGCACCTCCATCTTCAAGCTGGAAACCAACTACCGCAGCCTGCCCGGCATCCTGCACGTGGCCAACGCCTGCATCGCTGGCAACCCGGAGCAGTTCCAGAAGACCCTGCGCCCGGTGCGGGTCAGCCCGGCCCGCCCCGTGGTGGCGCGCATGCAGAACGGCGACCAGCAGGCCGCCTACATCATTGACCGCGTGCGGCGCAAGCGCTCCGAGGGCGTGCCCATGCGCGACATGGTGGTGCTGTACCGCGCCCACTATCACGCCCTGGAATTGCAGCTCATGCTGGCCCGCGAGCGCATCCCGTTTGTCATCACCTCCGGCATGCGCTTCTTCGAGCAGGCCCATATCAAGGACGCCTGCAGCATCCTGCGCCTGCTGGTCAACCCGGGGGATGAACTCGCCTACAGCCGCCTGCTGGCCCTGTTCCCCAAGATGGGCAAGAAGACCTGCGCCAAGCTGTGGGACCAGATGGGGCGCCGCCTCGACCTGCGCGACTCCGCCCAGCGCTCGCGGCTGGAAAATATGCTGCCCGCGGCCGCCCGCCCGATGTGGCAGGATCTGCATCCGGTGTGGGAAAAACTGACCGACCCGCCCGGCGACCTGATCGAATCCTTCGTGGCCGCCTTCTACGACCGCTACGCCATCGAGACCTTCGACAACTACGACCGGCGCATGGAAGACCTGCAGGAATTGGTCAACTTCACCACGCGCTTCGACAGCACCGACGCCTTCCTGAGCGAGATGGCGCTGCTCACCAACATGGACACGGAAAGCGACGACCCACACGCCGAGGAGGCGGATGCGCTCCGTCTGAGCACCATTCATCAGGCCAAGGGGTTGGAATGGAAGATGGTTTTCGTGCTGTGGATGGCCGAAGGCATGTTCCCGTCCAGTCGCTCCCTGAACGATCTGGCGGGCGAGTCCGAGGAGCGCCGCCTGTTCTACGTGGCCACCACCCGGGCCAAGGACGAACTGCACTTGTGCGTGCCCGCGCTGCGCCGCAGTCGCGACGGCGGCACCCAGTTCTTTATGCCCTCCCGCTTTGTCACCGAACTCCCGCCCGATCTGGTGCGGGAGGAAGGGCTCTATTATTGAAGTCGGGTTTCCCTTGAAATCTCTACCGCAGAATAACCCCTCTCGCTGGTCCGAAGCCCAGGCGCGCGGCCTGCCTGCCCAAGGTGTTTTGTTGGAAGTGCGGGTGGCCGATCAGCGCGTGTTCGTGTGGTCGGGTGGTCGGATTCGCACATCCTATCGGGTATCCACCGCGCGCAAAGGGGTGGGGGGGCGCGACGGTTCCCATTGCACACCTCCAGGGTGGCACGAGGTCGCATCGTGTCTTGGTTCCGGCCTGCGACGTGGTTCGGTGCTGGTTTCCCGGCGCTTCACCGGCGAAGTCCTGCCGCGGGCCCAGTGGCGTTCCGCGGGCGGACCGGATCGCATCCTGACCCGCATCCTGTGGTTGCGCGGACTGGAGCCCGGACGCAACAGCGGACCGGGTGTGGATTCTTACCGGCGCTTCATCTATTTTCACGGCACCAACCAGGAACAGCATCTCGGGCGGCCCGTCTCGCACGGTTGCATCCGCCTGGGCAACGATGACCTGCTGGCCCTGTTTCGACGCGTGCACGGCCGCACCACCTGGTGCTGGATCAGCTGAGCCGGATACGGCGCAAGGCGGTCAGGGGGTGGCCGGATTGAGTAAATCGTTGAGCAGATTCAGCAGGTCTTCTGCCGCGCAGGGCTTGACCAGCACGCCATCGGTCAACGCGCGCGCCTGATCCATCCAGTCCGGTTGGGGCAGGTATCCACTGAGCGTGATGATCTTGCAGACCGGTGGATGGGCGCGCAGGGCCTTGATCAAAGCCCAACCGTCCATAACCGGCATCATGAGATCGGTAATCACCGCCTGATAGCGGTCCGGGTTTTTCTCCACGAGTTCCCAGGCTTCCCGGCCGTGGCGGGCAAAGTCCACCTGGTAGCCATTCCGCTTCAGGATTTCTCCAATGACGTTGCGCACGCTTGCCTCATCGTCCACCACCAGCACTCGCTGGCCATTGCCCTGCACCAGCGGTTCGAGTGTATGCTGCTCGGTTGAATAGGTCGCGGTGGCGGACTGAGGCAGGAAAATGCGGAACGTGGTGCCCTGACCGACCCAGCTCTCCACCTCGATGAACCCCCGATGACTGCGCACGATGCCCAGCGCGGTGGACAGCCCCAGCCCGGTGCCTTCACCCGGTGGTTTGGTGGTGAAGAATGGGTCATAAATCTTGTCCAGGTGTTCCTTCGGTATACCGGTCCCCGTATCGGTTACGGTCAATAGGGCATGGGGACCCGGCAACACCCAGGGATAGATGGATGCCTGATCGGCCTCGATCATGGATGCTTCCAGCCGGATGGTCAGGTGCCCACCCTCCGGCATGGCGTCCCGGGCATTGACGCACAAGTTCATGAGCAGTTGGTGCAACTGGGTGGGATCGCCATCAATCAGGATCATGTCCGGTGTCAGTTCGGTGCGCACCGTGATGTTGCGCGGGAAGGTCTCGTTCATGATTTTGACCATGTCCCGGATCAGCGCGCGCAGGGGCATGGGGGAGCGCACGGATTCCAGCCCGCGACCGAAGGTCAGCAATTGGCGCACGATGTCCGCGCCGCGCTGGGCGTTCTTTTCGACCGAATCAATAATCGATCGGACGGTGGGTTCTTGAATGACTTCCCGCAGTATGGCGGGCGCCAGCAGCACCGGAGTCAGAATGTTATTCAGGTCATGGGCGATGCCGCTGGCCAGCCGGCCCACGCTTTCCAGGCGCTGGGTGCGCAGGAGCTGGGCCTCCATGGATTTGCGTTCGGTGATGTCCTGTTTAATGGCTACATAATGGGTGATCGCCCCCTGGTCGTCGCGAATGGGCGTGATGGTCATCTCTTCGTGATAGACTTTCCCGTCCTTGCGGCGATTGATGATTTCTCCCTGCCAGACTTTCCCGGACGTGATGGTGGACCACAGTACGCGGTAAAAATCAGCATCTTGGGCGCCCGACTTCATCAGGTCCCGCGGATTTTTACCCAGCGCTTCCGTTTCGGCATAACCGCTGATCTTGGAAAAGGCTGGATTGACCCACAGGATGGTTCCTTGGTGGTCGGTGATCACAATGGCGTTGGCGGCCGCCTCCAAGGCCCCGCTCTGCCGGCGCAACAATTCCTCCGCCTGCTTGCGTTCGGTGATGTCCTGTAAGGCGCCCCGCATACGAATGACCTTCCCCTTGTCCAGGATGGGATGGCAGATGGTGCGCACCCATTTGAGATTGCCCCTGGCCGTGACCATTTCCAACTCAAGGTCATACGGGGTGCCGCGCTCCATGGCATCGTGCATGGCCTTCTGGATTCGTTCCAGATGTTCTCCTCGGAAAAAGGAGAGTCCTTTCCTGGCCGTCAAGGTCGAGACACTATCCACTTCGTGAATACGGGCACATTCGGCGGTCCAATGTCCCTGGCCGGTGGCGGGATCGAATTCCCACCCGCCCACGTGGGCGAGATCTCCGGCTTCCCGCATCAGCAGTTCCTGATGCCGAAGCCGATCCTCGATCCGCCGCGTGTCTGTGATGTCCGCGCACAAGGCGGCCAGTCCGTAAACATGTCCATCGGGATCACGCAGGGGGAACTTGGAAGATAGGTAAATGTGCTGCCCATCCGGCCGAAGGGCCGTTTCCTCAAACTCAACCGCCCGGCCGGATTCCATGGCCTGCCGGTCATTCGTCTCGTATTGGGTGGCTTCCGTGTCAGGAAACAGCTCCCGCACGGTGTGCCCGATGATCTCGGGAGGCGGGCGGCCGATGATCTCGGCCCCGTATTGGTTGATGGTCAGGAAGCGGCCGTTCAGGTCCTTGACCCAGATGATGGCCTTGGCTGCGTTCATGATGTCTTTCAGCAGTTGTTCACTGCCCGACGCCGCGCGCTCTGCTTTTTTTAGCTCGGTTACATCCGTGGCAAATCCGTGCCATTCCACCACACCGCTGGCATGACGGGTGGGCCGGGACCGCCCATCAATCCAGATTTCGCCCCGCTGGCCATGCTGGTATCGAAACACCCTGTGCCAGGGTGACAACTCGCGCGCCGACCTCTGGATACTCTGAAGCAACTCGGAGCGATCCGGTTCGGGAATGCGATCAAACAGCGGTTGGGCATCCTTTTTCATCGTCTCGTCATCCAGATCGAACATCTGCTGTAGCCGGTTGCTGGAATAGGGAAAACATGCCCGCCCATCCGGATGTAGTTGGAAGCTGAAGATCACCCCCGGCAGGTGCTCGGCGATTTCCGCCACCTGTTCGCGCAAGGTATACAGGTCCCGGACCCGTTTTTGCACGCGGTGCATGTGTTCGCTCAGCAGGCTGATGAGAAGTCCGCTCAGGGCAAATAGACCGAGGTGGACCAAGTCACCCCAGGCGGCGACATGGAAAGACTGCTGGGGCGGAACCAGTAAGTATAAAAGCAATCCGCACGAAAGACCGAGGGCGAGCAGTCCGGGGCCCAGACCACCCAGGTAAGCGCTGATGACGATGGGCAGGATGAACAGCACCATCATAGGGTGATGACCTACCGACGTGCCGAAACTAAAGTGGATGGCTAAGGTGCCGAGGGTGGCGGCAAGGGCGGTGATGTAGGCCAACAGCCGCGGGCGGAAAACCGGTCCTCGAAACATCATGGGCAGGTCGTAGATGTGCATGTGATCTCCATCCCTTTGCCGCTCAAAAGGATAGTTTTCCTGCCCCGGCCCCCTCAGACTTGGGTATCGTTGCTTAGTGAGGGTGGGAGGTAAAGCTATTAATTAATGGGTCGGGAAAATGCTCGGTACGCTAATAGGATTGCCACCCCGATTGATAAGGTGAATCATACGGCATGCATATGAGCAAACGGTTCTTGAGTCCTATTGTTTGGTTGATGGTGGCCGCGTCTGGTCACGCCCAATTCAGCGCCGTCGATGATTTTGAAAGCTACGCATCCAATCCGGTGGGTGCCGCAGGCGGCACGGGCGATTGGACGGGCAACTGGGGGAACAACAGCGAGAATGGCGGTGGCTCGTTCTTGAATACCAATTCCAAGATCGACGGAGCCAAAAGTCTTGGTCTGTTTGGATCCGCCAGTACCAGTGGTCAATCGGTCAGCCGTCCTTTTACCGCTGGTACAAATCAGCTCACCGTACGATGGAGCATGCGGGCCGACTACAACGTGGCGGACAGCGGAACCAGCCCCGTCGGGCAGTGCCGCCTGGCCTTCACCATCCGCTCTGGCAACGACGCCAGCCATTTCTCTAATCAGCGTGTGTCCTTTTTCTTTGCGGCGGGCAGCACCAATTTGCAGTGGTACGATGGCACCGACCGGACTACTGCGGCGGTTAATTTCGCCACCAATCATATTGTGGATATTCGGGCCGTCTTCCAGCCCACCAACCGGACCTATTCCTTCGTGGCCAGCAATCGCAACAACGGTACGTCGTACAGCTATGCCGGCGCCTGGACCACCGGGGCCGCGGGTGATCCCCTGGCTTCGGTGGCCTTCATGATGCGAGGCCCCTCGGGCGCGGGCAACGATGCCTTTCTGGATAGCGTATCCATTTCCGCGCCGGAGTTTGCGGCCCCGTCCCTGCCCGGACTGCCCATCCGCGAAGGCGACCTGTGGCGCTATTTCAAGGGCACCTCCACCCCCGCGGCCCAGGGCACGAATCAGTGGTATCAGGGTGGCTATAACGACTCTGCCTGGTTGGGCCCCGCGCCTTCCGGCTTTGGCTACGATGACGGGGACGATGCCACCTATCTGGGCGATATGGCCGGCTACCTGAGCGTGTTCACCCGCAAGACCTTCGTGGTGGGCGACACCTCCACCGTGACGCATCTGACCCTGGGCGCCGATTACGACGACGGACTGGTGGCTTATCTGAACGGTGTGGAAGTGGCGCGCCTCCACATGCCGGCGGGTCCGGTCACCCATGCCACCGCCGCCCTCGACAATCGGGAAGCCTCCCGGGCCGGGCAGGACAACTACACCTGCAACTGTGATCCTCAGGAGAAGGAATACCTGACCCTTGATCCCGGCCTGCTGCGGAACGGTACCAACGTGCTGGCCGTCTCCGGGCACAATATCTCCCTCGGCAGCTCGGACTTTTCCCTGATCATTGAGCTTTATACCAACATCAACCTGGTGCGCGGTCCCATCCTGCAGATGCCCAACCAGGGTCGGGTGACGGTGCTGTGGCGCACGGACGCGGCCACCGACAGCGTGGTGGAATACGGCGCCGACACCAACTACAACGGGGGCGTGGTCAGCAACGCCACGCTGGTGCGCCAGCACGGGGTCGACTTGCCTGTGTTCGCGCCCGGCACTACGGTTCACTACCGTATCCGCAGCGGAGGCGTGCCGCTGGCGGCCAGCCATTTCCGCGCGCCCAAGGTGCCCGGCCAGGCCTTCCGGTTCGCCATCATGAGCGACTACGGTTCGCCCACCACCAACACCACGGCGGTGGCCGCCCAAGCCCTGCTGCAGGACCCGGACCTGCTCATCACGTCGGGCGACAATGTGCAGCAGAATTCAGGTCCGCCCGGGCTGTTTGACGGACACTGGTTCGGGCCCCTCGCGGGACTCACCCGGCGCATGCCCATGATGCCGTCCCTGGGCAACCACGACGTCCGGGTGGCGCGCGGCCAGTGGTATCTGGATGCGTTGCTGCTGCCGACCAACGGCCCGCCCGGCCTCGCGGAACGCAATTATTCCTACGACTACGGCAATGCACATTTCGTCGTGCTGGATGCCAATGCCTTCGTGCCTGACGCTGATACCACCTACACCAATCCGGCTTATCAGCGGGGACTCATCCTCACCTGGCTGACCAATGACCTGCACCAGACCACCCAACAGTGGAAATTCGTTTCCTATCATCATCCGCCGTTCACCAGCGAGGGCAGCCACTCCGCCTACGATCTGATGACCACCCTGGTGGCTCCCGTGTTCGAGCGCTACGGTGTGAACATCGCGTTCCAGGGGCACAACCACAAATACGAGCGCATCAACCCCATCAACGGGGTCAACTACATCACGGTGGGCAGCGGCGGGTTCAGCATCCACAACCTCACCAATCGCCGGGAGTTTTCCGCCCGCGTGTTCAACGACAAGTACGACTTCATTGTGGTGGACATTGACGGACCGCGCCTGATCCTGCGCTGCATGGACCAGGATGGCGAGGAGCGGGACCGGTTCGATTTCGACCTGGCCCATCCCTTCGTTATGGATGGCCGGCTGGAGTCCAGCGCGAAGGTGCTGGCCAGCAACACCCTGAACACCATTCGCCTCTACGGCGCCATCCGCGGGAACTACTTGTACGTAGCCGGTCAGGATGCGCCGCCTCCGGCCAACGGCAACAACGATCACTTCATCTTTGTGAATACCAATCTTACCGGCGGGGCGGTGCCGGCAAACTGGGCCAAGAGCGGCTCCAATATGCAGTGGAGCGCCTTCCTGGGTGACGAGAGCACGGATGGATTCGTGGGCTGGTTCGGGGCCGCGCAACAGATGCTGACCGATCCCGAAATCTATCGCGGCATCACCCCGGGCTTCTTCCGGAACGGCGTTTACACCAACGGGGCTTTGGAAGGAACCCTCAACCTGCCCGCGCATTTTGGAAACTTTCCGCCCGAACTCTGCCTGGCCTTTGCCCCGTATTCGACCACCAACGGCGGTGTTCTGCTGACCGATTACCAGATCCCGCCTGCCGGCCCCGGTACCAGCGTCAATTCCAGCGAGTGGCTGCGTGTGAACTCCCGGGACCTGGCGCTCGATCTGCCGCTCGCGGAGGCGGGTTCCAACCAGCAGGTGGAAGCCGGCCTGTGGGCCGTGCTGAGCGGATACGCCTCCACGTCGCCGGCGGGTTTCCCCTTGAGTTTCGACTGGCTGCAGACCTCCGGGCCGACCGTGGTCACCACCAATCTGGACCAGGCCCAGCCCGCCCTGGTGATCACCTCCAACGTGGCGGTGAATACCGACGTGAACCTGCGCCTGCGCGTGCACGACGGGCGGTTCTACAGCGACGATGATGTGGTCACCATCACCTTCCAACCCATGGTGGACGCCGATGGCGATGGCTTGTCCGACGTTGAGGAAAGCACCGGCTATGACAATCTGTTGACCGCACCCAACCCGGCGGGTACCCCGAGCAATCCCGCCCTGCCGGATTCCGATGGGGATGGCGCGGGTGATGGCGACGAAGCACTGGCCGGTACGCAGCCCACCAACAGCAATTCAATATTCAAAGTGGTGGCTCAATCGTTGGACGCGGGCGTCGGTGGCCTTCGTCTGGACTGGAACACGGTGTCTGGACGTCTTTATCTGGTGGAATATGCCAACCAGCAGCTCACCAACCCGTGGACCGGCCTGACCACGTTCATGGCCACCTCGGCGGTGAGCCGGATCACCGATACGAATCAGGTGATTTTTAATGAACGATTCTACCGGATTGGTATAGCCTATTGATGACGGGCGGATCGGGTGTCGCCCGGTTCCACGTATGAGCGAACCCAGCCATCGCACCGCCGGACCAGCCGGGCGCTATGAATTGCGCCATCAGGTGGGGGAGGGCGGGTCCGGTACCGTCTACAAGGCGTGGGACACCCAGCTCCAGCGGTTCGTGGCCTTCAAGCGGCTCAAGAATCCCGACCTCTCCGAAAACGCGGATATCATTTTGCAGGAGGCCAAAACCCTGGCCGCCCTCCAGCACCCGAACATCCTGACCGTGTTTGACTGCGGCACCGATGATCAGGGCGCGTTTGTGGTCACCGAGTTTCTCGAAGGCGATCCGCTGGATGAGGTCGTCGCGGAAAAGCGCTTCGAGGCGGGCAACGTGGGCGAGCCCATGGTGCAGATTCTGGAAGGCCTGATCGCGGCCCACCACATGCATGTGATCCACCGCGATCTCAAGCCCTCCAACATCATGGTGCTCACCCTGCCCAGCGGGGCGCGACAATATAAGATCCTCGATTTCGGCCTGGCCCGCATCATGACCCGACCCACCACCCAGACCATGTACGACGACCGTACGGTCTACGGGAGCATCTATTATTTTGCGCCCGAACAGATCCGACGTCGCCCGCTGGACGAGCGTACCGACCTCTATGCCCTGGGCTGCGTGTTCTATTTCATGCTGACCGGCGAGCAGGCGTTTCAGGGCGACTCCCTGGCCGACATCATCACCTCGCACATGGAACACCGCTTTACCCCGCTCCAGGAAGCGCGGCCTGATCTGCCTGCGGAACTGTGCGCGTGGGTGTCCAGCCTGTTGGCCGCCAACCCGGATGAGCGTCCCTCCTCGGCCAAGGTGGCGCTGGACCGCCTGCGTCCCATTCTGGCCCGGCTCGGACGACCTGGCAGTATCCGGCTTTCCGCCGCGAACGTGGTCCAGCCCGCCCTCGCCAACCAGACCATGAACATTCCGGTCGAGCCATCGCCGCGCCGGCGCCGTCTGGCCCTCGTGGCCGGCCTGGCGGTCGCGCTGGGCGTGTTGGGCGGCTGGGTGCTGCTGCGTCCCGAGCCGGGGCCGCCGGTGCCCGCCGCGCCCGCCATCAACATGCCGGATTATTTTGAGGGCATGGATCGCGCGGACATCCTGCGCGCCCACTTCAACCGCATCAAAGACATGGATTTCCGTTTTGACAGCGTGGGCACGGTGGGCGAGGCGCTGGCCTATGCCATGTTCCGCGACCGCTACACCGGGCAAACCAACATCGATCTGCTGCACACCATCCGCTACGAGGGCCGCGATGGCACGGAGGCGGGCGAGCTCGATCTTGTGGTGTGGCAGCGTTCGCCCCGGGAGGCGCTGGAAATCTACGAGGTCAAGGTGAGCGACAGCCTGGAGGATGCGTTGTTCAAAGGGCGCGGCCAATTGCGCCGCTTCCAGAACTTCGTCCAGCAGGGCGCCATCACCCGGGTGCACAGCGCGGTGGACGAGGCGCGCGTCTACCGGCCAGATCAATTCGATGAAGTGAAAAAATTCGGCTTCATCGGCTCGCGCGGCGCCGTGGCCGCGGGTTACGACGTGGAGTTTGATCTGACCCGCGCCGAGGCCACCCAGTTGCACAAGGCCGTCCAGCGTTACAAAAAGCTGGTGGCCGAGCAGCAGCACACCGGGCCGTGAGCCTGGACGGCGGCCGCCTTCGCCAGGCTTCGGCGAGCCAAGGCGGAGCGCCGTCCCTACCTGGTGGAAACGTGGTAGGGCCCGCGCTCCGTCGCGGGCCGTACGTTCCATCTAATTCATGGCGAAGCACAGATTCTTTAGCATAGAGTGCAGGCCATGACCGACGTTTCCACATTTCGTTTCGGCGTCATCGGCCTTGGTATGGGGGCCGGTCATGCCGCCGCCCTGCACAACGGAAAAATCCCCGGCGCTTGTCTGGCCGCGCTCTGTGACATGGATGCAGCGCGCCGGGCGGCCTATCGGGATTGGGGCGGAGTCGCCCTGTACGAAGACGCGGCGCGCATGATCGCCGAAGCCAGCCTGGATGCCGTGGTGGTGGCCACCCCGCATTACAGTCATCCCACCCTGGGCCGCATGGCCCTCGAAGCCGGATTGCATGTGCTGGTCGAAAAACCCATCGCGGTGCACAAGGCCGATGCCGAATGGTTGTTGGCCGCGTCGCGCCGGCCCGGCCAACTGCTGGCCGCCATGTTCAACCAACGCACCGACCCCTGCTACCGGCGTCTCAAGGAAATGATCGATAGCGGTGAACTGGGCCGGATCGTCCGCATCAACTGGATCATCACCGACTGGTTTCGCACCGAGGAATACTATCGCTCCGGAGGCTGGCGGGCCACCTGGGCGGGGGAGGGCGGCGGGGTCCTGCTCAACCAGTGCCCGCACCAGCTCGACCTGATGCAGTGGCTATTCGGCATGCCCGCGCGCGTGCGCGCTTTCTGTCGGATGGGCCGCTATCACGAGATCGAAGTGGAAGACGATGTGACGGCCTACCTCGAATATGCGAATGGGGCCAGCGGAGTCTTTATCGCCTCCACCGGCGAGGCGCCCGGCACCAACCGGCTGGAAGTCATGGCCGATGGCGGCCGGGTGGTGATCGAGAATCGGCGTCTGACCTTCGATAAGAACCTCGTGCCCACCGCGGAATTCTGCCGCACCTCCACCGAGCGGTTCGCCAAGCCCGCCACGGAAACCCGCGTGGAAACGTTTTCGGACAGCGGCGAACAGCACACGGGCATTTTGAAAAATCTGGTGGCCGCCATGCGCGGTGAAGCGTCCCTCGTGGCTCCGGCGGAGGAAGGCATCCGTTCCGTGGAACTGGCCAACGGCATGCTGTATTCCTCGATCACGGACGCCACGGTCGAATTTCCGCTGGATGGGGCGGTTTTTCGGCGCGCCCTAGAAAACCTGATCGCCCACTCCACGTTGGTGAAGGCCAAGCCGGTCCAAACCCATTCGAATCCCGCTGATTTTGGCCAATCGTTTTGAAGGAATACCCATGAGCCGAGATGGAATGAATTATGCACCCGAGATGAAGTCGTCCCGGCCCGTGGTGGCGCCGGGCGAATTCGTTTTCGCCGCCAGCCACTTCGATCACGGTCACATCTACGGCCAGATCAGCGGCCTGACCCAGGCCGGCGGCGTGCTCAAATACGTGTACGATACCGACGAAACGCGCCTGGCCTCCGTGCTGCAGCAGAACCCCGGGGCGCGCCGCGTGGCCGATTTCCGTGAGATTCTGGACGATCCCGCGTTGCACCTGGTCACCTCCGCAGCCATTCCCTGCGAACGCTGCGCCATTGGGTTGCAGGTGATGGAATCCGGCAAGGATTACCTCACCGACAAATCGCCCTTCACCACCCTGGGCCAGCTGGCCGACGCCCGCGCGGCGGTACAAAAGACCGGCCGCCGCTACATGGTCTGCTACAGCGAGCGGTTGCTCAGCGAATCCGGCTGGCACGCGGGTGAGTTGATCCGGCAGGGCGCCCTGGGCCGGGTCCTGCAGGTGCTGAATCTCGCCCCCCACAACCTGAGCGCAGCCTCCCGACCCGCGTGGTTTTTCGACAAGGCGAAATACGGCGGCATCCTCACCGACATCGGATCCCATCAATTCGAGCAATTCCTGACCTACGCGGGTGCGACCGACGGTGCCATCAATTCCGCGCGCGTGGAGAATATGAACCATTCCGAACATCCCGGCCTGGAGGATTTCGGTGAGGCCTTGCTGACCTTGAATACCGGGGCTTCCGCGTATTGCCGTCTGGACTGGTTCAATCCCGCCGGCTCCAAAATATGGGGCGACGGGCGCACCTTTGTGCTCGGGACCGACGGCTATCTGGAGGTCCGCAAATATATCAACCTTGCCCGCGCGGACGGCGGGGATCGCATCTATCTGGTGGACCAGAAGGGCACGTACGAAATCGAATGCAAGGATCGGGTGGGGTATCCCTTTTTCGGGCGATTTATTCTCGATGTGTTACAGCGGACCGAACACGCCATGACCCAGGCCCACGCCTTCAAAGCCGCCGAACTCTCCATGCAAGCCCAGGCAATCGCCGAGGCGTAGGTAGGAGGATTCACCGCGGAGGCGCAGAGGACGCGGAGTTGGGGTGACAGCCTCCTATCTCGGCGACTCGGCGGCTCTGCGAGAGGTGGCTCGGCCTCCGAAATTCTTACCCTCTGCCGCACGTCGTGCTTTTCCTGCGCGGGCCATTCCGTTACGGTCGCGGGGTCGGCGGCGGATGACCGACCGACAGGAGATCAAGCGTCGTGCTGGCCAAACTTTATTCCGGTGCTGTGTATGGCGTGGATGCCTATGCTGTGGAAATCGAGGTCAACGCCGGGCGCGGCGAACCCAAGGTGATCATCGTCGGCCTGCCCGACGCGGCGGTGAAGGAAAGCAGCGACCGCGTGTGGACCGCGCTCATCAATTCCGGCTTCGCCCCGCCCATGGGCCGGACCACCATCAACCTCGCCCCCGCTGACATTAAAAAAGAGGGGCCCAGTTTTGATCTGCCCATTGCGCTCGGCATGCTGGCCGCCACCGACGCTATCCCGCCCGAGGCCCTCCAGAAATATTGCGTCACCGGCGAGCTCGCCTTGAGCGGCGAAGTGCGCCGTGTACGCGGCATCCTGCCCATGTCCATCATGGCCCGCGGGGAGGGCTATGCCGGTATTCTAGTTCCCGCAGATAACGCCGAAGAAGCTGCGGTCGTGAGCGGCCTGCCTGTGTATCCGGTGGACAATCTCCGGCAGGCCGCGGACTTCGTGGCGGGCAAGCTGGCCATCGCGCCGTTCCGGGTGGATGTACAGCAGGTGTTTGAGAGCCATGCGGTTTACGAAGATGACTACTGCGATGTGAAGGGGCAGGAGTTTGCCAAGCGCGCCATCGAGGTGGCGTTGAGCGGCGGGCACAATATGCTGCTCATCGGGCCACCCGGCACGGGCAAATCCATGCTGGCCAAGCGGGTGCCCTCCATCCTGCCGCCCATGACCATGGAGGAGGCGCTGGAGACCACCAAGATACACAGCATCGCGGGGATCCTGCCCCCGCATCAGGCGCTGGTGGCGCGGCGTCCCTTCCGCTCGCCGCACCATACGATTTCCGATGCCGGTCTGCTGGGCGGGGGGAGTCATCCCACACCGGGCGAAGTGAGTCTGGCCCATCACGGCGTGCTATTTCTCGACGAACTACCCGAATTCCATCGCAACGTCCTGGAAGTGATGCGCCAGCCGTTGGAAGACGGGCACGTGACTATTGCGCGTGCTGCGGCCAGCCTGACCTTCCCGTGCCGGTTCATGCTGGTGGCGGCCATGAACCCTTGCCCGTGCGGGTACTATGGGGACAGCAAGCGCGAGTGCCGGTGCAATCCGATCCAGATTCAGCGCTACCGGGCCAAGGTTTCGGGTCCGCTGCTGGACCGCATTGATATTCATGTCGAGGTGCCGTCAGTGAAGTACCAGGATCTGTCGTCCACGGAGAAGGGTGAGCCGTCGGCCCAGATTCGGGAGCGGGTGATCAAAGCCCGGCGCGTTCAACACGCGCGTTTTCATGCCAGCCCGAAAGTGACCTGCAACGCGGTCATGCGCAGCAAAGACATCTCGAAATACTGCAAGCTGGAGCAGGAAGCGCAGGACCTGCTGAAGATGGCCATGACCGACCTGAACTTCAGCGCCCGCGCCTACGACCGGATTTTGAAAGTAGCCCGCACCATCGCCGACCTGTCGGACAGCGAAACCATCCAGACCGCGCACATCTCCGAGGCCATCCAGTACCGAGCGTTGGATCGGCAGTGGCAATTGTAGCGAGTCGTAACATGCTGCGGTAAAGCAAAATAAATACAATAGTCAAACGTCGCGACTCGACCCCGGATGCTGTTATTTGACGAGCCGGAAGAAGCGAACCGTGTCGGTTTCGTTGGTGACGGGCACGATATATTGGCCGTTCACGTTCGTGGCGGGTGTGCTGTTGCTGGTCCAAGCCCCGCCCAACGCGGACTGCTCCTCTACGCTGAAGTCCAGATGCCGCAGCGGCCAGTTTAATCGACGGGGTTCGTTGGTCGTGGGGGCGGCCAGGTTCAACCGCACCGGCTCGGCGTTGGTGATGGTGAAGGTCTGTTCCGCGGCCCAGGCGCCGCCGGCGAATGCGCCATCCACCGCCTGTACGTTCCACTGGTAGACGCCGGGCGGCAGGCGATACGTGATGTTCGTGGTGTGGGCGACGTTGCCGGGCGCGGCGACCTTGCGCCAGCCGGTGGTGACGTTGGCCAGCGGGCTGACGGCCTCGGTGCCGAGCGGGTTGGTGCCCACGCGCAGGTTGTAGGTGAGCAGATTCGTCGGCGTGATGTCGTCGGTGGCATGGCTCCAGCGGAAGGTCACGGTACCGTCGCCGACGGTAGTCGCGAGTCCCGACGGCGCGGCGGGCGGCGCATTCGACGGGATGTCCATCGTGTTGCGAAGTACATTGAAGTGCGCGATCTTGCTGTTGAATCCGGACATCAGGGCGTCGAGCCGGCCATCCTGATCGTAATCCGCCAGCGCCAGGCCCCGGCCGGTCATCTCGACCACGCCAAACGTGTCCAACTGGATCGGCGTGAAAACCCCGCCGCCCTCGTTGCGCAGGAGCACCGTCCGGTAATCCGTGGGGTTGATGAACTCGCTCTGATTCACGTCGGTAGCGCCGGAGATCAGGATGTCGTTGCGGCCATGGTTGAAGAGGTCGCCAACCGCGACACTGGCTCCGGCCAGCGCGGGCAGGACAATGCCGCTGTTGGTCAGGTGGCCCGTGCCGTCGTTGAACCAGAGTTCATTACGGGGATGGACGCGGCCGTCGGTGAAGGGAACATACGCGCCGTCGGCCCGGGTGAACAACAGGTCGAGGTGGCCGTCGCCGTCGAAATCCGCCCAGGCACTGCTGGCGGACGCCATGTTGAAGAATTCGAGGTCATCTCCATTGGAGTTGCGGTATTGCGGCAGGTCCTGGATCCGGTGGCGCCAAGCCTCCGTGAAGCCCAAGTCGCCATCGCCCCGGAAGAGTCCGTACTCCTTGCGCTGCGGATTGCCGAACCCGAGGTTGAATACGTCGTCGAACCCATCGCGGTCCACATCGCCGACCGCCAGTGTGGATTGCCCTCTCGCTTCCTTGCCCCGCCCCAGCCAGTGGTCGGACGACCACGGCACGACGGTGTGCCGCTCCTTCATCGCCCAGTTGTACGGGAGTCCGACATGGCTGTTGGTCAGGCGAAGCCCAAAGGCCGTGTTCTGGAACAGACTATTGACCGGCGCAAAAACGTCGTTCGTCAAGTCCGCAAAGAAGGTCCGCTGGCCGATGAGCAGGAGGTCCTGTTGGCCGTTGCGGTCGAAATCGCTCGCCACGCAGAGCGCGCCCATCACCGCATGATTGGTGAAAATCAACGCATTGGTGACGAACGCCACCGTCCGGTTGTCGGTTCCATACAGGAGGAAGGACGGGCCGGAATAGCCGCTGCTCGAGCTGTTGACCGGACCGCTGAGGATGGGCGCCAGGCCCGCGCCAAAAAAGGTGTCCGGGCGATTGTCGTTGTCGAAGTCGCCGAGAGCGATGCCGGGCCGGGAGCCGGCCACCGCAACTGCCCACGGCCACGCCGCATTCGTCGGGTTGGCGCCGGGATTGAAGTGGAAGCGGCCGATCATCGCGCTGGGGATCTGAAGTCCCGTGACGACGAAATCCAGCCAGCCATCGTTGTCCTTGTCCAGCCACGCCGTCGCGCCATTGATCGCCCCGGGTTCCTCATCGGTGTACGACTGGGCGAAGGTGCTGAGGAAGCGGTGCGACTCGAACGGGAGGTCGTCGCTGGTGACGGCATGTAGGGCGTTGCTCACGGTGACGCGCGCATGCAGGGCCCGGGTCCGGTCGAAGGTGTAGGGGATGTCGATCGTGACGTTGGTGGCGGAGGCGTCCGCCGGCAGGGCGTTGGTCACCCCCGTGCCGTAGGCGGTGTTGGTGCCGACCTCGACCCGCATCGTGGTCGGCAGCCCGAGCGTATTCACGCGGGCGGTGATGCGGACCACCGGTCGATCCAGCGCCGCCTTGGCCGCGGCCGATTCGAGGAGCAGTGCATCCGCCGAATTCGTGGACGTGTGTACGCTGACGTTGTCGATGCGGTAGGTCTGGCTGGTCGACTGCCCCGCGCGCGCGGCCCAGACCAGTCGATCACCCGCCGCCGGGACGTAGCTGGTCATCGGCACGTTTGTAAACAGCATCGTCCCGTCCAGCAGCACCGAGACGCCCTTGCCCTCGGCCCAGAATACCTGAAACGCGCGGCGGGTCGTCGAATTCGTTCCCCACGTTGCGCCCGGCGGAAGGCTTAGCGCCGTGACGAGGGACGCGCCGTTCGCCAGCAAACGTATGGCGGGGGTGAAGTCCGTCCCGGTGTGCACGCTCACGGCGAGTCCCGTGCCGTATCCGATGTCCTGCACTCCGTTGGTCGCGACGAGGTTGTTGGTGCTCAAATTGCCGAGACTCAAGGAGAAGCCCGCGCCGGCGTTCGTGAAGTTACCGAAGACCAGGGCGTCCCACCGGGCCGAGAAACTGCGGATCGGCTGTCCGGGGTCAAGGTCCGGCAGCAGGAGGGCCGCGCGCGTGTTATTCACGTCGGCGCGCGTGAACTGGAGTTCCTTCACTGGGTTGGTCACCACGGAGGTCACCCCGGCGACGGACCAGGATAGGGTTGCGCCGTTGCTGAGACTCGTGGCGCCGGAGGAATAAGCCTCAAAGTTCTCGGTGTAGCTGCCAGCCCGTGCCGAGCAAGAGACAAGGGTGACGATCAGCACGTGCGCAAATATTCGTTTCATTGATTACTCCCTCGATCTGGTCCTATGGGGAGGCTTGAGCTGTTTGCGCTCCGGGAGAACGCATTCAGGTCAAACGCGGACACAGTAGTGCGCCCGCTCCATACCAGGCACAACCCCATGCGGCTCTACTTGCCCCATGTTCGGATGCTTGTCAAATCGGCTTTCTGACCGCGGGATCGGACCTCGCTAATATACATACAGTCAACCGAGTAACTCAGGTTTGTGGGTAGAAAAGGGTTTACTGCTCGATTATACTGTCAAAAATCGAGTCATGCCGTGCGGATCACGCGAACGGCGGGCGCGTCTACGGGATGAGCGTCGGTGGGAATCAGTCTCCCGCCGATAAGTTCCAACCCTTGGAAAAAGAGCATTTTCCGAATTCCAACGATTGGAATTTCCAGGGGTAGGGAAAAATGCAGGCGGGTGGATCGTATCAAACTCCGACTACTGAGAAGTCGGAGTCAAGGGCCGGTTTGCATCCAGACCCGGAAAAAGCCGCCGGTCTGGCCGGGGGCTGGAATCAGGGCGCGACTATGTGTGACGGAGGAGGTGGTGGCGACGGAGATGGTGTTGGTGTCGTTCACCCAGGGACCGTCCAAGTTGCTGGCCCGCTGGATCACGCTGGTCCAGTTCGCGCAGGAATGCCAGGTGATGGATAGGCCGCCCGTGGCCGCCGAAAGCGCGCTCAGGGCCATGGGTTGCACGTTCACGCTCACCACGGCGGAGGTGGATTCGGTGCCGTTCTGCAATTCCACGGCCTTCGCCACCAAGGTGTGGAAGCCGGACAAGCCCGACACATCCCAGGTGAAGGTGTAGGGGGACAGCGTGTCCGATGCGTGGTACTGGCCATCCACATACAGGTCCACGCGACCCAGGGCGCCGTCCACCGCTGCCGACACCGTAACCGGTACCCGGCCGCAAACCTCGGCGCCGTTGGTCAGCGTGAGCACCTGGGCGGTGGGGAGGCCTTCGGTGAGCAGCAGGTTTCCGTCGCCGCTCTTGAACTGGTCCGGGTCGGCGATGTAGCGCCACCAGTTGTTCAGGAAGTGATCGGGGCCGCGTCCACTGGCGTGGGGCAGGTGGCGGTACCACCAGTTTAGGTAATCGCGGTGTGGGTCCACCCCGGTGGGCGACCAGGTGGCGACGTTCACCATTTCCGCCGCGCCGTTGCCGAGGTTGGGATAGGACATCCAGCGCTGGTGGTAGCTGGGCACGGCCATGGTGTTGGTGTAGTCGTAGTCGGACTGGCCGTTGACGGGAAAGTGGATGTTGCCGACGTGACCCTGGTTAGGCAGTTGCTGGTGGTACAGGGTAAAGGTGTTCCACGCATTGTTGGTGTTGGGCAGCCAGGTGCCGTAGGAGTGCACCATGATGCTTTCCGCGCGGTGCCCGTAGGAGTGGATGGCCTCGGCCACGCCGCGCTCGTAGTTGAGCCCCATGATTACGAACAGCCGCGTGCTAGGCACCCCGGCCACCGGAGTTGAGTTGCACCAGTATCCGCCATCGCCCGCCATGGTGGATTCCCAGGTGCCGACGAAGGGCATGGTATAGAGCCACACTTCGTCGATCTCGCCGCTCTGGATGCGATGTTCAATGCCGTAGTTGGTGACGAATCGTTTGTAGTCGAACATGGAGGCATGCTCCACGCGGCTGGTCCACGTGGTGTGGAAGGAGGTGTCGTCGAACTGGTAGCCGTCGAGGAAATAGGGATACCCGTCCACGATGTTGGTGGCCACGATGTGGTAGCGTACCAGGTCGTGGCTGTTGCTGCGCAGGTCGCCGGCCGCTTGATGGGCCAGCCAGGCGGGATCGGTCCAGCCGTAGGCCTGGTGCATGCGTTGCGAGGCCATGGATTCCACGATGGGATCGTAGATGAAGAGCAGCACCTTGGGTTCGATGGCGTCGGGGTTCACGCCGGGCGGCGGGGGCGGGCCCGCGGGCGGCAGGTTGGTGGGGTTCAGGTTTACGAAACGCAGGCCGTCGTAAAACACGGTGAAGCCGGAGTCCCACGTGTCGTGCTGGATCTCCAACTGCGTCACATTGAGCAGGCTGGGGGCCCCCGAGCTGGCGCGCGTCCACGTGGCGTCGCCAACCAGCGGAATGCGGTAGCGGTGCCACGCGTTGTTGTACATCAGAATGCCGCCGGGTGTGTAGGTGTGGGTGCCGGCGGGGCTGATGAGACGCACGATGGGCTGCGGGTCCTGGAAGCCGAAGGTGGTGGTGTTGATGGCATAGGCCCAGAATTCCAGGTGGGTGAAGGAGGAGACGTCCCAGTGCGAAGTGCTGGTCGCGGGATAGCGCACCCCGGTGGCGAAGCCGCTCTGGGTGTCGAACCGGATGGAAGCCGCGCCCAGCTTCACGCGCGTGGTGTCGTTGCTGACGGTCGTTGGCGCGAAGTCCACGGGCGCGAAGCTGCCCCACTGCGCCGCGTTGGTCTCGGTGAACTCGGTGGTCGGCACCACGCCGGTGAACGAACTGCCGCTGACTTCGTAGGCGAAGTTGCTGGTCCCCGCATTCTTGCCGCGCAGCGTACACAGATCGGAAGCGGCCAGTATCTGGCCGGTGGGTAGGGTGGAGGAAAGTATGTAGTAATAGACCCGCGTGCCGGTGGCAAACGCTGGAAGGTTGGCAACGACGTTGGCCCCGCTGCCGGTGGCCGCCGCCAGCCAGCTCGACGGGAAGGCCATGTTGGTAGCGTAGCGGACGTAGATGTTTTCCTGCGCGCTGCGCGGGGCGCTGAGCGTTATGGAGACCTGGACCGGACCCAGCCCGGAGGAGGCGTGGTCGTCCGAAACGCCGGTGATGCCCACGGGATCCGCGTCCGTTTCCATCAGCACATGGCTAGCGTGATCCGCTGCCATCTGGAAGGAGTAGCGTTTGCCGTTGAGTCGGCTGAAGCTGAGGTTGCCGCCGCCGTTGGCCAGGCCGCCTGGCGAGAGATTTTTCACCGCCGAGCTGCCCTCTCCCCAGTTCTCCGTCCAGCCATTATCGCCGTAGCGGTCAAACTTGTATTCGCTGAAGCTGACGTCGGAGCCGGAGGTCAGGGTGGCTTTCCAGACGTTGCCGAAGGAGGCGTCGGCGCTCATCGGGGACACGGCGGCCCACCCATTGATTTCGCCCCGCACATATTCCGCGCGGCCCCCCCGGCCGGTGGCGAGCAGGATGGCGGTGGAAGCGAACACGAGGAGCTGGCGATAATACATCATGTTTGCGTCTGTAGCAGTGTCTTCGTGCTCAGGCGAGGGGATTCTGCACAAGGGGGCCGCTCGGTGGGCTACAGGTGTAAGTACGAAGCGAACTTGAGACCGCCGCGGCGCGCGGCCGTAAATTGACAGCACATGTCTTCTGTGTGACAAAAGACGCATGGTTTTTGGGGTGCGGTGGTGAAAGCGCGCGTTACCTGTCAATTCCGTGGCCGGCTCGGTAATCAGATGTTTCTGGCCGCCGCGGCCATGGCCTTTGCCTGGGAACATCAGGCCGTACCGGTTTTTACCAAGCGGCAACGGCTCAACATCGTAAACCCCGACCATCAGGGGCCGAACCAGGTTACCCGGATCTTTCCCAACCTGCCCACCCGGCTGTTCCTGGGTATTGGTCGCAACCCACTTTGCCCAGGCGATCCGCCCGATTTCTCGTACCAGGCGATTCCTTTCCAGCCCGGCCGGAACTACGTCATTGACGGTTTTCGCCAGTCGGAAAAATACTTCGTCGCGCACCGTCCGCGTATCCTGGAGGCCTTTACATTGCGGGCCAGCGAGCGGATGCACTTCAATCGGAAATACGCCGATTGGTTGAAAGGCAACACGGCCAGCCTGCATGTCCGGCGGACTGACTACACGCCGGGAAGCAACACCATGTTTCATCACCTCTACCGCGACCTCGCCTACTATAAGGCAGCGCTGGCGAGGCTGCCCCCCGTTGCTTCCGTGCTGGTCTTTTCGGACGACATCCCGTTTTGTCGGCAACATCTGGACTTGGGGGTGACCACCCGTTTTGTGGAGGGTGAGAAGGATCATCACGATTTGTACCTGATGTCGCAATGCCGGCATAACATCATCGCGAATTCGACCTTTTCCTGGTGGGGCGCATGGCTCAATGAACATCCGGAAAAGGTGGTGGTGGCGCCCGCCCGCTGGGGTGGTCCCGCCTGGGCCGCGCGGGGCTATACCGACCGGGATATTATTCCAGAAGGCTGGATTCGAATCTGAACGGGCGCGTGAAGGGACCGGCGCCAGGGTCGGGGCGGGTAGGGGGCGGGTAGGGTCGTATCTTGACATTTGACAATTGCTAGGTTGTCCGGCGTTATCCTTGATCGAAGATCTCGTTTGGCGTACCGCCATTAGCGAGAGTGTTGCGAAGCGAAAGGCTTGCGTTAGGTGGTGTAGAAGCAAGGATAAAGAAATTCCCCCTCGAGTCTGAAGGCTGGGCAAGGAGACGCATCCAATGAGTGATCCATACCAAAAACCGACCCGTTTTTGCTTTAGCATTCTCGTGGGGTTCACCCTTGCTCTCCATATGACGGCGTGTGGCACCACGCGTCAGGCGCGCAGCGTGACCGAGTCCGGCTTTCTAAATGACTACTCCATGTTGAAGCCCGGCCGGCGCGACGAAGCCAAGCTTCTGTACATCGCCGATGGCGTGAACTGGCGCACGTATTCCAAGATCTATATCGAACCCATCCAGTTGTGGCGGGGGGATGAACCTGATTCACCGCTCGGAGCACTACCCAGGGAACATCAGCAGATGCTGGTCAACTTTTTCCACACCTCGCTGAACAACGCGTTACAGAAACACTACATCATCGTGGATCAACCCGGCCCGGACACCCTCGTGGTCAGGGCGGCCATTACGGAAGCCAGGAAGTCCCGGCCGGTTTCCAATCTTATGAGCACCGTGGTTCCCTTTGGGATAGCCGCGAACGTCTTGGCGACCGTGGTGTTCGGCAAGGGTCTCAGTGTGGGGGATGCCCAGGTGGAGGCGGTGTTTCTCGATGGCGAGACAAACCAGAGGCTTGCCGCAGCAGTGGATCGCCGTGTGGGCACCAAGACTCTGCGAAGCAAATTTGACGGGACCTTCGGCGACGTGAAACAGGCCATGGATTATTGGTCCAGCCAACTGGCCTCCCGCCTGAAGGAAATTCACTGAAAGCGAGCCGCACATCAGTGAGAGAGGGGGCGGAACGTCACGACACCATCGTGGAGGCGGGGCGGGGTCGAGTCTTGACCTTAGACAAATGGAATTGAGCTTGCGGGGTGGGTGGACATCGCTTGCCGGCAAACCATCCATGGCGTAACGCGGCTCGAAACGTGGGCCGGGCGAAAAGGTAAAGAAGTTGGTGCGAGCCGGGTTGTATCCTGACCTTTGACTATTCCCGAGGCGTCTGGTGTCCCCCATAATGGGTGAGCAGCCGAAGATGTGCCGGTGGGGCATGGTGAAGGGCCCGGTCCTCTATCCCTTCCGGATTGATCGCCTTAGCCTGCTGGCACGGGTTCGGTCAGAAGCCGATTATTAGCGGGCCGTGGCCGGGCTGGCGGTGATAGTAGATGGCCTGGCCGGGTTGCAGGACGAGGGTGGTATTGGTCAGGGTGCGGGCGTCGTACCAGGCCTGGTCGGTCAAACGCAGCAAACGCTGCCAGGATCCGTCCGCATGCAGGAAGGCCATGGTGTCGGCTTCCGTTTCATCGAAGGAGGCGACCGGCCGACCGGTGATGGGGGCCTCGAAGGCGGTGGCCATGGCCATGGGGTGACCGGAGGGAAATCCAATAATGCTCAAGCCTTCGGCAATGGTGATGGAGGTAGGTTGGGCAGCTGCTACCGCGCCGGTGAAGACCAAGGTGGCCGGGGTCGCGGCCAGGCGGGAAACGATGCAGCCTTGACCGGGTTCCAGTGGATGTGTGTAGGGCGTGTTCGATTCTTCCACCCACGTGCGGTTCGGGTCGAGGTGAAGTTGCACGATGTTGGTGGTGCCGGGTAACCGCAAGATGATTTTATCCACCGCGCCCGCGAGCTGCTGACCGAGGGCGCCATCGAACCGTCCCTCGGCGGGCAGGGGCGGGCAGAACAGGGAGGTTCCGGCGGCAATTTCGACGGTGGAGGTGGGCGGAACGGAAGGCTCCGCGCCGCGAGCGGAGGGAAGGCAGAGCCCGAGGGCCAGTGCCGCGTAACCCGAAAGACAGGCCATAAGCGTGTGCGTCATGTGGGTAGTTTGGATTCGATACGAGGGCAGGTCAACGATGCAGTGACGGGGACGATTTTAACCGCAGCGAATGCAGGGTGGGGATGGATACTGCTCCCAAATGCACGTGCAGCCATGTCTTGAATAAAGGGATGGATCGGCCCATCATGGAACACGTCAAGGGCGTGATAGAGCCCCTTAACTTGGACAGCGGTGAGACATGGCCAACGAGCGCGCTTGCGACATTCTTCAGACGCTCCTACTTCACTACCTTCAGGCCGGGGTGGTCGTGCACGGACCGGAGTCCGCTATCCTGCATGCGAATGAGGCGGCGGAACGCTTTCTCGGGCTGACCATGGATCAGCTGCTGGGCAAGTCCGCGATGGACCCGGCGTGGTCGTTTATACGCGAGGACGGATCGGTCATGCCGGTTGAGGAGTATCCGGTTCACCGTGTTCTGGCCACCCGGCAATCGTTCCGTGGCCAGGTGGTCGGCGTCAACCGTCCGTCCCGCGGCGACCAGGTATGGGGGTTGACCAACGCCTTTCCTGAGTTTGCACCCGATGGCGCACTGCAGCGAATTGTCGTCACCTTCGTGGACATCACGGAGCGGCGTCAGGCGGAGGAACGCCAACGTCATCTGACCGAAGTCCTGCGCGCGATCCGGAATGTAAACCAACTGATCACCCAGGAGAAGGATCAGGGGGTACTGCTGCAGCGCGCCTGCGATTTGCTGACCCAGTCGCGCGGCTATCACTCCGCCTGGATTGCCCTGCGTGGCCCAGACGGGCGCCTTGCTATCGGCGGGCATTCCGGACTTGCCGCCGGCCTGGAGCCGATGCGCGAGCGGTTGGCTTCCGGCGGCGTGCCGTTCTGCTGTCAGGACACCAAGGAGCATCCAGGCCTGGTGCACAAACCCGAAACCGCGCGCAGTTGCGCGAACTGCCCGCTGGCGGGAACCTATGACGGAGCATCGGTCCTGGCGTGCCAGTTGCGGCATGACCAGCAGGATTATGGAGTGCTGATCGTCTCCGTGCCGGCGGAGGTGGCGGGTGACGAGGAGGAGCAGGGACTGTTCCGCGAAGTGGCGGGCGATCTGGCCCTGGCCTTGCATGCGCTGGCTTCGGAGCGGGAGCGTCAGGCCGCCCTGCAGGCCCGGCAAGAAAGCGAGAGCCGTTTTCGCACGCTGGTGGAGCATGCACCCGACGCCATCTTTATTCAGGCGGGAGGGCGCTTTGCCTACATGAATCCCGCGGCGGTGGCCCTGTTCGGAGCCCAAGACGAGGCGTCCCTTTTAGGCCAGCCGGTGCTCGATTACTTCCATCCCGACATCCGCGAACAGGTGGCGGAGCGCATCAAACGTCTAAACGAGCAGGGGCAAGTGGTGGCGGGTGCAGAGGAACGACTTCTCCGTCTGGATGGTTCCGAGAAAACGGCCGAGTTTTCGGCCGTGCCCTTCGACTACGCCGGGGAGCGGGGGGCGCTGGTCTTTGCCCGCGATAGGACGGAGCGCAAGGAGGCAGAGGCGGAGCGCGAGCGCTTGCAGATCCAACTCAGCCAGGCTCAGAAGTTGGAATCCATCGGTCGGCTGGCTGGCGGGGTGGCCCATGATTTCAACAATATGCTCGGGGTTATTCTCGGTCACGCCGAACTGGCGTTGGATATCGAGAAGCCGTCTGATCCGCTGCGCTCCCATCTACAGGAGATACGCCAGGCGGCGCAGCATTCGGCCGACCTGACCCGTCAACTTCTGGCCTTCGCCCGCAAGCAGACCATCGCACCCCGGGTGCTGGATATCAACGGGGCGGTGGGCGATCTCCTCCACATGCTCAAGCGGCTCATCGGGGAGCACATTGATCTCGCCTGGCTGCCCCAGGCCGACGCCGGCCGGGTCAAGATGGATCCGTCCCAACTCGACCAGATCCTGGCCAACCTGTGTGTCAATGCGCGGGACGCCATCGGGGAGACGGGCAAGATCACCATGGAAACGGCGGCGGTTGCTTTTGATGAGGCGCACTGTGCGGTACACCCGGGGTTGGTGCCCGGAAACTATGTGATGCTGGCCGTCCGTGACGACGGTCGCGGGATGGACCGGGAAACGCAAGCCCGTCTGTTCGAACCCTTCTTTACCACCAAGGGGCCGGGCCAGGGCACCGGATTGGGGCTGGCCACGGTGTATGGCATTGTGCGGCAGAATCACGGGTTCATCAACGTCTACAGTGAGCCGGGGCAGGGGAGCACATTCCGGATCTACCTGCCCCGTCATCTGGCGCATTCCGAGGTGCCGTCTGTCCCGCCGGTCGCCCCGCCGCCGTCGCTTCAACACGGTACCATTCTTCTGGTGGAGGATGAGCCATCGCTGTTGACCCTGACCCAGCGCCTGCTGGAATTTCAGGGCTACCGGGTGCTCGCGGCCGCCACAGCGGGGGAGGCCATTCGCCTGGCCGAATCCCATGCGGGTTCCATTGATCTGCTCCTGACCGATGTGGTGATGCCGGAAATGAACGGGAGGGAACTGGCCAGGAACATCCTCAAGTTGCATCCCGGTTTGAAACGGCTTTTTATGTCGGGTTATACGTCCAACATCATCGCACATCACGGCATTCTCGACGAGGGGGTGCATTTCCTCCAGAAGCCCTTCTCGCTCGCCGACCTTTCGGCCCGCGTTCGCAAGGCGCTCCAGGGTTAGGCGGCGGAGGAGGCTCGGCCTCGCCCATGCTGGCTGGGTGATCCTCTGTCGAAGCGCGCTTGCCGAAAAGCATGGCCAAGGGTGGGATTTGCGGGCACAACGGTACGCATGTTTTTCAGGTTTCCCATGAGGTACTCTCCGCTGGTGGCGGCCTGCCTGCTGATCGGGGCCGGGGTGTTTTTCCTTCAAACCCATCATAACCGTGGGCCGTTCTGGTATGGCTACGACGAGGAAGGCAAAGGCCGCCAGGTGGTGGAGGGGTTTCGGAACCTGAATCATCCCTTGCTGAATGTGAATGTCGCCGCCTTGGTTTATCATCAGATGGATCCGGGTCCCCAACCTATTCAGCAGGCGGTGGTGGTGGGGCGAATCTGCGCGGCCGCGGGGGTCGGGCTGGCTGCCATGTCGTTGGCGTGGCTGGCCTGGCGCAGGGCGGGTGCGCTGGCGGGCGGCCTGGTTGGACTGGCTATGGCCGTGCATCCGGCGTTTATCCATGCCGCCCACTTTTTCAAGGAAGATGGCTTGCTGGTGGGCACCTGGGGTCTGTTGCTGCTCGCGTTGGATGGCTTCCTTTGCCGGCCCGGGGCGTGGACCAGCGGGCTGGCCGGGGTGGCCGCGGGTTTGTGCGCCTCGGCCAAATACGTGGGTTTCTTTCCCGCCGTGCTGGGGCTGGGATTGCTGGTGCGGGGATCGCCCGGGGGAACGCGGTGGACGCAATTGGGTCGGGTGTGGGTGTACCTCATGGCGGCAACGGCGGTGTGGGTGGGCATCAACCATGCATTGATTGCCGATGGGGGACGTGCCCTCAGCCGTATCCAGGTGGAAGTGGACATGTTGTTTCATGAAACCACCACGGCAGGGCCGGCCTGGCAGTTGCTTGGGCGCACCAGTGGCTGGTCGGGTCTGCTCGGTCTGTTGATCTATGTAATCCTGCGGGCCCGTCAACCGCGGGCCTGGCCCCGCATTGAAGTATTCGGGATGCTCACGGCCACTTTGTATGTGCTCGGTTATTTCATGCTCCAGCGTTCCGCGGAACGATATTTCCTTCCCTTCTGGCTGGTGGAATGGTGGTTGACGGCGGTGGGTTTCGGGTTGTGGTGGAGAGCCCTTCCGGGCCTGTCGCGCTGGCGGTGGCCGGGCTTGGTGTGGCTGACCGTGCTGGTGCTGACCTATGCTCCGATGACGCAGCGCGGGTTGCTTCGGCACCAGAGCTACGCGCAGCCCAATTCGCGTTTAATCATGGCGCAGTACATCGACCAGCACCTGCCCGCGGAAGCCTTGGTGGTGTATGACGCCACGGTCAACCTTCCCGACGCGGGGCGTATGCAACGGCAGGTGAATGGATTCGCACCCCGCCAGCGCTTGCGGGAACTCACCCCGGACCTGGTGACCGGCACCAATATCCTGGAGAGCTTGAAGGCGCTCGGAGTCACCCATGTGGTCATGTCGACCCGCCGCATGTCCTTTTTCAATCAGCCCGATTACTTGAAGATATTCCACCGTGATCCCCATGCGGGGTTGCGCCGTCACTTTCATGAGGAGTTGCAGCAAGAAGCGGAAGTTCTCTTCACCGCACCGGCTGGCCCAGATCCATTCATTTCGCCCAGCCTGCTCCTCTACATTTTATAGCCACGAACGAACGGCCAGGTTGCCCGCGGAATCCCGCTGGTGACCGCAGCCCTGGGTCGCTACGGGGTCAACCTGGAAGGGTACGCAGGAAGTGAACGGCCGCCGGGTTGGCGAAGGTGGCCAGTGTTTCCTGCGCCGCCTGGCGGACGGCGGGCAGGAAATAGCCGTCCTGGTTTTGCACCACGGCGATGAGCGGGGCCACGGCGCGTTCGTCGCCGAGGTCGCCCAGGGCGCGGATGGCGCTCTGGCTGGCTTCCGCGATGGGGTCGCGCAAGCCGGTCAGGAGGGCGTCCAGCGCGCGCCCATCCTTCAGCTTGCCCAGACTGCCCGCGGCGGCGAATCGGACCACGCTGTGGAAATAATTATCGCGGTTCACCACCACGGCGCACAGGGCGTCGACCGCCGAGTCGTCGTGCAGTTCGCCCAGGGCGAGGGCGGCGTCGCGTGCCACTTCGGCCACGGGATCGCGCAGTTGTTTGATCAGGCCGGGCACGGGTGACGCGGGCAGCGGCTGCTGGGGTTCCGCCAGGGTTTGCTCCACCACGGGGGCGTGGGTTTGCAGGGCGGACTTCGCCTTGCGGGAGCGGCCAGAGGCTTTATCGGCAAGGGATCGGGCGAGCTTCTTGATCATCTGTTTTCTCCGTCTGGTATGGGCCAGAATCGCCGGAACGTAAGCCGGTCGGGCGGGGTTGGCAATCGGCGACCCGCCCTTTGCAGAAAACTCACAATGAGGGTTTTTCGAAGCGCCGGTTAACGGTGCGGCTGAGGCGCATAAACGGCTTCTCGATGGCCAGGTAGAGGGCGGCGGAGAGCAGCAGGGCCGGCAGCAGAATCAGGGTGCCCTGAATGGCCATCTCCACGGCCAGGGGTCGTCCAGCGTTCAACAGGGGCAAGGTGTGCGGGGCCAGTTCGTTGAACAGCGGCATGTGGTAGAGGTACAAGGTGTAGCTAATGCCACCCACCGCAACCAGGCCCGGGGTGGTGATCAGGCGGTGACCGCATTTTCCGAGGTAGAGCGACACATAGAAGGTGAGGATGAGCAGGACGGTAAGGAAGCGGAATGCATTCCATCGGGTCAGCAGCAAGAACAGACCAAGCACCGAGGCCAGGGCGGCCGCATCCCAGCCCGCGTGCCGGCGCAGGCTCCTGGTGTCCCGGTTGTGATACAGATCGGCCAGCAGGAAGCCGGCCAGGAAAAAGTGCAGGAAGCGGGGCAGGCTTTTGGCCCAGCGCGGTCCAGCGTGCTCGATCCAGCCTGTGCTTAAAAGAGCGAGGCCCACCACGAGGGCCAGCAGTACGCCGCGTCGCCACCGGGGGGACGGGTGGGCGAGCAGAAATGCCAGCAGCGGCATGACGAGGTAGAATTGGATTTCCACCTCCAGCGACCAGGCCACCCCGTTCAGCCAGCTGGGGGTGGCAAAGACCAGGCCGTGGATGTAGAGCAGGCTGGGGCCGAGGTGTGGGATGAATTCCCGCCAGCCGAGGTTGGTGAGGTAGATCAGGCCGAAAGCGAGCAGCATGTTGATCAGGTAGACCGGTTCCAGCCGGATGAGGCGGCGAAGGTAGTAGGGCAGGAGGCGGGGGCGGGGGCGACCGGAGCGGTAGTGCTCGACATAGGGCAGGGCGAGCACGAAGCCGCTGATGACGAAGAACAGTTGCACGCCGTAGTGGGCGGCGTAGCCCGCAGCAACGAGGAGGGACTGAGGGACCACGTCGTTCCAGTCCATTGGCTGTTTCATCGGGCCCAGGCGTTGCGTGGAGACGAGATAGACGGCGGTGAGATGGTGAAGAAGCACAGCCCCAATGGCGATACCGCGGAGGCCGTCCACCTCCGGGATAAAACGCCCCGAAGCGGTTACCCGCTGAAACGGTGCGATCAGACGTTGTGCCACAGCGGATAGCCAGACCACGGCACGCTCCTACACGGCGCGCGGGGCGGAGGCAAGCGGGATTCGGAGGAGCCGGCAGGGGTTTGTGTTTCGGGGATTGACCGCGCGGGGGGGACATCTGATTCTAACCGGCTATGGCTGCTTATCCTTTTGCCCAGATTGAACCCAAATGGCAGGCCTATTGGCTGAGCCACAAAACGTTCCGCACCCCGGACCAGCCGGACCGGTCCAAACCCAAGTTCTATGCCCTGGATATGTTTCCATATCCCAGCGGGGCAGGGCTGCACGTGGGGCATCCGGAAGGCTACACCGCGACCGACATCGTGTGCCGCTACAAGCGCATGAAGGGATTCAACGTGCTGCATCCCATGGGCTGGGATTCCTTCGGTTTGCCTGCGGAGCAGTACGCCATCGAAACGGGGACGCATCCCCGGGAGACCACCTACCGCAACATCGACCGTTTCCGGGCCCAGCTGCAAGCCATCGGGTTCTCCTACGACTGGGACCGCGAGATTGCCACCACGGACGCGGATTACTATCGGTGGACGCAGTGGATTTTCCTGAAGCTCTACGAGCGCGGGCTGGCCTATCAGGCGGAGGTGCCGGTGAACTGGTGTCCCGCGCTGGGCACGGTGCTGGCCAACGAGGAGGTTATCGACGGTAAGAGCGAGCGGGGCGGGCATCCGGTGATCCGCAAGCCCATGCGGCAGTGGATGCTGAGGATCACCGCCTATGCGGAGCGTCTGCTGGCCGACCTGGAGGACGTGGACTGGTCGGAGAGCATCAAGGAGATGCAGCGGAACTGGATCGGCAAGTCGGAAGGAGCCGAGGTAAAATTCGAAATTCGAAATTCGAAATTCGAAATTTCCGTGTTCACCACACGGCCGGACACGTTGTTTGGCGCGACCTATATGGTGCTGGCCCCGGAGCATCCGCTGGTGGACCAGATCACCACGCCGGAGCAGCGGGCGGCGGTGCAGGCCTATCGGACGGCGGCGGCGCGCAAGAGCGACCTGGAGCGCACAGAGTTGCAGAAGGTGAAGACGGGGGTGCCCACGGGGGCGATGGCGGTGAATCCGGTGAACGGGGAATCCATCCCGGTGTGGATTGCCGACTATGTGTTGTGGGGTTATGGCACGGGCGCCATCATGGCGGTGCCGGCGCACGATACGCGCGACCATGAATTTGCCACCACCTTCGGGTTGCCCATCCGGGTGGTGGTGCAGCCGACGGACGGGAGCGATCCCATCGGCTTTACAGGTGACGGGGTGGCGGTGAATTCGCCGCTCATGGACGGATTGCCCACCCCGCAAGCCAAGCAGAAAATCACAGCCTGGCTGAAGGAGCGGGGGTTGGGCGAGGCGCGGGTGAACTACAAGTTGCGGGACTGGCTGTTCAGCCGCCAGCGCTATTGGGGTGAGCCGTTCCCGGTCATTCATGTGGACGGCCAGCCCAAGCCGTTGCCGGCGGATGCGCTTCCCGTGTTATTGCCAGAGGTGGCGACCTACAAACCGAGCGGCACGGGGGAAAGTCCGCTGTCCACCATCGCGGAATGGGTGAACACCACGGATCCCGAAACGGGTCGGCCGGCGGTGCGCGAGACCAACACCATGCCGCAGTGGGCGGGGTCGTGCTGGTACTATCTGCGGTTCATTGATCCGAAGAATCCGGGGGCGCCGGTGGATGCGGACAAGGAAAAGTACTGGATGCCGGTGGACCTGTATGTGGGCGGGGCCGAGCATGCGGTGTTGCATTTGTTGTATGCGCGCTTCTGGCACAAGGTGTTGTTCGACTGCGGGGTGGTGTCCACCCGCGAGCCGTTCCAACGCCTGGTGAACCAGGGCATGATCCTGGGTGAAGACAACCAGAAGATGAGCAAGTCGCGCGGTAACGTGGTGAACCCGGACTCGGTGATCAAGGAGTACGGGGCGGATTCGTTGCGCTTGTACGAGATGTTCATGGGCCCGCTGGAGGCGGTGAAGCCGTGGAACATGCGCGGGGTGGAGGGGGTGTACCGCTTCCTGAACCGGGTCTATCGGCTGGTGTGCGACGAGGAGACGGGGGCGGTGCTGGCGTCAGTGGCGGGCGAAGCCACGGAAGAGCAGCAGCGCGTGTTGCACGTCATGCTGAAGAAGGTGGCGGAGGACATCGAAGGCTTGCGCTTCAACACCGCGATTTCCGCCATGATGGAATTTTTGAACGAGGTCTCGAAGTGGGAGCAGCGCCCGCAGGCCATACTGGAACCGTTGGTTCTGGTCCTGAGCCCGTTCGCTCCTCATCTGGCGGAGGAGTTGTGGTCCAAGCTCGGCCACGTCGAAAGCCTGGCCTACGAGTCGTGGCCGGTTCACAATCCGGCGCTGCTGGTCACTGACGTCATGGAAGTGGTGGTGCAGGTCAACGGCAAGTTGCGGGGGCGGGTGGTGGTGTCCAAGCAGGCTGTTCCGGCGGACGTACTCGGTGCGGCCAAGGCGGAACCCGGGGTGGCCGCTCACCTGGACGGCAAGACCATCCGCAAGGAAATCTATGTTCCTGGCAAGCTGGTCAACTTGGTGGTGGGCTGACGCCGGCTAATCTGATCTTTACGCTGCGCTCACAAACGGTTTGCCTTACGCTCGTTAAGTCGGCATGATGCCGTAAACCGAGCAAGTAAAGTTAACACGTGGGGCCCCGCCTGGGGTTCGTGCAGGAGTACGGCTATGGACGTTTCACTGGTGTATGCCGCCATGGGGGCGGGTATTCTCGCCCTTATCTTCGCCTTCCTCAAAACCCGCTGGATCAACCGGTTGGATCCCGGCAATCAGGCCCTTCAAGATATTGGCGCGGCGGTGCGGGAAGGGGCCATGGCGTTCCTGTCCCGGCAGTATCGGGTGTTGCTGGTGTTCGTAACGATCACGGGAGCCCTGCTGTATTTCTTCAACAAAGGCGACGCGCGCTGGGTTGGCGTGGCCTTTCTGGTCGGCGCCTTTTGTTCCGCGCTGTCCGGGTATTTCGGCATGCGGGTGGCCACGGCGGCCAACATGCGCACCGCGCACAAGGCGGAACAGGGACTCCAACCGGCTCTGGAAGTGGCATTTTCCGGCGGGTCGGTGATGGGGATGAGCGTGGTGGGCCTGGCTCTGCTGGGTATTGGCATCATGTTCTGGTGGCTGACCGACATGCTGGGCATTGAGATGAAGGCGATGCAGAAGCAGGTCCTGCAGATCCTGTCCGGTTTCTCGCTGGGCGCCAGTTCGATTGCCCTGTTCGCGCGCGTGGGCGGCGGCATCTTCACCAAGGCGGCGGATGTGGGTGCGGATCTGGTGGGCAAGCTGGAGGCGGGCATTCCGGAGGACGACGCGCGGAATCCGGCCACGGTGGCCGACAACGTGGGCGACAATGTGGGCGATGTGGCGGGCATGGGCGCCGACCTGTTTGAGTCCTACGCGGGCGCCATCATCGGGGCCATGATCCTGGGCGCGGCCGCCCACGCCTACGAGTTGATCACGCTGCCCCTGGCCCTGGCCGCACTGGGCATTGTGGTTTCCGTGCTGGGCACCTTCTTTGTGCGCACGCGCGAGGGCGGGAATCCGCAACTGGCGTTGAACATGGGCACTCTGGGCGCGGGCGTTCTGCTGGCGGTGCTGGCCTATCCGCTGATTATGCACCTGGCCCCGGCAACGTTTATGTTCGGCAAGGCGACCTACACGGCGGTCGGCATCTACTGGGCCGTGCTGTCCGGGTTGGGTGGCGGCATTGCCATCGGGCTGCTGACGGAATTTCATACCGCGCAGGGGCGGTCCCCGGTGAATGCCATTGTGGAGGCCTCCACCACGGGCGCCGCCACCAACATTATTGCCGGGTTGGGGGTGGGTATGATGTCCACCACCTGGCCCATCATGTGTCTGGCCGGCGCCATTGTGGCCTCCCATCATTTCGCCGGCATCTACGGGGTGGCCATTGCCGCCCTCGGCATGCTGGCCACCACCGGCATCCAGTTGGCCGTGGATGCGTATGGACCCATTGCCGACAACGCAGGCGGGCTGGCTCAGATGGCCAAACTGCCCGAGGAGGTGCGACAGCGCACCGACAAACTGGATGCGGTAGGCAATACCACCGCGGCCATCGGCAAGGGCTTCGCCATCGGTTCCGCGGCTCTGACTGCGCTGGCCCTGTTCGCGGCTTTTGAGGAAACCGCGGGCATCCGCAAGATTGACGTGGCGGAACCCAAGGTCATGGCGGGGGTCCTCATCGGAGCCATGATGCCCTTCCTGTTTTCCGCCCTGGCCATCAGTGCGGTGGGCCGGGCCGCGCACACCATGATCAACGAAGTGCGCCGCCAGTTCCGGGACATGCCGGGCATCATGGCGGGCACCCAGCGCCCGGACTATGCGCGTTGCGTGGATATTTCCACCCAGGCTGCCATCCGTGAAATGATTGCACCCGGCCTGATCGCCTTGGTGGTGCCGGTGCTCGTCGGGGTTATTGGCCGGTTGGAAATGCTGGGTGGATTGCTGTGCGGGGTGCTGGTGTCGGGAGTGATGATGGCGCTCTTTATGGCCAACTCGGGCGGGGCTTGGGACAATGCCAAGAAGGCGATTGAAGAAGGGTTGCACGGCGGAAAAGGTTCCGATGCCCATCGCGCTGCCGTGGTCGGCGACACGGTCGGTGATCCCTTCAAGGACACGGCCGGCCCTTCCATCAATATCCTGATCAAGCTGATGTGCGTGGTTTCCTTGATCATCGCGCCCCTGATCAAATAGGAACCAGCTGGCGGGCAAGCCTTTATACCGATTGCGGTGATTTTGATCTGCGGCATAGGGGAAACCCTGAAAATGGTCCGCGGCCGTTTTTGGCATGGTTCCGCAGCGCCGGTAAACCTATCGTTTTCCCCCATTAACACGACCGGATACCCGGTCGAGAAAAGGGACACGCATGAATGGCATGATGCGCACAATCGGATGGGTGTTTACATGGATGGTCGTGGCCGCGCCCGCGTGGGCGGGTGGCGAGTCGACCGCAGTGGCGGATGTTCGTACACTACCTGACTGGTGGTGGACGGCGCCCATCGCGGGTGTGTTGGCTCTGCTGATGGCCTTCTTCTTCTACCGGTCCATCATCGCGGCCAATCCGGGCAATGCGCGCATGCAGGAAATTGCCGGCTACGTGCGGGAGGGCGCTTATGCCTATCTGCGGCGCCAGTACAAGGTGGTGGGCATAGTCTTTGTGGTGCTGGTGGCGCTGCTGTCCTACATGGCCTTCGTGTTAGGCGTGCAGCATCGATTGGTGCCGTTTGCGTTTCTGACCGGCGGTTTGTTTTCCGGCCTGGCCGGGTTCATTGGGATGAAGACGGCCACCGCCGCTTCTTCGCGCACCGCCCAGGGCGCCAGCGAGTCCCTGAACCGCGGGTTGACCATTGCCTTCCGGGCCGGCTCGGTGATGGGGTTGACCGTGGTGGGTCTGGCCTTGATCGATATCACGGGCTGGTTCCTCTATCTCTACAAGTACCATCATCTGTGGTTCGGTGGTCATCCCATGAATCTGGAGACCATCACGGTGGTGATGTTGTGCTTCGGCATGGGTGCCTCCACCCAGGCCCTGTTTGCCCGCGTGGGCGGCGGTATTTATACCAAGGCGGCCGATGTGGGCGCCGATCTGGTGGGCAAAGTGGAAGCGGGCATTCCGGAGGATGATCCCCGCAACCCCGCGACCATCGCGGACAACGTGGGTGACAACGTGGGCGACGTGGCTGGCATGGGCGCGGACCTGTATGAAAGTTATGCCGGTTCCATTCTCGCCACGGCGGCCCTGGGCGTGGCCGCGGCCACCGTTTCTGGTTGGGATGCCACCAAGACCTTTGCCTTCCTGTGCGCGCCCATGCTGCTGGCCGCCATCGGCATTGTACTTTCCATCTTCGGCATTTTCCTGGTGCGCACCCGCGAAGACGCCAGCATGAAAGCCCTGCTGGCTGCCTTGAATCGCGGTATCTATGTGTCCAGCGCGCTGATCATTGTGGGCGCGTGGGTCATGGTGGATTTCCTGGCCATGCCGGTAGGTGTGTTCTGGTCCATCACCATTGGCGTGCTGCTGGGCATTGTCATCGGCAAAGGAACGGAATGGGCCACGGCGGCCGAGTACAAGCCGACCCAATTTATCGCCGATCAGGCCGCCACCGGCCCGGCCACCGTGATCATCGGCGGCATTGCGGAGGGTATGTTGTCCACCTGGATCCCGGTCATCGCGGTTTGTGTGGGCACCTTGTTGAGCTTTGCCGTCATGCACGGCTTTCAGGATCTGCTGGCCGGTCTGTACGGCGTGGGCATTGCCGCCGTAGGTATGTTGTCCACCTTGGGCATTACCCTGGCCACGGACGCTTACGGTCCCATTGCTGACAACGCGGGTGGCAACGCGGAAATGAGCGAACTGCCCAAGGAGGTGCGCCATCGCACGGATGCGCTGGATTCGCTGGGCAACACGACCGCAGCCATCGGAAAAGGGTTCGCCATCGGATCTGCGGCCCTGACCGCGCTGGCCTTGCTGGCCAGTTATGTGGAGGAGGTGCGCATCGGCATTCACCGCGAAGCGGCGGTGGAATACCAGGCTCCGGTGGAAGGTCAGCCCTACTTGGCGGTGGGGGTGGGCGCGGACTACAACAAGAAATACGCCATTTATCTGCCGGGCGCGGAGGATGAACGGGAGAGCAAGCAATACCACACCATCAGCGCCTTTGAAGGCACGGGTGAGGGGGCCATCCGGGTGAATCTGCCGGACGGCCAACCGGTCAGCCTGATCGTCAACGAAATCGGCGAGTTCTCCAAGACCTCGGTGGCGGTCGATCTGGACGGCAAGAAACTGGCCGCGCGCAAGGCCAGTCTGAAGGATTTCATGACCTTGTATGACGCCACCCTGATGAACCCCAAGGTGCTGGTGGGTTCGTTTATCGGTGTGCTGTCGGTGTTTGTGTTCAGCGCCCTGACCATGAAGGCCGTGGGCCGCGCCGCCTTCGCCATGGTGCAGGAGGTGCGCCGTCAGTTTAAGGAGAAGCCCGGCATCATGGAAGGGACCGAGCGTCCCGACTATGCGCGTTGCGTGGCTATTTCCACCGCGGGCGCCCAGCGGGAAATGTTGCTGCCGTCCATCCTGGCCATCGCCATTCCGGTGGTGGTGGGGCTGGTGCTCAACGTGTCCGGCATCATGGGCCTGCTGGTGGGCGGTCTGACCGCGGGCTTCTCGGTGGCCGTATTCATGGCCAACTCGGGCGGGGCCTGGGATAACGCCAAGAAGTATATCGAAGCCGGCCATCTGGGCGGCAAGGGCTCCCTTGCCCACAAGGCGGCGGTGGTGGGCGACACGGTGGGCGACCCCTTCAAGGATACCTGTGGTCCGTCCCTCAACATTCTGATCAAGCTGATGACCATGGTCAGCATTGTGTTCGCGGGGCTGATTGTGAAGTACGCCCCGGCCATCGGCCACTGGTTGAACCTCGGTAATTGAACGAAGGAGGAATGAACATGCGCGTATATCTGTATTTCATGTGCTACCAGGGCGAAGCGTTGGTGGCGTCACATTTGAGCCCGGCCGAGTTCGGAGCCTATATGTCGGTGGGAACCCGCAAGCACACCTCGGGCAACGGGGTGTTTTTTGAGGTGGATATGAAAGCATTGGGCGATGCCTGGCCGGTGGCCGATATCGAGGCCCGCTGTCAGCCCCATCCCGACGGCTCGCCCCGCCACAGCAAGTACGTGGCCATTTACCGCGTGCTGGAGCGCCTGCCCATCAAGGCGCTGAAGAACCTGTATCTGGTCACCCGGGACGGCCGCGTATTGAGTCTGGAGGGCAAGGCTTACGACGCCGCCCAGGAACAGCGCGGGCCCAATCTCTATACCGAACTGTGCCCGGCTACTCCGCGGGTGGTCTCCTTCCTGCCCCCGGCCAAGTTCGCGCAATTCATCACCGACAGCAAGAACCCGGTCAGCGTGCCGCGTATCCTGTTTGCCGACTCGCTGCTGGATCGGGAGTCGGATGGTCGGCTGGCCGGCTATCTGCCCTACACCAATCCGGAGCACATCGTGGATTGCATCAACGATGTGGCGGTGGCCGAGAAAGCCGCCAAGACGGTGGAGCGCAATCCCAAGCTGGTGGCCTTCTTCCGCACCATCCGCCGCGGGTTCTTCGTGGGCGATCCGACCGAGGTGAAGTTCTATCCCTTCCCGTCGTCCGATGAACTGGAAGAAAAGCATCACCTGTGGTGGCGCTCCGCTTCGCTGGACTAGTCGCCATCCCTTGCCTAAAGAAGCACCGGGCTTCTGGATTCACCTCCAGGGCCCGGTGTGCTTGTTTTCAGTCGCGGTTTGCGGAGGGATAGCTGACCCTTTCCCCCCTTGAGTTCCAAAATACAACAGAAACCGCCGCTCGTGATCGAGGTCGCGCGCCTTCGCCCTCATTGAATTGATCCGGGGAAGATGCGCGTTATGATGCGTGCTATGAAAGTCTCCGAATGACAACTGAGCAGCGACGGTGGGGTTCGACTATCGGGAGGCAAAGATGCAGCGTCTGATCATCATCGGTCTTTCGGCGGTATCTGTCGCGATGGCCTCCGGCCTCTGGCTGATGCGTCGTGAGAATGTCCGGTTGCGGGAAGCGGTCACGATGTCTGGAACATTGTCCGAGGCCCCGCCCTTGGCGGCATCAGCGCCACCGGGCACGAACGACGAGGCCGGCACGGGAACGGCGTCGGTGCTGCCGCAAGAGGCCATAGCGCGGGAAAGCCTCGTGAAGGATGTGATGGTGGAATTGGATGCCGTCATTTCCGCAAAGAACGACGGTATGAATGCCCGCCAGATGAAGGTGTGGCAGCGACGCGTCGATCAGCTGGCGGTCAACGACCTGCGCCGTCTGCTGGCACGCGTGGAGGAACAAGCGCCGAAGCAGAAGCGGGAATGGCTGCGTTACCTGCTGCTCCAGCGGTGGGCAGAGTTTGATCCCGAGGGCGCCCTGAGCTATGTCGAGCAGACGAGCAAACCGAGCCAGCGAAATCGCACCATGGCGCAGGTCTACGGAGCATGGGCCTCCTTTGATCCAGCCGCGGCTGCGGCTCGAATCAAGGGCCTGCCCGACGGCATGCTCCGTAATCAGGTCGTGATGGCCGTCGTGCATCCCCTGGCACAGCACGACCCGCCGGCCGCCTTTCAGTTATGGCAGTCGGTCACGACCAGCCGACTCATGTACTACGGGCTGCCGCAGGTTTTTGAGGCGTGGGCGCAGCGCGACCCCTTGGCGGCGGAACGCGCGGCCCGCACGTTACGGGGCCGCGAGCGCAACAACGCGCTGCAAGGTATCGCCCGCGGCCTGGCGCAAAATGATCCCGTACAGGCGTATGCGTGGGCTTCCAAACTAAACATGGGCCCGGAGCGGGTAAACGCATTTTCGGGCATCGCCTCCACGTGGGCGGAGATGGATCCGGCGGCGGCCGCCGATTTCGTGTTGGGCCTGCCGGCCGACGCCGTGCAGCGTGCGATGCTCAGGCAAGTAACCATGTCGTGGGTCGCGGATGATCCCGAACGGGCACTAGCGCGTGTTCAGCGCATGCCGGACGGCCTGGCCAAGCTGAATGCGTTGTCCGATATCACCACGAGATGGGCGCAACTCGATCCCCTGGCCGCCATGACGTACGCGCACACGCTGTCCGCGGGTAGAAAAAGAAATCAGGTGGTGGGCGATATCCTGGGACAGTGGGCGGAAATCGATTCCCAGGCCGCGTTCGATTACGCGAAGAAGCTGCCGGCCGGAAATGACCGGACGCTGGCGCTGAGTGCTGCCATACAAAGACTTTCACATCAAAACCCTGAAATTGCCATCGCGTTCGCGGCTGCGTTGCCCCCGGGCGTAACGCAGGTCAAGGCCCTTGCTCCGGTGCTTTCTGGCCTGGCCGAATCCGACCCGGAAAAGGCGATGGCCATGATCGAACTGATACCGGAAGGAAATGACAAGCGCAGCGCACTTTGGAGCATCGCCTCGCGACTGGGCCAGTCGGACCCAGCGAGTGCGACGCTCTTCGCGGACCGGCTGCCCGACGGCGCTGCTCGCAATGAATTTGTGATGAATGCGGCCGGCTCATGGGCTGCGACCGATCCCGCCGGGGCGGTGGAGTGGGTCGACCAGGTACTCGTCAATCCAGCCCGGACGGACGCCCTCGGGCGCATCCTGCCGCAATGGGCCGGAGTTGACCCGGACTCGGCCATGCCGTTCGCCCTGAAACAGGCGACGAACGACGCATCCAAGAAAATCCTGATCTCTATTGCGAGAGCCATGTCCGCCGATGATCCGGTCGCCGCTGAGGCCTGGGTCGGTCGCATCTCCGCCGGTGAACTGCGGGACGCGTATCTATCCGGACTGGCGGCCGGCCTCGTGGATGTCTCGCCGCATGATGCAATCAAGATCATCAGTCAACTTCCGGACGGAATGGCGCGCAGCGACGCAATTCGGACCGTGGCCTCGCAATGGTCCTCTGCCGATCCCGCCGCGGCGGTTGTATGGGCGGAGTCGCTGCAGAAGGAAATCGAGCGGGACAACGCCCTCAGCGCAGTCTTAAGCAATTGGTCGAACAGCGATCCTGCCGGCGCGGGCCGCTGGCTTTCCACGCTTCCGAGCGGACAGAAAACGGAGGCGCTGGTCATGTCCTACATCAACCATCTGTCGCACTCATTGCCAGAGATGGCGGCCCCTTACACCAGCCGGCTGAGCAAGCCGGACGAGCGCCACCGCGCCATTGAAAGCCTGGCGCGCGGCTGGCTCCGCACCGACCGTTCCGCCGCGGAGAAGTGGCTGAACCAATCCGACCTGCCCGCCGAGCGGCGTCAGATTCTGTTGAATTCGAAATGACGGGTGGGGCCGGGATCCGTCTTAAAATTGAACATGTAGCCCCCCCGAACGCTCCACGATGCCAGGAGCTGGTCTCCATTTTACCTGTGTATCTACGCCGAACATCCCCTATGGCTCCAGGCCTTCGCATGGGAAGAAAGGCATCATCTGGGGGGGCGATTCGCTTCGCTGGACGAGTCGCCATTCCTTGCGCTAAAGAAGCACCGGGCTTCTGGATTCACCTCCAGGGCCCGGTGTGTTAGATTGCCCAGGTTCTGTGCGGAGGGATGGCTGAGTGGTTTAAGGCAACGGTCTTGAAAACCGTCGGGCTCGCAAGGGCCCCGTGAGTTCGAATCTCACTCCCTCCGCCATCTTCCGTTCCACGCCCGTAGACGGGCCTAGCCTCGGTTTTCGCCGGGCTTCCGCAGACAGGCCGCACATTTCATTCGGTGCTGGGCGGCGAATTTCTTCTTGTGAGCAGTCTCCGGCCCGCACTATAACGGACGCCTTTCGTGTGCCGGGTAGCGATCAGCCGGCCTGATTTAACGTCATGAGACGTAGAGGAGTACGATGATGGCCAAGAGTTATAGTGTTGCGTTGATCGGTGGCGACGGAACCGGACCCGAAGTGGCCCGCGAGGCGGTCAAGGTCTTGCAGGTGGCCGAAGCCAAGTTCGGTTTCAAGCTGAACTACACCCCGTATGATTTCGGCGGCGAGCGCTATTTGCGCACCGGAGAAACCCTGCCCGACTCCGCCATCGCGGATTTCCGCAAGCACGACGCCATGTTCCTGGGCGCCATCGGGCATCCGGACGTGAAGCCCGGCATCCTGGAGACCGGCATCCTGCTCAAGACCCGCTTTGCCCTGGACCAGTACATCAACCTGCGTCCGGTCAAGTTGTACCGCACGGAAGACTGTCCCCTGAAGGACAAGGAACCCAAGGACGTGGATTTCATCGTGGTGCGCGAAAACACCGGCGGCATCTATACCGGGGTGGGCGGTGTGGTGCAGAAGGGCACCCCCATGGAAATCGCCACCCAGGTCATGGTCTATGGTCGCCCCGTGGTGGATCGTTGCATCAAGTTCGCCTACGAGCTCACCCGCAAGCGGAACAAGAAGAAGATGCTGACCCTGGTTCACAAGTGCAACGTGCTGACCCACGCGGGTGACTTGTGGGTGCGCGCGCACAAGGAAATGGGCGACCAGCACTATCCGGACATCAAGCAGGACTACAATCATGTCGATGCCTGCACCATGTGGTTTGTGAAGCAGCCGGAATGGTATGACGTGATCGTGACCGAGAACCTGTTCGGCGACATCATTACCGACCTGGCCGCCATCATTCAGGGTGGGCTGGGCATTGCGGCGGGCGGTAACATGAATCCTGAAGGGGTTTCCATGTTCGAGCCCATGGGCGGCAGCGCGCCCAAGTATACGGGCAAGAATGTCATCAACCCGCTGGCCGCCATCGCGGCCGGGGCTATGATGCTGGACAATCTGGGCGAAACCGCAGCCGCGCAGGCGGTGGACAAGGCGGTCACCACCGCCCTGAACTGCGGCAAGATCAAATCGCTGGCCGCGGGCCGCATGGGCCTGGGCACCACGGAAGTGGGTGACCTGGTGGCGGGGTTGGTTTAGGAGTAGGTTTCGGGGAAGACATGTGTTCGGTTACTGAAACCCGACACCCAGTGGAGTCGTAGCATGAAGCAATACAACGTTTGTGTAGTTGGTATCGGCGCGGTGGGCACCGAGATGGTGCGCTTGCTGAAGAAGCGGAATTTTCCCATGAAGTCGCTGACCATCCTGGCTCGCAGCGAGCGGGTGGAAGTGATTGACGGAGAACCGGTGCAGGTCAAGGTAGCCTCGCCGGAGGCGTTTGATGGAATGGACTTTGCCTTCTTTGCCGGGACCGAAGGCGCCAAGGGCGCCTCGCAGACCCTGGGCTGGGAAGCGGTCAAGCGCGGGTGCGTGGTCATTGATAACGGCGACGATTTCCGCATGGACCCCAAGGTTCCTCTGGTGATTCCGGAGATCAATCCGGATGCATTGGACGGGCACCAGGGTCTGATTGCCAACCCCAACTGCAGCACCATCATCGCTCTCATGCCGCTGGCGCCTCTGCACAAGGTGGCCCGCATCAAGCGCATCGTGGCCAGCACCTACCAGGCGGTTTCCGGCACCGGCGCCCCCGCGGTCAAGGAACTGGAAGCGCAAGCCAAGGCGTGGGCGAACGGTCAGACCCTTCCGCGCGAAGTCTATCCGCATCAGATCGCCTTTAACGTGCTGCCCGCGGTGGGTTCCTTTAAGGACGACTCGGGCGAAAGCACGGAAGAGATCAAGATGCGCAAGGAGACCCACAAGATTCTGGGCGATGCCGCCATCCGGGTGGGGAATACCTGCGTGCGGGTACCCGTCATCAACGGTCACAGCATCGCCATTAATGTTGAGTTCGAAAAGCCCCTGAGTCCGGAGCAGGCGCGGGACATCCTGCGGCAGGCCCCGGGCGTGCAGGTGGTGGACGATCCCAAGCACGCGGTCTATCCCATGCCGCTGGCCGCCTCCGGTCATTATGAAGTGCAAGTGGGCCGGATTCGCAAGGACCAGAGTGCCGATAACGGTCTGGTGCTGTGGTGCTCCGGGGACAACATCTGGAAGGGCGCGGCCCAAAACGCCATCCAGATTGCGGAAGCCTTGATCGCGCAATAACGGGTGTTAAACGCAAAAGGCCGATGGGGTGACCCATCGGCCTTTTTGTTTTCAGGAGATAGTTAGCGCGATTCCAGACCGGGGATGCCGGGGGCGCCTTCCCAGGGCTGGGGCGAATTCCACGGAATATCCGATTCCTCATCAGGATTGCGGGTGGCGCAACCGGAGGTCAGCACCGCCATCAGGATCGTGAACAGGAGTACCAGATGTTTCATGAACCTCAACCGGGCCACACGGAAGGCGGGTTGCTGTAGTGCATGAGTTCCATCACTTGCAACGCGATGAGAGCTATAAAAAGCACCGTCGCCAGGATGGCCAGAATGGCTTGGACTTTAGTTGGCAGCAACGAAGTCACCCTCCCGAATTTGTGATACGGCCCAATCCGCGCTCACGTCGGCAATGGCCATGTCCTTGGCCACACCGCTGATTTGAATTTTGCCGACCAGTTTGTCGCCGCGATGCACCAGCATTTCCGCCGCGGGTACCAGGCCGTTTTTGCTGCCGAGGTTGACCACGACGAAATTCCAGTCCTTGTTGACCAGTACCACTTTGCCGGAGATGCCGCGGGGCAGGGGGCGGCCCACGCTCTCGCCCTTCAGCGCTTCCAGTTCCACAATGGTTTGCTCAAGGGTGACCACCTTGTCGTTCAGATCCTGCTTCTCGTCTTCCATGGTGGAGATGGTGTTGTTGAGTTCGTCAATCTGGGTCTGCTGGCTGGCCTTCTCCTGCTCCAGGGTGGCGATGGCGTCCTCCTTGGTGGCGAGTTCGGCGTTCTTGGCGGTGATGGTGGTGTTGAGCAGCTGGACCTGATCCTGGGTCCGGGTCAATTCGCCCTTGGTGGCCGTCAACTCATCCTTGGTGGTGGCCAGTTCCGTCTGGGTACGGCTCAAGTCTTCCTTGGTCAATTGAAGCTCGTTGTACTGGTTTTCCGCGGCGGCCGTAAGGCGGCTCAGCGGGGCGTCCATGTTGGGCAGGCTGGCTGCGTCCTGCACCACCAATTCCGCGGCATTGAAGTTATCAAAGTGCAGGTTCTGGGCCACCTTGGCCAGGGCCAGTTCGTTCTTCTGGGTTCGCGCTTTCAGCACTTCGCGTTTGCCGAACAACATGATGCCGAGCACCAGGGAGGCAATGGAAAGCAGCAAGAGGATGACAATAAACGCCTTTAATGCCTTGGCCATGTGAATCTCCTAAATAACACGCGATCCCGTAGAGCGTTACAGCGATGACACTAGCTACTCCGGGGAAGAGGTGTCAAACGCATTCTGGAAGTTCACGCGTGGAGAGGGATGTCGCTCTGCTCTTGACTGACAAACGGGCTCGCGTAGCCTCGCCCCATGGTGCGCCGCCCCTCACGAATGTCGCTTTATCCGCCCCGGATGTGGGTCTTATCCCATGTTCACGTCTAACGCCCATACCGAGGGTTTTCTCGGGCCCTTCCGGGTGGCCCCTCGTACCTTGCGGCGCCCCATGCTGGGGCTGACTTCGAGTTTCATTGCCGGGTTGCTGCTGGCCTCGGTCTGGTCGGTTCCTGTACCGGCGCTTTTGCTGCTGGCCGGTGGGGCGCTGCTGGGAAGTCTGTGGCTTCGGCACGCCGGGTCGGCCACGGCCACCCTCCACCTGGCCGTCGCGGTAACGGGGATGGCGTTTCTCCAACTGGAGCAACGAACGCCCGCCCCTTCAGACGTAGCTCGCCGAATCACCGATACCGGGGCGCGCGTGCACCTGATGGCGGTGGTGGCAGATGACCCCATGGAACTTGTTACGGATCGGGAGGAGACCGGCTGGCAATTCCCGGTGCGGATACAGGCCGAGCAACGGGGCGGCCAGTGGCAACGCGCGAGCGGTCGCGCACTGGTGCGTTGGATGCCGGGCTCCGGGGGCGGCGAGGTGCGTTTCGGCCAGCGGTGGATGTTGGAGGGACCGGCCTTTCGCGATGTGGAACAACCCGGCCAAGCAGTCCGGCTTCGTATGCAGGTACGCGGTCCGGAGGCGGTGTATCTGGATGCGGGCCACGGCGGGTGGTTGAGAACCCGATGTCTGGCTGGGCGCCGGGCCTGCGCCGAGTTGCTGGCCCGTGGCATCGAATGGGATCCCGATGCGGTGGGCGTGATGCGCGGCTTTATGCTGGGCTACCGTGAAGAGTTGCCCGATCGAGCCCAACGTGCGTTCAGCCGGACCGGCACCCTGCATATTGCAGCCATCAGTGGCGCCCATGTGGTCATCCTGGCCGGGCTCCTGCTCATTCCGTTGAAATCACTCGGGTTCATGCAAACCCGCTGGATCTATGTCATGGGTCCCATCCTGGTGCTGTATGCTCTGAGCACCGGACTGGCCGCCTCGGCCGTGCGGGCCTGCATCATGGCCTGCGTATTCTGGTCCGCCCATGCCTTCCGCCGTCGTCCCGACGGTCCTTCCGCCCTGGCCTTTTCAGCGGTGTTGATTTTGGGTGTCGCGCCGGGTCAGTTGTGGGAGCCGGGATTTCTGCTGTCATTCGGCGTGGTGGCGGGTCTCATGCTGCTGGTGGAGCCGATCTCCCGCCCGGTGCTGGATCGCCTGCAGGTGGACGGTCCGGTGGCGCCCACTCCAGCCCAGCGGTGGCGAAACGCGGCCGCGCGTCCGGTGATTTCCCTGCTCGCGGTGACCGTGTCTGCTTGGCTGGCCTCGCTGCCCATGACCGCGCAGTACTTCCATCTTTTTTCCCCGGTGGGCCTGGTGGCCAATCTGTTGGTGGTCCCGCTGGCCTCGCTGGTCCTCCTCAACGGTTGTCTGAGCCTCACCGTGGGTTGGTTCTCGGTGTTGGGGGCGGAAATATTCAATCACGCGGGGCGCGTATTGATTCATCTTTTGCTGGCCATCGTGGAGCATTTCCACGCCTGGCCGGGTGGGCATCGTTTTGTCACCACGCCGTCGCCTCTGTGGGCGGTCGCCTGGTATGGCGCATTGGTGCTGCTGGCCCGGGGCCGCCGCTGGTGGCGCGGCGCGGGTGCGCTGGCCCTGGCGGGTTTACTGCTGTGCAGCGGATGGTGGCCGCCCGGCGATCGCCACTCCGAGGTGGCGGTCACCCCCATGGGGCGTACGCTGGCCGTGCTGGCGGACGGACCGGGCCGTGATGATGTGCTGGTGGATCCCGGGCCCGCCCGGCGCGGGCGTGCGGTGGTGCGTTGGTTGCACAGCCGGGGGATTAATCACCTGCGGGCCATCGTGCTTACCCGCAATACGGTGGACGGGGCGGGGGCCGTACCGGATGTTCTGACGGAAATTCCTACCGAGGAAATCTGGATGCCCGCGAGTGCCCTGCGCTCGCTTGCGTTCCAGCGCGTGATCAGCAATGCGGTGGACCGCGGCGTGCGGGTGATCGAAGTGGGGCGGGGGGACGAAGGAACCACGCCGGGCGGTTGGTCCTGGCAGGCCCTGCATCCTCGCCGCGACCAGACGTATGCCAGTGCGGCGGCCGGAGGACTGTTGCTGCGGATGAGTCGCAGCGGCGCTTCTCTGCTGATCGGCGGTGTGGCTCATCCTGACGTACAGCGGGAGGTGCTCGTCACCGGTTCGGATGTGGCGGCGACGGCGTGGTTCACCACCGGTTCCGCACCGGGGCGGGACCGTCTTCCGGATTGGCGGGCGGCGGTGCGTCCGTTGCTGGAGGCCGGACCGGATGGTCGCGATGAATGGACGGCGGTACTGACGTATGCCGATGAAACGGTCGTGTTGGCCGATGGTGATACTGCGCGCTGGCGGCTGGCCGGTCCCACCCGTCGGGGTCCGCTGCTGGAGCCCCTGCCCGGCGAGCGCTGGCGTTAGCTCTCGTCCCCGTCGCGGTGCGAGGGTTCGGCCCCCGCGGAGACGGTGCGCAGGTTCAGTTTGGGATGTTTGCCCGCGAAGTATTCCATGCTCCATTTGTCGGGGAACAGGATGACCAGTTCGCCTTCCACATCCTCGGCCAGTTGCACCCCGGAACCGAGATACTCGGCCAGCAGGGCATCGCGTGGAATACCGGGATCGAACCAGCGGATCTGACCAAAGGGGGCGGGCTCCAGGCGGGCGTCCGCTCCGTATTCGTTCTGTAAGCGGTGGACCAGCACCTCGAACTGCAACTGGCCGACCGCGCCCAGCAGGGCGTGATGGCTGCTGGTGACCACGGGCTTGAAGGACTGGATGACGCCTTCCGCCAGCATCTGGTGCAGACCCTGATGGAATTGTTTGAACTTGGCCGTGTTGGGATTGCTGATCCAGGCGAAAACTTCGGGCGGGAAGCGGGGAATTTCCCGGTACTTCAGGGTGGGCTCGGCGGTGAGGGTGTCGCCGATCCGGAAGGAGCGATGGGCCACCAGGCCCACGATATCCCCGGGATAGGCCACCTGCACGGTCTCGCGCTCCTGGCCGAACATCTTCTGCGGATAGGACAGACGGATGTCGCGCCCGGTGGCCGGGTCAATGACCATCATGTCTTTCTCGAAAACGCCCGAACACACGCGCACAAAGGCGATGGTGTCGCGGTGGCGCGGATTCATGTTGGCCTGGACCTTGAACACGAAGGCGGAGAAAGCCTCGTGTTCGGGGGGAATCAGGCGATCACCCGCCTTGCGCCCGGCCGGGGGGGCACCGTATTTCACGAAGTAGTCGAGCAGCAGCTGCACACCGAAATTGGTCATGGCGCTGCCGAAGAACACCGGGGTCATCTGACCTGCCATCAGGGCTTCCCGGTCGAACTGTTCGCCGGCGATGGACAACATTTCCACTTCCTGCCGCCAGGTGTCGTAGAGGTTGGCATCCATCTGTGCGCGCAGACCCGGATCATCCGGCCCAGCCACGGCAAACGGTGCTCGATGCGCGTTATGCTCGGTGCGCTCAAATTGATAGAGCTGGTGGGCGAGCCGATCATAGACGCCCCGGAAATCCTGGCCATTGCCCAGCGGCCAGGTAATGGGGAAAGCGCCGATGCCCAGGACTTTTTCCAACTCGTCCAGCAGGGCCAGCGGCTCCTGGGCCGGGCGGTCCATTTTGTTGATGAAGGTAAAAATGGGGATATGGCGCAGGCGGCAAATCTCGAACAACTTCTTGGTGCGGTCTTCGATGCCCTTGGCTGCGTCAATGACCATGATCACGCTGTCCACCGCGGTGAGCACTCGGTAGGTGTCTTCGCTGAAATCCTTGTGGCCGGGGGTGTCCAGCAGGTTGATGCACTGTCCGTTGTAGTCGAATTGCAGCACGGTGGAGGTGATGGAGATGCCGCGCTCGCGTTCCAGTTCCATCCAGTCCGAGGTGGCGCTGCGCTGGTTGCGCCGGGCCCGCACCGAGCCCGCCAAGTGGATGGCTCCGCCGTAGAGCAGCAGCTTCTCGGTGAGCGTTGTTTTCCCCGCGTCGGGGTGGGAGATGATGGCGAAGGTGCGCCGACGGTCGATCTCGTGTTGAAGCTGGGCAGTTGACATGGGCGGGTTCAAAGGGCGCGCAGTGTACGCGAAAACGGTCAGTGCGCGTCAAGGACTTCCCGCACCTTGCGGGCCAGTTCGGCGGGTGGGAAGGGTTTCTGCAGATAGTTGTTCTTCAGGCTGAGATCATCCAGGGTGTGGGCGCTTTCCTGGGCATAGCCGGACATGTAGAGCACCCGGATGTCGGGCCAGGCGACCTGCACATGTTGGGCCAGACTGCGCCCGCTCATTTGTGGCATGACCATGTCGGTCAGCAGCAAATCCACCTTGCCGCGGTGCTGTTCCAGCAGACTCAAGGCCTCGCCGCCGCTGCGGGCGGCCACCACCAGGTAGCCCCGTTCCCGCAGGATGCGGTGGGCCAGATCGCGCACCATTTCCTCGTCTTCCACCAGCAGGATGGTTTCGTTACCGCCAGCCGGCCGCTGGGCGGTGCCCGTCGCGTCGGCCAGAGGGGCGGTATCCAGGCGCGGGAAATAGAGGGTGAAGGTGGATCCCTGCCCGGGAGCGGACTCGAACAGGATGCGCCCTCCGCTTTGCTCCACGACGCCATACACCATGGAGAGACCCAGCCCGGTGCCTTTTCCCACCTCCTTGGTGGTGAAGAACGGTTCGAACAGGTGGGACTGCACCTCGTCGCTCATGCCCGTTCCGGTGTCGCTGACCGACAAGGAGACATAGTGTCCGGCATTTACATGTTGATTGCCCTGGCGCAAGGGCTGGGCCAGATCCACGTTGGTGGTGCACAGTGTGATGTCACCCCCGTCCGGCATGGCATCGCGGGCGTTGACCACCAGGTTGATCAGCACCTGCTCGATCTGTCCCGGATCCACCCGCACCGCGCCCAGTTCCCGGCACAGTTCGGTGTGCAGTTCGATGTTCTCGCCAATCAGACGGGCCAGCATTTTCTTGATATCCAGCACAGAGGTGTTGAGGTTGATGACTTTGGTTTCCAGCACTTGTTTGCGGCTGAAGGCCAGCAGTTGGCGGGTGAGGGCGTGGGCCCGGTCGGCCGCTTTGCAGATTTCCTCCACCTCATGGCGCATGGTATGGCCGACGGGCAAGCGATCCATCATGATGTCGGCATAGCCCATGATGGCGGTAAGCAGATTATTGAAATCGTGGGCCACTCCGCCAGCCAGTCGGCCCACCGCTTCCATCTTCTGGGAATGACGCAGCATATCCGAGCTCTGGCGCAGGGCCTGCTCGGCTTTGCGGCGATCCGTGATGTCGCGCGCATTGATCAGGAAGCAGCGCTGGCCGCAGTACAGGGTGGTTTTGGCCATGCCTTCGAAGACGTGCCAGGCGCCGTCCTTGCGACGCAGGCGGAATTCCGCGGTGCGAATGGCGTCGGGCTGGGCCAGCATGACTTCGCGCAGGGGTTGCATGGCCTGCAGGTCGTCGGGATGCAGGAGCTCCAGTGCCCGGTGGCCCAGAAGTTCATGCGGGGCCAGGCCCAGGGCCCGCTCGATGGAGGGACTGAGATAGGCAAAGGAGCCGTGTCCGTCCAGAATGGCGATGACGTCCGAACCATTTTCGATCAGGGAGCGGAACTGTTCCTCGCTGGCCCGCACTGCGTCCACGGCACGTTGGCGGCTTATGGCGCCGCCGATACCGCCCGCCATGGCGTTCAAAATGGCTTCGTCCCCCGCCGCCCAGGCGCGATTGACATCCTGGTCATCAAATCCGAGCAGGCCCCAAAAATGCGTGTCGCTGATGATGGGAACCAGCAGGATGGAACGCAATGGGGGCAGTTCGCCGTCCGGCGTCAGACCGAAAAAATCCATGACCCGGCCACTGATGGAGCGCCCGCTGGACAGCATTTCGTACCAGCGCGGAAACAGCCGGTCATAATCCAGGTTCTGCAGGCGCCGCAGTGTGCCTTCGCTGACTTTTCCCTCCCGGCTCCAGACCAGGCGTGCGAACAGGTGGCGGTCCACCCCGCCCGGGCCCACCACGTTTTCAAATAGACAGACCCGGTCCACCCGGGCTGCTTCTCCCAGGGCGGCCAAGGCCTTGGGCAGTCCGTTGTTGATGTCCGGGGTGGACAGCAGCTCGCCGGTGGAGACGGCCACGCCGCGCAGGAGGCTATCCCGGGCCGCCACTTGTTCCTCAATGCTGCGTCCCGACAGGGTGGTGGACAGGCTGCCGGCCAAGGCCAGCAGTAAACTTTGCTCGGCCGCCGTCCAGGTGCGTTCCTGCCGATGGTCCTCGAAGCCCACATAGCCCCAGAACGAGCCGCGCACGAGTATCGGTATCAGCAACTGGGATCGCACCCGGCGTTCTTGCAGCGCGTGCCGCGGCGTTTCCGGCATTTGGCTGACGAAGCCACTGTATATCTCCCCCGCGCTGATTTTCTTGTACTGGTCGTTAAAGAACACTTCGGGTGGTCGGGTGGTGGTCGGGATCGGGGCCTCGCGGAGCCATTCGTGGCGCAGGCTTACCGAGGGAGCACCCGTAGCGGAGTCCGGGTGGTATTCATTCACATGCACCCGATCCACTTCCAGGCACCGGCCGACCAAGCCGAGGGCATCGGGAATGATGACATCCAGCGAACCGCGGCCCAGCAGGCGTTGAATGGCTAGGGCCAGGGCGTGCAAACAAGCTGCCGTCAGAGGACGATCTGATTCCGCCAACGGACAATCGGATATCGGAAGTGATGGGGTCGGATTCACGTTTCGCCGCCTGAACGTTCAGCCTAGCCCATCCATCCCGGACAACCAACCCTTATTCCATTACGGGTCTCGGTCCGCTTCCGATCAAAATATGCCGGAGAAATCAGGCCTTTTTAAGCGCTTTCAGCACCGCCTCGTAGTCCGGCTCCTGCACGATTTCCGGGACCTGCTGAGCCAGCACCACCTGGTTGCGGGCATCCAGCACCAGCACGGCCCGGCTCAGCAAACCGGCCAGCGGTCCATCGGTAATGGCCACCCCGAAGGCATGTCCGAACTGGGGTGACCGGAAAGAGGAGAGATTAACCACATGGTTGAGCTTTTCGGCATCGCAGAAACGCTTCTGGGCAAACGGCAGATCAGCCGAAACGTTGATGATAACCGTATCCGCCAAGGAACCCGCCTCGGCATTAAAACGGCGCGCCGACATCTGGCAGATCCCGGTATCCAGGCTGGGTACAATGTTCAGGACCTTGCGTTGGCTCCCGAAGGTGGCCAGGGTGGCTTCGGACAGATCGCCTGCCACCAGTCGAAAGTCCGGACAGGTGGTGCCGAGCGCGGGTAGTTGACCAATGGTGTGGATGGGATTGCCTTTGAGGGTAATGGTTGCCATAGTGATCTCCTGGTGGGCGGCAATATAACGCAGGCGGGTTCAAGTGCAATGCGCATCCATAAATTGCGGACTGTCGCTTGAAATTCGACCTGCGTTGGTGGTAACGTCGCCCTCCATATGCAAGGAGTTGTTGTCATGAAGTCTCTGTTGTCGAACCGCTCACCGTGGCGGGCCGTGGTGTTGGGTCTTTTCCTGTTCCTGGCGGGCATCGTGTCCAGTCCGGCCTACACCCTGATGGTGGCACCCGCTCGCTACTCCGTGCTTCAGGTGGCGTTTGATGTGCTGGCCCGCACGCCGTCCGTGCTGGTCTCCTATCAGGTCCACCCGGGTTCGACCGAGACGGTGTTGCACGCGTGGAATGGCAGCGAATGGGTGCTGCTGTCCGACAAGGACTATCGCGAAGGCAATTTTCTGCAGAAGGTTCCTGATCGCGTGGTCCTGCTGGGGGATGACGCCACCCTGCCGGCCAGCGTAGTGGAAAGCTCCACCTGGGTATCCGAAGTGGTGCGGGTGCGCGACCTCAACACGCGCTCCATCGTCAACGAATTTGGTCACCTGCTGAAGTGGCGTGCTGCGGAGTGGAATTGGTTCGCCAAGCGCTACAATCTGGAATTGCGCGACGAAGCGGAAGCCCGCCGCAAGTCCAGCTGGTACGATCAGCCCGGTCCTCTGCCCGGTCGCCCCCGCGTCCTCGAGCGCGTCATCGAAGGCCCCGCCGCCGAACGGCCTCCCGTTCCGGTGGAGGAAGAACCGGTAGCCGTGGCCCCGGTGGAAGCCGTGGCTCCCGTGGAAGCGGTGGACCAGGCGGTTGATCTTCCTGCCGAACCGGTGGCCCCCTGATCAGGTAGTGGCTGTGCGTGGTTGCTTACGCGGGATGCCGACCTTGGCGGCCCTGGCCGCCATTCTGCTGTGCGGATGCTCTACCGTACGCGAAGAACAAAAACCCCTGGCTGAAACCACCATGATGGTGACCCGGGCCGGGGATTCCACCACCATGACCTGGACGGCTCAACCCGCGGTGGATTACGTGATTTGGTATGCGGACCGCCGGGATGCCCAGGCGCGCTGGCTGGTGCTGCCGGGTGCCGAGCGGTTGCGCGGCCAGGGTCCGATGACCTGGCGCGATCAGGTGCCTAGCGGCCGCCTTCGCTACTATCGCCTGCAGGCGGTTCCGCAGGCTGCTCAGTCGCCTTGAACACCGCCACCACCGGGCGGTGATCGGAAGCCAGGATGGTGAGGGGATCGCGCACCACATGGCATAGCTCCATCACCACTTCGGGATGCATGCCCGCGCTGACCAGCATGTAATCCAGCCGCTCATACGACTCTTGGTAGGCCCAGAAGTGCGACCATAGATCGCCCACCGAATCCACCGGGCGTAGATCAATCAACGAAGGCGGGCTGCCGATCAACTCCCGCAGGGCGGCTGAAGTGATGGTGTCGTTCATGTCGCCCACCACCACCAGATTTAATTCCGGATTCTTGTTCAGCATGCGGCGCACGTTCTTGTTGAGCAGGCGGGCCTCGTTGCGGCGCATCTCAGTTTGTCCGAGAGGATTGTAGAGCTTGGACTTGAGGTGGGCCACCATCAGCCGGAATCGGTAGTCCGGGTTTACCTGAATATCCACCGAGATGAAACCGCGCTGGACGGCCAGGGTTTCCGGCCCGATGGAATAGGTTTCGTTGGTAATGGGCCGGCTGCTGACGATGGGAAAGCGCGACAGGACGGCCAACCCGACGGTGGACTCCTCCCGCATCAGGTAGTCGTGGTAGGGATAGTCCAGGCCCGCTGCGGCCAACCGTTGGGTCAGGATGGTGAAGGAGGCGGCGTCGCCGATTTCCTGCACCGCCAGCACATCGGGTCGCTTCTTTTGCAGCAGTTGCATCATGGGCGCAATCTGCTCTTCCGGTTTGAAGTTGTCCTTCTGCCCGTCCTTGTCCCGGTCCTCAAAGCTGAACCGCAGCAGATTGTAGGTCATGAGCGTGAAGGTGTCGGCGGCGGAAGCCGTGACAACGCTGGCCATCAGGGCCCCGCCCAGAATGAAAGCCATCCAACGAGAAGGCGCGTGCATCACTTCTTGTAGATGCTTTCGATTTTGGCGGCGATATCGCGGAAACCAAAATCTACGGCATAGATTTCTTTGTAAAGAGCGGCTGCTTTGGGCAACTGGCCCATGGTCTCGTAGAGCGAACCCAATTCGTAGACCACATCCTTCTTGGTGTCGTCCATGATGCTGAGTTCGGAGGCCGCCTTTTCCAATTGCTCGGCCGCGATGTCGAACTGGTTCTTCTGTTTGAAACAGAGCGCCAGGTAGTAAAAGGAGCGGATGCGCCGTTGCGGGTTCTGCTGGGCCCGCTGGAATTGCTGGATGGCTTCGTTGATCATGCCACGCTCGAAGAGCAGCACCCCGTATTCGTATTTGATCTGCAGATCGTTGGGATAGCGGTGTACGCGCGCTTCTGCGTCGCTGAACAGGAATGCATCCCGGGCCTTGATCTTGGCGGCCAGGGCAGCCTCATCGCCCGCTCCGCGCAGTGCTTCCACTTCCTTGTCAAACCGGGTCTGGTGGACCTGGCTGATCATGCGGTCCACCTGAGGATCCGCGCCCCCGGTGGTTTTCTGGGCCTCGTTGAGCACAGCCAGGGCATCCTCGAAGCGGTCGCCCTTCATATAGAGATCGGCCAACGCCCGCTTGTAATTCACATTCTGCGGTTCGCGCTCCACCTTGGCCAGGGTTTCCGTCAGCAGCGCGTCCACATCCCGCGCGGATTTGACCGCCTTGGCCTGTTGCTCCAGCAGGATGGCTTCCTTGGAATCCTTCATGACGTCGCGGTAGGAGGTGGCGCCCTCCCAGTTGCCGCGCTGCACCGTGTCCAGCGCGGTGGCGTCTTTGAGTTTCTTCACCATCTCCGGGTCGGTGGGCTTCAGGCGCACCAGGGTTTCGTAGGTCTCGCGCGCATCGTGCATGCGCCCGCTCTGCTGATACAACTCACCCAGGAATTCCAGGCTCTTCAGGTCGCGGGTGCCGTTGTCGCGCGCCACTTCCAGGTTCAGGATGGCCACTTCGGGCATGTCCGCGGCCAGGGCGGCCTGGCAGGCGGTGTTGATGAAGGTGGGGTTGAGCGGGTCCTTGCGCAGCAATTCCTCAGCCTCGCGTACCGCCTGGGCCGGATTCTTTTTGATGAGCGACTGAACTTTCATCAAGGTGCCGGAGCCGCCGAGGGTGGCCAGGGCGCGCCCGAAGGTGCTGGTCTTCTGGTCCTTCCCCTTCTTCAGCGCGGCGGCCCGCATGTACTTGCGCGCCCGCAACAGGCCGGGACACAAGTCAATGGCCAGCAGGAACATGTCCATGGCATAGTCCAGATTGCCCCGTTCCAGGGAGGCAAGGCCTTTTTCGTAATGCTCACGCGCTTTGCGCGGCGCCTGTTCCAATGCAACTTCAGCCATGGCGGGAACTCCGTTTCGATGCGAAATGATTCAAGCGGATAACCTTAAGAGCAATCAACCGTGTGGTCAAGGCAGGCGTACCTCACTCAACGCCATCGAAGGCGGGCGCATACCGCACCAGACCGCCCGCCCCGCACCAGCCGGTGTCCAGAGGCAGAGCCATAAAATACCCGGCCGGAACCTCATAACTGCAGCGCAAACCGAAGGTCAGCGCCGGCTTGAAGCCGAAACGCTGATAGAATGCGGGATCGCCCAGCACCACCATCACGCCGTGCCGCCGGTTCTTCAAAGCGGCCAGGGCGTGCCGAATCAGATCGGTGCCCAGTCCGGTGCGCTGGTGCTCCGGCATTACCCCGATGGGAGCCAGACCCACCCCGCGATCAAAGCCGGATTCACACTCGATAATCACCCGGCTGAAAAACGCATGCGCTACCGGTTCTCCCCGGCGAACCGCCACCAGGGATAAAATCGCGCCCGCCCGGTGGCGCATGTCCTCCACGATATCCGCTTCCTGATCGCGACCAAACGCCTGCTGATGAATGCGTCGAACAATCGGAAAGTCAGCTTCGATTTCTGGGCGGATGATGGCCATGCATCTGTAATGTTAAATTACGGTTAGCGCCTAGCGCAAGCGTACCTGATAGCCCATCGCCGTTTCTTGCGCACAGCGGGATCGATGATCTTCCACTGCCAACGATTCCAATTCCCGAATTCCATGGACGCTTGTTCCCTGGGATAACTTTTCAGATACTCGTTCACCAAGAGAGCTGGCACTCTTTATGCTTCTATATATGCCGAATACTGGTCGGTAATTGTAATCTGTTGTTATGCAACGAAAAGTGAATGTTGTAGGCTTTATGACAGAGTCATAATGGCTCATATTACAAGAATTTTGTGAGACAGAAAGGCAGGATTCTATGCAACTCGATAAATTGACCATCAAGGCCCAGGAGGCGGTTCAGCAGGCGCAGCAGGAGGCGGAGCAGCGGCGGCATGCCGAGGTGTTGCCGGAGCATTTGCTGTTGGCGTTAGTGAACCAGGAGGACGGGGTGGTACGTCCATTGGTGGAGCGGTTGGGCGCTTCGTGCAACGGACTCAGCGAGGGGTTGGAGGCGGCGTTGACCAGGCTGCCCGTGGTGGACGGGGCGGCGGAGCGGTATCCGTCGCGAGCGTTCCGCGACATCCTGCAGCGTTCGTTTGCGGTGGCCTCGGGCATGAAGGACGACTATGTGAGCACGGAGCATCTCTTCCTGGCCGCACTGGAGAAGGGCGAGGGCGAGTGGGCGCGGTTGGCTCGGCAGGCGGGGATTACCAGCGCATCGGCCTTGAAGGCATTGCAGGCCGTGCGTGGAAACCAGCGGGTGACCGATCAGGCCCCGGAGGATAAGTACGAGGTGCTGAAGAAGTACGGGCGCGACCTGACCGAGGCCGCGCGTCAGGGCAAGCTGGATCCGGTGATCGGGCGGGATACGGAAATCCGGCGCGTCATTCAGGTGCTGTCGCGCCGCACCAAGAACAACCCGGTGTTGATCGGCGAACCCGGGGTGGGCAAGACGGCCATCGCGGAAGGGCTGGCCCAGCGCATTGTGGCCGGCGACGTGCCGGAAGGACTCAAGGAAAAACTGGTGGTGTCCATGGACCTGGGGGCCATGGTGGCAGGGGCAAAATACCGCGGGGAATTTGAGGATCGTTTCAAGGCCTTCATCAAGGAGGTCATCGGGGCGGAGGGGCGTATCATTCTGTTCATTGACGAATTGCACACCTTGGTGGGCGCGGGCAAGGCGGATGGCGCGGTGGATGCGTCGAACATGATCAAGCCGTCGCTGGCCCGGGGCGAGTTGCGCTGCGTGGGGGCGACCACGCTGGACGAATACCGGAAATACATCGAGAAGGACCCCGCCCTGGAGCGGCGCTTCCAGCCCGTGCAGGTGGATGAACCCTCGGTGGAGGACGCTATCGGCATCTTGCGCGGCTTGCGGGAGCGTTATGAGGCGCATCACGGGGTGCGCATCCAGGATGCGGCCCTGGTGGCGGCGGCCACGTTGTCGCATCGGTACATCGCGGACCGCTTCCTGCCCGACAAGGCCATCGACCTGATGGACGAGGCGGCCAGCCGGTTGCGCATGGAGATTGATTCCATGCCGGTGGAGATCGATGAAGTGCGTCGGCGCATCATGCAGCTGGAGATTGAGCGGGAAGCCCTGCGCAAGGAGAAGGACGAGGCGTCGCGAACCCGCCTGACTAAGTTGGAGGCCGAATTGGCTCAATTGCGCGAACGTGATGCGGGCATGCGGCTGCACTGGGACAAGGAGAAGGAGTTGATCGGCAACTTGCGATCACTGACCCAGGCGTTGGAGTTGCTGCGCACAGAGGAGGAGGCGGCCAAACGTGGCAACGATTTGGGCCGGGCGGCCGAGATCATGTACGGTCGTATTCCAAAGGTGGAGCAGCAGATCAAAGAGGCGCAAGCCCGGCTGGCCGCCTTGCAGCAGGACCAGCGTATGTTGAAGGAGGAGGTGGACGCAGAGGACATCGCGGCTGTGGTGTCCACGTGGACCCACATCCCGGTGAGCCGATTGCTGGAGACGGAGAAGGCCAAGCTGCTGCACATGGAAGATCGCCTGCGCGAGCGGGTGGTGGGTCAGGAGGAGGCCGTGCACGCGGTGTCCAATGCGGTGCGGCGGGCCCGGTCCGGCCTGCAGGATCCCAACCGTCCCATCGGCTCGTTCATTTTCCTGGGGCCCACGGGGGTGGGGAAGACTGAGCTGGCCCGCGCCCTGGCGGAATTTCTGTTCGATGACGAACACGCCCTGGTGCGGCTGGACATGTCCGAGTTCATGGAGAAACACTCGGTGAGTCGGCTGATCGGCGCGCCTCCGGGCTATGTGGGCTACGACGAGGGCGGCTACCTGACCGAACACGTGCGGCGCAAGCCCTACTCGGTGGTGCTGTTCGACGAAATCGAGAAGGCCCATCCCGATGTGTTTAACGTGTTGCTGCAGATCCTGGACGACGGCCGTCTGACCGACGGGCAGGGGCGTACGGTGGATTTCCGCAATACCCTGGTCATCATGACCTCCAACCTCGGCGGTGGCATCATTCAGGAAACCCTGGAACAGCATCCCGGCCTGGACGCGGATTCGCCTGTTTACGAGCAGATGGAGGCTCGTGTGCAGGAAGCCCTGCGCCATCACTTCCGGCCTGAGTTTCTCAACCGGCTGGACGAGATCATCCTGTTCCACAGTTTGACCCGCGAGAATCTGAACCGGATTGTGGACATTCAGCTGGCCCGGTTACGGGGTCATTTGCAGGAGAAGCGCATTACCCTCGAGTTGTCGGAATCAGCCCGCGAGGCGTTAGCAGCGGAGGGTTATGATCCGATGTACGGGGCCCGGCCCCTGAAGCGGATCCTGCAGCGCCGTCTGCTGGATACCCTGGCCCTTGAACTGTTGGAGGGTCGGGTGCACGAAGGCAACCGGGTGAGGGTGGAACTGACGGACCGGAAAAAAGGACTGTCCGGCGGCTTGAGTCTGCGTCCGATGCCTGATAAGCCTTAGCGTCGACGTGAAAAAGCTGGTCTTCACCCTGTTCGCCCTGTCCCTGGTGTGCGGTGCCCAATTGCACTTGCCGGCCTTGCAGGTGGTGGCGTGGACGGGCATGGTGGTGAAGTATGCTCAGGATGTTCCGCTGGGCGAAGCTTTGGAAATGACTTTCGACGGCGATCACCCGTGTCCGCTGTGCAAGGTCATTCGCAAAGCCCAGACCACCGGGCAGCAAGAACTCACCGCGCCCGCCGCGTCCGAGCGCATTCAATTGTATATTGATGCAACTCGCTCCTGGAGGCCAACCTTCATGGCCTGGCAGCAATGGGTTGCCCCGAATTACCCGGCGTGCTCGACGTTTCCGCGTCCGCCCGTGCCTCCTCCACGAAGCGTGGCTTGATCGAAACCACGTAGTTCGTTCCGACCGCTCCCCGGTGGAGCTGTCTTTTTCATTCCATTAGTGAAGGAGTTTCCTTTGAAAAAAGTCTTGTTGTTGCTTTGTTTGATGCCGTGGACGTTGTTTGCGGCCACGCTGACCAATGTTTCCATGCAGGGCACTATGGTCATGCCCATGATTGCTTATAATGCAGGTCTCTCGCAATTGCAGGTGATGCTGGATACCAACGTTCCCCAGTTGACCCCGCTGCTGATCAGTAATCCGGCGGATAGTTTCGATCCGGGCGATCCCTGGTTCTCGAACCTGGACCCCGGCGCCCAAGGGTATTCGTTCAGCCGACGGTATGGGTTTGTCATGGATATGATGTCCGACCCATTGCCCGTGGGAACGCAAATCTGGATTCGCAAACTATCTGGACCGCCGGAACTGGGTTTTTATCGCTATAGCGCCTCGGCGCCCAAAGCGTGGGAACCCATCTTCGGCACGGCTGGCAGTCCGAGCAATCGCTACTGGAACGGCATGATGTTCCACCCCGGCGTCAGCGCCCCGTCAGGCAGCCAGGGGTACGTGGCCTCCTTTGAAGCGTATCTGGTGGATACCGGGAGCGGACTGGAAGTGCCCGATTCAGGAACCGGCCCGTTCAATTTCACCTTTACCAATTTGGATGACGGGCGTCCGCCTTTGGGCCTGGGAACCGTGTTCGCCATGACGTGGCCCACGAACGCCACCAACTGGGTGGTGGAATCCGCGGGCAGCATCACAGCCACCAACTGGACGGCGGTCACCAACGTTCCGGTGATCGTGGATGGCCAGTCGGCTGTTCTGCTCCCGCCTGCGGGTGGCGGCCAGTACTACCGTTTGCGCCGCCAGCCTTGAGGCTGCATGCGCCTGGTTGTTGACGTACATCCGGGTTGGTCTGGAGGCGCTGGCGGGAGCCAGCGCCTCCGGGCCTTCACGCTGGTTGAACTGTTGGTGGTAGTGGCGGTTCTGGCCTTGCTGGCCATGCTGCTGGCGCCCGCCTTGAAGCGCGGACGGGACGCCGCCCGCACGTCGGCTTGTGCCGCGCGGATGCGTCAAGTAGGGCTGGCCATGTTGTCCTATGCGACGGACAACCAGGACCGGTTCCCGCGCAGCCAGCACTCGGCGTTCACCCATGGAGAACTGGTTTGGGAGCGTGCTCTGGCGCCGTATCTTCAATCCAGCGCCTCGGGTTGGCGCGAACTGTTGAAGAACGTGTACCGCTGCCCGGCTGATGCCCGCGCCGCCTCCTTGTTGAGCTATGGCGTGAATGTCTATTTCGAATTGGATGCCGAGGAGGATGACTACGAAGGCAAGCCCGCCACCTGGCGCTATCGAGCCGCGGTTTCGAAGCCATCCGGCACGGTCTATCTTGCGGAGAACAACAGTTCGGCCGACCACATCATGCCCAATTTCTGGGCGGCGGCGGCCGAGGCGGAGGATGTGGCATCGACCCGGCATAACGGTTTGGCCAACTATACCTTCGTGGACGGACATGTGGAGATGCGGGATTTATTAACCATTTATGACCCGCCGAAAATAGATCGCTGGCACCCGGAACGGGTGCCATAGTAGTAGCCCTTTTCAGGAGACACCATGAATACAATGACCGTGACAAAACCGAACGTGTCCACCGCCAGTGATTCCTTTCTGCGCGATGCGCTGACGTGGTGGTCGGACACCGATCCACGTCACCTGGCCTTGCGCCATCTTGGCCTGACCGTGGTCTGGCTGACCTTGGGCCTGGTAAGCGCCCTGATCCTGCGCCTGGAAATGTTGACCCCGGCCCTGGATATGATGCAGGCGCGTACTTTTGGCGCGTTGCTGTCCTTGCACGGCGCCCTCATGTTCTACTTTGTGGCCCTGCCTCTGATCCCGGGCGCGCTGGGGCAGTTTCTGCTGGCCCGTTGGCTGCCAGAAGAACGACTGGTGTTCCCGCGCCTGAATCGACTGGCCTGGCAGTTGCTGGTGGTGGGCGGCCTGCTGGTGACCGGTGGTTTTATGTTGGGCGGCACCGAAGTGGGCTGGGGTTTGGAAGCCGGTTTCGGCGGTCGCTTCAATCAGGGCGGCACCCTTCCGTTGGCCGCGGGCGTTTTGTGCGCTTCGGTTTCCATCGCCTTGAACGCGGTGAACTTCCTGGCCGGGCTGCGCGTGCTGCGTCGCCATGGTTTCCCCGGCGGGGGCGCCCGGGTGATGGCCGAGTCGCTGGGCTGCGCCAGCTTGCTGGGCGTGGTGGCGGGACCGCTGCTCGGGGTGGCCATGATTCTGGTCCTGGCCGATGTGCTTTTCGGGTGGTCGGTGTTCTCGCCCGTGTGGGGCGGCGATCCGCAACTGTTCGTGGTGTTGTTCCGCTTCTTCTATGGCCCGGCCCAGAATATGCTGCTGCTGCTGGCCCTGGGCGTCACCTTTGGCGTGGTCTCGGATCGCGTTCGTTCCGCTCCGTTCGGGCGCGGGCTGTATGTAGCCCTGCTGGCCATGGTGGTGGCTGGTCTGGCCGGATGGGGGGCCGAATGGGTGACCGCGAGCAGCGGGCAACCGGTCACCCTGCTGGGCGGAAATCCCCTGCAAGGACTGGTTTTTGCCGCCTTTCTGTTTTGTCTGGTGGCTTTGCTGCGGGCTCTGCGCAGTGGCGTGCGTCAGGTGGACACCGCGATGCTGTATGCGCTGGCCTTCTGGGTGACGGCGGCCCAGGGGCTGGGTTTGGGCCTGCTGCTGGCCACTCCGGCGGGCGCCGCCCAATTCGGCAATACCCAACTGGCCAGTGCCCAGATGCACATCATGATGCTGGCCGTATCCGGCCTGGCGGTGTTGAGCGGACTGCACGCCCATTGGACGGCCCTGACCGGGCGTACCTTTTCCGATGGGCTGGGACGGGCGTTCGCCGTCCTGGTGTGGGTGGGCACGGGGTTGACCTTTGCTCCGCTCTGCATGCTCGGCCTGCAAGGGGTGTCCTACCGCGCCAATGCCTATCCGGCCTCTTTCCAAGTATGGCAGGTCATGTCCACCGCGGGCTCCACGGTTTTGCTGATCAGCCTCTTTCTGGCCGTGGTGAATCTGGTGGTGGGTCGCCGCGCCGCCGGTTCCGCCGTGCGCGCGATGGCCGCTGGCATGGTGATGTTGGCGATGGGTACGGGGTGCGCGGAGAAGTCGGCCGCGGAGCCGGCCACGCTTCAGGTCAAGGTCACCGGCATGCACTGCGAAAGTTGCGCCCAGACCATCACCAAGAAACTCAAGCGGGGCGGGGGTGTGCAGAACACCGATGTCCACTTCAGCAATGACGTGCAGACCATTCACTACGATGCCGCGCGCGTACAGATTTCCGACATCGTGAATGTGATCACCCAACTTGGCTACTCGGCCGAACTGGTGAACCCATCGCCGGAAGGGTGACGGACCGTTGGCCTACGTGAGTCGGGTGGGTGGGTTAGTCCATTCTCCAACGATACGCGCCCGCGCCTGCCGGCAGGGTATTGGTGAGCGTCACGGTGGTGTCTGACCAGGCGCCGGTGGCCACCAGGGTCCAACCGTCGGTGAGCAGGTTGGTGGTGTGCTCCAGAAATGCATAGTGACCGGGCGGGGCGGTGGCGCTCAATCGCGCTAGGCCCGAGGTCAGGCTGGCGCTATGCCACATCGGCGCGGGTGGCAGCGCGACCTCGCTCATCACGGCCAGCAGATTCGCGGCGTCCAGCGCGGTGTTGTAGACCCGGACATCGTCGAGTGCGCCCGCGAAGGGCGCGTAGAGGGCGGGGGGATTCGCCCCCAGAAATATGGCGGCCGGGCTCGGTGTGATGTCGCCTGTTTTCGCCTGGGACGCAACCTCCACGCCGTTGATGAAGAGCCGCATGGCCGCCCCGTCGTACACGGCGGCCAGATGAATCCACGTATCGAGAGCAAGGGCGCCGGAGGAGGCGATCAGCGTCGTGGTCGTGCCCTCGGTCTTAAGGCGGAACCGCGGGCGGATATCCGCGCTGGAGGTCGTCAGCGACAGCATCCAGATGTGATCCTGTTCCGCGCTGCCGGTGGCCTTGGACAGGACGCGCGCGTCATTATCGGCGTAAGGGGAATCCACGCGAGCCCAGGCGCATAGGGTGAGGGACGTTCCGGCGACCTCCCACGTGCCGGCGTCCACATAGTCGTCGCTTCCATCGAAGGCGAGGGCCCGGTCCTTGGATCCCGCCATGCGCGAGGCCCCGGCGATGGTGGCGTGATGGCCGCTGCCGGAATCGTCGTAGGCGGTGACGCCAAACCGTTCATCGAAGCGCCAGTGCGCGGTGGTCCCGAACGTAAAAAGCGTGAATGTGGCGGAGGTCTCCGCGCTGGGGGCCAGGCCGTCCCGGTAGGCGCGTACGCGGAGAACGGTGGAACTCGTGAAGGCCAGTGGTGCGGAATAGGCCGCGGACGAATTCGTCGGATCCGTCCCATTTGTCGTATAACGGATGATCACGCCCGTCGTTGCGCAGGCGATGCTCACGGACTGTGTTCCGGAGAATGTGATCCCGGGCGGTGTGATGACCGGGGTCTGCACCTGTGGACCCGTGAACGTGGCGGTGGCCATGGGGCTTGGATCAAGGTCGGCGCGAAAGGCGCGGGCGCGCAGGGTCGTCGTGGTGGTGATGGCGAGCGGTGTGGAATAGGCATCCGACCCATCCGTCGGTTCCGTGCCATTCGTCGTGTACCGGATGGTGACGCCCGTGGTGTTGCAGGAGATCGTCACGTTCACCGGTTCATCGAACACGCCGCCGTTGGGCGAAAGGGTGGGGCGGGTGGCGGTGGGTGTGCCGCCGGGGCTGTCGTTGCGCCAGACGTGCAGGTAGGTGAAGTCGTTATACGCGATGCCTGCAACATCGAGGTCGCCGTCGCCGTCCAGATCGGCCAAACGGCCGCCGAGATGGTTCTCCTTGCCTTCGCCGATCGAGTATTCGGTGAAGGTGCCCGTGCCGTCGTTGGCGTAGACGCTGATTCGTTTCGCGCCCTGGTGCTCGGCCAGGACCACGTCGGGGTCGCCATCCTGATCCACATCCGCAACGTCCATGCTGTTGAGGGTGTAGCGGGTGGTGAGGGTGCGGCGGGTCCAGCTTTCGTTGGTGGGGGAGGTGGCGGGCTGCTCCCACCACACGGCAAGTGCGTCGGGCGAACCGCTCTGATTTTCCTCGGTGGCGATCAAATCCGCCCGCCCGTCGCCGTTGAGGTCCACCGCCTCGCAGCGATCAATCCAGTCCGCCTCCGGAAACGTGCCGATGGTGAATACGCTCCAGTTGGGCGAGCCATCGCCCGGGTTGCGCGCCCACATGACATTTTTGCTGTTGCCGCTGGTGAAACCGATATCGAGATCGCCGTCGTCGTCGATGTCTTCGACGCCCAGGCCCTCATCCGAGTCGTTGGCGGCCACGAACACGCGCGGCCAGGAGCCGGTGGAGGGGTCGGCGGGAATCCGGAAATAGTACACGCCCTGATAGGAGGAAAGGACCACTTCGGGCGAACCACCCGATTCGAGCTGGGCCAGCTTCCAGCCCTGAAGGCCCAGGCTGTGATCACTCTGGGGAACATTTCCGACCAGGATGGGGGTGGTCCACGCGGAAGCCCCGGCATCCACAGCCTCGACCCAATAGAGGTCAATCCGGTTGACCCCGGCGTTCTCCAACTGGGTGAGTAAATCCGCCCGGTCGTCCCCGTCCACATCCGTGGCGAGAAAGACGTGTCCCGCGCCGTTGAACGATGTGCGCGTCCATGCGCCCGTCAGAGCCCCGCCGGGGTTGCGGTATACGTACGGACCGCTGGGCAGGTCGAGGTCACCGTCGCCGTCCACGTCGTAGGCGGCCAGCCCGAAGGTTTGCAGGTGCTGGTCCGTGACGGCCAGATACTTCCAGAAATCAAGGCTGGGCGGACCGCCCGCGTTGCTGCGGTAGATGTAACTCGGGGCGCTGTCCCAATTCACGGTCCCGATGATGTCGAGGTCGCCGTCGTTATCAATGTCGCCCAGTTCCGCGCTGTAGCTGCCGTCGGACTGGATCGGGAACAGCGTCCAGTTCGTCCCCGTACCGTCGTTGAGGTAGAGGCGCAGGCCCTTCTGCGCGGACTGCGTCATGCCGCCAGTCAGGATGTCCGTGTCGCCGTCGAGGTCGGCATCGTAAGCCTGCAGGTTGTGCGCGTAGTCGATGTTTGCGATCGTGTTGGCCGTCCACGATGCCCCGTTGCGCTTGTACCAGGTGACGGCGTAGCCGGCGCGTTCGGATTGGGAGAAGATCACGTCGTTGGTGCCATCGCCATCGAGGTCGCCGACGCTGACCTTGCACGAGTTCGCCGTCCAATCTCCAGACTGCGAGAACCACGGGCTGTCGATCGTCGCTTGGGTGTAATTGACCGCGCTGCGGCAGGCGACGGGTGTGTTCGGGGTGGCGAACCAGAACCCGTTGAGTACCACATCGAGGTCGCCGTCCATGTCGAGGTCGCCGAGTTCCATGCCCTCGTGATTGGTGTGGCTCAGCGCCACCTCGGTCCATCCGTTGGTCTCATTGAACCAAATCTGCGTGAGCGAATCCTCGCGGTACACCAGGTCCAGACGCCCGTCGCGGTCGAGGTCGCCGACGGCGATGTCCTTTCCGTAGGTCGGACTCGTGCCGATGATGCGGGTTACCCAGCCGGTGCCGCTGCCCAGGTTCTCAATCCAGGCCGTGCGCCCCTCGCCGTCGTCGGTGGGGCCCGCGCCTAGCCGCACGACGAGGTCCGCGTCGCCATCGCCATCCACGTCACCCACCTTGAAGTCATCGGCGCGGGTGTAGCGGTAGGTGCCGGTCAGGGTGACCAGGGTGGCGCGGTTCCAGTCCGGCGCGCGAAACCACTCGACCGCCGTCCCGCCGTCGCTGGTGGCGACCACGTCGTTGAGCCCGTCGCCGTTGATGTCGCCGACATCGCGCTCGTAGGCCACGAAGGAGGCCTCAAGGACGACCTGCGGGAAGTTGAGTTCGGCGGCGGCGGGTAGGGTCGCGCATGCCGCAGAAAGCAGAATAATTGTTCGTGCCCGTGACATCATGGTACTTCAATGACCCGGAAACGTAGAAAGCGCGATGTTCCGTTGGTCTGCGTAGCGCCCACAACTATATCCGCAACCGGGCCGGATGTCCGCTCGATCTCCGAGGGCGGGTAGGGCGGGGTGGTTTTCCAAGACCACATCGGCGACCAAGCAGCCAGCGTTTCACCGCCTTCGATCGCCATCGTGAACTCACTGCCCGCGTCGGCATTCAGGCGGAATGCCAGCGCGGGGGCGCCGTTGGTGAGGATCAGCGCGAGGTTGGGGTCGAAGGCGTAGGCCAGGGCGTTGGGGGTGCCATCGCCGTCGGCGTCGTCGGACCACCAGCGCAGCGCGGGATCGGGGATGTTTGCCGAGGCCCAGGCGGCGTAGGTAGTGGTGCCGAGCAGGCGGATGCGGGCGGGTAGGGAGGTTGCGGCCGCGCCGGCGTTGTCCCATGCATACGCCTGCACGGTGTAGATGCCGGGGAGTGTGGGCGCGCTGGCGCTGCCGTCGAACAGCACAAGGGTGTTGGTGACGGTGCCATCGGGATCGTGCGCGAAGACGGCGACATTCAGCGCGCCGGTCACGGTGGACGCATCGCCGGGATTGGCGATGGTGACAAAAGGAGGCTGGTTGGAGCGCAGATCGGTCCACACGGTTTCCCCGTGTGATTCGATGGCTTGGACGAGGGCTTCGATCCAGTAGCAGTCAGCGATTCCGGACGGTCCGCTGCGTACCCATTGCGACATCCGGGCCGCGTCCTCCCCCAGCGCCCAGCGCACCATGGGGGCGAACATGCCGAGGTATTCGGGCGAGAGCCCGGTGCCTTCGGAGCCGCCCATGAAGTAGCGGATGTAGTAGCTGTTCTTGCTGAGCCACGGGAGCCCGTAGAGCGCAAGGCCCTGCTGGTGGCGGGCAAGGGCGGCGGGGACGTATTCGGCGATGAAGCGTCCGGCCTCAGGAGTGAGATTCAGGAACGGCCAACCGCGGTAGGCCGTTCCGCCGAGGTCCACCTGGAGTTCGTCGTAGCAATCGTGACCGTAGGGCGTGTTCCAGCGGTCCACCGGGGTGGCCCCGGCGAGGTTATCGATGGTTGTGAAGTTCAACGCCTGCAGGAGGGCGGCGTGTAAATTCGTGACCGCCTCGTCTCGCGTGGCGATGTCGCCAACCTTCGCGGCGAGGCGGGCCATGCCGATGTGCGCGCCAAGTGTGCCGTAGAGATTGCCTTGGCCGGGTTGGAAGATGCGGTTGTAGTAAGCGTTGGCGAGGTTGTTGTAGATGTTGGTGATCGGTGACCAGTGACCGGTCCGATGGCCGTACAGCCAGAAGCCGTAAAGGGTGAACAAGGTGGGTCGCTTGTTGCCGAAGCCCGCGACGGTGTTCCAGTCGCGGTCGCGCGGGTGGTGTTCGCGGGGCGCGCCGTTGGTACGAGGAATGAAGTGGTTGTCCCAGGCTTGCGCGCCGCCCCACGGCATGCGCGCGGTTTGCGCAATCTCGTTCGTCACGTACGTGCGCACGGCGGCCTGCTGGGCGGTGGACAGGTGCGGGTAGGCCCAGGCCAGGGTGAGCAGGATGCGACCGGGTTCGTTGTAGATGGTGTAGCCGTTGCCTTCGATATCGCCGTAGTTCAGTTGCATGGGCGCGAGGGGTGGCCGGTCGAGGATCTGCTGAACCTCGTAGCGGAGATCATCCACCAGCACGCCCGCAGGCTGGGCCGAGCCCTGCACGCGCGGGTGCTGCCAGGCCACGCGGGCGGTGTCCACGGTTTGCGCGAGCAGAGCGGACGGGATCAGCAGGATGAACAGGATGCGGTTCATGGCGAATGCTCGATGGCGACGATGCCGTAGTGCTCCGCGATGAAAACCAGGTTACCGACGATGGCGGGCGAGGTGCGGCCCAGGATCGGGGTCTGGGCGGGCAGCGGCTGGGGGTCGGTGGCCACATACACGCAATCCCACAGGAAAAAGCCCCCGTCGCGGTTGCGCACCTCGGCCTGCACATCACGCAGCGTGCTGTTGGTCAGGTTGACCATGTGAGTGCCGCGGAAATCCTGGCGCAGCCACAGGTCGTCGCCCGCTACCGTCATCGCGTACAGGTTGTCCGCCTCCCACGTCCATACGTTGGCGAGTTGGCCGTTGTCGATGAGTTGGCGACGGCCGTTTTCCAGGTTGATGGCGGAGATGTCGATGAAGTTAGTGGTACCCCAACCGGCCTTGGGGGTGAGGGTGCCGTATTTGGACGGGAAATAGGTGAGCACGCGGCCCCGGTTATCGACGACGACCGGCGCGGCGGGCGTACCGCAGCCGTCAGCGGGCAGTGCGCGCACCACGAACGGCATGGTGAAATCCGACAGTCGAATGGCAAACACGCGCTGCCAGTCGACGCTGGCATCGGCAAAGGCGGACGTGTCACCGGTTAGGTACTTCAAAATATTCGTTTCCTCGAGTGCGAGGTGGGCGGGCGTATAACCGTTGGGGCTGGCGGCGAGGATCGTGGCGTCGAGCAGATCCTCGCTGCCCGTCCGCGGTGTGGTCACGCTATGGGCGAAGACGAAGTTGCTCCACACCACGGGCCACAGCATGCGGAAACTCTGCCCGCGCACCTGGCATTGGGTCTGGATCGATCCGGTGGTCGCATCGAGTGCGTACACCACCATGTTTTCCGCGCCCACGTAGACGCGATTGGACTGCGCGGCGATACCTCCCAGCACAGGCGCGGGCAGGCGGGTTTTCCAGTGGAGCCGTCCGCGTGCGGTTTCGATGCCATAGACCCAGCCGCCGTGATCCGCGACGAAGACGCGGGAGCCGTCCGCGCAGGGGGCGGCGCTGATGGCGCGGCGGGTGGGAACGGTCCATCGTGGCGCGCCGGTGGCGGCGTCGAGTCCGTAGACCGCGCCCGCCGCGCCTGCATAAACCACGAGGCCGCTGGCCACGGCAGGGGAGGCGAGGGTGCCCCCCGGGATGGGTGCAGTCCATAAAGTTTGTCCCCCATGAATTTCGATGGCGTAGGCCTCGCCTTCCAAAGTGCCGACATGGACCAGGCCTCCGGCGACCACGGGTTGCACCAGGCCGGAGATGGTGAAGGTGGCCTGGGTGGGCAGGGCATAGCTGACGTAGGTGTTGGTCCAGCCCGGGCGAAGTTGGTCGCTGCGCAGGCGGTTGGTGATCGCGCTTTCGCTGTTTTGCAAGGTCAGGTTGGTGCCGGCCCAGAACCAGCGTGTGCGGTAAGGGGGCGGGACGGAGTCGGCCGTGCGTCCTGTGCGCTGGGCATTTTGCTGTAACTGGGGCCAGTCAGCTCCCTGCCCGGGTCCGGTACTAACGATGGAAATCAGCAGGCACAGAAAAGCGCCGACGTTCCACGTTAGCTGCCGTTGACCCTTTGCCGCCATGAAATAGCGATCTCCTGCACTAAGAATAAGCAAATATCGAGCCAGACGGCAGTCCGGTTTCATCTTAAGGAAATTAAGGTCGCAGGCGGGGTGTGCCGTCCAAATGCCTTCCCGACCTCCACGACGGATCAATGGCCGATGAAGTCAGGTTCAGAAGGCTCCTGTTCTTGTATTGAAACGAGGGTTGGTGTTTCCTTTTCGTCATCAAAACGGGTGAAGTTCATGTCTATGCTGTTGCGCATTCTATTCGTCGTGTTTGCTCTGGTAACTGCGTCCTGCACGCGGGACCTCTCGGGTATTCAACTTGATTCATCGGAAAAAGGGACGGAGGTTTTTTACGATGCGATTAAACTCGGGAAGACTCCGTTGCGCCTGACCTCCAAGCGCCTGGCGGAATTGGGATTGCCCGATCCGTCGCTCGACACCAATGCGCTGGTCACCACGGATGGCTGGGGAAGTGGTGTTTTACTGGTGGATCGCGCAACCCGGCAGGAGTATCGGCTGATGATGCTGGTCCCGCCTTCGAAGCGCGTCAGCTACATCGCCATCGAATCCCCCTGGGGCCCTCGTACCCTCAGCGGTGCCTACTCATCGTCCGACCCCCTGGCACTGAACGTACTTCACATGAAGACGCCGGACGCCGCCGGGATGACGCTATCGATTAACGTTCCGGACGCGATCTCCCTGGATGATGGGACCAACTGGTTCTTGACGGCCACCCTGCGTAACTCGAGCGAGAAGACTCTTCAGGGCTTTCGCCCTTCGCTCATGGTGATGGTAGGCCGCTACGTCAATCCGGTGGTGCCGCGACATTCCCAGCATTATCCGCTCCCGGTCGACTGGGCTACGCTTGAGCCCGGGGCCGAACGTCAGTTCACCTTTTCCTTTCCAACCCCGCAGCAAGCCGGCGACTACAGTGTTCTGGCCGTTTTCCATTTATTTGCCGACGAGACAACCCGCAATCTGGCGTATCAAGGGGCCGTATATTCCGGCACGCGCCTGCTCCGGGTTCTTGGCGGCGGGCCGTAGTTCGGGTTTCTCTGCGGCAATCCGGCGTGGGATTACGCGTATCTCAGCAGGAGATGGGCCAGTTCGGGCCAGCGACTGAATCGCTGAAAATCCGCCCCGCGCCGGATCAGTTCTTCCGCCGCCCATCCAGTGGCAAAACGATAGTGAGCGGGCACGAGCAGCAACGGGTCCAGATCGGGGGTACCGTCCCCGGCAAAGGCCACCGGCAGACCGGTGGTCTGGACGTGCCGGACCACTTCGGCCTTATTGAGCCCGAATCGGGGGTGGGCGAACGGCGAATCGTCCAGCGGCTGCATGATCAAGCCTTCCCCTTCGATGAATTCACCGCGATGGGCCACCACTTCGGCCTGTACGCCGACCCGACTCAGGGTGTGATGAATGTAGAAATCGCAACCCGCGGAGGCGACGATGATGCGCCACCCGGCCTGTTGCAGTTGCCGGAACGCCTCACCAGTTTCCGCGCCCACCTGGCCGTGTTCGCAGAGTTGCAGGAATTCATCCCGGGTGCCCCGGGCCCCGGCAAAAATACGGCGCAACGCTTCGCGCATGGGGATCGTCCCGGCCAGGGCCTGGTCCCACGGATCCGGCACTTGCGGCCAGCGTCGCCGGACCAGTTCAAAGAAATCGCCGGTGGTGATGGTGCCGTCGAAGTCGGTGACCAGGATACCCCGGGTGCCGGGTGGCGAGGACAGCGGTAGGATGGACGATGGGCTCACGGGGGAGCGAAGATAGGCCCCGCGCGCCATCTGTCCAGTCGCGATTGATCAGCGATCGCGCAGGACGAGCATGGCCAGCGCCGTGCTGTACACGCGGCCGCCCGTGCGGGCCCACGGGTCATCGGAGGACCAACTGCCGGCGTGTTCGCTGGTACGGTCCTGGGCCTGTTCCATGCGGGAGGCCAGGTGGCTGATTTCGGGGGCGTCCGCGAGTCCGGCTTCGCGCAGGGCCATGGCTTGGAAATAGCTGCGGTAATAATCGAGGGCCTGGGTGGTTTCCCGGGCATCGTCCCGCACATTCGCCAGCATCAGATCGCGCAAGGCAGGCGGTAACGCGGTCCGGGTGGACAGGCAAAGGGCGGCCGCCGCGGTGAGGGTTTCCGAACCGTGGGGATGATCCCCGGGGCGGCGGTAACCCGCCCGGCCCTGATCGTCCACCGTGGTTTGCAACCAAGCCAGGCCGCGGGCAATTTCTTCAGGATGCGCGGCTACCCCACGGGCGTCGGCTTCCAACAGAACCAGGAGGGCCCAGCTGGTCAGGCTGGAATTGGAGGGGGTGGCCCGCGCCCGCAGATAGTTCCATCCGCCTTCCGGTCGTTGATGGCGAATCAGCAGAGCTACCCCGGCGTGCAGGCTCTTGGCGTAGGTCGGCCCGGTCCCGTCGGCATGCGCGGCCAACAGGGCGAGGCAGGCCAGGGTGTGGTTGTAGAGCGAACCGGTAATTTCGGGTCCGAAGAGTCCGGTCTCCGGATCCTGCTGGGCGACTAGAAAATCCAGGCCACGCTGCAAAGCCTCCGCCTGCTCAGGTTGCGCGGGCGACCCGTCCGGTCGCAGGGCCAGCAGGGCCAGCGCGGACAAACCTACGGTGTAATTGGCCGCCGCGCCGGTGTGACCCATGGACCATCCCCCGTCAACATCCTGGGCCTTCACCAGCCAGGTGGTTGCTTTCTCCAGCGGATGTTGCTCTGCGATTGGCGTGGGCGGCGTGGTCGCCACCGCGCGGGGCAGGCTGTCCGGTTCCGGGGCGGGGGGGGCGGCCATCCACTCCGCAGCCGCGTCGAGTTCCGGGACGGCAGCCAGTTGGGGCACCTCGGTTTTACGTTGTGTCGGCAGCAGCAGGCTGACGCCGAGCAGCAGGAGCAGGCCGGCCGCGATGGCCAGTGGTGCGCGCCAGGGCGCGGGGTGCACGGCGGCGAGTACGCGGTCCGCCAGGTCCGGCGCCGGGGCGTCCGGCCAGGTGCGTAAAATGTCGTTCACCGCGCGGAACCGAGCGGCCCCCTCCACCGAGGAGTAGCTGCTTTCGCGCTCAGGTTTCTTGTTCATGGCCATCCTTGGGTGTATCCCCGTTCATCACGTCTCGCATTCGGTTCAAGGCATTAAACATGCGCGATTTGACGGTGCCCACAGGCACGCCCAGCACCTCGGCGGCGTCCTGCTGGGACAATCCTTGATAGAACACCAGCACCACCACACTACGCATATCCTCGCTCAAGGTATCCATCAACCGTTCGGCATCCAACCGGCGCGACGCCGCGCCGGCCGACCGGTTATCCTGATCCGGCGCGTGATTCGCCCACGCCGCACGCAACCGCAGCCACCGGCCCCGCTTGCGCACATGATCAATCCACACATGCCGGGCCAGGGTGTGCAGGAAAGTGGTGAATTTGGCCACCGGCCGGTATTTTTTCCGGTACCGGTACAAACGCACCAGGGTTTCCTGCACTAAATCCTCGGCATGTACTTCAGCGCCGGAACGGACAAAGAAGTTCATCAGCATGCCCTGATGGCGCTCCACGATGGTGCGCAGGGCGGCGTCGTCATCCCCGGCCAGACGGCGCATGAGTTCGACATCATCGCTGTCCTGATGGGGTGGGTGGTCCGGCGTCATGGCGGAACAGGTTAGGGCAAGGCCGCCGCCGCATCAATGCCGCCGGTTCCGCGCGGGGCGGGAAAATATGCGCAGCGATGTGAACCATTTGGGGTTGGTCGGCGATTAACCCGTATAGACCTGTAAACAACTGTCTTCAGGTAGTTAACCCATACGGAGAAGAATGCATGAAGGGCCAACGAACGAGCGTACGATGGATGCGCGTGATGAGTGCCACGATAGTCACCGCCGGACTGGTCGGCGCGGCCGGGGCGGCGGAGAAACCGGTGGTGGAGTTGCCGGAAATCGTGGTTACGCCCTTGCGTACCGCCGCGGCGGTGGGCGACGTGCCCTATGCCAGCCATGTGGTGGATCGCGAGGCGCTGAACCAGCAGTCCCCCCGCACTACGCCGGACGCCTTGAAGGGGCTGCCTTCGGTCATGGTTCAGAAGACCTCGTACGGACAGGGATCGCCCTTCCTGCGCGGATTCACCGGCTTTCGCACCCTGCTCATGGTGGATGGCATCCGCCTCAACAATTCCGTCTTCCGCGATGGACCCAACCAGTACTGGAACACCGTGGATCCGTGGTCCATCGGACGCTACGAAGTGGTGATGGGCCCCGCCTCCGTGTTGTACGGCAGCGATGCCGTGGGCGGTGCGGTGAATGCGCTGACCCTGGCTCCGCCCGCCTGGTCGGGTCAACCGGCGGTGGAGCGCACCTTGAGTTACCGCGGCGCCACCGCGGACAAATCGCATCAGGCGCGGGCCGGAGTGCGGGCGCGGGTGAACGAACGGCTGGGTTTCACCGCCGGTTACACCTGGCGATCCTTTGCCGATGTGGAAGGCGGCGATGAGGTGGGCGAACAACCGCGCACCGGCTATGACGAAATGGATTTTGATCTCCGGGCGGATTACCTGGTGGCCGACGACACCACCCTGACCCTGGCCCACCAGCAGGTGGATCAGGACGATGCCTGGCGGACCCATCGCACCATCTACGGCATTGCGTGGGAAGGGCTCAAGAAAGGCGACGACAAGATTCACACCTTCGACCAGAACCGTGCATTGACCTATATGCGTCTGGCCGCGGAGGAGAGGGCGGGGGCGGTCGACCGCTACACCATCACTCTTTCCCGGCAGGAGCAGACCGAGGATCTGGTGCGCCTGCGCGACGATCTGCGGGGCGATGAACAGGGCTTTGACGTTACTACCTGGGGCGTGGCCGCAGAACTCGAGAGCGAAACCGACCTGGGTCGCTGGGTCTACGGCGCGGATTTCTATCGCGACGATGTGGACTCTTATGGACGTCGCTATAAGGCGGATGGATCGCTCAATAAAGTGGACCTGCAGGGGCCGGTGGCCGATGACGCCACCTATGACCTGATCGGGGTGTTTGTGCAGAACAGTCTGACGGTGGCCGAGGGCGCCCTCGATGTGATCCCGGGTGTGCGCTACACGCGCGCCGAGCTGGATGCCGATCATGTGGCGGATCCGGTCGGTGGAAAATTGACCACCCGTTCGGAAGCCTGGGATTCCGTGGTGGGATCCTTGCGCGCCCTGGCTCCGCTGGGAGAGCAGGGTCGTCATGCCGTTTATGCCGGGGTTTCCCAGGGCTTTCGTGCCCCGAATCTGTCGGACCTGACGCGCCTGGATACCGCGCGCAGCACGGAAATCGAAACGCCGGTGGACGAATTGGATCCGGAATCCTTTGTATCCGCCGAGATCGGCGCGCGCTTCCAGGGCGACCAACTGTCGGCCGAAGTGGCCGTCTACCACACCTGGATCGAAGATATGATTGTGCGGGCGCCCACCGGTCGCACCGTGGATGAACTGCAGGAAGTGACCAAGAAAAACGCGGGTGACGGCTATGTGCAGGGCGCCGAACTGACCCTGAGCTATCAGTTGGCGGAGGACTGGCAGGCGCGCCTGATGACGGCGTGGATGAACGGTGAGGTGGAGGCCTATCCGTCCTCGGAGCCGGTTCAGGTGAAGGATGACCTGAGTCGCGTCATGCCTCTGACCGGTCAGGTTGCGTTGCGCTGGCAGCCGGTGGGCGCGAAGTTCTGGACGGAAGCCGAAGTGGCGGCGGCGGAGAAGGCCGATCGTCTGTCCGCGGATGATGCGCGCGACACCCAGCGCATTCCGCCGGGCGGGACCCCTGGCTACGCGGTGCTGAATGTGCGCGGTGGATACCAGGTGATGGAAGGCCTCGACGTCATGGTGGCCCTGGAGAATGTGGCCGACGAGGACTACCGCATCCATGGTTCCGGGGTGAACGAGCCCGGGCGCAATCTGGTGGTGCAGGCGGACTGGACGTTCTAATCCGTCCGGCCTCCGCTTGATTTAAAGGGCGGTATGCAGGTACGGTTTGATTCCATGCCTGCTACCGCCCATCGTCTTTCCATCTTCACGGAATCGGTCATCCGGGAAATGACCCGGCTGGCCCAGCGCCACGAGGCCATCAATCTGGCCCAGGGCTTTCCTGACTTCGAGCCCCCGGAGGAGCTGCTGGCCGCGCTGGAACGAGCGGTGCGCGGGCCGCATCACCAATACGCCGTGACTTGGGGCGCGCCGCGCTTCCGGCAGGCCCTGGCCAAGAAGATTACCCGGTTCAGCGGGGTGCCGGTGGATCCCGACCGCAACCTGGTCGTCACCTGCGGCAGCACGGAGGCCATGATGGTGGCCATGATGACGGCCTGTAATCCGGGGGACCGGGTTATCGTCTTTTCGCCCTTCTACGAAAACTATGCGGCGGACGCCATCCTGTCCGGCGCGGAGCCCCTGTATGTCCCGCTGCGGCCGCCGGACTTTGGATTTGATCCGGACGAATTACGAAAGGCCTTCCGGCAGAAGCCCAAGGCTATCGTGATTTGCAATCCGTCGAATCCGAGCGGGAAGGTGTTTACGCGCGACGAGTTGCTTTTCATCGGGCAGTTGGCCGTGGAGCACGACGCCTTTATGATCATGGATGATGTCTACGAGCACATCATCTATGCGCCGCACCGGCATGTGTATGCCAACGCGCTGCCTGGCCTGGAAGACCGGGTGATCGTGTGCAACTCCCTGTCCAAGACCTACTCCATCACGGGTTGGCGACTGGGCTATGTGCAGGCCGCCCCGCGCATCATCGAGGCCGCGCGCAAGGTGCACGATTTTCTCACCGTGGGCGCGGCCGCACCGTTGCAGGAAGCGGCGGTCACCGCGTTGGAGTTTCCGGATGCGTATTACGCCGGGCTGACCGAACTCTACTCGGCCAAGCGAACCCTATTCCTCGATTTGTTGCGCCGGGCCGAGCTGACGTTTACCGAGCCGCAGGGCGCCTATTACGTGCTGGTGGATCTTTCGAAGTGGGGATTTACGCATGATCGCGAAGCCGCGGAATGGTTCGTCAAAGAGGTGGGGGTGGCCGGGGTGCCGGGTTCCAGTTTCTTTCGCGAACCGGTTTCGCCCATGATCCGTTTTCACTTCGCCAAGAAGGAAGCGACGTTGCGCGCGGCGGGGGAGCGTCTGGCCGGTGCGGCGGCGCTTAGACGTACTTCCCGGCCTCGATGATCGACTGTAGATAATTTTTCGTGGCTAGCGCGGGCGGCTTGGCCTTCAGGGAAGGTTGTACAAATTTCAGCGGCTTCACCTTGTCCAGTTTGCGGCCCTTCTGCGGTTTGGGGTTCCACTGGCCGTTAAGCCCGCAGAGCGCCTGCTTCGCATCCAGCACCACGGTGAGTGTGTCGCCGTGCTTCATCGCCTGGTGAATGACATAGTCCTGCCCAAACGCTTCCGTGGTGAGGGTCAGGTTCAGGGGGGTGGTGGGGCCTTCCAGGTTTAGCAGGAAGACCTCCTTCCCGTGCTGGCGGGTGAAGGCCACGTTCAGTTTGCCGTCGCGTCCGAAGGGAAAGCTGGCGCTCACGTTGTCCCACGTTGCGGGCAGATGGGGCCGCAATACCAGGGCGCCGTCGAGCAGGCGGGGCTGGAAGCCGCCGAAATCCTGATAACCATTGCGCGCGAATTCCGACGTGCTCCAGGCCTGTTGCCAGGTTCCGGAAAGGGTGAGTTTTCCCTTCTGGTCCGGGATGGCCTCGATGAGTTCACTCATGCCGCCCCGGCAACCCAGGTTCAGGATCTGGTCGGTCAGGTTTTGGGCCAGCGCCCACGCCAGCTCGGTTTGTCGCCGTAGGCACAGGGCGGTGGTGGTGAAGCCGGCATTCCAGCCCCATACCGTGCCATTGTGATAGGCGGCATCGAAATGCCAGTGCTCATCGCGGTGATGGTAGGGATGGAAGTAGGGATCCCGCTGGCTAAGCGAGGCGATGCCGTAGGGATACAGCAGTTCGCCGACCGCGTTGGCCACCACGGCGTCGGCTTGAGCTTCGGTTAGGAACGGTTCTTCCAGGGGAACGCTGAGTAGCATCAACTGATTGGGCCGGACCTTGAAGTCGGCCTTGTTCTTGGCCGTCACCCGGTCCGCCATGCGCTTCTTCCTGGGGTCCCAGAACAGCTTGGGGAAATTCTTCTTCAACTTATCCGACACCGCCTGCCATGTCTTGGCCGATTTCTTGTCACCGGCCAGTCCGGCCAGGCGTACCCCGGCGGTGAGGGCGGTGTACCAGAGCACCTGGATGTCATTGGCGCGATTGCCGCGGGCCGACCAGGGGAGGTTGCCCTGAATGCGGGCATCCATCCAGGTGTCGGCGTCGTCGTGGGCCAGGAAGCCCTTGGCGTCGCAGAAATTCTTGAGCGCGCCTTCCAGGGCTAGCTTGATGGCGGGATAGACCTCTTCGGCAAAAGCCAGATCACCGGTGTAGTGAAGATATTCCAGCACCTCACGGATGAGCCAGGGGGTGCCGTCGGTGGTGTTGTATATGATGTCCTGCGGCCCGCACACGCGGTTGGGTACGCGGCCGAAGTCCTTTGACTTCGCATCCTTGTTTTGCCAGCGCAGGAAGTTGCGGATGACCTCCTTGGCTTCTTCGAACTGACCGGTGACGAGCAGGGTGCCGGGGAGGGCGATGAAGGTGTCGCGGCCCCAGTTGTCCTTGAACCAGGGCAGGCCGGCCCAGATGCCTTTGCCGAATTCCTCGACCACCAGGAACAGGCTGCTGAGTTTGGCCCAAAGCAGGGCGCGGTTATAGGCTGGATCATCGCACCACAGGCTGCTGCGGGTCACCAGATCGGCGATGGCTTGCTTATGCTGGCGGACCCCGTCCTGTTCCCGCAGCCGGACCGCGTTTTGCAGCGCCTGTTCGGGTTCGCGCCCGAATCCGACATAGAGGGTGAATTCCTGCTCGGGTTGAGCGGTGCGGAAGATGGGGGCGAAGAAGCCTCCGCGTTCCGTGGTGCCGTCGTGCCGGAAGGGTTGACTGGACGCCACCCCGACATGAAGCGGCAGCTCCTCGTGCTTGAGGATTATGCCGCCTTCCCCCGGGTAAATCGTCATTTTCTCCCGCGGCACATCGAGCAGGGGGGCCAGGGCCAGGCTTTGGGGACGACGGGTGTAGACCCGCAGGGCCACCGCGCGCCGTTTTCGCAGCACCATCAACTCATCCCACCAACTGGGACCATGGTTGTGACGGATGCCGTAGGGCTGAATCACCGCGCCTTCGGCAACTTCCCGGTCGTTGAGCCGGTCCCCGCACCAGCTCAGGAAATCGCGGAACAGAGGGCGCCGATGAAGCACATAGCCCGCCCCCTGGAGGTAGCGGTGGGTAAAGCCTTCAAAGAATCCTTCCAGGTTGTCGCCATAGAAATACTGGGCCACCTGTCCCCGCCGAACGGAGAGGGCCATTTTGTCAAAAAGCTGGGTCTGATCGATCTGCATGCATCAACCATAACCATTCAGTTTCCGGTTATGAAATGGAAATTGCAGGGTCGATTTTCGCCGCGGTCCCGCGCCAAGGCAAAAAATCGTTTTGTCATTCATGCGAAAATCTGTGCGCCAAAAGGTCGGATGAGAGCGAGGTTCACTGTGTGGTTTGCGAAGATGAGAATTGCCATAAGCAGACATCTTGGATATCCTTACGCCATACGGGGGTAGTTGTGAGTCGATTCAAAAATTGTCCGTTAACCGTTCCCAAAAGTGTACGAAAATGAACGGGATCATTTTCCATCACCCATCTGCATTTTGAATGTTTCAGCCTGTGCCCATTATTCGCCAACGGAAGCGATTAAACTGCAAAATATACGAAATCATTCAGATCATCGTGCAGTTGGCATGACAATCGCTATGGAATGTATGCCATAAAGCGATGTGGGGTCACTCGATGGACGAGGTGGCGGCACCTTCTGGGTTGAGGAGCAGTTTATGTGGTCGATGGAAGATATATTGAGAAAAATGTCAGAGGCGGGTGCATCCGACCTGATTATCACCACCAATGCGCCGCCCCAGTTGCGCGTGCTTGGGAGCTTGCAGCCTATTGGTTCCGAATTTCTGACCGCGGCCGACACCGAGCGGCTGGTGACCTCGCTGATGAACGAGGAGCAGGTCAAGCAGTTCAAGATCGAGCGGACCAGCGATTTCTCCCGCGGCTATCACGGGTTGGGCCGTTTCCGGTTCAACACGTATTTTCAGCGCGATGCCATGGGCCTGGTGGCGCGTTTGATTCCCTCCATCATTCCTTCCTTCGAAGAACTGGGCCTGCCCGAGGTGGTGCGCGATTTCGCCCTGCGCCCGCACGGTCTCATTCTGGTCACCGGTCCGGCCGGCAGTGGAAAGTCCACCACCATGGCGGCCATGATTGATTACATGAACACCCATCGCCATTTGCATGTGGTGTGCATCGAAGATCCCATCGAATACATCCACAGCAACCGCAACAGCGTGGTGAATCAGCGCGAGATCGGGGAGGATGCACGGTCCTTCAGCGAAGCCTTGCGCAGCGTGTTTCGCCAGTCGCCCGACGTGATTATGATCGGGGAAATGCGCGACCTGGAAACCATGCAACTGGCCCTGACCCTGGCCGAAACCGGCCATCTGATCCTGGCCACCCTGCACACCCAGGACACGGTGCACTCCATCCATCGTATCGTGGATTCCTTCCCGCCCGCCCACCAGCAGCAGGTCTACACCCAGCTTTCCATGGTGCTCTCCGGGGTCATCTGCCAGGCTTTGCTTAAGAGCGCGGACAAGAAGCGCCGGGTGCTGGCCTACGAGGTCATGAACGTCAACGCCGCCATCCGCAACCTGATCCGTGAGATGCAAGCGCAGCAGATTTACGCCGTCATCCAGACCGGCCGGGCCGAGCATATGATTACCATGAACGACACCCTTCGACAGTTGTGCGCCTCCGGGGCCTTGGATCCGGCCACGGCCATGATGCGCTCCCCCCGTCCCAAAGAATTGGCCCGCATGTTGGAGACGTTACACCGTCCCGTAGGAGTACGCGTATGAAGCTGAAGTATTATTGGATCAGTCTGGCTGGTATGACCATGGTTGCGCTGGGTTTGACCCTGCGCGCCTCCCTGGCGCAGAACGAGGGTGAAACCGGGGCGACCGTCCCGGCGCCCCCGGTGGCAGCCCCGGCCACGAAGGACCAGGCCCCGCCGCCTCCTGCCGGGGTGCAGAATCTCCGGGTGACCCTGAATGTGGAGGACACCCTGGTCACCCAGATCCTGAATGCCTTTTCCCGCCAGACCGGGCGCAGCATCGTGATTGGTCCCGGCATCACCGAGCGCACTACGGTGCGTATGAACGATGTCTCCTGGACCGAGGCCATGGATGCGGTGCTCAAACCCTTTGGCTATGTGCACTATGAGCAGGGGGAGGCCACCGTGGTCACCACGGTCACACCCAGCAGCACACGCGTGTTTGAAATCAAGCACCTGGATGCCAGCGATGTGGAGGAAACCATTCGCAGCATGCTGAGCCCGGCGGGCAAGCTGAGCAAGGTGACCACGCGCAGCCAGAGTTGGAACAACGCCAGTCAATCGTCCGGATCGGTGGCGGGCGGCGACACCATGGGCAAGCGCCAGCGCGTGCAGGAGGAAAAGGAAATTACCAAGAGCAAAACCCTGGTGATTACCGACAATCAGCGGGTGCTGGATCAGATCGCCCAGTTCCTGGCCGAGGTGGATACCGCACCCCGCCAGATCCTGATTGAAGCCCGCTTCATGGAGGTGAATCCCCGGGTATTGCGCGATCTGGGGCTCGAGTTCGGCACCAGTGGCGGCTATTCGCGCAACGGCAATGCCTATCGCTATGGTGCGGAATCGGTCAACAGTTCGGTTGCCCCCGGCAATTTCACCCCGCTCAGCACGCCTTCCTTGAATGCCACCGCGCCCTTTAATGCGGGCATGAATCTGGCCTTTCAGAAGTTGACCGACATTCAATATGGCATCCTTCTACACGCGTTGCAGGAAGATGCTTCGGCTGACACCCTGTCCGCCCCCCGCATCCTGACCCTGAACAACCAGGAGGCATCCATCATCGTTGGCACCAAGTACCCCATTATCAATTCCGACGCCTCTTCCGCGGCCGGTGGCGGAGCGGCCACCATCACCACCTCCTTGCGCGGCTACGAGGATATTGGCATCCAGTTGAATGTGCTGCCCCAACTCTGTGACAACGACCTGATCAGCATGATTGTCCGTCCTTCCGTGCGGGAACTGATCGGCACCAAGTCCGGCAAAACCGTGTCGGGCGAAGTCACCGCCCTCACCGAGTATCCGGTCATCTCCACCCGCGAAACCGAAACCCAGGTGGTTTTACAGGACGGGCAGACCATCGTCATCGGCGGGCTGCTGAAGGACCGCACCTCCAAGGTGACCTTAAAGACGCCCTTTCTGGGCGATATCCCGGTGTTGGGCTGGCTGTTCCGCCGCGAGACCCTGCAGACGGAAAAAGTAGATTTGTTGATTTTCCTAACCGCCAGTTCGGTACCGGCGGAGGGCTCGGTTCTGGTGCTGACCAATGTCAACAGCTTGGCCCGGGGTCCCGCCCTGGTCTCACCCGCCTCCGCGGTGTCGACGGATGCCTCCGTGGTGACGCCGGCCGATCTGCAATCCGCTACCCCGGATGTGCCCACGGAAGCCGCGGCGCCGGCGGTGAATCAGCCGACGCAGACCGATTCGGTGGTGGCCCCGATGATCGAAGTAGTGAATACGCCCGAGCCTGAGACCGAGCCCGAACCGGTTTTGGTGGTGGTGGAACCACCGCCCGTCCCGGCTCCGACGCAGCAGGCACTGCCTGTTCCTGCACCCGAGCCTCCTGCACCGGCACCCGGCCCGGAAGTATTCAGTCCGGAGAGCATGCCCCAGCCCGGCGTGCAGGAATTGCCCGTGCCGACCACCGATTCGAAGACGGAGCCGGCAAGCTAGGAACTAAGCCTTGGCCCAATACATGCCGACTGAGAAAGACAAACGCCGACCATGCAACGCATAGGGGACATCCTAGTCGAACAGGGGCGCATAACCCCGGCGCAATTGGACCAGGCGCTCCGCAGTGCGGGAAGCGAGGGCAAGCCATTGGGGGCGACCCTCCAGGATCTGGGGTTGATCACCGAGGATGACATCGCCCGTGCCTTGTCTATCCAACTCGATGTTCCGTTTCATGCCTTTGATGATCAGTACCGACTGCAGCGGGAGGAGGTAAAGTTACTGCCCGAAGTGGTGGCCCGACGGTTCGGGGTGGTAGCGCTGTGGAAGGACAACGACAGCAGCGTGACTCTGGTCATGAGCGATCCACTGGATCTGGATGCCCTGGATACCGTGCGCTCTCTCATCACGCTGGATGTGGTCAAGGCGGTCAGTTCCTCGTCCCGCATCAAGGGGGTTATTGACCGCTCCTATACCGAGGAGGCGCACATTGAGCGCAACCTGAAGGAAATCGCCGATGCCGAAGTCGAGGAAGTCATTACCAACGTGGACGGCAGTTCGGTCAATGCCGATCAGTTGCGTCTGCTGGCCAACGACGCCCCGGTGGTTAAATTCGTCAACCTGCTGCTTATGCAGGCGGTGCGCGATCGGGCCAGCGATATTCATTTCGAGCCCCATGAAACCGAGATAAAAGTACGCTTGCGCATCGACGGCGTGTTGCACGAGGTCACACCTCCGCCCAAGGCCCTGTATTCCGGCGTGGTCACCCGCATCAAAATTCTGTCCAGCATGGACATCTCGGAGCGACGGCTGCCCTTGGACGGGCGTTTCAAGTTCGGCGTTCATGGTCGCATGATTGACGTGCGCGTGTCCTCCCTGCCCGAAGTATTCGGGGAGAAGCTGGTCTTGCGTCTGCTGGACCGCGACGCCCTGCGTGTGAACATGAAAGACATCGGGTTCGGCGAGGACATGCTGACCCGGTTTCACCGCATTCTCAAAGAGCCCCACGGCATCATCCTGCTCACCGGTCCCACGGGCAGCGGAAAGACCTCCACCCTGTACAGCGCGCTCAGCTTCCTGCGTTCGCCCGAGGTCAACATTCAGACCGTGGAAGATCCGGTGGAATACCAGTTGCGCGGCATCAATCAGATGGCGGTGAAATCCACCATCGGGCTGGATTTCGCCAGCGGGCTGCGAGCCATTCTGCGCCAGGACCCCGACATCATCATGATCGGCGAAATCCGCGATGCGGAGACGGCCCAGATCGCCATGCGGTCGGCCCTGACCGGACATCTGGTGCTGAGCACCCTGCACACCAACGATGCGCCCTCCACCTTTTGGCGGTTGCGCGACATCGGGGTCGAACTGTACCTCATCGCCGCCACCATCAACCTGGTTATTTCCCAGCGCCTGGTCCGGATTCTGTGCGAAGGCTGCAAGCACGAGGTCAAACCCACCCTGGAGGAAGTCAAGGTGGCTTCCCTGGTTGATCCGCAGGCCCATACGTGGACCTATTACAAAGGGGCCGGCTGTCCGCGCTGCAACCACACCGGCTTCCGCGGGCGCATTGGCATCTTTGAATTTCTGGAAGTCACCGACGCCATTCGGGAATTGATCATTAACGGAGCCGGCACGGTGGCGGTGCGGCAGAAGGCCCTGGAGGAGGGTATGGAGACCCTGCTGGCCAGTGGCCTGAGTCAGGTCAAGCGTGGCGTGACCACGGTCGAGGAAGTGTTGAGTGTGGCCCCGTTGGGTGAAATGCAGCGAAGCCGATAAGATATGGCAACTTTCAAATACCGCATACGGACGCACGAGGGCGAGGTGGTGGATGCCACCGTGGACGCCGCTGATCGCGCCACCGCCCTGGCCCGGGTCCAGCAGCAGGTGGCGGGTGTGGTGGTGTCCTTTGAAGAAGCGGTACCCAGCCGCATGCGCAGCGGCAAGGCCCCGCCGCCGGTGCCCACCGCCCGTCGTCCCCGCATGCGCTACGGCCGCATCAAACCCAAGGATATCACCACCTATTTCCGCCAGATGGCGGTGTCCGTGAATGCCGGCATGCCCTTGCGCGAGGCCATGGAGTCCATCCTGGAAGACCTGGACCACGCCAAACTGCGGACGGTACTGCAGCGGGTGCTCGATCACCTGCAAGAAGGCGAAACCTATTCCCAGGCCCTGAGCGCGGAAGGAACTGTTTTCCCGCCCCTGAGTCTGGCCTTGATGCGCACGGCCGAGGAGTCCGGTACCATGGCCAAGACCCTGGACGACCTGGCCACCACGTTGGAAAAAGCGGACGCCCTGAGCCGCAAGATCAACAGCATCATGGCCTATCCCATGTTTGTGGCGGGTTTCTTTGTCATCATCATGAGCGTGATGACCTTCTTCATTTTGCCCCAGTTCCAGGACATTTTCGAAGATTGGGGAGCGAAACTGCCCATGCTCACCCGGGTGGTTTTTGCCTTCAATAAATTCATGATCCACAACATCGTATGGGAAATCCTGGCCCTGGTGCTGCTGGTGAGCGGGTTTATCCTGTTTCGCCGGACCTCCTATGGGCGGACTCAATTGGACCGGTTCAAGCTGTCGGTGCCGGGTTTTGGCGAATTGATCCGCCAGATTTCCATGGCCCGCTTCAGCAAGTATTTCGCCATGATGGTGCGGGGTGGGGTGCCCATTGCCTCGGCCCTGGAAATTTCGGCCAGCATCGTGGAAAACAAGGTCATTGAGGCGGCCCTGCTGACGGCGCGGGAACGCATTCTGCTGGGCTCCGACATCGGCTCCAGCCTGGCCCAGCACCAGGTGTTTCCCCGTCTGCTCATCCGCATGGTGAGCATCGGCGAGGCCTCCGGTCGATTGCCGGAAACCCTGGATCGGGTGGCCGACACCTACGAGAGCCAGGTGGATGGTTCCATTGGTGTGGTCACGGCCCTGCTGGAACCGGTGATCATTGTGTTTTTTGGTGCATTGGTGCTGATCATGGTCATGGCCGTCTATCTGCCGGTCTTCACCATGTCCAGCAACGTCAAGTGATCTTCATGTCTTGTCATGGTGACAAGAGGAAGCAAAAGAGAGGGAATAGACGATGAAAAATAGCATGAGTAAAAAAGCGGGCTTTACGCTCGTTGAATTGATGGTGGTCGCCATCATCGTGGCCTTGCTGGCCGCGGTGGCGATTCCCCTGATGAGCGCCAACCGGAAGCGGGCGGCTGCCACGGAAGGTGAAGCGGGTCTGGGCACCATACGTTCCGCCTTGCGGGCCGTGTATGCGGAAAAGGGTGCATACAACGAGAACCTGAATGGCGGGGCGATTTCTGCGGGCTCGATGACGACCGCGGGCCGAGTTCCAGGTATCCAGACGAACGATCTCGATGGTACCTACTTCAGGCAGTCGCACTACTCCATCGCCAGCATTGATGCCCAGACCTACAGCCTGCAGGTGACGGGCTCCACGAATAGAAATGTTTCGGGCGTGACCATTACGCTCAACCAGGATGGTGTGTTCAGCTATTCGGGCCTGTAAGAGCAGGCCACCCCGGAGGGTTAACCCATGGCAGGCAAAACGAACAGCGGCCGGTCGACCGAAGAGATCGTCGGATTGGATGTCTCCAACGGCGTAATCTCGGCCACCCGTCTCTCGGTTGCCTCCGATGGAACCCTTCGGTTGCTGAATGCCGGGTGGACCCATGTGGCACCCGGCGCTACGGAGCGGGATCTGGTTGCCGCCCTGCATCAGATATGGCGATCAGCCAGCATCCCGTCCCGTACCGTCTGTGTATCGCTGCGCAGCCGATCGGCCATGCTGCGCTATTTTTCCTATCCGACCATGGACAAGGTTGAATTAGCCTCTGCGCTGGGACTGGAAGCGGAGAACAGTCTGCAATTGCCGCGGGCTCAGATTGCGTTGGATTGGCACCTGAACTACCAGCGTCAGGGTCCGGGGGCCCGTCAGGAAGGGCTGCTGGTGGCGGTGCCCCGCAAGGAGGTGGATGACCAGATGGCCTTTCTGCGCCGCGCCGGCCTGTATCCGGTGGCCATGGAGGTGGGGGCCACCGCTGTGGGCAATCTCTATTCCGCCACCCATCCGGACCCGCAAACGCGCGAGGACGTGGCGGTGCTGCATCTTTCCAACCAGCGGGCCGACCTGGCCCTCCTGTTCGGCGGCGACAGCCTGTATGCCCGCACCCTGCATGCCCGCGGCGATAACTGGGAAGCCTCCCTGGGTTCCCTGATGGAGGGTGTGCAGGACGCGCTCAAATATTATGTGTTCAAGCTTCGCAGCCGGCCGGTTCGCCAGTTGATGGTCAGCGGACGGTTGCCGGACACGCCCGACTTCATGATCCAGCTTCGGTCCAAACTGGGGGTGGCGGTGGACTACTGGGAGCCCTTGGAGCAGATCGTACCGGCCAGCATGCAGGCAAGGCGTGCCATGAAAGATAATAAACGTCCGCCTCTGGTGGTGAGCCTGGGTCTGGCCTTGCGGAGGTACGACGGTGATTGATTTCCGACTCAACCTCATTCGCGACCAGGTGCCGTCGCGCAGCAAGCGCCGCCTCCAGTACCGGGTCCTCATGGCCTATCTGGCCCTGACCGGCTTGCTGCTGGTGGGCGCGGTCAGCCTGGCCAGCACGCGCTGGATGGAACGGGCGGGGGTGCGGGGGAAAATAGACCAAATTGAGCGCTTCTATCAGAGCGGCCATGAAGGGCAGGGCGATCTGAAGTCTGGCGTGGCGCGACTGCAGGAAAAATTCCAGGCCCAGGTGGCCGGGTTGCAAGCTACTGAAAATCTGTTGGCCACGGATCCGCGTCCGGCCCGCCTCATACGAAGCCTCCTGGTTGCGCTGCCCTCCAGTGTGTCCCTGCGAAACTTCAGGTTGCTAAGGGAGGAAGGCTCCCTGCAGTTCGAGCTGTTGTCGGTGGGTGGATCGGATGTCTCGCCCGCGGAATTAATTATCCAGTGGCAGAAGGATTTGGTGGTCCAAGCGGCCTTGAGAGAATTGACGTTCCAGGGCAGCCAGATCGAAAATGCGGCGGGTCGAAGCGATACCGTATGGCGTTTCAGCGGTCGCTTGAACGGAGGAATCTGACATGGACCTCGGTCGTTTCATAAGCAGTCGCCTGCGCCTGGGGCTTTGGCTTGGTCTGCCCGTGTTGCTGATGCTGGCTGTCACCGTGCCTTCCCACTTCATGCTGGCTTCGGCGCAGAAGAAGTTGCGTCTGTATCAAGGCCTGCAGGAGGTGTTGCCGGATCTGGAAATGCGATCCCGCAAGGCCGAGCTACTGCTGAAATCGGTTACCCCGCCCCTGCGGGACGCCGTGCTGGCCACTGACGAAGTCACCCGCCGCATCAATGAATCGGTGGCCAACTCCAGCCTGATGGTGCGGTCGGTCAAAGTGGACGATCAGGTGGGGCAGGCAGGCGCCTTCCGTACCGTACGCATCTCCACCCAGTTGCAGGGATCGCTGCGCGATCTGGTCCAGTGGCTGGACCGGGTGCAAAAACCCGGATTGCTGATCAGCGTTCAGTCGGCTCACATCAATGCCCTGGCCGCTCCGCCGGATGAAACGGTCAGTGGGGAATTTGTCATGGCCGTCTATCTGAGGACATCATGAGCCGCACAGGCGAACAAAAGGGGAAAATGGATGCCAAAACCATTGGCCTGGCCGTGCTTCTTTTGGCCGCCCTGGGTGGGGTCTATTTTTCCTACCGCATGACCAATGCCCCGGTCACCGTGAGCGCGGACGGAACCCTGATCTCGCAGGCCCAAAACGCCAGCTTGGAAACCGCCGACCGCTTGATGAAATCCGTGGAGGCGCGTTTGCAGGAGGATGCGCAACGGGTACCCACCGATTGGGCCGAGGTGGCCGCTCCGATCGCGCAGGAGAATAAATCTGTAGTAGCCTCGGCCGCCAAAGAAGCACCGACCTTCAAGCTGAGGGGGGTGGTCCACGGCGGGGCGCAGGCCATGGCCTTCATCAACGAAACCACGGTAGGGCTGGGCGAAACCATTCTCGGATCGCGTGTCATAGCCATTACCAACGATTCCGTGACCCTGGTGGACGGGCAGGGGAAGCAACATGTGCTGTCTTTATACGAAAACTAACCAGCCCCGCCGTTGGTCCGGGCGGGCGGGAACTTCGCTGGTCGAAATCATGATCGCCAGCGTGGTGCTGGCGGTGCTGGCCCTGGGGGTGGCGGCCAGCATCGAGCACTCCCGTAGCAAAAACATGATGCAACGCCAGCGTCGCACCGCAGCCGAGGTGGCCAACGGACGCATGGAGGAGCTGCGGGCTGCGGCCTACTCCGACCTTCTTCCCTTGTCCCAGAACTACAACTGGTACTTCCTCCGGTTTACCGGGAATGTGTGGTCGGTCAGTTCAAGCGACCCGGGTGAAACCGTCACCATCAACCAGCAGAACCGTCCCATGCGAACCCGGGTGCAATATGTGGATGCCGATGGCGGAAGTTCTTCCTACGATTGTCTCCGTCTGCAGGTGCAGGTGCAGTTCGCCCGAGACGTCAACAGTCTGGTGATCGTGGAAACCATGAAGGCACCGTGATGGAACCTATGCGCCAACGCCGACGAGGTTTCAGCCTGGTGGAGATGCTGGTCGCCTTATCCGCCGCCAGCATCCTGGCCTTGACCATGGGAGCCATGATGTGGTCGGCCACCCTGTCGTGGAAGCGTACCGGCCAATCCGTGGAATTGCAGCGTGACATGCGGGCCAGCATGGACGTGATCACCCGCATGGCCCGATCCGCCACCAATATGCTGTTCACCACCGGCCTGGTTTACACCGCCCAGTTCTCCGACCGCTCTCCCATGTCGGTTTATGTGGCCACCAATCGTCTGTACCTTGATCCCAACACCACCGTGGCCAATAACGAGGTCCGGTTGACGGCAGGCCTGGTGAATCGGTTTGCCGTGCAGTTTACTGGTCGCACGGCCATCGTCACCCTTAGTCTGCGGAACAACGACGATGTGGTCAGCAATCTGGTCGTGCTGACCCGGAGGAATTAACGTGCCAAACTCTTCCATGCTCCGCCGGTTGGGCGGTTTATACCGGCTGCGCAAAACGCGGCGCGAGGGAGCCATCCTCGGTCTGGTGCTGGTGACCATGGTCATTCTCAGTTTTCTGGGCATCGGACTCATCAAACTCAGCCTGGCCTCCGCCATGGAAGCCGGGCGTACGGTTTCCACCATTCAGTCATTCTGGAATGCTGAAGCCGGCGTGGAGCAGGTCAAAGCCATCGCTCAAAAGAAAAGACGCCCCGCCAACATCATCACCCTGGGCAGTTCGCCCAGCGGGTATCTATCCGGTTCCAATTCGGTGTCCGGCACCACAGCCAGTGGTACCTTTGCGGTGGATGTCTACGATGACCCGGGCTGGACCAATGCCTCGTCCAATCTCAAGCGCTACATCATCCGCTCCCGTGGCCGATCCCCCAACGGCAAGGAGCAGACCGTTACCTTGCGCGCCCAGATCAAAAGCTTCGCCAGCTATATGCATTCATCCAACTATGAGCGGGCCTCCGACGGCACCCTGATTTACTTCCTGCCCGGCGACCGCATCAACGGGCCGGTTTACGTGAATGACCGGCTTAATATCAGCGGCGGCGCGCCGACCAATCCGGTCTTTCTGCAATCCGTCAGTTCCGCCACCAATTCGGTCAACTACATCAACGGGGCAAACACCAACGTGTTTCAAAGCGGGTTGACGTTGAACGCCCCCAAGCTGGATATCAGCGGCCAATTCACCTCTGATCACATCTCTGATCTGGAAGTCGAAGCCAACGAGCCAAGCGGACTGGCGCTGAGCGGGGACTACCAGTTGATTTTTGACGCCGCCGGCACGGTCAAGTACTACCCACGATCTGGTGGTGTCACTAACACCGTCTACCTGAGCGCTCTCAATGGAGCCATTTATGTGGATGGCGACGTCTGGGTGCAGGGCCAGGTGAACGGCAAGGTCACGGTGGCGGCACAGGACTCCATCTACATCAGCAATAGTATCACCTATGCCTCGGCGGCCAGTCCGGGTCCGTGGGATGCCGGATTTAACACCAATGCGGTGGACGACACGCTGGGTCTGATGGCCTACAATCGATTTGAAATTCGCGGCACCAACACCGTGAATATACACGCGGCCATCATGGTCACCACCGGAGACGATGGCTTTGGTGCCGAAAATCGCTATGTGAATATAGGTGGCAATAAATACATCAACCTGTACGGCTCGTTGAGCCAGTATCGGCGCGGAATCGTATCCCAAAATGGGTCCACCTTCCGCGGCTTTCGAAAGAACTACAAATACGACACGCGATTTGATACGGATGCCCCGCCCAATTACCCCTATAGTGTGTACGAATTCGGGACGTGGAAACACTCGGGGATCTAGCGACGGTGAATGGATAAAAGGATGAAGTCATGAAAAATATATCTTGGATGGCGGCTGGCCTGGTGGCGGGGGTGTTGGCGGTGAATGTTTTGGTCACGGGATGTGAATCCACCAGTTCTGCCGAGGAAGTGATTACGGTAACGCCAACCTCCGCGAACCTGGTCGGCCAGGGGGCCACGGCCAGCTTTGTGGCCTCGGCCACCAGCACCAACAGCCCGCTCGTGCTGCCCCTGGAATGGAGCATCGCGCGCGGCGATCTGGGCAAGATTCTGGGTGCGGAAGGGGTCACCGCAGTCTATGAATCCAATGGCAAACTGGGCAACAACACCATCACGGTGAAGGACAAAATAGGGCAAACAGGTGTGGCGGTCATCAACCAGGTTGAACCGGTGGAAACTGCCGCTGACGTCGCAGCGACGGCTTCCTTGCCTGAAGTTGAGGCCACGTTGCCGTAACTGGCACTTGAGCCCGTGGGCGGGGGGGCGTATGTTGATCCCATGCCTAAAGCCAAAGTAGCTATTCTTCGCACCACGCCGGCCACCGTCCTGGAGGACTACCACCGGCTGATGAACCTGGCCGGTTATCAGGAGGTCTTGCCCAAGACCAACGATACCGCGCTCAAGGTCAACATCAGCTGGCACTTCTTCTATCCCGGCAGTTCCACCACGCCCTGGCAGTTGGAGGGTGTGATTCGCGCCTTGCAGCGGGATGGCTACCGGAAAGATCTGATCCACGCCTGCCACAACCGGACCGTGGTCATCGACGCCCATCTGGGCGAGCGCGAGAACAAGCAGGTCAACGTCACCGACGCCCACGGGTTGCGCAATGTCCACCTCTACGAAGGCGGCGAGGAATGGATGCACGTGCGGGATGCAGTGGGTGACCTGGCCGACAAATTCATCTGCCTGAACCAGGTCTACCCCGACGGCTTCATGATCCCCAAGCGGTTCATCGGGGAAAACATCATCCACCTGCCCACGGTGAAGACCCACATTTTCACCACCACCACCGGGGCCATGAAAAACGCCTTCGGGGGGCTGCTCAACGAACGGCGGCACTGGACCCATCCCGTCATCCACGAGACCCTGGTGGATCTGCTCATGATCCAGAAGAAGATCCATCCCGGCATCTTCGCCGTCATGGACGGAACTTTTGCGGGCGACGGACCGGGCCCCCGCTGCATGATCCCTCATGTCAAGAATGTCATCCTGGCCTCCTCGGACCAGGTGGCCATTGATGCGGTGGCGGCCAAGCTGATGGGCTTCGACCCCCTGCGCGATCTGAAGTTTGTGCGGCTGGCCCATGAACGGGGGTTGGGCTGTGGCGATCCGCGCGATATCGAAATCGTGGGCGACGTGGAGGCGGGCAAGCAGAACTGGAATTTCGTGGGTCCGTTTAAGAAAATGACCTTCGCCAGCAAGATGCAGCACCTGATCTACTGGGGCCCGCTCAAGAAGCCCATCGAATGGAGCCTTAAAACCGTGCTGGCCCCCTGGTCCTATCTGGCCAGCGTGGCCTATCATGATTCGTTCTGGTATCCGACCCACCAGAAGTACATCCACGAGATTCTGAAGAGCGACTGGGGCCGCCTGTTCCACAACTGGGAAAAGGTGCAGTTGGATCCGAATAACCTGCAACTGGCGGGCTGGGATAACGTGGGTGATCAGCCGGCCGAATTGCACCGCGAAGGCATGCGCTACTTCAAGGAATCCCTGCGCATCCTGGGCCTGTGCGTCAAGGAAGCGCCCGAATTCGCGGCCCGCAAGCGCCGCAAACAAGCGCGCTGATTCTTTTCTCGCCAAGGCGCAAAGCACGCCAAGTTCTCAGAATATCCTCTGCGCCCTTGGCGTCTTGGCGAGAAACCTTCAGAGGTTCAACGGGGCCGTTCCACGAAATCTATCCGCTGCCCGCCACCAGCAGCACGCTGTCCAGGCGCAGGCTGGCCGCACCGATGAGCTGGTCCAAGTGGGCGATGCGGCGGGACATTTCTTCGATTTCTTCCAAGCGGATGTGATCGTTCACCTTGCGGAGCCGTTGCAGCCGGTCCCGCTCCCGGCCCAGATCGTCCTGCATGTGGTGACGGGCCCGCTCGACCAGCGCTGTCACTTGCTCGTCGGCACGCTGACGTGCTGTTTCCAGCAGGGAACGCACCAGCTCCACCTGGTCCGGGGGCAAACCGGACAGCTGCCAGCCCGGCCCATCCTTCAAGCGTTCCGGCCGTCGTTCATGGCGCTGCCCCCGGTGATCGAGTCGCACGACCAGCGGGGTGGGGGGCAGGAAGCGCGCCAGTTCCAGGCCGGGCGGGGCTACGCTTTCCAGCACGAACACGGCTTCCATCATCAGCCCGCGGAAGCCCTCCGCCACAGCAAAGGCGCTGTTGCCCTTCTCGGAACCCAGTAGCAGGTCCAGCGCGCCCGCCACCATGGGATGGTCCGCGCTCATGAAGGTGATTTCCTCCCGGTGCAGGGCCTGCGTACGGTCGTAGGTGATGCGCAGTTGTTCCTCGCGCAGCGGGAAGGCCCGGTCAAACATGTGGCCGGGCAGCAACAGGTAATCGCGCCCACCCAGGGGTTCCATGTGCACTCCGAAGTAGTCGAACAGCCGGGCCAGGAAAATTTCCAGGACGGGGTCGGCATCGGCCCGGGCGATGAGCTGCACCACCTCCGCCGCCACCGCGGGCCGGAAGGAATTTAATTCCAGCAGCCGGTCGCGCCCCCGCTCGATGCGGGCCTTGAGATCGGCCCGGTAGGCCTTGGTTTCCTTGATGAGGGCCGCGTCCACTTTCTTGAGCCGGGGTTTGAAGTGGAGCAGGATTTCATGGCTGCCGGACAGCGCTTCCTCGAAGGCGTTGAGCCCTTCATGGTACCAGCGCAGGCGGCCCTCCTCGGGGCTGCCCTGGATAAACGGCACGTGGATGTGGATGTCGCCCTTCTGGCCGATGCGGTCCAGGCGGCCGATGCGTTGCTCCAGCATTTCCGGGTCGGAGGGCAGGCCGATCAACACCAGATGCTGCACGAACTGGAAGTTGCGTCCCTCCCCGCCGATCTCGGAGGCGATCAGTACGCGGGCCCCGTCCGCCTCGGCAAACCACGCGGCCTGGCGATCGCATTGCAGCAGGGGCATATCCTCGTGGAACTGCGCGGTCTTGATGGTGAGCAGGGACTGTAGCTCCTCCTGGATGATGCGCACCTCGGCCCGGGTCTGGCAGATGACCAGGGCCTTGGTGTCGGCGTTTTGGCGCAGGAAGTCGGCCAGCCAGATCACGCGGGCATCGGGTCCGTCCTCCGGGGCGGCGGCGAGCCCCACCCGGTGCAGGATGCGGCGCGGGAAGCCGGGCATGGCAGCGCGCGTATTGCGGAACATAACCCGCCCCGGTCCGTGCCGATCCAGCAGTTCGCCCAGGGCCTTCTCGTCGCCTTGCTCCACGATGGCGTTGGCCTTGCGAGCGGCCTTTTCGTAGCCCGCGTGTTCCTTCACATACTGGTCGAAGTCCGGATAGCGATGCGGATCCAGCAGGCGCAGGCGCGCGAAGTGACTTTCCAGGCCGAGCTGCTCGGGGGTGGCGGTGAGCAGCAGCAGGCGCGGCGTCACCCGGGCCAACGCCTCCACCACTTGGTATTCTGGGCTGGCCGCCTCGGGCGACCACGCCAGGTGGTGGGCCTCGTCCACAATCATGAGATCCCAGCCCGCCTGTGCGGCCTGCTGCGCGTGTTCCGGCTGGCCCGCGAGCAGGCCGATGCCGCACAGCACCAGTTGGTCCTCGAGGAATGGATTGGCCCCCGCCTCGCCGGCTTCGATGGCGTCGCAGCGGGATTGGTCGTAGATGCTGAAGGTGAGGGCGAAGCGGCGCAGCAGCTCGATGAACCATTGGTGGACCAGCGGATCGGGCACCACGATGAGAGCGCGCGTGATTTGTCCGCTGCGCAGCAAACGGTGCAGGATCAGGCAGGCTTCGATGGTTTTGCCCAGACCGACCTCGTCGGCCAGCAGGACCCGGGGCAGGGCGCGGCGGCTGATTTCGTGGGCGATGTAGAGCTGGTGGGGAATCAGTTCCATGCGCCCGCCCACGAAGCCGCGCGCGGGGGACAGGGCCTGGTGGTGCAGGTGGCGCAGGCTTTCCAGGCGCAGGTCGAAGGTGGCCAGAGGGTCCACGTGGCCGGCCAGCAGGCGTTGATCGGGCTTGTCGTAGCGCAGGGTGCCGACCAGGTCCGCTTCGGGCAGGCGCTGGCCGGCGGGTCCGGCATAGGTCAGCAAGCCGCTGTTTTCGCTGACCGATTTCACCGCGAAGGACAGGCCGCCCGGTCCGTGCACGGTGTCGCCGGGGGCAAAGCGGGCGCGGCGCAGCGGGGCGCGATCGGCGGCATAGAGGCGGGTTTCGCCGGTGGCGGGAAACTCCACCTGGACGCGGCGGGTCTCGATATGGGTAACCAGGCCGAGGCCCAGTTCGGGTTCGGTCTCGCTGATCCAACGTTGGCCGGGCAGAAAGGTGGGCATCCGGCGCACCCTACGGGATTTGGCGAAGGGTGCAAACCGCGAAAAGTTCCAACCCTTGGAAAAAGAGCATTTTTCGATTTCCAACCATTGGAAAAAGAGTGGCGCGCCTCTACACTGGCGGTTTTGAGGGAATCGTTGTGCGTCGTTTATGGAGCCGATATCTGTGGCTTTGGTTGTTCCTGCTGCTTGGCCTGCGGGCGGGGTGGGCGGCCCCTGTCTTGCCGGTGTTCTGGCACGAGAAGGAAAAGTATGTGGCCCTGCGCGACTTGGCCGCGCTGTATCAGGCCGACCTCAGCGGACCTTCGGTGCAACGGTTCACCCTGAAAAACCGCTGGCACACTCTGGTCTTCAAGGCGGACAGCCGGGAGACCCAGGTCAATGGCACCCTGGTCTGGCTGCACGAGCCCATGACCCTGGTACGCGGGCGGTGGTCGCTGCGGGAGGTGGATGCGGCGCGGGTGATTGATCCCCTGGTCCGGCCCGAGCATTACCTGGGCGGGGTGGGGAGCCGGGTGGTGGTGATTGATCCGGGACACGGCGGTCAGGACAGCGGGGCCCGGGGGCCGCGCGGGGTGGAGGAAAAGCGGGCCGCGCTGGACATCGCCCGCCGGTTGCGCACCCATCTGGTGGCGGCCGGGGTCAAGGTCTACATGACGCGCGAAAGCGACCGGTTTATCGAATTGGATGAGCGGGCCCGCCGCGCCGGTCGGTTGGGCGGCGACGCCTTCATCAGCATCCATTTGAATTCGGCGGGCAGCGTCCTGGCCTCGGGCACCGAGACGTATGCCCTCGCGGCGGCCGGTTATTCCTCCACGGCGGGCGGGCTCTCCAACCTGTCCCAGCCCGGCAACCGGTTCGAGGGGGCCAACGGGCAACTCGCCTATCAGATCCAGAAGGCGGTCACGGTGCGGGTGGCGTCGGAAGATCGCGGGGTCAAGCGCTCTCGTTTTCTCGTGCTGAAAGAGGCGCCCTGTCCGGCCGTGCTGGTGGAGTGCGGCTTTGTTTCCAACAAGCGCGAAGAGGAAAAGCTGCTGACCGAGGCCTATCGGGAAGCCCTGGCCGTGGGGCTGGCCCGCGGCACGTTGAACTATCTCAATCTGGTGAAACGTGCCAAACTGCTGACCCCATGAAAAAGAACAGCGCGAAATCCAAGTCGGCGGAGGCCTGGCCGTGGAGCCGACCGCTGCACCTCAAGTACTACATGTTCGATTGGGATGACAACATCCTGCACATGCCGACCCGCATTCATCTGGAGAAAAAAACCGTCCGGGGCTGGCGGGCCTATAACGTGTCCACCGCGCGCTTTGCCCTGTTGCGCCGGGAAATGAAGGGGCTGCGTCCGCTGGGGGGCGACTGGGACCGCGCCTTCTCCGATTTTTACGATGTGGGCCAGCGCGGCACGGAGGCCTTCCTGCACGACACCCGCAAGGCCCTGAAACCCATCGTCAGCGGCAAGGCCAAGGGCGCGCCCAGCTTCACCAAGTTTCGCAAGGCGCTGGTGGAGGGACGGCTGTTTGCCATCATCACCGCGCGCTCCCACAGTTCCGCGGCCATCCGCAAAGGGGTGGAGTATTTCATCGCCGAAGTCCTGACCGCGGCCGAAAAGAAGCGCATGCTGGCCCACCTGCGCGGCTACATCGCCTATTTCGATGGCGATCCCGATGTCTTGTCGGATGCCCAGGTGATGAAGCAGTACCTCGATTTGTGCCGCTACCGCGGGGTGACCTCGCCCGAGTTCCAGCAGTTGATGGGCCGCAAGTTGGGCGGTTCGGAGAGCCCGGAAGAGGCCAAGCAATTTGCCATCCGCGATTTCGTGCGGCATGCCATCAGCCTCATCAAAGGCCGGCGGCGCCGCGGGCCCATCAGCATCGGCTTCTCGGACGACGACCGCAAGAACGTGGAGTCCGTGCAGGAATTTATTCACCACGAACTGGCCCGCGAATTTCCCGGGGTTAAATTCGTGATTTATGACACCTCCGACGCGCGCCGACCGCGTGGTCGCAAGATGGTGATTCAGGAGGCGTGAGGGTATGACCTTCCCGTTGTCGGATTTTGGGCGGACGTTCAGCGGGCCTGCGGGCATCACCGAGCTCATGAAGGATCTGGGCGAGGCCCTGAGTGTGAGCCGGGACATGCGTATGCTGGGGGGCGGCAATCCCGCCCATATCCCGGCCGTGCAGGCGGTGTGGCGCCGGCGCCTGGCCGAGTTGCAGCGGGCGGACGGGGTGATGGATCGGGCCCTGGCCAATTACGATCCGCCCCAGGGCGGGCCGGCTTTTCTGGAGGCCATGTGTGCCTGCCTGCGCGCCGAGTTCGGCTGGAACCTGACCCCGGAGAACCTTGCCATCACCAACGGCAGCCAGAACTCGTTCTTCTTTTTATTCAATATGCTGGCCGGCCCGCAGCAGGGACGCATGCGCCGCATCCTGCTGCCGCTGTGCCCCGAATACATCGGTTATGCGGACCAGGGCTTGGCCCCCGACTTCTTTCGCGCCCAGCGGCCCCGCCTGGAGTTGGAAGGCGATCACGACTTTAAGTACCGCGTGGACTTCGACGCCCTGCGGGTGACGCCCGACATCGCCGCCTTGTGCGTCTCGCGGCCGACCAATCCTTCCGGCAACGTGTTGACCGATGAGGAAATGGCGCACCTCGCGGGCTTGGCGCGCCAGCACGATATCCCGTTGCTGGTGGACAATGCCTATGGCCGGCCTTTTCCCGACATTATTTTCACCGACGCCCGCCCCGTGTGGGACGAGCAGCACATCCTTTCCTTCAGCCTGTCCAAGCTCGGTTTGCCCGGCGTGCGTACGGGCATCGTGGTGGCGCGTCCGGAAATCATTCGCGCCCTGGCCTCCATCAACGCCGTGGTCAGTCTGGCCAACGGCAATCTGGGACAGGCCCTGGTGCTGCCCTTGTTGCAGAGCGGTGAACTGCTGGCTCTGAGCCGGGAAGTGATCCGGCCCTATTATCTGGAGAAATCCCAGCAGGCCCGGCGCTGGCTGGCCGAGGCCTTCGGGGAACGCGTCCCGTACCGCATCCATCGCAGCGAAGGGGCGTTGTTTCTGTGGCTATGGTTCGAGGGGCTGCCCATCCCCGCCGCGGAACTCTATCGCCGCCTGAAGCAGCGCAAAGTGCTGATCATTCCCGGGCACTACTTTTTCTTCGGGCTGGGGGACGAGTGGCGTCACGGCCACGAGTGCATCCGGCTGACCTTCTCCCAGCCCGCGGAAGTGGTGCAGGAAGGCATTGCCATACTGGCGGACGAAGTGGCCCGCGCCTACGCCGAAGGCTGAGTGTCTGAACCCGCGCTCTGCCTTCCCCGCGGGCAATTTTTCCAATCATTGGACTTGTCTGCCTCAGGCAGAAAATCCAATGGTTGGAAACCTGAAAATGCTCTTTTTCCAATGGTTGGAACTTTCTGGGTGGACCCATCCCTAAATCCCCTCCACCGGAGGGGTGCCCGAAGGGTGGGGTGGGAGCAGAGCGCTCGAACCGTGTGAACTTGAAGCGCCGAATGAAACTCCTTACGATCAAGCCACGTCAAGGGGTCGTACTGAGGAAAAACCAATTTTCAAAAACCAGTGGATGGGAACGTACCCCCAATTAACGTTCGGCAGCAAGGAGGAGGACATATGAGACGGTTTACCAAAGCGCTATTGCTCGCAACATGCCTCACAACTGGAATAGCCGATGCGGGTGTCATTCCCTCACAAATCAAAAACACGGTAGCGTTTGTTTACCTACTTGATAGCAACACAAACACCGTGCCAAACGGAACAGGTTTCTTTGTAGCAGTTCAGAATCCAACGAACTCCTCGCAATCCGCGGGCTACTTCGTTACTTCAAAACATGTACTTCAGGATGCAACGCGCTCGAAATTGTTGCCGGGGGTACTGCTTCGAGTCAACCTGAAGGCCGCTGGCAGTCAGTTCTTGGCAGTACCGCTCATCGCGGAGGGTAAAGACAAGAACGTCTTTCTCCACACCGATCCTGCCGTTGACGTTGCCGTCATCCCGGCACATCCGAGCCAGGAGCTATTCGAATACGTATATTTGCCCGCTGACATGCTTACGGCCAAAAGTGATTTTGACTCGTTGAACATTCGAGAGGGGTCGGAGATATTCTTTGTTGGTCTCTTCCTTCCGTATCCCGGATACCAACGGAATTATCCTATTACGAGATTCGGACGAGTGTCCCTCATGACCGACGAACAGATTGAGTGGGATCATCGCATGATGGATCTCTACCTAGTCGAGTCGGGTTCCTTCGGAGGAAACAGCGGATCTCCCGTCTTTTTCAGCCTTGGCTCCGATCGCATACCCGGAAGTATTGTAATTGGTTCACCGGTGATCAAGATCGCCGGCGTGATGATGGGCGCATATCAGGATGTTAAGCCGCTATCAGTGGCATTCACCTCGCCTGTCCCTGTCAGCCAATCCAGCATGGGGATAGCGGCAGTTGTCCCAGCGTACAAACTGCACGAGATTCTCTTTGGCACTGAGCTGAGAACCAGGCGAGGATTCTGACAAAGGCCGAACAACGGCCTGAACCCTACCGTTGACCCGCGCGGACGCGAGTCAACGGGGCGGGCAGGGTCGTATCTTGACATTTGACAAATGCTCGGCGGGCGGTTGAAGCGAGTTCCAAGTTCCAAGTCCCAGGTTCCAAGTCGTCCTTCATCGGTATCGGGGTCGGTATCGGCTATCGGAATCGATTCCGATCCCCATTCCGATCCCGATTCCGATGGGCGGCTGGGGGGCGGGGAGCGCGCGGTGACGGTGACGTTTACGGATGGGCGAGGCTTTCCCGGACACCGACTGCAAATCAAGCGCGGTCTTTTGACGGTGTGCTTGCCTGTCTTGCAAACCGGTTCATCCCGACTAGACTTGTTGCATGCGTTGGCCAGAAACCACAGAGATTCATTTTCGCTGCACGGCCTGCCGTACGCCCATGACGGCGTCGCGCGAGGCGGTGGGGCGGCTGATGTCCTGTCCGTCGTGTCGGGCTGCCGGGCTGGTTCCAGATCGTTCGTTCCTGCTGTCCCCGGCTTCGCAGCGACGTCTGCTCATCGGTGCCGGCGCGGGTTTGGTGGCCGTGCTGGTGATCGGGCTTTCCCTGCGCTTGATGCAGGGGCCAACTCCTCCGCCGGCCAGCGTGGGGCGCAGTACGACCATGCCGGCGGCGACTATGGGCATGGCGCGCGCATCCGCAGCCCTTTCGGGCGCGCCCGCGAATCCGGTCCAGAGTGATCTCGAGGCCGAGCACCGCAAGCTGAACCGCAAGTACGAGGAACTGGCCAACTGGGTGTTGAACAACATGCGGGGCCGGTTCCTTCTGAAAGACCAGTTTGTGAAGCATCTCCAGTTTCCGGCGGTGACCGACGAATTCGGGCTGCATCCGGATTTGATGGAGTATCTGGAGGTAAGCGCCCGGGAGCGTGGTCTGCTGGAGGATGCCATGGACTTCGGTTTAACCACCATGGCCACCCTGGAGTCCCGCTTCCTGACCGTGACCCAGCGGGCGCCGGAGCATGTCCTGTTGCACATTCCGCCCTACACCCAGGAAGGCGCGGCCATGCAGGACGATCTTTACCGGGCCATGGAGACGGTGCTGGGGGCGGATCGGTTTGACCGTCTGTTGGATGCGGGCGAAAAAGACCTGATCAAACGCTATCACTATTTTGGAGCCGCGGCCCGCACCATGACCTTTGAATTGACGGCGGCGGATGATCCCAAGGATCCGCCCTTTCTGGCCATTCGCGACGGATGGGTGATCCCGGATGGTCCGGGCAAGCGCAGCGTGCAGGTCACGGAGGCGGCGGTGCGGGAAATGCCGCGCGAGTATCTTCCCTACCTGGCCTGGCTGCCCGAATACATGGCTGCCTTTGTGAAACCGTAACGGGTGCAAGGTCCGGGCGTCGGCGAGAAGCGGGGGCGTAGCAAGCCGGGGGCTTAAGCGACGCGGGAGACGGTTTCAACCAGCTCCGACCAATCTTGCTGGCCGGCGGCCGACTCCATGACAAACTCAAGCCCGGCACTGAAGGTCTGATCATCCGCCGGGCGTACCCAGCGTACCAGGGCGGTGTGCAGATAGGAGCTGGGCGGGTTGTCCACCATGACCCGCACATGCATGCGATGTCCGACCGGCACTTCCAGCGGGGTAACGATGCGCAGCCCGGTCATGGAAATATCCAGAGTGCGCCCGCGAACCAGCGGAAGTTTGTAGGAGGTCGCGGTGGGGGCAACGTCGAACAACCGGATATCAACCGGCAGGCTCTGCTCCAATCGAGGATATGTCCGACGGTCCTTCATAACATTAAACTAACCGGTCAGTGATTTTTTAGCAAGAGGTCTACCGACTCTTTCACGGTATATTTTCCCGCCCGTACCTCGGCCTCGAAGGTGCGGTGCCATTGCCCCAAGCGGGGGCGGGCGTGTCGCAATTCATCCAGAATAAGCGGGATCATGGGGCCGCCATCCGACAGGTAGCCGGTACTGGTGAAGTCGCGCTCCGCCGCGGCACGGTCGTAGGCAATCCTTTCAATGCGGGCCTGCCAGTGACCCGGTGTCCAATCCAGCACGGCGAGAGAGGCGCGGGGATCGCCGTCGAACGGCAAGCCGGCGGACCCGGTGTTGACCACCAGGGTGGCGCCCACCTGCCGCACAAACGGGACGTGGGTGTGACCGGCCACCAGTACGCGGGGGGCCGGTGCCACCAGGTTGGCCAGGTGTTCATCTTCCATATCTTCGTACAGCCCGCACCGGTTGCCCTGCATGGAGGCGTGCAGAAAACGGACCTCACCGCCCTCCGGATCGTTGAGGGAGAGCTGATCCGGCAAGGCCTCCAGGGCGGGCAAGGCGGAACGCACCTGTTCGGCCGTCCAACGGGTGTGGGCGAAGAATTCATGTTCCCACTCCTGGGTGGGATGCGGAGCGGCGGCGCAACGCAAAACGTAGTCTTCGTGATTGCCTTTGATCACCTGCCAGCCCCGGAGGGTGCGCCGATCCTGAATGAGCTCCCAACAGGCCAGGGAATGGGGTCCCCGGTTGATGACATCGCCCGCCACCACCACGTGATCAGGGGCCAGCCGATCCACGGTGGCGAGCACGGCGTGCAAGGCCACTCGGTTGGCATGGATGTCGGATAAGACGATCAGGCGCATGGACGAAATCTAGTGCATCGTCAGGCCGGATACTAGTCTTCCGGCCGGGTGACCCACAGGCGGTATACCCGGAGTCCGGTGGGCGCGGGATCGGCGAGGTTCAGTATCCCGCCCGTACCGGGAATGTCCACCTGGCCGGTCACGTTGCTCCAGGTGTTCCCGACACCCAAATCGCTGCAGACTTGGAGGGTATAGAATCGACCCACCGCAGAGGCGATGCGCAGCCCGTCGGGCGGACCGCTGGGCGGGGCCAGTAGATGGAAATAGGAGAGGGCATTGGTAGGATTGGTGTCCGCGATCTGTTCACTGAAGTTGGAAAAGCCGTCTTCGTCGTCGTCGCCCTGCGGAAAACCGTTGGTGGGTCCGCCAAAATAGGTCTCCTCATAGACATCCGTTAACCCGTCTTCATCATCATCGGGGTCGGTCTCATCCGGCACTCCGTCGGCATCCAGATCGCACAAGATTTCTATGCCGGCCACGGTGGAGATGGTGCGGGAGCCCCGGTCGTCCCACACTTCGGCCTGCAAGGCATGGGTGCCGACGGTCAGGCCGGTAAGGATCATGGTGTAGGGTGGGGCGGCCCAGCGGCTCAAAAGGGTCCCGTTGACCTGCAGGCACACCTGGGTGATGACGCCATCTGGATCATGGGCGATGACCTCGGTGGCAATGTCGTGGCGCTGCACCCAGCGGCTATCCTCGGTCGGTCGGTTGATCTGGGCGGCCGGGGGAAGATTGGTTTCGTTGTCGAGAATATGCATGGCCAGAGGCGCCACGGCCCGCCCCGCGTACTGGGTGTCCAGACTGCTCGCGGCATGGGTGACCAGCGAGGTGTGAGGGATGGACTCGAGCGCGACATCATCCACTGCCGCGACGGATACGGTATGGCCCAGCAGCCAGTCGTTCGGCGTCAGGACCAGCGTCGTGGACGCAAAAGACAACTGGTTGGTGTCCCAGGTCAGCGTGATGCTGACATTGGTGGTGGGCCGGCTGCCCAGGCGGATGACGTAGTTGGTCGCCGGACCCGCCTCGGCCACCGCCAAAGGTGAAACGGCGGCGTCCACCACCACGGTGGCACCTTGAGGAAAGCCCAGGTGCCGATCGGAAGCGGAGGGCCCCAGCGTCAACGGCTGGTTGAAGGCGGGCACGGCCAGGATTCCGTTTCGTTGCGCCCCCACCGTATAGTTGGCGGAGGACAGGTTGACCAGTTGATAGGCGCCATCGGAATCGGTGTAGGTCATGTTGGTGTGGGAGAGGAAGACCCGCGCGTTTTCCACCCCGCGGCCATTTTCCAGAATGCGGCCGGAGATGCGGTAGGTGGCGGGACTGCCGATGCGCACCACCAGGGAGGCGCTGGCCCGCCCGCCTTTCATATCGCTGGCGATGCAGCGGACCACGTATTCGCCGGCCACGTTCCAGCTGTTGCTGACGCTGCTCCGGTTTAAGCTGTTGCTGAACAGCAGGGTGGGCCGGCCGAAATCCCATGCGTAGGTCAGTTCATCTCCATCTTCATCGCTGGCCGTGGCGGCGAAGGCAAGCACGCCGTTGATGGTGGCATGGGTGGCGCTGGCGGCCAGGCTAAGTACAGGCGGACGGTTGGAGGGGAAGGCCCCGATCTGAATGTTTACGTCCAGCCATTCATCCGGCGAGGTGCCTCCGCGTGCCAGGGGCGTGATGTGGATGCCGGCCGCCGGATCACTCCAGGTGCGGCCGATGAGCAGTGCGCCATCGTGCTTGTCGAGCAGATCGTCGGTGTAGGTGGACCCGGAGGAGTCGTCGTTGGAGAACGGTGACATATCCAGCATCACCGCCCCGTCGGTACCGTAGCTGGGTTTGGCCCAATCCACCTGCACGCCATGCATAAGCCAGCCGTTGGTGCGAAAAGCGTTGCGAAAGCCCAGCCAGTATTCGCGCTGATTGCCGGTGTAGTCCGTGGTGGTTATATCCACATGAATGGCGTGGGGTGTCTGCGTGACCTGTCGCTCATCAAACCGGTACAGGCGCACCGTCTGGCTGGTGGTTACCGTGCGAACCCCGGCCGACGAGATCCAGTCCAGGTAGCGTTTTTCGCGGGGCGCGAAATGGGCGGCCGGAGTCATGTAGGCGGTGGCCTGTCCGCTCATGAGGGAAAAATGATGGCCGTACTCGATCCATTCCGCGTTGCTGCCATCGCCCACGTAACCGCCCGGCGCGCGGTCCCGGCCGGTGGGCAGGTCGGAATCGGTGCGCCAGTAGTTGGCGTGCCGCAAGCCGAAGTTGTGGCCCAATTCGTGGCCCGCGGTGCGCAGGGTGTAGTTCGGTTCCACCAGGTGAAGCCCTTTGTTGCCGACCCAGGCTTTGCCGGCGTAGGAGAAATTGATCCCTCCGCTGTTTTCATCGGTCAGCACGACATAGAAGTCATAGAGATCAGGGTCATAGCCCGCAGCCCTTGCGGCGGTTTCGGCATCGGCCATGAGGCCGCTGAAATCGTTGGTATAGTCCGCACCATTCCTGGGCAAACGCAGCACGTCCGGCACATAGGTGGGGGCGAGCAACACCTTGCCATAGGAGGCTTCGTAGAAATAGGAGGTTACGGAATTCATGGCATTGGAAAGGGTGCGGGTCGTCACGGGAAAGCCGGTGAGGTCGGAAAAATCGCAGACCAGGTAAAGCAGCGTTTTCCGGCCTTCGGTGTAGGTCGATTGCAGGTCGGGTGCGGCCTCCTCACCTGCCTTGGCCGGGCCGGGCCCCAAGGTCCGTTCATCGGCCTGCAATGCGGCGATCCATTGCTCCAACTCCAAGGGATGGCTGAACCTGCGCTGTTCGCCCAAACCTTCAGCTATCAGCGTGCCGGCCGGCTCTCCTGCGGCCGCCACTTCGTCCGGCGTCCAGGCCCGCGCCGGGGTGTCGTACAGGGCCATCACGTCATCCACCGCGATGCCCACCAGCGATAGTTTGTTTTTCGTGGTTACGTCCAGGCGGACGCCGTAGGTAAATACGCGCAGGCGGCGCTGTTCCCAGGAGGCGAACCGCTCCATCGTATCGGTGGTCGCTGCTTCGCCCAGCCCGCAGGCGATGATCACGTCGTAGGTGGCGGCGGCGTTGATGGGTTCCTCCAACAAGGGCTGGACGGCACGCGGCAATTGGCGGCGGACGTAATCAGGTATACGCCAGGTCAGGGCCGCCTGCGGGTCGCGTTGAATCAGTGCTTTGAGTGCCTCGCGGCGAGCCCGGGCCAGGGTAATCCCTTCCTGCTCGTCTATTGAACGGGACGGGCCGGGGCGTTGGGTTACCTGCTCCACCCAGACCGCGAAAGCAGCCAACTCCGGATCGGGCGGGGCGGGCATGAGTACGGCCGGTTCATGCGTCACGTCGGGGGTATCATGATGCGACCGCAGGGTATTTGGCGCCAGGTCCCCCGGCGGGGCCTCACCCCCAGGAGCCGACGCAGTACCTTTCAGCCCTAGGGCCAAACCACCCAGGCAGAAAAGCAAAGCAGCGGCCCACCACGCCCACGGTCGTTGTTGCGTATGTGTCTTCAAGCGGCGATCCAGTGTTCCGCTTAAAAGCATCTTCCGTACCACAAACGTCGCCCCTTGGTGTAGGATTCTCCCATCAACGCGTACGACCGGAGGCTACGGTTGTCTCAGGGGATGGCGGAATCGGCGGCGTGTTATTGTAATGCGTTCGTATTCAGGAGAATAGCTATGAAGGCAAAGGGCGTCTGGGCGATGATCGGCATGCTTTTACTGGCGGGAGGCCGACGGGGGGCGGCGGAGGCGCCGGGCGCGGCGCAAACCGGGGCGGAATCCGCTGTTTTTTATGAAATAATCGACACTATTCGTCCGGGCGGCGCCATCAATGTTGTGACCTATTCCGCACCCAAGGCGATGAAACTGTCCGAATTGGGTCTGCGCGAGGCCGGTTTGCGCGGGGCGCCGGTATTCCGGGCCGGGGATGAAATTCGCATTTTTGCTTCCCGGGCAGAGATGAATGCCAGCCCGAAGGCGCGGATTTGGCTGAACACGAAGGAGAATGCCTGGTGGTTTCACACCGGTGGTCAAGGTTCCGCCGATGGATTTGAACTGCAGGCGGGCGAAGTGATGGTGATCCTGACCCGCGCCAGCACCGAACCCATCGCGTGGACGAATCCGCTCCGCTAAACGCTTGCGACTAGCCCGAATGTTTCACCGCAGAGACGCTGAGGCCGCAGAGATGAAGAAAAAAAGAGGGAAAGATAGCCATTTCGAGGTCTAGCCCGGATGGGCAAGTTGCCCTGCGATTTTAGATGCACCCGTTTCCCAACCTCCACTCTTTCAAACCTCTGCGAATTCTGCGCCTCTGTGGTGATGCAATATACGGGCTAGCGCGCGCGCCATTCGTAAACGATGGGTGCTTCGTTGGTGGCCGTGGTGGCGGGAATCAAGCCGACCAGCCATTGAAGCGACACCGCATCGCCGGGCGTCCACGGCGCGAAATCGGCTCCATTCTCGCTGCTCAGCCAGCGCACGCCATGCGCCGTTTCGCCTTCCGCATCCAGAGCGATGTTGCTGATAACCACGCTGCCTTCGTATTCCGCCGCCATCCACCAGCCGGTGGCATCCGCGTCCGCCGTCCACGCCGTGTTGGTATCGCCATCCATCACCGCCCATACATTGGTACCGGGTTCGACCGCGCTGCTCACCGTGATGGCGAGCGGCAGCGGACCGTCGTTTGAGATCAGGCCGGCGGGGCGGGTGGCCCGGGTTCCGCTGCCGTCCAACGCAGCCGCTTGCAGGCGGGCCAGCTGGGCTCGCTCCACGGCGGCGGCCTGCAACTGAGCCGCCACCTCGGGGCCCAGGGTGAAAAGTTGGCGGACTTCATCCGCGGCGATTTCGCGGTTATAAATCAAAACTTCATCAATCTTGCCCGGGAAGTAACAACCGCCCGTCGATCCGCTGTGACGCCCGATGGCAAAGCGTCCGGCTGGCACCCCCGCCTCGGGCGGCGTGGGTTTTTCCGCGCTCAGCTCGCCGTTCAAATAGACGCGAATGGTATCGCCGTAGGTCACCACGCCGTGGGTCCAGGTTCGCCCCGCGAAACGGAAATCGGCGGCCAGGTTGGCGTTCAGTTGATTGCTGCCGGACCCGATCACAAAGCCGTGTCCGAAGGCATCGGCCATGCTGCTGCTCAGCACCGCGAAGTGCCGCTCGCCGGGCCGGGCTTCCAGATAGAACCAGAACGACAGGCTCATGGGATGCTGCTGGCCATCCAACGGAGTGGATACCCAGGCGCCCTGGCCGTCGAGGTGCAGCGCGCCCCCGGGCCGCCCGAAGCGATCCTCAGAGAAGGTGCCGCCGATGACCTGGCCGTGGTGCTGTCCGGTGCTGATATCCTGGGCGTCGCCGTCGAAAAGATAGGCGCCCAGCAGGCCATCGGTAAGGCCAGCCTGCGCGGCCAGAGTGCTCCAACAGGTGAGTAGAATCAGGAATCGTTTCATGGTTGCCCCTTGTGCGTAATCCTACCCGCCGCATCCGCATCCGGCAAGGGGCGGGCTCAAATCAGGTCTTTGTACAGAATCTTGGAATGGCGGCCGCTCTGCTGATAGCGGGCCAGACGTTCCTCGGGCAGGAGGGCGGGATCGCCTTCGCGGAACCCGCCTTTCTGCTGGAAGAAATTGAAGGCCTGGGTGGACAGGGCGAACAGGCGGCGGGCCCCCATCTCGCGGGCCTGGCTCTCCGCAAACAGCATCAGCTTGCCGCCGATGCCCTGGTTGGCATGCGCCTCCGCCACCAGCAGACATTCCAGTTCCGCGGCCACCGGGGTAGCGCTGCCATAAAGCTTGAGCCCCACGCAGCCCACGATGTTGCGGTCGATTTCGAACACGAAGAAATCGTTGATGCGGGCGGCCAGTTCCTCCCGGGTGCGCGGCAGCAATTGCTGCTGTTCCACCGGCTCCTGCAACAGGCTGCGCAGGGCGCCGATGTCCTTCTTGCGGGCCCGCCGCACCGCCTCGTATTCGTTGGCGTGGATCATGGTGCCCACGCCCTCGTTGGAGAAAATTTCGCCCAGCAGGGCTTCGTCCTGGGTGCCGTTGATGATGTGCACCCGCTGCACGCCGTTGCGGCAGGCCCGGATGCCATGCTTCATCTTGGAGAGCAGGGCGGGCGGCAGTTCGCCTTTGTTCTTCTTGAGGTGCTGCTCGGCCTCTTCCACGGAGAATTGGGCCGACAGTTTGCCCGCATCCCGCACCCCGTTGTTGGTGGTCACATGGATGAGCTTGTGGGCGTGCAGGGCCTCCGAGACCTCCAGGGCCACCCCGTCGGAATTGACCCGGTAGGTCTGGCCGTTGCCGTCAAAGCCGATTGGCGGCAGCACGGGAATAGCCCCGCTGTCCAGCAGCCGCTGCAAGAATTCCACATCCACCCGTTCCACCTGGCCGGTCCACTGATAATCCTTGCCGTCCCGGATGCCTGCGGGATGGGCGATGATGGCGTTGGTCACCACGGCCCGCCGGTCGGTCTCGTTGAGCCCTTCCAGGATTTCGTGGGACAGCCGGTTGGCGGCCAGGATGGCCAGGCGCAGGGTGGGGGCATCGGTGATCCCCATGCCATCGAGGTCGGAGGTGGGCACTTTCATTTCCTGCGCGAGATCGCTCAGTTGGGTGCTGGCCCCGTGGACCAGGACCAGGCGGATGTTCAGGCTGTGCAGGACCGAGATATCCAGCAACAGGTTGTGAAAATTATCCGAAGCCAGGACCGCGCTGTCGATGTTGAGCACAAACAGCTTGTCCCGGAACCGGGCGATGTAACCAAGGATGCCGCGCAGATCGGCTGCTTTCATGGGCGGAGAATGTAGGCGGATGCCGCCTCCGCTGCAACGCGGGAATGCAATGTGCGTCCAGAGGTCGAGGCGCCGCCGCCGCAAGATCGAGCGAATCCGAAGGGTAGGGTGGTCGCTCCGCGACCACCGTAGATTACCGGACGGCGGCGGAGCGCCGTCCCTACCTGTTCGTCACGTACACCTGGTCGTCGGCGCTCAAGGACTCCAGCGGCACGTTCAATTTCTGGCCGGTGCGGGACTCCATCAGAACCACCCCGTTTCGCCGGCTCAATAAACGCGCTTCGACTTTTCTGCCTTTGGCATCGGTCCAGGTTCGGAACGGTTCGGGTGGGGGCGCACCCGCGATGGGCTCCAGCGTCAGTTCCTGGTTCTCCTCGTTGAAGATGACCTTGTACGCGCCGGCCATGTTTCCGTTGACCTTGATATCCGGACCGAGCCGGGCCAGCGCGCCGCGGTAGGGCGGGGTGATGCTGGCGTCCTGGCCCGCGCCCCAATAAATCACGCCGTCGTTATTGGCCGACAATTTGAATGACACGTTATCCTGCGCGGGCATGGTGATCTGGCCTTCCCAGATCAGGCCCTGCTTTCGCTTCAGCGGCGCGTTGGTGAGGTTGCCGTTGTTGAACGTGCCGACCACGTTGACGGAGGCGTACATGGAAAATGTTTTTGCCCCGGGATTCGTGTCCACCGGCGCCGCCACCGTTTCCTGCTTCGCCGCTGCCGCCGGATCGGCCAGGGTGAATATCCGCGCGCTGTAGGGGGCAAGGCTGGTGCGACCTTTGAAAGGCGCATTGTTGAAGCTGAACGGCGAGGCTTCCTCTTTGGCGGCGCCGCCGTATTTCGCCCAGTCGGTATTGAGGTGGGTGCGCCAGGGGCCCGCGGACGGGAAGGGGACCACGGCGGCCAGCGGCTGGCTGGACAGGTTGGCCGCGATGACCATGCGGTGGTTGGGCTGGCTGGTGTGCCAGCGCCAGTAGACCAGCAGCTTCCGGTTTTCGTCCATCACCGGAACGTCCGTTTCCAGTCCCTTGAGGGCGGGGCCCGCGCCATCCAGATCGCGGCGCAGGCGGATCAAGTCGCGATGCAGAGCCAGCAGTCCGGTATGGCGCGTACGTTTGCCCCAGTCCAACGGGCGGTCATCGTGAAAGTGACCGGTCTCCTGAAATTCGTTGCCCATAAACAGCAACGGCGTACCGGGCGCGGTAAGTGTGAACAGGGCGCCCAGTCCGCTCATCCGGCGAGCCAGGTCGCCCGACGGGTCGGAGGGCGCGGCGTCGTTGGCGATGCGGGTCTGGCCGTTGATCTTGCCCGCCTCGTCGTGGTTGTCCACATAGATGACCCGCCGCATCTCGGGGCGCGCGCCGATGGCGATGCCGATGGAACTGATGCGCCGGTCGGCGTCATTCTTGGCTTTTAACTCGCCCATCACGCTGTGGTGGAAATCGTAGTCCCAGGAGGCATCGAAGGTGCCGATGTTCAGGGAATCCTCGGCCATGCTGAGGCGGCGCGGAAACTGTTCCCGGATGGCCGCGTTAACTTCATCCAGCATCTGCTGGCCGATGGGCAGCGGCTGGTTTCCCATGTCGTAGGCGCGGATGTTGATCGTGGAATCCCAGCGAAATCCGTCCACGTGATACTCGCCCAGCCACATCAGCGCGTTGTCCTTCACGTAGCGCCGCACCATGGGCTGCTCGTAGCGCACGCGCGGGCCCCACGGGGTGAGGGCGATTTCCGGTTCGTTGTAAAAGTAGATGCCGCCCAGGGTGTCGCCGCCGCTGCCGTCGAATTTGAGCAAGTCGAGGTTTTCCGGGCCGTAATGGTTGTGCACGATGTCGAGGTGTACGGCCAGGCCGCGGCGATGGCCTTCCTGGACCAGCCGTTTCAATCCGTCGGGGCCGCCGTACGCCTGTTCCACCGCGAAGGGATCACTGGGGTTGTAGCCCCAGCTGTGCATACCCCAGAACTCGTGCACCGGCATGAGCAGCACGGTGGTGACGCCCAGTTCCACCAGGTAGTCCAGCCGCTTGACCACATCGTCGAAGGTGGCGGGTCTTCCGTCGTCCGGTTTGGGATCGAAGAAGGCGCCCGCGTGCAGTTCGTAGATCACCGAGGCCTCGGGGGTGAGGTCCACCGGGCGGTCGCCCTGCCAGTCGAAGGCGGACGGGTCGTAGAACAGCGAGCTCTTGCTGTCTGCGCTTACCGCGCGGTTGTAGGGATCGCGCTTGCGCTGGCCGTTGATGACGAATTGGTAGGCGCCCTTGGGCAGGCTGCGCCGGAGCAGGACGGTCCAGATGCCGGACGCTTCGTCCTTCTGCAGACGTTCCCCCGCGGAGGCCTTCCAGCTGTTGAAGTCGCCTACGATCTCCACCGACGTGGCGTTTGGCGCCCAGACGCGGACCCAGGTACCCTCGGGGCTGGAGCTGACGCCCATGGGCGCCTGCTGGGCGGCGGCGGGGCGGGCCCCGCCGCAGACTCCCAGGATCAGGACGGCGATGAGAAGGAAGCGCGGCATGGATTCATGGTGCCGTGGCGCTGGAAAAGCGTCAATGCCCGGGGTGGGGATGGGGCGCTATTGCGTCCGACCTGGTTACCTTCTGTCTACCACGGCAAGCGCTTGCCTTTGTGCCACAACTGGCCGGTGGGGAATTTCTCCCGGGCCATGGTTACCAGGTCGACCACCGTGCCTGCGCCTTCGTCAACCTCCATGGGCGCGGCTTGGGTCCCGAGGTCGGTCTTGACCCATCCGGGATGGGCGGCCGCGACCACGATGCCCTTGTTTGCCAGCGTCTTGGCGTGGATCAAGGTCATCATATTGAGCCCGGCTTTGGAGGTTGAGTACCCCACGGCCATAAAGTTACCGACCTGATTCCACATGCTCTCCGCCGTGCCGATCGAGCCGAGCATGGACGAGTGGTTGATCACCCGCGCATCGGCACTGCGTGATAGCAGCGGTACGAGCGCCTCGGTGAGCGCGAACGGGGCGATGAGGTTAACCTCGAGGGTGTGCCGAACCTTGTCGGCGTTGGTCGGCTTGCCGTCCCACTCGATGGAGATTCCGGCGTTGTTCACCAGCACATCGAGTTTGCCAAACGTCGTTTCGAGAAAGCTCGCCAGTCGTTTGATGTCATCGGGGTTGGTAACCTCGAGGCGAGTGGTGTAGGCGTCGCAGCCGGCCGCCACCAGTTCCGCCGCCGCCGCCCGCCCGGCCTGTTCGTCCCGCGCCGTGAGCACCACCGTGTATCCGAGCCGGCCCAGTTGCCGCCCGATTTCCTTGCCCAAACCCTTGTTGGCCCCCGTGATGAGCACCACCTTGCCATTCTTCGTCGTCATCGAGTTGTCACTCCCGTGCTGCGCCTGCGTTTGTTGCCCCGTTGTGCCTGAAGGTACGCCAACCATCCAGGGTGGGACGGGAGGCTGGATACCACAAAAATAACGCCCGGAAAAATGGATGAATCACGGGGTTAAGTCGAGTTTGGAGGCTAAAAATCGCTCCTAAGACCTAGCTCGAAACGTTTCTGTCGAGTTAACCCGTTGGGAATCACCGCGCGTCGTGGTCCGACCCTGTTGCCCTGATCTACATATTGAATAGCCAGGTCTTTATACGCGAAGCGGGATATAGAGATTCATCCTCTTCTCCAAGTTTTGTCCACAGATTCACATCCCATCCGAAGCTGTCAAATGCTTGTTCTGCTCGCGATGCCAACTTTTCAGCTATCAGATACTCTCGCAGCCTCCTCCCATCAATTAGAGAAATTCCAAGACCACGCCGCTTAAGACGAAAAAAGGAATCTTTGTACTCAAGCTTCGCGTCGCCGGTAAAGGAGGCGGCAGTAGTTACGTAGAATCCCACATCATACGGGGACTGTGCAAGTGCACCTATGAATTCACGAACACACTTTACGGATTCATGCTTATCGGTTTGACGCCTCTTTACTTGAAACGCCATCGCGATGCCATCACTCTTTCGGACGAGTACAAAATCGATGCCTCGGTCCTTTGCGTAAACCGAATTGGATTGATAGATCACCTCTGCATCAAATGCATTACGAAATATGTCCGAAACAAGTTCCTCGCATTTGGCTGCACTGATGTCTTTGCGTCGCCCCCAGTTCTTGCTAAGAAAGGCACGAAGCTCTTCTATCGGTACGTTGTCATCCGCGACTGAGTGTTTAGTAAGGATCGCACAGCTATCATACTGATTAAGTCGATCCCACACTTGCATAAGATTGCGATACCATTGGCACCTCGGACAAACCTTCAACAAGAAGTCAATGGGAAAACACCTGCTGCGGCCTACTGCCCCGCGCAATTGTGAGTTGCAATAGGGACAGGTGTATTGTTTTTGGAAGAGACCGTGGACACGATAAAAGGGTCTATTGTGATACGGTTGGCCCACAATAAAGTCTGCAATTGCATCGACTGTGCGTGAAAAGCTGTACAGATTCCGTGATTCCATATTGCGAACGTCAGGGCTGTGCGTTTGTCTACCCGCTGCGGGGCGCCAATAATCAGATCGTCCAACAAGTGATTTTGCAGTTTGACGGTTTTGGGGAGGGTGTCGAGCGGATTGGCGGTTAAGTCGAGTTCCAGGTTCCACGTTGCAGGTTGTGAACGCGGGCGGGTTATGGCGTCCCCGAAAAGTTCCAACCCTTGGAAAATCCAAGGGTTGGAACGTTTGTCCGCGGGGAAGGCCTTACCGGCTGGGGGACCGCATGTTCAGGGAGGCATGACGCTGCCTTGACGCCTGCCATGCTGCGTGTTAGTTGGAACACATGACTTTATCTCATTTTCTGAAGACCGCGGGGCGGTGCGCGCTGGTGGCCCTTCTGCTGGGTTCCGCAGGCTGCGGGGGATCCCTGCGCGATGCGCGGGAGGAGCGCGATCCCCTGCTACGCCGGGCCCGGGAACGGCGTAATGCGCAGGATATGCAGGGGGCGGTTGAGCTCTATCAGCGCGCCCTGGACAAGAAGCCGGATCTGGCCCGGGCTCACCTCGAACTGGGGGCCATCTACGACCAGAACCAGAGCGACTACGTGCGGGCTATCTACCACTACCAGCGCTACCTGGAGTTGCAGCCGGCGGCGGAGAAAAAAGAGCTGGTGCAGGAGCTGATCCGGCACGCCCATCTGAGCTTTGCCGCCTCGTTGCCGGACCGGCCCAACGAAGCGGTGCGCGAGATCGCCATGCTGAAACAGGAGATTTCCGCCCTGCATCAGGAGTTGGAACGCCTGCGCAGCGGGGCGCCGTCCGCCGGCGCGGCTCCGTCGCCCGCCCCGGTGCGTGCGGTGGCCAGTGCCGCCCCGGTGGCGTCGGCCGCCTCTGCGGCGCCCGCGGTGAAGGTGCCGCCGGTCATGGAGTCGTACAAGGTGATGCCGGGCGACACCCTGTCGCGCATCGCGGGCAACGTGTACGGCGATTCTAAGCGCTGGCAGGAAATCTATCAGGCCAATCGTTCGTTGCTGCCCACCCCGCAGAGTTTGAAGGTGGGGCAGACCTTGCAGATACCGAAATAACAATGACCGCGGACCGGGCTCCGGCCCGGGGAGGATGACCATGTCAGGTACGGATTTTTTTGATGATGATCTGGTGCGCCAGCGCGAGTCAGCCAAGCGCATTCGCATGGGGCCGGGCGATGAGCCGGTGGAACCCATGGCGGGCGAGGGCGGGGAAATGGGCGGACGCGGGGTGGGGGAATTGAACCTGACCCGCATGGCCCGGCATCGCAAGGAAGTGGACAACCAGGCCTCCGTGGCCACCCAGGAGCTGGAACGTCTGCGCAAGCGCCAGGAACAGCTCGAAATGGAAAAGCGCGAGCTGGAAGAGCTGCGCCGCAAACACGAGGAATACGGTCGCGGCAAGCGCGAGATCATGGATCACCTGAAGCGCAGCCTGGTGGGCCTGGAGCGCCGGGAGGTGGAGACCCAGCGTTCGCTGGAGCTGCTGGGTACCACACGCAACCGGTTCCGCCAGTTGCTGGACGACATCGAGAGCATCAAGGACGAGAGCTGGCCAGAGGACCGGGTGCGCGATGAACTGGGCAAGAGCCTGGTCATCATCGAAGAGGCGCGCTCCGAATACAACAAGGCCATGGCCAAGGTGGAGGCGGGTAAGAGTGACGCCCCGGCTAATGCATCAAATTCCCAGGCCGTTCTGTTTGAGGAGCGGTTCCAGGGGCATGAAGAAGAGAAATCCTTCTCCTACTGGGTGCGCATCGGCATGGCGGTCAGCCTGCCCCTGGCCGTGGTCATGCTGATCATCGCCATCCTGTTTATCGTCTCCATCTCCATGGGGCTGATCTAAACGTCCATGCGCAAGTCGGAATCAGAAAGCCCGTTGGAGCGCCGTTTACGCGAGCTGGAGGAGGAGGAGCGCGCCCTCCAGCAGAATCTCAAGGAAGTCACGCGCAAGGCCCGGAAGATGGAGAGCCTGACCGGGGAGCCCGGCTTGACCCGGACCGAACCGCGCCTGGCCTCCACGGTGCCCCGTCCGGGTGCGCCGGAGCCGGACGAGCTGCCGGACGAAGAACCCGAACTGGAGTTGCCGCCGGCCCGGCCGTCGCCTGCACCCGGCATGGCGCCGCGCAATCCGGCCCCGCGTTCGTCGGATCAGTTCGCCAGTTATTTCGCCAGCGGCAGTTTCGGCAAGGCCCGTCCCCTGGGCCGGGAGCGGCGGGTGATGCGCAACAAAGCCATCTTCATGCTGATCCTGGTCGCGCTGGTGGCCTTCGTGGTGTATCGCTTGGTCTTTGGTTCCTGAGCATGCGCACCGCGCCCTCCCTTCTCCGCATACCCACCACCTGGGGGGTCATCGAGGTGCAGGCCCGCGCGGGGAAAATCGTGAGCTGCACATTGCCCCTGTGCGAATCGACGCCCGCCCAGGCTTTCAAGGTGAACGGTCGGTCCCGGCTGGACGCTGGCCAACAGGATCGCGACGTATTGCGGAGAGCGGAGAAATTTGTGGTAGCCGCGTTGCAGGGACGTGCTGCGGCGTGTCCGCCCCTGGACGATACCGAAGGCGGGGCGTTTGGGCGCCGGGCCCGCCAGCATTTGCGCCGGGTGCCACTCGGGCGAACCTGTACGTATGGTGAGCTGGCCAAGGCCGCCGGATCGCCGCGCGCCGCGCGGGCCGCGGGTACGGCGTGTGCCGGCAATCCACTACCTCTATTCATTCCGTGTCATCGCGTGCTGGCCGCGGGCGGAAAGCTGGGCGGCTTTTCCAGCGGGCTGGCCTGGAAGAAACTTTTGTTGGAACGCGAGGGCTCGCCATGAATATCGGGGTGGCCTGCGGGGGCACGGGCGGGCATATCTTTCCGGGGCTGGCCACGGCGCGTGAATTGCAGCGGCGCGGGCACAACGTCTCACTCTGGCTGGCCGGCAAGCAGGTGGAGGCGGCCGCGGTGCAGGGCTGGACGGGGCCGGTGATCACGGCCCAGGCCGAGGGTTTTGAAAACGGACTTTCGCTGCGCTCGCTGGGCACGGTGTGGAAGCTGGGGCAGGCCGTGCAGGCGTGTACCAAAGCCATGCGGGACCAGCCGCCCGAGGTGTTGCTGGCCATGGGCAGTTACGCCTGCGTGGGCCCGTTGGGGGCGGCGGTGCGGTGCCGGGTTCCCTATGTGTTGCACGAGGCCAACGTGGTGCCCGGGCGCGCCATTCAACTGTTTGCCCGCGGAGCGGCCGCGGTGGGCGGCTGCTTCGAGGAAACCGGTTATCATTTGCGGCGGCGCGACCTGGTGCTGACCGGCATGCCGTTGCGCGCGGAGCTGGAACAGGCCGCCACCGAGGGCGGGCCCGCGTCGGTCGCGAACACCTCGTTTACCGTGCTGGTCATGGGCGGCAGCGGCGGGGCGCGCACGTTGAACGAAGTGGTGCCCCGGGCGCTGGCCATCCTGGCGCGGACCGGGCCGAAAATGAACATTCTGCACATCGCAGGCCGCATGGGCGAAGCTACGGTGCGTGCGACCTATGACGGGTTGGGGTTGCCGGCCGAGGTCATGGGTTTCACCCACGAGATGGTGAAGTTCTATCGGCAGGCCGATCTGGCCATTGCCCGGTCCGGGGCGGCCACCTGCGCCGAATTGGGCGCGTTTGGCGTGCCCGCCCTGCTGGTGCCGTATCCGTTCGCGGTGCGCAACCACCAGATGGCCAATGCACGCGCGCTGGAAAAAGCGGGCGCGGCTGACGTGGTGGCAGATGATGCCTTGAGTGCGGAATGGCTGGCCGAATACCTGGCGGAGCGGATGCAGAATCAAACCCGGCTGCGCGAAATGGGCGAGGCGGCGCGTCGGCACGGCCGGCCCCGCGGCACGGCCGCCCTGGCCGATCTGGTGGAATCACGCGGGAGGTCCCGGCATGGCGGGGACACGTCGCATCGCTGACCTGCGGGCCGAACATGCCCGCGTGGTGCAGCATCTGGCCGGGCCCCAAACACCCGTCCATATGCTGGGCATCGGCGGTGTGGGCATGGCGGGCGTAGCCGTCCAGTTGGCTGCCCGCGGCTATGCGGTGAGCGGTTGCGATGGCGCCCGGGAAGGACTGGGCCCCTGGCTGGGTCAGCGCGGTATTCCGGTCGCCCACGGACATCATCCGGATCATCTCACGCCCGACACAGGCTGGCTGGTGCACAGTCCGGCGGTGTCCGCGCAGGAACCGGAAGTGCGGGCGGCGCGCGCGCGCGGGCTCCCGATTTTCCTACGCGGTACCGTGTTGCCCGCGTTGCTGGATGGACAACTTTCCATGGCGGTAGGCGGCGCACACGGCAAGACCACCACCTCGGCCATGCTGGCCCACGTCCTGCGGAAAGCCGGGCACGATGTATCGTTTTGCATCGGCGGCGAGGTGCCGACGCTGGGCGGGGTGGCTCATGCGGGGCGGGCCGGCCTGATGGTGGTGGAAGCGGACGAGAGCGACGGCACCCTGGCTCTTTATGCGGCGGACTACGCGGTGATCACCAACGTGGAACTCGACCACGTGGATTATTTTGCCACGGAAGCGGAACTCGATGCCTGCTTCGCGAGTTTTGCGGGCCAGGCCAAACGCGCGGTGGTGTATTGCGCGGATGACGCGGGCGCGGTGCGGGCGGCGGGTCATGCCAAGGTGCGCACGCTGGGCTACGGGCTGGCGCAGGGCGAGTGGAGGGCGGACATCTTGTCCAGCGGGGCGCGTTCCATCTCGGCACGCATTGCTTTGCGCGGTGTGCCTCAGGGCGAACTACAACTCGAGGTGCCGGGCCGGACCAATCTGCTGGATGCCCTGGCCGCGCTGGCCGTGGCGGTGGATATGGGCCTTTCCTTCGACGTGGTGGCGGAGGGTTTGCGCACCTTTCGCCCCGTGCGGCGGCGGTTTGACGTGCTGGCGGAGCGGAACGGCATCCTGGTGATTTCCGATTACGCCCATCATCCCACCGAGATCGCGGCCTTTCTCGCTCAGGTGCGCGGGCTGAACCCGCAGCGCATCCTGGCCGTGTACCAGGCCCATCGCTACAGCCGCACGGCGGCCCTGGGGGCGGCTTTTCCGCCCGCCTTCGCGGGGGTGGACGAGTTGATTCTGACCCCCGTTTATGCCGCCTCCGAGGAGCCGGTGCCGGGGGGCGGGCTGGCTGACTTGCACGGTCACTTTGTGCGGGCAGGCAAGATACCGGTGGTGGCGGTGCAATCCTTGCTTGAAGCGTGGACACTTATCCGCAAGAAATGGCGCGCGGGTGATGTGGTGGCCGTGATCGGGGCGGGCGATGTGGAAAAAATTGCCGCGTGGGCTGCCGCCGCCCTGCTTGAGGAGTCGCGTGAATCGTCGCTTTAAGAAAATTGCCGTATTAAAAGGCGGACCGTCCGCGGAGCGGGAAGTTTCCCTGGCTTCGGGGGCGGCGGTGGCGCGCGCTTTGCGCAGCCTGGATTACGAGGTGGTCGAGGTGGATGTGACAGGCTATGACGTGGCGTGGCCGGAAGGCTGCGAAGCCGCGTTTATCGCGTTGCACGGCACCTTTGGCGAGGATGGCCAGTTGCAGGCCCTGCTGGAGGCGCGCGGTATTCCGTTCACCGGTTCGGGCTCGGGGTCGAGCCGGACCTCCTTCGACAAGGTGGCCACCAAGCGCATCCTGGAGCGGCAAGGCATCGCCACCCCGCGCTACGAAGTGCTGGCTCCCGGACAGGCGCGCACCCTGCCCTTGCCGGTGGTGGTCAAGCCGCCCCGCCAGGGTTCCAGCATCGGCATCAGCAAGGTGTTTGAGGAATCCGCCTGGCTGGCTGCCCTGGAGGCCGCGCTGAAGCTGGACACGGAAGCGCTGGTCGAGACTTTCATCGAAGGGGCAGAACTCACGGTGGGCGTGGTGGGCGAGCAGGTACTACCCATCGTGGAGATCCGGGCTCCCGAGGGCTACTACGATTACCGGGCCAAGTATACCAAGGGCCTGACCGAATACCTGGTGCCGGCGCCGCTGGACGAGGAAACCACGCGGGCCTGTCAGACCCTGGCCTGGCGTACCTTCACCGCGCTGGACTGTCGCGGGCTGGGGCGGGTGGATATCCGCCTGACCCCGGACGGCCATCCTTTTGTATTGGAGTTGAACAGCATTCCCGGGTTTACGGAAACCAGCTTGCTGCCCAAGGCGGCGCGTGCGGTGGGACTGGAGTTTCCCGCCTTGTGTGAAAAGATTCTCAATCTGGCCCGGGGTTGACCGGGCCGCGGAGCACTATGTTCGGACGAAGCAAACGAGACGGCAAAGGTCGGGGCAATCAGCGTCGCGGAGACGGGCGCGGCCAGTTGCTCAAGGTGAACGGTCGGGCGGGCGACAAGTCGCGCGAGCGCGCCCACAAGATCGGCGCACTGGTCGTGCTGATACTGGCCGTGGGCGGGGTGGGTTGGGCCGCGGTGGTCGGGTTTGAGGTGATGGGTCGCGCCTTTTTCTCCGAAAACGAGCATTTCACCATCCGCACTCTGGACGTGCAGTCCAACGGCCGCCTGCAGCCCGAGCACCTGCGTGAATACGGCAAGGTGGCGGAGGGACAGAACCTGTTTGCCCTCGATATCGCACAGATCCGGGCCAATCTGGAAAGCGTACCCCTGATCCGCTCCGCGGAAATCAAACGCGATCTGCCCGACACTCTGATCATCCGGGTCACCGAGCGCAGCGCCCTGGGCCGTCTGGCGGATGGGGCGGGCGGGCATCCCGTGCTGGTGGATCGCGATGGCTATGTACTGGGTCTGGGTCGCTCATCCACGCTGCCGCTCATCCGCGGTGCGTCCGAGCGCGGCCTGGGTCCGGGCAGTGTGGTGCGCGAGAAAAACATACTGGATGCGCTGGACGTCCTGGATTTGTGCGATGCCACCCGTTTGGGCAGCGTAATTCATGTGGATGTTATTGAGGCGAATGCCACGGACCGCCTGGTGCTGCGGTTGTCCGGCGGGGAAATCATTCCCATGGGCCGCGACCAGCTCAAGGAGCGGCTGGAAAAATTGGTGGATGTTTTGAAAACCGCGCAGGAGATGGGGCAGGCTATTCAGACCGCCGACCTCACCGTGCTGCGCAATGTGCCGGTGGTGTACCGGAAACCCTGACCAGGAGCCTGGGCCGTCATGGAATTACCTCCCTTTATCGCGCTGGAACTCGGCACCACCAAGGTGCGGGCGCTGGCCGGCGAAGCCCGCGACGATGATCACCTGATGATCCTCGGCCTGGGCGAGTGTGCCTCCCGCGGCATCAGCAAGAGCGAGATCATCGACTTTGACGCCGCCTTGTCGTGCGCGCGCACCGCCTTGCATCTGGCGGAGGAAAACGCCGGGGTCAGCATCAAGCAGGTCCATCTGCTGGTCAAAGGCGGGCACATACGGACCCTGGTCAATCGGGGCAGCATTCCCATCCTAAACCGCGGAGGAGAAATTACCCGCGACGACGTCGAGCATGTCATGGATACGGCGCGCGCGGTGAACCTGCCAGGCGACCAGGAAATCCTGCATTCCATCGGCCAGCATTTCTATGTGGACGACCAGGGGGGCATCATTAACCCCGAAGGCATGGAGGGGGCCAAGCTGGCCGTGGACATGCTGATGATTCACGGCTCGCGCACCCGTCTGCGCAACGTGGTCAAGGTGGTGCACAGCGTTCCGGTGGATGTGCAGGATGTGTCCTTCTCCGGATTATGTACGGCCTTGGCCGTGCTGGGGCCGGAGGATAAAACGCAGGGCGCCCTGGTGCTGGATCTGGGTGGGGGCGCCACCGACTACGTGGCCTATGCGGGGGGCGCCATTGCCGCCGCGGGTTCCATTTCGGTGGGCGGCGACCATGTGACCAATGATCTGGCGCGCGGTTTGCAGGTGACCCTGCCCCAGGCCGAGCGCCTGAAAGAGGAGTTCGGCAGCGCGGTGGTGGATCTGGCCCACCGGGGCGACCACGTGGATCTGAGCGGGGAGGGTGGGGCGGCGGCGCGCAGTCGTTTTGTGCGGCTGGGCGACCTGCAGACCATCACCAGCCTGCGTCAGGAGGAAACCTTCACGCTCATTCGCGAGGAACTGGAGCGGCAGGATATTTTGCATCACCTGGGCAGCGGCGTTTTTCTGACCGGGGGCGGGGCGTATTTGAACAAAGCCACGGTGCTGGCCGAGCGGGTGTTTAATCTGCCCTGCCAGATGGGACAGCCGCGCGACGTGAGCGGGCTGGCCGTGGCCACGGACGGGCCGGAGTATGCGGCGCCCATCGGTATGCTGCGCTACGCGATCCGCACCGCGCGCCGCACCCAACGCACGTCCTTTATCGCCGATTGGATCAAAATCTTGTTGGGGCAACGATGAAACTACCTGAAACCAATCCGCGCTTGCTGGATGTCCATGCGGGGACCGCGCGCTGCCGTATGCTGGTCATGGGGGTGGGCGGGGCCGGCTCCAACATGGTGTGCCGGATGGCCCAGACCTGGCGCAACGGACCGCCCGTGCTGGCCGTCAACACCGACACCCAGGCTCTGGCCGCTTGTGAAGGCTTGCGCACCCTGCCCATTGGGGCCCAGACCACGCGCGGGCTGGGCACCTCGGGCGATACCACGGGCGGGCGTTTGGCCGCCGAGGAAAGTTTGACCGCCCTGCAGGAGGCCATGGCGGGCACCGATTTGCTGATCCTGGTCACCGGCATGGGGGGCGGGACGGGTACGGGGGCGACTCCGGTCATCGCCAAGGCGGCCCGGGCCATGGGGGCCACCCTGCTGGTGTTTGCCACCCTGCCGTTTCCGTTTGAAGGTGACCGACGGCGCCGTCAGGCCGAAGAGGGCTTGCGCGGATTGCAGCGGCTGGCTGACGCGGTGGTCTGCCTGCCCAACGAACGCCTGCTGCAGGGCGTGGACAGCCAGACCGGTCTGGAGGATGCTTTCCGCCAATCTGACGCCATTCTGGCCACGGGGATTCATCACCTGTGGCAGTTGCTGTCCAGCACCGGCATAGTGAACCTGACCTTCGCCGATGTACGCGAGCTGGCGGAACGGAGCGGGGGCACCCTGTCCTATGGATTCGCCGAAGGCTCCGGTCCGGCCCGTTCGGCCACCGCACTGCGCGCGCTGATGGAAAGCCCGCTGCTGGAGAACGGCCGCCTGCTCACCGAAGCCAAGGGTATCCTGATCAATATCACGGGCGGGCCTGATCTGACCCTGGCCGATCTGGAAGGCATCGTGGGCCAGATTACCTCCATGGCCAAACCCAACGCCCACATCAGCATGGGGGCCCTGATTGACCCCGCGCGCCGCGAGCATTTGACTATCACGGTGCTGACCTCGGAGGCCTGGCAGGAGGATCGGTTTGAGGCGGCGGCCAAGCCGGCGGCGGAACCTGTGGAAATCCGCAAAAATGCCGCGCCGGAAACCCAGGGCGAACTGCCGTTGCCGGACCCCGCCAAGGATCGGGGCCGGTTTACCACTGCCACCGCCACCCTGATTAACGGCGAGGATCTGGATATCCCGACCTATATCCGCCGCGGGGTGAAGTTGTCCTCCGAACGCTGAAGGCGGGCTTTGGGAGCCCCCCCAAAAATACGGGATTCCCTGATGCGGGTTCGCCTTGACCCCAACCCACGGCATCCCTATACCAGCTAGGTTTTATTCACCCCCAAACGGAGATCGAACATGTCACTAGTACCGATGCGCGCACTGCTGGACCACGCGGCCGAAAACGGCTACGGGCTGGCTGCTTTCAATGTCAACAACATGGAGCAGATCCAAGCCATCATGGAAGCGGCCAAGGAGACCAACTCCCCGGTCATCATCCAGGCCTCCCGCGGCGCCCGTTCCTACGCCCAGGATAACTACCTGCGCCACCTGATGATCGCGGCCTCTGAGCTGTACCCCCAGATTCCCATCGCCATGCACCTGGACCACGGCAACAGCCCGGCCACCTGCCAGAGCGCCATCATGAACGGCTTCACCTCCGTGATGATGGATGGCTCCCTAATGGCGGACGGCAAGACTCCCTCTTCCTACGAATACAACGCGGATGTCACCAGGAAAGTGGTGGAGATGGCCCACATGGTGGGCGTTTCCGTGGAAGGCGAAATCGGCGTGCTGGGCTCCCTGGCTTCCGGCGAAGGCGAGAAGGAAGACGGGCACGGCTTTGAAGGCAAACTGGATCACTCCAAGTTGCTGACCGATCCCGACGAGGCGGCCCGCTTCGTGAAGGATACCGGGGTGGACGCGCTGGCCGTGGCCATCGGCACCAGCCATGGCGCCTACAAGTTCACCAGCAAACCCGACGGCTCTGTGCTGTCCATGGACACCATCAAGAAGATTCATGCCAAGCTGCCCAACACCCACCTGGTCATGCACGGCAGCTCGTCCGTCGAGCAGTACCTGCAGGACATCATCAACAAGTACGGCGGCAAGCTGAAGCCCACCTGGGGTGTGCCGGTGGAAGAAATCCAGCTCGGCATCAAGCACGGCGTGCGCAAGATCAACGTGGACACCGACAACCGGCTGGCCATCACCGGCGGCATCCGCAAAGTGTTCGCGGAGACCCCCGAGAAGTTTGATCCGCGCGATTACATGAAGCCCGCCCGTGAGGCCATGAAGAAGGTCTGCGTGGATCGCATGGTGGCCTTCGGCCAGGCCGGCAACGCAGGCAAGATCAAGCAGATCACCCTGGTGGACATGGCCAAGAGCTACGGCGTCAAGTAAGCCGGCGTTTGACGGATCACGACAGCGCCCGCGGGCAACGGCTCGCGGGCGCTGTTTGTGTCAACGTGTCATGTGGACCTGATGCAACTTCCCATACGCTGGCGCGATTCCATGATCATGCAGGCCCCGGCCCTGGCCGGGGTCGTGCTGGGCGCGCGGGATCGGTCCGGCGTTTCTCTAACCGCATTCCTGCTTTTCGCGGCGGCCAACTTTCTTTTCGCCGCCCATTCGTTTTGTTTCAACGATTGGTCGGGTGCGCTGCTGGATGAGCGGGACCCGCACAAGGCCTCGTACGCATTGTTGCGGCGGGGCGTAGAGCGGAGCCGGATACTGATGGTCGCCTGTATGCTGGGTCTTTTCAGCGCGGGGCTCTTTGCCTGCCTGGGCGTCCATCATCTGTTTATTGTTTTGGTCATGCTGTTGCTGAGCACGCTCTACTCTTTTCCGCACCATCGGTACGAGGGCAAGCGCAGGGTGGGGTGGTCGTCTGTTTTGCATCTGGCGGGCGGCCTGCTGTATGTACTCAACGGGTACATCCTGTTTCATGCGCCGGATGTGCTGGGCGTGCAGCTTGGTCTGTTTTTCGGCCTGGCCATTACGGCCGGTCACCTGGCGCAGGAAGTGCAGGATCATGCCGGTGACCGCGGTAACGGCATTCCCACCGCGGCGGTGCGACTTGGTCCCCGCACCGTTTTCCTGATCAGTCTGATGCTTTTCTCGCTGGCCCACCTGCAACTCGCCTGGCTTGCCTGCGCGGGATGGCTGGCCGCCCCGGCGCAGGTGTTAATCCTGCTTTGGCCGGTGCAACTTGTACTGGCCTGGCACACCCTTCGTCAGGGGCTCGCGTTTGATACCGTTCAACGGTACCGACGTGGCTATCAAATTATTTTCGGACTCATGGCCGGCGCGCTGTGTTTGAGCGCGCTTGGTTAGCAGGTCAGAGCACTGGCGGGGGTTCATGCAGGAGCGCGAGCAGGCGCTGGTATTCGTTATGAATGAATTGTCTGCGCATGGCGATGATCGGGTCGGGGTCTGATGTCCAAGCCGCCAGCGCTCCGCGTAGATAGCATGCCACCACACGGTGCAGGTCGGCCCGGTCGCGGAGCGGTCGCGATTTCAAGATCACCAGGGGTTCCTCGTAGTTCGGACGGCGTGGAACTTCAACCGAGAAACATTCGCGCCAAATCGCTTCCGCCCGGTCAGCTCGATCGGCAATGATGAATAAACGTTGTTCGTTGCGAATATCGTAGGCGCCGCACAATTCGGCCAGGCTCGGGCGATCATTGGTCACATAGAGCATCATGACCCAGCGCTGGTAATCAGGATCAGCCGCCACCAAGTCCTCGCGTGCGACCTGGGACGCCAGGCTGCGGAATGTTTCATGTGACGATGTGGGCTCTTGAAAATTGGTTTTGACGGCGTCTGGTTGAAGTAATGCCGTGAGCGTCAGGGGCACCAACAGCAGTGCGGCGGCTACATATGATCGCCCAGGGTGGCTGATGCGCCCAGCCAGGCCCCAGGCGCCGGTAGCGGCGAGCAGGAAATGCGCGGGCAGGGTGGTTACGACATACCGGCCCAGGGCGATGACCGGCAGATGATTGGTGCCGATGAAGGCCAGGAACAGCAAAGGAACCCAAGCCCACAGCACGATGAGACGGGCCCCCGGCCCGGTTCGCCAACTGCCGAAGCTGCCGACGAGGATGAGCAACGCCATGGGCCCGGCGGCTATTGGATGAATGACCCGGAAGATTGAACAAAGCAATCCAAGTCCACGGTTGCTTCCCCCCGAATACTGCGCGCCGGCGGGCAGAATTTGATCGAGCAGGCCGACGTAGAAGATCAGGGCCAGGGTGACCGAACCCGCGAAGGTCAGACCCAGCAGGAGCAACCGTTGGCTATCGGCCCGTTTGATGAAGAGTGTTTCGAGCAGCGTCGACAGGCCCTGCACCAGCAACAGGTAGGCCGCATTGGGCGAAAGCATGAGGGAGATTCCGTTGACCACACTGAGCAGCAGGGCGGAGCGCAGGCCGCCCCGGGTCAGCACCCGGTGGAACAGGGCCATGCCTACCATGGCGACGATGGTGAGCAGTGCGTACACGCGTGCCACCCGGGAAAAATGAATAGCCGCCAGGCTGACAGTGAGGAGGAGGCTGGCCAGCAGGGCGATGGGGCGTCCGGTGTGACGCCGGGCCAGCGCATACAAAATCGGGATGGCCAGGACGCCTGCGATCAACGAAGGCAGCTTCCAGGCATGGGGGGAAATGCCGACGAGTTTGGACCAGGCCTTGATGAGCAGGATGTACAGATGCATGGTCAGGCCCACATCGAGGTGACTCATGATTTCGCGCACGGGCTGGGCGGCCCAGCGCAGGGTCCAGGTTTCATCGCCCGAGAAGCCCATCCAGGGCCAGGTAAAGAAGCGCAGTATCGCGCCCCCGATGATGAGAAGAGCGAGTGCGATCCCGACGCGTAGTCGGCTATTGAGCAGCTTCATAGGCGAGGTAGCGGGTGAGGGCTTCCACCGCGAAGGCGGTGGTGAGAGAGGGCGAGCCCCAGCCCCGATTGGGATAGCGCTTGCTGCCGAAATATATGGCGGCCGGCCAGCTGCCGTCGGATTGCTGCCGGGCCATGAGTTCCGATGCGGTGCGTTGCACCACTGTCGGCGGGCGCCTCATGGTCAACCAGACATTGAGGGCCAGCGCGGCCTGCAGGTCGTTTTCCCATCCTGGTTGTGCGGTGTACTGCTCGTGCAGTTGATGCCCGAATAGTTCGATGGATTCCTGTAGCTCGACGGCACCGCATTGTACCGCCTTGGCATAGCTGTAGGCCACCGACGTCAGGTGCATATAGTAGATGGCATCATCCAGCGCCGTTCCCGCGCGGGCCACCCGGTTGAGGTAGTCACTGATCCGCGGGTCCGGGCGGTGCCGGCTGGATAGGTAGGCTTGGGCATTCGCATTCACCACGGGGTCGGGGGTACGGATGCTGAAATGTTCATCCGCCGTGACATTGTCGTAGGAGTCGAGCACCGGAAATCCCTCCGGATAAATCCACGTGTGCAGCGAGCCATCGGGCAGGGCATTTTTCATCAATACCCCAACATTGTCCGGTAGGGCGCGTCCGTAGAGTCCTAGCGCCAGCGAACACACGGCCGTGTCATCCACATCGGGAATAAATACGGAGTATCGTGTACTTCGTGGCGTGTAGAAAATCCACGTACCGTTTGATTGCACCTGGCTCTCCAGGAAATCCAAGGCGCGCGTGGCTGACGCGCTGGCCCGGAAGTCGGGATGCAGAGCCAGACTGTAGAGAATGATCCCGGTGCCGAATACATTGGGTGAAAAGCCCTGGTGACCTTCGCTGAGCTGCCCGTCGGACCGCTTCAGGAAAAGAACCGGATACTCGCCGTTGGCCAACTGGTGTTGCTGCACATACGCCACGCCGCGATCAAGGGCCGCCTGCATCGCCTGCCGGTCGGAGGGTTTCGAGAAGTTGCAGCCGAGCAGGCCAAGGAGCAGGATCGCGGCACCAGCACAGTTTATTATCCATGTCGGTTGCATGATGAGTTGGGCCGGGAAGCTAGCATACGATGGCAGCGCACGCCAGCGGGGTTTGCATCCGCAGCAGACCCGAATTCACTCAATCACGGGTACATGATTGCAGGCGCCCGCCAATGCCTGGGCGTTGCGTACTAGGTTGACGAATTCGCGACGGTAGCCGCCGGGATCATCGCCGATATTGGGCTCGGCCAGGGCCAGCACCTCGGGGTAGCCGAAGGCACCTCGCAGAGGGGAGTCGCGCAGGATCATCCCGAATCCGGCCACCGCGCTGGCAAAGCGGAAATCACGCCCGGGCTCGCGGTCCAGCTGGTCCGCCGTCAGGGGGACATCCATGCGCACTGAGGTATCGCCGTCTGGCTGCTTGTAGCGGAGCTTGGCGGTCAGGATTTCGTCCGTGCTGGCCGACGGAGTCGCGGGCTGGGCCTGGTACTTCAGGTCGTCCACCTGGCCGGGACCAGGCACCGGCTGGCCGGCCGGGATCAGCTCGTAGAAAGCGGTCACGTTGTGCCCGGCGCCCACGTCGCCCGCATCGATCTTGTCGTTGTTGAAATCTTCCTTGCGGAGCATGCGGTTCTCGTAGCCGACCAGCCGGTAGCCCGCGATTCGCGCGGGATTAAACTCCACCTGGATCTTCACATCCTTAGCCACGGTGACCAACGTGCCCAGCATCTGGTCCACCAGCAGACGGCGCGCCTCCGAGAAGTCGTCCACGTAGCCATAGTTGCCGTTGCCTTTGTTCGACAGTAATTCGAGGGTGGAATCCTTGTAGTTGCCCATGCCGAAGCCGAGCACGGTCAGGTACACGCCGCTCTTGGCCTCATTCTCGATCAGTGATTCCAGGTCTCCGCGCTGGTTCAGGCCCACGTTGAAATCGCCGTCGGTGCAGAGGATCACCCGGTTTACGCCGCCCGTAACAAATTGCGCGCGCGCCGTGTCGTAGGCGAGTTGAATGCCCGCGCCGCCCGCCGTGCTGCCGCCCGCTTCCAAGCGCTCCAGCGCTTCCAGGATGGCCTGGGTCTGGTCGCCGCGCGTGGTGGGCAGCGTGGTGCCCGCGGCGCCTGCGTAGACCACGATGGCCAGCCGGTCGCGTTCGTCGAGCTGCTTGGCCAGGGTTTGCAGGGACCGTTTGACCAGCGGGAGCTTGTTGTCGGAGGACATCGAGCCCGAGACGTCGATCAGGAACACGAGGTTCACCGCAGGGCGGCTGGACTTGTCCAACTCGCGTGCCTTGATGGCCACCCGGGCCAGTTGGTGGGCTGGATTCCACGGGCAGGGCGCGGCGTCCAGATGGACCGCGAAGGGGCGTCCGTCGGTGGGCGGAGCATAGGCGTAGGTGAAGTAATTCACCAACTCCTCGATGCGCACCGCGTCCTTCGGCGGAAGTTGTCCATCGGTCAGGTAGCGCCGAACCACCGCGTAAGACGCGCTGTCCACATCAATGGAGAAGGTGGACAGGGGATGATCGGCCACGCGTTGAAACGGATTCTCGTGGATGACGTCGTAGTCGTCCTGGCTGGGGCTGATGATGCCGGACTCGGCAGGTGCATCGGCGATATCGCTGCGCAGGCGCTCATATCCGACGGCCTGCCTTTTCATCACCCTTCCTCCACCAAACGACCCCGCCAGAGCGGAAGCATCCGCCCATCCTTTGTGCATCGGTTTTGCTGCCGGTGGAATGGCCTGCGGTGCGGGCGAGGATGCCGCAACCATTTCGCTAACGCGGTCCATGGGCTCCAGCTCTTTTTCAAACTTCTCGAGCTCCAAAGCCGGTTCGTCCACCAACGCCACTTCGATGGTCGCATCTTGCTTCACTTCCGATTGCGGTTGCTGCTGGGCCAGTTGGGGCGGGCGGGTTTCGAACAGGGTGTAGCCGATGATGAGCACCAGCGCGGCAGCCGCGCCGAGCGAGAGCGCCCAGTGCAGCGGGAAGCGCAGGATGGAAGGGGATTCCGCCTTGGCCTGGATGGTCGCTTTCTGGTCCGGCCGCAGCGCAAGCGCGGGCTCGGTGGCCAGTGCTGTTTTCAGTCCTCCGGCTAGGGCGCGGATTTCCTCCACGTACTTTCGGGCGGCGGGGTCGGTGGCGCACACCTGGTCCAGGCGCGCACGTTCGGCGGGGTCGAGTTCGCCCAGCGCGTAGGCGGTCCAGCGGGGATCATCGGGATTGAAATTCATGACGCTACTCCCTGGAGAACGGACATTTGTTGGCGCAGGGTTTTGAGGCCCTGGTGAATGAGGTAGCCCACGTTGCTTTCGGAGAGCCGGGTGATGCGGGCGATTTCCCGGTAGCTGAGATCGTGTTGGAATTTCAGGCGGATCACTTCGCGCGCGTTGGGCGGGAGGGTGTCCAGCAGGCGCAGGGCCAGTTGTTCGGATTCACCTTGGGCGGCTTGTTGGGCCGGGGTGGGGCCGGCGGCCGCCATCTGCTCGTTGTGCTCGGGGGCCAGAGGTTGCATGGGTTTCTCCTTGCGCAACACATCCAGGGCCCGCGACCGGCAGACCCGGAACAGCCAGGCCGCTTCGTGTCCCGCCAGTTTGGCCGGGGTTTCCCGGCACAGGCGAAGGAAGGTTTCCTGGACCGCGTCCTGGGCCGCGCTCAGGGATCCGAGCAGGCTGTAGGCGTAGCGGCACAGGGGCTGTTCATGGCGTTGGACCAGGGCGTCCAGCCACTGTTGTCGCTCCGGGTTCGGATTCATGAGGGGTTCCTGGTGTGCATGGCGTTCTTACCCTGACAACGCGCGGAGCGGCGAATCCTTAGAGAAAAGTTTGCGCGGTTGTTCGTTGAGGTGTTTGGCGAGCTGCCCGAAAAGTTCGACACGATATTATTTAAGCGCTGCCACGGGCGTCAGCCAGCGGCAACCGTGGGGCGGGAGTTCGATGTCGGTTCCGCGATGAACCCCTTGCTCGGGATCCAGCAAGTCACGCCACGACTGATCCTTGTCCTTATCGGGCAGCCGCACGCGGCGGACCTGTCCGCTCAGATTGTGCAAGGCCAGCACCCGGTCATTCGTGCCGCGTCGTTCCAGTGCAAAGACGTGGGGGTCGAGGCGGTGGATGATTTGCGGAGCGGCCGGATTGAAGGCGGCGCGGCTGGCCCGGAGGCGCAGGCGGCGCAACAACTCCGGCATGAGCTGCGCGGTGGGGTTGGCGGGGTCGCCCAGGCGTGAGGCCAGTTCCAGCTCCTGCCATTTGTGGCGGTTGATGCTGCGCGCACTTCCGGTGCGGTGTACGCCGGCCTGGTCGTTGGGCGCGGCCACCAGGCTTTGAAAATAGAGGGCCGGCACACCCTGCAACGCCATCATGATGGTCTGCGAGCACAGGAAGCGGGCCTTCTGCCGGGTCGGATCACCGGCGCCCATGGCATCGAAATAGGTGATGTTCAGCTCGTAGGGGCTCTCCGTTCCATCCGCATTCTTCTTCATGGACACGCGCCCGCCCTGCTGCTCCACATGCCGGGCCAGTTGCTGGAGTTCCGCGTCGGGGATCAGCCCGTGCAGCGGGCGTACCCCGATGCCATCGTGCGAGGCGGTGAAATTCAGGAAGGTGCAGCCCGGCGGCGGGGGGGCCAGCGCGGCGGCCCACGCGGTGAGACGTTCCGCGTTTTCGTTGAGCAGGCCGTGCAGCAGCAGAGGAGGGAGGGAAAACTGGTAGACCATCTGGGCTTCATCGCCCGCGCCGAAGTAGCTGACGTTTTCCGCGTGCGGCACGTTGGTTTCGGTGATCAGCACCACGTCGGGAGCCACCACCTCAAGAAAGGCCCGGAACAGTTTGACCACCTCGTGGGTCTCCGGAAGGTGGATGCACGGGGTCCCTGGTTTTTTCCAGAGGTAGGCGATGGCGTCCATACGGATGATGCGCGCGCCCTGGGTCACATAGAAAAGCAGGATGTCGAGCAGCTCGAAAAAGACGTCGGGATTCGCAAAGTCGAGGTCCACCTGGTCCGCGCTGAAGGTGGTCCACACGTGGCGAACGCCGCCTCTTGTGGGTACCGGGGTGAGCAGGGGATGGGTGCGCGGGCGCACCACTGCGGTGAGGTCGGTGGCCGGATCGGCGGTGACAAAATAATCTCGGCCCGGGGCCACGCCTGCTTCGAAGTCGCGGAACCAGCCGCTCTGGCGGGAGACGTGGTTAAGCACAAGGTCCACCATCAAGCGGTAGGATTTTCCCAATTCCTGCACATGATTCCACGTGCCGAGTGCGGGGTCCACCTGGCGGAAATGAATGACCGAAAAGCCGTCATCCGACGAGTAGGGGAAAAAGGGCAGCACATGCACGGCGGTGATGGCGTCGCCCACGTGCTGGCGCAGGAAGCGGGCGAGCACCTCGAGAGGCGCGGCATCCGGGGCCTGCACCATGTCGCCGTAGGTGATGAGTACAGCGTCGCGTTGGGTCCAGCCGTGGACGGCGCGCTCATCGCGCGGGCCCAGTCCGTAGCGTCCGGCCAACAGGGCGAGCCGCTGCAGACAGGAGTCGGCCCGCCGGCCGTAGAGCAAGGTGAAACCCGGCCGGAACCGGGCCAGGGCCAGTTGTTCAAGTGGCGAGTTCATAATCCATACTGGGTGGTGATATTGCCGATCAGGTTTCGCAGAATGCGGCGCAGTTCGGCGTAGCTGTAGTGCTGGGCCGCCACCTTGTAGTTGTGATCCACCATTTTCTTGCGGTAGGCCGCATCTTCCAGGATGTGGCGCACCTCTGCGATTACCTCCGCGGTCAGGTAGCCCTCCATGACCGGGCAACGAAAACCCTTGGGCTCGATGTCGCGTCCGAAGATGGCATAGCGGTTTACCAGCACGGGCACTCGGAAATAGACCGCCTCCAGCAGGGCGTTGCCGAAACCCTCGTACAGGCTGGGGTAGGTGACCAGGGCGGCATGCCGGTAAAGATCCCACAGGGTGTAAACCTTCTGGCCGGCCGCATTGATCTGCCGCACCTCGCCCACCCGGGTGGCGAAGAAGCGCAGGTCCACCCCGCATTGGCGGGCATACTCCACCAACATCTGGTGATACTCCAGGCCTTCGTCACCCGACTCGTGGCTGATCACCAGCTTGTAGCGTGGATGGTCCAGGGCACGCACCAGCTGGATGGCGTGTTCGATGCCTTTGCGCGGAACCACCCGGGTGGGCTGCAGGATCATCACGTCCTCCGGCCCCAGGCCCATCTCCTTGCGCACATCGTCGGCATAGTCATCCGCGGGGGGCGGCGGATTTTCGAAGTCCACCACGTTGGGCACCAGATGGGAGGACAGGCCCTTGCGGTGGGCCAGGTTCTGCTGGGCGTCCTGGTTGATCACCACGTGCTGCAGGTCGTGGTCGCGCGAGGGAAAGGCGGCGTCGAGGATGTCGTTCACCGCGTTCACCGCGAAACGGGTGCGCTCCCAATAGAAGTCGTGGTGGTGGGCGATGGTGGGGATGTGGGTCTCCGAAAGCAGTTCCGCCAGAGCCAGGCCCAGCGGCACGTGCATGGGGATGGTCAGCACATTTTCCAGGATGAGCAGGCGCAGATCGTAGCGGGCAACGAATTCATAGAGGGTGGTCTTCAGGTAATCGGCCATGCGATGGATGCGGTCGCTGACCAGCGGTGACCGGCTGGTGTGGCCCCAGATGTGCTGGTTGATCCACTCGTTTTCCGGATGGGTAAAAAAGGCCTCGGGCACACAGAAGCTGCGCTCGGGCGGACGGTCCAGACGGCCCGCGTACCAGAAGCACTCGTGCTGGTCGGCCTCCAGCACCTGGGCCCATTTGGCCGCCTCGAGCGAAACCCCGTCCGTGCCCGCGAAACGCGTGGAGACAAAGCCGATGCGTTGCGGTGTCAGCAGGCGGCCACTTTTCCAGTTTTTGATGCCGATCATGTCGGTCCCGTTGGCGAACGATTAGCTCCCCGTGCCTGATTGTTCATAGCCCCCGGCGTGAAGGGCCGTCAATGAATTCTCAAAAATATGTTCCCGTGCCGGGGCGGTTGGGCTGGACATGTTTGCGTGGGGCCATAAAAATACGTGCTGGAGGGAGCGCCTACGGTTTGTCAGCTCCAATCTATGTCCAACCTTGAACAACTTGTCATCGCCCTGCCAGCCTACCGCGACGCCGCGGAAAAGGTGCGCGAAATGTTTCTGGCCAACCTCGCGTTGATCGGGGAAATTCCCGCGCCCACCTTCGGGGAGCGGTCCCGCGCAGAGATGGTGGCTGAACGCTTTGCCGCCGCGGGCCTGCAGGCTTGCGTGGTGGACCGGCTGGGCAACGCCAGCGCGTTGCTGCCCGGAATCGAGGGAAGTTCCACCCTTTTGCTGGCGGCCCATGCCGACACGTTGCCCGCCGAAGACAATAAGCCGGATATCGAGATTCACCAGGACCGTGTGGTCGGCCCGTTTGTCGGCGACAATGCCCTCGCCCTGGCCGCTCTGGCCACCCTGCCGGTTCTGCTCGAGCAATTGAATATCCGGCTCAAGTCGAACGTGGTTCTGCTGGCCGCCTCGCGTTCGCTGGGTCGCGGCAACCTGGATGGACTGCGCCATTTTCTGGCTGAATCCAGCACGCCCTTCCAGTCCGCCCTCTGCCTGGAAAACTTCCAGCTGGGCCGGTTGAATTACGCGGCCATGGGCATGCTGCGCGGTGAGATGACCTGCCGCCTGCCCGCCAACTACGACTGGGCCCAGTTTGGTTCCACCGGCACCATCATTCCCATGGGCGACATCATCAGCCGCATCAGCCGGATTCCCGTTCCGCAGCGCCCGCTCACCACCATCATCATGGGCACCGTGCAGGGCGGCATTTCGCCCGGCAATGTGGCCCGCGAGACCACCCTGGGCTTCGAAGTGCGCAGTGAATCGGCGGCCATTCTGAACCAGGTGCGCGAGCAACTGGAGGACATTGCGAAAGATGTCACTGCGCAATCGGGCAAGCAGGTCGACATGGACATCTATGCCCGGCGCGAACCGGGCACCCTCGACATTGGACATCCACTGGTGCGCCAGGGCCGGGCCATTCTCGGCGGACTCGGTCTGACGCCGGCCTTCTATCCCACCACGTCCATGATGTCGGCCCTGCTCGATCTGGCCGTGCCGGCCCTTACGCTGGGCCTCACCACGGGGGAGCGGCGAAACGAGCTCGAGGAAATCGAAGAGGCCGCCGCCATTGCCCCCTTGTCCGCAGGACTGGCTCAACTGGTGGCCATGGTGCAGGCCATGGATGAGGGGAGCGGATCATCATGACCGGCTGGTGGACACCCCGTCGTACCCGCGCCGACGCCGAAGTGGTGTCCGCCAACATCAACCGCTGGCTGAGCCAGCTCACCTATCATCACAGCCAGTTCATCGATCTGCGCGGGCTGGTGGCGGCCAAGGAGCGCCAGGGCCTGAAGATCTCGCTGTGTCTGCCCGCGCTTAACGAGGAAAAAACCATCGGCAAGGAAGTGGTGATGTTCCGCTCCGAGCTCATGCAGCGCATTCCGCTGCTGGACGAAATCGCCGTCATTGACTCCGGGTCCACCGACCAGACGCGCGAGGTGGCCGCAGCCTTCGGGGCCGATGTGTATCTCGCACGCGACATCCTGCCTGAACAGGGCGAGAACAAGGGCAAGGGCGAGAACCTGTGGAAGGCCATCTACCAGCTCAAGGGCGACATCATCGTATATATTGACACCGATATTTCGAATATCCGTCCGCATTTTGTCTATGGCCTGGTCGGGCCTCTGCTGCAATCCGAAGAAACGCTCTATGTGAAGGCGTTCTATGACCGGCCGCTGCGCACCTCCACCGGGGTCAGCGCCACCGGGGGCGGGCGGGTCACCGAAATTCTGGTGCGACCGCTGTTCTCTCTGTATTTCCCGGAATTGGCCGCGCTGATCCAGCCCCTGTCCGGTGAATACGCGGCCCGCCGCACCGCGCTGGAACAGATACCTTTTCCAGTGGGCTACGGAGTGGAGACGGCGCACCTGCTGGACATCCATCAGCGCTGGGGACTGAATGCCCTGGCCCAGACCGACCTCGGACTGCGTATCCACCGCAACCAGCCCACCGCTGCCCTGGGTCGCATGTCCTTTGGTATTTTGCAGACCTTCTGCGCGCGCCTGGAAAAGTATGGATGGATTCGCAGTCAGGCTGAGTTTCAAAATATCCTGCGCCAGTTCCAGAATCACGACGGAGTCTATGAACAGATCGAGACTTTGATCCGCGAGGTGGAACGGCCCCCCATGATTTCGCTGCCCGCCTACCAGCAGAAATTCAACCGTAAACCCTGATGTCTCCCCTTCGCATAGCCCTGGTGCACTATCATCTGCGCCCGGGTGGTGTAACCAGCGTGCTGGCCCGTACCGTTTCCGCGCTGGCGACCCATCCGGTCCGCGTGGCGGTGTTGTGTGGGGACGCGGCGGACGCCGGGGAACGTTTCGCGTGCCCGGTGCAAACGGTAAGCGGCCTCGATTATGGCGCGGGTGGGGGACAACTGGCGGATGATCTCCTGCGCGCGGCCAGCGAACGTCTGGGTGGTCCGCCCGATGTCTGGCACATCCACAATCACGCCCTAGGCAAAAATGCCGCCTTGCCACGCGCGGTTGCACAGTTGGCCAAACGGGGAGCGCGTCTGCTACTGCACATTCATGATTTTGCCGAAGATGGGCGCCCGGAAAATTACCAATGTCTGCGGGGCGAACTGGATCATCTCTATCCCGTCGGGCCGGGTGTCCACCTTGCGTTGTTGAATCAGCGTGACCGCGGTTTTGTGATGCAGGCGGGTTGTTCATCCGCGCGCGCCCACTTATTGCCCAATCCCATCGCGTTGTCCGGGGCGGAAATTACGTCTCCGCCGCGGCCTGGCGTGATGCTTTATCCCACGCGGGCAATTCGGCGCAAAAATCTGGGCGAGTTTCTCCTGTGGTCGATTCTGGGTCCGGCTGACACCCGCTGGCAAACCACGCTGGAGCCCAGGACGGCATCGGATCGTCCGGCCTACGAGCGCTGGCAGGCCGTGGCCCGCGAGGTGAACGCGCCGGTCGATTTCGCGGTGGGCGCGCGTCAGCTCCGTTCCATGACCGAACTGCTGGCCGGTGCCGCGGCGGTGGTGACCACCAGCGTGGCCGAGGGCTTTGGCTTGTCCTTCCTGGAACCCTGGCTGGCCGGGCGCCCGGTGTTCGGGCGCGACCTGCCCGACATCACGGTCGATTTCAAGGCGGCCGGGCTGGACTTGGGCATGCTCTATCCGCAGTTGACTGTACCGGCGGTGTGGGTGGGTGTGGATCGCCTGCGGACGGCCATCACCCAGGGGCTGCGTCAACTGCGCACCGCCTATGGACAGGACTGCACGCGGGCCGATGTCGAGGGCGCGCTGGCCGCGGCTCTTTCGGGGGACCGGGTGGAATTTGGCCATCTGGACGAAGCGATGCAGGAAAAGGTGCTGCGCGAACTGGCGGGCGATACCGAGGCGCGGCCGTTGCTGCGTCCACCGCAGTTGATGTCGGTCGTGACGCCGGAGCAACTGGCCCACAATCGCCTTATCGTGCGCGACGGGTACAGCGAGGAGGTCTACGGACGTCGCCTCCTGGACTGCTATGCGGCGCTGCTGGGTGACACCGGGGCAGACGAAGCGCTGGATGCCTCGCGCCTGCTGGACCAATTTTTAAGCCCGGCCCACTTCAACCTTTTGCGCACCTGATGAACCCGTCCTCCAACCAGATCTGGACCGCGAGTATTCGGCGGCTGCTCAGCCCCTTGGCGCCGGTGCCCACCGAACTTAAGCCGGAATTGAATTCCCTGCCCGGAGTGCGGGTGATTCTGTTCGATGTCTACGGCACCCTGCTCATCAGCGCCTCCGGCGACATTGAGGCGGCCCACGTGCCCGATCCAGAGCGATTCTTCACGGAGGCCGTACACGCCGCCGGGTTGCGTGCCAAAGGCGCGTTGGGTGCGAAGTTGCGGGAGAAGATCCAGCAACGCCACGCCCTGGCCCGGGCTGCGGGGAGCGATTATCCGGAGGTGGACATACTCAGCCTCTGGCGGGAACTGGCGGAGGAACTGCTGATCGATGTTCCGGACGAGCAACAGCTGGGTACGCTGGCCATCGAATATGAAGGCCGGGTGAATCCGGTGGGGGCCATGCCGGGTTTCCCGGAGGTGGTGTCAGCCTTGTCGCCGCATCTGGCTCGCGGGGTGGTGTCGAATGCGCAATACTACACTCCGCTGGCCCTGGAAGTAGTGGCCGACCAATCCCTGGCGCAGTTGGGATTCCGACCGGATTATTGCGCGTGGTCCTACGCGTGCGGTGTGGCCAAACCTTCTCCTCGTTTGCTGGGTTCCGTGCTGGCGGTGTTGGCCCGCGATGGGATACGGCCGGACCAGGTGGTGATGGTGGGCAATGACATGATCAAGGACGTGGCGCCCGCGCGTGCCCTGGGCTGTCGGGCCGTGCTGTTTGCCGGGGACCAGCGATCGCTGCGCGCCGATCCCGTGCGTCTGCGCGATCCGGCGGCGCGGCCGGATGCGATTATCACCGAGCTGAAGCAACTGCCGGTTCTGTTATAGGGTAATGGATTGTTCTTTAGGGGTAAGCCCCTATACTCGCGCTTTTCTTGAGGCAACCATGAGCGCGCAAAAATTCTACGTCACCACCCCCATCTACTACGTCAATGACCGGCCCCACATCGGGCACGCCTACACCACCGTGCTGGCCGACGTGTTGACCCGCTATCACCGGCTGGCCGGGGATGCCTCCTATTTCCTCACCGGCACCGACGAGCACGGGCAGAAGGTGCAGCGGGCCGCGGAGAAGGCGGGCATGACGCCCCAGCAGCAGGCGGACGCCACCGTGGTTCATTTCCAGAACCTGTGGAAGCGGCTGGGTATCACCAACGACGATTTCATCCGCACCACCGAGGAGCGCCACACGCGGGTGGTGCAGGCGTGCCTGCAGGATCTGTTTGATCGAGGCGAGATTTATCGCGCGGAATACGACGGCTGGTACGACGTGACCAGCGAGACGTTTGTGACGGAGAAGGATCTGCCCGAGGGCAAGAAGCCGGAGGACCTGCCGAACATTGTGCGCATCAAGGAAGCCAACTACTTCTTCAAGATGAGCAAATACCAGGACTGGCTGGTCGGCCATATCCAGTCCCACCCGGAATTCATCCAGCCGGAATCGCGTCGGAACGAGACCCTCGGCTTTCTGCGCAAGCCGCTGCAGGATCTGTGCATTTCACGCCCGAAAAGCCGCCTGGCCTGGGGCATCGAGCTGCCGTTCGACAAGGACTACGTCTGCTACGTGTGGTTCGATGCCCTGGTGAACTACATCAGCGCCATCGGCTACAAAAGCGACGAGAAGAAGTTCCAGCAGTGGTGGCCCGCGCTGCACCTGGTGGGCAAGGACATCCTGACCACCCACACGGTGTATTGGCCGACCATGCTGAAGGCGCTGGGCGTGGAGCAGCCGCGCACCGTGTTCGCCCACGGTTGGTGGCTGTTCGGTGAAGCCAAGATGAGCAAATCGCTGGGCAACGTGGTCAACCCCATGGACATGATGGACCGGTTCGGGGTGGATGCCTTCCGCTATTTCCTGATGGCGGAGATGATCCCCGGTCAGGACGCCAGCTTCACCGAGGACTCCTTCATCCGCCGCTACAACGCGGATCTGGCCAACGATCTGGGCAACCTGCTCAACCGGGTTACCAATATGACCCGCCGTTTTTGTGACGGCAAGGTGCCGGCTGCTCCCGCGAGCTATGATGCGGCGGCGTCCGATGTGCGGGCCACTGTGCTGACGGCGGTGGACAGCCTGCTCGCCTCGCTGAAAACCTTCCGCCTGGATCAGGGGCTGGCCGAAATTCTGAATGCGGTGAAGCGGGTAAATAAATACCTGGAAGAGAAGCAACCCTGGACCCTGGCCCGCGATCCGGACAAGGCGGGGGTCAATGCGGTCATGTATGTGGCCGCGGAGTCGCTGCGCATTTTGTCCCAGCTGCTGGAGCCGGTCCTGCCTTCCAAAATGGCGGAACTGAGGACAACCTTGGGCCTGCGCGGTCCGTGCGCGCTGGCCGAACTGAAGCAGTTTGGACTCTTTCCCGCCGGTCGAGAAGTTGCGGAACCCGGGCCCTTGTTCCCACGCATTGAACGCAAGGAGACGCCCGTGCCTGTCGCTGCCACACCGGCGGCACCGGCTCCGGTCGAAGGCCTGATTGAGTACGCCGATTTCGCCAAGGTTCAGCTTCGTACCGCCCGGGTGCTGGAAGCGGAAAAAGTGGCGGGAGCTGACAAATTGCTCAAGTTACAGATTCAGGTGGGCGAAGAGCGCCGCCAGATCATCGCCGGCATCGCCAAATCGTACACGCCGGAGCAAATCGTCGGAAAAACCGTAGTGGTAGTGGTTAACCTCAAGCCGGCGAAAATCCGCGGGGTTGAATCCAACGGCATGCTGCTGGCCGCCTCCGTGGGCGATCAGCTTCGCGTGGTGACGGTGGATGGCGATTTGCCGTCCGGGGCCGCAGTGAAGTAGTCTTTTCTCGTACCTTCGAATCAGGGATTCCCTCATTCGTCGGCTCTCGTTCCGGCATTGCTTCGGAGGGGGGGAAACGGGTAGCTTCTCCCAAACCCCTATCCAAGGTGAATCATGAGCAACGCTCCTGCGCCGGCATCGTCCTCCCTGTCCGTTCCCAAGCTGCTGGGCCTGTTGGCCCTGACCGTGGTCGCCACCGGGGCGGTCGTCTACCTGGCCCTACGTCCGCGCGAGCAGGCGGATGAGGTGGTGGTCAGCACCATCGAGCCCAAGGCGGCGGCGGAACTGAAAATCAACACCCAGCAGGCGGTGGATGCCACCCGGCGCACCAGCGAGAAGCCGGAATTGGGACGCCGTTATCGCGTGCGTATTGATTCCGAATCCCGCGAGGGTACGGAAGGGATAGCCCGCATCGGGGGGCAGGTTATTTTTGTGAAGGGCGCCCGTCCAGGCCAGGAGGTCATGATCGAAATCACCCGCCTGCGCGCCACCACGGCTGAGGCGGTGATCGTGGGCGAGGCCGGTGCTGAAACTGCAGCCTCCTCCGTGGCTCCCGCATCTGCTCCGTCCGCCGATACCGCTCCCGTCCGGGCTTCCGCCCCGGTGGCCGTTCCTGCGGATGCCACGGTTTACACGGGCACGGTGGTTTTTGTGGGCAAGTTTGGCGATGGCCTGGTCAAGGTGGACGGGCAATCGGTGTATGTGCCCGGAGTACAGAAGGGCGAACGCATCAGTTTTATCATCACCGAAAAGCGCGATCGTTTCTCGGCCGGCCAGTTGGTGAGCAAACTGGAGCCGGTGGCTGAATCGGCCCATGCGGATGCCCGCGAGTCGCGTCCGACCACCGAACGCGTGGTGGAGACCAAGGCGCCGCAGATTCAGGTGGGTCAGGAACACGAAGTGACCATCACCGAAAAAGAGCGCCGCAATCCGGAGTTGGCCGGGGTGGGTCGGGTGGATGGGCTGGTGGTGATCGTTAATGGAACCAAACCGGGCGACCGGGTGAAGGTCCGCATTACCGAACGCAAGCCGACGCTGGCTTTCGGGGAGATCGTGGAGCGGCTGGAAAGCGCGCCTGCGGCCCCGTAGTTCATGGCCCGAGTCCTTTCAGACGAAACCTCGCTTTCCCGTCAGCGCAAACAGCTGACGAAGGAAAGCACCGTGCTGCAAAAGCTGGTGCGGGTCGAACTCAGCCTGGCCATCCTGCTGGTCGTGGCCGGGTTGGTGGTCTGGTTCCTGCACGGCAGTGCGACTTGGTTGATCCTGGCCGGCGTGGCGGTATTTCTGGCCATCGGCCACTACCTCAAGTCGAAGGAAAACCTCAAGCAGGCTGACTATCTGGAGGCCGGGCTGAAGGGTGAGGTCGAGGTGGCCCGCCTGCTGGCGGATGGGCTGGACAACGACTACTACGTCTATAATGACATCCGCATTCGTAGCGGATTTCGCAGTGCGCAGGTGGACCATGTGGTGGTGGGGCCATGCGGCGTGGTGCTGATCGAAACCAAAAACTGGCGCGGCCGCATGGTGGGCGATGTTCAGGACAAGGCGTGGCAGCAGTATCGCTTCAGCGATTCCCTGCCGCGCCGGGTGGGCAATCCCGTCCTGCAGAACCAGCGCCATGCCGAGGTGGTGACGGCCTATCTGCGCTCCCGCGGCTTGCCTGAGGTGCCGGTCATCCCCCTGCTCGTATTCACCGCCCGCAAAGCCACCCTGGAAATCACGAATCTCAACACCGCCATCGTCTGGCCCACGGAAATGTGTGATCACATCCGCCGATTGCCCAGGGCTGAAACCTTTGATGAGCGTGCTCAGGATGCCGTGCTCAACCGGTTCCAGAGGTTTCTGACATGAAGCTGGGGGCCTTGTCCTTGTGTGTGCTGGCCGTGAACACCGTGGGCTTTCTTGGCTACCTGAGCTGGCTGGCCCTGCGCGACGACAAGATTTTCTATGCCCAGGATGGCGTGCTGATGCTGCTGCCCTGCATTCCCTTTATTTTTGTGTACGCCTACTTCGGACACGCCCGTCGGCGGGCCCGCGAGGAAGCAGAGGAGAACTCCTGACCATGGAACGTGGCGCCCAAGCCCTGGTAAAAATGATGCTGGCCTCGCTGCTGCTGGGCTTGCTGGTACTTTTCATTCACCCCGACTATCGGCAGGCGTTTGCGGCGCTCCGGAAAGGGGAACCGGAACAATCTCCGGTCTGGCAAACCAACGAACGCTATTACACGGAAATCACCGTGTCGGCGGAACCTCCTGCGGAGCATCACGATGTTCAGCCAGAATAAAATCATCTTCTTCTGCTACGCCTACCTGGTCGGTATCGCGCTGGCCATGAGCGCCCCGGTGGACCCGGCCGGCCTTCCATTGCTGCGTTTAATCACCGGCGTTGCGCTTACCGCATGCGCGCTGGTCATCGCGGCGGGCCTGCACGCGCAACGCACGGATCAGGATGACCGCGCCGCCGCATGGTCGCGTCGGGCCTGGTGGTGCATCCTGGTGGCCTCCCTAACCCTGGGCTATACCCGCTACATCAGCGCCAACAGTGTGCCGGACACCCGGCTGGGCGAGGTGGTGCTGGGCGCAGAGAGCCGTTATGTACCGCAAGGCACACTGCCGGATACCTGCCGCCTGCGCTTCCAGAAGTCCGGTCCGCTGGCCGGGGATGTGCACCTGCGCCTGCGAGGCGAATTGGATGCCCGGGTGCCGGTGCGCGATGATCAGGGCCGGGCCACCGTGGATGAGTCCGGTCGCTGGCGCTTTTCCCTGGCCCCGCTATCCATCACCAGCGACGTGATCACGGTGCGGGCAGCCGATGCCGACGGCACGGACTACGTGGTGCCTCAGCCGTTCACCCGCCTGACCGGCGTGGATATTGTGTCGGGTCCCACCCAGGGCGTAGTGACGGTCTTCCGCATTTCCAACCACATCAGTTCCTTCGTGCGCCCCGGCCAGGCACAATCGCCGGTGACCATTCTGGGCCATATTTCTGCCGATCCGCTGGTCTATGACTTCAAGACCGTGCTGCCCGTAACGCCCGAATACGTTCAGTACCCGGCGGGCGGTCCCTACTTCCGCGTGGAAGGCGGCGACATCCAGGTCACCGTGCAACCGACCGTATCCAACTATTCCTCCTATGCCCGCACCGAAGCCTATGGCCAGGATGTGGAATTCTCCGGCGAACTCACGGTGGCCCGCGCCCAGCCCAACCCGGGCGGCTTCAACGCCCGGCGGTTCATGCAGAATTACAATGTGTTCGGCTTGGTCAGCCTGTACCAACCGCGCAGCGGACCGCCGCCCATCCAGCTCATTCCGCGCCCGGACGGCCGGGTCACCCATGGCAACCGGCTGGTCGAGTTCTCGCTGGCCCTGCGGGACGATGTGCTGCGGGTCATCAAGCAGACGGTGATTTTCCCGCATTCCGCCTTCATCGGCGGGGTGACCCTCGGCCTGCGCTACGGTCTGCAGGGCGTGGAGTGCATGTTCAGCGATCGCTACCGGCACGTGTGGCAGAAGGAAGGCCACGTGCACGGGCCGGGCTGCGAGGAGACCATCGCCGATGAATTCAAGGAGGCGGGGGTCAACCACGTGCTGGCCGTATCCGGGCTCCACGTCACCATCATCACCGCCATGCTGGTCGGCATTTTCTCCATGATGCGCATTCCGCGCCAGGCCTATGTGCCGCTCATCATGCTGGCTCTCGTGATCTTCGCCATCATCACGGGCGCCCGGCCCTCCACCTTGCGCGCCGTCATCATGAACAGCCTGTTTCTCATGACGTGGGCCTACATGGATCAGAGCTTGCGCTCCTCGGTGCTGCTGGGCGTGCCGGTGGCCGCCTTCCTCATTCTGTTGCACAATCCGCTGGTGCTGGTGGACCCCTCCTTCACCTTGTCCTTCGGAGCCATCCTGTCCCTCGGCCTGCTGACTACACCCAGCCTGGACCTGCTGCAGCGTCTCAAAGGCAACCAGTTTGTGCTGGCCGTGGTGGTGGCGATCGGCGTGACCTGGGTGGGTATCGTCCATTGGGCCTTGCTGGTGACCCCGCAATTCCTGGTTCCGTTGACACTTCTGGTGGTGGTGCTGTTCAAGCTGGGCGGGCGGCTTCAGCAGCAGGGCATCGGCATCTCGGAGCGCATCAACTACGGCCTCATCCCCGAAGGCATGGGGGCATTCTTTGGCGCCCAATTTGCCATCCAGTTGGGCATGATGATTCCGCTCTCCGTGTTCTATTTCTCCCGTTGGCCCTTCGCGGGCGCCTACTCCAATTTGATCGCCATCCCACTCATCGGCGTAAACGTGCAACTGGGCGCCATCGGCGGCCTGCTGGGCCTTATTCCGGGCGTGGGCATCTATCTGGCCTTGCTGCTGGGCGCGGCCAACTGGTTCTTCTCGTGCGTCTTTCTGTGGCTGGCCCACGCCAGTTCGGAATGGTGGCCCTATCCGTTCATCCGGCGCCCCGGTCTGCTGTTTGTCGGCACGTACTACATCCTGTGCGCCTGGTTCATCTGGCGGCGTCCCATCGCACAATGGCTTGAGGCCACCTGCCAGCGCAGGCTCGGTTCTGGCGCCCGCTGGCCGCGGTTGATCAAGGGTGTGGTGCTGGTCGCCATCATCGTTCCCTTGTTGATGGATCTGCGCTCCGAGAAGCCGGATGGCCTGCGCCTGCAATTCCTGTCCGTGGGCTACGGCAGCGCCGTGCTGGTGGAGAGCCCGGGCGGCAAACGCATCCTGGTGGATGCCGGCTTCGTGGAACATGAGCGCGGGCGGCGCAACGAGGCCATCCGCACCGTGGTGCCGTATCTGGCCTATCGCAGCATCCGGCATCTGGATGGCTTTATCGTCAGCTCGCCCCGCCCCGAACGCGCGGCCGGAGCCAGCCATGTACTGGAACATGTCTGGATTGATCACGTCTTCGTGCCGCCGACCCTGGCCGGGCTGACCCCGGGGGAATCGTTCGACGCCTTCTCCGCCCGCTTCACCGATGCCGACGATCTTGAGCCCTCCATCCTGGCCATGAGCTACGAGGAACTGGTTGGCAACGCAGCCCGCCCGCGTCGCAATGCCTTTGCGCCCATGCTGGCCAAACGCGGCCCCACCTGGGCCAACCGCTGGGCGGGCTGGGACACCAAAGTCCAGGCCGTGCAGGCGGGGCAAGCCCTGTTCGAGGAGCAGGGTCCGCAAGGCCGCTTCCGCATCGAAGTGCTAAACCCGGTGCCCGGCTCGCCGGGTGAACGGTCGTTCGACAACGGCTCCCTGGTCCTGCGCGTGGTTTATGGCGACTTTGCCGTTCTGCTTACCGGTGATCTGCAGCACGACGCCGAAGGCGAACTGGCCGCCCGCTATGCGCCGGAGGCCCTGCGCGCCCAGATCATGACCATTCCTCATCGTGGCACCGCGCCCGCGCCGTGGGTCAGCGAGTTTAAGGGGCCTTTGCAAGGCGTCCTGCGCCAGCAGTTGGGCGCCCTGCTGGACAAGGTGCAGCCGGACCGCGTGATCGCCGAATACGGCAGCGCCCGGCCTGTATTGGGCATGGTGGCCCGCACCGCCCAGCAGACCTATGAACTGAGCAAGCGTTTCGTGGAGGACCGCCTGGGCGCGGCGGCCTGGCTGTCCACCGACCGCGATCTCGCCATCACCATCACCTCGGACGGCCGCACCTACGAGGTGCAGACCCAGGCCGAACTGAACCGTGCCGAGGGTGGGGTGGAGGACGCGGTGTCCGATATCGCCGTCGGACTGTAAGGTCTGCGGCCCGGCCCCGACTCATCCTGCATGCAACGCATCATCTCGATTTGTCTGTGGGGAATCATGGCCACGGTCGCGTGGTCGGAGGAGACGGCCATGCCTGAGACCATCAAAATCTATTCCGTAGCCCAAGGCACCTTGGTGGAAACCACCCGCGTGGTCAAAACGGACGCGGAGTGGCGGGCCCAACTGACGCCCAAGCAATTCGAGGTCACCCGCCAGCACGGTACCGAGCGAGCCTTCACCGGCGAACACTGCGAGAAACCTCCGGGTGACGGGCTGTATCAATGCATCGGATGCGGAACCGACCTGTTTGTGCTGGATACCAAGTTTGAATCCGGCACCGGCTGGCCAAGTTTCAACGCCCCCGTGCATCCCAACAACGTGGGCACCACGGTGGACCGGAAATTCGGCATGACCCGCACCGAGGTGCATTGCGCCCGCTGCGGCGCCCATCTGGGGCATGTGTTTCCTGACGGCCCGCCGCCCACCGGCCTGCGCTATTGCATCAACTCCGCGTCCCTCAAGTTCACTCCCAAGGCGGCGCGGGAGTAGAAATTTCGGGTTGTTGTAGTGGCCAGAAAGTTCCAACCCTTGGAAAAAGAGCATTTCCCGGGTTCCAACCATTGGATTTTCCAATGATTGGAAAAAGAGATGCGGGCCTCAGCTGTGGCGGGAAGGGCGTTCCAGCAGCTTGAGGAATTCCGTGCGGGTGGGTAGGGAGTCGCGGAAGGCGCCGTGCACGGCGGAGGTGATCATGAAGGAGTTCTGCTTTTCCACTCCGCGCATCATCATGCACAGGTGCTGGGCTTCCACCACCACGCCCACGCCCAGCGGCTTCAGGGTGTCCATGACCGCGTCGGCGATCTGCTGGGTCAACCGCTCCTGGATTTGCAGGCGGCGCGAGAACATGTCGGCGATGCGGGCCAACTTGCTTACCCCGATGACCTTGCCGGCCGGGATGTAACCGATGTGGCAGCGCCCGAAGAAGGGCAGCAGGTGGTGCTCGCACATGCTGTAGATTTCGATGTCCTTCACGATCACCATGTGGTGGGACTCGGATTCAAAGATGGCCCCGTTGATGATCTCGTGAATGTCCTGCTGGTAGCCCCGGGTCATGAACTTCCACGCCTCGGCCACGCGATGGGGAGTTCGGAGCAGTCCTTCGCGTTGGGGATTCTCACCCAGTTGCACCAGCATGTCTTTGATCAGGTTTTCCATGGAAGCCTCCGCCGCCAACAGTAGCGTGCCCGGCGCGGAGTGCAAATCCCTCTTTGCGCGGGCGGGCGGCCTGGCGCATGGTAGGGGCCATGAAAACGACTCCGCTCATCACCCTGCTGACCGACTTCGGAACCCGCGACGGCTATGTGGCCGCCATGAAAGGCGTGCTGCTCAGCCAGTGTCCGGCCGCCCGCGTGGTGGACGCCGCCCACGACCTGCCCCGCCACGATGTACGCGCCGCGGCCTGGGTGCTGCGTCAGTACGGCAGATTATTTCCCGCCGGCACGTTGCATGTGGCCGTGGTGGACCCCGGGGTGGGGACGGAGCGCGCGGCCCTGCTCGTGGAGGCGGGGGATTGCTTTTGGCTGGGCCCGGACAACGGCATCTTCGCGTGGATCCTGAAGCAGCATCCGCAAGCCCGTGTCTACCAACTCAAGGCCGGGGTAGTGCGGCCGGGCGGGACCAGCGCGACCTTTCACGGGCGCGACATCTTCGCCTACGCAGCCGGCTTGCTGGCCAAGGGAATTCGCCTGGACCGGTTGGCCGAACCGGTGGAGCGCTGGCACGAACCCTCGTGGCTGAACCCTGTGTTGCACGGCCGAGTCATCGAAGGGGAGGTGGTACATGTCGACCACTTCGGCAACCTGATCACCAATATCCCCGCCGCCCTGGTGGCGGATCGCGGCGCCGATCTTGTGGTGAAACTCGGCACGAAGACCCTGCGCGGTCTGTGTCACACCTACAGTGACGTTTTACCTGGAAAGCCCGTGGCGTTGATCGGTTCGGATGGAATGCTGGAACTATCAGTCAATCAGGGTGATGCGTCGGAATGGAGTGCTGCCAGGGCGGGGTCCGTGGTGAAGGTCTTGGAAGTATGATGCAATGTTACGCTAAAAAATGTCTACTTTGTGCGTTGCTTGTTTAAAGATGTAAAATGTTACGCATAATAATGCTAATTATGGTTGCGCATGCTAAAATATCGTGTAATCTTTCCTATCAAACGCGAGGTTTATATGGCTGCTTCAAGTACAGACTCTAAGAATGCTTCAAAATCTTCCAAGGCTTCGGGCCGGGTGGAAGTGACGGGGGCGGTTGTCCCCAAGGCGACCCTGGACGGGGCGCAGGCGTTGGTGAAGGGGTTGGAGAAGCAGGGGGTGGAGTACATCTGGGGCCTGTCCGGCGGGGCGGCTATTCCGATTTTCGACGCCATTGTGACCACCAAGACCAAGATCAAGCTGGTGCTGGTGCGGCATGAGCAGGGGGCCACGCATATAGCGGACGGCTATGCGCGGGTGACCGGCAAGCCGGGGGTGGTGCTGGTGACCAGCGGACCGGGCGCGACCAATACCGTGACCGGCATTTTGACTGCGCATATGGATTCCGTGCCCATGGTGGTGATCACGGGGCAGACCATTTCGCCCATGTTGGGCAAGGATGCCTTCCAGGAGGCGGACGTGTTTGGCATCACCATGCCGGTGGTCAAGCACAGTTACCTGATCAAGAAGACGAACGACATTCCGCGAATCGTGAAGGAGGCGTTCCATATTGCCAACACGGGTCGTCCGGGGCCGGTGTTGATGGACATTCCCAAGGACATCAGTTCCGGCGCCTTTACGGGCGACCTCGATCCGGCCATGGACCTGCCCGGCTACAATCCGGTCATCCCCATTGATAAGGACAAGATCAAGGTGATGGCGTCGGCCTTGAGCAAATCCAAGCGGCCGGTGCTGCTGGTGGGGCACGGGGTGTTGATTTCGCGGGCGTGGGAAGCGGTGCGCCGTCTGGCCGAAACGCTGCAGGCGCCGGTGACCACGACCCTGCTGGGCAAGGGCGCCTTCCCGGAATCCCATCCGCTTTCCCTGGGCATGCTGGGCATGCACGGCACCGCCTATGCCAACAAGGCCATGGTGGATTGCGACCTCGTGCTGTCCATCGGCTCCCGCTATGACGACCGCATCATCGGCCAGGCCGGCCGGTTCTGCCGCGAGGCGGTGCGCATGCACATTGACGTGGATGCCAGTGAGATCAACAAAATGATCCACGTGCACCACTATTGCGTGGGCGACGCGGGCGAGGTGATGACCGAGCTCACCCGCCAGGTGAGCAAATTGGACACCGCGGACTGGCTCCATTTGCTGGATGGGTACAAGAAGAAGTTCCCGCTCAAGTACAAGAAGCAGGGCGGGCTCAAGATGCAGCACATCCTGCACGAGTTGGATAAGTTGACCGGCGGCAAGGCCATTATTGCCACCGACGTGGGCCAGCACCAGATGTGGTCGGCTCAGTTCAATCGCACGGAGCGGCCGGACGGCTGGCTCAGTTCGGGCGGGGCGGGCACCATGGGCTACGGCTTTCCGGCCGCCATCGGGGCCCAGTTTGCCAAGCCCAAGGATCAGGTGTGGGCCATCGTGGGTGACGGCGGATTCCAGATGACCATGTGCGAGCTGGCCACCGCGGCCATCAATAAGCTGCCGGTGAAGGTGATTGTTTTGAACAACCACTATCTGGGCATGGTGCGCCAGTGGCAGGAATTGTTCTTCCAGAACCGCGAGAGCGGGGTGGACTTGGAGGGCAACCCCGACTTCGCCAAGCTGGCCAATTGCTATCCAGGCGCCAAGGGCTTCACGCTAAAGCGGGCGGCTGACATCAAGAAGATCCTCAAGCGGGCCATGGACTACAACGACGGTCCGTGCGTGATCAACGCCGAGGTGGAGAAGTCGGACAACGTGTATCCGATGATCCCGGCCGGCCGTCCCCTGGAGGACATGATCCTGGAAGCGCCCAAATACCAGATGGAGAAACCGACGGGTTCGACCTGATCGAGAGGCACAACATGACGACATCCATTGCCAATCCCGTGGTGGGTAAACAAACCGGCGTGCACACCCTGAGTGTGTATGTGGCCAACAAACCGGGCGTGCTGGCCCGCATCGCCCAGGTGTTTGCCCGGCGCGGTTACAACATTGAATCGCTGGTGGTGTCTCCGGCCCTGGACGGAACCTTCTCCCGCATGACCATCGGGTTAAGCGGGGATCCGTCCGGCCTGGAGCAGATCATCAAGCAGACCAGCAAGCTCATTGACGTGCTGCGTTGCGTGGATCACTCCGACGACCAGGCCGTCATCAAAGAGCTGGCCCTGGTCAAGGTGGGGGTGGAGGCGTCCCAGCGGGCGGAAGCCCTGCAGATTGCCGAGCACTTCGGCTGCAAGACGGTGGACCTCTCCGATCGCTCCATGATCGTGCAATGCACGGGCAACAGCGAAAAGATTGATGCCCTGGTGGACATGCTGGGCAAGTTCCGCATCATCGAGCTGGTCCGCACCGGCAAGGTGCTGATGGCGCGTGGCGATGGCCTGACCTGAGCGGGAACTGGTGCACCGGCCGTCGTTTCGCCGGGTATGCCTGCGCTTGACCTGCTTCGGCGGGGTGCGCAGTATTTCCACTCTTTATGCCAGTGCGAAACCCAACCCTATTGGTCGTGGATGTGGGCAATACGAGCACATCGCTCGGATTGTACCGCGGCGGACGGGTGCGCCGGCAGGTCCGCTTTGCTACCTCCGAGACCAGTTCGGATGGCATCCGCCGCGTGGTGCGTCGGCTGGCCAAGGACGCGGCGTGGAGCGGGGCCATGATTGCCACCGTGGTGCCGGCCCGTGGACCGGAGTGGGTGAAGGCGCTGCAGCACTTCATTGCCGGTCCAGTCGGTTTGCTGGATCATCGCAGTCAGCTCGGATTACCCATTTCGTATCCCAAGCCGGCCAGCATTGGCCCGGACCGTTTGGCCAATGCCTGTGCGGGAGTGCACCGGTTCGGAGCGCCTCTGGTGGTGGCGGATTTCGGTACCGCTGTAACTTTTGATGTGATCACCCGCAAGGGAGGCTACGAAGGCGGGGTGATCGGCCCCGGCCTGCCGCTCATGTTCAGCTACCTGGCGGAGAAAACCGCGCGCCTTCCTTTGCTCACGCCCCGCAGTGTGAAGGGCCGTATCGGCAAATCCACCGAACACGCCATGCAACTCGGTGCGCGCTGGGGCTATCGCGGCCTGGTGCGCGAGGTGCTGACCGAATTGCAGAAGCATCCTTCGTTGCGCTCGGCCCGTTGGGTGGCCACGGGCGGCTATGCCCGCTGGGTGGTGCAAGGCATGGGATGGCCCATTGATGTGGTGCCCGAGCTCACGCTGGAAGGCGTGGGCCGCGCGTTTGAACTGACCTATGGCCCGACAGGAGTTGCCCGATGAGTACCCGCATTGACCGCCGTTTCGCCGCCTTGCAGGCCAATGGCGAAAAAGGATTTATCGCCTACGTGACCGCCGGCGATCCCAACCTCAAGGCCACCGAAGACATCGTTCTTCGCCTGGGCGAGGTAGGCGTGGATATCGTTGAGCTGGGTATTCCCTTTTCCGATCCGCTGGCCGACGGACCGGTGAACCAGGCCTCGGCCGCGCGCGCGCTGGAGGCGGGCACCACGTTGGAAGGCGTGCTGGACATGGTGCAGCGCATCCGCCGCCACTCCGACATCCCCATCATGTGCTACACCTACATGAATCCCATTCACGCCCGGGGCGCGGCCGGGGTGCTGCGCGACGCCGCGGAGGCGGGAGTGGACGGCATGCTTTTCCTGGATCTGCCGGTGGAAGAATCCGGTCCTTACGTGGAATGGATGCGCAAGTACAAGGTGAACAACATCACGCTGGTCACGCCGACCACGCCGTCTGCGCGCATTGCCCGCATTGTGGCCAAGGCCTCGGGGTTCGTCTATTGCGTGTCCCGCGAGGGCGTGACCGGCGCGCAGAAGAGCCTGGGTTCGGCTGCCCTTGATCTGGTGGCTCGGACCAAGGAGCTAACCCCGCTCCCGGTGGCGCTGGGGTTTGGTATTTCCTCGCCTGAACATGCCAAGGCGGCGGCTCGCGCGGCCGATGCCGTGGTGGTGGGCAGCGCCATTGTGAACCGCTTCCATGAAGCAGCCGCGAACGCGGCCGGTCGCCTGGCCGCCGCGGCCTGGGTGGGACGCATGGTTGCCGCGGTGAAGGAGGCGTGATGAGCGCACAACGCTATGCCGTGATTCTGGCCGGTGGACGGGGCGAACGTTTCTGGCCGCTCAGCACCAGCAAACGACCCAAACAACTGTTGAACCTGGTGGGCGAGGGCACCTTGCTGGCCCAGGCGGTGGACCGCCTGACCGGTTTGGTCCCGCCTGAGCGGGTACTGGTCATCACCAACGCCGACCTGGTGGAAGCCTCTTGTGCGGCCGCGCCTATGCTGCCGCGTGCCAACGTCATTGGGGAGCCCATCGGGCGCGACACCGCAGCCGCCGTGGCCCTGGCCGCCGGGCTCGTAAAAGCGCGCGATCCGGAAGCGGTATTCGCCATCCTGACCGCCGATCAGGTGATCGGTCAGATTCCGGTCTTCCAGAAAACGTTGCGGGCCAGCATGGACATCGCGGCGCGCGGGCAACATCTGATTACCATGGGTATCACGGCCACCTTTCCCAGCACGGCCTATGGCTACATCGAGCGCGGCGCCCAGGCAGAAGTGCAGGAGGGCCTGCCCTTCTGCAAGGCTGCGCGCTTCGTGGAGAAACCGAATCTGGAACGCGCCACCGAGTACCTGGCCACCGGTCGTTACCTTTGGAATTCCGGCATGTTCATCTGGTCGGTGAAAGCCATCGAAGCGGCTTTTATGCAGCACCGCCCGGTGCTGGGCAGGCTGGTGGATGAATTCGCCGCCGCGCAACGGCAGGGTAGTTTGTTGGACACCCTGGCCCGCATCTATCCGGGGTTGGAAAAAATCTCCATCGATTACGCCATCATGGAGAAGGCGGACAACATCCTGGTGGCCGAGGGCACGTTCACCTGGGACGACGTGGGTTCCTGGACCGCGCTGGAAAATCATTTTCCCAAGGATTCCGCCAACAACGTGGTGGTGGGCGAGAGCGCGACCTGGGATGCCTCCGGTAACATTGTGTTCTCGCGCGACCGCGTAACCGCGTTGGTTGGCGTGAAAGATTTGGTGGTGGTACAGGCGGATGGGGTGACCCTGGTGTGTCATCGCGACCAGGCTCAGAACATCAAGAAACTGCTGGAAGGCATCCGGCAATCCGGCCGCCACACGGAGTTGCTCTAGTATGGGGCGCATTGCCGGAGTGGACCTGGGCGAGAAACGCGTGGGCTTTGCCCTCAGCGATGAGAGCCAGTTCCTGGCCTCGGCCAAGGAAGTGATCACCCTGGTCGGCCCCGAGCAGGCCACCAACGTCATCGAAGCCTTCTGCCGCCAGCACCAGGTGGATCGCCTGGTCATGGGGCTGCCCATCAACATGGACGGTTCCCGCGGGCCGGCCGTGCGCAAGGTGGAGGAGGTGGCGGAGAAATTGCGCCAGCGGCTGGGTATTCCGGTGGACTATTGGGATGAGCGACTGACCACCAAGGCGGCCCACGGCTTTCTTATTGAGGCGGGCACGCGGCGGGAGAAACGTCGCGAAGTAGTGGACAAAGTGGCCGCCCAGTTGATCCTGCAAGGCTACCTGGATTCCCGTACTCCGTGAGTGCGACGGACGGCAAGATTCACCGCAGAGACGCAGAGAGCGCAGAGTTTTATTAAAGTCAGGCACCTTGATCGTCTTCATAAACCATCCCATCGATCAGGTTTCACCACCGATACTCGGACCGCACTATGGCCTGATCATCTCCATCCTGCCTCGGCGAACGCTGCGACTTCGCGGTGACTTACCATGACGGTAAAACGCTATCGGGCCACCGTGGCCTACGACGGCACGGAGTTTTCCGGGTGGCAGGTTCAGCCCGGCCAGCGCACCGTGCAACTGGAACTGGAACAGGCGATCACCGCGCTGACCGGCCAGACCGCGCGGGTGAATTGCAGCGGGCGCACCGATACGGGCGTGCACGCCCGTGGCCAGGTGGTGCATTTCGATCTGGCCACCCGCATTCCACTGATCCGCTTCAAGCTCGCCTTGAACGGAAAGCTCCCGCCCGACGTGCGGGTGCTGACCTTGCAGACGGTGCGCCCCGACTTCGATGCCCGCTTCAGCGCCACCGGCAAGGAATACCGCTACTTCATCTGGAACGATGCCCAGATGCTGCCCGACCTGCGCCGCCATCGCTACCATGTGCGCATTCCGCTCGATGTTCGCGCCATGCAGCGGGCGGCCCGATTGCTGGAAGGCCGCCACGATTTTGCCGCCTTTTGCGCGAATCCAGGCTACGAGCGCGAGGGCACCGTGCGGCGACTCTATGCGCTACGGGTAAGTGCGCGCGGGCCGGAAATCACCATCACGGCCAAAGGCGAGGGGTTCCTCTACAAGATGGTACGCAGCCTGGCCGGATTTCTGGTACGGGTCGGACTGGGCGAACTGGAGCCCGCGGATGCCACCCGCATCCTGAAGTCCAAGGAACGCACCGCCCGTGTGCCGACGGCGCCCGGCTGCGGCCTTTTTCTGTGGCGGGTTTCTTACGCGAAGCGCCCGCGATAAGTGGCCTGCCTGCCTTGACGCTGGGAGGCTTGTCCTCTAGTCTGCCCTTTCTGTGTTTCAACCTGTTGCGGTGTTCGTCCATGCCTACGCTACAAATACAACCATCCTTGCTAGCCGCCCCGGTGGGCCGACTCGAAGAAGGCTGTCGTCGAGCCGCGGCGGCGGGGGCGGACGGGTTGCACATTGACATCATGGACGGGCATTTTGTGCCCAATCTCAGCCTGAGCCCCGAGGTGGTGCGCATGGCCAAGGCGGCCACCCCGCTGTATCTCAGCGTGCATCTGATGTGTTCCCGGCCCTCGAATTTGCTGACTCTATTCCTGGAAGCGGGCTCCGATTTGGTCCAGGTCCATGTGGAGGCGGAGGACGCGCCCGGCTCCTTGCTGAAACAGATTCGCGCCGCCGGTCGGCGAGCCGGCGTGGTCTTGAATCCGGAAACGCCCGTGGAGGCCGCCTATCCCTTTCTCGACCAGGTGGATGAAGTGTTGTTTATGACCGTGCATCCCGGGTTCGGAGGCCAGTCCTTTTTGCCCCACGTGCTGCCCAAAATTACCGCCCTGCGCCAGCGCGCACCCCCCCTCGATATCTCCGTGGACGGCGGGATCAATCTGGAGACGGCGGTGGCCTGTGTCCGCGCAGGCGCCAACATTCTGATTGCCGGAACCCATCTGTACCGAATGACCGACATGGCCGCGGGCGTGCAGCAACTGCGCGCAGCCTGTGCTGCCGCGACCCACGCCTGACCCCGAATGACTTCATGACTGAACTTCCCCACATACGCAACTTTTGCATCATCGCCCATATTGACCACGGCAAATCCACATTGGCCGACCGCCTGTTGGAGCTGACCTCCACCATCGAGAAGCGCAATATGCAGGCCCAGGTGCTGGACGCCATGGACCTGGAGCGCGAGCGCGGCATCACCATCAAAGCTCATCCGGTGACCATGTTCTTCACCGCCAAGGACGGGCAGCGCTATACCTTCAACCTCATCGACACTCCCGGCCACGTGGACTTCTCCTATGAGGTGCAGCGCAGCCTGTCCGCCTGCGAAGGCGCGTTGCTGGTGGTGGATGTGACCCAGGGCGTGGAGGCGCAAACCGTGGCCAACACCTTTCTGGCCGCCGGCCAGGGGCTGACCCTGGTTCCGGTGCTCAACAAGGTGGACATGCAGAATGCGCACGTGGAGGACACGGAGCAGCAGATCGAAGAAATTCTCGCCATCCCGGCCCACGGGCAGAGTTTCAAGGTCAGCGCCAAGACCGGGGTGGGGGTGGAAGCCCTGCTGGACGCCATTGTCGAGCGCATCCCCCCGCCCCAGACCGACCCGCACGGCACCCTGCGCGCGCTGGTCTTTGATTCCTCCTATGACACCTTCCGCGGCGTCATCACCTACCTGCGCGTGGTGGACGGGCAGGTGAAGGCGGGTGACCGGGTACGGCTGTACCGCACCGGGCAGGACTACGAAGTGAAGGAAGTGGGCATCTTTACCCCCGGCCCCACCAAGGTGGCGCGCCTGCACGCGGGCGAGGTCGGCTATTTCATCGGCAACATCAAGGACCCGGCCGAGATCAAGATCGGCGACACGGTGACCCTGGCCGCCAAGCCCACCGATGACCCGCTGCCCGGCTACAAGGAAATTCATCCCATGGTGTTCAGCGGGATTTATCCCATCAACACCGCGGACTTTGAAAAGCTCAAGGCCAGCCTGGAAAAGTACAAGTTGAACGACAGCTCCTTCAGCTACATGCCGGAGTCCTCCTTGGCCCTGGGCCTGGGTTTCCGCTGCGGTTTCCTGGGCCTGCTGCACATGGAGATCGTGCAGGAGCGCCTGCGCCGCGAATACGATGTGGACATCATCTCCACCTATCCCAACGTGGTTTACATTGTGCACACCACGGACGGCCAGAAGGCGGAGATTGAGAATCCCACCAAGCTGCCCGATCCCAGCCGCATGCGGGCCATCGAGGAGCCCATGATCAAGGCCTTCCTCATCTGCCACAACGAGCATATCGGGGACATCCTACAGCTCATCATGGACCGGCGCGGTTCGGTGGAGAAAACGGAGACCCTGGACGGGCGGCGTGTCATGCTGACCTGCCATCTGCCCTTGAACGAAATCCTGATTGATTTCCAGGACAAGCTGAAGAGCGTGAGCCGCGGCTACGCCTCCATGGACTACGAGTACAACGGCTACCAGGAGTCCGACCTGGTGCGCATGGATGTGCTGGTGCACGGCGAGGTGGTGGAGGCGTTCTCCTGCATCATTCACCGCACCAAGGCGGAAGGGCGGGGGCGCCAGTTGTGTGCGGCCCTCAAGGAACTGATTCCGCCCGCCATGTTCCCCATTGCCATCCAGGCCGCAGTGAACAGCAAGATCATGGCCCGCGAAACCATCCGGGCCATGCGCAAGGACGTGACCGCGAAGTGCTACGGCGGCGACATCACCCGCAAGCGCAAGCTGCTGGAGAAGCAGAAAGAGGGCAAAAAGAAGATGAAGATGATCGGGCGGGTGAGCATCCCCCAGGAAGCCTTTGTCAAAGTCCTCAAAGGTGGAATGGACTGATATGAATTTCCTGCAACGCCGCCGTTACCGCAAGCTGGTCAAGCATCTGCTGCACGAGGCGCGACACGCCCGCCACATGCGGGAAGATGTGGCGGATCCCGCACAATTGACCGCGCTGGAACAGGCGGAGGCCGACCTGAAGGCGGCCTGGCAGACTCGCGAGGTGGCCCGCGTGGAGGCGGCCGCCGATGTGTTGAACGAGCGGGTGGAGACGGTCTATCCCTCCCATCGCCATCCGCGCATCCGCGAAAACGTGGAAGTCATCGCGGTGGCCCTGGCCGTGGCCATGGGCTTCCGCACCTACTTCATTCAGCCCTTCAAGATTCCCACCGGCTCCATGCAGCCGACCCTGTACGGGATCACCGTGCAGCCCCAGGTGGGCAAGCAGTGGCACGACCATTTCCCGCTGAACCTGGTCTCCATGGTGTTGTGGGGCGATCGCTATCAGGAGGTGCGGGCTAAGGCGTCGGGTCGCGTGGACAGCTATGTGGAGCAGAGCGACGAAAATATCATGCTGCGGGTGGCCGGGCAGCGCCACGTGATCCCACGCGACATGCCGCTGGCCATCACACCGGGCCAATCGCAGGTGGTGCGCGGCCAGTTGCTGGCCTCCGGGCGGGTGCGCCTGGGCGATCACATTTTCGTCAACAAAGTGCGCTATAACTTCGCCCGCCCTGAGCGCGGCGATATTTTTGTGTTCAGCACCAAAGACATCCGCTATCCGCGCATCCGGCCCGATGCCTTCTACATCAAGCGGTTGGCCGGCATGCCGGGTGATGTCCTGCAACTGGATCCACCTTATCTGATCGCCAACGGTCAGAGGGTAACCGAACCGTATCCTTTTCGGCGCCTGGTGGAGGGGGGGGCGGAGGGTTACCGCGGCTATCAGTTGCCGCGCTACGACAGTTTCACGCCCGCCGTTTTGGCCACTCGACAGTCTGCCTTCGCACTTAAGGAGGGCGAGTATCTGCCCTTGGGTGACAACACCGGAGCCAGCTTGGATGGCCGCTACTTCGGGGCCGTGAAGCAGGAGAGTGTGGTCGGTCCGGCTTTCGCCATCTACTGGCCCTTCAGCAAACGCTGGGGACTCACACGCTGAATCTCACGCCCATATCGCGGCACGATTTGGCACGTGCCGGGGGCACTTGATAAATACTCGTTCGCACACCGGTGACAGATAACGGTTGATTTCAGCCCTCCAACCTTTAGATTATCCGCTTGGTTGGTGGCCGTAGCTCAGCTCGGTAGAGCGGCAGATTGTGGTTCTGCATGTCGCGGGTTCAAATCCCGTCGGTCACCCCATTCGACGCGCCTTCGCTCCACTCCGGCTGCTCGTGGCGGGCCCTGACCCAAGTTAGCGAAGGCGCGTCGAGTGGTCTGCACAGTCACAACTACCAACCCGGCTAGCGAGTTCCATGCCCTCCTTTCCTGTAACGCCAGCCAAGGCGGATGAACTTACGGTGCGGATGACCCGGTTGGGCATCCACGAAGCCGATCTGGACGAGAGCTTCATTCGCGGTTCCGGCAGCGGCGGCCAGAAGGTCAACAAGACCTCCTCCTGTGTCTACCTTCTGCACCGGCCCAGCGGGCTGGAGGTCAAGTGCCAGCGCGAGCGCTCCCAGGCTATGAACCGGTATTTTGCGCGTCGCGAATTGTGTGACCGGTTGGAGGCACGGATCAAAGGCGCGGCTTCGGCCCGCCAGCAGGAGGCGGAGAAAATCCGCCGTCAGAAGCGACGCCGCTCCCGCCGCGCCACCGCGCGCATGCTGGATGACAAACGCCAGCACGCCACGAAAAAAGCGCTGCGGCGCAGCACGGACTGGTAAACGGTCAAGCGCGTCCGGCGTTGATCAGCGCGTTGCGCAGGCGTGCGGGCAGCGGCACTTTTCCGCCCTTTTTGGCCGAGACCGCCACGTGGACGGTTATCACCTGCCCGGCGAGTTGGCCGTTTTTCCGCAGGCGGCAGCACAGGGTGAACGACGATGCACCCACCCGGGTGGCCCGCAGGTCCAGGGTCACTTCATCCCCGACGCACAGCGGCAGGCGGTAATCCGCTTCGGCCCGAACGATGGGCAGGGCGTAGCGCTGGCCTTTGAGGATGTCGCCGATGGAAAAACCCAGGGCTTTCATCCACGCTTCGTAGCCTTCATGGGCGAGCCGGAACAGGTGGGCGAAATAGAGGCGGCCCGCCGCGTCGGTGTCGTGCAGGTGAATGGTTGTGGTGAGGGTGAACATGGTTACCGGGGGGTGAATTGCTCAAACAGGGTCGCGAAGGTGGCGGCCCCGAATCCGACGATTACGATGAGGAACAGGACGGTGAGGGCAATGGCCACCAGGGTGGCGACGCCGGTCATCAGAAAGAAGCCGCGTAGTTTTTGCAGGAAGGGCAGGAAGGCGGGGTCCACGGTGCGCAGGCCGCTGATCATGGATTGGGCCGACATCAGCGAAGCTCCGGCAATGACCAGCAGCACACCGCTGGGCAGGGCGAAGCAGGTGGTGATATAGGCCAGCCCGCTCAGAATGATGAGAATGCCGTTGAAGGCCATCCAGCCGCTTAGGCCGGCTGGAACGTCCACGCGCTCCACCGGGGTGGGCGGCGGGGCGGGTAGGGCGTGTATAGACGGGGTCGGGCTGCGAAATTCCGTCAAGTCACGCAAGGGGGTCCAGGCCGTCATGCCTTCGCGCCACAGTACATCGTCGGGCTGCACCTGGCCTTGGGCGATCAGGTTCCTTAGTTCGGTTTCGGAGACCGGACCCTGTCGATCCGTTCCGTTACGCGCGTAGTACCACATGGTTTCCATAGCCGTCTCCTAGCAACGCAGATCAGTCTAGCCGGTTACCCCCGGCTGGGCGAGCTTCAGGATGGTTTCGTAGGGATAGATGGACGAGTCGTGGCCGTCGCTCCAAGTCACGGCCACCGCGTAATTCCCCATGGGCTGCATGCTGCGCGGATAGACCGTTTCGCTGACACTGGCCGGGTCGAGCAGGGGACGTCCGCTGAATTCCTCGATGCAGTGCGCGCACCGGCAGGCCCGGCGCAGGTCGGCAGGCGGCACGGTATGCTGCTCCCCGCTGGCCAGGGTGATCAGGATGCCGGTGCCGGGCTTGTAGGCCACCTTGGGGCGGGCTATCCCGCCGTGCACCAGCTTGCTGATTTCCTGCACCACGGAGGCGGCGATTTCGCGATACGGCGCGGCCGCCGGGCCTTCGCGGTCGGCCAGTACCACGGGGGTGCCGCGGTCGCTCAACCGCGAGACTTCGGGACGCAGAGGAACTTCAAAGGAATTGCGGATGCCAAATTGTTCCACCAGGCGGGCGCGGGCGCCCTGGCCGAACAGGTGATGGCGGGTGCCGCAGCCCGGACATTGGAAATAACTCATGTTTTCCACCACCGCCACCGTGGGCACCTTGAGCTTGTCGAACATCTGGATGCCTTTGACCACATCCACATAGCTGAGCTGTTGGGGGGTGGTGACGATGACCGCGGCGGTGATGGGAATGAGCTGGGTCAGGGTGAGTTGGATATCGCCCGTGCCCGGGGGCAGGTCGAGCACCAGGTAATCCAGTTCGCCCCAGTTGGTGGTGGTCAGCAACTGGTTGATGACCTGGGACACCATGGGCCCGCGCATGATGGCCGCCCCGCCGCCCGGGGAGGCGAAGCCGAACGACATCAGCTTCACGCCCTCGTACTCCAGGGGCACGATCAGCTCGTTCTCCATGAACAGTTCGGTGCGGGCGGGCGAAACCATGGTGGGCAGGCTGGGCCCGTACACATCGGCGTCGAACAGACCGACTTTGCCGCCGAGCAGGGAGAGGGAGTAGGCGAGATTGACGGCCACGGTGGATTTTCCCACCCCGCCCTTGCAGCTCGACACGGCCACGATGGTGGCCACCTTTTCGAGGCCGCGCGACTTGTTGACCAGCGGATTGCTGCGGGGGGCGGCCGACATGGTGACGTCGACTTTGGTAACCCAGGGCAGGCGGGAAACGGATTCGATGCAGGAAGAGCGGAAGTGCTCCTTCACCGGGCAGGCGGGGGTGGTCAGTTCGACCACGAAACTGACCTGACCAGCCTCTGTGATCTGCAGATTCTTGATAAAACCCAAGCTGACAATATCGCGCCCCAGGTCGGGGTCCATGATGTGGCGCATACTGTCGAGAACATCGGACTCACGGCTCATTCGTAATCTCCCATGAAGGGTCAACCATACCTGCAATGGCCCCGCATGCAAGCGCGCGGGGACTGGCGCCGCGGTCACGTAGAGGTTACCATGTCGGCTTTACGAGGAGACCATCCATGGTTCAGATGAAGATCGAGTATGCCGGGGACTTGCGCTGCCGTGCCACCCACGGGCCGTCGGGCTCCCAGATTGAAACCGACGCCCCCGCCGACAACCACGGCAAGGCAGAACGCTTTTCGCCCACCGACCTGGTGGGGGCCGCCCTGGCCAGTTGCATCGCCACCACCCTGGGCATCGTGGCCCTGCGCAAAGGCTGGGACTTGCGGGGCATGCGGGTGGAGGTGGAGAAGGATATGACCACGTCGCCGCCGCGAAAAATCGCCCGCCTTCCCGTACAAGTCTGGATGCCTGCCGTGATGTCGCCCGAAGATACCCAACTGGTGGAAAACACCGCGCGCAGTTGCCCCGTTCATCGTTCGCTTTCTCCCGACGTTGACGCGCCGATCACCGTCCATTGGCCGGCTTGAAGCCAACAAAATCGTGGCAATGACTTGCCTAATATTACGATAATGTAATTACTGTGTAAGGATGCTACGCGTGCGAGGTGGGGTTTCTGAGTGGTAACTACCTTACATGTAGATGGTAACGACGAGCTATGCGGTCGACACACGCGTTGGCATGACTATTGCTAAACCTTCCCCGAACATTTCTTAACGGAAGGAGCGAGGCATGTCGTTGCATCGTTGTGGTCTGAGTATGTGGTTGTGTGCGGGCTTGCTGGCGGGCTGGTTGGCCAGTCCGGCCGGCGCGCAGGACGTTGTGGAAACCGTGGCAGAGGTGGCGGCTGAAGCGACGGCGGAAGTGGCTGTCGAACCGGCTCCGGCGACGGTGATTGATACCGGCAACACGGCCTGGGTGCTGGCCAGTTCCGGGCTGGTCCTGCTCATGACCCCGGGGTTGGCGTTTTTCTACGGCGGTCTGGTCCGCAAGAAGAACATCCTTTCCGTTCTGATGCAGTGTTTCATGGCCATGTGCCTGGTCACCGTTGCCTGGGTGGTGGTGGGGTACAGCCTGGCCTTTGGCTCCGACATCAAGGGGCTGATCGGCGGTACCGACTATGTGATGCTGAAGGGCGTCGGCTCGGAGGCGTGGCCGGGTTACACCATACCGCATCTGCTGTTCATGGCCTTCCAACTGAAGTTTGCCATCATCACGCCCGCCCTGATCATCGGCGCCTTTGCCGAGCGCATCAAGTTCTCGGCCTTCTGTATATTCACCCTGCTGTGGTCGCTGCTGGTGTATTCGCCGGTGGCCCATTGGGTGTGGGGCGGCGGCTTTATGTTCAAGTGGGGCGCGCTCGACTTTGCCGGCGGCACGGTGGTGCACATCAATGCTGGCATGGCCGCCCTGGCCGCGGCGCTGGTGCTGGGCAAGCGGGTGGGCGCCGGTTCGCCTCCGCACAGCCTGCCGCTGGCCGTGCTGGGCGCCGGCATGCTGTGGTTCGGTTGGTTCGGTTTCAACGCCGGCAGCTCGCTGGCCGCGGATGGCATCGCGGTCAATGCCTTCGTGACCACCCATGTGGCCACCGCCGTGGCCGGCCTGACCTGGGCCATCATTGATTGGATTTTCCACCGCAAGCCCACCACGCTGGGCATGATCACGGGCGCCGTGGCCGGGCTGGTATCCATCACCCCCGCCTGCGGCTTCATCTCCACCACCAGCGCCATCTGGGTTGGACTGGGCGCGTCCGTCATCTGCTGGTTCTTTGTCACCTTCGTCAAACCGAAGTTCGGCTATGACGACTCGCTGGACGCGTTCGGCGTGCATGGGGTCGGGGGTATCTGGGGCGCCCTGGCCACCGGATTGTTCTGCAGCAGCGGGGTGAATGCGCTGGTGACCAACACGCCCGGCGTGCAGTTCATCATCCAACTCAAGGCCACCCTGATCACCATGGCCTTCTCTTTCGTGGCCTCGTATATCCTGCTGAAGCTGGTGGATGCGGTCATCGGCCTGCGCGTGACCGAACACGAGGAGCGGGTGGGTCTCGACCTCACCCAACACAAGGAATCCGGCTACACCGTCCTGGACTAGGCCGCAAAGGAAACACGCCATGAAATACATTATTGCCATCATTCAACCCGACCGGCTGGACCACGTGCTGGACCTGCTGGAGAAGAAGGACATTCACCTGGTGACGGTGAGCACGGTGCTGGGACGCGGACGCCAGAAGGGCATCTCTGCCGTCTACCGCAGCGTGAAGGAGGCCGGCAGCCTACTCAAGAAGGTGAAGCTGGAGATCGCGGTCAACGCGGAGTTCGTGAAGCCGACCATCGAGGCCATCACGGAAGGCGCGCGCACCGGTAACATCGGCGACGGAAAAATCTTCGTGCTGGATCTGGAGGCGGTGACCCGCATCCGCACCGGCGAGACGGGCAACGTCGCCATCGGTTGATCCTATCAGCCCATGTGCACAAGGGGCCGCCGGGCAACCGGCGGCCCTTTTCTACATCACCCGGGTCAGGGTCAGCCCGCCGGTTTTTTCCAGGGTCTCGGCGGCGCCCATGACCACGATGTGCGGGCTGTCGGGCAGCACCTGCAGCAGGTCGCCGAAGGTGTGGAAATCTTCCAGCCGGGTGGCCAGGATCTGCTCGCGCATGGTTTGCCGGAAATCGTCGTTTTCGTTGGCCAGGTAGCGCAGGGCGGACACGTAGCCTTTGGCATCTGGTAGCAGGGGCTGGTCGAGGTCACCGATGGCTCCGATGATGGCCTTGGTCAGTTCGCCTTCGCTCAGATGGAGGTCAGCCAGAAAGGCCCCGGTGCGGTCATAGATATCGAGAGTCTTCTGCACGTTGGGGTCTCGGTAGGAGACCAGATTGAACACGCCGCTGCGCAGGTCCAGGTTGCAGAAGCCACCGTAGGCCCCGCCCTGCACGCGCACATGTTCCCACAGGTACGAACTGCGCAGATAGCGCGACACCACCAGCGCGGTGCCGTCGAATAAATCCGCCTCCGGAAACAGATTGACCGCCTTGCCCACGTAGTTGACTTGGGCGGGGATGGTGAGGCCTTCCGGGGTGGGCGGCTTGACCGGCTTCCACTCCGGGGTGCGGGCGGGCCGCTCCGGTAGGTCGCTGATGAAGGTGCGCAGCAAGGCGTCGCTGGCCGGCCAGCCTTCGGCGTCCTGGGTCACGTTAAACAGCATGGTGCGGCGGTTGAGCAGGATATCCAGGGTACGGCCCAGGGAAGCCAGCACGGCATCCGCGTCCGCTTCCAAATCCTTCACCAGCTTGCGCAGGAACAGCAGATAACTGATGCCCCGCATCTGCTCCGCGGCCCAGTCCGCCTCGTTGAAACCGGCTTTCAAGCGGGTGGCCACGAAACTGTGACCCGAGGGTACGAGGGAGGCCTCGAGCATGGCCTTTTCTTCCTGGGCAATCTGGCGCAGGCGGCTGACCAGGTCCAGGCGCGGTCCGGTGAGCACGTCGCGCAGGATGTCGAGCAGGGCCCCGAACTGGCCGGCCATGGCCTTGCCGCGCAGGAACAGCCAGCATGTGCCGCTGCCCGTACCGCGAATGACGGAGGCCGAGGTCTGCGGACGCAGGCCGCCGGTCTGGCTGCCGATGCGCTGGGCCAGGGATACATAGTCCTCCTGGCTGGTCCCCGTTTCCAGCAAGGCCCGGCCCAGCAGAGGAACGTAGCCCACCAATTCCGGAGGCAGGGTGCGCACGTTCAAACCGAGGTCGAAATAGACGATGCCGTTGGTGAATACGTCGTGGTGCAGAATACGTGCGCCGTCCCGTACCTGCTTGGCCAGCGGCAGGCGCTGATTGGTCCGGTCCAGGTCGGCCCGGGTCAGGGTGGGGATGGCGGCCAGCGCGGCCGGATCATCGGGTGCCACCTGACGGGCTTTGAGTTCTCCGGTAGCCAGCGCCAGCGCGGCGCGTTGCTCGGCGGTGAGGCCGGCCGCCACCTGGTCCAGGCGAACTCGTTCGCGTGCCTCGCGGGCCGCGGCCAGGCCGGGGTCGGGACGCAGGGCCACCGTGGTGCGATGAGAGTTGTCCAGCAGCAGGCGCTGGATCATGGATTCAAACACGCGTTCGCCCGCGGCCAGCCGCTTCTTCAGAGCGTCCAGGGGTGCCTGGTAGCGCAGCGGGGCCAGAGGATCGCCCTCGTACAGCCAGGTGGTCAGGGCGCGCAGCATGACCACCAGTCCGCGCGGGTAGCTGCCGGAATTGTTTTCACGCAGGGAAAATTCCACCGTGTTCATGGAGGCGGCCACCGTCTTGGGATCGAGCCCGTCCGCCGCCAACCGGCGCAGCGCCTCCATTACCAGCGGCTCCACCTTATCCACCTCGGCATCCGCCACCCCGCGCAAGCCGGTGGAGAAATAGGTCTGGCGTGCGTGCGCTTCGTAGCCCGCCCCGGCCAGGTCATCGCCCAGCCCGGAATCCATGAGCGCCTTACGCAAAGGGGAGGCCGTGGTGCCGATGAGGATGTGGGTCAGCACCTGAAGGGCCAGGCTGGACTCGGCATCGGTGGCCGGGGTGAGCAGCCAGTTGACCACCAGGAAACTCGGACTGCTGCCCGATTCCGTGCCAGTGGCGTAGGTTTTCTCCACGTGACGCGGGGCGGCGAAAGGCGGCTGCTCCGCCACCTGCGAATCGACCGGCCGGGCCTGATACTCGGCCAGCCAGGCCGCCATCTTTTCCAGCCGCGCCTCTTCGGGGTCATCGCCGCAGAAAAAGATGCGGGCGTTGGACGGGTGATAAAACCGGGCGTGAAAGGCACGCAAGGCTTCCCAAGTCAGGTTGGGGATGTGTTCCGGATCGCCGCCCGAATCCATGCTGTAGGTGGTGTCGGGGAAGAGCGAGCGCTGGGCGTAGTCCACCAGCGCGCTGTCGGGCGACGAATAGAACCCTTTCATTTCATTGAAGACCACGCCCTTGTAGACGAGAGGCGCGTCCGGCTGGTCCAGCTCGTAGTGCCAGCCTTCCTGCTCAAAGGTGGCGCGGGACAGCAGGGGGTGCAGCACCGCGTCCAGGTAGACATCCACCAGGTTATAGAAGTCCTGGAGGTTCTGGCTGGCCACCGGGTAGCAGGTTTTGTCGGGGTAGGTGAAGGCGTTCAGGAAGGTTTGCAGGGAGCCCTTGAGCAGTTCCACGAACGGCTCCTTGGACGGATAGCGACGCGAGCCGCACAACACGGAATGCTCCAGGATGTGCGCCACCCCGGTGTGGTCGTCGGGCGGGGTGCGAAAGGTGATGCCGAACACTTTATTCTCGTCGTCGTTGACCAGAGAGAGCAGTTCGGCTCCGGTCTGCCCGTGCCGATACAGGCGCGCCCGTGCCTTCAATTCGGCAACATTTTCTTCGCGCACTAATTCAAATCCGTGGACCAGGCTCATGGCAGTTCTCCCGTGGAAGCGAGACCGTAGCACGGGCGGGGGTGAACCACAACGAACCTTCGGTCAGGGCGTGGTTTCGATGGCGGCCCGGAAACGGCGGGTCAGGTCGGACCGCTCGGTCGGGGTCATGATCAGGGGCGGCATCAGGTAGAGCACGGGGCCCAGGGGGCGCAGCAATACGCCTTCCTGTTGGAGGCGGAGCCGGATGCGATGGGGCAGGGTCAGGGGCCCCGATTCCAGGGTGGGATGCAGTTCCACCGCGGCGATGGCGCCCAGAAAGCGAAGTTCCTTCACGCGCGGATGTCCGGCTAGGGCTGCGAGGTCAGCCCGCATTCCTTCGCCCAGTTCGCGGGCGTGCTGGCTCACGTCCATATCCGCATAGATTTTCAGCGCGGCCAGGGCGGCCGCGCAGGCGATGGGGTTCCCGCAAAAGGTGTGTCCGTGTTGCAGGGTGTGGTCGTCGTCGAACCGGCGATAGAGCGTGTCCTTGGCGATGGTGGCGCTCAGGGGCAGGGCGCCCGCGGTGAGGGCCTTGCCCACGCACACCAGATCGGGGTCAATTTCCGCGTGTTGAAAAGCGAACAACCGCCCTGTGCGCCCGAAGCCCATGGCGATTTCATCCACGATGAGCAGCACGCCGTTCGCCTGGCACCACGCGGCCGCCTCCGTGAGCCAGCGCGCAGAATAGAATTTCATGCCCGCCGCGCCGAGGCATAACGGCTCCACGATGAGGGCGGCCAGTTTGTCCGCGTGCGGATCCAGCAGTGCGGCAGAAAAGGTGTCCGAGCGGGGCAGCATCACCGGATCGGCCAGCAACGTTTTGAACGGGCGATGCCAGGCTTCCTGATACCCGACGGCCATGGCACCCAGGGTGTCGCCGTGGTAGGCTTCGGCCAGGCAGGCCAGGCGGGTGCGCCGGGTTTGCCCGATGGTGTGCTGGTACTGCACGGCGATTTTGATGGCCTGTTCCACTGCGCTGGCTCCGTCGCTGGCGAAAAGGACGTGGCGGTCCGGGGAAGGCATCAGCGCTGCGAGGCCGGCGGCCAGTTCGGCGGCGCGCGGATGGGACAGGTTGCCCAGGATGCTGTGTTGCAGGGCGCCGGCCTGCTGCTGGATGGCGGCTACGATGGCGGGATGACTGTGACCCAGAGCGGCGCACCACCAGGAGGAGATGGCATCCACATAGCGGTGGCCTTCGGTGTCCACCAGATGAATGCCTTCGCCGCGCACCAGCATGGGCAGGTCACCCGCGGCGGCCGCCGAGGCGCGGGTATAGGGATGCCACACGTGATCGCGATCCCAGGCCTGAAGCGAATCCCGGGTCATGCTCTTTTTCCAATGGTTGGAAGTCGCCGCATGCTCATTTTCCAAGGGTTGGAACTTCGCCCGGGCGGCGGACGCGGTACAGGGTGATGGAGCTGTGCTTGGGATAAACGGCGGGGTTTCGCTGGAAGGTGGCCAGGGTTTCCAGCGTGCAGCCGACGTACAGTTTGTTGGTGGGGAAATCTGCGGCGTCGGTGTAGATGGCGCGGGCGGTTTGCAGGGCCTGCTCATCCATGGAGCGGGAGCGGGGCAGGCTGACCTGAAATTCGCGCGCATACCAATCGCCGTGGCGGCGGGTATCGGCCAGCAGCAGCCACACCTGCGGGCGTTCTTCGGCCGGATGCAGGGTTTCGATGTAGTTGATCATTTGCACGGGCGGCGGTGGTTCGCGGTGGCCGGCCCGGGCCAGGGGCAGGCCCACATAGAGCATGAGCAGCGGGGCCAGCAGGGCGGAAAAGCGCCAGCCTTTGGGCAGGCTCCACAGGCCGGGCAGGATGGCCAGCCACAGCATGGGGGTCAGGGCCACATAGTAGCGCCGATCCTCGGGCAGGCAACAGAACACCGTGGCCACCAGGAGCAGCATCCACGGCGCTTGTACGCGCCAGAACGAACCATGCCGGTTGCGCAGCAGGGTGGCCACCAGGCCGATCCAAAATAGGGTGCGCCAGAGCTTGCGCTCGGCGGAATGCTGGATGCCCATCCCGTTGCGGATCCAGCCCCCCACGTGGGTTTTCGCGCGTTTCAGCAAGGCCTCGCGAGTGAACCCCGAGGCACCGATGTAGACGTTCGGTTTATCCAGCCGCCACTTCCATTGGCGTAGCAGTTGATTGCGGTAGGCCCAGACGTCCACGTGTTCCGGATTCAGCCGGGCTTGCGAGACCGCGGTGGGCACCAGCCACGCGCACTGGCCGAGCAGGAAGGCGAGCACACCGATGGCCCAATGACGACCGGAGATTCGCGCCGCGATCATCACCGTGATGAGCAGAACAGCGGTGATGCCCAGGAACTGCGGCCGGAGGCCGGTGGTGGCGGCACACGCCAGCGCACAGAAAACCAGATCGCGGGTGCGGCGCGAGTGCCGAAAGGCGAGGCCGAAAAGAACGGCCGTGGCCAGCCCGGCCGCGGCGGGAATATCGGTAAGCGCCTTGGTGGCCACCATCCATACCGCCGGAGTGAGGGCCGTGGTGACCGCCACCAGCCAGGCCAGCGGCTCGTTGTATTCGCGGCGCACGATCAGGAACCACGCCGCCACCATCCACGCCCCGGCCAGGCAGCCCACCAGGATCAGGGCGGACACCGGATCAAAGCCCAGCGCGGCCAGCAGTTTGCCGGCGAAGATGTAGACCGGATAGCCGGGGGGATGCGGCTTGTGATCCCACAGATTGAACTCGCGGATGCCGTCGGCGAACTGTACCGAATCCCACTCGTCCAGCCAGAGGCTGCGCGAGAAAACGTACAGGGCAAACGTGCCCAGCATCAGCAGCCAGGTTTTGTGGGAGACTTTCATGCGTACACATCCAATCGGGAGAGCAGGAGTCGTCCGGCGGCCACCCAGCGGGCGGGGGTGGGGCGGGGCAGGTAGGGCAGTTGGAGCACGGGGCAGTGCAAATGGTGTTGCAGGGTTTTTATGTTGTCGCGCTGGATCACGGTCTGGCCGGGTGTGGTCTGTGATAGCACCACCGCGGCCAACGGCAAGCCCGCACCGTCCAGCGCATACGCGGAGAGCAGGGTGTGGTTGAGGGTGCCCAGGCCGGGCCGTGCGACCAGAATCACCGGCAGATCGAGCACCTGCATGAGGTCGAGAAGGGTCTCGCGATCGTTCAGCGGCACGAGCAGGCCGCCCGCGCCCTCCACCACGGGAAAGATGCCTTGCTGCTGCACCCGGTGCACGGCGCGTCCTAGATCGCGCACCCGCATGTTTACGCCGGCTTGACGCGCGGCCAGATGCGGCGACGCGGCCATGGGCAGGCACACCGGGGCCAGTTGCGCGTAGCGGGCGCGGGACAGTTTGAGGCCGGCGGCGCGGAGCACGAAATCGAGATCGGGCGCCCGTCCGCGCTGCGCGCCGGTTTGCACCGGCTTCACGGGCAGGGCCTCGATGTTTGCGGCGCGCAGGGCGGATACCAGCGCGGCCGTGACCTGAGTCTTGCCCACCCCGGTGTCGGTACCAGCCACAAAAAAACCCGGTTGCGTTTTCATAGGCGCTGCACCAGCACATAGCCCACGCTGAACGTGGCGCGTACGCCTCCGCCCGGCGCGGCGAAGTGCGTTTCGTAGTGGCGGATGAGGGCGTGCAGTTCGCCACGGGTCAGCGGGCGCGCGCCCTGCGCCAGATCGCCACCCGTCACGCCCATCACGTGCAGCCGGTCCAGTAATTCACTTGCACTGGCATAGCGTCCTTCGTGCAGATGTTCGTGCGCGGCCAGCATGCGGAACCCGGGCGGTTGGGTGAATAGGGCCTGCAGGTCCGACCACACGGGCAGGTGACCGGACGTTTTTTTATGCGGAGCCACCGCCGCCCGTGCCGCGTGCAATTCGCGCAGGGTCGCCTGGGTCATCAGCCCCGCCGCGAGATGACCGCCGGGCGCGAGCAGGTTCAGTACATGGGCCAGGCCGCGCTCCAACGGGCGCAGCCAGTGCAGCGAACTGCTGCTGAGAATGAGATCGAAGGGTTGATCTTCGTAGGTCGCGGCGTCGCCCACCTCCAGCCGGAGCGGGGCGATATCCGCGAGTTGGCGGCGGGCCTGATCGATCATGCCTTCCGCGAGGTCCAGTCCGACCAGGCCGGCTTGCGGCCACCGCATGTGGGCCCGGCGGAGCAGGCGACCGGTACCACAGCCGACATCGAGAATGCGCCGTGGTTGCACGTGCGCGGGTACCAGATCCAACACCCGCTGGGCCACGTCGGCCTGCACCGGGGAGGCGGCGTCGTAGGCGGCAGCGGCGGAAGAAAAACGGCGCCGGATTTGTTGCTGGTGCAGAAGAGCGGTCATGTGGGGGTACCGAGGAAGGCGGAAATTTGTTCGGCCACCCATTCGGGATGGGTGAGGGGAAGAGCGTGTCCCGCGTGGACGTGGCGCACCAGCTTGGCCAGGGGCAGTGCTTCCAGCATGCGTTCGGCCGCGGCCACGGGAATAAGAGGATCGCGCATGCCGTGCAGTATCAACACCGGAAGGCGGCACTGGGCCAGGGCATCGCGCAGGTCCAGGGTAGCCAGGGTATGCAAGCCGTTGGCCAGCGTTTCCAGCCCCATGTTCAGGCTGACCGCGGTGCGTTCGTGGATGAGTTCGGCAGGCGCGTCCGGCCCCGCACACAAACGGTGGAAACCGGTAAGCGCCTCCCGAGGATCACGGGCGAACAGGCGCTGGAGGGCGCGTAGATTGGCCTCGGGCAGGCCGGGCCAGCGGTCGGCGTCGGCGCAGAAGCGGGCCGTGCCTGCGATCAGGATCAAGTGCGTGGCCGGGCTCCGTCCTTCCACCACCTCCTGTAGCGCGCGCAACCCGCCCAGCGACCAGCCCCCGCGCACTACCATGGCCTGGTCGCGCGGCAGTCGTTCCACCAGATGCGCCCGCAGGTCGGCCAGGGCGGAATCCGGAAAGGACCAGCCGCTCCACAATTGGATGGACGCCTCAGACATGGGCTCCTTCCTCGGCATAGGCCCGGGCGATACGGTGCGCCGCTGTCGCGAGTTCTCCCGGTTCATGCGCGAGGCTTAGCGAGAGGCGGAGTCGGGCCGTTCCGGGCGGCACGGTGGGCGGGCGGATGGCTCCGGTCAATACGCCCTTTTCCCGCACCGCGCGCGCCACCGCCATGGTGCGGGAGGAATCGCCGATGAGGATGGGCACGATGTGCGAGGCGCCGTCCATGACGGGCAGCCCGCCCGCGCGCAACGCCGCGGAAAAATCGGAGGCCCGCTGCGCCAGCGCGGCCAGCCACCCGGGGTGAGCCTCAAGGAGCGACAAGGCCGCCAGGGCGGCGGCCACCGAGGGCGGCGGCAATGCGGTGTCAAAGATGAAACTGCGCGCGCGATTGATCAGCAGGGTGCGCAGGTCGTGCGGGCAAGTGACAAATCCGCCCGCGCTGGCCAACGATTTTCCGAGGGTGCCCAGGGTGATGAGTCGCCCGTCCGCGGGGCATAGGTCGGCCGTCCAACCTGCTCCACGCGGTCCGGCCGCACCCAGGGCATGTGCCTCGTCCACCAGCAGCAGGGCGTCCACCTCTTCGGCCAGGGCCAACAGTTCCGCAACAGGCGCGTGGTCGCCGTCCATACTGAAGGTGGATTCGGTGACGATCAGGCAGCGCCGGTAGTCGGTACGATCCTTCAAAACACGCCGGGCATCGGTCAGATCGTTGTGGTGGAAGCGCACCAGTTTGGCTCCGCTGAGCAGCGCCGCATCCAGCAGGCAGGCGTGGCTCAACCGGTCGGCCACCAACAGGTCGCCCCGACCGGCGACTACGGTGATGACGCCCAGGGCGGCCAGGTAACCGCTGCTGAACAACAGGGCGGCCGGATGGCCCTTCCATGCGGCCAGGCGTTCTTCCAGTTCGGTGTGCAGTTCGCAGGTGCCGGCCAGCAGGCGGGAGGCGGTGGCGCCGGGGCCCACGTCGTGCGCAGCCCGGGCCGCCGCTTCGCGCACCGCGGGGTGCTGGGTCAGGCCGAGGTAGTCGTTACCGGCCAGATTGAGCAGGGTGCGGTCGCCATCCCGGAGGCGCGGGCCGGGGGCGGGCCACATCTCCAGGCGGCGGGTTTCCCCGCGGGCGGCGATGGCGGCTAACTCGTTATGAATCCAATCGGACATGGGCAGTCTGGTTTTTCTGGTCCACCGCACTCTAATTGGTGTATCACACCCGCGCAATCAGGGAGAGTTTATGGAGCACTGGGATCAATTGGCGGAAAAGGCACTGGCGGGCGAGGCGCCCACGCGGGCGGAAGCCCTGTCGGTATTAAACTCGAGCGACGACGAACTGCTGGCCGTTTTGCATGCGGCCTTCCGGGTTCGCCATCGCTTTCACGGTCGCGATGTCCGACTGCACGTGCTGCGCAACGCCAAGAGCGGTTCCTGCCGCGAAAATTGTGCGTTCTGCAGCCAGTCCATCGCCGCCTACAGCGGGGTGGACCGCTACCAGGTTCAGACGGTGGAGCAACTGGTCGAAGGCGCACGCGAGGCCCATCGCATGCAGGCGGTGAAATATTGCATGGTGACCGCCACCCGCGGTCCGTCGCCCAAGGAATTGGAGATCGTGTGCGAGGCCGTGCGCCGCATCAAGGCCGAGATTCCCATCAAGATCTGTACCTCGCTGGGGCTGATCACCGACACCCAGGCCGAGCAGTTGGCTGCGGCGGGGGTGGACCGGTTCAACCACAATCTGGAAACCTCCAAGAACCATTTCGGCAACGTGTGCCAGACCCACAGTTGGGAGGACCGCGTGGCCACCATCAAGGCGGCCAAAAAGGCGGGCATGGAGGCCTGCTGCGGCGGCATCATGGGCATGGGCGAGACCCTGGATGACCGGGTGGATCTGGCCTACGCCTTGCGCGAGCTGGAAGTGGAATCTATTCCGGTGAACTTCCTGGATCCGCGTCCGGGCACCGCCCTCGGGCACTTGCCGCGGATGAAACCCCAGGACTGCCTGCGCACCCTGTGCATGTACCGGTTTGTCAACCCGACCCGGGATATCCGGGCTGCGGGTGGGCGCGAGGTGGTATTGCGCCATCTGCAGGCGCTGGCACTCTATCCCGCCAACTCCATGTTCACCGAAGGTTACCTGACCACGCCGGGGCAGGGGCACAACGATGATCTGGCCATGATCGAGGAAGCGGGCTTCCGCGTGGCCGAGCTCGTGCACGATCACGACCAGGCGTGACCGGCACGAGCTGGCACCAACGGCCTTACTTGACCTTGGTCGCTTCGAACTTGCCCTTCACGAGCTGGTTGATGGCCTTGCCCTTGGATTCGGCCTGGGCCACCTTGTCCGCCACGTCCTGGGGCACCCCGGCATACGTGTAGGTCCCGCCTTTGGCAAAGGTCACGGTCAGGACCTGGGTCGCCGCGTCATAGGACGTGGTGTCCGTGGAGGCTGTTGCTTTCTCCACCGGAGCCGAATTGGTATTGCAGGATGACCCGCCCGCGCTGGCACAACCCACCGCCATGCCCATGCCCACCGCCATCACTAACGCTACGATCTTCTTCATGCTCATCTCCTGTTGGTTGATACCTGACCGCAAACCCATGCGGACATCGTACCAACCACAGCCCGCCTTGCAACATCGGCGGCACACATCTTGACCTAACACCGTTCTAACCAAATCTCCCGGCGATGACCGGCCGCTTGCCTCGGCCGGGGACGATGGGCATAGTCCGCGCATGCCAAAACCTGTTTCCAAACGACCGCCAGTATTTCAGGTGCCGGATTGGGCGCACGATGCCATCTGGTATCAGATATTTCCCGAACGCTTTCGCAACGGCGACCGCCGCAACGACCCACAATTGAGCGATTTCACCAACCATACCGTGCCAGGCTGGCGGGTGGTGCCATGGGGGATCGATTGGTATGGCCGGGATGACTGGGAGAAGGGCCAGGAATTCCGCAAGACGGTGTTCCTGCGCCGGTACGGCGGCGACCTGGCCGGCATCCGCCAGAAATTGGGCTACCTGCGCGACCTCGGAGTGACCGCGCTCTACCTGAACCCCATTTTCCACGCGCCCTCCCTGCATAAATATGACGGGTCCAGTTTCCACCACATCGATCCCACCTTTGGCCCGGACCGGGAGGGCGACCTGCGCGCCCTGGCTGCGGCCCGCGAAACCGAGGACCCCGCGACCTGGATCTGGACCGCCGCCGACCGCTTCTTCATCGATTTTCTGGCCGATGCCCATGCCCACGGCTTACGCGTCATCATCGACGGCGTGTTCAACCACACCGGCTGCGAATGCTTCGCCTTTCGCGATCTGACCCGGCACGGACGGAAATCCCGCTACCGCACCTGGTACCGCATCAAGGAATGGAAGGACGACGGCACCTTCGAGTACGAAGGCTGGTTCGGACACAAAGCCCTGCCGGAGTTGAATCGTACCGAACACGACCTGGTCCCGCCGGTGCGAAAATACGTGTTTGATTGTACGCGGCGCTGGATGGATCCCGATGGCGACGGCAACCCCGTGGATGGGGTGGACGGCTGGCGCCTGGATGTCGCGTTTTGCGTGCCCCACGGGTTCTGGAAGAAATGGCGCAAACACGTGAAGGCCATTAACCCCGAGGCCTACCTGACCGCGGAAATTGTCGGCCGGGCCGATGAATTCCTGCAAGGTGACGAATTTGACGCGGTGATGAATTACATGTGGATGTATCCCACGGTGAACTTCTTTGCGCCCCACGGGAAGGGCATCACCACTCGCGAATTCCGGCGCGACCATGACGCCTGGCGCAAGGCCTATCCGGCCGCCTGTGTGCCCGTGCTGCAGAACCTGCTCGATTCGCACGACGTGGGCCGCGTGGCCTCCATGCTGGAGAACGTGCGTGAACCCATCCGCGAATTCGGTCCCTACTTCGAGTTCTCCCGCATCCATCATGCCCCTGATTTCCGCACCGGCAAACCCTCGGCCCGCACGTGGCAGGCCCTGCGTCAGGCCCTGGTGTTTCAGATGACGTTCCCGGGCGCGCCCATGCTTTATTATGGAACGGAAGTGGGCATGTGGGGTGCCAACGACCCGTGCGACCGGCAGCCCATGCTGTGGGATGACGTGGTCTATGAACCGGAAACGAACGGGCCCTACGATGCGGTTCCGCGTTCAACCCGCCAACCGGACCAGAAGCTGCTGGCGTGGGTGAAGAAAGTCATCGCGCTGCGGCATGCCGAACCTGCGTTGCGGCGGGGTGATTTGCGCTGGCTGAGCACCGGACATGATCGTCTGCTGGGCTTTGAGCGCAAGCTGGGCGACCGCCGGATCCGAATCTATCTCAACGCCAGCGATGCGGCAATGGAACTGCCAGCCTGGAAGGGGGCCCGCGATCTGTGGGCCAACCGCTCTGTGTCGGCCGGGCCTCTCCGTGTCGCCGCTCGTTCCTGGCGGATCCTGGCCCGCTGAGAAGATGTGAGCCGAGGCGCGCGGGGTTTTATACACCGAATCATCGCGGCATAAAGCCGCTCCTACAGGTGGGGCGTGTGCTCGTGCCCCAAAAAGTACGCCGGCCGCTCTTCCATAAGGGGGGGTGGGGGGCTGAAAGAGCGGCCGGGCGTTTTTGATTAACAGACGGCCCGCGTACTGTGGGTGTGGGGGGGGGCAGTGGCCGCGGGCTCGTCTGTTTATGAGTGTGAAATCAGTTCGATGGGAGGCACCTGGTTAGTTGTTTTCAAAGAAGACGCCGAATCCGTTGGAAATCGCGCGGCCGCTCCAGCCTGCGGTCTGTTTGCCCGAAGCGTCCGCGGTTAAAATGGCCCGGAACTCGTGAATGCCGGAGCGATTGAAGTAATAGGTGGTGACGACGGAGTTTTCTATGCGCTCTTCGCCCGGTTTGAGCAGGACGGCATCACGGTGGGGTACCGTCTGCATGCCGCGGATCAAGTTGTCGCGTCGGCCATCCGGATACACCCAGGTCAGGAGCAGGTCGGGATCACCCGGAATCCATACCGCTTTGTCTCCCACGTTGCGGATCAACACTTTGAACGAAACCGGCTCACCGATGCGGGCCCGGTACTTGTCCGGGACCAGGGTTACGCGAATGCCTTCGGCAATTTCCTGGTCGGAGAGGTCGCCCAGATGATCGGGCTTGTAGGCCTGTTGGACCGTGCCGCAACCGGACATCAGCCCCATTCCCAGCACCGCTATCATGCTCAGTAGTTTGTTCATAGCGTCCTCTGAGGCTTTTATTAGCAGGCGGCGTGCCAATCCCGGTCAAAAACGGTGGCACGAGCTAAATTGGGCATATTGTCCGTAAATCCGCAGGGACACAGCCGGGAGGTGGCGGCGAGCCCGGTCCACATCTCGCAAATTTAAGAGGCTGGCGGTGCAGAAATGGGAGAATAGGCGGGTCGGGGCAAGCGGGCGAACGAACGCATTGCCATGCCGGTGGGTTTCCCCTATAGGAGAGGGCATTGGAGATCAGATGCCATGAGCCAGGAATGGGAAATCAAAGCGTGCAGTCGGGTATGTGACGGAAGCGGACAACCGTTTGCCGATCAACAGCCCATCATCTCCTGTCTGGTCGTGGGTCCGGAAGGCTATGTGCGCAAAGACTTTGCGGAGGCGGGCTGGACCGAGGAAGCCCGTCAGGGCGTGGTCAGCTTCTGGAAGTCGGTCTTTCATGCCCCGCCGCCGCCCACCCCGGAAGCTGTGAAAAAGGAGACGGCGGAGACGTTGTTGAGGCAATTTCTGGCCAAAGAGGATTTTTCCCGCATCAACGTCGTCTACATATTGGCCGTGATGCTGGAGCGCAAGCGGGTGCTGGTGGAGCGGGATGTGCAGGTGCGGGAGGATGGCACCCGCATTCTCATCTACGAGCACAAGAAGACGGGGGAGGTATTCACCATCCCGGACCCCATGCTCAAGCTGGGTGAACTGAACGAGGTTCAGCAGGAAGTGGCGGAGCTGCTTGGTCTGCCTCAGCGTCCCGGCACGCCCCCCGCGCCCGCGCCGGTGGCCCCCGCGGAGTAAACTCTTTTTGCAAGGGGCGTTGACAGAATCGCTTGAAACTCTAGTATGTCCGCTCGCTTTGGGGCCAGATAGCTCAGCTGGTAGAGCACAGCACTGAAAATGCTGGTGTCCTCGGTTCGATCCCGAGTCTGGCCACCATTTGCAAAAACCCCTGTGAAAGCAGGGGTTTTTGCTTGTCGCGATGAGAGACCTATAACGAAACCTATAACAGATCGCGCGGTGGGCGATGGTCGTTTTCGCCCTTTGTTATAGGTCCGAAGACTGGTGAAACGCCTGCTGGATGACGCCAAGTAAGCAGCAAAAGTGGCCGAATAGGGACGTCTGACGGCTCATTTCCTCTGCGGAAAGTAACGGCGATACTTGGTCAGGGCTCGCCCGTAACGCTTTTCACCAACGATGTCCATTGCACGCCCTGACTGCTTTCGGTCAAGGCGAGTGAGGTCTTGGGCAGGAGGGGCATCACGATCCGCCGGAAGAAGCGGACCGGGTTCTTGGCGAGCTCGGCCTTAAAGGCGGCTCTTAGCGCCTCCAGGGTGGCCTCCTCGGCCAGCATGGCGTCGAGGGCCAGCAGCGCACGCGTGCGGCCTGCTGGGGTGCCTTTCGGGCGTCCTGGGCCTGGTCCTGTAAGTTGGTGGCGCATCTGTTTCCTAAACGGTGCTAAACAGAATAATGAGACTGCGTCTCAATAGCAAGTCATGGAGAATCCGCCCAGCGCCCCCGCCCTGAGGTTGACGGGGGCGGGGCTGTGGGGCGGCATAGGCCGGAGCATCGAGCCGTGGCGGGAGTCCTGGGTAGCGCCAAGCGTAGGGTCGCGCACGGGTGGGCGGGGCAAGACCCTGGGCATGGATTCCGCCCGGAGCAAGGGAGGCCGGGGAAGTCTCGAAGCAGGCGACTTGGCCAGGCCGGGCAAAGCGGTGCCGGAGTGGTAGGAGCTTGCGACGGACACGGAGGGCGTCCGCTGCAGCCCGGTCGCAGCGTGTCCGGCTGGGTGGTCACGCGAGAAATGGCCTTGGCGATCGCGGTCCCGACCGGGCGGCGGGTCGGGATCGAGTCTTCCACGGCCGGAAGGCGATGGCGGCATCCATGATCCCGGTTGTCGGCAAGCGGGACGATGGCCCCCAAAGCCTGGGGGTCATCGCAGGCGCGCGAATGAGCGCGCGGGGTTGGCGAGGCTGCGGATCGGCCCGAGTGAGGGTCGAACGTGAACCATGCGAATGAGCATGGGGCACGGGTCCGCGGCCTCGGCTCTGACGGCAGCGGCATCCTGGCGGCCACCCAACGGGCAGGCGCTCCCGAGGTGGACCTTTAGCAAAGCTGGGGGAATACCTGGACCCCAGCCGTCCACATCGGGACGGGGAGCCTGTCGCATCCCGTTTTCTTGTGTCTCGCAAGCCCATCCTTAACCTGGGCGGCCTCCTGGCCGGTTTTGCCGACTTGGGAGGCAAAACGAAGAGTGCGAGAAACGAAAAACGGGGCGATGGCCGCCATCTTTTGCCTGCCGCCGCCGTTCCTCGCGTGGATCTTCACGCGGAAGGCGCCGGACCCAGCGAATGAGCGGTCCGGTGCGGGCAAGCCGGCCCCCGGCGCGCAGCGAGCGACCCTGAGCGAGCGAAGGCAACGAGCCGACCCGGCGAGGCGCAGGCCAAGCCGTCCCCGGCGCGGAGGGCGAGGACGGTACGCCCGCAGCCCGGAGGCTGACGCCACCCCGCAACCTGGGTAACTCCGGCACGATGGCGGGGGCGTAGTCGGGCTGGTCGTTGGCCCGCAGGGAATACTTTACCTGGCACTTAGGCAGAATAGAATGCGTGGCAATCTACAAGCAGGTTCAAGCGAGGGGACCTTCCGGTATGCCGATTAAATTTGAGTGTGAGCATTGTTCGCAGTCGTTGGAAGCCGATGACGATATGGCGGGCGAATACATCCCGTGTCCGCATTGCGAAAGGCTGATCGGTATCCCCAAGCTGTCACTACCGCCTGTGGTTCCAACCCCTGCTGTATCTGCTCCGCCAGTCCCCAGGGCGGTGACGATGCCACCAAAGGCACCACAAACATCGGGCCTGGCGATTGCAAGTATGGTGGTAGGGATTCTCAGTTTGGTCGGCGGGTGGATGTGTTGCGGCGTGATTATCCCCATCGTCGCGATCGTAATGGGGCACATTGCATTTTCCCAAATCCAGCGATCACCTGAAACTATAACGGGGAAAGGGATGGCCATCGCTGGCTTTACCATTGGGTATGTCGCGCTGTTACTGGCCATCATCGCTTCGTTGGTGCTTGGCACCGCAGCGGCTTCCATGACGGCGATATTGAATGAGTTCAATAAGGCATTTGGTCAAATGGGCGTACCCCCGCGTTGATCCGAGCAGACGATACGGTGGTCCAGGAGGCCCGCCTCCTGGCCGGGTTGGGGTCCGGGGAAGGCGTGGCACACCGTCCCCGGCCGGATTTCCCGGCTGGCCGGATGGCGGGCAAGGGGATGCCGCACTTACTCCAGGCCAGCCGGGAAGGTTCTAGGCTGCGGCCTCCTCGGTTACGGGTACGGCGTGGGCGTTGGTGATCAGGTCCACGGCCTTCTGTGCGGCGCCTGCGGCCAGCACCACGGCGCGGCGGTCCTGTTTGATGATGGCGCGCCATCCGTCCATATAGGCGGCGCTGTTGTCCTCGGTCTGGTCCAGTATGCCGGCCAGTCCGCACAAGTAGGCGCTTCCCATTTCCGCAATCAGTTCCTCGCGTCCGTAGTCGATCGAACCGAACGGGCTGCCCAGCTTACGGGTCAGCCGGTCTTGGTGGCCGGTGGCGTGGGTCAGTTCGTGGAATAGGGTCGCGTAGTATTCCGCGGCCTTGTCGAACCGGGCCAAGGGCGGGATGTTCACCGTGTCCGATTCCTGCCGGTAGAACGCGCGGCGTTCCTCGGTGTGCGTGATGGTCGGGGGCTTCGGCATACCGGCGGCGATGCGCTCTGCCTCGGCAATCGGATCGTGCGGGAAGCTCGGGACGTCTTCCGGCTGCGGGTAGGCTACGCCTTCGCATTGCTCCACGTTGAAAACGTGATAGTACCGCAACACGGGGATGCGCTCGCGCTGGCTTGGGTCGTTCTGGTCCTTCTTGTCGTAGAGCTTCCAGAAGACGGCCAGCGAACGCCTTCTCGCCCTTCTTCACGTTTCCGCCTGCCTGCAACGCCTGCTTGAAGCTGACCCAGTACGGGGAGCTATAGGGCGAAAGTCCCAAAAGCAGGACATTCACGCCACGGTAGGGGCGGCGGCTCATCAGGTTCTGCGGGGGCTTCCACGCGGCCGCGTGCCACGGTTTCCGCCACGGGTTCACGCCTGCATCGAGCAAGGCAAGGATGCGGTCGGTGATGATTTGATAAACGTCGGTCTTGGTGTCGGTGTTCATGGTGAGGGCCTAGCGGGTGGTTACGGGCGGAAGAACAGAAGCGGTTGATATGTTCAGGCTCGGGGGCGTAGTGAGGATGGAAACGGTTTTGTCGCGCAAGCGGTCGGTGATGATCCGCTTCTTGCGGAAGACGGGGTCCAGCCGGGCGCGGCACATGTTCAGGAGTCCCACGCGGTAGGCTTTCCCGTCGTGGTACAGGTAGACTTTGCCCAGCTTCACGGGCTCGGCCTTGGGGCTGCGGGGGTGTTTCATGGTCGGGGGCTCCGGTTACGGGGTGGAAAGGGTTTCGGCTTCGGGGTCGGGGGTGTAATCGGCCAGCGGGTAGGTGCTGGGCTGGGCCTTCTCGGTGTGGGTGATGGTCCCGCCAAAGGTGGCGAGAACGGCCAAGATCGAGATTTCCAGTCGGGCGGCGCGGGCCTTGCTCCCGCCGATGGCTTTGGCAATCGCCTTGGCTTTCTTGCGTTCGGTTTCGGTCACGGGCTGCGCTTGGGTCTGGTTCGTTTTCATCTGCTGCTCTCCTTGGTGTGCTTGCGACGCGACCCTTCACGGGCAAGATCAGGAAAATCAGGCTGAGTCCCAGGCGAGGGCTTCAGGGCGGGTTTAGCCCGGCGACACCCATCGGATGGGCTATGCCGGGGCGAAGCGTGGAGGCCGCGAAAAGAAGGCGACCGGGACGCAGCGCCTTCAGCGGCACTACCTAAATGCGCCCCAGCGTCGGCGCGGGATCACCGATAGGTGTACCGAGGCAGGGGCGAAGAGAGGCCGGCGTCCAGCCGGACGGAAGCGGGCGAGGGACACCGAGCCCAGAAGGCGGCCTTGGTTCGTAGCGTCAGCGAAACCAAGGTACTTGCCCGCCGTGCGCATGCGGGGCTACCCCCGCGTCCTGGACCCGAGACCAGGTGCGCAGGTCGCGGACCCGGCCTAGGGTCCGCCGGGAGCGCTGCGACCTAGCCCGGAGCAGCCCGCGGGCGGAGGGCGGTCGTGTCGATCGCAAGCAGGAGGGCGCTGCCATGGTGGCATGGTAGCCCGCATCTGGGTGAGTAGACGCATCGTCCGCGCGCTGAACCTGCTTCGCCCCCGCCGAGGAGGGAGGGCGCTCGCAAGTCCAGTTCTGGGCCGTGCAGCCCCGACCGCAGGGGCGAAGGCAACTGAACAGGAGTGAAGGCGCAGCACATCGCGTGCGCAGGGCAAAGACCCGCATCGGGTCACGCACGGCGAGGACCAACGGGACCGCAGCCGGGAGGCTTCGCGAACGACCTACCGGTTAACTCGAAGGGCCAAGTTAGAGTTGGCGCATCGGCTAATTGTTTTGAGACACACTTCGCGGCTGTTCTACCCTGTACCCGTGGTGATGCTGGTGCGTATCCATTCGGCTTGTCCGTGATTTGATGGTAAACACGCGTCGTTGGCATTTCTTCATATTCTCCGTTCGCATGCACGGCAGAGCCGATCCAGCACCTGCTTGATGACTTGTGCTCCCTTTTCGAACTCCTCTAGGCTTAATTCCACATCCCGTCCCAGCAGGTCTCTATCTTCCGGGATCTTCTTTATGTACGACTCCGTGATTTTCCCGTACGCATGCAGGCACACGTGCCGTTTTTGAAATAGCCGTCGCAGCGTTAGCAACCCTTCATCTGATATATCATCAAGAATATCCACTCCAGCTGCCTCTTTGAAGAACTTACGGGTTGGGAATAGCTCTTGAAAGCTAGGCTTCTCGATCTGAAATGATTTCGACTTCTTGGAGCAAAACACCTGAAAGGTTGAGACGAGGTCTCCATATGCATGACGTAACGCACGTCTCGGATTGTCAGCTTCTTGGATGTCCCTGAGAAGGATTGTCAGATTCGCGTCGTATACGAGCATGTTTTCTATGCCGCACCCGGGACAAAAGCCAAAGATCCCAAAGACTTGAAACTTGCAGGAGCATTCGGGGCACACGAGTTCCGAATCTACCTTCTGCTCGCGGTAGCTTGCGAAGATCTGTCTCGCGCGGTAGCGAGTCGGTGTGAAGCTCATCTTGATGTGGCGACTTCCTTGGACGCTGCGCACAAGATCGCCGAACATTTTATCTATCTGCCCATGCATGTACTCGAGCGCTTGCTCCTTCGCGGCTTGCTCTAAGTGGCGGAGCTGTGCTTGAGTGTGAAGCTGGTCATTCGGGAAATGCACACCGCAATAGGGGCAATGCATCTTATCGAGAACGCTGTCTGCATCGACGCGGAAGTATCGCCTACAGTCAGGATTGTTGCACTCTCGGCCAATGAATCCTTCATCGGTAGGGATCGAGACTGTGAACGTGATCTGGCTCATTCTCTTTTCCGGCGCAGCGTTGAGGGGCGGCGGACCGTCATCGGAGAGCAGCTCCCTCAAATGCCTGATTGGGCCTTCCAAACTGTTGATTCTTCAAAGTGATTTTTTGCGACTGACCAGTCCATGTCTGCGATACCGCTGACATCGCATTCGGATGCTATCAAACTCTTTATCAATTTGGGATAGGCCTGCTCATACATGTCCCAAGTTGCAAGATGCTTTGCTCGAATATCAGGGGACGGATGAGACTTTCGCAGGGTATATACCTCCCTTAGGTGAAGGAACTCAGGATAAATCCCATAGTGAAGATCCTGCATGGTCAAGACCTCGCCCGGTATCGGAAAGTCAGGGTCTGCGAATACCTCGAAGCCTTCAATCACATCGGCCAACCGTGGGGTAAGCTTTGTAATTGTGTGAGTGAGAAATACAAAAGAATAGTCTTGGGAGTAGGGACGAGAGCGAAATACCTGATTAAACCGGTCGAGCTTTCTATCCAGGTAAAGACCTGTTCCGATAATCGACTTTTCTTTTTGATAAGCTTCAATCAGGGCTTGGCCGTAATAGGCTTGGAGGTGTTTCAGTTGCGAATGATGAAATGCACCCTCGGTGATTATAGCCCTAAAGTATATCCCACTCCCGATGAGACGAATGAATATGTCTTGTACCATCTCGATCAAGTACATGAGTTCGACAGCTTTACCGCTGCCTTTTAATTCATCGTGTGTGTGATATGCGAGAAGAGTGTCCGAGAAGGCAATAGCTCTGAAGTTGCTGTCGCGATGAAGAGCAGCGCTATCTAGGGTTGCAAAGAGTTGGTCTGCCTTTCGCGGCGTTTTAATGAGCTCGGAGAAGCCTAGAATATCGAGATATAGAAATAGCGTTTTGTTCATAGAGCTGAGTCGCCCAATGTCAGGTCTTTATGGACTGGCGAACCGCCCGCATGTCATCATAAATTCTTCTCGCATGCTCACTAAATTGCTCCGCATCAGGAAAATTGATGCAATTGGAAAGCGCACTCGTGACATGGCATGGGGTCTGAACTAGCTGCATTAAGATCGGCAGTCGCCAAGAATCAATGCCTTGGCTTGCGACGGCAACCGTCGCACCATGAGCATACAAACTCCCAATGTGGTATTCGGCAACATATTCGTCTGTCATCTTGGCATGTTCAAAGATTTCCTTGATGGGGAGGCGGGGACGGGCCTCAATTTTAAATTGCTCGCGAAGTTGCTCGGCTATTTTTATGAATTCCGTACCAACGTCTTCATTACCTTGGTGCTTATTAAGTCGCTTCCCGCAAGCTTCAGTTTCTTGAATCATGACCTCCATGGCAAATGGTGCATCCTCGGCAGCGGCAGCGATAAAAGCGCGCGCCTCAAGAGCGGCACGCGTCAGCACTATTGGAGATACGTCGCGACGGCTCACAATTAGCCCGAGGGCGTCTGAACACAAGCTATGCACATGCTTCGCTCTGCGTAGGATGAAGTCGTGGTGATATGCTTCGATGCTCTCACCGTGCGCTACAGCCGGTTCAGCCAATTCAATGGCTTTAGAAAGCAAGATGAGCGCCTTTTCGACTAGTGACAGGAATTGGGTTTGTGGACTCTCAAGTCCCTGTTCATGTGTCTGACCAGTTTCGGTGCTCATAATCTAGTGAATACAATGAATTCGCTCACGTATTACACGATGCTGTGTACAGATATTTCTGAAACCCCGCGAACATCACGCCGATGTCCTGGGGCTTGCCCAGGTCGGCTACCGCGTCGGCGATGGAGTCGTGGTATTTGAGGCGGAGTAGGGGGGTCAGCTTCTCCTGGTCGAGTTCCTCTACTCCCACCGACACGTAGTGGGCCAGCACGAAGTCTAGGAAGGCCTGCTGCTTCGCGCTGAAGCGCGTGTTGATGTGAATACGGGCATGGGTGGCCCGCTCGGCACGGGTCACCGGGGCGAGCGCGTAGGCAACGTGGGCGAGTACGTCGAAAATGTCGCTCTTCTCTGCGTCGATGATCTTCTGCATCTCGGCCAACTGCTCCACCCCGAAGCCTTTCTCGGCCAGGCCCTGCAACAACCGCCTCCGGGTGTCCGGTGCGCTCCAGAGGGCCCGCAGCTCGGCCTCGTTCTTGAAGAACTCGGGCAGCTTCCCGAAAAGCAGCTCCATGAACTGCTGGGCCGACATCGGGGTGCCGTCTGGGTGCCAGAAACTGGTACAGACCATGTGTTGGATGTTGCGCTCCTTGCCGTCGCCCAGCTTGACTTTGACTTTTTTCCGGCAAACGCAAGGACGCTGTCCACACTTAGGGCATGGGTCTTTGAGGCAGACGCACGGTTTCTGCCCACACACAGGACACGGCATTGGTGGTGTCTTCTCACACACGCAGGGAATCTGCCCGCACTTCTTGCACGGTTCGGGGTCATCCGGCTCGCTGGGCTCTCCGTCCCACTCCGGGTCGCTGAAGTGGTGGTGCGCCTTCACGAAGTCGTAGATGGTGAAGTAGTCCTTCCCGTCGTACAGCCGGGTGCCCCGGCCGATGATCTGCTTGAACTCGATAATCGAGTTGATCGGGCGCATCAGCACGATGTTGCGGATGTTCCGGGCATCCACCCCGGTGGCCAGCTTCTGGGAGGTGGTCAGGATGGTCGGGATGGTCTTCTCGTTGTCCTGGAAGTCGCGCAGGTGCTGCTCACCCAGCTCCCCGTCGTTGGCGGTCACCCGCTGGCAGTAATTCGGGTCGTGGCTGGTCTTCATCTGGTTGACCAGGTCCCGCACGGCCAGCGCATGGTCCTGGGTGGCGCAAAACACCAGCGTCTTCTCGCCCTGGTTGATCAGCTCCATGAAGATGGCGACCCTCTTCCTCTCCCGCTCCCGGATCTCGATGATCTTGTTGAAGTCGGCTTCCGTGTAGCGCTTTCCTGTCTCGATCTCGCCTTCGATCAGCCGGTCGTCGGGCGTGTAGACATATTCGTCCAGCGTGGTGGAAATCTGCTTCACCTTGAACGGGGTCAGGAAACCGTCGTTTATGCCCTGCTTCAGCGAGTAGACGTAGACCGGCTCCCCGAAATAGGCATAGGTGTCTGCGTTCTCGTTCCGCTTCGGCGTGGCGGTCAGGCCCAGCTGAACCGCGGGCACAAAGTAGTCCATGATGCCGCGCCAGTTGCTTTCGTCGTTGGCCCCGCCGCGATGGCACTCATCGATCACGATGAAGTCGAAGAAGTCCGGCGGGTACTCGCCAAAATAGGGCGACGGTTTCCCGTCCTTGGGCGGTCCGCTCATGAAGGTCTGGAAGATGGTGAAGAACAGGCTGCCGTTCTTCGGCACCTTGCCCTTTTTGCGGATGTCCTCCGGCGCGATCCGGACCATCGCGTCTTCGGGGAAGGCGGAAAAGGCGTTGTAGGCCTGGTTGGCCAGGATGTTCCGGTCGGCCAGGAACAAGATGCGCGGCCGGCGGGACGGCGTGCCGCTCAGGTTCCAGCGGCTGTGGAACAGCTTCCATGCAATCTGGAAGGCGATGAAGGTCTTGCCCGTGCCCGTGGCCAGGGTGAGAAGGATGCGCTTCTCGCCCGCGGCCAGAGCCTCCAGCACGCGTTCCACCGCGATGTCCTGGTAGTAGCGGCTGGGATGCGACCCGCCCTTGTCCTCGAACGGTACGGCGGTGAACCGGTCCCGCCACTCGTTCGCCTTGGCATAGGTCCGCGCCCACAGTTCGTCCGGGGTCGGGAAGCGCGGGATTTCGCCTTCCCGGCCCGTCTCCATGTCGATGCCGTAGATGGCCTGCCCGTTGGTGGAGTAAGTGAACCGCACGGCCAGCCGCCCCGCGTAGTCCTTGGCCTGGCCCACGCCCTCGGTCAGCGCCTCATCCCACGCCTTGGCCTCCACCACGGCGAGTTTGGTGTTGCGGTACTCCAGGACGTAGTCGGCGGTCAGCGGCTTGCCGCGCCGACCAAGGCCCTCGATGCGGCCGGGGATGATGGAATACTCGCGCCGAATACGGCTGCCTTCGACGACGCCCCATCCCGCCGCTTTCAACGCGGGGTCAATGTGCTCGGCTCTGGTTTCGGCTTCGTTCATTTCGCTGCTTGCGCTTCTTGAAACTCTTTCAGCGTCTTGCCGTTGTTATCTTTCCACTCTATCCGACCATTCGCCGCTCTGCCTAATACAATGGCCGCAGCCAAAGATGGTGAATTGAACGTGTAGTCCTGCATGAATTTCAGTTGATCGCCCGCAGGCATCAGTACTCCATTGCCCTTAAGCTCATCGTGCAGCACGCAGACACGTGGAAAATGATCTTTCAATGATGGCACGAGTTCCTTTGAGGCAAACGACCCAGACTGCACTACGAAGCCTTGTGGAGTGTCGAAGCCGGAGGCCTTAATCCCTTTCCCTTGGCACGTAAGCAGCCCTACCGATGCCGTATTTGTCTTCGAGCTTTGCTCAAAGGCGTGAACGCCGAGAATGGGCAGAATGCTGAGGATATTTGCCAGGAAAACATCCATATCGGCACGGTCTGCCTCGGAGAGGGTCGGCTCTGTCGGTGTGTTCCCGTTTTCCAGAGGCATTCGCTTGGCGGTGGCCGCACGCTTGATGAGTTGGGATTCGAGGTATTGAACATGTGCTTTGTTCAATTGCCCCGGGCCTGCCACGAAGAATACAGCATGGGTCCAGAAATCCTTTTTGGCATAGTGCTGCTCCAGCCGCGGGCGAACTGGATCACCCTCGCCGATGTACAGCATGTCGCCGTCATTCTTCTCGCGAGGTCCCAGCAAAAGGTATACGCCGGTCTGCTCGAACTCCTCGCGGTCTCGCACCTTGGTGTACACGGCCCGCGGGAAGATGACGCCCTTCCCAATCCAATTTGAGCGTTCAACGAGTCGCAACCCATCTGGATCACCATCTGCGATGAAGATACGAAGCGAAAAAGGAGCCGATCCATTCATGGTGTGTACCTCATAGTTAAAGCGCTCCCGTAAACGCCTGGTGCAGCAACGACTTCTTCAACGCCTCCAGCGCGTCGAGCTTTTGCTGGTAGATGGAGGAGAGGCGTTGGGTTTCGGCGCGCATCTTGTCTGACTTAACTATAATAGCGCGCTGCTCAGGCATCGGGGGGACATGGAGCATGACGTCCTTCGCCGCGGTGATATTGAAATGCTTTTGTGCCGCGCCAACGATCTTGCCGAGGACAAGCTGTTTCCCAAACGCAGAATTGAAAAACGCAGCGAGAAAATGAGGGCTCACCTCTTTGCTCGGACGGACAATTACAAGATCGCTGCAATTTGAGTCGGGTAGCTCAGGCGGAATTACAGCCGCAGTTCCTGGATAACCAGTTCTCACGATCGCTAGATCACCGGGACGCAGTTGGGACTTCTTGAGTGCACGATGGAATGCTGCGTCAATGAACATCGCGTTCTCCATCGAAATCTCGAACGGACGTATGTTCTGTGATCGGAGAAAAGGAACACCGCTTTCTTTATACTGCGTTCTCATCGGGCCGACGTGACCCACAGTTATTTCGTGGCATAGCGAGGCAAGTTGACGGTCCACCCACCCCGGCCCACGCTGGGTGAAGACGGATTGGAGGTGGCTTTCGAAGAGGGCGCGGGCGTTATGGAGGTTCTTTTCGGCGTTGGCTTTGGCGGTGGCGATGTCCGCAAACGCTTCGTCGAGGATGCCGACGATCCGCTGCTGTTCGGGGAGCGGGGGCGCATAAATCGGCAACTCCCTCACAACTGAGAGGGTGACACGAGGACGAGTCGTACCTTTCTGCATCGAATTGATGAAGTCGTTCGTCCGCTGCGAATTCAGGTGATAGCAGAGATACTTCGTGTTTATTTGCTGCGCCCTAACTCGAACGAGGTCGGCGACAATCACTCCCTCCTCTAGGTCTTCGACAATGGCGGAGACGCCCAGCGGACTTCCGAGCTTGGTCATCACGATGTCTCCACGGCGGAAAGAATGCCGCCGCAGTTCGTGAAACTTGCCTACCGACACGTAGTCCATCTTCTTCAGTTCGATGGCGAACGGTTTCACGTTTTGGATCTTAAGGACCGGGATTCCTTCTGTGATGTAATCCTCCCGCTTCAACTCAGAACCAAACGGACCGTCAACAATGTCTTGTTTAAAGTCGTCGCAGAGCGATTGGAGCGGCTTAATTGGGAAGCTCTTCTTCACAACAGGCCCTTGATGTTCTCCAGCAACTCCGTGCTCTCGGCGTCCAGCGCGGCGATTTCCTCCATGATGACCTGCGGGGTGCGGTGGATGACTTCCTCGCCGCCGTTCGGGTTCTTCACCGACAGATCGAAAGTCCCCTGGTCAATGGTCTTGGCGTCCACGCTCCAGCTCTTGGGCGAGTCGGCCTTGGTCTTCTGGAGTTTGACGAACTCGGCCAGGTCGTCGTCGTTGAGCGGGTTGGTCTTGCCCAGGTTGCGGCCGGGGTCGAGTTGGTAGAACCAGACCTTCCGGGTCTTGCTGCCCTTCTCGAAGAACAGAACCACCGTCTTCACACCCGCGCCCTGGAACGTGCCGCCGGGGCAATCCAGTACGGTGTGCAGGTCGCAGCTTTCCAGCAGCAGCTTTCGCAGGCTCACCGACGCGTTGTCGGTGTTGGACAGGAACGTATTCTTGATGACCACACCCGCGCGGCCGCCGGCCCGGAGCATCTTGATGAAGTGCTGGAGGAACAGGAACGCGGTCTCACCGGTACGGATAGGGAAGTTCTGCTGCACCTCGGGACGCTCCTTGCCGCCGAAGGGCGGGTTGGCCAGGATCACGTCGTAGCGGTCCTTCTCCTGCACGTCGGCCAGATTCTCGGTGAGCGTGTTGGTGTGCAGGATGTTCGGGGTCTCGATCCCGTGCAGGATCATGTTCATGATCGCGATGACGTAGGCCAGCGACTTCTTCTCTTTGCCGTAGAAGGTGCGCTCCTGCAGGGCCCGGTCTTGCGTGGTGGTGCGCTTGGGGTTCTGCTCTTTGAGGTAGTCGAACGCCTCGCACAAGAAGCCCGCGGACCCCACCGCGCCGTCGTAGATGGTCTCCCCGATCTTGGGCGCCACCACGCGCACGATGGCCCGGATGAGCGGGCGCGGGGTGTAGTACTCGCCGCCGTTGCGGCCGGCGTTGCCCATGTTCTTGATCTTGGCTTCGTACAGGTGGGACAGCTCATGCTTCTCGGACTGGGACCGGAAACGCAGGGCGTCAATGTGGTCGATGATCTCGCGCAGGTTGTAGCCGCTGGAAATCTTGTTTTTGATCTCCCCGAAGATTTCGCCGATCTTGTACTCGATGGTGTTGGAGCCCGCGGCCCGCTGCTTGAAGCCGTGCAGGTACGGGAACAGCTTCTGGTTCACGAAATCGCGCAGGTCATCCCCAGTCATGGCCGCATTGTGGTCCAGCGTGCCATCCTTGCCCTTGGGCGCGGCCCAGGCTTCCCACCGGTAGGGCTTCTCGAGGATGTAGGTGTAGCGCTTCCCGGCCAGGCCCGCCTCGTCGGCGCGGTCCTGCTCCAGCCCGTCGAGATACTTCAGGAACAGCAGCCAGGAGGTTTGCTCGGTGTAGTCCAGCTCGGTGGTACAGCCCGCCTCTTTCCAGAGGACATCGTCGATATTCTTGAACGCCTGTTCGAACATGCTGTGTGACCTCGCTGGGTGGCGGCAACCGCAAACTCGGGGTCAGGTTAGCGAAATCACCCACCGCTGGGAAGCTTGGCGCACAAGAATCGCGGCGTGGGCTCGCCGTTTCGTCAATGACCCCCCTGGGCGCCCCGCCAGGGGGGTATCCTGCGCGGGTGATGCCAGGGGAGGAGGTGCAGCAACTAGACGAATAAATGGGAATGCCGTAAATTCGCGAGGTTGTCCGATAGCCAAACCAGCCGGTGGAGGCTACGTTTCTGACGGGGCGGCAGAAACGCGCCTCACCGGTAACGTTTAGAGAATCAGAAGCAACACATGGTCAACAAGAAGACATTCGACGCCGCCGTTGACACCATATTGAGCAATGCCGCGCGTCTACTTGACGACGCGACCATGCTTGAGTTTTCTGAGCCTCCAACATCAGCGATCTTCCTGACGCAGATTGCTCAAGAAGAGCTCGCTAAGGCATTTCTTCTCTGTCTTGTCGCTAGGGGAATTGTTCCTTGGCATCAGCATATCCTGCGAGCCACCCGTGACCACACATGCAAACAACTCCTCGGCATCGTGATGGATCATGTGAACCCCACGGATGAACTCTTCCAGTCGCGCATTCGCGCCGCAATTGATAGGCGAGAATTCCACAGATTCCCGAGAAAGGTCGCAGATGCCATCAACATCCTGAGGCACGAAAAGATCGGGCGATGGTTTTCGTCATCATGGGCGTGGGCCGAGGATCCAGAATATGACAAGGAGGCTCTTGCGGTCGCAGAAGGCAAATCTGACAAGCGGAAACAGGATGTACTCTACGTCAGACTCGGCGTAAACGGAGCGGTCGCTTCGACACCACAAACGACGCGCGGCGGATCACTCGCTGATGAGATGGACAGAGCCAAACGATTCAAGTCGTTAGTCGAAAGCCTGCGGGATGAACGCGAGACTTCTGGATTCGATTGGAAGGATGTGGAGGAGACGTTCCGTCTGCTATTCTCAAGCGCATATCCTGAATGAAGAAAAGCACACGTAACGTTGAGCTTGGCACATGCACGAACAATACTCCATAAGACGTCACCTGTCCGGGCAAATCGAAGTTGCCGCCGATGCCCAGTACTTCAATGGCTTCACAGCCGGGCTTCGCGATTCGCGAAGAATGACTGGACGTGATCCGGATTCTGGCGTCGTAGTTCATCCTGAGCAAACCGTTTGCTGGCTCGGAATCCTTGGTTACATGATCCTGTTGGACCAACTCGGAAAGTGCTTCCGGCCTAAAGGCGCGAAACCCAGAAGTCGCAATGGCTTTAAAAGTGTATTGCGGGATTTCGCCGGACTGAATGATGCAGATATCACGGCGTTATGGGCACTCCGCTGCACACTTGCTCACGACTACAGCCTGGTCGCAGAGGACGCGAAGTCCGGCTATCTCACCTATCATTTCAGACTGATCGGGGGGAATGCACCACCTATTGTCACTCACCCCAAGACACCGTGGCATGGTAGGCTTGGTGTCGACTATGACGATGATGCCACAACCATAAACGTAGAACTGTTCGCGAACCTTGTTGAAACGATCGTTCAATTGATCCGCGAAAGGAATGAAGACGGAGAGATCGAGATTTGCTTACGTGGCGGTTGGCACGAATTGTTGAACCGATACCATGTAAGATTTGCGCGACAATGAGCGCCCAACCAGGAGTCCACCGTATGGCTTACCTGAGCGGGCTGCTATTCTTGGCGCGCCCTGGTGGAGTCTGATCAACGCCAAGCGCCATCGGCGATATTCTTGAACGCCTGTTCGAACATGGCTGTGTGACCGCGAGGTGTGGCGGTTAGGCCATCAATCTTCCATTAGCCGTGAAATCGGAATGTTTGTCCACGATCACGGCTCCATATTGCCAGAAATCTCGAAGAACCATGGCATTCGGATGCTTCCACTTCTTTCGGTCGGGATCAGAGCAAAAAATGCTGAAATGCGGGGAAAATGCTTCTGCTGTACCTTGGTGCCAGTTTGCCTCTGCGCCATGATGCATCACCTGAAAAACGAAGAGTTTTTGCACGCGACTTACGCCGATGTATCTGATGAGATTCTGAAGTCTTTTGTTCGTGTCGAGATAGCCATCGCCTGTGTATAGGATGCTGCACCGGGTATCAGCAAACTTCACAAGAGGATCAGAATGCCGCCATGCAGGCATGTATGGGAACAACCTCCGGAACTGCCACAGCGGCGAAGTCGTCAAAAACCTAGATCGTCCCTCGGTCGGAAGACAAAGCGTCCAACTCGGGTAAATCGGGCCAGCATATAGAAACAAGGAAATGACATTCCTCTCCTCTGATTGCCTGCCGAAATGATAGTCGTAAACTAGCTTCAACTTCTTCAGGGACTCGTCCCGAGACGTGTCCGCCTTAGTCGACAATAGACTGTCCCGTGCAGTCTCAACCTCTTTGATAAACGCAGGGGAAAGATCGTTCTGAATATCTTCGTTGTACGGTACGAACTCCCAATGACAGATGGCTAAGGTTATGCTTGAACCAGGGCGAAGAAAATCAATTGAAGGGTGTCGTCCTTTGTCATGAGACGCCTTCAGAAGTGACTTTGCTTCATTCAAATCCTCGGGTTTGTCTGGGGTAAAAGTTAATTGAGGTTGATCACTCCCTGAGTCTTGCGGACCTGGCTCAGCGCCGGGGTAAGGAGGACCACTTTCGCCGCCGGGCGGAACAAACAGTATGCGCTCGATGCCCAACTCCGATCGCTCGAGCAGGTAGGTGACTGGATTCAGAAAGAATCCAGTCATGGGGTCATCCGCGCCTCCGCTGCCTTCTTCGAAGGCGATAACAAGCCTTTGAGCCAGCGTCATGTATGGCAGCAGAAGTGTCCCAACTTTGAATTCCTTTAGTAGGCGTGTTATTCCGCTGATATGGTCATGGTCAAAGTGGGAAAGGATCAGCATGTCAATACGAAGCCTGTTTCGTGCGAAGTGCTTCAGCTGATTTATGCTGCTCTCGAGAAGAAGTTGTGATGAAGAAGTCCCGCAGTCATAGACCCACAAAAAACGGGAATTAGGTTCGTCTTGCCGTCGAATGGAGCCCATAGAGAACAGACCCTGTCCGACAGGATAAAAGTGATAGGAATATGTGTCTGGCAGGCTCATGCGGTGGTGGGGTTGGAGATGAGGTTCCCGTTAGAAAGATAATGTATTATTGGGCATAAACTGCCGTACCAGTCTATCAAGGTAAAGAGAAAATAGCCGAAGGCAAGAGGGTCCGTCCTGGGATGAATTGCTGGGGCATGTGGCGCCAGGTTGGGGGGACTGTCGTCCCGCTCACCGGGGCGGGCGTGACAACGCGCGGACGGTGAAGTCACCGGGTGTGCGTGTGGCGTCTCTATTCCGGCAAGCGCTGTGAGAGGAGGGCGGCCAGCCGCATGCGGATGCCGCGAGTGCGACGCTGCATCTTCGCGGCGATGACGGTCGGGTCCGCGCCCGCTTCGTTTAGCTGCATGAGCTGGGCGTCTTCCTTTGCCGACCAGGGGCGGCCCGTCCGGAATCGCTTGTTCGGGATGCTGTTCATCTGAGGGGTGAATCCGAACGCGCGTGCGTTTACGAAGTCGCCCCCCTGGCGGGTGACGTAGGCCGACTGGCATTCATGGTGCAGGATCGCCGCATGCTGCGTCTGCTTGCGAGCGTACACCATCGGCGGGGCGGCCGGGTAGACGGTGGCGAAGCTGATCCGCTTCCCGCACTCGTCGCAGCTGGCGACGATCCGGGGTTCGTAGGGGTGCGGGAGCGGTTTTGTTTTCACGAGGATGATCTTGAGCGGCATCGGGTGGGGTCCTGGGGGTGGGGTTCTTTTTTGTCTCTGCCGTTAACTGCAACTCCGTTAGATGCACGCCCCCCTTAAGAAAGGGGGGTGCGTGCAACTAACGAAACGGGGTGTTATTGGCGATACTGGCAACCGTTGTTGGCAACTGCCTGCAACTAACGACTTCAAGCGGCGTCCTCGGTCGATTGGGCTGGAGCGTGGCGTCCGATAAGGATGGCGTCCCGTTTGCTGGATCGCTTTTCGTGGTGTTCGTGGATGGCCCGCTTCTCCATCAGCACCCGCAAGAGATCAATGGCCTTCTTTTGCCCGATGGCGAGTTTGTGTGTGGCCTCCTCCAACAGGGTGGCCTTGCCGACGAGTTCCCCGGCCTGCGGCACCAGAGCCAGCAAGTCATCCGGTGTCTTGGGAGCTTTCTTCTCGGTCCGCCGGGCGACTAGGACCTCGGATGAGTCCGCGTCGCGCCAGTAGATGTTGCTGTGGTCTTTGCTGTAGGCAAAGAATCGGTTTATCTCCACCTCGTCGTCCTCGTTGCGCCATCCGGCCCGCGCTCCCCGCTTGGCCCCGATGAAGCGGAAGATGCCCGTATCCAGACAAACGGGGTCAACCACCATGACGGCCCGCGCCCAGTTGGTCAGGTCGGCCCCGCCTGCGGCCGCGTAGGCCCAGTCCAGCGGGGACCAGTTTGAAGTGTCGCGAAAGTTGGTCTTTGGGGTGTGATGAGCAACCACGCAACCGCACCGGAAGCGGTGTAAGATGGGGTTGATCCCGGCCCGGCAAAACTCGGCGATGGCCCGTGTTTCCTTGACGTCATCCCCGATGAAAGCGTTTAGGGGGTCGATGCGCACAAGATCAGGTTTCCATTGTTCCACCTCCTTCGCCATCGTACTGATGAACCTATGGCCCGTCTCGAACCGGGTCAGATAGCGGGTATTCGCGTGGATGATGTCCATGTCGGCGGCGTCGAGATCCATTCCTGTGGCAACGCCTGCTGCCATTTCGTGTTGATCGCCGTCGTCATTCTCGGCCTGAAAGGCCAGGATGCGAAGTGGACGGGCGGGTCTGATGCCGAAGGCCACACGTCCCAGCGCCCACAACATGTCTTGTTGGCATGAAGCCGATGATTTGCCGATGCCGGATGGTCCGACGAACAGCATGGATCCGCCCCGGCATAGATAGCGATGGCCCAGCAGGGTTTCGGCTGGGTCTATCTCCATGCGTGCGAAGTCGGCCAAGGAGCGGCCATCATCGCGATGGTATTCGAGCGATGATTCTAACTGGTCCGCCTCGCTCAGGAGTTGCTTGGCGCGAACGCTTTGTCCTTCGACCAGCAGTTGGCCCGCACGATAGCGCAGGCGTTCACCGTGCAGTCGTACAATTTCCCGCGCTGAATGACCGGACCCCTCGACGGTGGGCGCGGTTAGATCATCGTCCATGATGAGGCCAGCGGCGGCTTCGGTGTGGCCCAGCTCCTGCAGGCGTCCGCGCAACGTCACCACGTTCAATGCGGCCGGTGGTGCGGTCAGGGCAAGGGCCAGCGCGGTACGGTGTCGGCCTACAAACTCGCAAGCGGCAACTGGCAAACCGGCGATAAGTTCGCGTGTGCGCTTGTCGTTGTTCACAAAGGCGGCCAGGAGAGCGGTTTCTTGCGCTGTTTGCGCTGCGTCAGTTCGTTCCAGGATCGAGGTGGTGTCGGGCCATTGCTTTGGCGATGGGCCGATGCTACTATAGCGCTCGATTGGTGCTTGATCGGCGGCCGGGTTCCTGGGCAGGGGCGGCCGCCGTTTGTTTCCTGGGGTCATGTTACGAGACCTCCTGCACGTTGGCCTCGATCAACGCCAGCAATGACGGCAACCAGATGAGCCGGATGCCGCGCTTTTTGCCGTGGATGGGGAGGGACGCAGTCCTAATCCTCCCTTGGCGGATGAGCTCGTAGGCTGCGCCCCTGGTGATACCGGTTCCGGGGATGAATCCTCGGGTCGGGAGGCGGGCCCAGCCGGTGGAGGCTGGCTGTTCAGGGGGCGGAGCGGGTGGGGTATTGCTGCGGAGTCTGACTTTCATCGCGGGCTTTCCGAAGGCCATTTGGCCATCTGGGGAGGGTCGCTCCTTACAAGGCCCAGCGATGTTCAAATGGGGTAAACGTTCAGGAACGTAAAAGCCCGTTCGTATTGGTCGGGAATGCGTTGAACAATGTTCAACCTTTGTTCAACAGGTTCTAGTCATTGTTGCCTTCATCCTCCTCATGGCCGCATGGGTGTGGATGTTCACGGTCATCTAGGTCCTTCTCGTCGATCAACGGAACAAATTCGGTTTTAACCTTCTGATGTTGAAGTCGCTGATCGAACTGCGAGACGAGGCGTTTAAGGTCTCCGTGCGTGGTTCCTATGGACATTCCTGTCTCTTTGGCAATTTCGCGGACGGTCTTACCCTTCATCCGGCCCTGCCAAACAATTACGTCACGCTCGGTTTTAAGCGTCCCGAGAAACTCCAACTGCATCCGCCGCATGGTCTCGGTGTTGGCCTCTGCTATCGCAACAATGTGATCCACTTTGGCCGCTGCAAGCGAGGTCAGAATGTCGTTCTGTTTTATAAGTCTTACGTTTTCATCCCTGATTCGTAGGTCTTCATCGCGCTTTTGCTCGGCTCGCAAATGTATCTCAATAGGGGAAGAATTTATGTCCTCGAAAGCGGCTTTTAAAGTGGTGCGCATTTGATCCGTGGACATGCGGCGGGCAATATCGAGTGGTGTGGTCATGAGGTCACTTCTTGCTGGTTATGTCGGGCATCCTGGCAACGGCCGCTTTTAGTGTTCCGGCTTCAATGTGCGTGTAGAGACGTGAAACCGCTTCGGACTTGTGGCCGATGATCTCCCGGGCCACCACGTCGGAAACACCGGCATTCTTGAGCAGGCTGGTGGCGGTGTGGCGGAGGGAGTGGAAGGATACGCCCTTGGATTCCCTGCGCCCGTTCGTGCCCTTGGCGGTGTGCTGCCGTTCCTGCTTGGTCATGGTGATAATGCCAGCCTTCTCCAAAAGGGCGGTGAATCTCGCGCTCTGGGTGGTCCCGTTCAGCGTGGCGAGGCTGGGGAACAGATAGGCCTTCGCGTCGTCCTCGCCTGCTATCTCCATCAGGTGGGCGTGAAGGGGTGGGGCAATAGGCAAGACAAGGTCGCTGCCCGTCTTCTGTGTGCGGAAGCTGATCACATCTTCTGAAAGATCCACCTGGGACCATTTCAAGGTGATGATGTCGTGCAGCCGCTGACCGGTATAGAGCGCGGCGAGGATCACGCCACGCCATGCGGTGTCCGCCACCTGCAGCAAGCTGCGCAGCTCGTCGATGGTGAGGGGGCGGCGGCGGGCTGCCTTGGAGTCTCGAACCAGTCCGATGTCGGCAAATACGTTGCGCGTGATGAGGCCATCTTTAACCGCCTGGGACCATGCGCCGCGCAGGGCTTTCAGGTTCTTATTGATGGTGCCGGCCGAAACCTTGGCGGAAAGGGTGGTGCGGTACCTCACAAGATCGCTATGGGTGAGGGCGTCCATATTGCGATCGGCCTTGGCGCCAAGGAAGGCGATGAAGTCTTTGGCCAGCCGCTGGTATTCAACCAGGGAGGATTCCGCGACCTCCAGCTTCTTCCGCTGGAGCCAGGAATCCAGATAAGACCGGATATTGACGTCGCCGATACGGTCGTCGGACATCAGGTTGTAGATATCCGCGATGGTCTTGCGGGCCCGGTCCTCGGTCAGCTTGGCCGAGTGTGCCAGCTCTGCCGAGGCGGCCATCTTCGCGCAAATCTCAAGGGCCTTGGTCCTGTTCTTGGTGCTGGTGCTGCGCATCGCGCGTCGCCCATCGGGGAGCGTGAAGCAGCAGGCCCATGTTTTAGACCCAGGCGTGCGGTGAAGTGATGCCATAAATGAGCCTCGAAAAGATTGGTTCGATTCCGTTACCTATAACGTAACCTATAACAGCAGGGTCGTCGAGGACGTTCGTGAATGATTGAAATATATAGGTAATGCTGGGAAATCAAACGGGCGGTGAGCGTTGCTTGTCTCCTCGGTTCGATCCCGAGTCTGGCCACCATCCTTCGCTCCGCGCCCGCAGACGGGCTTGAGCTACGGATGGCGCCGCCATCCCACGGCCATGTATCACGTTTACCTGTTGCGTAGCACAGAAGCGCCTTCGAAAACGTATGTCGGTTTTACCTCTTTGGCGGTCGAGGAACGATTGACTGCTCACAACGCGGGCAGCGTACCATACACTTCTCGATACCGGCCCTGGGACCTGGTCGCTGTGGTATCCGTGCCCTCCAAGGAAAAGGCCCTCGCGCTGGAAACCTATTTCAAGTCCGGCTCCGGCCACGCCTTTGCACATAAGCATCTGTGGTAAGTTCTTCACCAAGATCACAGTGGACAAGTAGGCCTTATCCCTTCATTGATGATGAGACAGCGGAAAGGACGCGTGGACGATGACGAAAGATTTGCTGATTGGGATTATCTTTCTCTCGACTGCGGCGACGGCGGTTTGTGTGGGCGAAACAACGCCTTCCTCCAGCCTGACCAGCAAATGGGACCGGGCTGCGGCGGAGCAAACACTGACGGCGGCGGATCAACTGTGGCGCACGAATTCGGCCGCGCTGGCCCTGGCGTCCTACGAATCTCTGCTGGAGCATTTGCCCGAGGAATGCGAGCCGTTCCGCTCGCTGGTCATCATGCGGTTGGCGCAAGCGGCCTGGGTTGATGGCAAAACGAACCAGTGCCGGGAAACGCTGCGCCGACTGGCTGCGCTCGACTACGTCCCGGAGCACCACGCGCGGGCGGCGTCGGAGTTGCTGGCAACCATCGCCACGGGCACAAATCCCGCGACCCAACGCACGCCCATTCCGCCGCTGCCTGACGTCGCTACCAGCCTGTGCGTTTCCGCGGATGGGCCCTTTCACTCGTTGTCCGATGCGGTCGTCCAGGCCCGCCAGATCAGGAAGGATGGCGAGGGCGGATGCATCGAGATTGTGCTGGCATCGGGCATTTATACCCAACGTGAAACGGTCGTCCTGGGGAAGGGGGATTCCGGCCTGATCATTCGATCCCAGAACCGCGGGCAACCGGCCACCCTTACCGGAGGCATCAGGCTTGATCGGTGGGAGAAGGTGAAGGACGCGGAGGCGCTGGCACAGCTGCCCGAGTCGGTCCGGGACCGTGTCCTGGTGTGCGACCTCGGCGCCCACGGCATAACAAACATGGGCGAATTGGTTTTTGGTGGTGTGGCGAGTCGGCGAAAACCGGAGGGCACGTCGCGCTTTACGGCCTTCCCCATTCCAGAACTGTTCCACCGGGGCCTTCCACAAATCATGGCGCGCTGGCCGAACGAGTCCTTGATCAAACTGCCGGTGACGGCCCCGCCGCAGGAGGCCAACCCCCGGTATGCGCGATGGGCCCGCGAACGGGATCTGTGGCTATTTGGCTACTGGCAGTGGGATTGGGCGGACGCCTACGAGAAGGTGGAGCGTATTGAAGCTTCAGGCCGAATCGTGCTCGCAGAGCCGACCAATGGTTACGGCCACGATCTGAGTATGGGATGTGCGCTCAACGCCTTGTGTGAACTCGATGTCCCCGGTGAGTGGCATCTGGATACCAGCAAGAACCGCATTCACTTTCTGCCGCCGGACGACTTTGATCCCGCGGCGTGTGTGGTCTCGTATTTCGGCACGGTCATCGCGGCCACGGAATGCGCAGATTTGCAGGTCCGAGATCTCCGCATTTCTGATCTCCGTGGTGATGGCCTGACCTTCGCCGATTGTCCGCGCCTGTTGCTGGCTGGAGTGGCTATCCAGCATTGCTCGGGCAGTGGCATCCGGCTCCACGGTGGTACCGGGCCGCTGATCCACTCCTGCACGATAGACAGCATGGGCCGAGGCGGAATCGATGTGCAGGCTGGCGACTGGGCGCGGTTGATCCCCGGCCACGCCATCATCGAAAATTGTCGCATTTCCGCTCTGTCGCGCATCGACCACACCTACACGCCGGGTCTGCTTTTGCAGGGAATGGATATCAAGGTGCGCCACACCTCATTCATCAATATCCCCAGCAGTGCCATTCGGGTGGAAGCGTGCGATGCGCTGATCGAGCTCAATTACTTTCACAACTGCGTCTACGAATCCGGCGATCAGGGCGCGATCGACGTGTGGGCGAATCCACTTTACCGGGGCAACGTCATCCGCTGGAATGATTTCGACCGCATCATCAACACCAGCGGGGCGAGCTTTGGCGCCGCGGCCATCCGCCTCGATGATTTCATCAGCGGCTTTATGATCAGCGAAAATATCTTTCGCGGCGGTTCCCCTGTGGGATTTGGAAGTGTTCAGTTCAATATGGGAACGGACTCCTACGTCGAGGGTAATGTCATTATCAACTGGGCCCGGGCGTTTTCGGGGCGGTCTTTGGGCGGGGAGAGCTGGAAGGAACGGTTGAACCAACACGACAACGCGCGGCGGGTGCTGGCGGAGACGGACTGGCAGTCCGAGGCCTGGCGCGCCAAGTATCCGATGGTGCGTGATCTGCTCCGCGGCGATGACAATCACAACTACCTGGCGGATAACCTTCGCCTGGGGTCCGGTACTCTGGGTGACGTTGAGCGGGCGGTGACTTTCGCCAATGTGGAAGGGGAGCCATCGTTTACCGCGGAGCGTCTCGATGATGTGAAGCCGTTGCTGGTTCCCTGGCACGCCATCCCGGTCGACCTGATTGGACCGTATGACATGGGCTCGGGCGGGAAGAGACAGCCATGAAACGATCGGGCTGTCTTGTTCTGTTGATCGTTGCCCTGGCGTTGCGCGCGGAGGGCCAGAAGTTACCGCGTACAGGCGACCTTGTTTTTCAAACGACTTTTAACACGTCGGCCGAGCAGAAAGCCTGGTCGGCGGCGGACTTTGTGGAGTGGCCGCAGGGGTATCAGGAGAGCGCGTCGTTACGTATTACGGTACCGAGCGAGCGGTCCGCCGACGGTTACATGATCCATGTCCCGCTCGATCTGACCAGGTATCGCGGCTGCCAGTTGCTGTTTGAGTGCATGGCCAAAGCCGACCAGGTCACGAAACCCCCGCAGCCGTACCTGGGTGTCAAATACATGGTGCACTACAGCTCCGAGCGGGAGGGTGAGCTCTGGCAGAATGAAATGAATGTGTACGGCACCTTTGATTGGAAACGTCTGCAATTTACCGCGCGCATAGCCGACGATGCCCGCGACGGCGAGCTCATCCTCGGGCTCCAGCACAGCAGCGGCACGGCGTGGTTCGACGAGGTTCGGGTCACCGTGTTCAAGGAGCCGCCGGCCCGCCGACCCACCCCGGCGGAGCACGCCCTGCCGGCGTTTAAAGGACACGAATTGCCGCGTCTCCGCGGGGTCATGTCGCCCACCTCATGGCGCGATGAAGATCTTCGGGTTCTGGGGGAAGAGTGGAACGCGAATGTGATCCGCTGGCAGTTATCGCGCAACTGGGGGTTGTATAATTCGGACCGCGATCTGGTTGAATACGACCGCTGGCTGATGGAACGGCTCGAGGACCTGGACCATGCGATGGCCGCATGTCTCCGATATGGTCTCAAGGTGGTCATCGACCTGCATGCGCCCCCGGGGGGCCGCTATCCGAATCACGAACTCGCCATTTTTCACGAGTCAACGTATCAGGACCACTGGGTGGCCAACTGGGAGGCCATGGCCCGGCGCTATCGGAACCACCCCGCCCTGTGGGGGTATGACCTGATCAATGAACCTTACCAGCGGGTGCCATCGCCGCCCGGCGTGTCAGATTACCTGAGCGCGCAAGTGCGTGCCGCCCGCGCGATACGCGCCATCGATGCCCGGGTTCCCATTTTTATCGAAGCCGCCGAGTCGGATTCGCCGGAAGGTTTTCGCGGCCTGGAGCCGGTTGATATCCCGAACGTAATCTATCAGGTCCACCTATATACACCTCATGCCTTCACTCACCAGGGGGTTGAGGGCGAATGGAAACACATCGCCTATCCGGGCCATATCGAAGGGCGGGTGTGGAACCGGGAGCAGCTGCGCAGGGTGCTCGAGCCGGTGCGTGAGTTCCAGTTGGCTTACAACGTGCATATCTACGTCGGCGAATTCAGCGCCATTCGATGGGCCCCGGGGTCGGTGGACTATCTACGGGATTGCATCGAGTTGTTTGAGGAATACGGGTGGGACTGGTCCTTTCACTCCTATCGTGAATGGCACGGATGGAGTGTCGAGCACGGCGATGACCGAAACAACGTGCAGCCGGTCAAGGAGACGACGGCGCGTCATCAACTGTTGCGTGACTGGTTCCAGAAGAACGCGAAACCGGCGCACTAATCACGTGGGACTGCCGGCACCCGAGGCCGCGAAGGTGGGCCGGGGTGGGCGGGTAGATTCGCGAATTACCAATGACACATCCAGGGTGGTTTGCTGCATGGAAGCCGGGTCCCGCGCCATGGCTTTCAACAGCAACTGCGCGCCCAATACGCCCATTTCGCGCACCGGTTGGTGAATGGTGGTGAGGGACGGGTAGCGTTCTGCTGCGGCGGCCAGATCATCAAAGCCGGTCACCGATACATCGCCGGGGATGTCCAGCTTTCTGGCGCGTGCCGCTTCCATGACGCCAAAGGCCATCATGTCGTTGGCGGCCACGATGGCGGTGGGACGATCAGCCAGGTCCAGGAGGGCGGATCCGGCCAAACGACCGGAGTTCATGGTGAAGGCCCCGGGTTGAATATACGAGGCGGGCACCCCCATCCCCTGTCGCTGGCAGAAGTCAAGGTAGGCCTGTTTGCGTCGGATCGCGGTCAGGAAGTCGGGGGGGCCCTCGATGAAGGCGATCTTGCGATGGCCGAGTTCATACAGGTGCGAGCAAATGAGATCGATGCCGCGGGCGTCGTGACAGGATACGGAGCAGACATTGGTGGAAGCAACCTGTTCGCCGACGACCACCATGGGCAACTGGCGTTGTTCAAGGGTGGCGATGAACTGGTCGTCGGTATGCGCGGCTACCACCAGCAAGCCATCCACGCGGCGCTGGCGGTACAATTTGGCCAGTTTGGCGCCGTCATTGAAGGAATCGGAATGCGTGTTGAACAGGGCAAGGTCCAGGTCGGCATCCTTAAAAACCTGATCGAAGCCCAGGACCACCTCGGAAAAGTAGGGGGAGCCCAGCAATCCTTCAAAGGGCGTGGCCACGGCTACAAACCCCGAGCGGTTCATGTTCAGGTTCTGGGCCAGGGTGTTGATCTCGTACTTCAGTCGGGTGGCCGCCTCCAGGATGCGCGCGCGAGTGGCGGGCTTGACATTGTCTTTTCCGGCCAGCACCCGCGATACGGTCATTTTGGTCACCCCGCATTCGCGGGCAATGTCTTCCATGGTTGTATTCATGAAGTAGATGCTGGCTTCGCTGTTGTCAGGGCGCTGGGGGCAGGGGCCAATAATAGTCGGACCCGCCGCCCTTCCAGTAGACTTCCATGGCTGTGATGTCAACCCAACTGGCGTGACCATCGGGGTAGGCGGCGCTCATTCCGCTGGGAGAACCGGCCACGCCCGGCTCGTTGTGTGCAATGCTGGTCCCGTCGGCGCGTTTGACGGACAGGCAGCCCCACAGGGCGACGCCCGCCGGCACCTCTTCCAGCGTGGTCAGGTTTGGTTTGCCGCCTCCGTAGGTGCCCAGAAAGGGCGCGTTAAAATTGAAGTACTGGTACGTGATGTAATGCGTGTCGTACAGCGGGGTGGCGGGACTGCGCGCGCGTTGCAAGGGGCCTGGGCAAAACATGATCTTGTCGCGCGGGATGGTCAGGAACGACCCGAGGACCTCGGTTACATTTTTAAATTCATGGGGGAATCCATAGTCACGCGTAGCGGTGGGGAAGTTGCCCCGGTTGTTGGAGGCATAATTTATGCAGGCGATTTGAATCTGCCGCAGATTGCTCAAACATTTGGTTTGCAGGGCCCGCTGTCTGGCCCTGTTAAATGAGGGAAACAGAAGTACGGCCAGGATGCCGATGATGGCGATGACGACCAGCAACTCGATCAACGTGAACCCGCGCCCTGCGCATTGACCCGTCACCCGCCGTTGTTTCACCCGGACAGGTGCGGCTTTTTCACGCTCCTGGATGCGGAGCGGATTCACGTGTCACCCATACGGGGATGGATACCCTGATGATGGCGCATAGGCAAGGTGGCTAGCTGACCGGACGAATCCGGGTGCCGTGACGCCGTTGGCGGAAACCGACAAGCGCGGCAAGTCCTCCGCCCAGGATGGCCAGGGTGCCGGGTTCGGGGACGACCGAGATGCTGAAATTGTCGATCCGTGTGTTGGAGCCACCGTCGTTGCCCCAGCGAAAGCCCACTTGTCCGGCGCCGAGAACCGGGCTCGTCGTGTCGGTGATCGAGGCGAAGGTTTTGATTTCCGTTCCGCCCTGCGTCCAGATGGAACCGGTGAACTGGACGTTGCCGCTGACATCCACGACTTCCAGCTTCAAGGTGTAGTAGGTGTCGGCGGCGAAACCTGAATTGTATGTCAATGTGCTTCCGATCTGGGTGCCTACGCCCGAGGTACCCGGATTGCCGTTAGAGTCGAAAACGCGAAAATCGGCGACGCTATCCGTGAGGCGAAACAGGGCGGCATAGGCGGTGGTCGGCGTGGCGCTGACTGCTGCCTTGATAAAAAATCCAAACGACGTGCCGGCCGGGCCGCCCTGCGGATTGGACTGAAGATAATCCGCCTGGATGGTGAACGCGGTGGTTCCGCCGAAGGTGTTGAAAGGCGAGTTGATCGTCGTTCCGCCCGACCCGCCCGATCCGCCCGAGGCAGCCGTATTGTAAATATCCGCGGTGGAAATTCCGGCCCCCGTGTTATTGAGCGTAAGATAGCCGCCCGCATCACGTGAAACGTAGATCCCGTTATTTCGTTCGACGAAATTATTATCGTAACTGGCGTTATCGTCGAACGTGATGATGTCGGCGTGTGACGCGCTGATGACTACGAGCGTGAGGACGGCAAGCACCGTTTGTTTCGGCAGGTATTTCATAACCGGACCTCTTATTGGTTTAACCAATGCTCACTATGTCGACGAGAGATGAAGCAACCGTTCATTGCTATATGACACTATAGGCGCACTGGGGGATTATGCAACCCAAATAGTTACCGGTAACTAATGCTCAATGCGGGCCTGAATCGGATGAATCATCGTTGCGAAATTGCGCCTATGTGTGCAGGCAATTTCTGCATCATAAGGCGTTGCTGATATGCATTTTATAATGCCACGTTGGAGGGCGTATTCCGTTCGCCTTCACCAAACCTGTAGGCGGAAAAAGCGGTTGGTCGTGTTGCCGATGGGAAGAACCATCCGCTGAAGGCGGTCCCCGGTGGCGGGCTGGTAGTCGGTGGTGACGAAGCCCACGACGCTGGCCTGCCAGGTTGAGGACATCAGATCTTCGCTGATTTGCGCTTCGGCTTGGAGCGTGTTGGCCTCCCCCCGATGCAGATACTCATACACGGTGTTGGTGCCTTCCACCCGCAATACCGCACCGCTGGAGGATGAGTTGTCGCGAGGATCGCTGCCCATCAGGAACTCAAGCAGATTTACGTTGCCGTCGTTGTCGGGATTGGCCGTGGGTCCGCTGTCGGGAGCGTTTTCAAGTCCGACCCCGGAGAAGTGTGTGTAGCGCCAGTTGTCGTACGGGCGGTCCCGCAACAAGATCACCGCATTGGATTGTGCCCCCACCGTGTAGTCCGCATGGGCTAGCAGGTTCACCTGGATCGTGCGCGATCCTTCGGCCAGAAGGTTGGTCACCGGCTTCACCGACAGCTCCTTCGTATACTCACCGACTCCCATCACCACGTTGGTGGGGAGGGCCAGATAGTGCGTGCCGGATAGCGCCGTGCCATCCACCCGCAGTTGAAGTGTTATCGCCGTGCCGCTGTCCTCTTGCTCCCGTACGAACCTGAATCGTCCCGGCGAATTATCGGCCTCATCGGCATGCGGGTCCACCGCGACCACCTCGACTTCCCGCGCGCGGTCGACGCTACCCGTCGGCAGAAACCGGATGGCGTCGGCAATGACATAGCCGGTGGCTCCATCGTTGCGCACGCGTACCCAGCCTTGCGTGCCCGCATCGAAGGTGAACGTGCCCAGCTCATACCAGAATCCACCGTTGGTGGTTTGATTGATGACCACGCTGTTGGTGCCGCCCAGGTGAACGATATCGATGGGCACCACGGTGGAACGGTTGGTATGTGCGGTCCAGCGGGCAAATACCGTGTAGGCGCCGGACGTAGGAAGGTTGGGGGTGTACCGAACCGACAGGGTGCCTTTTGTCAACGGGTTGCCGTCGTGTATGTAGTCCGGCCCGTAGTAGCCGCTGGTGGTGGTGCTGACGGTCCAGGCGCCATTGAGCTGGACGCTGTTCGTCGCCTGGTTGTCCACAATCACTTCGTTGACGTCGGTAGACGGATCATCGCCGGGGATTTGTCCGCCCGCCACCAGGTGCGTGCGAAGCAGCGGGTAGGGCAGGGCCTGTACGGATTCCCCGCGGTCGATGGCCAGAGCGGCGGCGGTGGCGGCGGATTGCGACAACACCATAAAAACAGGTTCCATGCGCATGGAGCAGAAGGCCACGTGGGAGGCCGAAATGGCCCAGGGCACCAGTAGGTTCTCCGCGGCACTCGCGGGTGGGATGATCGCGCGATACGAAATGGGCCAGGGGTTCGCGGTGGCGCCGAAGGTGCCGCTCTCCACCCGCGTCCCGCCGCTGTTGCCCGGGAATCGGAACGAGTAGTGCGCATCGATCGCGTAGTTGGCCAGTCCCACCGGATCCACCACCGGCGCGGTGCCGTCGTGATGAGCCTGGGTCAGCACAAAGTCCGACACCATGCGGCGGGCTTCCCGCACGTACAACTCGTGCGGCCAGCCGTCCGTTTCGGGATATTCGTTGGTCGGAAGGCCGAGTTGGCTGACCTTGGTGATCAGGCTGGCGATATTGCTGCGGATGGTGCTGCTGATGGCCAGGTCATTGGTGAGAGCGTGATAACGGGCGTCCGTTTTGATGTACCACAACATGCCGAGTTGCCAGGCCACGTGGTCCTGATACATCAACTCACGGGTGGCGTAGTCGGCCTCACACCACGGAATCCAGCCGCCCGAACCGTCGGGCCAGCGGTTGCCGCCGATGTGGTCGGTGGAGCAGCCCGGATCAAACATCTCGTGGTTATTGATGTCGTTGCCGATCTGCATGGAGGTGTTCCCTCCGCTGCGATGGTACCGATAGAGAATCTCAAATATATTTGCATCGTAGGTGGCGGGCGCAAAGAGCGGACGCAGGTTCGCGGGATTGGTGGATTGCACGGTGTACATGCGGAAGTTGTAGGCCTGCACGTGTTGATCGGCCTGACCCACCGTCCCTTCGCTCTCGTTGACCAGGGTGGGGATGAGCCCGCTGTTGGTGACGCCCGACGTGTTATAGGGGTTGACGCCCGGCAGGGCCACCGAGGCGCGGCGTCCGGCCAGCGACTCACCGTAGTGCGCGGAGGATTCGCGGCCCCACGTGTACGGCACGCCGGCTTGCGCCATCAGGTCGCCTTCGTAGGTGCAGTCGATGAACATTTTGCCGCGGAACACGCTGCCATTTTCCATGTGGAGCGCGGTGATGCGGGCCCCGACCTTCTCCACGTGGTCCAACCGTTGTTCGTAGTAGACCGGGATGGGTGCGTCGCCCGTCTGGCCGGGCACCGGGTCGGCCACCAGGGCTTCAAACGTCGCCTCAGCTTTGGCGGGCTTGAAGAAACTTGTGCCGGTGACGGTGAAGAACTCGCGGGTGATTCCTCCGTGCTGGGAAAAATTCACGCCGTCGGTTTCCGTCAATCCGCCGCTGGTCATGCCGCCCAGATGCCGCCCGAACACCACCAGTACCACAGATTTTCCGTGGCGTGCTGCTTGTACTGCGGCCGCCACGCCGCCGGACGTGCCGCCGTAGACCACCACGTCAGCATCCCTGTCCACCACCGGGGCTGCGGGGGCGGCATAGTAGTATTTGAGGCCCGGATTGGGCGTGACCGCCGCCGCGTGAGTGGTCCGCGGGAAGGCCGACGCCACGGCTAGCGCGCATGCCAGAAAGGGTTTCAACATGTGCGTATGCTGCTTTCCAGAAACGTCGGCCCCGAGCCTTCCACTTAAGGCGACGTGACGCGATAGCTCCGCGCCGGGAAGGCGCTGGTATTCGTGTCCATGAAGAACGTGCTGGCTCCGGCGTCGTTTGTGAGCGGGTCGGTGAGGTCGGACCAGCCGGACCCATCGAGAAGATTCGTGTTCGCTTGCACCCGGTAGACCGCGCCGCTGGCCAAGGCAAAATCGAATCGAATCTGTCCGCTGGAGAGGGTCATCGAGGTATTGGTGGAACCCGTCGGCTCCGGACCGGAAGGCAGCACGGTCAGCGTAGTGGAGGTGTCATCGGCCGCCGCGCTGAGGTTGATCCCGCCTGCATAGGCATACGTTATCGTGTATGGCGAACCGAGTGTGTCCAGGGTGGCCGTGGGATATTCCACCGTGAAGCCGCCCGCTCCGCCGGAGACGGTCGCATTGCTGGTTACGCCGTTGATGGTGACGGCCACGACTTCGCCGTCGGCCGGATAAACCGGACCCGCGGCACTGACGATGCCGGTAAGTGTGATGCTGCTGGTGCCGGACAAAATGGCCTGGCTCGGTGTAACGCCCGAGATCGTGGGGGTCGGCAGGTTGAACGTCCGTTCAACCAGAAGGTTGTCGATGTACGTGGTCAGTCCGACGACTCCCCGGAACGCAATGCCAGAAATTGTCGCGGTACTCATCGTGGTGACGAAGGCGCTCGCGGTGAGGCCGGTTGTGGTACCCGTAAGCGATCCATCCCTATGGTAGTCGAGTCTGAATCCATTCGTCAGGCGCGTGACCTCCAGCTTCATGGTGTATCCCGTTCCGGATACTGATGCAGGTTCGGTGAAGGTATTTCCGATGATGGCTGAGGCGATGTTATCCGACATGTTGAAACTATTGGTTCGGTAACGAAACTCGGATGCGAACCCACCACCACTGTTCAGATCCAGATTGGCGTAGGCGATGGAGTTGGGCACGGACGTGCCGACGAACCCGAAGCTGAAATTATCCGCGGAAGAAAAGAAACCAGCGAAGCGGATATCAAAGGCGAGGCGGAGTGTCTCACCGGTCGCCAGGTTGTTAAGCGTAAGCGTGGTATCGCTGTTGAAGGCGCGATAATAAGTTTCGCCTCCGCCGGGCCAGCGCAGAACGTTGCCGGTACCAAACCCGGTGATGTTCGTGATCGACAGGGCTGTGGTATTGGTCCCCTGGATGACGGAGTAGATGCCAACCCCTGATGATTCTGTGTCGGTGATCATCGCAAGATTGGTGCCGCTAGACAGAGTGAAATTGTCCGAGGCCAGCGTGGTGGCCCGGGCGTTGAGACTAAAGGCTAGAAGGGAGCCCAGAACCGCATTGAGCATGAGTTTGGTGACCTGATGCATTTGCCATTTCTCCTTCTACGGTGCCCATGGCTTCCGCGCCCAACCCGCCGAAGCCAATTGTTCAGGGCCGCACCCAGCACCTGTAGTTAAGATACCTATAAGCTAAGGCAAGGATATTGCAAGTAAAATTATTACCGGTAACATTTATAGTTGCTATAGCCTTTTTATGCTGTACTCTGATTCACATAAACCGGCATGCAGCCATGCCATGACACGGAAGAGAAGGTGCCGAACCCATGAAGACCCTACGTTTGATCGCCGCTGTTTGTCTATGGTCTGGAGTGCATGTCCCTACGTATTTAATGGCTGACGACTCGGTGGAGGCTGGCAACTTTGCCCTTATGGTCATGGAAGGCGGAGCAACCTCCCAGAAGTACGACATAGCCCCAACTTCCGGTGAGGTGGAGGCGGTGCCTGGCGAAGATCCGGCGCAGCCCGGTTTGATGGTGAAGGTTCAGTCCGGGCAGGAGTCCTACCCGGGCGTTCATATCAAACCCAAGGGCGGTCCCTGGGATTTGTCCGCCTATGGCCATGTTCAAGCCCGTCTGGTGAATACGGGCATCAAGCCGATCTTGGTTTCCCTGCGTGTGGATGGCCAGACGGCGGAAGGTGAGTGGGGTTCCAACACCGAAACATCGAGCATCCAGCCGGGAGGTACCGGGCTGGCCAAGGTGTATTTTGGGTTCACGTACGGCCAGAAGCCCGGGGCCAAGCTGAAAACCTCAGCCATCGTCAAGGTGGTGCTCTTCGTCAACAAATCGGATGTGGAGCAGTCCTTTCGCCTGGAAGCCCTCGAGGCGGGTGGACCCGCGGGCGAACAGCCGCCCGTCAAACCGGAAAATGTTCGCATCAAACCTGAAAACGGGCGGATTTTCGGATCAGGCGTCGTTTTGCGCGCAGAGCAGATTGAGCCCAACGGCGGTGCGGTGGCGGCTCTGGAGGACGGTGGGATCGGCATCCAATTTCCGGCGGACGATAAACCCAAATGGGTATCCCTCAAACCCACGCTGGGTCGCTGGGATCTGCGCGAAGCCTATGGCGTACGGGTGATCTACAAAAATACCGGAACCGTGCCGGTGGCCCTGCGTCTCAAGGTGAATAGCAACGGTGGTCCCACGGATGTTGGGGTCGTGAATACTCCGGTGCCGCCCGGTGGCGAAGGCGTAGTCACGGCGCCGTTTGCTGCCCGGGTGCCGTGGCAGGGAATCAAGGACTCGGTCAAGACCAGCTGGGATGGCCAAAAGGGGACGGGTACGCGTTTCTCCAGCGACGCGGTTTCCAGCATCACCCTGTCGGTTGAAAAGGGGACGGACACTCAGTCCGTTCTCGTCACAGCTATCGAGGCGGGCCGATTGGACCCGCTGCCCATTCCGGAATGGCTGGGCCAGCGCCCGCCGGTGGAGGGGGAGTGGGTGAAGACGTTTGAAGAAAACTTTGACGGCGACCGCGTTGATCAATCCATATGGAATGTCTACACGGCAAACTATTGGGACAAGCGCACCCATTTCAGCATCTCCAATGTCGTGGTGGGCGGAGGGGTGGTCCGGTTGCATTACGAAAAGAAAACCGGCCATCACAACGACAGCCTGACCGAAAAGGAAACCGGCTATGCCTCCGGCTTTCTCGACACCTATGGGAAGTGGGTCCAGCGTTACGGCTATTTCGAATCCCGCATGAAGGTGCCCACCGCCCCCGGATTGTGGCCGGCGTTCTGGCTGATGCCGGATCGCGGCGCCGCCGCAGGCCCGCAATGGGTTCGTGCCGACACGGGAAACAGCGGTATGGAATTCGACATCATGGAGCACCTCACCCGCTGGGGTCCCAACCGCTTTAACATCGCTTTCCATTGGGACGGCTACGGCAAAGATCATCAGCAAACGGGCAGCCAGAACATCTACTATCAACCGGACGCAGAGGGATACGTCACCTCCGGTCTTCTGTGGCTGCCCGGGTTGGCGGTGATCTATGCCAACGGGGTGGAGGTCGCCCGCTGGGAAACCGCGCGCATGTCCACCATCCCCTCCGATTTCATGTTCACCCACGTTTCGGGTGGATGGGACAACAACGCGATCGATGATGCCACGCTGCCGGACGACTATGTCATCGACTATGTACGGGCCTGGCAGCGGAAGGATCTGGCCTCGCCCCTGGACAGTCCTGCGTATACCCCGGAGAAGCGGTAAGGATCAGCGTGGTCCAGGTACGAGGGTGAGTTCCCGCTCCATGAAATCAATTGATAGCGCAGATGCCCGGTCGGGTTTCGAGGTCGGAACGAACCTGGGAGGTTGGCTCTCCCAGTACGAGACGTACGATCACCGGCATTTCGACTCCTTTATCGCGGAGCACAATATCGATCAGATCGCCTCGTGGGGGATGGATCATGTCCGGCTGCCGGTGGACTACCCCCTGTTCGAGGATGACGAGAAGCCCTTTTGCTATAAGGAATCCGGTTTCGACTACGTGAATCGATGCCTGGACTGGTGCGAGCGCCATGGTCTGAATCTCATACTGGACCTGCACCGCGCTCCGGGATTCACCTTCAGCTCACCCGAGACGTGTTCGCTGTTCAGCCAGCCGGTACTGCAGGAGCGGTTTCTTGCCCTGTGGCGCGAACTGGCCAAACGGCTGTCCACGAGGAGCAAACCGCGGATCATGTACGAGCTCCTCAACGAGATTGTTCTGCCGTCGCCTGAACCGTGGAACCAACTGGCGGCGCAGACCATCCGGTCTATCCGGGAAGTGGACCGCCAGCACTGGATCATGGTCGGCGGAAACGATTGGAATGCCACCTGGGCCCTGAAGGATATGCCCGTTTTTGACGATGCCCGCACCGCCTATACCTTTCACTTTTATGAGCCCCTTCCGTTCACCCATCAGAAGGCGTCCTGGTGTCGTGAACTGGCGGTGTTTGATCGTGATCTTGACTACCCCGGAGAGATCCCCGGGCTGGGAGAATTCCTCAAGGAAAATGAATGGGCGCGGAAGCGGCTGGATCGCTACGAGGGAACCTGCATGGACCAGAAGTTCCTCGCCCGGGATCTGGAGCCTGCGCTTGAATTCATGCGCACGAGAAACCTGCCGCTCTACTGCGGCGAATTTGGGGTCATCGACACCGCCGACCGGAACAGTCGTCGCCGCTGGTACCAGGATTTTATTGCCTTGCTAGCCCGCCACCACATTGGCCGGGCCTGCTGGTCGTACAAGGGCATGAATTTCGGGCTGGTGGACGGCCGCGATCGGGTGGTGGACGAGGAGTTGGTGAAGATTGTTTCCGCGGCAGGTGGAAAGGCGGAAGTTAAAGGATGAGTATGTTCGTTCAGGATCCGGCCGGTTCCTTCGATCCGGATAAATACAAGGTGGGGACGCTCAGTTACACGAAAACCGGCCTCATCACGCTCTTCCTTTACCTGCTGTGGGGTGATTTCTGTTTCACCATCATGGAGGCGGTTGTCCCCAGCATCATGCCCCTGAAATTTAATTCCGTGGGCGCGCCGAACTGGGTGCTGGGATTGATTCTGACCACCATTCCCAACCTGATGAACACGGTCATCAATCCATTTGTCAGCTTCCGCAGTGACCGTTTCCGCAGTCGATGGGGCCGCCGCATTCCCTTCCTGGCCGGGGCCACCCCGTTCCTGGTCGTGTTTCTGGTCCTGATGGGCTATTCCGAGCCGATCAGCCTGTGGGTGCGGTCCGCTCTCCTGGCGGGGCGGAGTTCCGAGTTGACCGTCTTTCTGGTGGTCATCGGATTTTTCATGATCTGTTTCCAGTTCTTCAACCTGTTCATCACCTCGGTCTACTACTACCTGTTCAACGATGTGGTCCCGCATGCATTTCTGGCGCGTTTCATGGCGCTTTTCCGCATGGTGGGCACGGGCGCCGGGGCGTCCTTCAATTTCTTCGCCTTGAAATATGCCAACACGCATATGAAAGAGATTTTCCTGATCGCGGGGCTGCTCTACCTGGTGGCGTTTGTGATGATGTGCTGGAAAGTCAAGGAGGGTGAGTATCCGCCGCCGCCCCCCAATCTCGACCAGCGGCGCGGTTGGTCCTCGACCCTCAAGACCTACGCCGTCGAGTGTTTTACCCACCGATTCTACTGGCTGTTCTTCGTGGCCAACACCTGCTTCGCCATGACGTGGGTCAGTGGATCGTATGGTGTCCTCGCTGCCACCCGGGTGGTCGGTTTGGATCTGGCCACCTTCGGTAAAATTGGCGGGACCTGCGGGATCATCAGCCTGGTGCTCCTGTATCCGGCCGGCATCGTGGCCGATCGCTTCCACCCCTTGCGGGTGCTGCTGATCTCCACCGTGTTGCAAGCCATGGTCGCTCCGCTGTCCATTACCTTTCTTTTTACGCGGCATCTCTTCAGCGATACCACCGCCTTGTGGATTTTTATGGGACTATGCTTCTCCAGCCTGCCCATCGTGACCCTGCACGCCGCCTCCGAGTTGCCCATGTTCATGAAATTGCTGCCCCAGGAGCGATATGGCCAGTTTTGCTCGGCCAACGCTCTGATCCGGTCCATCGGATTGATGGTGGGCGGCCTGCTGTGCGGATTTTTTCTGGATGCCGTGAAACCCTTTGGAACCGAACCTGATCAGTGCTATCGATTTGTGCCGGTCTGGAATCTGACCTGGATTGGAATCTCCGGCTTTTTCTATTACCTGCTGCATCGTGAGTGGTTGCGCCTGGGCGGCCTGCACCATTATCAGCCACCCCGTCTTGAACCGACCATTCCTGAGGAGAAATCAGCGTGAGCTTCCGAAAAGATTTCATATGGGGCGCGGCCGCCGCTTCCTACCAGATCGAAGGCGCGTGGAATGAGGACGGCAAAGGCCTGTCCATCTGGGACATGTTGACCCGGCAGAAAGGCCGGATATGGGATGGCCATACCGGAAACGTGGCCTGTGATCATTATCACCGCTACCGGGAGGATGTTGGACTGATGGCCGATATCGGCCTGCCGGCCTACCGGCTGTCCGTCTCCTGGCCGCGCGTCATCCCGCACGGTGTCGGTGCGGTAAACGAGGCCGGTCTGGGTTTCTATGACCGGCTGATCGATGAATTGCTCGCGCGCGGGATCGATCCCTGGGTGACCCTCTACCATTGGGACATGCCCTACGAAATATTCCTCCGCGGAGGCTGGTTGAATTCCGACTGCGCGCGCTGGTTTGCCGATTATGCGGCGGTGGTGGTGGATCGCCTGTCGGACCGGGTCAGCAATTGGATCACCATCAACGAACCCCAATGCTTCATCGGCATGGGCTACTACGGCAACGCCTGTCAGCACGCTCCTTCCCTGAACCTGGGTCTGCACGAAGCGTTGTTGGCTGGGCATCATGCGTTGATGGGACATGGCCTGGCCGTGCAGACCATTCGGGCCCGGGCCCGGCGGACGCCCCGTATTGGCTGGGCGCCGGTGGGATCGGTCTATGTTCCCGCGACAGACTCGGCCGCGGACGTGGAAGCCGCCCGTCAGGCCACGCAGGCGGTGTATGGCGACAACTTCTGGAACAACAGCTGGTTCGGCGATCCGGCCGTTTTAGGGCATTATCCTGAAGCGGGCCTGCGCGCCTACGGCCATGCCGTGCCCCAGTTCACCGCCTCCGATATGGAAACCATCTGCCAGCCGATGGACTTTTTCGGACTTAACATCTATTCCGGCACTCCCATCAAAGCGGGCCTGGACGGCAAGCCGGAGGCGGTGCCTTATCCCGTGGGTCACCCGCACACCCACTTTGTATGGCGTCATGCCCCGGAAGCGCTGTACTGGGGACCCAAGTTCCTGGGTGAACACTATAAACTACCCATCGTGATCACCGAGAACGGCATGTCCGGCTGTGACGCGGTGGCGCTGGACGGCAAGGTGCATGATCATCACCGCATAGATTTCATCCAGCGTTACCTGCGGGCCCTGCGCCGGGCCGCGTCGGAAGGGGTGGACATTCGCGGCTACTTCCACTGGTCGATCATGGATAACTTCGAATGGGCGGAAGGTTATAAACATCGCTTCGGGCTCATCCATGTGGATTACCAGACGCAAAAGCGTACCTTGAAGGACTCGGCCTACTGGTATCGCGAGGTGATCCGCAGCAACGGGGAAAACTTGTGACGGGGCCGTCCGCAAGAACGGGGGAGACACATGAATAAGCACATTGCGTTGAACCTTGATCTGCCGTGCGACGATTCGTTCGATGTGATCGTGGTCGGGGGTGGGCCTTCCGGGTCGACCGCGGCGGCGGCGGCGGCGCGGGAAGGTGCCCGTACGCTTTTGCTGGAGGGCTCGGGCTGTCTCGGTGGCTCGGGCACCTCGGCCCTCGTCCCCGCCTGGTGTCCATTCTCCGACCAGCAGAAGATCATCTACCGCGGTCTGGCTGAAAAAGTATTTACCGCGGCCAAGCAGGGCATGGCGCATGTGTCGCCGGAGGCCCTGGACTGGGTGCCCATTGATGCGGAACGACTCAAGCGCGTGTACGACGATCTGGTGACCAGCGCCGGGGTCACGGTCCGCTTCCAGACCATGCTGTCGCGCGTGCAGACCGACGCCCATGGCCGCGTCACCTCCATTCTCACCACCAGCAAGGCGGGGCTTCAGGCCTGGAGCGCCAAGGTGTATGTGGATTGCACGGGCGATGCCGATCTGACCGCGTGGGCCGGTGGCGAATTTCACAAGGGCGACGCCGAGGGCCGGCGGCTCATGCCGGCCACCCATTGCTTCCTGTTGGCGAATGTGGACGAGGCGCCCTATAAAAAAGGAAGAGACCTGCACGCGGGAAATGCCGAAAGTCCGATTCACCGCATTCTCGCTTCCGGCAAGTATCCGCTCATACCTGATCTGCATTTTTGCAACAGTCTGGTTGGGCCCGGGGTGGTCGGCTTCAACGCCGGTCACTTGTTCGAGGTGGATAACACCGACCCGGCGAGCATTTCCGCGGCGCTCATTCAAGGGCGCAGGATGGCGGCGCAGTACCGCGATGCGCTGTGCGAATTTCATCCGGCCTTCGCAAATGCCTTTCTGGTCAGCACCGGCTCCCAGGTGGGCATCCGCGAGACCCGGCGCATCGTCGGCGACTACATCCTTACGCTGGATGACTATCTTCAGCGCAGGAGCTTCGAGGACGAAATTTGCCGGAATTCCTACTTTATCGACATTCACTGGGCGAAGGAGGAAATCGCCCGGGATCCGGAGCAGCATAAAAAATGGGAGAACACGCACAACCGCTATGCCCCCGGCGAGTCGCACGGAATTCCCTATCGCTGCCTCACCCCTCGTCGGCTCGCCAACGTCCTCGTCGCCGGCCGCTCCATCTCCGTCGAACAGTTTGTGCAGGGCAGCGTCCGCGTGATGCCGGTCTGTCTCGCCATGGGGGAGGCCGCCGGAACGGCCGCCTCGCTGGCCGCGCGTATGGCGACGCCGGACGTGCACCGGGTCGACACCAACGTATTGCGCGGTCGACTCCGTGCCGAGGGTGGCTATCTGCCGTGATCTGTCTGCGCGGATTACCCAGGGCCGGGGCCGGTTCATCCGGTGCGGTCTTCGGGTGACGAAAAGAAACCGGCCCGCGCGGCCACAATTTCATTTACGGGCGACGCTGGAGAAGGTTTCTATAGCCCTCTGGTGAGGATTCGTATCCATAGGGCCGGGCGAAGGATATCCACCGCGTGAAATCACCGTCGGTGGACATTCATCTGGACGTGTTTGCCAGGAATCTGGGACTGCTGCGCACGGCGCTGGCCTCGTCCACCTCGCTGGTGCTGGTGGTCAAGGCGGATGCCTATGGGCATGGCTTGACCCCCATGGCCCGGCAGGCGACCGCCTCCGGGATCAACTGGTTTGCGGTGGCCTACGTCCACGAAGCGCTGGCCGTCCGGGCGGTGGCGCCGGATGCCAACATCGTGATTCTGGGCGCGGTGGAGCCGTGCGATGTACCGGAGCTGGTGGAACACGCCATCCTGCCCATCATGGTCAGCGAGGACCACGGGCGCGCGCTGGCCGGGGCGGCGCAGCAGGCCGGCGTGGTGCTCAAGGCCCATGTGAAAGTGGATACCGGGATGGGTCGCTTCGGTCTTCCGTGGGAGGCGGCGGCGGCAATCACGGAGCGTCTGGCCCGCCTGCCGGGTCTGGCCATCACCGGTATGTGCACGCATTTCGCGTCGGTGGAGCCCCGCAAGCCGGCCCTCGGTCCGGAACAGATGGAGCGTTTTCGTCTCATTACCCAGGAGGTGCAGCGGCATCTGCGGGAGCCTTTGTTCCGGCATGCCTCCAGCAGCCGGGCCTTTCAGTACTGTCAGGATTGGGATCTTGATGCCGTGCGGCCGGGCATTGTGGCCTATGGCTACGGGGCGCGCGAACGGGGCATGCGCGTGCTGACCCAGCCAGTCCTGCAATGGCGTACGGCGGTGCTGCAGGTCAAACGCGTGCCCGCAGGCTTTCCCGTCGGCTACTACAGCACCCATGTCACCACCGCGCCCACCGTGCTGGCCACCGTCGCCGGAGGCTATGCCGATGGCTACCATCGCGCGCTGAGCAACCGTGGCTTTGCCCTGGTGCGGGGTCGCCGCCGGGCCGTGGTGGGCCGCGTGAGTATGAATTGGATCACGCTGGATTGCGGACCGGACAGCGATGTGGAGGTGGGGGACGAGGTGGTGCTGTTGGGCGCACAAGGCCAGGAGTCGGTTTGGGCGGACGACCTGGCCCGGTTGGGTCGCACCATCGCCTACGAGGTTCTGACCAGCATTCATGCCCACGTGCCGCGCCACTATCACGGCGCAACGGCGGGCTAGCGGCGGATCCACCAATGGGCGGTGGCCGAGATGACGCAAATACCGGCCGCCACCACCGAGGCCATAATCACCATGCGGATTTCCGGCGTTAGCGTGCGCGGCCCCGGCATGGTGTAATACATCAAACAGACCGCCGCCGCTCCAAGCAGGAGGGCGTAGAAGGCCGTTGTCCACAGCCAACGCGTAGGATGAATTCGTTTAACCATCGCTACGAGCCTAGCACACCCTCAGCGCGGAAGCGATAGCGGAACGCAGGCTGGAACAGGAATCCAACCCTCCTGACGCCCCACGGCAATTTTACGCCAATTTCCCGATGTCTCCCGCAAGGAAACCTTCGATCCTTCGGGGAGCGGAAAATGCACCAGGGCACCCGGCAGGGGGGCGAACAAAGCCTGCACATTGGGCTGGACGATAATGGCCTCCGGATGCTGGCGCAACTGTTCCCAATGCCACCAGCCGCCGGCGGCCACCAGGGCCACCGCGAGGGCGGTCAAGGCTGCGCGCTTGAGGATGAGTCGGGATCGGGCCCGCACATAAAGCACACCCAACCCGGCCGCCAGCCAGTAGGCTGCGGTGCCCAGGTGTATCCATTCGCGCCGGCTCAAATGGCCGAAGAAGCGCGCTCGGGCATCGGGTTCGGCCGCGAGTGCACCCACCTGCTGTTGCACCAATTGAATATTGGCCCGCACGTCGGGGTCCCTTGGTTGGGCATAAAGAGCCCGCTGGTAGGCCGCCACCGAAGGTCCGATCCGGCCCATCCGGTACAAGGCGTTTCCCAGGTTGAATAGCACCGTGGGGTGGTCCTGGCCCTGTTGTTCAAGTTGCTGGTAGAGGGAAGCCGCCTGATCGAATTGGCCGGCATCATACGCGGCCTGCGCCTCCTGGAACTGTGCGGTCCAGGACGAGGTCTCGCCCCGGCTGCCCGCCGTGGTGGCCGCCAACAGTAGGATGAAGCATACGATCGATTTCATCGCAGTTTCTCGCAGGCGCGGAAATGTTCCACCAATTTTTCCAGTTGAGTTCGCCAGGCGGTTTGTTCAGGGGGGGACAAAATGGCAGAAGCGGTGGCGCCGCCACCGAAACGTCGATTCTCGCAGGTTTCAAAAAGACGCGCGATTTCCGAGGTGCGTTCAATGTCCCAACCCGCAGCCAGCAGACGTCGTGTGACCTCGCCCGCGGACACCTCGCCCGGCGCGAGATTAAAGCGATGGCCAAAATAGGTGACCAGCAACTGCGACAAGGCCTCGTAGAAACGCGCGGCCGGCTCCTTTTCGAGGCAGCGCAGCGCTTCGGCCAAGGCTTTACGCGCGGACTGCGGAGCCTGTTTGCGGCGGGCATGCACGGGATCGTTTTGCAACCGTTGCCGGGAGCGCGCCCACCACCAGCTGCCCAGCAGGGCCAGTACCGGCATGGATTGCACGGCCAGCCACCCCGTGGGTGTGAGGCGGGGCTGGTTTGGTCGCCACTTCGGAACGGTGGTCTTGATGTGCGTGATGTCCACCCCGGTGGGCGCGGGCTGGGAGAGACCCATGCTTTGCTCCGGCGTCTGAATGATGCGGGTGCTGGCTGACTGACCTTCCACGCGCAGGGGTAGATCGGTGTAGTCGATCCGTTCATAGCGTCCGGCCACGGGATCGAAATAGGCGAAGCGGACGGGCGGCACGTTGGTGATGCCGGCGTGTTTTGGAATCAGTACCAGCTCAAACGTCTTCTGGGCGCTGGCCGCGTCCTGGCCGGTAAGCTTGGGTTCGTAGCGTCGAAAATCCTCAGACGGTGAGAGGATGGGGGCGGACACGGTATCCAGATTGCCAGGACCGAATATGCGCGCGGTGAGGGTGACCGGTTCGCCCACCGCAACCGTGGCGGGCTGGCGATTGACCTCCATGCGGTATTGTCCGATGGCGCCGTTGAATTCGGGCGGTCGGCCATCGGCGGGCAGATCGCGTATGGTCAGGGAAAGCGGGGGCACGTTGACATCGGTGGGCTGGGCGCGAAATCCGCCGAAGAACATGTCGTCAAAGGCTCCGCCGAAGAAAGGATCTCCACGGCTATTCTTGTTGCGTACCAGTACCTGGACGCGCAGTTGCGGGGACAAGGTGAAGGTACCCGCAGTGAGCGGAATGGCCTGGCACCGGAAACGGCGTACTTCGAAGACCTGGCCTTTGACCGCTTCCCGCGAGGCCTGCAATTCCTGCCAGCCCCCCATGCGCAGGCCGGTGGTATCAAAGCCGTTCAAGGCCACCTCGCGGTCCATGTTGAGATCGCGCCAATACAGAGATAGTTCAAGTTGCAGAGGCTGTTGCACAAAGGCCTCCGGTGCGCTGGCTTTCAAGGTGGCGAAAAGATAGTCCTCCTGACCCTCGGCCGCCGATGTACCGGGCGTGGTCCCCGCCACCACCGTGACTTCGGCCGGACCGATGGTCAGGTTTTGTCCATTCAGGTTGAAGCCAAAGGGACCAATCTGAAAGGTGCCCGCTTCCCGGGCGATCAATTGATACACATAGGTCACACTGGATTGATGAACGCCGTTGACGATCGAAAGGCTGGATTCCGTGCTGGTGCCGCCCAGATCGAAGCCGGGAATGGGGGGGAGGCTGGGGGTGCCCGCCTGATTCTTTCCGCTGATGGTGATACGGCAACTGGTGGCTTCGCCGACGTTCAGCACCCGGGGATGCACATCAAATTGTACCGACTCCTGGGCCTGCACGGTCAGCACCGTGGCGGTCAGGGCCACGGCCGCGAAACGCATCATGGCGGTGTGTTGAAAATACGACATATCACCAATCTTTTTCGACCGGAGGAAGCTGGCCCATGTTCATGCGCATACGATCCCGGGCCATTTGCTCGCGATTAGCTTGTTCCTGCTCTTTCATCGCGTCAAGCAGGCGGGTGGCCTCTTCGCGGGTCATCTCCTGCGGAGCCTCGGAGGAAGGCGACTCGTCGGGCTTGGACTCATCCTGATCGGGTGAAGCATCCTGCTTCTGCTCTTGTTGCTCGCCGGCTTGCTGAGGCGGCTGATCTGGCCCGGATTCTGGAGGTGGCGGTTGCTCATCCTGTTGCTGCTGATTCTGCTGCGGCTGTTCCTTGTCCTGATCTTTTTTCTGCTCCTGATCCTGGTTCTGCGATGACGATGGAGGCTGCTGCTGAATCAATTCCTCCAGCCGCTGTTTCTCCCGGGTGGCCAGTTCGTAATTCACCTTCGGGTCGGTATCCTGGGGGCGCAGCACCATGGCCTGCTCATACATGGCCAGCGCCTCCTCGACGTTTTGCAGGGCCGGCTGCGCTTGCCCCGCCGTTTCGAGTTCCCCGGCCAGCTTGAGCAGGGCATTACCACGGTTGAACAGGGCGCGTTGTTGCACGTCGAGGTCGGTGGTCCGGGTGGCCAGTTGAAAGGCCTCCGCCGCCGGCCCCGCTTGGTTGTCGTCCAGCAGGGCGATGCCCCGGTTGTACTGAGGCACCGCCGGGTCCAGCTTCGCGGCGCTGGCGCCTTCGGCGGCCCGGGCAAACTGTTGTGCGGCTTCGACCCGGTTGGAAAGGGCCAGCGCTTTCTCGCCCTCCGCCATGGCCCGGCGCGGATCGACGGGGGATGCGGCCCGCCCGGTCAGGCTGCTCGCCAGCAAGGCCAGAACGATGACGTGTTTCATGGGTTCGTCCCCCGGGCCCGCATGGACCAGCCTGCTTCCACAGCCAGCAGGAGCAGGGCCGCAGCCAGAAACCAGCCCGCGCGTTCTTCGTGTACTTTCAGCAGGCGGGCCTCGCCTTCCTGCCGGGCCAGCGGTTGGATATGCTCCTTGAACAGCCGTTCCAGTCCGGTGTCGCCGGGCACCGCCCGTACATAAGCGCCCCCCGTTTCCAGCGCCAATTTGGCCAACGTGTCCTCGTGTAGTGCGGACTTGATGACATTACCCGCCTTGTCTTTTTGGAAGCCGGCCTGATTTGCGGGGGCGGGCAGCAACTCGCCCTCCGGCGTACCCATGCCCACGGCATAAACGCGTACATGTTCCTTGCGCAGTTCATCGATCATGTCCAGGGGACGCCCTTCGTGATCCTCGCCATCGCTGATGAGAAGCAGCACCCGCTCACCCTCGGATTGCTTGCGAAAGGCGATCAGCGCCCGCTCCAGAGCATCGGCAATGGCCGTGCCGCCACGCGGTACCGAACCCACCAGGGCGTCGTCCAATGTCATCAGAAAAGCCGCATAATCAATGGTCAACGGGCATTGCAAGTAACTGGTGCCGGCAAAATTGACCAGTCCGATGCGGTCCCCGCGCAGGTGCTGCACCAGATCGCGTATGCCCCATTTCGCCTGCTGCAGGCGGGTCGGCTTCAGGTCCTGGGCCAGCATGCTGCGGGAGGTGTCCAGGGCTACGATTAAATCGAGGCCCCGCCGCTGTACTTCCTCCCAGCGGGAGCCCCATTGTGGTCGGGCCAGCGCGACGACCAACAAACCGGCGGCGGCCATCCACAACAGGAGGCGGGTCCGCACCCGTTCTGGGCGCCAGGCGGGGGCCAAGCGGGGCAGGGCACCCGCATCCACCAAGTGTTGCAGCCGCGCCAGGCGCCAGTACGCGAGCCGCCACAGGGCAAAGGACGCCAGCGCCCAGATCCACAGCAGGTGTAAATGGACAGGTTGGCCCCAGTTCATATCAGAGTGCCCTCCCGAACCGACTCAGGGATAGGACTTGTTCCAGGCCCAGGGCCAGCAAGGCGGCCAAGGCGAACCAGCCAAACCGCTCTTCGTAGCGCGTGAATTGCTCCACCTCAATTTCTGTTTTCTCCAGTTGATCTATCTGCCCATAAACCTGCTCCAATCCTTGCAGGTCGCCGGCACGGAAGAACAGGCCGCCGGAGATGTCGGAGATCCGGCGCAACGACGTCTCATCAATTTCCGAACGCTGGCGCATGTAGTGCACGCCTCCGAACGGGCTGCGAACGGGAATCTGCACGATGCCATCCACCCCCGCGGCCACGGTGTAGATCTTGATGCCCAGAGCTTTGGCGGCCAGGGCGGCATTTTCGGGGGTCAATTCGCCCACGTTACTCATGCCGTCGGTGAGCAGGATGATGATTTTGCTGCGCGCCTTGCTGTCGCGCAGTCGGTTGATGGCAGACGCCAGTGCGGTGCCGATGCCCGTGCCATCTCCCAGTTCGCCGTGTTCCAGGCGCTTCATCTGTTCGATGAGCCATCCGTGATCCAGGGTTAGCGGAGAAATGGGAAAGGGCAGGGCGGCAAAGGCCACCAGGCCGATACGATCCGCGCTTCGTTTCTCCACAAACTGCTCGATCACCAACTTGGCTGCGGCCAGACGATTCATGCTTTTGCTGGCCGTGGAAAAGTCTTCCGCGGCCATGGAGGGCGACACATCCACCACGAGCAGAATGTCCACGCCGTCGGTGCGCACCCGGCTTTCACCCAAGCCGGCCTGGGGCCGGGCCAGTGCGATGATCAGCAGCACCAGAGCCAGACCGTAGAGCACGGGTAGAAGCGGTTGCAGACGTATGCCCCAGCTGCGGGACAGGCTGGCCAAGGCGGAGCCGTCGCTGAAACGCAGGGCGGGCCGTCGTTTTCCGGCATAGCGCAGATACACCAGGGCGGGCACCAGCAGCAGCAGCACCAGCAGCCAGGGATAGCGCAGCATCATGACGCACCTCCCGGCGGGATGGGGGCGGGAATGGTTTCCCGGACCAGGCGGTAAGCGGCGCCCAAGGCGTGTTTCATGCGGTCCGCGCCGGGCCGGTGCCGGGCAAACTTTACCAGGTCGCTCTCGACCAGGAAGTCCTCCATCAGCCGCTTGTGGTCGTTACTCAGCAGGCTGGACGTTGACGTGGTGCGAATGAATTCCTCGGTGGTTTGTTCGGGGGCCCGCAGTTGGAAACGATCTTCCACGTAGCGGCGCACGATGGATGAGACTTCGACGAAGAACAGTTCCGCATCGGCGCGACCAAAGTCGGTTCGCTGCTCCAGGGCGGCCAGGGCGGCCAGTGCTTTTTCGTGGGCCGGGATGGCTGGCGGGGGGGCTTCCATGCGGATGCGCCGCCCCAACCACCAGCGCACCAACAACCCGAGCAGCAGGGCCAGCAGGCCAATCAAGCCCAGCGCGAGCATGAATTTCGTCATGGGCGGGCGTGGCCAATGGGCCAGGTCCTTCGCTTTGCGCAATTGTTCGCCCGCCTCAGGCAGAATGGATTGCACCTGCACGGACAGGACGGGTAACGCTCGTTCTGTCCGGATACCCTGCCCATCCACCACGGCAACCTGTCCGCTCCACACCACATGCTCACCCAATTCATAGGAGCGCAGGGACCAGCGGGCCACCGAGGTCGTGTGGTCCAGCCGGTCGAAACCCTGATCGGCCACCACGATCTTCTTTCCGTCCCCCAGGCGCGGCCAATCCACCGTGGTGTTGGTGGGGTGCGAAAGCTGTGCCTCCAGGAAATAGCTGTCGCCCACATGGACAAGATTGGTGCTGAGGGCGTATCGCAAACCGTCCGGGGTGGTTTGGAACGTCACGGTGGCACGTCGGCAACCGGAGTGCGCGCTGGCCAGCAGGGCCAGGGTCAGTAGGGCCAGGGTGCGTTTCATGCGCTTCGGCGACGCTCCCGTTGCTTGAAGAACTTCACCAGGGCCGGAGCATAAGGCTGGCCGGTGGTGACCCGAATGATGTCCACGCCGGCGGCGCGCAGTTGCTGGTCGCGGAACTGGCGGCGGGATTCCTGGTTGCGTTGCAGCGCGGCGCGGGTAGCCCGATCCGAGGTGTCCACCAAATGACGCCGTCCGGTTTCTGCATCTTCCCATTCGATCACGCCGGCCGGAACCCAGTCCTTTTCCCGGGCATCTTCCACCACCACGGCGATCACATCGTGCCGGCGCCCGGCCACGGTCAGGGCGGCGCGGAACTGGTCATCCAGAAAATCACTGATCACCACCACCACGCTGCGGCGCACCACCACCCGATTCAGATAGGTCAGGGCCGCAGCCAGCCGGGTGCCGGGCCGGCGGGGCTTGAAATACAGTGCGTCCCGGATGACGCGCAATACATGGCGGGTGCCTTTGCGGGGGGGCAGGTAGTGCTCCACCTCATCGGTGAACAGCAACAGCCCCACGCGGTCGTTGTTCTGGGTGGCGGCATAGGCCAGCAGGGCCGAAATCTCCGCCGCCAGATCCTTCTTGAATTGGGCGCTGCCGCCGAAGTCCAGGGAACCGCTGACATCCACCGCCAGCATGACCGTCAGTTCGCGCTCCTCCACAAATTTCTTGATGAAGGGGTGGCCCATGCGGGCGGTGACGTTCCAATCAATGGCCCGGATATCATCCCCGGGCACATATTCGCGCACCTCATGAAACTCCATGCCCTGGCCCTTGAACACACTGTGATAGGAGCCCGCGAACAGATCTGACACCATGTGACGGGTGCGGATCTGAATCTGGCGGACCTTGCGCAGGATGTCCTTGGGGACCATGGGATGAAATTTCGAATTTCGATTGTAGATGTGATCTAAAGAAAATCGTCCATCGCGAATCCAATTCCCCTAGGGGACAGGGAGGGCGTTCAGGATACGCGCGATCAGATCATCGGACCGGAGTTCCTCGGCCTCCGCCTCGTAGGACACCAGCACGCGGTGGCGCAGTACGTCGGGCGCCATGTTCTTCACGTCTTGGGGCGTCACATAGCCGCGTCCGTTCAGGAAGGCATGCGCCTTGGCGGCCAGGGTGAGGAAGATGGTGGCCCGGGGCGAGGCGCCATAACGCAGGTAGGGTTTGATATCGAGCTTGAAGGTTTCGGGCTCGCGGGTGGCGAAGATGATGTTGAGGATGTATTCCTTGATCTTGTCGTCCACATAGATTTCATCCACGGCCTGGCGGGCGCGCAGGATGGTGGCCGGATCCACCACCGCCTTGACCGGCCAGGTACGGCCGGTGGTGGCCATGGCGTCGAGGATGCGACGCTCCTCCTCGCGGTTGGGATAACCCACGTGCACCTTGAGCATGAAGCGGTCCACCTGAGCTTCGGGCAGGGGATAGGTGCCTTCCTGTTCAATCGGGTTCTGGGTGGCCAGGACCAGGAATGGATCGGGCAGGGTGAAGGTTTCCTGACCGATGGTGACCTGGCGTTCCTGCATGGCCTCCAGCAGGGCGCTTTGCACCTTGGCGGGGGCGCGGTTCACTTCGTCGGCCAGAATGATGTTGGCGAACAGGGGCCCGCGGCGCGTGCTGAAGGAGCCTTCCTTGGGGTTGTAGATCTGGGTACCCACCAGGTCCGCCGGCAGCAGGTCCGGGGTGAACTGGATGCGCTGGAACTGCGTACTCAGCGCGGCGGAAAGGGTTTTAACCGACAGGGTTTTGGCCAAGCCGGGCAGGCCTTCCAGCAACACGTGACCATTGCCCAGCAAGCCGATGAGCAAGCGGTCCACCAGGGCGTGCTGGCCGATGATGACCTTGGCTATTTCGGCTTTAAGGGGGGCGATGAAGGCGCTTTCCTCGCGAATACGATCATTGATGGCGGTTAATCCACTGCTCATGACGGTTTCTCCTGTTCAAGCTACGGGACATTGGACATGGGGACGGGAAAAATGTTCACGGTTTGGGGGATAAAAACTGGCATTGACGCAACGCCTCATAAACCACCAGGGCTGCCGCTGACGATAGGTTCAGGGAGCGAACGTGCTCGGTCTGCATGGGGATACCATGTACGGCCTCCGGGTAGCGGTCCAACAGGGCTTGGGGCAGGCCCTCGGTTTCGGATCCGAAGATCAGGGTGTCGCCGGGCTGAAAGCTGGCGTGCAGGTAGCTCCGGGGCGCCGCCGTGCTGAACAGAAAGAGGCGGGTTGGTTTTTCCGATTCCAGAAAGGCCTCAACGTTCGCATGCACCTGGGGCGAGATGGCGTCCCAATAGTCCAGGCCGGCTCGTTTCAACTGGGCGTTGGTGATGGTGAAACCCAGGGGTTCCACCAGATGCAGTTCGGAGCCGGTGGCGGCGCACAGGCGGGCGATGTTGCCGGTGTTGGGTGGAATCTGCGGATGCACCAGAACCACGCGCAGCGGGGGCTGCGGCCAGAGAAAGGGAAGATCAAAGCGGCGGGTATGGGCGTGTTTCACGAAGAGAGATCCTTGAAGAACGAAGCCCTGATAGTGAAGACGGCGACAGGAGTGTCAAGTGCGGGGCGCTGGGTCGGGACTGGTTTGTCGGCGGATTTGCGCTACATTGCCGCCATGTCGTGGTCATCCGTTTCAGAAATGCGCCCGTCCATGGGGCCGATAACCCGCCTCATCATGGTGGCGTCCGTCGGGCTGTACGTGGGGCAGACCCTGTTGCAACTGGCCGGAGTCGATTTCCTGACCAGCCTGTTCGGTCTGAGCGTAGGCGGCATCCAGCAATATCGGTGGTGGTCGTTGTTCACCTATATGTTTCTGCACGGCAGTCCGGTGCATCTGCTGGTCAATATGCTCATGTTGTATTTCCTGGGTTCGGAACTGGAACGTGAATTGGGGCGTCGTCATTTCATCCTGCTCTTTGTGTTGTCGGGTTTGCTGGGTGGCCTGGGCTGGTTGCTGCTGACGTGGCCTTATGAGGGGGTTTGCGTCGGAGCGTCAGGCGCGCTGTTCGGATTGCTGGGCGGCTACGCCACGCTTTTCCCCATGCGCGAAGTCACCCTGCTGCTGTTCTTTGTTTTCCCCATCACCATGCGGGCCTGGGTGCTGGCCGTGGTGCTGGGCACGGTGCAGTTTTTCCTGATGGTTTCCCCGGGGTCGGGCGGGGTGGCCTATTCCGCGCATATAGCGGGCGGTCTAGCCGGGGCGCTGTACGTGCTGGCGCTGTTTCGCCGTGATTTGGCGCGCACGAGTTGGGTTCGCGGGCGGGCGCGCATCATGGATATCGCTGCCCACCGCCAAGCCGAAGCCGACCGCCAGCAGCGAGCGGAGGTGGATCGGTTGCTGGACAAGGTGGCCCGGCTGGGACTGCATACGCTATCCGAGGCTGAACGCCGTACCCTGGAGCAGGCCAGCACCCGCCTGCGCAGCCGCTAGGCGCCGGGCCGCATCAGGTGAACGGCCACGCTTCGCGATCCATCCACACTTCCACCGACCGATGTCCGGCCACGGCCTGACCCGCGGTCAGCGTGCCTGGATGATGCAGCAACCGATGAGCCATCTCGCGTTTGCCCCGACCAGACACCACGAATACGAGGTGCTGTACCTCGCGCAGGAGGCGGGGCGTGACACTGACCCCGTTGAGACCATCGGGGCGCTGGACCGATTGCGCCCATCCGTCCTGGCCCCGGGCAATATGTTCGGCGGTAAACAGGGAGGCGGTGTGCCCGTCTGCGCCCAGGCCCAGCAAGCCGAGCGGTATCACGCCGCCGGCGTCCAGAAATCGCCCGATATCCGAGGCGTAACGGGTGGTGGCTGGTTCCAGCGGCTGCTCGCCATGGACGCGCAGAACTCGTTCATCCGGCAGGGCCCAAGCCTTCAGCAGGGGCGCTAGCTGACCGAAATTACTGTGCGGACTATCCGCCGGCACGTGGCGATCATCACTGAAAAGTATATGCAGTCCGGCAGCCACCATGGGCGGGTGGGTGGTCAATCGGGCGTAGGCCGCCAGGGGCGTGGTGCCGCCCGACAGCATGAGTGCGGAGGGAGCGGAGCGGACGGTTGCGGCCGCTTCGGTCAAACGATCGGCCACGGCGGCTGCCAGTTCATTGGCCGTGCTCCAGCCGCGTGCCTTCATCATGACGCCGCACCGTGGTTGCGGTTGGAGTTCCACCGGCTCAACCCTTGAATTCAGCCACCAGGGCCGACACGCTGGCCTTGGCATCGCCGAACAGCATGCGGGCGTTTTCCTTGAAGAACAGCGGGTTTTCCACCCCGGCAAAGCCCGGCTTCATGCTGCGCTTGAGCACGATGCAGGTCTTGGCCTCGTCCACATTGATGATGGGCATGCCGTAGAGCGGGCTGGTCTTGTCTTCGCGCGCGGCCGGATTCACCACGTCGTTGGCTCCGATGACAATGGCCACGTCCACCGTACCGATGATGGGGTTGATGTCGCCCGGTTCCACCAGTTGTTCATAGGGTACGTTGGCCTCGGCCAGCAGCACGTTCATATGACCGGGCATACGGCCGGCCACGGGATGGATGCAGTACTTCACCTCGGCCCCGTTCTTCTCCAGCAACTGGCCCAATTCGCGCACCGCATGCTGGGCCTGGGCCACCGCCATGCCGTAGCCGGGTACGAACACCACGGAGCGGGCTGCCTCCAGGACGTAGTAGGCGTCGTCAGAACTGATAGGCTTGGCCTCGCCGGTGACCGCGCTGCCGCCCGAGCTTTCGCCGGAGCCGAAGCCGCTGAACAGCACATTGGCCAGGGATCGGTTCATGGCCTTGCACATGATCTGAGTCAGGATGATGCCGCTGGCGCCCACCAGCGCGCCCGCCACGATGAGCACGTTATTCAGAATGATGAACCCGGCCGCCGCCGCCGCGATGCCCGAGTAACTGTTGAGCAGGGAGATGACCACCGGCATGTCGGCGCCGCCGATGGGAATCACGGAGGTGACACCCAGAACCAGGCCGACCACCATGATGACGGCAAACGTCGTGTAGGCCAGATCGCCCTGCGGTTGCACGCACAGGAAGGCGAGGGCGCCCAGCGCCGCGGCAATGATCAGGCCATTCACCACCTGCTGGCCCTTGAACAGGATCGGTTTGCCGGTGATTTTTTCCGCCAGTTTCAAGTAGGCCACCAGACTGCCGGAAAACGTCATGGCGCCCACCAGGGCAGTGAAAGCGATGGCGAACGCGGTGAACAGGGTGCTGTCGGGCGCGCCGGCGCCCAGGGTGGCGTAGTAGCCTTCCGACCCTTCCCAGCCCATAACCTGCCACTTGTGGAATTCCGCCCATGCCACCAGGAGACTGGCCAGGCCGCCGAAGCCGTTGAACAGGCCCACCATTTCCGGCATGGCCGTCATCTTGACGGCGTACGAAGCGAATGCGCCGATCACCGCTCCGATCAGGCAACCCACGATGATCCAGTGGAACTCCATGCCCGCCAGCAGGCAGGTGGCCACGATGGCGATGAGCATACCCACCCCGGAGACCATGTTGCCCAAACGCGCGCTGCTGGCGTGGTTGAGCATCTTGAGGCCGACCACAAAAAGCACGGCGGCCAGGATGTAAAAGTAATTGATGAATGGCTGAAGAAAATCCGTCATGACTACTTGCTACCCCCGTCCTTGCGCTTAAACATGGCGAGCATGCGATCGGTTACCAGATAACCGCCCACCACATTGATCATGGCTGCGGCCACGGCAATCACCCCCAGTACGGTGACCAGAGTGCCGCCGTGCACCTGTCCGGTGGCCACCAGGGCACCTACAATGGTGATGCCGGAGATGGCATTCGATCCGGACATCAGCGGGGTGTGCAGTTGTGAAGGTACCTTGGCGATCAATTCCACGCCCAGAAAGATGGCCAATACGAATACGAAGAACAACAAGCCCAACATGGTGTGCCTCCTAGATGCCGAGCGCCTTGCGGACGCCCTCGTGTACAATGCGGCCGCCGTGGGTCACGGTGCAGCCTTTCAGGATTTCGTCCTCCAGATTGAACCGGAAGACCTTTTCTTTCTTGTCCCAGAAATGCTCGATGAGATTGCCCAGGTTGCTGGCGTACATCTGGGTGGCCGCCACGGGAACCCGGCCGGGCAGGTTGCCCAAGCCGATGAGCAGCACCCCGTTGCGGTCCACTTCCTGGTCCAGCACCGAGCCTTCGACGTTGCCGCCCGTCTCCACCGCCATGTCCACGATCACGCTGCCCGCCTTCATACCGCGCACCATGTCCGCCGTGACGATGACCGGGGCCTTGCGTCCGAACACCTGGGCGGTCGTGATGACCACGTCCGCTTCCGCACAGTGTTTAGCCATGGCGGCCCGCTGCACGGCCAATTGCTCCTCGGTAAGCGCCTTGGCGTAGCCGTCTTTGGTCTGACCGGTTTCGCCCAGGTCCACTTCCACAAACTTGGCCCCCAACGATTGAACCTGTTCCTTGACCACAGGGCGGGTATCGAAGGCTTCCACGCGGGCGCCCAGCCGCTTGGCGGTGGCGATGGCCTGCAGGCCAGCCACGCCGGCACCGATGATAAATACGCGGGCCGGGGTGATGGTGCCGGCGGGGGTCATCATCATGGGAAAGGCCTTGTTCAACCGTTCCGCGGCCAGCAGGACGGCCACGTAGCCACCCAGGTTGGCCTGCGAGCTCAAGGCATCCATCTTCTGGGCAATGGTGCTGCGAGGGATCAGCTCCATGGATAGGGCGGTGGCGCCGGATTGGGCGAAGGCTTCCAGGGTGGCTTTGTTGCCGAACGGTTCCAGGTATCCGACGTGGATGGAACCGGAGCGGGCTTGGGCGGCCTCAGCGGCGGACGGCGGTCGAAGGCGCAAAACGATATCCGCCTGGGACAGCGCAGCGGCGCGATCCGTAAACACCTGGGCCCCTTTGACTGAGTAGTCGGAGTCGGGATAGTGGATCGACGTACCGAGCCCGGATTCAACCAACACCTCCGCTCCGAGCTTGATCAACTTCTCCACCGTGGCGGGATTCAACACGGCCCGGCTTTCGCCCGTTTCCTGTTCGCGCAACGCTACGATCTTCATGTCTTTATCTCGTCTGGTTTCTTTAGGAAAACGGATGACTATCCGGCCCGGATGCCCTCTTTTCAAGTCATTTGACAGTGCGTTTTCCATGCGCTTTGATAGGACCCATGCAGGTAAAAACATCTGTGGTGATGCTCGGTCTCCTGCTGGGGATGTTCCTTGGCGCCCGGCCGGCCCGAGCCCAGGACATCGACCATACCCATGCTGCCTACGCCGCCATCCTGGGTGAGGTTGTACAGGATGGACGGGTGGACTATCGCGCGCTTCACCAGAAACCCGAAGCTTTGAATCGATATCTGGATGAAATGGCAACCGTGTCCGAACGAACCTTTGACGGCTGGGACATACCCCATCGACTTTCCTATCTGATCAACCTGCACAACGCCACCGTGCTGAAAATGGTGACCGACCGCTACCCGGTACGCAGTTTCAAAAGGGTGGCGGGATGGTTCGGCGATCCCTTCACCAAGCCTGTGGTGCGTTTGTTCGGCAACCGCATAACCCTGACCATCCTGCGTGATAACATCATGCGCCGCCACTATGCCGAGCCCGCCATTCATTTTGGCCTGGTGCCCGCCGCCCGCGGCGCGCCGCCGCTGCGGGAGGAGCCCTATGTGCCGGACCGGTTGTACGAGCAGTTGGATGACCAGTTGGAACGTTTTTTAGCCGATGAGCACAACAACCGCGTGGACAGGGTCCAGGGCCGCCTTCAGCTATCGCCCATCTTCCGATGGTACAAGGCGGATTTCGAATGGCGTGCGGGCTCCGTGGAGGACTATCTGCGCCCGCATCTGGCCAAAGGCGGGCCGCCCCAGGATTATTCCGTGAGCTACCGCTCCTACGACTGGTCGCTCAACGACCTGCATCCCCGCAAGTGATGGCGACTGGACGGCATCCGGCGGGGCCGATAGAGTCCCGCCATGAGCGATACCGACGAAGCCTCCGCGCCACTGGAGCAGCGGTTGCGCATGGTCCCGGAGCTCTCGTCGCCATGAAGAATTGGCTGAACCGGATACCCTCAGAGATCATTCATCATTTAATGGTGGTTGTCTTGGCCTGTGTTCTGGTGGGCAGCATGCATGCATTCAGTCACTCACCACTCGGCGTCCGATTCGAGCGCTGGCTCAAAGGATCCAGCCCTCTAAATGCATCGACTATCAGGGACAATCTGAATAGCTCGAATAGCAAATTGCAGATAGAAACGATCAAGCTGCTGGAGGAACGAGGTGAGTGGCGCTATTTCCAGGAAACACTGCCGCTCGCGACTTCAACCAATTTGGAGGTGGCTCGGGCCGCCCGCCGTTTTGTGGATTGGTGTCGACACACCCTTCGATATTATGGCTGGGAAGAGCACTCGTGGGGTTTTGATGCGCCGTGGGGCCGAGTGTATACGAGTAACTTTCTCCATCACTGCGCTGTGGACGCGGCGGCAGATGCGGCCGTTTCCAACTATATGGATGCGATGTTGGCCACCAATTGGCCGGCCATCGCTCAATGGTCACACCGCGACTCATGGCCCGACGGTACGGCCACCGAGCGTGATCGACAGAGGTTTTTTCTAGCCACGCCCCGCACCTTTCAGCTCCAGCGTAGATCCTACACGGCGGACGGGGCGGAGTTGGAGGGATTGGGCACCTTTCCAGGACTGGTGACTGGAAGCATTCCTACCGTGTATGTGCTTCTTCTGGAGAGCAATCTCTGGAAGGTATCGAACATGCGAATTGATCTTCCAGATGCGGTTGCCGATGAATTCCTGCGCGATTAAACGGGAGGAAAAGTTGGCAAGAAAAGTGTGCATCTTTGCCCATTTGCCGTTCCGTTGCTGGACGTGATGTGCATCGATCAGTACACTCCCCAGCATGACAGAAGCCGCAACATCTGGTCCCCCCGCCATGCGCGTGCGCGATCCGTTGACCATCACCATCTTCGGGGCCTCGGGTGATTTGACCCAACGAAAGTTGCTGCCGGCATTGTTTGCCATGCAGCAGCACAACCTGCTGCCGGATGATTTTCGCATTGTGGCCTTTGCCCGGCGCGATTTTACCGACGAAAGTTTCCGGGAGGCCATGGTCCAGGCCATCGCCCAGTTCAGCCGCCTGCGCGCCCACCCCGCGGATATCCGGCGCTTCTGCGAGCATATCCGCTATCACCGCGGCGATATCGAGCAGGGCCAGGAATCCTTCGACCATTTGTTCGACCGGTTGCAGGACACCCAAATCTATCCGCCCAATCACCTTTTTTATCTCTCCATCAAACCCGACCTGTTCGAGCCCACCCTGTCCCGCTTGAAGGCGGCCCGCCTGATCCGTGCGCCTTTCGGCCGGTACTGGACACGCGTGGTGGTGGAAAAACCTTTTGGGAACGATCTGGCCTCGGCGGTGGAGTTGAACCATGCGGTGCGGCGCCATCTGGACGAATCGCAGGTGTATCGCATCGACCACTTCCTGGGCAAAGAGACGGTGCAGAACATCCTGTCCTTCCGATTCGCCAACGCCATTTTTGAACCCTTGTTCAACAACCACCTGGTGGAGAGCATCCAGATCACGGCCGCGGAGACGGTGGGCATGGAGAGCGGGCGGGGGGCCTACTACGATGCCACGGGCGCGGTGCGGGACATGGTGCAGAACCATTTGCTCCAATTGCTCTGCCTGGTCACCATGGAGCCGCCCGCCAGCATGACGGCCGATGCCATTCGCAACGAGAAGGTCAAGGTGCTGCAATCCATCGTGCCGCCCCTGCCGCACGACGTGGCGAAGTGCGCTCTGCGCGCCCAGTATGCGGGCTACCGCAGCGAGGAGCGCATCGCCGCCGATTCCACCACGGAAACCTTTGTGGCCCTGCGCCTGAACCTGGCCAACTGGCGGTGGGCGGGGGTGCCCATCTATCTGCGCACGGGGAAACGCATGCCCCGCCGCCTGACCGAAATTGCCGTGCAGTTCAAGGTGCCGCCCCTGCAGCTTTTCCAGACCGTGGAATGCGTGGGCGATGCGTGCGACCTGACCCGCTCCAAACCCAACACCATCATCTTTCGCATTCAGCCCGACGAGGGCATCGCGTTGAAATTTTCGGCCAAGCGTCCGGTCATGCAGGTCCAGGTGGAAAACGTGGCCATGAACTTCTCCTACTCGCAGACCTGGCGTACCGATCTGCCAGAGGCTTACGAGCGCCTGCTCATGGATATCATGCGCGGGGATTCAACCCTGTTCACCCGGGCCGATGAAGTGGAGGCGGCGTGGCGGATCGTGGATCCCATTCTCAAAGGTTGGGCGGCCCATCCGGAAACCCCGGTGCACACCTACGAACCCGGTTCATGGGGACCGGAGGCGGCTGACCAGTTGCTGACCGGCGAAGCCCAGGAATGGCGCAAGCCCTGAGGCAGCTCAGAGCTGATCGAAGGCCTTCTTGAGCGCGAAACAGAGCGGGCACACCCAGCTATCGGGCAGGTCCGCAAAGGCGGTGCCGGGCGGGATGCCGTGTTCGGGATCGCCAACTTCGGGATCGTACACATAGCCGCAACAGGTGCAGACCCAACGTTCGGCGATCGGCGGATGACCTTCCGTGGTTGTCATGGGACGGCAAACATACTAGATAGCCTTGCGCGGTCAAGGTGGCGCACGGAAGGACACAACGATGAAGAAAAATGCACAGATTCTCACCGGAATGGGCGAGGGCGAGGTGGCGGGTTATGCCTTCCTGCCCGGTGACCCCGGACGCGTGCCCAAGATCACCGCCAATTGGCAGGACGTGCAGGAGGTGTGCCGGGTGCGTGAATATGTGGTGCACACGGGCTTCTACAAGGGGGTGCGCATGACCGCCGCCTCCACTGGCATCGGCAGTCCGTCCACCGCCATCATGGTCGAGGAACTGGCCAAACTGGGCACCCACACCTTCATCCGCATCGGTAACAGCGGAGCCATCGCCGACCAGGTGCAACTGGGCGACTATGTGATCTCCACCGGCGCGGTACGAGACGAGGGTACCTCCCGGTCCTACGTGAATCTGGCCTATCCCGCGGTAGCCCATTACGAGGTGGTGCAGGCCCTGGTGGCGGCGGCTCGCACCTCCGGCCAGAAATTCCACACCGGGGTGACCGTTTCCGTGGATGGTTTTTATTCCCGCAACAAGGTCATCGGGGAAGGGGGGCGTGTGCTGCCCATGTCGTATGGCGGCTTCGAGCAAAGCGGGGCCAACGATTTCGTGGCGGACTGGAAGCGGGCGCGCGTGCTGAATGTCGAGATGGAGTCCGGCACCCTGTTCACCCTGGCCGGCTTGTTCGGCCTGCGCGCGGGCACCATCTGCACGGTGTCCGACCGCACGCCGTGGACGGAGCCCGGTCAGGACGCGCTTTCTTTGGATCGCAATATCCGCGGCTGCATTGACGTGGCCCTGGAAGCGGTGGTCGCGCTGGCTGCCCAGGATGGCCGAAAGGGCTGATTTTCTCATGCGACCCTACCTGGATTTGCTGCAGCATGTGCGGTCCCACGGGGTCGCCAAAAGTGACCGCACAGGTACCGGCACATTGAGTGTGTTCGGCTACCAGATGCGGTTCAATCTGGCCGACGGTTTCCCCGCCGTAACCACGAAGAAGCTGCACTTTCGTTCCATCATCCACGAACTGCTGTGGTTCCTCAAAGGCGAAACCAACATCGCCTATCTGCGGGAAAACAAAGTCACCATCTGGGATGAATGGGCGGATGAGCGCGGCGATTTAGGTCCGGTGTACGGCGCGCAATGGCGTTCCTGGCCCACCGCGGACGGGCGGACGGTGGATCAAATCAGCCAGGTGGTGAAAAACCTCAAGACCAACCCCGATTCGCGTCGCCACGTGGTGAGCGCGTGGAACGTGGGAGAACTGGATCGCATGGCCCTGGCCCCGTGTCATTGCCTGTTCCAGTTTTATGTGGCGGAAGGACGTCTCTCCTGCCAGCTCTATCAGCGCAGTGCCGATGTCTTCCTGGGCGTGCCGTTTAATATCGCCTCCTACGCCCTGTTGACCCTGATGGTGGCCCAGGTGACGGGCCTGCAGCCAGGCGACTTCGTTCATACCCTGGGCGATGCGCACCTGTATCAGAATCATCTGGCCCAGGCCGATCTCCAGCTTGCCCGCGCGCCTTTCCCGCCGCCGCGCATGAAGCTCAATCCCGCGGTCACGTCCATTTTCGATTTCCGCTACGAGGATTTCACCCTGGAAGGCTATCAATCCCATCCTGCCATTCCGGCCCCGATTGCCGTGTAACATGAAGATTTCCATCATCGTTGCGGTCGCGGAAAACGGCGTGATAGGTCGCGGCGGACAATTGCCGTGGCGTTTGCCGGCGGACCTGCAGCACTTCAAGCACATCACCCTGGGCAAGCCCGTGCTGATGGGACGCAAAACCTGGGCCTCCATCGGCAAGCCACTGCCCGGGCGCCGCAATCTCGTCGTCACCCGTGATCCGAACTTCACCGCTCCCGGGGCGGAGGTCTATGCGGACTTCGAGGCGGCGCTGCGCGCCGTCGCCGATGCGCCGGAGCTCATGGTCATCGGAGGCGCGGCTGTCTACCGCGCGCTGCTTCCGCGGGCGCAGACCCTCTATTTGACCCGGGTGCATGCCCAGCCTGAGGGCGACACCGTATTCCCCGCGCTGACCGCGGACTGGGTGCGTGGCTCATCGGAGTTCCGACCGGCGGACGAGCAGAATCGCCTGGATTTGGATTTTGAAGTATGGAAGCGAATCTGAAGAGGAGCGGAGCATGAAAAGCGCGTATGAACTGGCCATGGAACGATTGCAGCAAAAAGAAGGTGCGCACGCCCCGCTGAGCGCGGAGCAGAAACGCGATCTGGCGGATATCGAGAGTCAGATCAAAGCCCGGGTGGCGGAGATTGAAATCATGCGGGACCGGGAAATCGCCGAGGCGCGGGCCAAAGGCGACGCCGAAGCGGTGGCCAAGCTCTCGGCCCAGCGGGTGGATGATTTGCGCCGGGCGCGCGAGCGGGGTGAGGCGGAGAAGGAGGAGGTGCGGCGTCGCCGCAGTTGACCATGATTTTCCGCCTGGGCAGCTTCCTGTTGTTCATGGCCCTGTCCATGGTGTTGTGCGGCCTGTTGTTCCAGGCGGCCCGGCATATTCCGTTCCTGCGCTGGATGGGACAACTGCCGGGCGACCTGCGCTGGGAGAGCGAGCGAACGCGCTTCTATTTCCCTTTTACCACCTGCGTGGTCATCAGTCTTTTCCTCATGGTTTTGTTACGCGTTTTGCGCGTGCTGCTGCCCCGGCTGTGAGGGGTGAAAATAATTTCGTCCCGCTCATTGATTTCTGATCATCACGCGCTAGGATTCCGCAACTTCGCATCCAGCAACCCGGGTGCAAGTGTTGGGAAGGATACGACCATAGAATGAAGCCAGAAACGCTCACGCGGTGGACGAGCGAACAGTCCGCGGATCTCTTCGGAGTCCGCAATTGGGGCATCGGATATTTCGATGTGTCCGACAAGGGCGAACTGACGGTGCGTCCGCGCGGCAAGGGTTCCGACGCGACCATCAGCATGGTGGACATTCTGGACGGCCTGAAGGCGCGCGGCATCGGCATGCCGGTGCTGCTGCGCTTCGGCGACATCCTGGCCTCCCGCATCGCCGCCATCAACGGCAGTTTTCACAAGGCCATGGCCGAGGCCAACTACAAAGGCCAATTCCGCGGCGTATTCCCCATCAAGGTCAATCAGCAACAGCAGGTGGTGGAAGATATCGTGGCCTATGGCAAGCCGTTCCACTTCGGCCTGGAGTGTGGCAGCAAGGCCGAACTCATCACCGCGCTGGCCTACAGCCAGGACCGGGAATCTCTCATCGTCTGCAACGGCTACAAGGACGAGGAATTCATCGACCTGGCCCTGTACGCACTCAAGATGGGCTTGCAGGCCATCATGGTCATCGAAATGCCCAGCGAGCTGGAGCTGATCCTGAACCGCGCCGCCAAGCTGGGCGTGAAGCCGCGCATCGGGGTGCGGGCCAAGCTGGCCACCCGGGGCGGCGGACACTGGAACGAATCCGGCGGTGACCGCAGCCAGTTCGGATTGAGCGCGGCCCAGATCATTGACCTGGTGGACTATCTGCGCGGGCGGGACATGCTGGATTGTCTGGAGATGCTGCATTACCATCTGGGCTCCCAGATCCCCAATATCCGCAGCGTGCAAGCGGGCATCGTAGAGGCGGGTCGCATGTATGTGGACCTGGCGCGCGAAGGGGCCCGCATGGGCCTGCTCAATGTAGGCGGCGGGCTGGCCGTGGATTACGACGGTTCCCACTCCAATTTCGCCAGCAGCGCCAACTATTCCATTGATGAATACGCGGCGGACATTGTGGAAGGCATCATGCAGCGTGTGGACGAAGCCGGCCTGCCGCATCCCAATATTGTCAGTGAGTCAGGCCGGGCCACGGTGGCCCATCACTCCGTACTGCTGTTCGACATCTTCGACGTCAGCCGGTTTGAGTCCAACGGACTGCCGGAAAAACTGCCGGAAAACAGCCACGAGCATTTGCGCCGGTTGATGGAGATCCGGGGCGCCATTACGGCCAAGACAGCCCAGGAGTGCTACCACGACGCGGTGTTCTGCCGGGATGAGATTCGCTCCCTGTTCACCCAGGGCGCGGTGAAGCTGCGCGATCGCGCGCTGGCCGAGCGCATCTTCTGGAGCATCATCAACCGCATTGCGGATGAAATCCGCGGGCTCAAATACATTCCCGACGAGCTGGAGGATCTGGAAACCGCGATTGCCGATGTATACTTCGGCAACTTCAGCGTGTTCCAGTCGCTGCCCGACTCGTGGGCCATTGAGCAGTTGTTCCCCATCATGCCGGTGGACCGGCTGAACGAGCATCCTTCCCGCAAGGCCGTGCTGGCCGACATCACGTGTGATTGCGACGGGAAAATCGACCGCTTCATTGATCTGCACGACGTGAAACGCACCCTGCCGCTGCACGAGTTGAACGGCAAGGATTACTACATGGGCGTGTTCCTGGTGGGGGCCTATCAGGAAACCCTGGGCGACCTGCATAATCTGCTCGGCGATACCAACGTGGTGAGCGTGAAGCTGGGGCCGGACGGGGCGGTGGAGTTCGCGGAGGAGATCGCGGGCGATACCGTGGCCGATGTGCTGTCGTATGTGGAATACGATGTGCAGGACATGGTGGAGATGATGCGCCGCACGGCCGAGCAGGCGGTGCGCAGTGGGAAAATCACCCCTGAGGAACGGCGTGAAATCATGGCCGCCTACGAGGGTGGTTTGCGCGGCTACACGTATTTCGAAAAATAGGCAGAGCCGTCTTCACCATGCACGCCGAGGAAGTCTTCCAAATCTTTCGTGATACCAAGGCGCTGCTGTCCGGCCATTTCGAGCTGCGCTCGGGCTTGCACAGCGACCAGTATTTCCAGTGCGCGACGGTGATGCAGTATCCACGCATGGCCGCCCGTTTGTGCGCTGCGCTGGGCGATATCTGGCTCGCCCAAGGTCGTTCCGCCGATGCGGTGATCGCGCCTGCCATGGGTGGGCTGGTGATCGGGCAGGAATTGGGTCGGCATCTCGACCGGCGTTTCATCTTCGCCGAAAAGCAGGATGGGAAACTGGTGATGCGGCGCTTCGACATTCAGCCGGGTGAACGTTTCCTCGTGGCGGAAGATGTAATGACGCGCGGGGGCCGGATTCAGGAAACGATGGATATTGTGCGCGCGCAGGGCGGGGTGGTGGATTCCATCTGCGTCCTGGTGGATCGCAGCGGCGGCAAGGTCAAATTCGATGTCCCGGTGATCAGCCTGCTCCAGTGGGAACCGGTGACCTGGAAGCCCGAAGAGTGCCCGTTGTGCAAACAGGGCATTCCGGCGCGGCACCCGGGGAGTTAGGAAAGTGATTCGTGATCCGTAATCCGCTGGAAAAACGGATTACGGATCACAGATTACGCAATCAGGGCAGCTCGGCGGTTTCTTCCGCCAGCTCTTCTGTCATCTCGATGGCCGCCTGCTTGCGCTCGGCCGCGTCGCTCCAGATGCTGGCATCCTGACCGTCCGCCCAGGCGATTTCGAATTCGGTGACCCCGATGAAGCCGAAGGTGTTTCGGATGCAGGGGACCAGACCGTCGCGCGGATCGCCTTCTTTATAGACGTCGCCGGAAGCGACCAGCATGATCACTTTGCGCAGCTGGTGGAGGGGCTTAATGCCTTCGGTACCCATGGTGTACATCAGTTCCGGCTGCACCACCTGGTCCAGCCAGGCTTTCATGATAGCCGGGGGACCTCCCGCCCACATGGGCATGGTCAGCACCAGTACATCGGCCTGGCGCAGGGTTTCGGCCTGCTGCTTGGCATAGCGAATGGCGTCCTCTTCCACTTTGGTCGGCTTGTAGGCGGCGTCGGTCAAGGGCGCGTAGAAGCGGCGATAGGCCTCCAGGGAGAGGTAGGGAGGCGGTTCCTGATAGAGGTCAACATTGTTGACCGTCACGTCAGGATTCAGTTCCAGGAGTTTGCCGAAGAAGGCCGCAGCCAGTTGCTTCGAAACAGATTCCTCGATGGGGCGGGGATTGGCAATTACGTGCAATACGTTCATTCTACGTTCCTTCTGCGTCTTCTACTCTACGATGGGATCGGAAGCGCTCGCTTCCGTTTCCACCTGTCCGGAGCTGGCGTCCACCAGCTTGTCCAGGTAGCTCTCCAATTCCCGCCCATATTCCGTATCTTGCCCCAATAACGCAAGCTGCTTATGCACAAGAATTAGTCCGCCCTTGCCCGACTCGGCTTCCTGGGCCGATCCGAAGCGTTTGGCGGGGTCGGGGTCGAGCAATCGCCGCATCACCTGAACAAACTGTTCGTTGCGGCTGACATGGGGGGGCAGCAACTCGTGCAATTGCGTGCTGACCTTCAGCTTCATCTGAAGCAGGTCGGATTCGGAGTATTTACCCGAGGTCATCAGGGGTTCCCCGCGCAGCATTTCCAGGCCGACCAGGCCGACCGAAAACAGATCCGACTGGGAAAGGGCATATTCGCGACGGTGCATTTCCGGGGCCATGAACAGAGGGGTGCCCAACAGAAAGGACAGGCGTTCGTTGATGATGTTGGCCCGGCCATAGTCAATCAGCCGCACATAGCCCAATCGGTCAATCATGATATTGGACGGTTTGACATCGCTATGCACGAAACCCAGGTCATGCAGGGTTTCCAGCGCACGCAGTACGCGGCGCATGATGTAGATGGCCACCCCGGGCTGGATGGATAGACGGCCGCCCTCCATGCGAAAGATAACATCGGTGAAGGTGTTCCATTCCTTGGCCGTGCTGCGGGTTTTGACGCGGTCGAGATGGGTGCCATCGAGCAGATACCGGAGGCCCACCCCGTCCACGTGCTCCATCTGCAAATAGCCGATGCCGTTGTATTCCTCGTAGATATCAGGCGCCACCAGGTTGGGGCTGTTCAGGCGTTGCAACTTGGACGTCTGAGCGGCGATACGGCCCATGTCGGTCCAATACTTCTTGGCATTGGGATAGATGCCGGGATCGAATATTTTAATGGCGTGGCGGGTCACCGAGCCCCGGGCGCCCTGGCGTAGGCCCTGGAAAACCACCCCCTGGCGGCCTCGCCCTAATTCTTTGATAAAGCGATAGGCTACCGGATAGTATATGGCCCGCGCCTGCAGGATAGCCCGGTAATGTCCCACCAGCTGGCTGAGCCCCTTGCCGGATAGCATTTCCGTGGGAGCGGCCGGCATCACCGCGCTGGTCTCGCGGGGACCGGTATCGGCGTGGGTGCGCGTACTTTGCAATTGAAACTCGGAATCAGACATGCGGAAAGTGTACGCAGCAGACGCGGGTTGGCAATCTTTCGGACACAAGCTGGACGCATTTTATAACCAGCGTGGGAATAACAAGATAAGGAAGTTATGGCACAGACAGCCGAGGTAGCAATCGTAGGTGGCGGCATTGTGGGGCTGGCCACCGCCTATACCCTGACCCGCGTTTCAGGCTGCCGGGTGGTCGTGCTGGAGGCGGAGTCCGGGCTGGCTCGGCACCAAACCGGCCACAACAGCGGGGTCATTCATTCCGGGCTCTATTACAAGCCGGGCTCGCTCAAGGCGCTCAATTGCACGCGCGGCCGGGAGGCCATGTACCGGTTTTGTGCGGAGCAGGGGGTGACCCACGAGCGATGCGGGAAGCTGGTGGTGGCGGTCACGGAAAGTGAAATACCCGCCCTAAACGAGTTGGAGCGACGTGGCCGGGCCAACGGGCTGGACGGCATGATCCGCCTCCAGGGCGCTCAATTGCAGGACTATGAACCGCACGTGGCGGGGCTGGAGGCCTTGTGGGTACCTACCACCGGCATCGTGGATTTTCCCGGCGTGACCGAAGCCTACGCCCGGCTGGTCATCGAGGCGGGCAGTGAAGTGCGCACCGGCGCGCGCGTGGTCGACGTCAAACGCGACGGCGCGGAGCTGGTGGTGGAAACAACGGCCGGTCCGGTGCGGGCGCGCCACCTGGTCAATTGCGCGGGGCTGCAGTCGGACCGCATCGCGCGTTTATGCGGACTCGATCCCGGGGTGCAGATCATTCCCTTCCGCGGCGAATACTATGAATTGGTGCCGGAACAGCATCACCTGGTGCGCAACCTGATCTATCCCGTACCCGATCCGCGCTTTCCTTTCCTGGGCGTACACTTCACGCGCATGGCCAAAGGCGGGGTGGAGGCGGGCCCCAACGCGGTGCTGGCCTTCCGTCGCGAGGGCTACGACAAGCTGGATTTCTCCCTGCGCGACAGCGTGGACATGGCCACCTTCCCCGGCTTCTGGCGCATGGCTGGGAAATTCTGGAAGACCGCGGCGGGCGAGTTCCATCGCTCCTTCAGCAAGGAGGCCTTCGTCACCGCACTGCAAAAACTCATGCCGGCCATCCGGGCCGATCATCTCAAACCCGGCGGGGCCGGGGTGCGCGCCCAGGCGGTGACCCGGGAAGGCGCACTGGTGGACGACTTCCGCATCCTGGAATCCGAGCGCATGATTCACGTGCTGAATGCGCCGTCCCCTGCGGCCACCGCCTCCCTCAGCATCGGTCGGACCATCACCGAGCTGGCGGAGAAAAACTTCGGACTGGCCCGCTGATCCATGAACACGCCGACCTCCGTCCCGCGCCATCCTGCCTATGCCCGCGTACCCGCGCGGGAGTGGAACGACTGGCGCTGGCAGGTGCGGCATCGCATCCGTGACCTGGCCGGGCTGGAGGAGGCGTTCACCCTCACGCCGGACGAACGCGAGGCGGTGATCCGGCTCGGTACCCGGCTGCCCCTCGGGCTCACGCCCTATTATGCCGGACGCGTCCTGGCCTCCGCCGCGTTGCGAAAAACCAAGATTCCCAGCACGGCGGAATTCTCGGTAGCGCCCGGCGAGCACGACGATCCCCTGGGCGAGGAGGCGCATCACGTGGTGCCGGGGCTGGTGCATACCTATCCGGACAAGGCGCTCTTTCTGGTCACCGACTTCTGCGCCACCTACTGCCGCTATTGCATGCGGGCGCGCCTGGTCGGGCAGGGGACCCTGGTCCCGGACCACGCCATGTGGGAGCGCGCCCTGGACTATCTGCGCCAGCATACGGAAATCCGCGATGTCCTGCTCTCCGGCGGCGACCCGCTGATCATGGCTGATGACCGTTTGGAGTGGCTGCTGCAGCGCCTGCGCGCCCTTCCGCACATCGAACTGCTGCGCATAGGAACCAAGGTGCCCGCCGTGCTTCCGCAGCGCATCACGCCCGCATTGTGCCGCATGCTCAAGCGGTATCATCCGCTTTTTATGAGCCTGCACTTTGTGCACCCGGACGAATTGACCACCGAGACCGCGCAGGCGTGCAACCGGCTGGCCGACGCTGGTATCCCGCTGGGCGGACAGATGGTGTTGCTGCGCGGGGTCAACGATGACGCGGAGACCATCAAACGCCTGTGCCTGGGCCAGCTCAACCTTCGCGTGAAGCCCTACTACCTGCACCAATGCGACGCCATCGCGGGATCGGAGCATTTCCGCACCACGGTGGACCGTGGGCGCGCCATCCTCCAGGCCTTGCACGGCTGGACCTCCGGCTACGCGGTGCCGCAGTACATGATCGATGCGCCCGGCGGGGGCGGGAAAATCCCGGTCGTCCCCGACTACATCGTGCGCCAGGACGGCCCTGACTTCGTCATCCGCAATTATGCCGGCCAGCTCTATCGTTATCGGGAAGGCGCCCCGGACATCCCCGCGGCCGCCCCAAAAAAAAGCATAAAACCCTGTTGACTATACACGCGTATAGTAGTACGGTGTTCTCCATGAAAAACATCGTAATCAACTCGGATGTCGTTCGGCTGTTCGCGGTTTTCGGATTAATCGCTCTCAGCGGGTGGGGCCCTCTGTTGGTAACGGAGACGGTGGCGGGGCCAGCGGTTGTTCGCTCCGGTTTCGCGGACCTGCACTACGATGTCGCTTCCGGGGTACTGGGACTGACCTTTCATGATGGTTCCCGTTACGAATACCATCAGGTCCCCCTGGCCGTGGTAAAGGATCTGCGTCGGGTGGCCAATCCGGCGACGTACTTCAGCCGCGCCATTCGAGGGCAGTATCCCTGCCGGCGGATAGACGAGACCCTGCTGAGTGCGGTTCCGTCGCTGGCCTCCCGAAATTAGCGCGGCGACTTTTTCCCAATCATTGGAATTTCCATGGGTTGGAAGTCGAAAAATGCTCTTTTTCCAAGGGTTGGAACGTTGAGAAACCACCCCTAAAGCCCCTGCCGCGTAGGGGTGCCCGACGTGTCGGATCGCGTTTTGGCCGGATGCTGGATTCTTCAGCCATCAGCCGCGTGTGCTTGCCAAAGCGGGGGGTAAACCGTAGCCTCGCCCGCTCATTCACTCGTTCCAGATAGGCAGGCTTCTATGCAGTGGTTGATCAAAAAAATCATCGGCAGCAAAAACGAACGCGACCTCAAACGGCTGCGTCCCCTGGTCATTCAGATCAACCAGAAGGAGCTGGAATACCAGGCTCTTTCCGAGGCGGCGCTGAAGGCCAAGACGCAGGAATTTCGCGATCGGCTGGCCAAGGGTGCCACCACGGATGACCTGCTGGTGGAAGCGTTCGCCGTGGTCAAAAACGCCTGTCGCCGATTGTGCGGGACCAAGGTACTGGTCTGCGGACACGAACTGGCGTGGGAGATGGTGCCCTTCGATGTGCAGCTGATCGGCGGCATGGGGCTGCACCAGCGCATGATCGCGGAAATGGCGACCGGCGAAGGCAAGACCCTGGTGGCCACCCTGCCGGCCTACCTGAACGCGCTGACCGGGCGCGGGGTTCACGTGGTTACGGTCAACGACTATCTGGCCCGCCGCGATTCCGAGTGGATGGGGCACGTCTATAAATACCTCGGCCTGACCGTGGGCTGCATTCAGAACCAGATGGATCCCAGCCAGCGGCGCACCCAGTACGCCTGCGACATCACCTACGGTACCAATGCCGAATTCGGGTTCGATTATCTGCGCGACAACGGCATGGCCCTGCGTCCCGAGGACATGGTGCAGCGCGGGCACTTCTACGCCATCGTGGACGAAATCGACAGCATCCTGATCGACGAAGCCCGTACCCCGCTCATCATTTCCGGCCCCGCGCCCCATAGCGGCCAGCAGCAGTTCATGGACCTGCGTCCGCATGTGGAGCGGCTGGTCCGCCGCCAGCGCGACCTGTGCAACAAACTGGCCCAGGACATCAAGGTTCTGCTGGAAAAAGGTGATGTGGAAGCAGCCCAGTTGAAGATGTACCAGGTCAAGCAGGGCATGCCCAAGCATCCCCAGCTCATGCGTATGATGGAAGACCCGGCCACCCGTCGGCTGCTGGAGAAGGTGGACGACGCCATGCTCATCAAGGACCGGCAGGATGAAGCCCGGGCTTTGCGCGAGGAGCTGTATTTCGCCATTGATGAAAAGGGCAACGACGCCAGCCTGACCGAAAAAGGCTGCGAAGCCCTCAGCCCCAACGATCCCGAGGCTTACGTGCTGCCCGACCTGGTGGGCCAGTTGGCCGAAATGGACGGCGACACGGTTACGCCCGAGAAGGAAAAATTCGAGAAGCGGCAGGAAATGCAGGCCCGCTTCGCGGAGAAGAGCGAGCGCATCCATGTGGTGGACCAGCTCATCCGGGCCTTTAGCGTATACGAGCGCGATGTGCAGTACGTGGTGCAGGATAACCAGGTCATCATCGTGGACGAGAACACCGGGCGTCTCATGCCGGGGCGCCGGTGGAGCGACGGATTGCATCAGGCCGTGGAAGCCAAGGAAGGGGTCAAGGTGGAGCGCGAGACCCAGACCCTGGCCACCATCACCATCCAGAATTATTTCCGCCTTTACGAGAAGCTGTCCGGCATGACCGGTACCGCGGAAACCGAGGCGGACGAATTTCACCAGATTTACAAACTGGACGTGCTGGTGGTGCCGACCAACCGGCCCATCCGCCGGGTGGATAACAACGACCTGATCTACAAGACCAAGCGCGAGAAGTACAACGCGGTCATCGAGGAAATCACCCAGTGTCACCAGAAGGGGCAGCCTGTCCTGGTGGGTACCATTTCCGTGGACACCTCGGAAGTGGTCAGCCGCATGCTGCGCCGCCAGAACATCCCGCACAACGTGCTGAACGCCAAGAATCACGCCCGCGAAGCCGAGATCGTGTCCCTGGCCGGCCAGCAGGGCGCGGTAACCATCGCCACCAACATGGCGGGCCGCGGTACCGACATCAAACTGGGCGAAGGCGTGGTTTACCTGCCGCGCGACGTCATCACCTCCCAGTCCTCGCTGGAAAGCAAGGTGGAGGGCAAGACCCTGCGCCAGACCCTGCTGGAGAAGCCGTGCGGACTGCACGTGATCGCCACCGAGCGTCACGAGTCCCGCCGTATTGACCGCCAGTTGCGTGGCCGCTGCGCCCGCCAGGGCGATCCCGGTTCGTCCCGCTTCTATGTGTCGTTGGAAGACGACCTGATGCGCCTGTTCGGTTCCGAGCGCATCGCCGGCATCATGGAAAAGCTGGGCATCGAGGAAGGTGAAGTGCTGGAGCACAAGTGGCTGAACAAATCCATCGAGCGCGCCCAGCGCCGGGTGGAGCAGCACAACTTCTCCATCCGCAAACGCACCCTGGAATACGATGATGTGATGAACAAGCAGCGTGAAATCATCTATGGTTTCCGCTCCCAGGTCCTGCAGAGCGCAGACGTCAGCCAGCAGCTCTTCGAGGTGGTGGAGAACGTGGTGTTCAGCCGGGCCTCCGACCTGGCCGCCAAGGAAGCGAACGAAGAAGCCGTGAACGGTTTCGTGGCCTGGGTCAATGGAACGTTCCCCATCGGGCTGAAGCGCGAGCAATTGCCCGCCGACCTGAACGCCGACAACGCGACTGACCTGGTGGTGGACCGGGTCAAGAAGGCCTATCAGCTCAAGTCGCAGATGGAAGACCAGCAGGCCCTGCGTTCCATGGAGCGCTTTGTGGCCCTGCAGGCCATTGATACGCACTGGCAGGAATACCTGCGCAGCATGGATGCCCTGCGCCAGGGCGTGGGCCTGCGCGCCTACGGGCAGCGCGATCCCTTGGTGGAATACAAGCGCGAAGCCTTCACCATGTTCTCGGATCTGATGGACAAGATCAAAACGGACATCGCCACCCGCATGTTCCGTTCCGCCACCTCCTTCAACGCCTTCCGCAACTTTATGTCGGCGCTGCCCCAGATGTATGTGCACGAAGACGCCCAGGCCATTGGCAAGTCGGAAACCCCGGCCCCGCCGCCTGCGGCCCGGCCTTCCCCGCGCGCGGGAGCGGAAGCAGCCATGCAGGCGGCTCTGAATGCCGGCCAGCAATCGGCCAAGCCCGCGTCGAACATTCCCGTGGTGGGCCGCAACGAAACCTGTCCGTGCGGCAGCGGCAAGAAATACAAGAAGTGTCACGGCGCAGACGCTTGAGTCGGCCGTTGCGCGGGAACCCCGGTCCATGACGACTGCCGCCATGATGAAAAAAGCCGGGCCGTGGCTCGGCGCCCTGTTCAGCGGTTTCCTGTTGGCCGGGTCCTTCGCTCCGCGCGAACTGGCGGAAGCGGCGTGGATCGCACTCGTCCCTGTGCTGGTGGCCGCTTGGGGGGTGGACCTGCGCCGCGCTTTTCAACTTGGTCTGGTGGCCGGACTGGCCTTCTGGCTGCCCTCCATCTGGTGGCTGACCCGCGTTACACCACCCGGCTGGTTCGGCATGGCCCTCTATTGTTCCCTCTACGTGGCCCTGTTCGTGGTCGGCGCCGCCCTCTGGTATCGGCGTTGGGGCGTGGCGGTTTGGTGGCGGAACCTGCTGTTTATGTTGGCGGTCTCCGCCTGGTGGGCAGGCCTGGAACTGGCTCGTTCCACCTGGTTCACGGGTTTCCCGTGGAATCCGCTGGGCGCCACGCAGTACCGCAACGCAGCGCTCTTACAACCGGCCGCGTGGGGTGGGGTGAGTGCGGTATCCGCCCTGGTAGTCTGGGTCAACGCCGGTTTGGCCGTTACCGTACTTCAATACATCGAGCGGCGTGGGCAGTGGGGCCGGCGTCCGCATCCGGAGATTATCGCCGCCTTCCTGGTGGTCGCGGTGACCTTCGCGTGGGGGGTCAAGCGGCTGCGCGCCACTTCGCCAGGCGAACCGCCCATCCGGTTGGCCCTGATCCAAACCAATATTCCGCAGGAAGAAAAATGGGATGAAGCCACTATCGCCACCATCTACCAACGGCTGCGCGATCTAACCTTGGGGGCGCTGCGGGCCGGCACGTCCGATCTTATCATCTGGCCGGAAACCGCCTTGCCGGATGACGTGGCCACCAGCGTGCCCAGTTACAATCTGGTCTACGAACTGGTGACCAACGGAACGCCCATCCTGGTGGGTTCCATGGACACCCACTGGCCCGAATCGGGACGGCCCACCTTTTATAATTCCTCGTTTCTATTTGATGCCAACGGCGAACCAATCTTTGTCTACGACAAGCAACACCTGGTGCCATTTGGTGAGTACATTCCCCTGCCGCATCTGCTGCCTTTTCTGAAAGCTTTGACGCCAATTCAGGAAAGCTTTAGTCCGGGCACCACCTCCACCCTGTTCAGGTTGCCCGGCCGCGACGTTCCCTTTTCCACGCTCATCTGTTTTGAAGACACCGTGCCTCATCTGGCCCGCGCGGCGGTGCGGAACGGGGCGCGCCTGCTGATCAACCAGACCAACGACGCCTGGTTCGATCCCTATGCGGCCTCCCGCCAGCACATGATCCAGTCCATTCTGCGCGCGGTGGAAAACGGCGTACCCCTGGTGCGGGTGGCCAACACGGGGGTGAGTTGCGTGATTGACCGCCGTGGCGTGGTGTCGGCGAGGCTGGAGAACGAGCAAGGCGGCACCCGGTTTGCTGGTTTCAAGCTGACCGAGGTCCGTCCGGCGCCGCCCGGCATGCCGTTGACCTTCTATACGCGGCAGGGCGACCTGCTGCCCGCTGCCGCCGGCCTGGCCGCCCTGGCTTTGTTTCTTGCCTTGGCCGGACTGGAGCGTCGGGCGGGTTAGATGCGGTGCCTGTCGTTTGGATAAGCGCTGAAGAACCGATAGACGGCGAGACGGCCATCCGAGCCAATTGATGCCTGTCCGGCCTTCGACTCGCTATGATCGATCAGGGTATTCGCACCGGTGGCCGCCGGAGATATCCTTCGGGCCAGCTGGGCGAGGTGTGCGGTCGCACGCAAAGTTGATTGGCTCCGGTGGTAGGGCTCGAACCTACAACATGCGCATTAACAGTGCGCTGCTCTACCATTGAGCTACACCGGAACAAATAGAAAACGGCGCGAGGATACCCGCGCCGTTTTTCATGTCAAGCCCTTGCCCGACATAGATTTCGTGGCCGGGCTCAGCCCTTGAGCTGGTACTTGCCCCGACTCGAGCGCTTCACCCGTTTGTCACGGCCCAAAGTCTGATAAACAATGGTACCGAACGTCTTGGAGGTGGAGACATAGCCGCCCGCTTTGACGGCGGAAATAATTTCCTTTACCGACACGCTCTTGTCCTTGCTCAGCACCGCCACAATGGCGTCCGCCAGCTTGACCTTGTTCTTGGCGCGCTTGCCGCCCTGCTTGGCCGGGCGTCCACGCTTCTTGGCGGAAACTCGGGCCGCTTTCGGAGAAAGCGCGACCGCGCCGCCCAGTTCGGCGATCTCGGCTTGCACAGCCGCCAGCTGCTTCAGGAGTTTCTTTTCTTTGCGCTGCAGTTTGGGCAGGCGAGCCTGATGCTTCTTCAACTGTGCCAGCAAGTCCTGCAGCGATACCTTAGTTAACGAACGTTTAGCCATGAGATGCGTCCTTTGTTAAAGCGAAGCAATTTAACGTGAAATGAATATCAGACAAGAAAATAATAATTATTAGATCGCGTTATTACTTCGCAGCGCAGACAGCGCCGCCGCGGTTTCCGCTTCACGCTTATTGGGACCCATGCCGGTTCCCAATTCCTGCTCGCCCACCCAGACCGATACCGTGTAGGCGCGTTGATGAGCCGGCCCTTCTTCGTTCACCACCTTGTATCGGGGATTCAGGTTGCGGGTGCGCTGGGCCCATTCCTGCAAGACCCCCTTGGGATTCTCGATTTCCTCCGTGGCTTCCAGTTCACGAAGCATAGGCAGAAAGAGGGTGCGGAAAATCGCCTGCACGGCCCGCGCCCCGCCATCCACGTAGGCGGCTCCGATAACCGCTTCCAGGGCATCGGCCAGCACGGAGGTGCGATTACGTCCGCCCGAACTTTCCTCGCCTTTGCCCAGATGCAGAAACGCGCCCAGCTCAATGCGCGTCGCCACCGCGGCCAGGGCTTTGGTGCTGGTGAGCAGGCTGCGCATCTTGGTCATTTCGCCTTCGTTGGCATCGGGCCGGGCTTCAAACAGCACGAGCGCGGCGGCCAGGCTGAGGGCGGCATCGCCCAGGAATTCCAAGCGCTGGTTATCCTCGGGCAACGTACCGACCTCGTGGCGGTAGGAGGGATGGGTCAGGGCCTGGTTCAGCCTGCTCCGGCGCCAGAAGCGGTAGCCAATACGCTTTTCCAGAGCGCGATAGGGATGGGGACGAAAGATCATGCGCGAGGATGGAATTTCTTGTGCACGGATTTTATGCGGGTGGCATCCACATGAGTGTATATCTGTGTGGTGGCGATATCGGCATGTCCCAGCATTTCCTGGATGACCCGCAACGGCGCGTCATGGGCCAGCATATGACTGGCGAAGGAATGGCGCAAGGTATGAGGTGACACGGCGCGTTGCAGGCCGATGGCGCGGGCCTGGCGGCGGATCATGGTCCACACGGAGCGCCGATCAAGAGGCTTGCCGCGGTTGTTGAGAAATAGGTTCTTCACCGCAGGATCACGGACCAGGCGGGGGCGCAACTCACTCAGATAGCGTTTTAAGAAGCTGGCCGCCTGGCCGCCCAGCGGGACCACGCGCTCTTTATTCCCCTTGCCCCGGCAGCGCAGGTATCCGGCGTCGAAATGCAGGTGTTCCACGGCCAGGTCACAGGCTTCGGATACGCGCAAGCCGGCCCCGTAAAGTGTTTCCAGCAGGGCCCGGTCCCGCAAGCCGAGACCGCGATCCAGGCGGGGGGATTCCAGCAGGCGTTTCACTTCGTCGGTGGAAAGGGTTTCTGGCAGCAGTCGCCAGATGCGGGGTGCATCCATGCTTTCGGTGACGTTGCTGCTCAATAATCCTTCCTGTTGCAAATAGCGCAGGAACACCCGGGCGGCCACCAGGCGGCGGGCCAGAGAACTGGCCTCCAATCCCTCGTCCTTTTCCCACAGCAAGTAATCCAATATGTGCTTGCGGGTAATGGCGTTGGCGGTGTGAACGCCTTTGCGTTGAAGAAAGGTCAACAGGCGGGTCAGGTCGGAGCCGTAGGCGGATCGGGTGTGGGGACTTAGACCCCGCTCCAAACTTATATAATCAAGAAACTGGTCGAGCAGGACCTGCATGGTCAGGCACGCAAGGTTTGCCCGGTCAGGCGCTGGAAGGCTTCCCGGTAAGCCGCGCTGGTATGGGCGGCCACCTCGGGGGGCAGGGCGGGGGCGGGCGGCCGTTTATCCCACGCCAGGGTTTCCAGATAGTCGCGCACGAATTGCTTGTCGAAGGAAGGCGGCGAGCCGCCCGGTTGATAGCGATCGGCTGGCCAGTAGCGGGAACTGTCCGGGGTAAGCACCTCATCGATGAGCAGGACACGCTGCTGCTCATCCAAACCGAATTCAAACTTGGTGTCGGCGAGGATAATGCCGCGGCTTAGCGCGTGGGCGGCCGCCGCCTGGTAGAGCCCGAGGGTCAGATCACGCAAACGTGCGGAAAGGTCGACCCCGACCTCCGCCACCATCTGTTCGAAGGAGATGTTCTCATCGTGGCCGGTGTCCGCCTTGCGGGCCGGGGTGAACATCGGTGCGTCCAGACGATCGGCCCTGCGATAGCCTGTGCGCAGGGGCTGCCCGGCCAGCGTCCCCGCCGCCTGGTACTCCTTCCAGCCGGATCCGGCCAGGTAGCCGCGGGCCACGCACTCAATGGGTACCACGCGGGTTTTCCGCACCAGCATGGAACGCCCGCGCAACAGGTCGGCCTGGTCGCGCACGGCCTCCGGAAAATACGCCACGTCGTCCGTGACCAGGTGATGGGCGGTCAGGTTCCCGAGGTGGCCGAACCACCAGGCGGAAAGCTGATTCAGCACGTGGCCCTTCCACGGAATACCGGTGGGCAGGATGCAATCAAATGCGGAAATGCGATCAGTGGCGACGAAGAGAAGATGGTCGCCTGCATCAAACACTTCGCGCACCTTGCCACTGCGCACGTGGGGCAGGCCGGGCAACGACAGCGTGGTCAGCACCGGGGGCAGGGTGTCCTTCATTTGGCCGGCGCCTCCATGGGATGAAGCCAGTCGACCAGGAGTTGGGCGCCTTGCAGGGTGGCCCCGGCGTCCGTGTATGACGTACTGGATTCGCGCCAGGCCTGGGTCAAATCGATATGGGCCCAGGGGATGTCCTCAGGCACATAACGATTCAGAAACATGGCGCCGGCGATGGCGCCCGCCGTGCCGTCCCCAGTATTTTTCATATCGGCAAACGCGCTATTTAACATGGAATCATATTCGGGGTGCAAGGGCAGGGGCCACACCAGTTCGGTGGAATCCGTGCCGGCCTGACGCAACTGGTCCACCAGCTCAATCGGTCGCCCAAACAGGGCACTGTAGACCTTGCCCAGGGCCACCGTGGCCGCGCCGGTCAAGGTGGCCATATCCACCACGCAGCGCGGCCGGAGGCCACAGGCCACATCCAGCGCGTCCGCCAGCACCAGTCGTCCTTCGGCATCCGTGTTCAGGATTTCCACGGTTTTCCCGGAACGGGTTTTGACCACGTCGCCCGGGCGCATGGCCTGACCGCCCGGCATATTTTCCGCTACGGCTAATAAGGCCACCACGGGTTGCTTCACCCTCAACCGATGAACGGCTTCCACCGCGGCTAGAACGGCCATGCCGCCGCACTTATCGTAGCGCATCCATTCCATGCTCTTGGGCGGTTTGAGCGACAAGCCACCGCTGTCGAAGGTGATGGTTTTACCCACTAGCGCCACCGGGGCTCCACGCCCCTGTCCGCGGTGACGGATTTCGATCAGATAGCAGGGATGCCGACTGCCCCGGCCCACGGCGAGCAAAGCCTCACAGCGCATCCGCCGCAGGGCCGCCGGACCCCACACCTTGACCTGCAAGCCAGGCTGCCGTTTCTTCAACTGCCGGACATAGCGCACGATTTCATCCGGCGTAGCGCGATTGCCGGGCAAATTCGCCAGGGCGCGAACCCGCTGGAACGTTTCTCCCACGGCGCATTCGTCGCGAAACCGACGTCGGGCCGCGGCGGAGATGGCGTGGGCCACCAAGCGGATTCGCTCCGGCCTGGGTTGGCCTTCCACTCGGTAGGTGCCCTGATAGAGCGCCCGCACCGTCCGGGACACGCTGTGAGGATTCAGCGATTCCCGTTCATCATAAATCTGAATCCAGATATCCGTGGATGCCGACTCCAGGCTGGCGGCGCGACGCAGGGCGGCCCCGATGGCTTTGGCAAAACTGCATCGCTCGTACCGTTCATACGAGCCGACTCCGGCGAAAAGAAGGATTTGTTCCGGTCGCCATGGATTTGCGCAGGCTTGTACGTCCGCCACCTGGGCCCGGAATTTGATGCGTTGAAGATAGGCCAGCAGCGGAGCCGACCAGCGTTTGTCCGGTACGCCCCACCACGGAACGAGACCGGCTTTGGCCCGGTGCACGGGCACCACCAGCACGGAGGTACGCGAAGTGGTAATGTCACCGCTGGCCAGTTCGATGTGCATGAATCAGCGGCAGCCTTCCGGCAAGGCTGCTCTGGCCTGCGGCGAGGCTGGCGTGTCGTTGGCATCGAACCCGGCCCGGGCAAGAATGAATTCAATGTTGCGAATGCCCAGCTTCATTGCGTTGTACGTGACATCCACCGTCTTGTTCTCGACATTGCCCGTAACCTGCTCGATTCCATCCACCTGCTTGGCCGCCAATTGAATATGGGATAAGCAGTCGATACTGACCAACTGTGGAACTTTTACGGTAATAGTCCGCTTATCCTGACGGAAACAGGCCGGACACAACAGCAAAACGGCGCTCATAACCAGCGGAGCCGAAATTCGTATCTTCATAACAATAAAGCCTTTATGGTGTATGTAATTTGCGATCGCGGGTTGAACATAACGGAGAAGTGCGGCATCGTCAATGCGCTGCCCCGGGCGCATCCTTCAGTTGAATTGATAAAGAATAACAGTTGCATCTGCATGGCGGAGGCGTATCTTTTTTCTTGAAGGGTGCGTGTGCGTTATACCTATGGGGTTCCTCACCCCGACCTCCTTGACGTGCCGCACCCTTCACTGTTTCGCATCCTCCCGCATGTCGGGGTAAGGCTTTTGCAAGGGATGATCACCCAACAACCGGATGGCCGTGGCCGCGCGCCGGGCCGAGTTTGGATCGGGAAGGGCATAGCGGTTCGTGATGCTGGCGTAAATGGATAGCGCCTCCTGCTTTCGTTGTTGTTGGAGCAGGACCAGGGCCAGGTTCAGTTCGGCCAACACGGCATTGGGATCCCGTTTCAGTTCGGTTCGATAGGCCTGTTCGGCCGCCTCCCACTGGCCCCGGCGGAACTCGATATTGCCCAGGTGCAGGTAGACCCCCGGGAACTTCCGTCCGCTGTCCAGAATATCCATAAGTAGGGCGCGGGCTTCTTCGTACTGTCGCTCTTGATAGAGGCGCCGGGCCAGGCCGAAACTGGTCTGGGCACTTTGCACGGTCACGGTGCGTTTGAAGTAAAACCCCGTGATAATGCCGGTAAGTAAAAGGACCAGGGCGCCCAGAGTGGTGATCATGACCCCCATCCGGTGTGCGTCCAACCAGGTGAGCAGGGGCGATACCATGGCGAATGGTTGCGCAGATTGGGCCGGCCGACCCAGGGTCACTACACGCAAGGCGGCCTCTGCAGGATTGAGGCGACGAGGTGGTTCTTCGGTGTGACGCAGGGCCAGATCCTGACGCAGGGAAGCCGCGACTTCGCCTTCTCCCGCCCCTTCCAACGCATCCATGATCAGCAACTGATGGTCATCCCGGATGGGGGGTGGTTCGGGATCATCCGGCCAGGGTGACCATTCGCGTGCACCGTTGGGATCCCGCAGCGAGCCGCCGCGGGTCAGTCGCTCCGCCACCGGCTGCAGACTGTCACGAGCCAGCGTGGTGTCCAGCAAAGGCAGGGCCGCCGACAGGGTCAGCCGGATCACGTGTTCGCCGGCCGGGAAACGGTCCTGGAACATGGTGGCTTCCTTGTTCCAGAAAAAGCCGGATAGCGTGCGGCCCACACTGGCCCGATAGCGAAGCAGGTCTTCATCGACCACCGGGCCGGCCGGTACTGCGCGCGCCAGATCACGGTAGGCATCCAGTTCGGAGGCCAGCAGGGAGGGCAGATCAGCCGTGGCGACCAGCGGATTATACGTTTCCGGTGTCCACGCTTCCCGGGCATCGCGCCAGATGGGCAGGCCCCGCCATTCCGGGTCGAAATAGGTTATGGCCCACAGCAGGTAATCGCGCAGGCGCGGCATGATCTCATCGTAAAAAGCACGGTTGGGTGATGCCTGCCAGGCCACCCAGGCGCTGCGGGCCAGCAGGGGGAGGGGGGCCCATTGATCGTCGTGGAGGCCATCCGGGCGGACAATGCGCGGAATGGCACCGTTGGCGCGTTGGGCGGACAAAGCGGTTTGTACCAGGGCCACCGCTACCGGAGCATGGATCACCGCCCAGGCGCGGGTCAACATGTACAGGTCGTTGGTCAGTTGGCCCGGCCCGCTATCGGCCTGGCTCAGCGACCACCACGAGGACATCACGCCAGCGGCTGGCCGCAAGCCAGCCAATAAATCGTCGGTGGCACGGGCCAGGGCCAGATTAGCCGCCGGTCGCAGGGCAGATTGAGCGGCCCAGAAAGGCTGCAGAGGTTCCTGACTGGCCTCCCACTGGCGGAGCGGGTTGGCCGTAAGCCAGGCTTCCGCCTGCGCACGAAGACTGGCCCGCGGGACGGACCGAAAAAGCAAAATGGCCCGTTGGGTCGCTTTGCCTTGGTCATGCTGCATCAGACATACCGATCCGTCGTCCACATCCAGTTCCTGGAAAGCGCCCGCGGTCACCACCGACTGGTCCAGGGCTTTCAATTCCATCCGCACTCCGGGCGGTAGATCCATAATCAGCACGCCGGCCGCAGCCATCCAACCGGCCATGGTACGCTGATCGGTTGTGTGGAGACAAAAACCATGGGCGGTCAGATCACTGGACGTCAGATCGGCCATGGACAGCCCGCTCACCTGCACCCACCACTCCGGTCGGGCAAACGGCCCCACCTGCCCGGGTTTCTCCAGCGTGACCAGAGGGAAACGCCATTCTGCATCCTGATTTTGCCAGGGCGTAGGCACCAAAATCCGGCCCGCGCTCCAAGGCAGGGCCGGACGGGTCACCACCTCGGGTGGTGCTGACACTGGGTTTTTTCCTCGCGGCGGCATGTCAGAGGCATATTATCGGTGACATGCAGGCAATCAAAGCGACATCTACATTCATTTTAATCGTGGGGCTGGCCACGGCGTTGATCGCCGGCGCGCAGGAAAGCAATGAGCTACAGGCCCGGATAAAATCGGACCGCGTTAACCTCCGCGCCAAACCGGACGGTGCAGGCGAGGTGGTGGCCCAGGCCACGCTGGACGAACGGCTGCGCGTGCGGGCGGTGGAACCGGAATGGGTGCAGGTGGTTCCACCGGATCGCGTGGATTTGTGGGTGCACCGGGATTTTGTCAAAGACGGCCTGAGTGTGGGCGAAAAGGTTAACGTGCGCGCCGGGGCGGGCATCAATTTTTCCGTGGTGGGCCAGTACACGCGGGGTGAGCGGGTGGAGGTGCGTGGACAATTCGGCGAGTGGCTCAAAGTATCGCCCTCCAATGCCGCCTTGTGGGTCAGCCGCGAATTGGTGGACCTGCTCTATCCCGCGCGCGTTGTCGAGCCGGCGCCCGCGCCCCTGGTGGATGTACCTGCGCCCGCGCAACCCCTGCCGGCCGGACCGATGGATCATGTGGCCGGTGAACCGGACCTCGGTCCGGTGAATAAGGATGCCCTCAACACGCAATCTGGTGGTTCGCCATCCGTGGCGCCGGTAGCCCCGACCGGAGATTCTACCGAGGCCCCGCGTGACCTCAAGCTGGTACCATTGGACGGGCAGGGGCGGTTGGTACAGTACGAGGGCGAATTGAAACCAGCCCCGTTTATGTTCGGACGCCCCAGCAAATTCCGCATCACTCGTCGCACCGCCAATCAGATCCACACCATCTGCTTTGTGCGCGGCAATACCCAGCAATTGGAATCCCTGCTCAATCAGCGCCTGGTCGTGCGCGGTCGCGAATACTGGGTGCAGGGGGTTCGCCAGCCGGTGCTGGTGCTGGAGCGGATTGAGCGCCCCGCGCGTTGAAGGAGTGTTTATGGCTGAGGCTCAGGTTGAAACCCCATCCGGCTGGCAGAAGGTGCGCGCCGGGCTGCTGGCTGTGGCAGGATTATGCGCCTTGTTGTCGGTTTTGCTGATGATGCTCCGCCAAGCCGGAGGCGGCGTAGCATTTGCCTCAGATGACACCTATTTGAATTTGGCCGCGGCCCATAATCTGCACCTTCACCGCTTTCTCGGTCTGGGCCTTGCCACCTCTGTGCCCGCCACCACTGACACGTTGTGGCAACTCCTGCTATCGGTGGGCCAGCGTTTGCCGCTGTCCGCGGAGTCCGGAGCACTGGTCATCGGTGCCTTGATGGCTCTGGCCGCGTTACTCAACAGCCATCGCATGGCCTTCTACCTGTCGAATCGCGCCACCGCTGGCGCAGCGGTCATCCTCGTCGCATTGGCCTCCAGCTTGCCCATGGATGTGATGCGCGGCCACTCCACCACGCTGGCCATGGTGCTCGTCTCCATGCTGCTCGTCCGCTATCTCGAAGGTGGCCCGCGTGACCGCTGGCCGCTTCCGTTGGGTGCGGCCTGGTGGGCCGGACTGGCCGCCCTGGTGCATATCGAATTGCTGATCATCTGGGTGGCGGTGGCCCTTCATGCCTTGCTGACCGGGCCGCTCCGTCGTGGGCGCGGGCATGGCGTGGTGTTCCCCGTGATCCGCGTGCTCAGCAGTCTGCTGGTTGTGAGCATGGTGCTGAGTCCGGCGTTGGCTTGGAACATGCAAACGCTTTCCGTTCCCTGGCCCCGCTTCCCGGACGCGCCCCTGACCCTGGATGCTTGGGCCGCCGGTGCTTCCCCGGATCTGGCTACAGCCAGCTTGCAAGGGTCGGGCGGTGTGGTGGGTGAGTGTTATCGCCGCGCGCTGGCCGTTCCCCTGACCGCTGCTTGGTGGCCGCTACTCTTCCTGTCCCTCGGGCTGGGCTATACGGTGGTGGATGCCGTACGTGATCGCCAGCGTCTGACCGGCACTGTGGGATTGGCCCTGCTGCTGGTGCCGCTGTTGTATGCCGGATTGTATCCCTACGTGGGCTGGAATGCCGCGGGACCGGTGTTTGCCGCTTTGCAGCCCGCGTGGGCCACCCTCATCGCCCTGGGCATCGCGCGCAGCGCCATCACTCTGTGCCGCGTGGGCAAGAAGATGGCTCGCCGTGAACTGCCCTGGCTCAGCCCGGGCTGGGCGACCTCCGTGTTGGTTACCATTCTGGCCCTGACGGGCGTGTTGCGCCATCTGGCCGATGGCCGGACCGAATTTACTGCCGTGGCCGAACTCCAACCGGTGCGGGCACAGATGATGGAATCCTTGGGCGACCCGCTGCCCGGGGAACATATCGCCTCCGACCGGGTGGGCTGGCTGGCCTTTTCCCGGCCCTCGCGTTACACCGATCTGCGCGGGCGGGTCAGCCCCGTGTTACTCGCTTTCCAAACCGGCTCCGGCTGGCAGACCCAAGAGGCCGCCGACTATCTGCGCAGCCAGGGCGTGAACCGGCTGGTCACCTGGGATGGCCGCTACCGTTATGCCGAGGACGGATTCGGCCTGAGCGGGGGCGATTCGTTTCCCCGCGTGCTCGATGTGCCGTAACGTGTCCCTGTTTGGCGTATACCTGCGGGCCCCGGCGCCGGGCGAATTTGCTCCGCATCCCACGCGGCAAACCTGCTATAGTGTGATGTATGGCTGAGCGTGTGGGCATTTTTGGCGGTTCGTTTAATCCGGTGCATACCGGCCATTTGGTTATGGCCCAGGACGCGCTGGAACGGTTCGGCCTGCACAAGGTCCTCTGGATCCCGGCCGCCCAGCCGCCCCATAAACTTTCCCAGGCCCTGGCCCCCGCAGCGGATCGCCTGGACATGCTGCGCCTGGCCCTGCAAGACGACCCCCGGTTTGAAGTCTCGGAGGAGGAACTGAACCGGGGTGGCGTTTCCTACACCGTGGATACGGTGCAGCGGTTGCAGACCCGTCGTCCGGAGGTTCAATGGACTCTTATCATCGGGGGCGACACCCTGTGCGAACTGCACACCTGGAAGGATATCGGACGTCTGTTGACCCTGTGTCAGATCGTCACCGTGGCCCGGCCCGGATTTGCGGCGGATAAAATGGACCCGACCTTGTTGCGTCTGCCCGAACCCTGGCCGCGCAAACTGCTGGCTGATGTCATCACCGGCCACCGGGTGGAAATCGCCTCCTCCGAGCTGCGGCAGCGCATCCAGCGCGGACAATCCATCCGTTACCTTGTGCCGGAGGCCGTGGAGCGCTATATTCGTGAGCGTCGTTTGTATTCTTGCTAGGAGATGGCCATAGACACCCAGACCAAAATCCAGGAAGCCCGTAAAGCCCTCGAAGCTAAAAAGGGCGAAGACATCAAAGTACTCGATGTGCGCGGGCTTTCCGGCATCACCGATTATTACGTGATCGCCACCGGCAACAGTGCCCCGCATCTAAAGGCCTTGCTGGGCGAAGTGGAGAAGGTGTTGGGCGAGCAGGGGGGGCGCTGCCATCGGCGCGCCGGCACGGCAGAAAGCCAGTGGATGGTATCCGATTTCATGGATCTGGTGGTCCATGTGCTCTCTCGGGAACAGCGCCAGCGCTATGCGCTGGAGCAGCTGTGGAAGGACGCCACCGAGGTCGCCTGAGCCGTCTCACCAGGCCAGGGTGTCGTCCCCGGTCAGTTCGTGCAGCCGCTTTTCAATAATGTCGTCCCGGCGGGCTTTCCGTTCCTCCATGGCGGCGCGCAGCTCGTTTAATTTCTTCTCCATGTCGGCCAATCGGGTGGCCCGCATCTGTTCGCGCTGATCAAACATGGTATTCAGCGCGCTCTTGAGCTCCGTGGACAGGCGGGATTTTTCTTCCTCGGTGGAAGCCTTCCGCCACGCTTGCGCGAGTTGACGGATACTATTTTCCGCGGCCCGCATTTCCGGACTCATGGGTTCGCGTTCGCCGCCGGGACCGCCCCGACCGCCCATCTCCTCCATAAAACGGCGTCCCTGGCCCCGGGCCTCGCGCGCTTCCTGCAGCTTAACCTCCAACTCGCGCCGAAAGGCCTCGGGGTCCTGCTCACGCAGGGTCTTCATGCGCTCGAATTCCTCCGGGTTCCGCTCCTTCCAATGCTGCATAAGCCGCTGGATGGGCGGCGGCGCGTTTTCGTGGTTGGGCGGAGGCAATCCCTGTTCGCCGGGCGGCGGGAAGTCGCCTTCTTCGTGGGGGGGCGGCTGGGCCGTGGCCACCGCGGTCAGCAACAGTAACGCAAGAATTGCCCTCATGGTCCGTTCTCCTGCAGGGCCAGCAAGGCGCTGGCCAGCTCATCTTCGTTCAAGTCCGTCGCGCTTTCCGTGGAATCGTCCAGGGAGGCTAGCAGCAGTTTTTGCAGTGCGTCCAGTTCGGCATCCACTGCTTCATCCACGGTGCGGATTTCCACCGGATCCGCCGGGGAGGCGGCCAGCGTGGGTGCCCCCGTGTCCCGACGCAACATCAGTCCTGCCACCAGCAGGGCTATGACCAGGGCCGCGGCCAGGGCGGGACGCCACCACGTCACCGGACGCAGGGTTGGGGCGAGGACCATGACGTCGCGCCGGTCCGGCGTAGCCGCATCCAGAATGGCCCGGCGTGCGGCGGCGGACAGGGCGGGTACGGGCAGGGCCTGTAAAGCGGCGCGGGTGGCGTGCAGGTCGGCCTGGAAGGCACGGCAGGACGGGCAATCGACGAGGTGACGCTGCAGACGCAGCCGCGACCACGTTCCCACTTCGCCGCTATCCGCGAGCAGGATGGCTTGTTCCGCATTAGGGCATTTCATGTTCATTCCTCCCGACCAGATGATAATCGTCCTTCAGTTCTTCCCGCAGCTTGGCCAGCGCATACTGCATGCGGGCCAGGGCGGTGTTGATGGACACCTTCTGCATGCGAGCAATGTCCTTGAACGAGACATCGCCCTCCATGCGCAGCAAAAACACTTCCCGCTGTTCCCCGGGCAACCGCGCCACCGCGGCCGCGATACGCGTGCCCAGATCGTGTCCGCTGGCTTCGCGATCCGGCGGCAATCCGGCGGCGGCCACGCGCTGTCCCAGCGGTACTTCGTCCTCCCGCACCGGGGCATCCAGCGAAGCCACCGGGCGGGCGCGCCGGCTGCGATCGATGACCAGGTTGTGGGCGATGCGAAACAGCCAGCTCAGCACCTTCTCGTCGTCGAACCGGTCCAGGTTCTTGATGGCGCGCAGCCACACTTCCTGGAACACCTCGTCCGCGTCCACATGCCCGTCCATCAGGCGCGAGATGAAGGCATAGAGTGGCCGCCGGAAATGATCCACCAACTGGCCCAGCGCTTCCACGCGGCCCTGGCGGTATTCGGCCAGCCAAACCTGCTCGGGGTGCTCCATGTGATCCATTCATCCCTCGCCTGCTCCACATTACGAGGGAATAACGGGTGGCGGGGTCAACTTATTGTAGCGGGCGGCAAACTTTTTCCAATGGTTGGAACGTATAAAATGCTCATTTTCCAAGGGTTGGAACTTTTGCCCATCCGGCACGGCCGGCCTGGGCCACCTGGGTGTAGACGGTGCGGGTTTCGCGCTGCAGGTCGGCACCCAGGTCGGACAGGCGGGCCGGGGTGACGAAGACGATCCAGGCCGCCACCCCGATTACGTTAAGTAGGTAGATGAAGGTGTAGGAAAAGAGCCGACCATGTTCCTCAATGTCCGGCTGCTCCTGCATGAGCACGGCCAGGGTGAAGGTGAGGTGGAACGACCAGGTGAAGCCGATGGCGGCCAGCCACCACGGGGTGTAGACGGTCAGGTCGTAACGCCAGCTGAGCAGTCCGTAGAGTACCAGCACGCACACGGTGTAGAAGGGGAAGAAGTAGGGGGCCAGGGTGATGAGCACATTGGTTTTGGACACGCGCACACTGCCCCCGTGTTTGGCCACGCGCAGGCCGGAGACGCGGGCCCCCATGAGAAACCCCCAGAAGGCGTGGGTGAGTTCGTGGGCCAGCACATAGGTGCGGAAGGGGCGGGGCATGACCAGGTACAGGATCAGCCATAAACCGAAACCGCCCAGCAGCCACCAGGTTTCGATGGGCAGTTGATGCAGATCCTTGGGCGTTAACGCGGCCACCACGTGGATCAGGCTGCGGGTGGCTGCCCAGCACAGCGGAAGCAGCAGCAGACCGAGCAGAAACTTCAAGGGCCGCATATGCGGTTTACCTCGCGCAACAGGCGGCGGCGGGTCCACACGCGCAACCGTTCCGCCACGCGCGGCTCATGCAGCCAGGGAAAGTGCCAGGCCACGCCGCGCAGAAAGGCCAGACGCTCGCGCTCCGGAACCCAGGAACGCAGCGAACCGTTGAGTTGGGCCAGGTTGCGCAGGATGCGGTAGCGGGTCAGGCGCCCGCCCGCCATGACGCCTTCCACATCGATCCACCACAGGCGCTGGCCGGGCGGCGCGGCGGGATCGAGCAGGATATTCAGAGCCTTGGTGTCGTCGTGGTAAAAGCCGCGCTGATAGGGGGTGAGATAGAAGTCCAGGATCTCGCGGCGCAGGGCGGACCAGTCGGTGTCACTCCAGTCGCGCCAATGCCGGCGCACCCAGGCCCGCACGGAAACCACCTGGGGCAGCCAGGCGTGCACGATGTAGGAACAGGAGCGCGAAACCTCCAGATAAGCCAGCGGTTCCGGCGTGGGCAGGCCGAGGTCGCGCACGGTGAGACTGGCCGCACACGAGCGGCGAGCCCGGGAGGCGCGGAACTGATAACGTATGCGCTCCCAGTCGGTGCGCAGGTCGTGCCGCTTGATGATAACCGTACGGCCGGACAGGGTGGCCAGGAAAAGGCGGGTGGGCAGGCGGCGTTTGATCCAGCGGGTTTGCGGATCCTGTTCGGCACGTAATATCTGCTCGCGCAGGCCGACCAGGGAGAGGGAGGGGTCGAGGGTCCAGCCCGCGAGTTCGCCCTCCTGACGTCGTTCCCGGAAGTGCTGGCGATAGAGGGTACGGGCCAGATCACCGGCGTCCAGGCGGGCCCGTCGCGCGATTTCGTTCAGGGTATGGCGGAAGGCGTGACGGTCCATCACCTCGTGTTGGAAGAAGGCGCGGGCGAAGGCCACGTGCTCTCGCCGGCCAGCCAGACCGGTGCTGGCGGTCTGCCATAAGGCCAGCACGGCGCAGATTTCCGACGGAGGGAGACGCGAGGGCAGGGTAAGCCGGAGGTGGTCAGGGGGTACCAGCACCGGGCCCGCATTTTCCGGCCAGCGCACCGACCAGCGGGCCGGAGGCAGGCGGGAAATATCGTCCCGCCCGGCCCACAGGGTGTGCAGCGCACGCCCAGCCTGGCGGGCCAGGTGACGGCGCGACGCGGAGGAAGCCGTGGCCCAACGCCGCCGGAGATCGTCCCAAGTCAGCAGGGGCGATCCAGGCGAAATGGAAATGTCGGTTGACTTCATGCTGCTCACCGCTAGTATGTCACAACTTTTTTCCCAGGTTCAACTGTGGCCCTGACATTTGTGTGCAGGGCGGGAAGCAGGAGCAAATTATGGCACATACGAAAAGCGCACTGAAACGGGCTCGCACCAGCAACGAAGATCGTCTTCGCAACAAGGCGGCCTCGTCGTTGATCAAAACCAACCAGAAGAAGCTGATGGACGCGGTGGCGGCCAAGGACGCCAAGGCGGCCGCGGAGGCCTACAAGGTATTCTGCACCTCCCTGGACAAGGCGGCCAAGAAGGGTGCCATCACCAAGAACACAGCGGTCCGCAAGAAGGCCCGGGGCGCCGTTCATGTGCGCAAGCTCAAGGCCGCGTAAACCACCCATCCCAACATAGTAAACGAAAACGGCCCGACGCATGTCGGGCCGTTTTTCTTTGCCGTCATGAGGCGTCCGGCTACCAGACTTCGACCACTTTTTCCACGATGTTGTGGGCCAGGTCCTCTGCCGCCTGGGGCAGACCGCGCAGTTTGGAGGAGCTGAGATCGCCCGCCACCGGGAACACAAATTCGCCGCGCACGCTGGGCGCTTCCACCACCACCGCGCCCGTTCCGCGCCGGGTCATCAAGATGCTGGCGTTAAGGACGATGCGGTACTCGCGGGCCGAGGTGCGTTGGTCGGTGCGGTAAGCCACCGGTTCCAATGTATAGTTGCGCAGGGTGACGACCAGGACCGTATCGGCCTGGTCCTGGTTGACCACGCGGAGGGATCCGTCCCGTTGAATATCCTGGATCAGGGCCTGGGTGATATCGGCCTCCACCTGGGGTTCCGACGATTTATTGACGATGGTGGGGACGTAGACGGTTTTGATGTCTTCCGGGAGCATGGAGCCCAGGCGGTAGCCTGCACAACCCGTGCCGCCGATCGCCAACATCATACCCAGAACCAGGATCAACCACTGTTTCATTGTACATTCTCCACTTGAGCGGCCAACTGATCAATACGTGACTGGGCCACGGGAACCCATTCCGAACCGGGGAACAGCTTGATGAAGGAACGATACGCTTGCAAGGCCGCGGAAGGTTTTTTGGCCTTGCGATCATAAAACACCGCCTTGTCGTAGGCGGTACGGGCGCGCCGGCTGAGCAGGGTGTCGCGGTAGGCTTTGGCCACCTCGATCTCTTCGGATTGGGGATAGCTGTTGAGGAACAGCAGCACGCCCGCCCAAGCCTGCTCAAGAGCCTCTTCATCGTTGGGGCTTTCTTCGGAAAGTCGATACAGGGTACGCGCCCGGCCAAACGAGGCTTTTTCGGCGTACTCCGACTCCGGATACCGGTGCTGGGCCGTCATGTACGCGACCACGGCCAGTTCCAACTGGTCGGATATTTCGTAGGCCCAGCCGATCAAGTACTGTGCCTCTGCCGCCCTCGGTGAGCGGGGGCCGTTTTTGACCACCTTTTCAAACATGGGCACGGCCCGCTCCGGCGCCTTGAATCCCCCGAACAACAGCAGGCGGCCATGGCGGCGGTTCATCATCTCCTGGGCCAGATCGAACTGCCGTTGCAGGACATCGTCATAGGGAAATCCGCCCGCGTTGGCCTCCATGAGCGACTGATAGGCCTCGAATGCCTTGTCGGATTTTCCGCGCGCGTCCAGCGACCGCGCATACCGCAACTGGGCCGGCACCGCCTCCGGACTTCCCGGCCAGGTTACAGCCAGCGCCTTGTAAGCGTTGCCCGCCTTCCGCAGGTGGCCCTCGGCAAATAGACGGTCGGCGTAGGCTAGCTGGTCGGTTGGATTCTTCTTGGCCGGCCGGTTGAAGCTGAACCAGGAATGCTTCTTCTGGGTCTCCACGTAGGGTTTCGCGGGTGCCGGGGTCGCCCACAGCCCGAAAGCCGCCAAAAGAGCGAACAGCAGAGGTAAACGGAAAGATCCTTGCATATGAGGGGTGACCATAGCCCGCCCGACGGGTCGTGCGCAAGGTCGTTCCGGCCTGCCATGTCGGGAAGTTGCGCCGGCCGGCCCCGCGGCATCAACCGTCATGCGCGGCCGCATCATTCGGCCAGCCGCAGAATATCGCGCACCGACCGATGGGCCTCCACCGGATGACGCAGGCGCGGTGATCCATGGATGCGATACCGGTTTCGCCGGCCGACCCGCTCCACATCGAGCACGGCGGCCTCCGTGAGATCGGCCACGATGGCCTGCACGGCGCGTTCCGTAATACCCACCCGGACCGCCACGTCCTTCAGCCGCTGTTCCGGATCCTGGTGGAGGCACAGCAGCACATGGGCATGATTGCTGAGGAAGGTCCAATGACGCTCCCCGTTCATTTTCTTGGACTGGGTGCTTGACGTTTTCATATTACGAAATATTATTCGTGTATTGATATACGTGTATTAGTCTTCGGCACGACTATGCGCCCGGGCGGGCGGGTTGTCAAATGCCGGAGGCGGAAAAGGAAACCATGAACGAAGCGCATGCCCTGTTGGTACAGAATCTGTTGTCGCCCCTGGTGCTGGCCTTTGTGGTCGGCATCGTGGCCACCCTGATACGGAGCGAGTTGGAATTTCCCCAACCCGTTCTGAACGCCATCTCCATCTATCTGGTCTTCGCCATCGCGCTGAAAGGCGGAACGGAGCTGGCCGCCGGAAGTCTGGCGGAGTTGTGGCGGCCGGCCCTGGCTGCCGCGGGGGTGGCTTTCATTCTTCCCACCTGGGTCTTTGTGATGGCCCGCAAGCTGCTCAAGTTGTCCGTGCCCAATGCCGCGGGACTGGCCGCCCTCTATGGCTCGGTGTCGTCCGTGACCTTTCTGGCGGCGTTGAACTTCGCCAGCCGGATGGGTACCCCCGCCGAGCCGTTTATGCCCGTGCTGGTGAGTCTGATGGAGTGGGGGATTCTGGCCGCCCTGTTCTGGGCGCGGCTGGCCCTGCACTGGGAAAAACAGCAGGGCGACCTGCCGCTTCGGGAGATCCTGATTGATACCCTGCGCAGCCGGAGCGTCATCCTGCTGCTGGGCGGGCTGGCCATGGGTTGGATCATAGGCGAGAAAGGATTCCAGCCCATCAAGCCGGTTTTTGAAGACGCCTTCCGGGGCATCCTGGTCTTGTTCCTGCTGGAAATGGGGATGGTCGCGGCCCGGCAGATCCGCGAGTTTGTTCAACTGGGACCCAAACTTCTGGCTTTTGGCGTCCTCATGCCCGTCCTACACGGCATGGCAGGCATACTTCTGGGAACATGGGCCGGACTCTCCGTGGGCGGTAGTTTTGTATTTGGCGCCATCGTGGCAAGCGCGTCCTACATTGACGCGCCTGCAGCGGTGCGGCACGCGCTTCCGCAGGCAAATCCGAGTATTTATCTGACCTGCTCGTTGGGTATTACTTTCCCGTTTAACCTGCTGCTCGGGTTGCCCCTCTACTACAAATTCGCCACCTGGCTGCACGGTTGATGGGTGGGCCGGATGCGAACCGCTTGCCAGCACGGGGCGTCCCCCCTATATTCGCCCGTTATGGCTAAGACTCTTTTCGAGAAGATATGGGACCGGCACGTAGTCAAGACCCTGCCGGATGGAACAGTTTTGCTCTACATTGACCGGCACCTGGTGCATGAAGTGACCAGCCCGCAGGCCTTTGAAGGGCTGCGCATGACCAAGCGGCCCTGCCGCCGGCCGGACCTGACGTTTTCCACCCTGGATCACAACATCCCGACCGATGATCCGCACAACATCACCGACCCCATTTCCCGCGCCCAGGTGGAGGCCCTGACCCAGAACTGCAAGGATTTCGGGATCACCCTGTTCGACTTCAAGAGCGGGCACCAGGGCATCGTGCACACAATCGGCCCCGAGATGGGTATCACGGTTCCCGGCCTGACCATGGTGTGTGGCGATTCGCACACCTCCACACACGGCGCGTTCGGCACGCTGGCCTTCGGCATCGGCACCTCCGAGGTGGAACATGTCATGGCCACGCAAACCCTGCGCCAGAGCAAGCCCAAGACCTTCAAGGTCGAGTTCACCGGCAAACTGCAGCCGGGCGCGACCGCCAAGGATATGGTACTGAAGATGATCGGCATGATCGGTACCGCGGGCGGCACCGGCTATGTCATCGAATACTGCGGCGAAGCCATACGCGCCCTGTCCATGGAGGCGCGTATGACCATCTGCAACATGACCATCGAAGGCGGCGCACGGGCGGGCCTGATCGCACCGGACGAGACCACCATCCAATATGTCACCTCCGGCAATCGTCCGTATGCACCCAAAGGCGCGGCCTTGGAAAAAGCCATTGCCTATTGGCGGACCCTGCCTTCCGACCCGGAGGCCACCTTCGACCGCGAGCTGACCATTGATGCCAGCAAGATTGCCCCCCAGGTCACGTGGGGAACCAGCCCCGGCATGGTGGTGGATGTGGACGGGCGGGTCCCGGATCCCGATGCCGTGCCCGGCTACAGTCGCAAGGACGTGGAGCAGGCGCTGGACTATATGGGCCTGAAAGCGGGCACGCCCATCACGGACATCCGGCCGGACACCATTTTCATCGGCAGTTGCACCAACGCCCGCATCGAGGATCTGCGCAAGGTGGCCACCATCATCAAGGGCCGTAAAAAGGCCGCCTCACTGCGTGTCATGGTGGTGCCCGGATCCATGGCGGTGCGACGTCAGGCCGAAGCCGAAGGGCTGGACAAGATCTTCCTGGATTTTGGGGCCGAGTGGCGGCATGCCGGATGCAGCATGTGTCTGGCCATGAACCCGGATCAATTGCAGCCGGGCGAACGCGCGGCCTCCACCTCGAACCGCAACTTTGAAGGGCGCCAGGGCAAGGGAGGGCGTACCCATCTGGTCAGTCCCGAGATGGCGGCCGCGGCGGCCATCGCAGGTCACTTTGTCGATATTCGGAGCTGGAAATAATATGGATGCTTTTACCACCCATCACGGATTGATTGTCCCTCTGGACCGCGCCAACGTGGACACGGATGCCATCATTCCCAAGCAGTTCCTGAAATCCATCAAGCGCACCGGGTTCGGGCCCAGTCTGTTCTTTGACTGGCGCTATCGTCAGGATGGTTCGGACGACCCGGCGTTCTCCCTGAACGAACCGCGTTACCGGGGCGCCTCCATCCTGCTGGTCCGCAATAATTTTGGCTGCGGCTCCAGCCGCGAGCACGCGGTATGGGCGGTGGCCCAGTACGGATTCCGGGTCATCATCGCTCCCCGCAAGGAAGTGGGGGGCGCGGTGCTGCCTGCCTTCGCCGACATTTTCCGCAACAACTGCGTGAAGAACGGTGTGCTGACCATCGAACTGAGCGATGCCGAAGTGGAGCAATTGTTCCAACTGGTGGCCCGCTTCCCCGGTCTGGAAGCCACGGTCAACCTGCAGGAACAGCGGGTGGTGATTCATCAGGACGAGGAGATTTCCTTCCACTTCGACATCGATTCCGGCGTGAAGGACATTCTGCTGCACGGCCTGGACGACATCGGAATGACCCTGCAGTACATCCGCGATATCGATGCGTTTGAAAAAACGCACGAGGTCCAGATCGCCCGGGTCGGCGCGTAAGTTGCCCCCGGCCATCGCCGCACCATGTTGCGCTCCACCTTTCTTCATTTGCCCGGGGTGGGGCCGGTACGGGAGCGTCGTTTGTGGGCGGACGGCGTGCGCACATGGGATGACCTGATCGCGCAGGCCCCGGACAGCCTGCTGGGCCAGGCGGCCGCCGAATCCTGCCAGCGCTGGGCGGCCGGGGATTGGAACTACTTCGACCGCCAGTTGCCTGCGGGGGAGAAATGGCGCGCCTTTGCCGATTTCCAGGAGCGCGCCCTCTACCTCGACATTGAGACCGATGGCACGGACTACATCACTGTCATCGGCACTTTCGACGGGGCGCAGACGCGCCTGTTCGTGGCCGAGCGCGATCTGGAAGCCGCGTGTGCGCATATCGAGGACTATCCGATGGTCGTGACCTACAATGGGGCGTTATTTGACCTGCCGGTGATCCGCAAACGCTTTCGTTATCATCTGTTCAACCACATTCATCTCGATCTTCGTTATCCCCTGCATCGCCTGGGCTACAAGGGCGGGCTGAAACGGGTGGAACAGCAACTGGGCATCGTGCGCAGCGCGGAAACCCAGGGCGTGGACGGTTGGGCGGCCGTGCATTTGTGGCACCGCTGGCGGGCCGGGGATGAGCGGGCGGGCCGGCAACTGCTGGCCTACAACGAAGAAGACACCCGCAACCTGCAACCCCTGGCACAGTTGGTGTGGCAGAAAATGTCCGGGCAGACTAAGGTCGGGCCATGAAGATTGTGGTTTTGGATGGAGCGACCTTAAATCCGGGCGACCTTTCGTGGGCGCCGCTGGAGGCGGTGGGACCGGTCAAGGTGTACGATCGGACCGCGCTGGAGCAGATTGTACCGCGGGCCCAGCATGCGGAAATTGTGCTGACCAACAAGACCCCGCTCAACCGGGAGACCATCCGTCACTTGACCGCGTTGAAATACATCGGGGTGCTGGCCACCGGTTACAACGTCGTGAACGTGGAGGCCGCCCGCAAGCGCGGGGTGGTGGTGACCAACGTGCCGGGGTATGGGACCCATTCGGTGGCCCAGCACACCTTTGCGCTGTTGCTGGAACTGGCCAGCCAGACCGGGCATCACGCCCACACGGTGCGGCAGGGACGTTGGTCCAAACAACCCGACTTCTGCTTTTGGCTGCATCCCATGCTGGAACTGGCCGGGCGCACCCTGGGTCTGGTGGGCTACGGCCAAGTCGGACAGGCGGTGGCGCGTATCGCCCGCGGCTTCGAAATGCCGGTGCTGGTCCATACCCCTAATCCACCGAAGGTCTGGCCGGACGGTGTGCGCGCCACGACGCTGGACGAACTTTGGGCGGGCAGCGACGTGATCAGTTTGCACTGCCCGTTGACCCCGCTGACCGAGAAGATCATCAACGAGGCGTCCCTGGCTCGCATGAAAAAGGGCGCCCTGCTGATCAATACGTCTCGGGGCGGCCTGGTGGACGAAGTGGCGCTGGAAAAAGCCCTGCGCTCCGGCCAGGTGGGCGGAGCCGGACTTGATGTCCTGACCGAGGAGCCTCCCGATCCGCGCCATCCTTTGTTGCGTACCCGGGGCTGTCTGATCACGCCTCACCTGGCGTGGGCAACGCTGGCCGCACGGCAGCGGCTGATGGCCGAGGTGGTGACGAACGTTCAAGAGTTCGTGGCTGGTCAACCCCGCCATATCATCACCGGCTGATTTACCACGTTTCGTGGTGAACCGCGTTCTCGCGAAATCGAGTCCGGGGTTCGGCCCGTTGGGCCGGCCACCCGAGCGCCACCAGACAAACCGGCACAATGTTGGCTGGCAGCTTGAGCTCCGCCCGCACCATCTGGATGCGATCTTCGCGGGGATGAATGCCCAGCCAGCAGGAACCCAGGCCCAATTGGGTGGCCGCGATCAACATGTTTTCCGTGGCCGCACTGCAATCTTGCAGCAAAAAAGAAAGCGAGCTCTCGTGGGTACGTTCCAGATCACCGCAAACCGCAACGGCGGTGGCGGCTTGGGTCAGAAACCGGCCGTTGCTCAGGCCGGAGGCCAGGCGGGCCAGGGTGGCGGGATTCTGCAGAACCACGAAATGCCAGGGGTCCTTGGCCACTGCGGATGGCGCGGCCATGGCCGCCTCCAACACATCCTGAATCAGGCCGGGTTCAACGGTTTGGCCGGTGAAACGCCGCGCACTGCGGCGGGCAAAGATGGATTGTAACTTGCTATTCAAGAATGGGGAAGAATGGAGCGGGCGACGGGAATCGAACCCGTGTATCAAGCTTGGGAAGCTCGCGTACTACCATTGTACTACGCCCGCACCTGAGCCGTAATCTATCATGGAGCGGTCCTAAGGCAACCGGTTTTCAAGCGGGGCGCGCAGACCCAGCGTTGCCGGGGCCAGTGGGGTGCGTCGCCCGGATTCCTCCTCCAGATACGCGCCGGTCACCTGGAGTTCGCTTTCCGTCCCCGCTTCCCGGTCCACCAGATGACCGTGGAGCACCAGGAGCAGCGCTTCGGTAAGATCGGGATTACGGCGGACCACCAGATGCAAATTCATACCGCTGCGATGCACCAGTTCTCGATACGAAGCATTGCCGCGCTCCACCCGAACCAGCAATCGTCCGTCGTCCGCCCGGCGAAAGTTGACGTCCTCGCTGAACACATAGCGCGCACACCCGCCTCCCGGCAGGGCCAGCACGCCCCGGCCATGCAGCAGAAGCTCGCGCAGCAGTTCCGGTTCTGGTAGGAAACTCATACACCAATCCTAGAACGGGAAACCTATGATGACAACGGTCGGTGACATGATTTACAGCGATGATATCCAGCGGGCCCGGGCGGACGGTGCCCCGGTAGTTGCACTGGAGAGCACCCTCATCACCCACGGGTTGCCGTATCCGGTGAATGTGGAGACGGCACGCGCGCTGGAGCAGGAGGTCCGGGCGGCTGGCGCTGTTCCCGCGACCATCGCCCTGCTGGCCGGACGCATTCACGTGGGGCTGACCGATGATCAGCTGCTCTATCTGGGGCGCGCTTCGAATGTGCGTAAGTGCAGCCGACGCGACCTGGCCATTGCGGTGGCTCGAAAACAGGACGGCGCCACCACCGTGGCCGGCACCATGCTGCTGGCGCATCGCGCCGGCATATCCGTTTTCGCCACCGGCGGGATCGGCGGAGTGCATCGGGGGCACCCGTTCGACATCAGCGCCGATATCGACGAACTCGGTCGCAGTCCGGTCACGGTGGTCTGCGCGGGCGCCAAGGCCATCCTTGACTTGCCGCTGACCCTGGAAGCGCTGGAAACCCGCGGCGTGCCCGTGGTGGGTTATGGCACCGATGACTTTCCCGCCTTTTATACGCGCTCCTCTGGGCTGCCGGTGGACGTACGGTGCGACACCCCCCGCGAAGTGGCCGAAATCATGGCGGCCCGCCGGGCGCTTGATTTACCGGCAGGTTTGCTGGTCACTGTGCCCGTGCCCAAGGAATATGAACTGCCGTCCGCCGAAGCGGAACGCGCCATCGCCCAAGCCCTTCAGGAGGCGGATGAACAGGGCATTCATGGGAAAAACGTAACTCCGTTCCTTCTCGCCCGCGTGAGCGTGCTTACGGGAGAACGCAGCCGTGTCGCCAACGTGGCTCTGTTGCGGCAGAACGCCCGGGTGGCCGGACAGATGGCCGTGGCCGCGGCGACCTAGGGTTTTCGCAAACCACCGGGGTGGGTCAGCAGGTCCAGCCAGGGCCCGCCGTTCTGACCGAGGTTCCAGCGTCCGCCACTGTTGACGATGTGACGTCGTCCATTCCGACCCAGCACCAACGGATCCACCTGCAACACCTTATGGATTTGCTTGCCCAGACCCGCCAGTTCCTCGGCGGTGGCATTGCGCCCGCGCAGCGGCAAACCCGACTCCGCAACGGATAACACCATGGCCTCACCGCGGTACGGTTCACCTACCCACAGGGCGGGATGAGCATCAAAGAAGGCCAGTGGACGCCGGGCCCGGACCAACAGGGAAAAGGCCACCGGATGAGGCCGGACATGGTCCAGCAAGGTGAAGGCCTCACCCTGGGCAAAACGCTGCCGGAACACCTCCACCGGATCCAAGCCCAGCAGATTCTGGCCGTTGAACAAACCGCCGGGTGTGTTCTTCTGCTTGCGGGCGGGCCAGGTAAGAAACTGCGGATTGCTGAGCAGGCCGATTTCAAAATGTAAATGCGCGCGCGCCATGGGAATCGGTTCCAACGCGGTGTTTCCCACCATACCCAACAGTTGACCCGCAACCACCTGCTGGCCCTCGGTCAGGCCGGCCGCGGTTTCGGCCATATGTGCATACAACGTATACACGCGGCCGATCGGGTCGTCGTGGAGCAGGACCACATGCTTGCCGTAGTCGGAGTTGCCGGCCACCCTGCTGACCAGGGCGACCGTGCCCGGGGCAGCAGCATGCACCGTGTCGAGCGGGCGGCCGCGGCCGTCACGCTGGAGAGTGGCGATATCAATGCCTTCATGAAAACGGGCCAGCCCATTGGCGCCGGTGCGCACGGAACCGAACCGCCCCGACTGCTCGTTGCCTGAGCCCGTGTGCTGAAACACGCCCACGGCGTTGGGGTCAGTGATCTTGTCTTGCGCGGTGGGATAACGCAGCTGGGCCAGGTCGGGCGGGAGGGGCGCCAGGGCTTCCGCGGGCGGGGGCAGGGGCATGTCCGCCGGGTCGGTCTTCCGGCGACAACCCGCCGCGACCAGGATCAGCGCCAACAGGAACAACGCCCACGAACGGGTGGCACGTGGCATGGCTAAAAGGCGATCCCGGCAAAAAAGACCGGGCCGGAGAAGGTGAGGTCTACTTCGAACGGCAGGTCGCTGTCGTCCCCCTGCAGGGCCAGATGGCGATAGCCGAGCCCGGCCACAAACGGATAGAGCAGTAGACGCGCCGATGCCTGGGCATCCAGATAGGTCAGGCTGGTGGACCGGGCATCCCAGGCTCCGCCGCTCACGGAGCCCTGCAGGCCCAGCATCATGGCCGGTTGCCAGGAACCATGGATCGTGATGACAGGGCAGAGGGTGGACAGCTCGCCGCGGGCCTGCAGGGTGGCGGACCTCGACACCTGCTCCACCTGCACGTTGTACAGGCTGAGGGCAAAACCGCTCTGCCACTCTTCGGTGCCACCCGCATAACGATAGCCGAGGCCGAGCATCCCAACATCGAGTTCGGTATGGAGCGCAGTGGTGGCGGGAAAGTCGTGGGCACCGACGGTCAGGGGACGGGGCAGGGGACCACGGGCGGACGCGTCATACGCGAAATAGGCCAGGGCGAGTTGATGTTCGCCTCCGATGAACGCAGCCCCCTGCAGCACGCGTTCCGTGTCGTCCAGATGCAGATCTTTGTCCACGTCGGCTTCCGTGCCGGCGCGACCCGCCGAACCCAGGGCGAGGTGACCCGACGGCTGAACCTCCCACAGACCGAGATCAAAGGTGATCCGCCCCTGGGCAAAACTCGCCCCGGGGTTCCACCCCAAACCCAACCCCAGCAACACAACCCATCTGGATGGATGACGCAACATGGGGCGCATCTATACGCAACGCCGGGGGTGCTATCAACTTGATTTGACAGCCCAAGCGGACTAACAATCGCCACCTTTCGCGCACGACGAACGAGGCAGCAACATGTTCAAACCGGTATCCAACAAGGTCAGCTTTCCCACCATGGAGGAATCCATCCTCCGTTTCTGGGAAGAGCACGCCACCTTCCAGAAATCCCTCGAGCAGCGCCGCGGCGCGCGCGAATATGTTTTCTATGACGGCCCCCCCTTCGCCACCGGGCTACCCCATTACGGGCACCTGCTGGCCGGCACCATCAAGGACATCGTGCCCCGTTACCAGACCATGCGCGGCCACTATGTGGAGCGCCGGTTCGGCTGGGATTGTCATGGCCTGCCCATAGAAGCCTTGGCCCAGGAACAGCTGGGGCTCTCCGGTACGGGTGCCATCCGCGAGCGGGGCGTGGATGTTTTCAATGAAACCTGCCGCTCACTGGTGCTGCGCTATGTGAGTGAATGGCGCAAGACGGTCACCCGCATGGGGCGCTGGGTGGATTTTGACCGCGACTATAAGACCATGGATCTGCCCTACATGGAGACCATCTGGTGGGTCTTCAAACAACTGTGGGACAAGGGAAGGGTCTACAAATCCTACCGCATTATGCCCTACAGCTGGAAGCTGACCACGCCGCTGTCCAATTTCGAAGCGGGCAATAATTATCAGGATGTGCAGGATCCGGCCATCACGGTGCGCCTGCGTATCACGTCGGCCACCCAGCCGGACTGGGTGGGGGCCTCTTTTCTGATCTGGACCACCACGCCGTGGACGCTGCCCGCCAATCTGGCCATCTGTGTGGGACCGGACATTGACTACGTGGCCGTGCGCGACGCCAAGGGCGGAGAGATCTATGTGTTGGCCGAAGCCCGCCTGTCCGCCTATTTCAAAAAGCCGGAAGACTACACCGTGCTGGCCACCTTCAAGGGGCGTGATCTGAAGGGTTGGACCTACGAACCGCTTTTCACCTACTGCGCCGGGCAGGCCCATGCCTTTCAGGTGCTGGTGGATGACTTCGTCAGCACGGGTGATGGCACGGGTATCGTGCATATTGCGCCCGCCTACGGGGAGGACGACTTCCGGGTCGGCAAAGTCGCCGGTCTGCCCCCGGTCGATCTTCTGGACGAAAACGCCGCCTTCACCGCCCGCGTTCCGGAATATACCGGCCAGTTCTGCAAAGATGCGGACAAGGCCATCATCCGCCGTCTCAAGGACGAGGGCAAACTGGTGCATCAGTCCACCCTGGTCCACAGCTATCCGTTCTGCGAGCGCACCGACACCCCGCTCATCTACCGCGCCATTGAAGCGTGGTATGTGAAAGTCGAAGATATCCGGGACAAGCTGGCGGCCAACAACGCCACCGTGCACTGGATGCCGGAGGCCATTGGCGAAAAACGGTTCGGCAACTGGCTACGGGAAGCCAAAGACTGGAATATCAGCCGCAACCGTTTCTGGGGTTCGTGCATTCCGGTGTGGGTGTCGTCCGACGGGGATTCCATCTGCGTAGGCTCCATCGCCGAGTTGGAGGCGCTGTCCGGCCAGCAGGTGACCGACCTGCACAAGCATATCCTGGACAAGATTGAGATCCGGCGCGCGGGCAAGGTGTATCGCCGCACCCCCGAAGTGCTGGACTGCTGGTTTGAAAGCGGAGCCATGCCGTATGCCCAGATGCATTACCCGTTCGAGAACAAGGAACGGTTTGAGCAGAATTTTCCGGCCGACTTCATTGCCGAGGGTCTGGACCAGACCCGCGGGTGGTTTTACACCCTGATGGTGCTGGCCACCTCGTTGTTCGACAAGAGCTCCTTCCGCAACGTGGTGGTGAACGGTCTGGTGCTGGCCGAGGACGGCCGCAAGATGAGCAAGCGGCTCAAGAATTATCCCGACCCCGCGCTGGTGCTGGACACCTACGGGGCGGATGCTCTGCGCCTGTACATGATCAATTCGCCGGTGGTGCGGGCGGATGACTTGCGCTTCTCCGAAGAAGGGGTGAAGCAATGTCTGCGCGATGTCCTGCTCCCGTGGTGGAATGCCTATTCCTTCCTCGTCACCTACGCCCAGCTGGACGGCTGGGACCCCACGCGGGCCGCCACTTCGGCGCCGTCGCCGCACCTGCTGGACCGCTGGGTGCTGAGTGCCCTGGAACGGCTGAACGCCGAGGTGATGACGGCCATGGATGCCTACGATTTACAGAAGGCGGTGCGGCCCTTCGTGCATTTCCTCGACGATTTAACCAAGTGGTACATCCGGCGCAGCCGCCGCCGTTTTTGGAAGAGCCAGAACGACACCGACAAGGAATTCGCCTACGCCACCCTCTACCGCGTGTTGCTGCGGTTGGGTCAGATTGCCGCCCCCTTCACGCCGTTTATTGCCGAGGAAATCTATCGCAATCTCCGGCAGCCTGGTCAGCCGGAGTCGGTTCATTTGTGCGCGTTCCCGCAGGCCTCGGCCGGGGGACGAGATTTCGACCTGGAGGCGCAGATGGATGAGGTCATCCAGGTGGTGGAGCTGGGGCGCCAGGTTCGCACCCAATATGACCTCAAAGTGCGCCAGCCCCTGCGCTCGCTGCGCGTGGTTTCGCGGGACCCCGCCCGCCTGGAACGTATCCGTGCCCTCAAGGAGCTGGTGGCCGACGAGTTGAATGTGCGGGAAGTCCTTTTTGGTCACCAGGAAAGCGATCTGGCAGAATTAAAGGCCAAGGCAGACTTCAAGAAACTTGGATCCCGTTTGGGTCCGATCATGAAAGTGGTGGCCGAGCAGGTGCGCGGTTGGAGCAGCGCCCAGGTGGAGGCCGTGCTGGAAGGCGGCACCATGTCGGTGGAAGCGGGCGGACAGATCGTTCAACTCGAAGCGGCGGATATTCTGGTGGAGCGCACGCCCAAGCCCGGACTGGCCGTGGCATCGGCGGGAGCACTGGTGGTGGCACTGGATACGAAATTGGATGCCGACCTTATCCGGGAAGGGCTGGCCCGTGAGTTTGTGAACAAAGTGCAGAGCTTGCGCAAAGCAGCCGACTTGAATATCGCCCAGCGCATTACCCTGCGGTACCACGCGGGAGCTGAAATCCGGGACGCCATTGAGGCGCACCGGGCTTACATCGAGTCCGAAACACTCGCCTTGCGTTGTCACACCACCGATGACGTGTCGGAAGGCGAGGCCGTGGATCTGAACGGCCATCCCTGCCGCATTCAGCTGATTGCGCAGCCGCTTGGCGGTAATGATTGACACGGTTCGGGCCAATGTGTTACCCAGCGCGACCCTGAAACATGGGCGGCGTCAAAAGAAGCGGAGTAAACCTTATGGCTGCAAAAAATAAACCGGCAAAGAAATCGGCCAAACCGGCTGTAAAATCAGCTCCCAAAGCGAAGCCTGGGGCCGCCGCCAAGGCCACCGCCAAGAAAAAGACGACCCCGAAGTCAGTGGCCAAGAAGGCGGTCAAAGCGATGGTCAAACCGGCCGTCAAACCAGTGGTTAAGCCGGTGGTTGCATCGGCCTTGAAAAAACCTGCTTCCAGCCGTCCGGGCATGCCACCCTTGCGTCCGGTGTTTGTGGCCCACGTCAGCAAAGGACCCAAGCCGAAGCCCCTGACCGCGAAGGACCTGCTTTTCTACAAGGATTTGCTGCTCAAGCTGCGAGATCGCATCATTGACGAAATTTCCTTCCTCTCCAACGACAACTTGAATCGCTCTCAGAAGGAATCATCAGGCGACCTGTCCAGCCACAGTTTCCATATGGCCGATCAGGGAACGGATAACTTTGATCGCGAATTTGCGGCCAGTTTGCTGAGCAATGAGCAGGACGTGCTGTACGAGATCGATGAAGCACTGCGCCGTGTTGAAGCAGGCACCTACGGGGAATGCGAAAGCACCGGGGAGCCCATCGAACGCGAGCGGCTCAAAGTGCTTCCGTTTGCCCGCTACTGCGTGGCTGCTCAGGCGGAGATGGAGCGCGGCAAACCTCGGTTCCGTCCTTTCCGTCGCACCAGCATCCAGGCTCTGGAACCCCAGGCCTAAACCGGTAGGCAGGCGGGAATTCATTCCATGCTAGCCCTCATCGTGGCGATTCTGGTCACGGTGTCCGACCAGTGGACCAAGCTGGTGGTGCGGGCGGACTTTGCCCTGGGGGAGTCTCGTCCGGTCCTCGAAGGCTTCTTTCATCTCACCTACGTGCGCAATACCGGCGCCGCCTGGGGCATCATGGGTGGCCAGAACACCTGGCTGACGATCTTGTCGGCGGTCATGCTGGTGCTGATGGTGATCTTCCGGCGTTCCTTCATGAGCAACACCTGGGAACACCGCCTGGCCCTCGGCCTGATGCTGGGCGGCATCCTGGGCAACTTGATGGACCGCGTGCGGCTGGGCTGGGTGACTGACTTTTTCGACTTCTATGTCGGAAGCTGGCACTGGCCGGCCTTTAATATCGCTGACGCTGCCATCTGCACCGGGGTCGGCATCTATATCCTCTCCGCTTTCTGGATCAATCAGCACCCCCTGAACGACGGCCGCACCCCGGACCAAGCGGCTCCACCCGCCGCTTGAGCACCATGCCACTTTCCGCCTGGTTTCTGGTCGGTCCCACCGCGGTCGGCAAGACGGCGGTGGCCCAGCGTCTGGCCGAGCGGAAGCAGGTCACCATTCTCTCCGCCGACTCCATGATGGTCTATCGCGGCATGGACATAGGAACAGCCAAGCCCACGGTCGCGGAGCGCGGCACCGTGCCCTATTGGGGCCTGGATTGCGTGACGCCGGATCAGCCCTTCAGTGCCGGTGATTATTTGCGCGTGCTGCGGAATGAGGTCGCCCGCGCAAACGTGCCACCGGCCGCATGCATCGTGGCCGGGGGAACCGGACTCTATATTTCCTGCCTCCGGCATGGCCTGCGCGAAGGGCCTGCCACCGATCCGGTTCTTCGCCAAACCCTGGAGACGCTTCACCGCGAGGGTGGGGTGCCGGCCTTGCAGCTCGAATTGGAACATCGGGCGCCCGGTCGCCTGAGCGAACTCGCCGACCCCAAAAATCCACGACGCTTGATCCGCGCCATCGAGTTGGCTCAGCAGGGTGTGCCACCCCGGACCTGGCCGGAGACCGCACCTTCGGGTCCGCCCCTCACGGGCTTGCGCTGCTCACCTGATGCGCTGGCTGCGAATATCGTGCAACGGGTTAACGGCATGTACGAAAGTGGTTTGCTGGAGGAGGCCGCCGCGTTGCGTCAGAACTATCCAAAGCTATCGGACACCGCCGGACAGGCCATTGGTTACACCGAGGCCTGGGCCCATCTCGACGGTCACTGCACCCGGAGCCAGGCCATGGCTGACACCATCCGCCGCACCCGTCAACTGGCCAAGCGTCAGGGCACCTGGTTCCGCCACCAGGCGCAAGTGAACTGGGTGGATATCCAGCCGGGACAATCGGTGGATGACATTGCGGATGCAGTTGAGGCACAGTGGAAGCGCTATGGCCCGTCCCCTCTACAACTCTGAAGAACCAGTGGAAACCGTGATGGTGGTGGGCATCCAGCAGGGACGCACCCCCGCATGGGAAGTATCCGACGCCCTCGATGAGTTGGCCATGTTGTGCGGTACGGCGGGCGCCCAGGTGCGGGAACGCATCATCTGCAAGCTGGGGAGGATTCATCCCTCCACTTACGTCGGCACCGGCAAGGCCCAGGAATTGGCCGATGCAGTCAAAACCCTGGGCATTTCAACCGTGGTGTTCGATGACGATCTGAGCGCGGCCCAGGGGCGCAACCTGGAGAAGATTTTCGCAACCAAGGTCATTGATCGCACCCAGGTGATTCTCGATATTTTCGCCCAGCGCGCCCGCTCCCATGAGGGCCGCATGCAAATCGAACTGGCCCAACTGGAATATTTGCTGCCGCGCCTGCGCCGCATGTGGACGCATCTGGAGCGCCAAAAGGGCGGCATCGGCATGCATGGCCCGGGCGAGAAGCAACTCGAGTTGGATCGCCGTCGCATCGTGGAGCGCATTGACCGTTTCAAAGATGATCTGGACAAAGTGCGTGGACACCGGGCCGAGCAGAGGCGGGGACGACGTCGCCACGGCTGGGCCCTGGTATCCCTGGTCGGCTACACCAACGCCGGCAAGTCCACCCTGTTGAACCAGCTTACCGGCGCCGATGTCATGGCCGACGATCTGCTCTTTGCCACTCTGGACCCGACCACCCGCCAATTGCGCCTGGCCCAGCACCAGCAAGTCCTGCTCACCGACACCGTGGGCTTCATTCGCAAACTGCCCCACGGCCTGGTGGATGCTTTCAAGGCCACCCTGGAGGAAGTTAACCAGGCCGATTTGCTGCTGCATGTGGTGGATGTCTCGCATCCGCGCGTGGAGCAACAGGTGGAGGCCGTGCAGGAAGTGTTGCGCGAACTGGGCGCCCACGAGAAGCCGTTGGTGTACGTGCTCAACAAGACGGACCTGCCGGAGGCCGCGGCCATGAGCCAGGTTTTGCGCGAGCGGCTGACCCCCAGCGTGGTGGTGTCGGCTCTGCGCGGCACCGGGCTGGACCATTTGCGCGACGTCCTGGCCGACCAGTTGCGTCATCGCCATCAGCGCATGCATCTGCGGGTACCCCACACCGAGGGCCGCCTGCTGGCCAGCCTGCGCAACATGGGTTCGGTGTTTGCCCTGTCCTATGAAGACGAGGCCACCGTACTGGATGTGGCCGTGCCGCCCCGGCTGGCCGCGGCCTGCGAGCCGTATCGGATTGATTCCGAAACATCACCCGTGGAATAACCTTCCTGTGACCAAGCGCCCGTCCAAAGCCCAGCCCAGCCACGCCGCGGAGCTTCGCGAACAATATTATGTTTTCTCGCGACCCATGCGCTCCGTGCCGGAAGAGGCGCGCCCGCGCGAACTATTTGACCGTCTGGGCGCGGAAGCCATGTCGGATCAACAACTGCTGGCCATCATTTTGCGCAGCGGGGTGCGGGGGCGCAGCGTCATGGACTTGGCCGCCGGATTGCTCCACGAGTACGGGTCGCTGCAGGGCCTGGCCGAAGTATCCACCGACGATTTGCGCTCCATTCATGGCATGGGCCGGGTGCGCGCCCAAGTGGTGAAATCCGCCCTGGAACTGGCCCGTCGGCTGAGTGCCGTTCACGGCGCGGTTGCCCCCACCGTACGAACTCCCGAAGAGGCGGCCAGCCTGTTGCGCCACGAGGCCCAGACCAGCGATGTGGAATCCTTCTGGGTCCTGCTGCTGGATCGCAAGTATCGCCTGCGCCGGCCGCCCATCCGCATCACCCGGGGTATTCTGGACGCCAGCCTGGTCCATCCGCGCGAGGTGTTCAAGGAGGCGGTCCGCACCAGCAGCGCCGCCGTGGTTCTGGTTCACAATCATCCCTCCGGCGATCCCACGCCGTCCGCCGAGGATTTACGCATCACCCGCCAGTTGGTGGAAGCAGGCAAAGTCATGGATATCGAGGTGCTGGACCACGTCATTCTGGGTCGGCGCCATGGCACCGATGGCCGCGATTTCCTGAGTCTGCGCGAATCCGGTCTACTTTCCTTCGGAGGTTGAACATGTCCATTCATCCCACCGCACTCCTTGATCGCTCGGCCCAGGTTGACCCCACGGCGGAGGTTGGACCTTATGCCGTCATCGGCCCGGACGTGGTCATCGGGGCGCACACGCAGATCGGACCCCATGCCGTCATTCATCGTTTCACCACCATGGGTGAACGCTGTCGGGTGCATGCCCATGCGTGCCTGGGCGACGCGCCTCAGGATATGGCCTTTAAGGATACGCCCTCCTACGTGCGCATCGGTCATGACGTCGTCCTGCGCGAAGGCGTTACCGTTCATCGCGGCACCAAGGAAGGAACCACCACCGAAGTGGGGGACCACTGCTATCTGATGGCCAACAGCCATGTCGGGCACAACTCCATCCTGGGCCACCACGTCATCCTGGCCAATGGCGTGCTGCTGGGCGGATATGTCGAAGTCGGCGACCGGGCCTTTATCAGCGGCAACTGCGCCATTCATCAATTTGTGCGGGTGGGGCGCCTGGCCATGGTGGGCGGGGTGGCGGCCATGTCGGTGGATGTGCCACCATTTTGTGTGACCCGCACGGGGTCGCTGAATACGCTGGCCGGACTCAATACGATCGGCTTGCGACGGAACGGCATCTCGGCGGAGGATCGCCTGGCTCTGCGGGCTGTATTTCATCGCGTCTTCCGGTCGGACCGGAACCGTCGCGAGGTGGTGGCCGAGTTGCGGCAGGCGCACCCGTCGCCCTTGGTACTGGAATTTCTGGACTTCATTGCCGCTTCCAAACGCGGGGTGTGCCGGCCCCGCCGCGGGAGCCAATCTGCCGCCACAGACGGGGACTGAGTAACCCCTTTTCCCGCTTGTATATGCAGTCAACCCGTCCTAACCTCTTTCTATCGAAACAGCGTAACGATCTTCGGGGCAAGGTGATCCCGGCTGAACATAAAAGCAGCCGGGCAATTCCTGACCGGCGGTGTAGCCCGAGACTCTCCTGAAAAGGGGATTGAGACAGTCAGTTTGCCTGAGGCAGATCATCTGTCGCCGACAGTAAAGTCTGGATAAAATGAAGATCGCAGGACAGGTGTTGTGTGCCCCGAAGTCGTCGTGTGCTTCGGGGTTTTCTATTTTATGAGCGCAATAAACACGAAGCCGGACTTGGTCTTTGATCCCTTACCCGAGGTGTTGTCCGCCTTGTCCCGCGGCGAACTGGTCCTGGTGGCCGATGACGAACGCCGCGAGAACGAAGGCGACCTCATTGTTGCTGCGGAAAAAGTGACCCCGGCCCACATCAATTTCATGGCCAAATTCGGCCGCGGCCTCATCTGCATCGCCATGGAGCGCGAGCCTCTGGCCCGCTTGGGTCTGTCCCGCATGGTACCTCGCGGAGCAGGCGACCCTTTCCGGACCGCCTTTATGGAATCGGTGGATGCCCGGTTCGGGATCAGCACTGGGATCAGCGCCCCCGACCGCGCGCGCACCGTGTCCGTCCTGGTGAGTGACGCCAGCACGGCAGCCGATCTGGTCCGGCCCGGCCACATGTTCCCCCTGGAAGCAGTGGAGGGCGGCGTACTGCGACGGGCCGGCCACACGGAGGCGGCGGTGGATCTGTGCCGGCTGGCCGGACTCAAGCCCGCGGGCGTCATTTGCGAAGTGCTGCGCGACGATGGACACATGGCCCGGTTGGAAGAACTTATTCCTTTTGCACGCCAGCATAAGCTCAAGGTCACCTCGGTGGCGGCCATCGTTCAGCATCGGCGCCAGACCGAAAAACTGATCGAGTTGGAAGAGGAAATTAATTTCCCCACCGATCTCGGACTGTTTCGCCTGCGCATGTACCGTTCCATCATGGATGAAAAGCGACATCTGGCCTTGATCATGGGCGAACCGGCCCGGCAAACATCACCCGCGGTCCGCGTCCACAGCGAATGCCTGACCGGGGATGCCTTTGGTTCGCTCCGGTGCGATTGCGGCCCACAACTGCGCACGGCCATGGAAATGATTGCTCACGAGCAGCAGGGCGTTCTTCTTTACATGCGGCAGGAAGGGCGTGGCATCGGGCTGGACCAGAAGATTCGCGCCTACGCCCTGCAGGAAGAGGGCCTGGACACGGTGGAAGCCAACGAGCAGCTGGGATTCGAGGCAGACGGGCGCGACTACAGCCTGGCCGCCCAGATGCTGCTCGACATCGGAGTCACCCAATGCCGGCTCATCACCAACAACCCGCTCAAGATTTCCGGCCTGGAAACGTACGGGGTGGCCGTGACGGAACGCATCCCCCTGCACGCGGGAGCCTCCGTGCACAACGCGCGCTATATGGAAACCAAGAAGGCCAAAATGGGCCATCTGATTTAAGGAGTATATGACCATGAAAACCATCAACGGCGAATTACAGGGCAAGGGTTTGCGCTTCGGCATTGCGGTCAGCCGCTTCAACGATCTGTTTACCAAGAGCCTGCTGGGCGCGGCGGTGGACGGGTTGACCCGCCACGGGGTGGACGAAAAGGACATCACGGTGGTGTGGGTACCAGGTGCCTTTGAACTGCCCGTGGTGCTCAAATCGCTGGCCACCTCCGGGCGCTACCACGCCTTGCTGGCCTTGGGCGTGGTGATCCAGGGCGCCACCGGCCACGCGGATATCATCAACAAGGAGGTGGCGGCCGCCTGCTCGCGCATCGCCACCGAAACCGGCGTGCCGGTAATTGACGGGGTGATCGGGGCCCAGACGTTGGAGCAGGCCATGGAGCGCTCCGGTACCAAGCACGGCAACCGGGGATGGTCAGCCGCCGAGACGGCCCTCGAGATGGCGGCGGTCATGAAGAAGCTTGCCGCGGAGAAAGCATGAGCGGTCGCCACGAAGCACGCACTCTGGCGGTTCAATTCCTGTTCCAGCGCGATTTCAATTCCGGTGACCTGCCGGAGGCTCTGGCCGAGTTCTGGCCCGAGCACAAAGCCGGCCCCAAGGTTCAGAAGTTTGCCGAGGATCTGATTCTGGGCGTGGAGCGGGAACGCACGGAAATTGACCGGCAACTGGCCAAGTTCGCCGAGAATTGGGAAATCAAGCGCATGGGCGCGGTGGATCGCAATGTCATGCGGCTGGCCCTGTACGAAATGAATTTCTGCCCGGACATCCCGCCCGTGGTTTCCATCAATGAAGCCATTGATCTGGCCAAAGAGCTCAGCTCCGACGAGTCGGGTAAATTTGTTAACGGCATTTTGGATCGCGCGCGCAAGGAGCTGGACCGGCCGGCCCGCGCCGCTGTACTTCGCCCGGCCCCCCGTAAAAAGAGCTGATCATGGCAAGCTGGCTGGATGCCCTGTCCCGTACCCGCAACCGCATGGCGAATGCGCTGTCGCGCATCTTTTCACGCCAAAAGCTGGACGATGAAACGTTGGAGGAGCTGGAGGCCACGCTGCTGCAGGCCGACCTGCCGCCCCGCCTGGTCAGCGAAACCATTGCCGAACTCCAGCAGCACTACCGCGGCCAGGAGGTGGACGCACGCGACCTGCTGCGCCAGCTCCTGATCAAAGGTTTGGGCGCAACCCGTACCTTCGACTGGAAGAATGTACCGCGCCCGCTGGCCGTCCTGCTGGTGGGCATCAATGGCGCCGGCAAAACCACCACCTGCGCCAAGCTGGCCCAACAGGCTCGGCGCGATGGTCGAAACCCCTTGCTGGGTGCGGGCGATACCTTCCGCGCCGCCGGGTCGGATCAATTGCGCATCTGGGCCGATCGCGTGAAGTGCGACGTGGTGGCGGGTCAGACGGGGGCGGATACCGCGGCCGTGGCTTTTGATGCGGTGGACGCCTTGCTGGCCCGCAAACTGGATGTGCTCTTTCTGGACACCGCAGGACGCATGCATACCAAGCAACCGCTTATGGAAGAGCTCAGCAAAGTGAAGCGAGCCATGGCCAAGCGGCTGCCCGAAGCGCCGCACGAGACGTGGATCGTGCTGGATGCCTCCATGGGCCAGAACGCGCTGACCCAGGCCCGCATGTTCAAGGAAGTGGCCGGACTGACCGGTGCCGTCATTGCCAAACTGGATGGATCAGCCAAGGCGGGATTTGTCTTTTCGGTACAGCGCGAGTTGCAGGTGCCGGTGCTGTTTGTGGGGCTGGGGGAACAGATGGACGATCTGGCGCCCTTCGATCCCGCCGCCTTTGTGGATGCCCTGCTGGGCTATGCGTCCCCGTACAAGGAAGCCGCCCCCAATCATGCGCGCCCAGGATGAACAATGGATGCGCCGCGCCGTGGTCCTGGCCCGCAAGGGTGAGGGACTGACCCGCCCCAATCCTGCGGTCGGCGCCGTGGTGGTGCGGGGCGGGCGGATGGTGGGCGAGGGGTACCATCGCAAAGCAGGCGGACCGCATGCCGAAGTGGTCGCCCTGCGCCAGGCGGGGGCGCGGGCACGCGGCGCCACCCTGTATGTCACCCTCGAACCTTGCTCCACGTGGGGACGGACACCGCCCTGCACGGAAGCCATTCTGGCCGCGGGCGTGCACCGGGTGGTGATCGGCGTGACCGACCCCAACCCGAAACATGCCGGGCGCGGGCTGGACATCCTGCGGAAACGCGGTGTGGACGTGACGTGCGGAGTCTGCGAAGCGGAAGCGGCCGACGTGCTGGCCCCGTTTGCCACCCTCATGCTCCATCATCGTCCCCGCGTCATCTTGAAATTGGGCATGACCTTGGACGGACGTCTGGCTGATCCGAAAGGACGTTCGCGCTGGATCACCGGTCCCGCCGCCCGCCAGCAGGTCCATGCCTTGCGTCGATGCAGCGACGCCATTCTGGTGGGACGCGGCACCGCGGAACTAGACAACCCCAGTTTGCTGCCCGTGCCGTCCGGCGGACGGCGTCCCTGGCGGATCGTACTGGATCGCCGCGGCGTACTTTCTCCACGGAACAAGATCTTCACCGACGAACATCCTGCACAAACCCTGGTGGTCATCGGACGTGACGTGTCGGCGCGTTATCGCCAACGGTTGATGCGACGCGGGGTGGAAGTGCTGGAGTGTCCGACCGACCGCACGGGATTTCAATTGAAGGCGCTGCTGAAACTTCTGGGCAAGCGTGGCCTGTTGCAGGTGCTGTGCGAGGGTGGGGGGGCCCTGGCCGGTTCCCTGTTGCGACGCAACCTGGTGGACGAGGCTTGGTTCTTTGTGGCGCCTCGGTTGCTCGGCGACCAGGCCCGGCCTGCGGCTGCGGGGGTCCAGTGGCGCCTGAACGAAAATCCGACCTTGCGCATCACCGGCGTGACCATGGTGGGCGAAGATGTGTTGATCAAAGCCGTGCGGAAGGAGAACTGATGTTTACCGGAATCGTCCAGAAGTTGGGCCGGGTAGCGAGCGTACAACGCACCGGCGGACACGGTCGTCTGTCCATTGAAACAGGAGCCTGGCTCGAGACACCCGCCGTAGGTGAAAGCATCGCCGTGCAAGGAGTCTGCCTGACCCTGACGGAAAGTCGCAGTGGCGTCCTCCATTTCGACGTGCTCAACGAGACGTTCGAGAAGACAAATCTGGGCGACAAGAAACCCGGCAGCGCCATCAATCTGGAACGCGCGCTGCGGGTTGGTGATGCCATCGGGGGACATTTTGTGACCGGCCACGTGGACGGGGTGGGCGTCCTGCGCAGCATTTCGCCCGTCGGCCGGGACTGGATTCTGGAGGTCGTGGCACCCGGTCACCTGGTGCTGGAAATGGTCCACAAGGGGTCCATTGCCCTGGACGGAATCAGCCTGACCCTGGTGGAGGTGACGGACGACGCCTTCACGGTTCATATCATTCCGCACACCTATGAATGTACCACCGTCCACGCCCTCAAGCCCGGGGATCGGATCAACCTCGAGACCGACATGCTGGGCAAATACGTCCACCGGATCCTGACCGCCGGGAAGAGCAAAGCCGGCCTGACCTGGGACCAGATACGGGCTTCCGGTTTAGGCGGCGGCTGATGTTCCAACCCGGCAGATTGTCATTTCAAGTGCAAAGACGCCTGGTGCATAGATTGTTCGGGTGAAAGGTAGTTGAGACATTTGCGAGGCCGCTCGTTGAGGAGAAGCTCGAAGTGGGATACGTCGGCGTCCCGGTAGCCCGCCATATCGATGCGACGGGGCATGAAGTAGCGAATGAGTTTATTGACCTGCTCGTTGGCACCGCGCTCCCAGGGGCTGTGTTCGTGGGCGAAG